>Ga0308163_10000139_pt1 | contig 210776 bp, 181 predicted proteins | sample PhyTR1_FD_201037 | JGI IMG/M metagenome (GOLD analysis project Ga0308163, IMG submission 201037) | Phyllosphere microbial communities from UC Gill Tract Community Farm, Albany, California, United States - DLSLT.R1 | ecosystem: Host-associated > Plants > Phyllosphere > Unclassified | place... | reverse complement strand
AGGAATGCGCGGATGCCGTTGGTCAGGACGGTCAGGCCGCCCTTGACTTTACCGTTGACGGTACCGGTGACGATCTCGCCCGATTCCATTGCTTTTTCCAGAGCCAGCCACGATGCCAGGCGCTTGGCCTTGTCGCGCGACAGGATGGTATCGCCGAAACCATTTTCCAGCGATTCGATGGCCACGGAAACGAAGTCACCCACGTTGACTTCCAGTTCGCCCTGGTCATTCTTGAATTCTTCGATAGGAATGAAAGCTTCCGATTTCAGGCCGGCGTTGACGATCACGAAGTTGTGATCCAGACGCACGACTTCGGCCGAAATGACTTCGCCCGAACGCATGTCTTGACGCGACAGCGACTCTTCGAAGAGTGCTGCGAAGCTTTCCATGCCGGTATCTTGATTTGCTGCAGTAGCCATGAGTGTTTGTAAGGTTAGCCAGCAGAACGGCGATATGCCATCTGAACTGGGTCAGGTTGAACCACGCCCGGGACATCCCGGGCACCACGAAACGCGGCATTCGCACGCCGCGTCGATCCCCCTTGTTGCCGGGAGCGAATCTTGTAAAACTTTTATTTGCCTCTCACTTGCCTGAATACCAGGCCAACACCTGTTCCACCGCTTCGTCAGCGGTCATGCCCGAGGTATCGAGGAGGTGCGCGTCCTCTGCCGGCGCCAGCGGTGCCACGGCGCGCTGGGTATCGCGCGCATCGCGGGACTGCAAATCTTCCAGCAGATCGTCAATATTAGCAGAAAATCCTTTGTCAATCAATTGCTTATAACGGCGTTGCGCCCGCGCCTCAACGCTTGCCGTCAAGAACACTTTCAGCTTGGCGCCAGGGAAGATCACGGTCCCCATGTCGCGCCCGTCCGCCACCAGGCCGGGCGTCTCGCGAAAGCTCAGCTGCAGGGCGAACAGCGCCTGGCGCACCGCCGGCAGCGCCGCGATCTTCGAGGCCGTGTTGCCGACTTCCTCGGCGCGGATGGCGTTGCTCACCTCTTCCGTGCCCAGGTAGACGTGGCCGCCGTTGAAACGGATGGTCAGGTGCTCGGCCACCTTGGCCAGTGCGTGCTCGTCGTTCAACGGCGTGCCGCGGCGCAGGGCCGACAGCGCGGTCAGGCGGTACAGCGCGCCGGAATCGAGCAGGTGGAAGCCCAGGCGGTCGGCGACCTTGTGGGCCACGGTACCTTTGCCCGAAGCGGTCGGACCGTCGATGGTGATGACGGGGATGTTCGAATTTGGCATGTGTGTGTGCTTTGATTACCAATAGGTAGGGTGGGCACCCCGTGCCCACGCGGACGTTGGCGTTGTACCAATGTCACACGTGGGCACGGGGTGCCCACCCTACGGGCCGGCGTTGAATTGTCATCCAACCCCGTCAGAATAATTCGTTCTTCGCGATCGACGCAAACGTCTCGAAATAATCCGGGAAGGTCTTGGCCACGCACTTCGGATCGTTGATGCGCATGGCATTCCCGCGCCGGATCTTGCCGTCCAGCGAAGCCAGCGAGAAGCACATCGCCATGCGGTGGTCGTCGTAGGTGTCGATGGTGGCCGGCGACAGTTCTTCCGGCGGGGTCACGCGCAGGTAGTCGGCACCCTCCTCCACGATCGCGCCGATCTTGCGCAGCTCAAGCGCCATCGCCGCCAGGCGGTCGGTTTCCTTCACGCGCCAGCTGGCGATGTTGCGCAGCGTGCTCGGACCGTCGGCGTACAGCGCGGCCACCGCGATCGTCATCGCCGCATCCGGGATGTGGTTGAAGTCGGCGTCGATCGGCAGCAAGGGGCCGTTGCTGCGTGCCTCGATCCAGTTGTCGCCGCGGGTGATGATGGCACCCATGCGCTCGAGCGCATCGGCGAAGCGCACGTCGCCCTGGATGCTGTCCTTGCCCACGCCCTCCACGCGCACCGGCCCGCCGGCGATCGCGCCGGCCGCCAGGAAGTAGGATGCCGACGAGGCGTCGCCTTCCACGTGGATGCTGCCCGGGCTGGTGTAGCGCTGGCCCGGCTGCACCGTGAACGAGGCCCAGCCGGCCTGCTCCACGGTCACGCCGAAGCGGCGCATCAGGTTCAGCGTGATCTCGATATAAGGCTTCGAAATCAGCTCGCCGACCACGTCGATGGTGACCGCATGGTCCTTCGCCATCAGCGGCGCCGCCATCAGCAGGGCCGTGAGGAACTGGCTCGACACGTTGCCGCGCACCGACATGCGGCTGGCTGCGATGCGGCCGCGGCGGATGCGCAGCGGCGGATAGCCGGGCTGGCCGGTGTAGTCGATCTGGGCGCCGACGTCGTTGAGCGCGTCGACCAGGTCGCCGATCGGGCGCTCGTGCATGCGCGACACGCCGTGCAGCGTGAAGTCGCCGCCGATCACGGCCAGCGCCGCGGTGAGCGGACGGATCGCGGTGCCGGCATTCCCCATGAACAGGTCGGCTTCATGATTCGGCAGCACGCCGCCGGCGCCGTGCACGATGTGGGTGCGCTCGTCGACCTGTTCCCATTTGATGCCGAGCTGCTGCAGCGCGCCCAGCATCACCAGGGTATCGTCCGAGGCCAGCAGGTCGTGGATGGTGGTGGTGCCTTCGCTCAGCGCGGCCAGCAGCAGCGTGCGGTTGGAAATGCTTTTCGAGCCCGGCAGGCGCACCGTGCCCTCGACGTGCATCACGGGTTCGAGGTCGATGTGCTGCGGGTAGTTCTTGGACTGCGTTGTAGACGACATGAGATTATTTTCCTGATTCTTGATCGGCCGGCTGCGGCTTCTCTGCAGCCTCGATCGCTTCGATCCACGCGCAGCGGGCGCGCTGGGCATTGGCGTACACGGCTTCGAGCCCGGCCGCATCATGGGCTGCCAGGCGCGCGCGAATCTGCGTCAATTGTGCCAGATAGGCATCCAGCTCGCCCAGGAGGGCATCGCGGTTGGCCAGGCTGATGTCGCGCCACATTTCCGGCGACGAGCCGGCGATGCGGGTGAAATCGCGGAAGCCGCTGGCCGCGTACTGGAACAGCAGATCGGCATGGGGCTTGGCCGCGACGTCGTCGACCAGCGCGAACGCCAGCAGGTGCGGCAGGTGGCTGACCGCGGCGAACACCTTGTCGTGCTCGCCCGGCGTCAGGATGTGAATGATGGCGCCGCACAGCTTCCATGCCTGTGCGACCGTGTCGATGCTGGCCTGCGTGTTTTCAGGCAGCGGCGTCAGCACCGCCTTCTTGCCGCGGTAGAGACCGGCGATCGCGGCATCCGGCCCGTTCGATTCGCGCCCGGCGATCGGGTGGCCCGGCACGAACTGGGCGATGCGCTCGCCGAGCACGGCGCGCGCCGCCGCCACCACGTCCGACTTGGTGCTGCCGGCGTCGGTGACGATGGTGTGCGGCGCCAGGAACGGCAGCAGCGACTGCAGGATCGGCGCGGTCTGGGCCACCGGCGCGGCGATCAGGACCAGGTCGGCGCCGCGCAGCACCTGCTCCGGGCTGTCGCAGGCCTCGTCGATCAGGCCCAGTTCCAGCGCCCGCGCCAGCGCTTCCTTCGACCGGCCCAGGCCGGCGATATGCCGCGCCGCGCCGGCTTCTTTCAGGCCCAGCGCGAACGAGCCGCCGATCAGGCCGACGCCGACGATGACGACTTTATCGAACATCAGCCCAGCGCCTTTTTTAATGCCTCGACGAAGGCGGCATTTTCTTGCGGCAGGCCGATCGAGATGCGCAGCCACTGCGGCAGGCCGTAGGCGCCGACCGGACGCACGATCACGCCCTGCTTCAGCAGCGCCACGTTGACGCGGCTACCTGCGCCGTCGTCGTCGCCGACCTTCACCAGCACGAAGTTGCCGTGCGACGGCACGTATTCCAGGCCGAGTTCCTGGAACGCCGCGACCAGCTGGCGGTAGCCGGCGCGGTTGTTCTCGGCACCCTTTTCCAGGAAAGCCTTGTCGTTCAGCGCGGCGATCGCAGCCGCCTGGGCCAGCGAATTCACGTTGAAGGGCTGGCGGATGCGGTTCATCAGGTCGGTCACGGCCGGCTGGGCGATCGCGAAGCCGACGCGCAGGCCGGCCAGGCCGTAGGCCTTGGAGAAGGTGCGCGACACGATCAGGTTCGGGTACTTGCGCACCCACTGGGTCGACTCGAACTGGTCCTTCTGTTCCAGGTATTCGTTGTAGGCTTCGTCCAGCACCACCACCACGTGCGCCGGCACCTTGTCGAGGAAGGCCTCGATCTCGGCGGCCGGGATGAAGGTACCGGTCGGGTTGTTCGGGTTGGCGATGTAGAGCAGGCGCGTATCGCTCTCGATGGCGGCCAGCATCGCTTCCAGGTCGTGGCCGTAGGCCTTGGCCGGGGCGGCGATGCCGCGTGCGCCGACGCCCTGCGCGGCCAGCGCGTAGATCGCGAACGAGTACTGCGAATACACCACCGACTCGCCGGCCTTGACGAAGGCGTGGGCGGCGATTTCCAGGATGTCGTTGGAGCCGTTGCCGAGGGTGATCCAGTCGGCCGGCACGTCGTAGCGCGCGGCCAGCGCGGCCTTCAGTTCGAAGCCGTTGGCGTCCGGGTAGCGGCCGAGTTCCGCGGCGGCGGCAAGCATCGCCTGCTGCGCCGACTCGGGGATGCCGAACGGGTTCTCGTTCGAGGCCAGCTTGACGATGCTGGCTTCATCGAGGCCGAACTCGCGCGCGACTTCGGAAATGGGCTTGCCTGCCTGGTAGGGGGCGATGGCGCGGATGTAGTCTGGACCAAACTGGGACATGAAATTCTCTTCCGTGTGATGCTGAAACAGGTTAAGGCTGCAGGGCGACCGGGTAGGAACCCAGCACCTTGAAGAAGGCGGCGTTGTCCTTCAGTTCTTCCAGCGCGCGGCCGACCGCCACATCCTGCAGGTGGCCTTCGACGTCGACATAGAAGTAGTACTCCCAGGTGCCGATGCGCGCCGGGCGCGATTCGAAGCGCGTCATCGAGACGCCGTGGGTGGCCAGCGGCGCCAGCAGGTTGTAGACGGCGCCGGCCTTGTTCGGCACCGCCAGCACCAGCGAAGTGCGGTCCTGGCCCGAGCGGCCGGTGGCCTGGCGCCCGATCACGGCAAAGCGCGTGCGGTTGTGCGGGTCGTCCTGGATGTGGGCCTGCACCACGCCCAGCTTGTACTGTTCGCCGGCCATCTCGCTGGCGATCGCGGCGATGGCCGGGTCCTGGCTGGCCAGCACCGCGGCCTCGGCGTTGGAGGCGACGGCGCGCCGCTCCAGGTCGGGATAGTGCTGGTTGAGCCAGACCTGGCACTGGGCCAGCGCCTGCGAATGGGCGCACACGACGGTCACGCCGTCCATGCTGCCGGTCTTCGTCATCAGGCTGTGGTGGACCGGGATCGAGACTTCGCCGCTGATGATGCAGGTAGTGGCCAGCATCAGGTCGAGCGTGCGGTTGATCGCGCCTTCCGACGAATTCTCGACCGGGACCACGCCGTAGTCGGCGGTGCCGGCCTCGGTGGCGCGGAACACTTCGTCGATCGAGATGCAGGGCATCGCTTCGACGGCGCTGCCGAAATGCTGGAACACGGCCTGCTCGCTGAAGGTGCCGGTCGGTCCGAGGAAAGCCACCGTGACGCGCTTTTCCAGCGCGCGGCAGGACGACATGATCTCGCGGAAGATGGTCTGCACGTCCTGGCTCTTCAGCGGGCCCGGATTGTTGTCGGCGACCTTGCGCAGCACCTGGGCTTCGCGCTCGGGGCGGAACACCGGCGCATTGGTCTCGGCCTTGACGTGGCCGACTTCCTGGGCGACCTTGCCGCGCCGGCTCAGGAGTTCGAGGATTTGCGCGTCGATCGCATCGATCTGTTCGCGCAGGGGTTGGAGTTTGTCTGTCATGATTTGCTAATTATTGGGTAGGGTGGGCACCCCGTGCCCACGCATAACGCTTGCGTGATGCCTGCTTTCGCGTGGGCACGGGGTGCCCACCCTACGATGCGTCGCGGCGGATCAACGCCCCGCGAACTCGTTCAAATAATCGACCAGGGCTTGCACACCCTCGATCGGCATCGCGTTGTAGATCGATGCCCGCATACCGCCGACGGACTTGTGGCCCTTCAGTTGCAGCAGCCCGCGCGCCTTGGCGCCGGCCAGGAATTGTTCGTTCAGGGATTCGTCGCGCAGGTAGAACGGTACGTTCATGCGCGAACGGGCATCCGGCGCCACACGGTTCTGATAGAAATCGTCGGCGTCCAGCGCCGCGTACAGCAGGCGCGCTTTTTCGATATTGATGCGCTCCATCGCCGCCACGCCGCCCAGGCGCTTCAGGTGCGCGAACACCAGGCCGGCGATGTAGATCGCGTAGGTCGGCGGCGTGTTCAGCATGGAGTCGGCGTCGGCCACGGCGCGCCAGTTGAAGACGCCCGGGCAGATCGGCAGCGCATGGTCCAGCAGGTCCTCGCGCACGATGGCCAGCGTCAGGCCGGCCGGGCCGATGTTCTTCTGGGCGCCGGCGAAGATCACGCCGTACTTCGCCACGTCGACCTGGCGCGACAGGATGTGCGAGGACATGTCGGCCACCACCGGGGTGTCGCCCTGCGCCTGCGGCACGAAGTTGAATTCGACGCCGTCGATGGTTTCGTTGGTGCAGACGTGCAGGTAGGCCGCGCCAGGGGTCAGGCGCCATTCGGACTGCGGCGGCACGCCCTTGAAGCCGCCGGCCTCGCCGGACGCCGCCACGTTCACCTGCGCATAGCGCTTGGCTTCCTTGATCGATTTGCCGGACCAGGAGCCGGTGTGCACGAAGTCGATCGTGGCCGGCTGCGCCACGCGCCCGGCCAGGTTCAGCGGCACGATGGCGTTCTGGCCGAGCCCCCCGCCCTGCATGAACAGGATCTTGTAGTTGGCCGGCACCGCGAGCAGCTCGCGCAGGTCGGCTTCGGCCTGTTCGTAGATCGAGATGAATTCCGGGCCGCGATGGCTCATTTCCATCACGGACATGCCGCTGCCATGCCAGTCGAGCATCTCGGCGGCAGCCTGCTGCAGGACTTCTTTCGGAAGGACGGCGGGGCCGGCGGAAAAATTGAATACCTGGGTCACGCGTACCTCTCGCTTATTGGTCGGCCACGGAGCTCATGATCTGGCTCATGAGCTTCTGCATGCGCGGCATCATGACGCGGTTGCTGATTTCCATGCTGCGGGCCATCAGCTTGGGCATGTTGGCCAGCATCTTCTGGCCCAGCGGCGACTGGTAGAAGGCGGACAGCTGGCGGATCTCGTCGACCGTGTAGGTGTCGGCATACAGCGGCACCATCTCGTCCACCATCTGGTCGACCAGCGTGGCATCCGACAGCAGCTCGTGCACCGCGGCGTTCATGCGCGGCAGCGCCTTCTCGAATTTCTGCAGCGCTTCCTGCTTCTGCGCCGGGGTCAACCTGGCGTCGCTCTGGATCGTCTGCGTCACCATGGCGCGCATCTGCTGCGGCATCGCCTGCTCGGCCTGGCGCAGCGATTGCATGGTCAGGTCGCGCACCTTCATCGCGCTCAGCATCTGCCGGGTGGCGGCGACGGTCGCCGGATCCGACGCGGGCGCCGCCTGCACGAACGCTGGGAAAGCCAGGAACGCGGCGGCGGAAGCGAGGGCGGCCAGGTGTTTTTTCACGATAATCCTTTGCTTGGACAACAGATGGGCATGCCTGCCGCCGCTATGACAGCGTTGACAGGGAAGCTCGATTTTCGCACGAAACTTGCAAAAAATCCTCATTCGGCCGTTTTTTGCGCGGTGCAGCAAATAAAAAACGCGACCCGCACAGCATCTGCGCGGGCCGCGTCCGTTTCTGCGACAGGCTTATTTGGCCGCGGCCGGGTTCTGCTGCAGTAGCTTGCCGACGCGTTCGGTGATCAGGCGCTTGACCACGTCGTTGACTTCCTGGGCCGCCTGCGGCTGCACGCTGCGCATCTTGGCTGCCACCGGACGGCGCTGGAAGGCGTTGATCTCGTTCAGCTCGGCCAGCGTGAACTTGCTCGCGTAGATCGGCACGATGGCGTTGACCGCATCGTCCAGCAGCTTCGGATCGGACAGCGCGCGCTGCGCGCCCTGCACCATGCGCGGGATGTCGTTGGTCACGATCGCCAGCTCGGCCTTCTTCTGGTCGGCGGTCAGCTTGGGATTGGCGTTGATGCGTGCGGTGTGCCCCTGCAGCAGGATCTGCGGCAGCTGCGATGCGCCCATCTGGAAGCGCGCCTGCAGGTGCTCGCGCACCTGCAGGTGGTCCAGCAGTTCGCGCACGGCCTTGTTCACGGCCGGATCGATGCTGCCGGCCTGGGGGGCGGCGGATTTCGGGGCGGCCGGCTGGGCTGCGGCCGGCGACAGGGTGGACACGGCCATGACCAGGCTGCCGAACAGGGCGGCCAGACGATTCTTCATACTCACTCCTCGATTGATCAAATAAAAAAGGGAGGGACCAGCCCTCCCCTTCGCGCGCCGGGGCTTATTCCGGCGGCTGTTCCAGCTCGACTTCTTCCAGGTCGGTCTCGACCACGCGCTGCAGGCCGGACAGCTTGGTGCCGTCCTCCACCGCGATCAGGGTCACGCCCTGGGTCGCGCGGCCCATCTCGCGGATCTCGGACACGCGGGTGCGGATCAGGACGCCGCCGGTCGTGATCAGCATGATCTCGTCCTTCTCCTCGACCAGGGTCGCGGCCACCACCTTGCCGTTGCGCTCGGTGGTCTGGATCGCGATCATGCCCTTGGTGCCGCGGCCGTGGCGGGTGTACTCGAGGATCGGGGTGCGCTTGCCGAAGCCGTTCTCGGTGGCGGTGAGCACCGACTGGTGCTCGTTCTCGGCAACCAGCAGCGCGATCACGTTCTGGCCTTCGTCCAGGTTCATGCCGCGCACGCCGCGCGCGGTGCGGCCCATCGGACGCACGTCGTTCTCGTCGAAGCGCACGGCCTTGCCGGCGTCCGAGAACAGCATCACGTCGTGCTTGCCGTCGGTGAGGGCGGCGCCGATCAGGAAGTCGCCGTCATCCAGGTCGACCGCGATGATGCCGGCCTTGCGCGGGTTGCTGAAGTCCGGCAGCGGGGTCTTTTTCACGGTACCCAGGCTGGTGGCCATGAACACGTAGTGGTCTTCCGGGAAGGTCGAGTTCTCGCCCGACAGCGGCAGGATCACGGTGATCTTCTCGCCGTCCTGCAGCGGGAACATGTTGACGATCGGCTTGCCGCGCGAGTTGCGCGAACCCTGCGGCACTTCCCACACCTTCAGCCAGTACATGCGGCCGCGGTTGGAGAAGCACAGCATGTAGTCGTGCGTGTTGGCGATGAACAGCTGGTCGATCCAGTCCTCGTCCTTGGTCGCCATCGCCTGCTTGCCGCGACCGCCGCGCTTCTGGGCGCGGTATTCCGAGATCGGCTGCGACTTCATGTAGCCGGTGTGCGACAGGGTCACCACCATGTCCTGCGGGGTGATCAGGTCTTCGGTTTCCAGGTCGCTGGCGTTGTGCTCGATGGCCGAGCGGCGGGTGTCCTTGCCGTTTTCCGTGTAGTCGGCGCGAATCTGGCCCATCTCGTCGGTGATGATCTGGGTGACGCGCGCCGGCTTGGACAGGATGTCCAGCAGGTCGGCGATGTGCGCCATCACATCCTTGTACTCGTTGACGATCTTGTCCTGCTCCAGGCCGGTCAGGCGCTGCAGGCGCATCTGCAGGATTTCCTGGGCCTGCTCGTCGGACAGCTTGTACAGGCCGTCCGGCTGCATGCCGTAGTGCTTCGGCAGGTGTTCCGGACGGAAGGCTTCGATACCGCCGGCGGCGCCGGTTTCGGTACGGTTCAGCATCTCGCGCACCAGCGACGAATCCCAGGCCTTCTGCATCAGCTCGACCTTGGCGACCGGCGGGGTCGGCGCGGCCTTGATGATGGCGATGAAGTCGTCGATGTTGGCCAGTGCGACGGCCAGGCCTTCCAGCATGTGGCCGCGCTCGCGCGCCTTGCGCAGCTCGAACACGGTGCGGCGGGTGACCACTTCGCGACGGTGCGACAGGAAGCATTCCAGCATCTGCTTCAGGTTCAGCAGCTTCGGCTGGCCGTTGACCAGCGCCACCATGTTCATGCCGAAGGTGTCTTGCAGCTGGGTCTGCTTGTACAGGTTGTTCAGCACGACTTCCGGCACTTCGCCGCGCTTGAGCTCGATGACCACGCGCATGCCCGACTTGTCGGACTCGTCGCGGATATCGGAAATGCCTTCCAGCTTCTTGTCGCGCACGTTCTCGGCGATGCGCTCGAGCAGCGACTTCTTGTTCACCTGGTACGGCAGTTCGTCGACGATGATCGCAACGCGGCCGCCGTCCTTGCCGTATTCCTCGAAGTGGGTCTTGGCGCGCATCACCACGCGGCCGCGGCCGGTGCGATAGCCGTCGCGCACGCCCGAGACGCCGTAGATGATGCCGGCGGTCGGGAAGTCCGGCGCCGGGATCAGCTCGATCAGGTCGTCGATCGTGCAATCCGGGTTGTTCAGCACGTGCAGCGCGCCGTTGATGACTTCCGACAGGTTGTGCGGCGGGATGTTGGTGGCCATGCCGACCGCGATGCCCGAGGAACCGTTGATCAGCAGGTTCGGAATGCGGGTCGGCAGGACGGTCGGTTCCTTTTCCTTGCCGTCGTAGTTCGGCTGGAAGTCGACGGTGTCCTTGTCGATGTCGGCCAGCAGTTCGTTCGAGATCTTGTCCAGGCGGCACTCGGTGTAACGCATCGCCGCGGCGCTGTCGCCGTCGATGGAACCGAAGTTGCCCTGCCCGTCGACCAGGGTGTAGCGCAGCGAGAAGTCCTGGGCCATGCGCACCAGGGTGTCGTAGATCGACGCGTCGCCGTGCGGGTGGTACTTACCCATGGTGTCGCCGACCACGCGCGCGCACTTGACGTACGGGCGGTTGAATACGTAATTGCTTTCATGCATCGAGAAAAGCACGCGGCGGTGCACCGGCTTGAGGCCGTCGCGCACGTCCGGCAGCGCACGCCCCACGATCACGCTCATCGCGTAATCGAGGTAGCTCTTGCGCATCTCTTCTTCCAGTGAAATTGGAACTGTTTCTTTTGCGAATTGATCCATTGGCGGGTCGACTGCTTTCAGGCGTAGTGTGAGTTACAAGCGAACGATTTTACCATGCGCGCTATATCAGCAGTGCAATTTGAAAGCAAGCCGCACCCGGCCGAAATTTGGCCGAATTAGCTTTTTGACACATGCCTGTCATAAACGTTCGTCAAGCTTGGGTACTGCTGACAACAGCTTGTTGCGCACAAACAACGTCACGTTTCACATGCACCGTTATTGAGCAAGCCTCGGTCGTGCGCATGTGGCGCATGTGGCAAAATGGCCCAGAAGTTAATTGCTAGTTTCACAATGCGAAACAAACACGACGGCGTGGATGTTAATATTCTGCCTACGCCGAGCGACGATTTAGGTGTTTCGCGACGGGAAAGATTTTACCGAAAGGAAGAAAACAATATGAATAAATTAGCAACCCTCATGCTTGCTGCGATGGCAGCTATGGCGGGCAGCGCTTATGCGCAGAGCGCACCGCCGTACGCGCCGTTGACCACCGACATCCAGGCCAAGACGCCGTACAGCGCCTACGTACAGGATGCCCGGGGCGTGATCGCGCGCAATCCTTTCGGCCTGTGCTGGCGCACCGGTTACTGGACCCCGGCCGATGCAGTGCCGGGTTGCGACGCGCCGCTGTGCGTCGAGCCGGAACGCCTGGAAAACGGCAAGTGCGTCGCCCCGCCGCCGCCGCCGCCGGCCGAAGCGCCGCCGCCGACCACCGCACCGGCCCCGGCACCGGCACCGGTCCCGACCTCGGAAAAGGTCAGCTACTCGGCTGACGCCTTCTTCGACTTCGACAAGGCCGTGCTGAAGCCGGCAGGCAAAGCCTCGCTGGACGACCTGGTCGGCAAGCTGAAGGACATCAACCTGGAAGTCATCATCGCCGTCGGCCACACCGACTCGGTCGGCACCGATGAATACAACCAGAAGCTGTCGGTGCGCCGTGCCGAAGCCGTCAAGTCCTACCTGCAGGGCCAGGGCGTGGAATCGACCCGCATCTACACCGAAGGCAAAGGCGAGAAGCAGCCTGTCGCGGACAACAAGACCGCCGCCGGCCGCGCCAAGAACCGCCGCGTGGAAATCGAAGTCGTCGGTACCCGCAGCACCCAGCAGTAATCTGCGCCGGTCTGCATGAAGAACCCCGCTGCGGCGGGGTTTTTTTATGCCTGTCCTCGCGAAGGCGGGGCGCCTATTTTTCTTGGTCCCAACCGTCGCGCCGCAACAATTCCGTTATTATTCCGACCTATGACTACCACGACCACCACCTCGACCAATATGGATCCGCTCGAGATCCAGAAATTCAGCGAACTGGCCCACCGCTGGTGGGACCCGACGTCCGAATTCCGTCCGCTGCACGAGATCAATCCCTTGCGCCTGGAATGGATCAACGCGCGCGTGCCGCTGTCGGGCAAGAACGTGATCGACATCGGCTGTGGCGGCGGCGTGCTGTCCGAATCGATGGCGCGCAAGGGCGCCAAGGTCACCGGCATCGACCTATCGAAGAAGGCATTGAAGGTCGCCGACCTGCACAGCCTGGAATCGGGCGTGGAGGTGCGCTATAAACTGATCGCTGCGGAAGACATGGCTGCCGAAGAACCGGGACAGTTCGACGTCGTCACCTGCATGGAAATGCTGGAACACGTCCCGGACCCGGCCGCCATCGTGCGCGCCGCCGCCACCCTGGTCAAACCGGGCGGCAAGGTGTTCTTCTCGACCCTGAACCGCAACCCGAAGTCCTACCTGTTCGCGGTGATCGGCGCCGAGTACGTGCTGCGCATGCTGCCGCGCGGTACCCACGACTACGGCAAGTTCATCACGCCGGCCGAACTGTCGACCTTCGCGCGCGACGCCGGCCTGATCGTGGACGGCCTGAAAGGGCTGAGCTACAACCCGCTGACCAAGATCTATTCGCTGAACCAGGACACCAGTGTCAACTACATGGTTGCCTGCAGCAAGCCTTTGTAATCGAGCTTTATGACTTTCCCTTCCCGCTTGAGCGCGCCACGCGCCGTCCTGTTCGACCTCGACGGCACGCTGGCCGACACTGCTCCCGACCTCGCGGCCGCCGTCAACTGGCTGCGCACCGAACGCGGCCTCGCGCCGACACCCTACGCGGTGCTGCGCCCGACCGCCTCGGCCGGCGCGCGCGGCATGATCGGCGCCGCCTTCGGGCTAGCCCCGGGCGACGACGGCTACGAAGCGCTACGCCTTGCGTGGTTCGACCGCTACCAGGCCAACATGGCCGAGCACAGCACGCTGTTCGACGGCATTGTCGAACTGCTGGACGGCATCCGCGCGGCCGGCATGGAATGGGGCATCGTGACCAACAAGCCGATGCGCTTCACCGACCCGCTGCTGCCGCAGATCGGCCTGGCGCACGCAGGCTGCGTGGTGTCCGGCGATACCACGCCGCACGCCAAGCCCCATCCGGCACCGCTGCTGGAAGGCGCGCGCCGGCTGGGCCTCGATCCGGCCGACTGCTGGTACGTGGGCGACGACCTGCGCGACATCCAGGCGGGTCAGGCCGCCGGCATGGTGACCGTGGCCTGTGCCTGGGGTTATTGCGGCGCGACCGAGCCGGTCACCTGGGGTGCGGATATGCTGCTGGATACGCCGGCGCACCTGCTCGAGCGCTTGCGTGAGGTTGCCGGGGTGCCAGTGAGCGCGGCTGCCTGATCGGTATCTTGTGGATTAGCGGCTGGCCAGCCGCTTGTCATGATGCGCGCCCTTTCCTGCCTTGCGGGACTGGGCGCTGTTTTTTAGGTTGGCGTTTTGGCGCTTGTCGGTTAGTTGCACTTTATCGCTTACATATCTTTACGATTGATACAGCCCGCTGTCTATCTCTCCGCAGTGCCTCTCGGTAATCTATACCTACACGACAACACAACGTCTCAGGAGTAGACAACATGGAAGCGATCAAGACCACCCAACGTATCCACCCGCTGATGGCAGCCGCTGCCGTATCGGTCATCGTCGTCAGCCTGGCCGGCACCGCCGCAATCACCGGCATGCTGCCAAGCTCGCACAGCGCTCCCGAGACGCCGCTGAACACCGCCTACGTCGCACCCACCGCCGCGGCCGCACCGCTGATGGCCGCCGCCGCACCGCAAGCACTGCAAGCTGCGCCGGCCGCTTACGCCCAACCGGTCTCGGCGCAGTACGCCCAGCCGGTGGCGGCCCAGTACGCCCAGCCGGGTGCAGTCCCTGTGCAGGCCGCCCCTGCCCCTGCGCCGGTCGTCATCAAGGAAACCGTGATCAAGGAAGTCCCGGTCAAGCAGGCTGCACCGAAACCGCGCGTCGTGCACCATACCAAGTACGTGCGTGACGACAACTACTACGCACCGGCCCCGCGTCCGGCGCCGCAGCCGAACTACGTCGCGATCGGCACCGGTGCCGTGGTCGGCGGCCTGCTCGGCAACCAGGTCGGCAGCGGCAACGGCCGCAAACTGGCCACCATCGCCGGCGTGATCGGCGGTGGCATGCTGGGCAACCAGATCGCCAACCAGGGCCGCTAAGGCCTCACGGGCAGAAGTAACAGACGAGCTCGAGTGTACTTACACCTCGTCACACTTCTGCCCGCTCCATCCGCTGCATTCCGCAGCGGTTTGGAGTACAATGACTATTCTTCGTTGGGGGGCGACCTGGTTTCGACGTGGGTTGCAAAGCAGCGCAGGGCATACCGAGGACTGGTTACCTCGTAAATACATCCAGAAATCAATAACTGCAAACGATAACTCGTACGCACTCGCAGCTTAATTGCTGCTAGCTCTACACTACCTCGCCTCTGGGGTGGGCCGCAAGGCAAGTAGAGTCATTTACAGAGGCTAGGATTCAACCGGGTTACTTGGTTGCTTCCGAAATTTAAGGTAACTCGCTTGTACACAGGGTGCACATCCCCGTTGTACCGGCTAAATTAAATGATAGTGCTAAGTATGTAGAACTGTCTGTAGAGTGCTTGCGGACGAGGGTTCGATTCCCTCCGCCTCCACCAGTATTCAAAAACAAAGCCCCGCTGGCGCAAGCCAGCGGGGCTTTGTTTTTGAATACTTCGTTGCGGCTCCGGGAATCGGATCCTCGTCCGGCACGGACGAGGGGCGGAGCCGGGGTTTCGCGTCGCACCGCGACGCGCCGGCGTAGCGGCCTTTGCGCTGGCAAGCGCAAAGGACTCTCCGATTCGCCCATTCAAGCAATCGCGCAGCGATTGTGCCTTTGCCTCCACCAATATTCAAAAACAAAGCCCCGCTGGCGCAAGCCAGCGGGGCTTTGTTTTTGAATACTTCGTTGCGGACGGAGGGAATCGAAATCTCTCCGGCACGGACGAGGGGCGAAGCCGGGGTTTCGCGCCGCACCGCGGCGCGCTGGCGTAGCGGCCTTTGCGCTTGCCAGCGCAAAGGCCTCTCCGATTCGCCCATTCAAGCAATCGCGAAGCGATTGTGCCTTTGCCTCCACCAATATTCGAAATAGAAGTCTATCAGCGCACGCCGACGAGGCTTGTCAAGCACTCGCGCAACAATTGTGCCGTCCCCTCCCCGCGCTCCGTGAACGAACCACCCAGCCTGCTGTGTTAGCATTAAATCAACGCAAAATACCCCGCACGCAAACAAGATCACGGAGCAAACCCAGTGCTGAAAATCAACGGCAAAGAAGTCACCTACACCAAATCCTTCCTGCTCGAACGCGGCGAGGAAGCCATCCTCTCCGGCCCCGAGTTTTCGAATGAAACGCTGCGCCTGAGCACCTTCGAGTACATGGTCGGCATGAGCAGCAAGGCCGACGTCAGGGCCGAACTGGTCGACGGCGCGGTCGCGCTGCGCATGCCCTTCCTCGACAAGGGGTCGTTCGCCACCACGCTCCAGATGGAGCTGAACAACAAATCGACCATGAAGCTGCGCATCGCGGGCATGGGCGTCGGCGGCAACCTGCTGGTGCAGCTGGACGTCTATCTCAGCCGCCCGGTCAATTTCGCCCCGCGCTGACGCGTCCTTCATCAAGCGTCACCGGCGACGCAACGAACTTGGACCCCGGCCTTCGCCGGGGCGACGGTCTCGCTGCTAACGACGAAACATACCGCTCGAGTCCCTGCCCTCAAGCCGCCTCCAGCACCCGCAAATTCTCCGCCACCACCGAACTTTCGGGCAGCGCATCCGACCCGGTCACCAGGTCGATGTGCCCGTCCGGATACACCAGCGCGATCACGTTCAGCTCGGTCGCGCTGATCTTGCGCGACTTGCTGCCGCCGACGCCGTTGCGGGTCGCGAACACCGTCAGCACCAGGTCGCCGAACGCCTGTCCCGGGAAGCGCGGCAGCGCGATGTTGAGCGGGCGGTAGTAGTCGGCCATGAAGGAACTGTTCAACAGGCCGTTGGCGACGTAGGGCGCGGTGAAGTTGAGCACGCCCTGGGTCTGCGGATTCGGGCCGGCGGCGCTGGCCGGCTGGGCCTGGCCGCGCTCGTCGACCGGGATCGCCATGAAGGTGTAGGGGACGATCCAGGAATCCGGCTTGATCAGGTCGGTCCAGATGTTGCTCGCGTCCAGGCGGCCCGAAGCCGGTATCGGCGGCCAGCCGAGCGGCGTGAAGGCGACCTGGGTGGTCCAGTCGACCGCCACCTTTGCGACGTCCTGGGTCGTCACCGCCACCTCCACCTGGCCGCCGGCCGCGCCAAAGGTCTCGCTGGCCGGCGCCTGGCCCTGGCTGGGATTCAGAGCCACCGTCATGCGATCGACCAGGTCGTTGGCCACCACGATCAGCTTGCTCACCACGGTCTGCTGCGGATCGATGTAGCGGATGTCGGCGCCGGTGCGCGCGGCCAGCAGGCGGCCGACGGTGACGTCCAGCGTGCGGCGGTCGAGGCGCATGGCCACATTGTCCAGACGCAGGGTACCGGTGCTCACATGGAGCACGCCCGGGATGGTGGCGGCGCTGCCCTGCTCCAGCGCCGCCTTCCAGGCCAGCGTCCCGCTTTCGGTCAGCTCGACGGTGATCGTGCCCACGCCGCCCAGCTGGGACACCGAGATGATCGGCGCCGACGCCGCCACGCCGGGCGGCAGCTCGAGCGAGACCCGCAGCGCGCGCTCCGGTTCGGCGCGGTAGGACCATTCGCGGCCGTTGATCTGCTGCGCGCGCAGCGCCGCCGTCCAGCTGGCGCTCTGGCGGGCCACCGATTCGATGCCGTTGCCGGCGTAGACGCCGATCGAGAAGAAGGCGGTGGCGCCGGTGATGGCCAGGCTGCGGTCCGGCAGCACGCTGCGCCGGATCGTCAGCGCGAAATCCAGCAGGGTCGGCTCGGCCGGCGCCACGTAGATGATGTTGTCGTCGGGCGCGGCGCGCAGCAGGAACTTGCCGGCGACGACAGGCTTGACGTCGGTGACGAGCGGCGCCGAGACCCGCACCGGCAGGCGGTCGCGGCTCCAGACCGGCCGGGTCACCGGCGCCGTCTCGACCGGTATCCGGTTGACGGACGCGCGCGTCGCCACCGACGGCGCCGTCACCCGCAACGGTACGGCGACGGGTGCAATCAGCGGTTGGCTGGCTATGCCGCCCAGCGGCCGCGCGGTGACGATACCCGCGCCGGCCAGCGCGCCGGCTTCGGCCACCGGCATGCCGCCGCCCTGCCCGGCGATGCTTTCGGCCACCGCCTGCTCCCACAACACCCTGGACTGGTCGGACATGACAAGCTCCTCTTCACGTTGTGCCGCCGCGCGGCCGCGGCAGGCTGGTGCCGCTCATCAGCATTGACATCAGGTAATCCCAGTCCAGCACCGCTTCCCGGGAGATGTCGCCGCCCTCGGCCGCTTCTTCGTGGCGCGACACCGCCACATTCAGGCCATGGCTGAAGGGACTGAACACGGTCAGCAGTTCGCCGCCCAGCACGCCGAAGATGAAGGTGTGGCCGCGGATGTCGTCGGCGTCGAGGCCGGCGAGCTGCCTGCCGAGCACCGGCGACACCACCTTGACCGTGCGCGCCGCGCGGCCGCGCGTCAGCCGCAGCAGCACCACCAGTCCGTTCTTCAGTGTCATCTCGGCGATCTGGCCGCGCGTGTAGAACGGCCGCGGGGCGGCGGCCGCCGCTTCGGCGCGCCAGGCCGACTGCGGCTGCATGCGCACGAGGTTGGTACGGATTCGGCGCGCAAAATGCTTGCCGGCGGCGTCGACGCCCAGCACGTCGATCGGCAGATCGAGTACCGAGGCACCCAGCGCCGGCGCCGGCACCTGCAGCACCTGTCCCAGCACCGGTACCGGCAACGGCCGCCGGTCGTCTTCGGCGACCCGGCTGGCGCCGCTGTCCAGGCGCGAGCGCCGTACCTGCAGCACCAGGTCGCGCGCCGTCTCACTGCCGAGGCCACTTACGGGCACGGCGCCGGGTGCGGCGATGCGCGGCGGCGGAATGGTCGCCCGCAGCAGCTTCGCGCCCGCCAGGCCCGACAGCTGGACCAGGCGCGCTTCGCGCTGCGCCTCGCCGGCACGCGCCGCCTCCGCGGCCACCCCGCCGCCCGGCTTCACGGCCACCGTGGCAACCCCGATCGGCGGTCCGCCCAGCGCCCAGGCGCGGACCGAGGCCGAGGCCCGTGCCGCCGCGCCGGGCTCGCCGATCTCGACGGTCCAGGTGCCGGGCCGGGTCTGCGCGGCCGCGTGCAGCTGCAGCACGCCGTCGTGAATGCCGATGGCGACGCCCTCGGCGGCCGGCGGCGCAGGATCGTTGGGGCGCCAGCGCACGTCGGGGGCGCCGGGGCGCACCAGCCGCACGCCGGCGGCCGGTCCGCTGAAGCGGATGTGGACGACGATGTCGCGGTCCTGGCCGACCACGTCGAAGCGGTAGCTGGCCCCGGCCGCGGCGATCGCCACCGGCTGCAGGCCGCCGGCCTCGGCCAGCGTGTCGAGCATCAGGTCGGGCAGCTCGGCGCGCTCCTTGGCCAGCCGGTAGCGCACCGCGGCCGGGTGGCCGATGCGCTGGGCCAGGAAGGCGATCACCCCGGGGTCGTCCGCCAGCAGGAACAGCCGGGCGCGCAGCGTCAGCGCCCGCAGCGCGCGCACGTCGTCGACGCTGACGCGGGTGCCGGCGCCGAGCGCCAGCAGCGCGCACAGCGGGCGCGTATCGGTCCGGCTGCGGGCCAGCAGGCGCGCAATCGCCTCGCTCAGGGGTGTGGCCATCCGTTTCGAGGCCGTCTCGCGCGCCACCGCCAGCTGCATCAGTTGCGGGCGGTGGCCGGCCGTCGCCAGCAGCGTGAATCCGGCATTGCAGCCGGCGTTCATGGCCTGCGCGAACTGGGCGTCGCCGGCGGCGCGCGCGCCGCGGCGTCCGGTTTCCGGCTTGCTCTGGTTGTCGTCGGCCCACCAGGCATCGTCGGCCTGCGACGAAGCCGGTGGATTGGGAATTCCGTTGGCGCCGTTCGGCGCCGGGGTGCCGGGTCCGCCGGCCGCGGGGGCCGTGCCGGCGCCGGCGTCGCCGAGCAATTCGGCGTCGCTGTGGCCGTCCGACCAGTAGGCCCTGGCGCCGCTCGCCGGCGCCGGGCTGCCGGCGCGCGCATCGACCGCCACCACGATGTCGGACGGCGTGCCGGCGCCATCGAGCTGGCCGTTGGCGATCACGAGCGCGAAGTCCTGCTGCGGCGGATCGAAGCCGCCGTCCAGGCAGTTCGCGCTGAGGTTCAGCGCCGTCACCGTCACCCGCACCGGCCCGTCTGCGGCCCCGGCCGGCAGGAAAATGTTCTGCAGGTTGTCGCTGCCCTCGGACAGAAGCGCACCCGTACCCTGCGCGGCCTCGTCCTCGTCGACCGAGACGCCGTTGCGGAAGCGGTCGTGCACGCCGCAGTACAGCCGGCCGCCGATCTCGGCGCGCAGCGCCAGCCGGTTGACGATGCACGAGGCATCCGGGCTGCTGCCGCTGCCGACCGCACCGGGCGGGTCGGTCCAGGCCAGCGTGATCTTCAGCGGGCGGGTGCCGTCGGCGGCGCGCACCTCCCAGGTGCGAGTGTCGTTGGGCTGCGCCAGGAAGCCGTCCTGGTCGACCAGGATGCGCGCCACGGCCGGATCGAGGATGTTCTGGACGTTCAGGCGCCCCCACCCCTGGCGCCGGTTCGGCACGCTGCCGCCGGTCTCGATCGGTTCGGCGCCGTTGACGACCAGGGCGCGCAGCATGGCCGGCGACGGCGTGGCGCCGTCGTTGTTGCGGCGCCACCAGTCGGTCAGCAGCGCGCAGGCGCCCGCGGTCTTCGGGCTGGCGCCGGACGAACCGCCGCCCCAAGTCAGCTGCGCGCTGATGTACTCGTCCTCGCCGGGGTGGCAGTCGTAGTTGGCCGACGCCGTCCACTCGCCCGGCGCCACCACGTGCGGGCGGATGCGGCCGTCGCCGCAATTGCCGTAGCTGGACCCGTGGGCGCCGCTGTACACCTGGTTGATGTTGTCGCTGCCGTCGTGGCCGACGTCGGGCCGGAAGTTCTCCGAATTGCCGGTGACGATCAGGTTCTTCGCCGCCTTCGGGCGCGTCAGGCCGAGTTCGCCGCTATTGCCAGACGAGAAGCAGATCGTCAGCGGCAGCGGCTGTGTTCCCTGCGGATCGGCGTTGCGCACCAGCGCATCGTAGAGCGCCTCGTCGGAGCCATAATTCATCGGGTTGCGCGTTTCCTTGCCCCAGGAATTGTTCTGGATCGCGCCCACGGCGCCGGCCTCGGTGACGGTCTGGCGGCACAGGAAACCGGCGGCCTGCATCTTGTCCTGCGACAGCAGCGCGGCGCCGGGCGCGGTGCCGAGGCCGTAGATGAAGTGGTCGCCGTCGGTTTCGTCCAGGTAGTTGCCGGCAGCGTGGCCGGCCACCATGGTCGCGTGCCAGTCCTTCTGGCCCTCGGCCAGGTCGCGCACGCGGCCGCCAAAGGCCGGATGGGCATCGTCCACCCCGCCGTCGACGATGCCGATGGTGACCCCGGTACCGTCGATGCCGTGGTCTTCCAGCCAGGAGCGGTAGGAACCGGCCGGCCGGTTGCCGGCATCGTACAGCCCGGCGATGATCAGGCCCGCGACTTCGTCTTCCGGGCGCGGCGCCTGCCAGGCCTCGACCGAGAGCACCTGCGGCAGCTGCAGCAGGCTGGCCTGCACGCCGCCGTCGCCGATGCGCGCGCGCAGGCGCAGCCGGTTGCCGCCCAGCGCATCGTTGCCGGCCCCTTCGATCAGCTCGACGCCGGGCACCGCCCCCACCTGCCCGACGGCCTGCTCGCGCTGCTCCGGCGCGGCGGCCACCACGATGACGACCTGGCTGCCGTCCTCGCTGACCAGCGGCAGCTGCTGCTTCAGGGCCGGCGTCAGCGGCGTGACGGCGCGGATCGCCGGCGCGCCGGAGGTGGTGAGTACCTGCGCCTGCGCGTCGCGGAAGGCGGCGGCGCTGCCGTAGCACAGGTAGCTGCTTTCGGGCTGGTAGGCGAGCACCCGGATGTCCAGCTTGCGCAACTGCTCGAGCCAGCGGCCGTCGATCGGGCCGATGAATTCGACGTAGGCCGACAGCGGCGCGTCTTCGGGCACTGGCGCTTCTGGCGGGGACTGCAACGCCGCCAGTGCCACGCCGCCGGTATCGAGGCGCAGTCCCCCGATGGCCGGCGCCTCGCCCACCCCGGCCCGGGCGCCCTCCTGTTCCGGCGCGGGCGCATCGGTCTCGACCAGCGCGCTGTGGTTGGGATACTGGTTCAGCACCCGCGTGCTGGCATGACGCAGGACGGGCGATCCGGGATCGACGAGGAGCGTGCGCGACATGGTGAGAGACTCCGCAAACGGACACTCGGGAACAAGACGTCAAACGAAAATGGAACGAAGGTCAAACGAAGAACCCGGCGCAGCGGCGATCTTGCGGAGCGCCGCTGCACCAGGCACAACTCATGCGCCGACCAGGTCGACGAAGATGTTCTCGGCGTACTCGCCCGACTCGTCGATCTGGACCTTGACCAGCTTGCTGTCCTTCTCGAACGGGATCGATTCCTCCATGCTGTGCAGGCGCACGCGCTTGGAGGTGCCGTCGGCCAGCCGGATCCACAGCGAGGTGCCCTGCGAGCCGTATTCCACGCCCGCGGTGCGGCCCATGACGATCAGGCCGCCGCCGCCGGTCTCCATCGGCGTGCCGCCAGGCGTGGCGCCCATCTTCCTGCCGGTTTCCGCCGACTTCTCGACGGCGCCCGACAGCAGCGGACGGGCCTGGGTCCGTTTCAGGGTCTCGGCCAGTGCGTCGCTTTCCGGCAGCACGCTGTCGCTGGTCACCAGCTGGATGTTGCCGCCGCGGGTCGCCAGGATGAAGACCGCGGTGTCGGTCTGCGGAATCACCTGCTCGGCCGAGCGCACCAGCTTGCCGCCGATGACGCCGAAGGCGCTGAACTTGGCGACGCCGGCACGGCCCTGCGGATCGAGCGGGTAGGCAAATTCGATCGGCGTGATGGCGTCGATGTGGGCCGAATCGCGCACCGGCGTGGCCAGGTGCGGCCCGGCATAGGATACGTTCAGCACCAGGTAGTCGTCGAACGACAGTTCCTGCGGCGGGATGATGCGGTCGCCTTCGCGCACGAACATGAAGATGGTCTGGCGGCCGACCCAGGCCGAGGTCTTGATCACCATCTGGTTGCCGCCGGCGCTCACCGGCTTGCTCATGCTGAACGGGATCACCGGCCAGCGCGGCGGCGAGTAGTTGACCTTGGCGTTGCAGTTGACCGTCACCTTGCCCGGATTGGTGCTGACCACGGTGTAGCGCTGGTTGCCGCCCTCCTTGGTGAACACCGGGGCTTCCGGCGAGTGGCCCTCGCTGTACGACATCGAGACCGAGGCGTTGGCCAGCATCTCGTCGGCGTCGACCAGGATCACCGAGTCGAAGGCCTGCTGGGCCGGCACTTCGGTGAGGCAGCTCGGAGGCAGGTCGGCGAACAGGGCGGCCAGGCTGATGTCCATGGTGTCGGTCAGCCAGGTGGTGCCGCGGAACTCGATCCGCTGCGTCATCTCGATGGCGTCGGTCTGCTTCTTCCATTTGAGGGCGAAGTTGGCGCCGCCGAAGACGCCGCCGCCGTGCGCGGCCTGGGCCGGCGCCACCTGCGGCATCGGCGCGAAGATCTGGTCGAACAGGATCTGCATGGCCTGCTTGGCGAAGGTCGTGACCATTTCCTGGCGCAGTTTTTCGAGGTCGGGCGGCAGGCCCTGATTCAGGAACACGACTTCGATACCGCCGTTGCGCGACAGCGCATCCCAGGCCGCTTCCAGCTTGGCGCTGCCGCCGTACAGGAAGCCGTTGTAGCTCACGTCCAGCGCCGCCGACAGGTGCTGGAAGATGCGCGTGCCGTGCACCCGGACTTCGGCGCCGATGTCCGGCACCCGCCGCAGGTATTCGTACTGCAGCGTGATGTCGCCGTTGATGCGGCTCTTGGTCTTGATCGCATTCGACCACTCGAGGGCGCCGGTCTCGGTCAGGTTGGCCAGGAAGGAGAGCGAGCCGCCCGGCGTGCCGACGTCGCGTTCGTTGTGCTTCTTGTCCGCTTCGCCGGCGCCGGCCGGCAGGTTCAGCAGGGCCTTGCCTTTCTGGGTCGTCAGGGGCAGGAAGCGCAGCTTGTTCGGATCGCCGGCGCCCAGCTGGGCGACCAGCGCCTTGGCCTGCTCGATCGATTCCGCATCGAGCACAGGTGCCGTGTTGAGTCCGATCGTGGCCGCGCCGCCGATGATCTTGACGCTGCGGTCGGGCTGCTGGGCCGTATAGGTGGTCACCGCCACGCCGGGCTTGCCGTTACGGTCAAGCATCAGCGTCGGCTGCTGCGTCACGTACAGGATGACGTTGGGCTGGTCGCAGGCATACAGCTTGAACTTGCCCGCGTTGCCCAGCGCGCCGGACAGGCTGACCGGTACGCTTTCAGTAAGAAAAGTTGCCATTGTCTCGCTCCCTGTGATGGTTTGCCCTACCCTCCGACTGCATGCACCATGGCCGCGCCGGCATCGGCGCCCAGGCCGAATTCCTGGTCGAACTCCATGAAGGTCCTGGTCTCGACCGCCCCCACGCCGGGCGGCCACGGGTTGACCACGGTCACCCAGGTGCCGTCCGGCGTGCCGTCGCCGCGCACTCCGGCCAGCACCACCGCGTGATACGGCGCGCCGACTTCGACCACCCAGATCGGTCCCCAGGCCTCCAGCAGGCGCGCCCATTCGTCGGGCATCGCCGAACGCGGGCCTTCCTCGACCAGGTTCCAGGTCGCCACGGCGCGCTGGATGTCGCCCCACGCGTAGCCGGTGTCGACGTCCATCGCGGCCGCCTCGGCCACCGTCTCCGGCGTGGTCGAGGCGACGTCGCGGGCGCTGACCACCATGGCCAGCGCGGCGGCCCAGCACGACACCTCGGTCGGCTGCGGGATTAAGGACACGTCAAGGGACACGTCGACGCTGACATCGAGATCGCGCTCTTCTTCGTCCACGGCGACGCCGCCGACCACCACCGGCCGCGAGCGCGACGCGCGCAGGCGCTCGACCAGCGGATCCGATTCATCCGCCACCGCATGCTTTCCCTCCAGCTGCACCTTGTTGCCATCCACCAGCAGGTACACCACGTCCTCGTTCTCGTCCAGCTCCAGCTGCGAGGCGCTCACCATCTGGCCGCCGACCATGCCGACCACGTTGAGCGTGGCGCGCCCGGGCGTGCTGCCGGGCGGCACCGGGTAGCTGAGCTCGACCGGTCCGGCCGGCGTGATGCGCGCCGCGTCGCGGATCGGCGCCGGCAGATACGGCGCCGTGTAGTTCGTGGTCACCGCCAGGTAGTCGGCCGGGTCGTCCTTGGGCGCCTGCACGATCCGGTTACCGGCGCGCACGTACATGTACAGCGTGTGGCGCCGCACCCAGGTCTCGGGCTTCAGCACGATGGTGTAGCCGTCCGGGCCCAGGGTCGCGCTGTCGGCGATCTCGACCACCGGCCAGCTCGCCGCCTGGAACGCGACCTTGGCCCGGTACGCGACCTGCACCGTTTCCGGGCGCTCGGTGGTGACCAGGAACTGGCGCGTGCCGCCCTGGGCGTCGAACAGCGGCGCCTCGGGCGCGTGCACGTTGCCGAAGTCGAGCGACAGCGCGACGTTCGAGACCGCCTTGAACGGCGCCACCGCCACCGTCACCGGCACCGAGGCGTATTCGTAGGTGAGGTGCAGGTAGCTCTCGTCGAGGGCACCGAGCAGGGCCGACAGGTCAGCCTGCAGGCTGGCACTCAGCCAGGTCCAGCCTTCGACCGCGATCGTCAGGCCGGGGTCGATCGCGTCGGCGGGCGAGCGCCAGCGCAGCGCATACAAGGTCCCGCCGGCGCCGGCCGCCGGCGGATTCGCCGGCGCGTAGCCGGCGAACAGCACGTCGAACAGCTGTTCGCGTGCCTGCTCCGACAGCCGCTCGCGCAGGTCGACGGGCGGCGCGCCGCCGCTGCCGCCCTGCCCGCCCAGCACGATCGTGACCGCGCCGTCGCGCACCAGCGCGCTCCAGGCGCTACGGATGTCGGCGAAGCTGCCGTACAGCGTGCCGTCGGCCGCCTTGTCGAGCGTGGCCGCCAGGCTCGTATAGACGCGCGCGCCGTGCACCTGCACCCTGGCGCTGGCGCCGGGCATCATCTGCGGATATGCGTACGAGAGGCGCACGCTGCCGGACAGCGCCGTCTTTTCCAGCACCGCGCTCGGCCACACCTGGGCGCCGCTTGCCGTCAGTTCGAACAGCAGGGTCGCGGATGGCGTCTGGCCGGCGGCGGGCGGCAGCAAGCGCCCATCGGTGCCGGCGGGGGTTGCCGTGACGCTCACGTCGCGTACCGGCAGCGGCAGGAATTTCGGGCGCGGCGCCTCCTTGTAACCCTTGTTGAGCAGCACCCGCACCCAGTCGTTCTCGAAGGCCAGCGGGTCTTCGTCGCCGAACACGCCGAGCAGCGCGGAACCGCCGGTCACCTCGTAGCTGCCCTTGGTCCAGCGCCGGGTCTGGGTGACGGCAGCGTGGTAGCGGCGGTCGCTTTCGCGCGCCAGCCGCAGTTCGCGCGCCACGTACAGGACCACCCCGGGCACCGTGCTTTGCCAGAGGCGGAAGCCGCCCACATCCCAGTGCAGAGCGCCGCTGGCAACGCCGATCTGCTCTTGCAGAGAGCTTCCCATATGTCCACCTTGCGCTCAGGCTGTAGGCCCGTTCACCGGGCCGATGCCGATGACCGAACTGCGTGGAAGGTAGCTTTAGGAGTATTCAGAGATGACAGAGTGCTCGCCGTTCCAAGGGATTTTGAGACAGATCACAAGATGTTCGGGAGAGCGAGAGGAGCCGATCCGTCGGCCGGCGCACACGGCACCGCCGGCGCGCGCGGCTGAGGCGCATCAACCCGGACGCTGCGAGATCATGCACCGTAGAGGCTTCGCCGCTGCCCGAGCCAGGCCATGCCACGCATCGTTTGTCCCGCGACGCCCGACCGCACCGAGGTGTGCCGATGGATGCCCTGAACCCGCGACGCGCGCTCGTCGCCGGCTGCGGCCTGTTCGCGGCCGGGATCGTGCTCGGCGCCGCGCTGGCCCCGCAGGTGCTGGCGCCGGCGCCGGTGACGGTGGCGCACGGCACCACCCTGGCCAGCTTCGCGCCGGAAGCGATCCTGTCGGTCACCTATGCCACCCGCAACGGCATCACCACCCTGCAGCGGGCGGCGCGCGGCGCCCGCTTCCACGTGCAATCGACCTATGCCGACGAGCGCCCGCCGCAGCGCTGCACGGCGCCGGCCGACCTGGCCGGCCACCTGGTCCGGTTTGCGGAAATGAAGGCACGGCGCGGCCTGTCGCGCGACCAGCGCGACCGCGAATTCCCGGTCCAATTGGGGGTGCTGGACATCCGCGACAACGTCACCGGCGAGCCAGCGGTGTCGGTGCTGGTGTTCGCCAACCGCGAGCAATCGGCGCTGGCGGTGGCGCTGGAAGGCTATGCCGGCGAAGTGATCCTGCCGGTGTCCGAGCTGAGGTGGCTGGAGCAGGCCTGCGACACGGTCGCCATGAGCGAGGAGCCGCCGGTCTCCGGCCAGCCGCCATTGCTGGCCGCGCCGCTGCCGGCCGGACCGCCGGCCGAAGCGGACGCCATGGTAGTCACGACGTCGGCCCCGGATCCGTCCCCGGCGCCACCATCAATTCCTTCAGCATCGCCTCGTTGAACGCCGGCAGGTCGCCCGGATTGCGGCTGGTGACAAGGCGCTGGTCGATCACCACCTCGTCGTCGGTCCACTCGGCCCCGGCGTTGACGAGGTCGCGCTTCAGGCTGGGCCAGCTGGTCAGGTGCTTGGCGGTGGCGATGCCGGCGTCGATCAGGGTCCACGGACCGTGGCAGATGGCGGCGACCATCTTCTCCTCGACCGGAAAGCCGCGGATGAAGTCGATCGCTTCCGGGCTCATGCGCAGCTGGTCGGGATTGGCGACGCCGCCCGGCAGCACCAGCGCGTCGAAGTCGGCCGGGTTGGCGTCGGCGACGTTCATCTCGACCTTGAATCTGTCGGCCGGCTGCAGGTCGTTGAAGCCCTGGATTTCCGCGCCGGCCGGCTTGGGCGACAGCAGGACCACGGTGGCGCCGTTCTGTTCCAGGAAAGAACGCGGACTGGTGTATTCGATCTGTTCCACGCCATCGGTCATCAGCACCGCGATGCGTTTGCCTTCCAATGGCTTGCCGGCAGCTTGCTCTAGCATACGACCTCCTCATGATTCGTCAACGTTCGGCGGTCCATTCTAGGCACGCCGGGACCGGCACGGCGCACGTCCGCCCCCGGCCTGTCTCAGTGGCGGGCCTGGCCTGCGGTCTGCAGTTCGGCCAGGATGGCCTGGTTGAAGGCCGGGATGTCGTCCGGCTTGCGGCTGGTGACGAGCTTGCCGTCGACCACGACCTGTTCGTCGGTCCACTGCGCGCCGGCGTTCTGCAGGTCGAGCTGCAGCGTCGGCCAGCTGGTCATGCGCTTGCCGGTGACGAGGTCGGCGTCGATCAGGGTCCACGGGCCGTGGCAGATGGCGGCGATCGGCTTGTTTTCGCGCCCGAATTCGCGGATGAAGGTGATGGCATCCATCGACAGGCGCAGCTGGTCCGGATTGGCGACGCCGCCCGGCAGCACCAAGGCATCGAAATCGCCAGGACGGGCGTCGCGCACGTCCATCTCGACCTTGAATTTCTGGTCCGGCGTCAGGTGGTCGAAGCCCTGGATCTCGTCGCCGGCCGGCTTGGGCGAGACCAGCGTGACCTGGGCGCCCTGCTGTTCGAGGAATCCGCGCGGGCCGGTGTATTCGACCTGCTCGACGCCGTCGGTCATCAGGATGGCGACGCGTTTGCCCTGCAGGGCCTGGTTTGAAGCTTGTTGCATAGTAACCTCCTTGTTAGCGTTGGTGAATCGGCTATACGGGGAGATCGATTTTAAGACCCTGGGCGCGCGGGCGGCGCGCGCGTGATCTGTTCGCTAACTACGCTAGAGCCAGCTCAGCCGAACAGCGCCTGCCACACCATCCACATATTGGCCGCGGAAATCACCACGAACAGGCACCAGGCCAGGGCCGTGGTCCACCACGCGTTGACGAATCGGCCCATCAGGTCGCGCCGGCCGGTCAGGCGGATCAGCGGATACATCGCGAACGGCAGCTGCATGCTGAGCACGACCTGGCTGCCGACCAGCATCTTGCCGATCGCGTGGTCGCCCAGGGTCAGCACGCCGACCATCGCCGGGCCGAGCGCCAGGCCGCGCGTGATCAGGCGGCGCTGCCAGCACGGGATCTTGAGCTTCAGGAAGCCTTCCATGATCACCTGGCCGGCGATGGTGCCGGTGAAGGTCGAACTCTGCCCGGACGCCAGCAGCGCCAGCCCGAACAGGATCGCCGCCAGCGCGGTACCGGCCACCGGGGCCAGCAGCTTGTAGGCCTGGTCGATGTCCATCACGTTGCCGCCGCCCGGCTTGTAGAACGCAGCCGCGGCCAGCACCAGGATCGCGCCGTTGATGAACAGCGCCAGCAGCAGCGAGACGACGGTGTCGATGCGCGACATCGTGATGGCCTCGGCCAGGCGGCCTTCGCGGCCGTGCACTCCCAGCGACGAGATGCGCGTCTGCACCACCGACGAGTGCAGGTACAGGTTGTGCGGCATGACGGTGGCGCCGAGGATGCCGATAGCGAGGTACAGCGCGTCGCGCTCGGCCAGTTTTTCCAGCGAGGGCACCAGGCCGGCCGCCACCGCATGCCAGTCCGGCGACACCAGCGCCAGCTCGGTGAACAGGCAGACCGCGATGGTGGCGATCAGCGCCAGCACGATCGCTTCCAGCTGGCGGAAGCCCTTCCCTTTCAGCATCAGGATGAGGACGGTATCCAGCGCGGTCAGCGCCACGCCGGCCGGCAGCGACACCCCGAGCAGCAGGTTGAAGGCGAGCGCGCAGCCCAGCACCTCGGCCAGGTCGCAGGCGATGATCGACAGCTCCGCGAACAGCCACAGCGCCTTGGCCGACAGCGGCGAATACTGCTCGCGGCAGTGCACGGCCAGGTCCTTGCCGGTGACGATGCCCAGCCGCATGCTCAGGCATTGCAGCACGATGGCCGCCAGGCTCGACAGCACGACGACGAACAGCAGCTGGTAGCCGAACTGGGAACCGCCCTGGATGGCAGTGGCCCAGTTACCCGGATCCATGTAGCCGACCGACACCAGCAAGCCCGGGCCGGCATAGCGGATGACTTTCTTCCAGAACGGATCGGTGTCGGGCACCGTCACGGTGCCGGAGACTTCGGATGGACAGAACGGGGCGGTGGCGGTGGTGGGTAACTTGAACATAAGACTTTGCGCTAGGATCGGTCGATTCTATCGCAAAGCATTGATTTTGCATGAGTCTGCTGTGCAACAGCGGCTTGCGGACCGATGCGATTCAGGCACAGCAAGAACGCACCGTTGGCCGCAAAACCGTCGCCCCTGCGCAGGCAGGGGCCCGAGTTTTATGCGCTGCCGCCATGCGTGCAACTTGGGCCCCTGCCTTCGCAGGGGCGACGCTAACGATGACGCCGGCTGAACGGTACTATTTCAGGGGTAGCGGACACCCAACACATGCAAGCGCGCCCGCAAGCGCCGGATCTCCTCGGCCATGTCCACCACCAGCCCGGCCAGATCCTCGTTCGCATCGAAATCCCGCTCGACGCTGCGCAGGCGGCGCGCCCGCACCAGGTCGCCGCTGCGGAAACGCAGCGTGGTCACCTGCACGCTGACCTCCTCCTGCGGCTGCGGCGCGGACTCGCCGAGCACGCCGGCATGCACGTGGCGCACCACCCAGTCCGGCTCCACGTCGACGGCGCGCGCCAGTTCCTCGATCGTCAGGGCGGCATCCTCCAGCAGCACGCCTGTCAAAACCTGTATCGTCGTCATGTTCAAGCTCCTATGCGGTCACGCGGGTTGAAGGCCAGATCGCGCGCCATCTCCTGGTACAGCTCGCGCGCGCGCTCGCTGCTGGCCGGCGGCAGCACCACGTCGAGGATCAGGTACAGGTCGCCCGGCGTGGCGGCCGGAATCCCGCGCCCTTTCAGGCGCAGCTTGCGGCCGCTCTGCGAGCCGGACGGCACCGTCACCTCGACCGCGCCGCTCGGGGTCGGCACCGAGATGCTGGCGCCGAGCGCGGCTTCCCACGGCGTCACCGGCACGTTTTCGTAGACGTTGCTGCCCTCGATGCGGTAGCGCGGATCGGCATTCACCTGCACCTCCAGGTACAGGTCGCCGGCCGGCCCGCCGCCGATGCCCGGATGACCCTGCCCGCTCAGGCGCAACTGCTGGCCCGGCGTCACGCCTTTCGGGATGGTCACGCTCAGCGTCTTGTCGCGCGTGACCGTGCGGCCGTTCGCATCCTGCTCGGGAATGCGCAAGGTGACGTTGCGGGACGCGCCCTGGTAGGCATCGCGCAGGTCGATCGCGATGGTGGCGTGGATGTCCTCGCCGGCCATGCGAAAGCCCCCGCCCATGCCGCCGCCCATCCCGCCCATCCCGGCCCCGCCCGCGCGGCCGCGGCGGCCGACATGGGCGAACAGGTCGGCGAAGAAGTCGTTGCCGTCGGCGCCGTTGAAGTCGAACTGCGAACCCCAGTCGGGCGGCGGCTGGAATTCCTGGCCGGGCCGGTAGCCGCGGCCGAGTTCGTCATAGGCGGCACGCTTCTCGGCGTCGCCCAGCACGTCGTAGGCCTCGTTGATTTCCTTGGTCTTGGCGTCGGCGTCCTTGTGCTTGCTGACGTCGGGGTGGTACTGGCGCACCAGTTTGCGGTACGCCTTCTTGATCTCGTCGGCGGACGCGGTGCGTTCGACGCCGAGCGTCTTGTAGTAATCCTTGTAGTCCACGAGCCGGCTCCTGGATGAAATTGTTGGATGTTCGGTTACTTCCCTATGTGATGGTTGGTAGCTTGCTTTTCAACTATTACCGATCTGCGAATTCCATCGGTCAGGCAGATGCCGGCTGAGGATGCCGGTGCACGCCGCAAGGGTGCATGTAAAAAACGGCGCCTGATGGCGCCGTTTTATCGATCACTGCATGGCCGTCCGTTCGCCGGGCTGGTCCGTTCGCATGTATTTCATGATCTCGGCAACAACCATCCTGGCGCCGGCATTGGACAGATGGTCGTCGTCGTAGTACAGCGGGACGCCATTCACCTGGACGGCGCAACGTCCCGGCAAGACCGAATTGCACAGGAATTTTTCGGGCTTGATGCGGTAAAGATTCGGGTGCTCGCCGATCGCATCCAGCGCGGCATACGCACGCTGGTTCCTTTGCCGGAAGACGTCGTACGAAGTCGATGCATCCGCGCCGGTCAGCGCGTGCTGGTGGACGTACATCCTGCCCAATCGCCCCGGCACTTCCCAGCCCGCTTCCGGAACCGGATAGACGAGGATGACCTTGTGGCCGGACGCGAGCATCATCTTGACCGAGTCAATATAGCTCTTCTGCAAAGCCTGCTGATAACCGAGGGTGTCGTACCCGGGCGCATCCCAGACGCCGCGTGTGCCTTCCTCGATACCGCCTTCGCGGTTATTGAAACGGTCCTCTTCCATCAACAAGGTCCAGCGCTGAAGGATGACCAGGGTCTTGGGCAGGCGATGCTGTTTCAGGCGGCCGAAAAAGTCTTCCCTGACCTGGTTGCAGACCATCTGCACCGCATCCTGGTCCTGTGCCTGTCCTCCGAACAAGGGAGGACAACTGTTGAAGGTGTAATCGAATCCCCCGATATGCTCCTGCTTGGCCGCCCGTCCCAATTCCGTGGCGAGTGCGCCGGCATGGCTGTCGCCGACCAGGCTGAAGGATTTGTCGGCGGCCGGTGCGCCCAGTTCACAGGCATGCTCCAGGCCTTTTGCCTTGGCAATCCGGTCCCAGCACTCTGCATTCTTGCCGTTTTCCGCCTTGGTCGCCTCGATCGCCAGGACCGCTGGATCGTAGCTGCGATCGAGGGAGCCTTTGGTGACGATACCGAACAAGGCTAGTACGAAGAAGAATGCACTGCCCGCCGCGCCATACGAGAAAATCTGGCGCCGCTTGAAGCGCTGCTTGCTACGGAAGGGGGTTTCGACAAAACGCCAGCTGAGATAGGCAAGCACCACCGACAACGCCGCCAGCACGCTGAACACCGCCCTTCCCGGCTCATCGACACTGAGGTGACGGGCAAACGCAAACAGCGGTTGATGCCACAGGTACAGGCTGTAGCTGATCAAGCCGATACCGACGAAAGGACGGCTGCCGAGCAGTTTGCCCACCAGAGTCTGCGAGGTCGAGAACAGAATGATGAAAACGGCGCCCAGCGTCGGCACGAGCGCATACAGGCTCGGAAACGGCGTCTCGCGGTCGAAAGCGAAGATCGAGAACAGCAGCAGCAGCATGCCGAGCAGACTGCCCGCCTGCGCCACCCAGGACGGCATCGCGGTCTTGTCCTTGGCCGTGGCATAGAACGCGGCGAACGCACCGATCAGCAATTCCCATCCGCGTGTCGGCAGCAGATAGAAGGTCGCGGCCGGCTTCACCACCACGCCGTATTGCGCCAGGGCCAGGCTCGCCAGCGCCACCACGGCCAGCAAGCCCAGGATGGTCCGCCTGCCGAGGCGCCAGGCCAGCATCAGGAAGAGCGGGAAGATGACGTAGTACTGCTCTTCGACCGCCAGGCTCCAGGTATGCAGCAAAGGCTTGAATTCCGCAGCGGTTTCGAAATAACCGCTGGTACGCCAGAACAGGACGTTGGACACGAACAGCGTCACCGCCGCCAGGCTTTGCGCAAAACTGTTCATCTCCGTGGGCAGCAGGCATTTCCAGGCGATCGGAAGGCATACCAACAGGACCAGGAACAGGGCGGGCAGGATTCTTCGCGCCCTGCGTTCGTAGAAATCGACGATGCTGAACGTGCCTTTTTCGAGTTCGGTGAGAAGAATCGTCGTGATCAGATACCCGCTGATGACGAAGAAAACGTCGACACCGACAAATCCGCCGCTGAACAAGGAAAAACCGGCATGGAACAGGACGACAGGAACGACTGCGAGGGCCCGCAAGCCATCAATTTCGGCACGATAACGCATAGAAAGGGTCATTACGAAAGGCAGGCACGATGGGGCATCGCACAAGGGGTGAATGTCTCAGCATCGCATTGGCACGAAACCGGCGAGTTTTCGTCAACGTCAATGCAGAACTGAAAAACTGAATATTTTAGTTGAGACAAGGAAATTTTGCCATCAATCTTCCTGCCCCTACAACAAAATGCAGCATGTTCCCACCGTCACCGAGGTGGCTTGCCATGAACCATGGGATCCCGGCCTTGGCAAAATCCCGTCACGTTGCTTGCGTCGGCGGCCTGCTTCCCGTGCCTGGCAGGATGGGCCGCACGATGAAACTTTTCTACCAAGGAGACGATATGTGCCGGAAAACTTTACATCCGCCTCATCGCTGTTCGCCTATCAGTCTCGTCAGAAAAAATTTCCCAAGTTGAATCAAGAACCTATGTAATTTAACTACAACAGGCATGTTTGTTGCTTGCATGACAGGTTCCAACTTACCTATAAAAGGAGACTTCATGAAACTCGGGACTTTCGGAAAGCTGATGGCCGGCCTGTCGTTCTTTGCCTGCACCTCGCTGTTTGCCGCACCGCTGACGGTCGACGTGACCGGCATCCAGAGCTACGGCGAACTGGGCGATGCCGGTAACACGGTGCTGACCTATAACGTGGGCGCCAATGCCACCATCTCCAGCATCAGCTATGCCTTCAACCTGACCGCTTTCGATCCCAGCTACCTGAACGAAATCAGGCTGTCCATCAGCGATTCGGCCCAGCTCGCCGGCTTCGCGTTCGCGCCGGGTCCCGACGACTTCGCCTCAGGCACGGCAAGCTACGCCTACACGGCCGGCCCGGACGACCTCGGCCCCGGTTTCCAGGTGGGTAGCGACGGCATCCTGCGCCTGGAGTTCTACGATGCGTTCGACGACTTCGCGGGTGCCGACGGCCAATGGAACTTCGGCAGCATCACCTTCGGCATCGACGCGGCAAGCGTGCCGGGCGAAGTACCGGAGCCGGCCACCGCGCTGCTGATCGGTGCGGGCATGGCGATGCTCGGCGCCGGCCGCCGTCGCCGCGCCGCCAAGCAGGCGCACTGACACTCGCGGCGGTTTCCTCTCCCGCCCCGCAAGGCAGCGCCGCCGGCCCTTGGCGCTGCCTCTTCGCTTCCGCCCGGCGTCGAGCGCCGGAAGCGTCACCCGGCCTTAGCAATTAGTCAGTACAATCCGGGGTTTCCCCAGCATCCCCGAGTCATGACGTCCACCGTTACCGCCCCGCCTTCGTCCTCCCCCGTCCGCACCGAGATCGCGACCCTGTGGCGCCTGTCCTGGCCGATGCTGGTCGGCCAGCTCGCCACCGTCGGCATGGGCGTGGCCGACGTCGCCATGACCGGGCACGTGAGCGCAGAAGAACTCGCTGCGGTGTCGCTCGGCACCTCGGTGTGGTCGATCATCCTGGTCACCGTGATGGGCGTCATGATGGCGGTGAACTCGGTGGTCGCGCACGAGATGGGCGCCGGGCGCTTCGACCGGATCTCGCATTCGGTGCGCGAATCGCTGTGGATGGGCCTGATCGTCGGCATCGCCGGCTGCCTGGCGGCGAATGCCTGCGCGCTGCTGTTCGACCACATCGGCCTGGAACAGGCGGTGGCGGAGCGCGCCAAGACCTTCCTGCACATCATCAGCCTCGGCATGCCGGCCTTTGCCTGCTACCGCGCGCTGTACGGCTACACCACCAGCATCAACCAGACCAAGCCGATCATGGTCATCGCGATCTGCGGCCTGGTCTACAACATCGTCCTCAACTGGCTGCTCATCTTCGGCAACTTCGGTTTCCCGCAGCTGGGCGCGCTCGGCTGCGCGGTGTCGACCGCGACCGGCGTGTGGCTGATGCTGGCGGCGATGGTGGCGTGGATCAAGCTGTCCAGCGCCTACCGCATGACCTATCCGTTCACGCGCTGGGAAGGCCCGAACTGGGCCGAGATCGGCAGCATGCTGCGTCTCGGCCTGCCGATCGGCGTGACCCACTTCGCGGAAGTGAGCGCCTTCGGCATCGTCAGCCTGCTGGTGGCGCGCTTCGGCGTGGTGCAGGTGTCGGCGCACCAGATCGCGCTGAATTTCACGGCGCTGGTGTTCATGGTGCCGCTCAGCTTCGGCATCGGCGCCCTGACCCGCGTCGGGCAGGCGCTCGGCGAAGGCAATCCGGTGCGCGCGCGCTTCGTGGCCTGGACCGGCACCGGCATGTCGATCGCGTTCGGCTTCCTGTCCGCGGTCTTCATCGGCCTGTTCCGCTGGCAGATCGCGGCCGTGTACACCTCGGACCCGGCGGTGCAGGCCACCTGCGCCATGCTGCTGCTGTTCGCGGCGATCTTCCAGCTGTCCGACGCCACCCAGGTGGCGGCCGCCTCGGCGATGCGCGGCTACCAGGTCACGCGCTCGCCGATGGTGATCCAGATGATCGCATTCTGGGGCGTGGCGCTGCCGGTCGGCTGGATCCTGGGCCTGGCCCCAAGCTGGTTCCCGTGGTCCCCGGCGCAACCGATGGCAGCCACCGGCTTCTGGATCGGCCTGGTGTTGGGGCTGACGGTGGCGGCGGTGCTGCTGGCGTGGTCGCTCAACAGCCTGTCGAAGCTGCGTATTCGCGAAGCAAGTGTTAGCGCATAACATTTATTAATTGCATAGCGCATCACTAACATGCACAATAGCCCCGCACAACAATAATGCGAACGTAGCGAAACGCGACTGGAGGAGACCGCGGCAGGGATGGCAAAGCCGTCCCCGGCAACCTGCATCGGCCAGCCCATCCGTGCGCTCGATCGCCCATCATGACAATGATCGAGGAACGGATGAGGAAGACACCCCACCAGACACTGGCCGCGCTCGCGGTCGCACTTGCTTTCCCTCACGCGGCGTTTGCCGCCCCCATCGTTACACTGGACCGCAACGGCGCCTGGGTCGCGATCGAAGCCTACGGCCCGAACGTCGTGCACGTGACGATCGCCGCCGACAAGAGCGAAGTCCTGAAAGGCCCCGGCTACGGCATCCTGCCGAAGAACGCCGACAACGCCGCCTTCCGCCATCAATCCGGCACCGACGGCGACACCTTCACCTCCAGCGGCATGAGCCTGCGCGTGAATCCGGCGCCGGCGCCGCGCGTGCCGAGCCAGGGCGAGAAATACTTCGCGCCGGCGCTGGCGTCGGTCGGCCTGCAGGTGAAGAACGCCCAGGGCGAGACCATCCTCGACATGACCGGCTGGGAAATGTCGCCGCACACCGTCAGCGGCGAAAAGACCTATCAGGTCGGCGCCACCTTCAAGGCCGCGCGCGACGAGCACTACTACGGCATGGGCCAGAACCAGGAATCGCTGTCCGGCCTCGACCTGCGCGGCCGCACGCTCGACTGCAAGCACTGGTACGACGCGCCCGCCGGCGAAACCGTGTGCGTGCCCTTCATGGTGTCGTCCAAGGGCTACGGCATCGTCTGGGACAACCCGTCGAGCACGCGCTTCGTCGCCGGCATCCACGGCAAGACCGCGTTCCAGTCGAACGTGGGCGAGCGCGTCAGCTTCTTCGTCATCACCGGCAACAGTGCGGACGCGCTGTACACCGGCTACGCGCGCCTGACCGGCAAGACCCCGATCCCACCGAAGTCGGCCTTCGGCCTGATCCAGTCCAAGGCGCGCTACGACAGCCAGCAGGAAGTGCTGCGCGTGGCCAACACCTACCGTCAGAAGAAGTACCCGCTCGACATCATGGTGGTCGACTGGTTCTACTGGACCCGCATGGGCCAGATGGACATCAACCCGGCCGAGTTCCCCGATCCGGACGGCATGAACAAGCAGCTGCACGACATGGGCATGCAGTCGATCATCTCGATCTGGCCGCGCTACGAAACGTCCGGCCGCTACTTCAACGAGCTCGACGCCAAGGGTTACCTGCTGAAGGACCAGGCCGGCAAGACCGTCGACGGCCTGCCCTTCCGTTCCGACCGCACCGGCGGCCTGATCGACGCCACCAACCCCAAAGCACGCCAGTGGTTCTGGGAAAAGTCGCGCGACAACATCCTGTCGCACGGCTTCGATTACCCGTGGCTGGACGAGACCGAACCCGACCTGGTGCCGGACGGCTTCCGGTATGCGATCGGCTCGGGCGACCGCTACCACAACCTGTTTCCGCTGCTGCACGTCGAAGGCTTCGCCGACAACATGCGCGCCTGGAAGCCGAACAAGCGCGTGCTGATCCTGTCGCGCGCCGCCTACCTCGGCTCGCAGCGCACCGGCGCCCTGTTCTGGTCGTCCGACATCAACCCGACCTGGGAAGCGCTGGCGCGCCAGATCCCGACCGGCCTGAACATGACCGCGTCCGGCATCGCGCTGTGGGGCAACGACATCGGCGGCTGGCAGTACCTGCCGCAGACCACGACCGCAACCAAGGCGCCGCTGCTCGATCCGTCCGACGCGCGCGACGTGGTCGGCCAGAACCACGACTACCCGGAACTGATGACGCGCTGGTTCCAGTACGGCACCTTCACGCCGACGCTGCGCATCCACGGCGACCGCAAGCAGGCCGACATCTGGTCCTTCGGCAAGCAGGCCGAAGCGGTCATGGCACGCTGGGACACCCTGCGCTACCAGCTGATTCCGTACATCTACAGCCAGGCCAAGTTCACCCACGACACCGGCGCTCCGTTCATGCGTCCGCTGTGGATGGACTTCCCGCAGGATCCGAACGTCGCCGACATCGGCACCGAATACATGTTCGGCCCGGCCTTCCTGGTGGCGCCGGTGACGGAACAGGGGCAGACCGAGAAAAACGTCTACCTGCCGGCGGGCAGCGACTGGTACGACTTCTGGACCAGGGAAAAGCTGGCCGGCGGACGCTGGGTCAAGGTGGCGGCACCGATCGACCGGATGCCGGTGTTCGTCAAGGCGGGCTCCATCGTGCCGATCGGGACGGACATCCAGTCGACCGCGACGAAGCAGGCGATTGCCGAGATCCAGGTGTATCCGGGCAAGGATGGCGAGTTCAATCTGTATGACGACGATGGGGTGTCGTACGACTACGAGAAGGGCAAGTCGACGCTGACCAAGCTGCGCTGGAGCGAGGGCAGCGGCAAGTTGACGGCATCGGGTGGCGATGCCGCGCTGGGCCGGTCGCTGCCGGGACTCGTGAAGGTGATCGGAAAGCAGTAGGCGACACAGCAGAAACTCCCTTCGTTAAACCACCCGCGCTAGTCATCAACGTCGCCCCTGCGCAGGCAGGGGCCCAAGTTTTGCGATTCGCCACGAACTTGGGCCCCTGCCTGCGCAGGGGCGATGGTCTTGCAGCCAATGCATCCATCATCTTGTATGGTGCGCGCCCCTCCCCCCTGCATAATTACAGCTTTTCACCCCCGACTCTGGTATCGTCTCGGCCGTTGCACATAATTAATTCTTATTTGCCATTATTCCCCCGAGACCACCAATGCGCCTTCTCCTCTGCCTTCTTGCCGCCCTGTCGGCCGTTCCCGCATCCGCGGAACGGCTGACGCTGGACCGAATCCACGCCGACCCGGCGTTGAGCGGTCCTGGCGTGCGCAGCCTGCGCGTGTCGCCCGACGGCGAACGCGTGACCTTCCTGCGCGGCCGCGCCGACAACCAGTTCCAGCTGGACCTGTGGGAATACAACATGAAGGACAAGACCACGCACCGCCTGGTCGACTCCAAGAAGCTGGTCCCGAACGAGAACCTGTCGCTGGAAGAAAAGGCGCGCCGCGAGCGTGCCCGCACCGCCAGCCTGTCCGGCATCATCAGCTACAGCTGGTCGCCCGACGGCAAGCAGATCCTGGTGCCGATCGCCGGCGACCTGTACCTGGTCGACGTCAAGAACCCGGACAACGCGCGCAAGGTCGCCTCGGGCAACGTCGGCGATCCGAAGATTTCGCCGAAGGGCCGCTACGTCTCCTTCGTGCGCGACCAGAACCTGTTCGTGATCGACCTGTCGACCGGCCAGGAACGCCAGCTCACCACCGACGGCAAGGGCACCATCCACAACGGCGAAGCCGAGTTCGTGGCCCAGGAAGAGATGGACCAGCGCACCGGCTACTACTGGGCACCGGACGATTCCGCGATCGCCTACCGCCGCTACGACGAAGCCCCGGTGCCGGTGGCGCGCCGCTTCGAGATCTTTGCCGACCGCACCGAAGTGATCGACCAGCGCTATCCGGCCGCCGGCGATCCGAACGTGCTGATCGACCTGATGATCGTGAACCCGGCCACCGGCGCGCAGAAGAAAGTCGACCTGGGCCAGGACAAGGACATCTACCTGGTGCGTGCCGACTGGAGCGCCGACGGCAAGTCGCTGGTGTACCAGCGCCAGACCCGCGACCAGAAGCGCCTCGACCTGGTGGCCGTGGACGCCGCCACGCTGGCCCAGCGCCCGCTGCTCACCGAAACCTCGGCCACCTGGGTCGCGGTGCCGGCCGACCTGCGCTTCCTGAAGAGTCGCAACGCCTTCATCTGGGCCTCCGAGCGCAGCGGCCGCAATCACCTGTATTTGTTCGATATGACGGGCCGTTTGCTGCACCCGATCACCAAGGGCGAATGGGGCGTCGACAGCATTTTGGCGGTCGACGAACAGGCCGGCAAGGTCTACATTTCGTCGAACAAGGACGCGGTGATCGACAAGCAGACCTACGCCGTCAACCTGGATGGCGGCAATGCCGACAAGCCGGTGCGTATCACCAAGCAGGACGGCATGCACGACGACACCTTTGCCACGAACGGCAAGATCTTCGTCGACACCTTCTCCGATCCGAAGACGCCGCCGCAGACCTCAATCCGCCGCGCCGACGGCTCGCTGGTCGAATGGCTCGAGCACAACGAGGTCAAGGGCGACCATCCATACGCCAGGTACATGGCCGACCACCTGCCGACCCAATTCGGCAGCATCAAGTCGCACGACGGTCAGGACCTGTACTACTCAATGATCAAGCCGGCCAACTTCGATCCGGCCAAGCGCTATCCGGTGTTCCTGATGGTCTACGGCGGCCCGCACTCGCAGCAGGTGACGCGCGGCTGGGGCAACATGTTCAAGCAGTACATGGCGCAGCAGGGCTTCGTGGTGTTCACGCTGGACAACCGCGGCTCCTCGCGCCGCGAGCGCAAGTTCACCGACGTCATCTACGGCGAACTGGGCAAGCATGAAGTCGAAGACCAGCTGACCGGCATCGACTGGCTGGCCAAGCAGAGCTTCGTCGATCCGAAGCGCGTCGGCGTGTTCGGCTGGAGCTATGGCGGCTTCATGACCCTGCGCCTGCTGGAAGCGGGTTCCGACAAGATCGCGATGGGCGTGTCGGTGGCGCCGGTGACCGACTGGTCGCTGTACGACACCCACTACACCGAGCAGTTCGTCGGCACGACGCCGAAAGCGAATCCGCAAGCCTACGCGCAAAGCGGCGTGTTCGCGCACCTGGACGGCCTGAAGTCGCCGCTGCTGCTGATCCACGGCATGGCCGACGACAACGTGCTGTTCACCAACTCGACGCGCCTGATCGACGCGCTGGTCAACCGCAACGTCAAGTTCGACCTGATGACCTACCCGGGCGCCAAGCACGGCATTTCGTCGCGCGCGGGGCAGCGTCACGTGTACGGGATGATCGAAGGGTTCTTCAAGAAGAACCTGGGCGGGACGGAAGCCAAATAATACGTCGGGTGGGCGCGGCCGGCTTAGGCACCCCGTGCCCACGCGAACGTTTGCATGATGCCAGCTTCCGCGTGGGCACGGCGTGCCCACCCTACGATATGCGCAAAAGAAAAACGGCCGCTTTTCAGCGGCCGTTTTCATTCACGCGTACGACTCGGACTTACTTGGTCGCGTCGCGCAGCGTTTCCTTGGCATCGCCGACCTTTTCCTGGGTCTTGCCTTCAACCTGGTTGGCCAGGCCCTTGGCCTGCTGTTCCGGGCTGTCGATCAGCTTGCCGGCTTCTTCCTGGATTTTGCCGCCGATGTCTTTCAGTTTGCCGTTGATTTGATCCGAATTCATGATGATCTCCTTACAGTGAAGTTATTGACGCTGCCTTCTGGCCACGTTTGATGTCATCTTACCCATCGGACGCGTATTGCTCAGTTAGCGCACGCACATAAGGCCGAGTTGAGTTCAGTCCTTGCGCAACACGACGTGCGTGGCCGATTGGGTCGGTACGTGCTCTACGCAACGAAATCCCATTGCCGGGAGGTCGAGCCCCCCGAACAACGACTCGCCGGACCCCAGCAAAACCGGGGCGATGGCCAGGTGCATCTCGTCCACCAGGCCGGCCTGCAGGTACTCGCGCACCGTCGCCACGCCGCCGCCCAGGCGCACATCCTTGCCGTTTGCGGCAGCGCGGGCCTGCTCATGGGCAGACTCGATCCCGTCGGTGACGAAATAAAAGGTCGTGCCGCCTTTCATCGCCAGTGGCGCCCGCGGATGGTGCGTCAGCACGAACACGGGGACGTGGTAAGGAGGCTCATCGCCCCACCAGCCATTCCAGCTGTCGTCCGGCCATGGGCCGCGGACAGGTCCAAACATATTCCTGCCCAGGATCCAGGCGCCAACGTTTTCGAAGCCGCGCGCGGCAAAGTCGTCGTCCAGGCCATCTACCCCTTTTCCCTCGTTGCCGATCATGCGCTGGAAGGTACGGGTGCCGCGGAACCACTGGTGCAGCCCGCCTGCGCCTTCACCCATGGGATTTTCCAGGCTCTGGTTCGGACCGGCGCCGTAGCCGTCGAGGGAAATGGAAAAGCTTCGCACTTTCAGTTCGGACATCGTGGCTCCTTCTGTGTTGGTGTTTCAGCGAATTTTGCGAGATTCTCCAGGGACGCCCTGAAGCAGGCGCGAGAGGATGGGACGTCGATGGAAACGGTGAGCTTCATCTTGTTTTCCAGTTGCACGGAGGCGACCATGGCTGTGTCAGGGAGCCGGCGCGGCGGGCTTCAGCGCTTCGCGAAACGCGTTCAGTGCAGCCGGGTGATAGATCGTCGCATGGGACTCGCCAGGCCACTCCCGGTAGCGGAAATCCAGGCCCGGGACCGTGCCGAGGCCTCTTTCGAGCGCCGTGCGGTCGAGCCCTGGCGCACCGTCCTTGCTGGCAGCGATGAAGAGGAGCTTGCGCGCTGCAGGCCGCGGTGGATTCGTGACAAGCCGCTTTGCAAGTCGCCCATCGTTCCACCACAAACTCGGGTCGATGGCAACGTAGATGTCGAACAGGTCCGGCTCCAGGGCCAGGGTCTCGACCACGAACAATCCCGCCAGGGATTCGCCCACGATCGCCGTTTCTTTCGTGATCCGGTAGCGCTTCGCGACCTCGGGCATGAGCTCCGTGCGGATGAACTTCCGGTAGGCCTGTGATCCGCCGACCTGCGGCGCGATGCTGCGGTCCTTTGCGTTTTCCGTCGGACCGGTCAGGTCGCGCCGGCGCTGCGTGTTCTCGATGCCGACCAGCAGGAAAGGCCGCGTCGTGCCATTTCCAGCGCCGACCTGGAGCAGACCGGCGATGTGCAGAAAATCTTCGAGCATGCCGCCGTCGGGCATGTACAGCACCGGGAGTGCCGTCCCGACCGTGACGCCGGCTGGAACATAGACATTGATGCGGCGCGTTTCGCCAAGCGCCGCGGAACCGATCGTCCAGGTTTCCCCGATCGACAGGGGCGCAGGTGCGGACGAGGAAGCGGCAAACGCCTTACAGGCGAAACAGGCGGCGTACACCGCGAAAAGAAAGCGCAACATGTTCATCATGGCAGATCAATCGGTAGCGAGGTTTTGCTGTTGCGGGATCGGGTAGGCAGCGGCATCAGGATGCTCTCAATCCGGCAGCCGGATTTCCGTCAGCTTCCAGTCGGCAAAGCCTTCACGCTGCATCACCAGGGTCGGGCCCGCCTTCGCCGACGTGGCGGCACGCTCCGGATACACCAGGATCCTGTCGACGCCCTTGCGCTCGGTGCGCCACACGACATCGCGTTCTTTTCCAGTCGAGGGCTCAGCCTCGCCGCCCGCGTCCTCACCATCTTTCGCCCGCCCGCTCATGCGCAACTGGAAACTGCCGCTCTGCATGGCCCGCATCATCGTTTCGGGACGCACCACCGCGTCGACCATCCTGTCGACCAGCGCCAGCCCCAGCATGCTGCCGAGGGCATTGCCGGCGCGCTCGAAGTCGTTGCCGGAAGCGGCTTTCCCGCCGAACTCGCCGGCAATCCGTGCCGACAACTGGCCTTTCAGGCTGTCCCTGAGCTTCGGATAATCGACACGGTCGTTGAACCGGTCCGCATCGGCCTCGGCGGCGGCGCTGCGCATCTGCTGCATGGCCAGGTAAGGCGAGGCATACCAATAGGCGCCGACGCCGGCGAACGCCAGGATGACGAGCGCGCCTGCAATGCGTTTCTGTAATGTGTTCATTCGACCCAAGACGATCCAGCCGGGACGCGATGGCGATCCCGCCGCTGCAGGCTCAGTTTACTTGAGGAATCATCCAGAATGCGTTGCCCACAATGAAAAACAGCCGCATGAAGCGGCTGTTCTTGAAGGTGCGAATGCGCTGAGGATCAGCGATTGCCCTTGCCCACCACGTCCTTCAGGTCGCCGGCTTTTTCCTGCACTTTGCCTTCGACTTGCTTGGACTGGCCCTTGGCCTGCTGTTCGCTGCTGCCGACGGCCTTGCCGAAGCCTTCCTGGATCTTGCCGCCGATGTCTTTGGCCTTGCCTTTGATTTGATCGTCGTTCATTTCGGAATCCTCCTATCGTCTGTGGGTACCGCTTAGCGTGTGCAAGCGGCATGGAGGTATCTTGCGCCAATCGTGACCGAGCCTCTGTTAGCGACTTAACAAAGAATCAAAGTTTTTCTTCAACATGCGGTTTCCGCCAGACACTGGCCAGCCACGGCTGCTGCTCGCGCGGCAGGCCGGCGGGACGGTAGTAGTGGTGCAGCGGATCGAAACCGGCGCCGACCACATGACGCTCCCAGCTCGGATAGTCGTGAAAGCTGCCCCAGCGCGGACCGTTCCAGCCTTCTTCGTTATTGCCGCGCGGATTCGAGCTGAACAGCACCCCGCCCGGCTTGAGTGCCGCGTACAGTTCGCCCAGCACCTTGGGCAGGAGGCTGCGCGGCACGTGGAACAGCGAGGCGTTGGCGTAGATGCCGTCGAACAGCTCGTCCGGCAGATCCAGGTCGAGGAAGTTCTGCTCCCACACTTCGCAGCCGCTGTAGTCGGCCGCCATCGCCACGAACTGGGGGCTGCCGTCCAGGCCGATGGCGCGGTGGCCGAGCGACTTGAAGGTCTTCAGGTCGCGCCCCGGACCGCAGCCGAGGTCGAGGATGGTGTACGGTGCGTCCGCCTCGATCGCTTCCAGCAGGGCGGCGATGTTCTGGCTGACGTCGTGGTCGATGGTGCCGGCGAAGAAGCGCGGCGCCACCGAGTCGTAGTGATGCAGCGTGCGCTGCGCGATGTCGCGGTAATCGTCGCGGTCGGCGATGCCGGACCCAATGTCTTGTCCCATGTGCGGATCCTGATGCAGCCTGGGCCGCTTGATGTCGAGAAAATCCGGGTGCATAGACCACCAGCGAAGAAATAGACTCAAGGCCATTGTAGGCCCGCTACTTCTAGCGCCGGTGTCCATTACCCTTTGTAAATTACCAGACGCGTACGCGCTGCTCCGGCGGCAGGTACAGGGCTTGGCCCGGCTGCACGTCGAAGGCCTTGTACCAGGCGTCCAGGTTGCGCACGGTGGCGGTGCGGTACTGCGGCGGCGCGTGGCCGTCGGTCAGGATGCCGCGCCGCTCGGCCGCTTCGCGTGCCTTGTTGCGCCAGCTCGAGGCGTAGCCGGTGAAGAAGGCGCGATCCCCCTCCTCGTTGGCCTTGGCGCCGCTCGAGGCGCGGTAGGCGTCGTAGGCGGCGGCCAGACCGGCCAGGTCGGCCAGGTTTTCGGACAGCGTGAGCTGGCCGTTCACCGCCAGGTCCGGATACGGCTTATAGGCGTTGTACTGCGCCACCAGCTTGCCCGAGGCGGCCTTGAAATGTTCCATGTCCTCCTTGGTCCACCAGTCGCGCAGGCGGCCCTGGGCATCGAACTGGGAACCCTGGTCGTCGAAGCTGTGGCTGATCTCGTGGCCGATGATGGCGCCGATCGAGCCGTAGTTGGCGGCGTCCGGCGCCTTCGGGTCGAAGAACGGCGGCTGCAGAATGGCGGCCGGGAAGTTCAGCGCGTTCTGCAGCGGCAGGTTGACGGCGTTCACCAGCTGCGGCGGCATGGCCCATTCGGTGCGGTCCGGCTTGGCGTGCAGCTTGGCGATTTCTTCCTTGTAGTGGAACTGTTCGGCGCGCACCGCGTTGCCGTAAGCGTCGTTGGGCACGACCTTCAGGCCGGCATACGATTTCCACTTGTCCGGGTAGCCGACACCCACATACAGCGTCTTGAGCTTTTCCTTGGCCTGGGCGCGGGTGGCCGGCGCCATCCAGTCGAGCTTGTCGACCCGCTTGCCGAAGACGTCGACGATGTTCGCCACCATCTGCTGCAGGCGTGCCTTGTTCTCGGCCGGGAAGTATTTGGCCACGTACAGCTTGCCGACCGCCTCGTCCATCGCCTCGTTGGTGGCACCCAGCGCACGCTTCCAGCGCAGCGATTGCTGCGGGGTGCCGCTCAGGGCCTTGCCGTAGAAGTCGAAGCGCCCGTCGACGAAGGCTTTGGGCAGCACGCCGGCCATCTGGTTGATGCGGTGGAAGGCCAGGTAATCCTTCCAGGTGGCCAGGTCGATCTTATCGACCAGCGCCGCCGTGCCCTTCATCGCCGACGGATGCCAGACGATGAACTTGTCCTGGTCGCCCAGCTGGGCTGCCTTGAAGAAGGCGTTCCAGTCCAGGCCCGGGGCGTTCGCGCTGAAATCCTTCAGGGTCCAGGTATTGTCGGCCTTCAGCACGTCGGCCGAGTCGGCGCGGGTGGCGTGGCCGCTGGCGATGTCGACTTCGAGCGCGAACACCTTGGCGGCGCGCGCTTCGGCATCGCCTTGCGTTGGACTGTAGCCGGCCAGCTTGAGCATCGCCGCGATGTGCTTCTGGTACTGCGTGCGCAGGCCGGCCATGCGCTCGCTGGCGTCCAGGTAGTAGGCGCGGTCGGGCATGCCGAGACCGCCCTGCAGCAGGTAGGGCATGTTGTGCGCGGTGTCGTGCAGGCCCTGCGCGACCCACAGGCCGAATACGTTCTCGGTGGCGAAGTCGGTGTTGTTCAGCGGGTCGACGTCGGCGCGCAGGCTTTCGCCCAGCGCGCGCGTCAGGCCGGCCTTGTCCTTGATCGCGGCAATCCTGTCCAGCTGCGGCTTGAGCGGCGCCGCGCCCTTGGCTTCGATCCCCGCTTCGTTCATGTAGGCGGCGAAGTAGTCGCCGACCTTGCGCGCTTCAGCGCTGGCGTTCTTGTCCTTGCCGGCGTCCTCGATCAGCTTGACGATGCGCTGGTTGGTCTCTTCGGCCAGGCTGGCCATCGCGCCCCAGCTGCTGCGGTCGGCCGGGATCTCGGTCTTGGCCAGCCAGCCGCCGTTGGCCCAGGCGAAGAAATCGTCGCCCGGACGCAGGGTCGCGTTGGCGGGCGCGGTCTGCGCCGCGGCCGGGGCCGGCGCCTGGGGCTTGGCCGGGGTGGTGGCCTGGCCGCCGGCAAAGGCGGAGGCGAAGGCGCCGTACAGGGCGATGGCGATGACAGTCTGTGTGGCAGGTGTCCAGCGGGTCTTCATGGTTTCCCTTCAGTTAAGAATGCTTTCTCTATCTTACTGCAATGCCGTGGCGATCTGCGATGCCGGACCCGCCCGGCTTCGACCCGCAAATTCGGGCAGAGTTCGAGGCCGGCAACCGGACCCTGGCGTGCGCCGCGCGATGCCCATCCCATTCAAAATCGCCCCGAAAAAATATTTTCAAATTTTCTTTAAAAAAACCCTAAAGTTCTCAGCAGCGGGGTCGTTAAAGGGAGACAACGGGTATTCCGGCCTCAGTTTCTTAATGGTGTGACAACATGACGTCCAACGAAGTCCTCGCAATGTACGAAAACATCGCTGCCATCACCGGCCGCATGGCGATTGCCGCGCGCGCGGGGGACTGGGACGGCTTGGCACAGCTGGAATCGCAGTGCGCGCTGCAGTCGAGCGCCGCACGCGCCGGCGTGCCGCCGCTGGAAGGCGAGCAGCGCAAGCGCAAGATCGACCTGCTCAAGCAGATCATGGCCAACGACCGCGTGGTGCGCGACGTTACCGAACCCTGGATGGGCCAGCTCGACCGCGCGATGCGTCCGGCGCACTGAGCCCCGCCTCCGCCGGCCCGCGCCGGCCCCGACCGAACCCCGCAGCGGCAGCGCTCCGGGGTTTTTTCATGCCCGCTCGGCTCAAGCCTGCGCGCGCAGCGGCGCCGGCGCCGGGGCCGACGCATGCCGCGCCGCGCCGCGTGCCGCCAGCAGGTCGGTCAGGTTGCCTTCGAGCCAGTCGGTCAGCCCGCGCAGCCTGGCGCTGAGCTCTTCCCCGAGCGGCGTCAGGCGGTATTCGACCCGCGCCGGCGTGCCCGCCTGCGCGATCCGCTGCACCAGGCCATCCTGCTCGAGCCACTGCAGGGTCTGGATCAGCATGCGTTCGCTGATGCCGCCCACCTTGCGCCGCAGTTCGCCGAAGCGGTGCGTGCCGTCGCCCAGCGCCACCAGCAGCAGCACACCCCAGCGGCTGGTCACGTGCTTGAGCACCTCCCTCGACGGACAATGTTCGGACATCACGTCGCCACGCAAGACACGGTCGGGAAGCGGCTGGTTCATCTTCTCTCCTTGTTTTTTGATGTACGTCCGGCGCGGCATTGCGGCGCGCCGTCGAGTCATTGTCCTGCAAAAGCCGTAGCGGCGGCGGCACGCTGGACGTGCGTGCGCCGGGCAAAAAACCATAAAAAAACCCGCGCGGCTTGCGTCCGCACGGGGTTTTCGTAGACGGATGGCACTGCCATTCATCGAAATAGGAGAGAGCGAGCACCAGGCATCCCCTGGCGTCGCCTCTTGCCGGTTGCATCCGGCGTCCACGTGCGCACTGTCGGCCCGCAAACTGCTTCCGGGGTCAGGCGCTTCGTCAGCGATCATCCGGTTCCCGCGCCACGCTATCGGTGGTGGCTGCGCCGGACCTGAGCCGTTTTTGTGGTCTAAAAGATCACATGCAGATCAGTATAACGCAACATCCGGATTTGTGTAGACAAGTTTGTGCGCGCTATTCCATTGTCGGTTCGACCACCTTTTCGGGTGCGCCGGCGGGTGCTGCCGCGCCCTTGGCGCGGGCCGCAAAACGGGCCGCAAAATGGGCCTTGAAACGGGCCTTGAGCTTGTCCAGCAGACCCGGTCCGGCCGGGGTACCGGCCTTGCGGGCCCTGGCGCGGCGCTGCAGCAGGAAGGCCGCGCCGGCGGCGCCGGCCAGCAGCGCGACCGCGCCCGCGATCCAGCCCCAGGGCGCCCCGCCCTCTTCCGGCGGCGGCGCCTTGGGCTTGTGCGGCACCAGCGGCTTGATCGAACTGATCGGCTTGGGGCCGGCCGGCTTGACCGGCTTGATCTCGGGCGGCTTGGCCTCGGGCGGCGGCGCGGCATCCGGGGCCTTGGCCTCGGACTCGGCGGCGCCGGGCTTGTGCTCGTCCGCCCCGGGTGCTTCGGGCTTGTGTTCTCCGGCTTCGTGTTCTGCGGACTTGGGCGCCTCCGGTTTGACTTGCGCGGTCTTGATCGGCTCCGGCTTGTTTGCCTCGGCAGCCGGCGCCTGCGGCTTGTGCTCGGTGGGCGAAGCCGCCACAGCCGCGGGAGCGACGCCGAGCGCCTGCTGCAAGCCCTTGACCTTTTCCTCCAGCTTGCCGAGCTGCTCGCGCAGGGCCGTGTTCTTTGCGCCGAGCGCGGTGCAGGCCTGCGCTTCGTCCGGCTGGCTGACGCAGGCGGACGGCTGGCCGGCTGCGTGCAGCGCGGCGGGACGAGCCGGCTTATGGATGGGCAGGACCAACTGCTGCTTCTTGCGCTCGGCAGGGGCCTGCGCTGCCGGCGCCGGTTCCGGCCTGGGCTGCGCCGGCGCCCTGACCGCCGGAGCCGCGACCGCAGGCGGTACGGGTGCCGGCGCCGTATGGGCCGCATGCGCCTGGGCGGCGGCAACCGGCCGTGCCGGTAGTTGCAGCGGCGCGGGCACGACCGCCGGCGCCGCTGCCGGCGCGGCTAGCGGCGCGGGGGGCGGCGCAGGCACGGGCGCCGGCGGCGGCGGCGGCGCCGGGTTCGGATCCGGCGTCAGCCACAGCGTTACCAGCCGCACCGCGCGCTGGCCCTTGTCGGTCAGTTCCAGGTACAGGTGCAGGTGCTCGGCATCCACCGGACGCAGCGAGGTCACGTGCAGGACCTGGCGGCCGTCGCGCCGCATCACCGACATGTTCAGGCTCGCCAGCGCCGGCGGCATGGCGATGCCGGCGCCGTTGTAGACCTCGCGGCTGGCCAGGCGCACCGCCACCGGCGTGGCCGGGTCCTCGACCATGGCCAGATCGATGTCGGCGACCAGCTGCTGGCCGATGTGGGAAGACACCCTGGCATCGCCCAGCTCGGCGGCATGGACGCTACTGGCGAACGCAAGGAGGGAAAGCAGACTGCAGGAGCGGCGGAGCATAGGGGGAGTGGAATTCGTAGCCTCAGCGCTGTTATCGGCGATTGCGCTACACTCTTTAATGAAAACCTTTTGTCAAACAAACAGGAACGAAAAGGAACCGAGGACGCCACATGGATAACAGGATCGAGAAAGACAGTTTCGGGCCGATCGAAGTCCCGGCCGGCCAATTGTGGGGTGCGCAGACCCAGCGTTCGCTGCACCATTTCCATATCTCGAGCGAAAAGATGCCGCCCGAGCTGGTGAACGCGCTGGCCCAGGTCAAGCGCGCCGCGGCCGCCGTCAACCGCTCGCTCGGCAAGCTCCCGCAGGACAAGGCCGATGCCATCATGAAGGCCGCCGAGGAAGTGCTGGAAGGCCGCCATCCGGGCGAATTCCCGCTGTCGGTGTGGCAGACCGGCTCCGGCACCCAGAGCAACATGAACATGAACGAAGTACTGGCCAACCGCGCTTCCGAGCTGCTCGGCGGCGAACGCGGCGAGGCGCGCCTGCTGCACCCGAACGACCACGTCAACATGGGCCAGTCGTCGAACGACATGTTCCCTACCGCGATGCACGTGGCGGCGGCGGTCGCCGTGGCCAAGGACCTGCTGCCGGCGCTGGCCAAGCTGCGCGGCACGCTGGAAGTCAAGTCGCGCGACTTCAACGGCATCGTCAAGATCGGCCGCACCCACCTGCAGGACGCAACCCCGCTGACGCTGGGCCAGGAATTCTCCGGCTACGTCGCCCAGCTGGAATTCGCGGAAGCCGCGATCAAGAACGCTTTGCCCGGCCTGCTGCTGCTGGCCGCCGGCGGTACCGCGGTCGGCACCGGCCTGAATGCGCATCCGGAATTCGCCAACCGCATCGCGGCCGAGATCTCGTCGCGCACCGGGCTGCAATTCAAGTCTGCGCCGAACAAGTTCATGGCGCTGGCCGGCCACGATGCGATGGTGCAGGCGCACGGCGCCTTCAAGACGCTCGCCACCGCGCTGATGAAGATCGCCAACGACGTGCGCTGGATGGCGTCCGGCCCGCGTTCGGGCCTGGGCGAGATCACGATCCCGGAAAACGAACCGGGCAGCTCGATCATGCCGGGCAAGGTCAATCCGACCCAGTGCGAGGCGATGACAATGCTGTGCTGCCAGGTGTTCGGCAACGACGTCGCCATCACCGTCGGCGGCTCGATGGGCAACTTCGAGCTGAACGTGTTCAAGCCGCTGATCGCCCATAACTTCCTGCAGAGCGCGCGCATGCTGGCCGACGGCATGCGCTCCTTCGACGAGCACTGCGCCCAGGGCATCGAGCCGAACCGCAAGCGCATCGGCGAGCTGATGGAGCAGTCGCTGATGCTGGTGACCGCACTGGCCCCGCATATCGGGTATGATCGCGCCGCGCAGATCGCCAAGACCGCCCAGCACGAGGGACTGACCCTGCGCCAGGCGGCGCTGCAGTCGGGCTTCCTCGACGAGGCGCAGTTCGACCAGTGGATCGTGCCGATCGAGATGACCAGGCCGCATCCGGCGGATTAAAGGCCGCGTTGCTCTGCCCGTCGTCCCTGCGAAGGCAGGGACCCAAGTTGCACGCGTATCGTTAGCGCACGCAAAACTTGGGTCCCAGTCTTCGCAGGGAGTTTTTTTTGGCAGTGCCAAAAAAATGGTTTTGCGGGCCCGTTTTTGGCAGCCCCAACAGTACGCCCTAAAATTTTTTCCGAGATTAAAATGCAAACAACTGATTTTGAACTGACAACGGAGTTCATCGAACTCAATCAGCTGCTCAAGCTGGTCGGCGTGGTCGACAGCGGCGGCGCCGGCAAGCACGTCGTCGCCAGCGGTGCGGTGTCGGTGGATGGCAAGAAGGAATTGCGCAAGACGGCCAAGATCCGCGCCGGCCAGACGGTAACGCTGGGCGACGTCCGGATCAACGTGAAGTAAGCGGCCAGGGAACAAGGCGCGTCAGCTGCACCCTGCGGGTGCGCCCGCTGCGCCTTCGGGAATCGCTCCCTCAGGCGTTCCCGGCCGTACAGTAGCGTTTGCGCCCTGACAAGCTTGAGCAGTCCCCCTTCTTTATATTGAAGACGTAACATTCGGCTAAAGGTGAGGAAGATGGACACTCCAGACACGAGCTCCCTGACGCAGCAGCGGCTGATCGGCGACCTGCGTCTCGTTATCGAAAATGCGGAAGAACTGCTCAAGAACACCGACCATTACACCGGGGTCGTGTACCAGAACGCGCGGGCCAAGCTGGCCACGGCGCTGACGGCGGCCAACGAGGAACTGGCGCGCTTCGAGGAAGAACAGCTGGCGCGCATGATGGAGGAAACCCGCGCGGCCAACGAACTCCATCGCGACACGACCGGCGAAGAGCGGATCCTGCGCGCCTTCCGCTACCATTGATGGTCGCGGCCCCGGCGCAGCACGCATGATCACGGCGCCTCGGGCGCAGCAAAAATCGCGGCGCCTTCAGGCCGCAACGGAAATCACGGCGCCTTTAAGGCGCCGTGATGCGTTTACGCCCTCATTGACGATCTAGACCAGCGCGATCACGATTCCCGTGCCGCCGCCCTCTCCCAGCCAGCGCTGCAGGTGCGCCGCCACGTCGAAGTCTCCGTCCGCGTCGAACGCCGCATTCAGTGCCGTGCCGAAGTTCTCCCCTGCCGCCAGCGCCGCCAGTGCCGCATGTTCGGCGGCGCCGGTGGCGCGCACCTCGACCTCGAAGCGCGGGCGCCACACCAGCGCGTAGCCGGCACGCGCCACCGTCTCGGGAAAGGCCGGGCCGTCCGGCTGGTGCGCCAGCCACAGCGCCGGCGTCGCCCACGGCGATGCGTGCAGGCGCAGCGAGGGATGCAGCACCGCGCGCGCAGCTTCGAAGGCATCCGGGTCCAGCCCGGCCAGCGCCGCCGCCGGATGCGCCAGCGCCGGTGCGTCGGGCGCGTAGTGGCTCTCGTGCACCAGCCATTCGAGGCGCGCCGTGTCGGGCAGGTAGGGATGATCGGCGGCCGGCGCGAAGCCTTCCAGGAAATCCGCCAGGCCGGCGCCGAAGCGGTTCAGGTCGGGGTCGCGCGACGGCCGGGCGCGGCCATACACGCCCGCCAGCGCATCGAAGAACGCGGCGCCGACCAGCCGGCGCAGCACCGGATGGCTGGACGCCAGCGCGCGGCGCCAGCCTGCCGCCAGGTTGCCGCGGTAGATGCCGATCCGCGCCGGATCGCCCTTCAGCCAGGGTGCAAGGGAAACGTCGCGCGAAGCATCGAACAGCGCGGCACCGAAGGCGGCCTGCAGCGCTTCCGGTGCGGGGCCGGGCGCGGCGGCGTCCATGACCGCCTGGGCCGGCGCGGCCGGCTGCGGCACCTGGCGCACTGTCAGGGCGATGCGGCGCGCGGTCTCCGCCTCGTCCAGCAGCACGTCGAGCGACGGCAGGTCGGTATCCCACTCGATCAGCGCCGGCACCGGGCCGAGACGCGCCAGCGCCGCGCGGTACAGCGCCCACACGGCGTCGGCGACGCGGTCACCGTGGTGGTCGATCAGGCCGTGTTCCGTGACCAGGTGGCCGCCGAGGTGGATCTCGCCGACGCTGCCGGGTGCCAGCGCGGCGATTGCCGCCAGCGCATCCTCGCCGTGGTTCTGCTGGTTCACGTACAGGTTGTTCACGTCGAGCAGCACGCCGCAGCCGGTGCGCCGCGCCAGTTCGGCCAGGAAGGCGGCCTCGCTCATGGCGTCGCCATGGAAGCGCAGGTAACTGGAGACGTTTTCGACCAGGATCGGCCGTCCCAGCGCATCCTGCACGCGGCCGATGCGCGCGTCCAGCAGGTCGAGCGCGGCGCGGTCCAGCTGCAGCGGCAGCAGATCGTTCAGCTGGCGTTCGCGCAGCGCACCCCAGCTCAGGTGTTCGGACACCAGCGCCGGCTCGAGTGCGCGCACCAGCGCCCGCACGCGCGCCAGGTGCGCCTCCGAAAAGCCGTGCACGGAGCCGAGGCCGAGCCCCACCCCGTGCAGGCTCAGCGCATAGTCCTGGCGCAGCGTCTCCAGCACGTCGCGGTCGCGGCCGGAATGCGCCAGGTAGTTTTCGGTATGGACTTCGATCCAGCCGATGGCCGGACGACGCGCCAGGAACTCGCGGTAGTGCGGCGCGCGCAGGCCGATTCCGATTCCATGAGCGATTCCATGATCGGCGACGCCACGCGCCACGCCGGCCGCGCCAGGCATCGGCTTACTTGCCTTCCTGGCCCTGCTTGGGCGGCGTCAGCTTGCCGCCGGCTTTCTGGCAGGTGCCCTTGGCCACGTAGGTCCATTCGGCCGGGTCGTTGTCGACCGCCGCCTGGCCGGCGCAGCCATGGGTGGCGGTGCCGCAATCGTTCTGGCCGGCCTTGGCGGTGCCGTAGCACTTTTCCTGGCCGCCCTTGGGCTGCATGTCCATCTGGCCGCCGGCCGAGGCGTTGGCGGCGCAGACGCTGGCCAATGCGGCGGCGATCAGGGCTTGACGTTTGTTCATGATGTCGCGTCCGTTGAAGGAACGATGATGGATGAGAGAGGAATTCTAATGGATGGCAACCGGGCGGTCGATGCTTGCCGGAGCAAACTTGCGTTGCGGAGATACGTACGCCGGCCGGGGCAGCTGCGTCTTGTTGGGCTGCGGCGGCGGCATGCGCCGCGCAGCCATGGTGGCGGCTGGAGCGGACTTGTATGACAGCCAGCCCAACACGCCGGGTACGTGAGGCTGTAACGCGCCAGCGGTCACGCCGTTGACGCGCCCGCCTGATTTTTTCAGGCCGTGGTGTTGACGTGGTTGCCGAGGTGCGCGGGCAGGTTCGGCGCGCTGGCGGTCGCGGCTTCCAGCAGCTGGGTGGCGCTGCTGGCCTGGATGTCCTGCGCCTTTTTCAGTACGGCGATGGCGACGTCCTGGCGGGTATTGGTTTCGGTCATGCTGGTGGCCAGCTTGGCAATGCCCATGACGTCCATGGCGCTCTCCTGTCGGTTCATGCGCCGGAAAAGCCCGACACCCTCCCTGTAACGGCGCGGCGGCGCAAAACATTAGGCCGGCAGGCCGACCTGCCCTTTCAGCCAGTGCAGGACCAGCTCCGGCTGGCCGAGGTCGAGCCAGGCGATGTGCGGCGCCAGCCCGGCCGGCGCCGCCACGCTGGACGCCACCGCGACGATGTGCGGATCGTCCGGATACACCGGCGGCTTGCCGACTTCCGGCCGGTACACTTCCAGCTTGGGCAGCGGTTCCCACTTGTAGCCCTCGACCAGGGTCAGGTCGGCCGGCCCCAGGCGCGCCAGCAGCGCGGCCAGCGGCGGCTCGTCCTGGCCGCGCAGTTCGCGCATGATGGCGATGCGGTAGGGAGACGCGATCATCACCTCGGCCGCGCCGGCGGTGCGCAGGCGCGCGCTGTCCTTGTGCGGCGGTTCCAGCGGAATGTCGTGGTGGCTGTGCTTGACCACGTTGACCCGCACGCCTTCCTGCGCCAGCCGGCCCACCAGGAATTCCAGCAGCGTGGTCTTGCCGCTGCCGGACCAGCCGATCACACCCAGGACGGGACTCGGTACATCAATACGCGACACGGTAACGCACTCCCCGGTAATTCATCACGGCCGCGCGCGGCAGCAGTTTTTCCAGCACCAGGCCGGGCGCGACTTCCTCGCCCTCGTGGCGCAGGCTCTTGTCGATCAGCAGCAGGCGGTCGGCCGGATTGGCCGAATACATGTAGCCGCCGAAGGCGACCCGCGGCACCTGGCGCTGCACCGCTTCCGGCAGCTGCTGCAGGAACGGCAGGCTGTCCTCGGGCGCGGAAGCCGGCAGAGGCGCCGCGGCGGGTGCGGCGGCGGCCTGCACCGGCGCTGGCACAGGCGCGGGCGCGGGCATGCGTACCTGGGGCTGCGCCGGCGCAGGCGTAACGGGTGCCGCGGGCGCCACCGTCTTCGGCAGCGCCGGCGCGGCATCCGCGACGCGCGGCTGCGCCACGTGCAGCGGCTGCGGCGGGGGCGGCGGCGCACTGACTTCCAGCGAATCGGCCGGCGCCGCCGCGGGTGCCGATGCCGGCGCCGATGGCGCAGGCACGGCAGGCGTCTGCACCGCCACGGCCGGTACCGGTGCAGGCGCGGCGCGCCACAGGAACAGGGCGCCGGCCACCACCACCAGCGCACCCGCGCCCAGGCCGACCAGCAGCGGCTTGCGGCTGGCGCCGGCGCCCGGCTGCACCGCCGGCACCGGCTGCGCCGCGTGGATGGTCGGCGCGTTGCCCAGCTGGCGCTCGGCCTGCGCCTTCTTCAAGGCTTCGAGAATGTATGACATGTTATTTTCCGTTCCCTGACGGATGGCTGCCCGTGGACGCAGCGGCGAGCAGGCGCGGCTCCGCCACCCCGCCCAGCTGGTTCAGGCGCATGTAGGTGCGCGGTCCGGCGACGCCGTCCGCCTTCAGGTTCTGCGCCGCCTGGAAGCTGCGCAGCAGGCGCCGCGTGGGCGCATCGAAGGGCTGCGACGCCGGCGGCGGCGCGCTTCCGTTGATCTGCGCAAGGCGGCCGGCGATCCAGTCGACGTCCGGACCGCTGTCGCCCGGCTGGACCTGATCGCGGAAGCCACGCGCGGCCTTCCACAGCGTGGTGAATTCGCCGTCGAACCGGGTCGCCAGCGCGGCCAGGCTGACGGTCTGGCGGTGGCCGTTGACGCTCAGGGTGGCGCTGTCGGCGTCCATCCCGCTCAGTACCGCGTAGCCGAGCTTCTGGCCGTCGTGCAGGGCGACGATGGCCGGACGGTCGAGCAGGCGCAGCTCGTAGACGCCGCCGCGCCCCTGGTAGCAGCGCAGGCCGAGTTTGGGCGCGCCCTGGCACGGCTCGCCGGCCGGCAGTTGCTGTCCCCACAGCGCGCCCAGTTCGCGCAGCGCTTCTTCCTGGGTCGCCAGCGCCAGCGGTTTCTGCGCTTTCGGCGCCGCCGCGGCGGGCTTGCCGCCCGCCGGCGCGGACGCTGCCGCCACGCTCGACCCGGACACCGGCGTCGGCGCCGATGCATGCGGCACCGCCTGCCAGGCCGCGGCGCTGATCGCCGCCCCGGCCAGCACCCCGCCGGCCACCAGCGGCCAGCGCAGCGGCGCGCGTGCCGCTGGCGCTTCGCCGGCAAACACTTCCTGGGCCGCGCGGCGCAGGATCTTGGGCGTCACCTGGGCGCTGTTCTCGACGTAGGCACCGAGCAGCGCGCGGTCGCACAGCAGGTTGATGCGGCGCGGCACGCCCTGCGTCAGGCGGTGGATCAGCGACGCCAGCGACAGCGGAATGGGCGACCCGGCATGCGTGCCGGCCACGCTGAGGCGGTGCGCCACGTAGGCGCCGGTTTCGACTTCCGACAAGGGGCCGAGGTGGTAGCGCGCGATGACGCGCTGGGCCAGCTGCTCCAGTTCGGGCCGCGCCAGGATGGTGCGCAGTTCCGGCTGGCCGATCAGGATGATCTGCAGCAGCTTGCGCTCGCTGGTCTCGAGGTTGGTCAGCAGGCGCAACTGCTCCAGCACCTGGGCCGACAGGTTCTGCGCCTCGTCGATCACCAGCACGTTGTTGTTGCCCTGGGCGTGGCTGGCCAGCAGGTAGGCGTTGATGGCGTCGACGTAGCCCTTCACGCCGATCGCGCCCGTGGACGCGTGCGGCAGCTCGATGCGGAACTCGTCGCAGATCGTCAGCAGCAGTTCCTCGACCGTCAGCTTGGGATTGAAGATGTAGGCCAGGCGGCAGTTCTCGGGCACCTGCTCGATGAAGCAGCGGCACACGGTGGTCTTGCCGGCGCCGATCTCGCCGGTGAGCAGCACGAAGCCGCCGCCGCTGCCGATCCCGTACAGCAGGTGCGCCAGCGCCTCGCGATGGCGTTCGCTCATGAACAGATAGCGCGGGTCGGGCGCGATCGAGAACGGCGCTTGCTTCAGGTTGAAATAATTGGTGTACATACTTCGATGCCGGACCTAGGGGCCCGGCGGCAGCGGTTTGAACTTCGCGCAGTATATTTTGCTTTTGGTATTGTAGTAAGCAATCTTGCTGCCTGCATTTGATACCCGCAAAGGATAAGCCGATGCGTCGGCCGCCAGGTGGCGCACTCCGGTAGCGCTGCGGATCGATTGCTCCAGCTGGTCCGGCGGCACCTCGGCCACCGCCGCCACGAATACCAGTTCGCTGGTGTCGTCGCTGACCATCGCTTCGGTCACCGGCGCGCCCCACAGCGTGGCCTCGCCGGTGCGGAACCAGAACGCCCCGCCCTCGTGCTTGTAGGGCGGCCCGAAGGCGGTCTGCAGATAGGAATAGAAATAGCGGTTGTCCAATTGATCGCGACACAGCAACGCGCTGCCGATCACGGGACCGAAGGTCGACGGCGGCTTGTCGCCGGCCTGCGCGCGCGCCACGCCCGGCGCGGCCGCCAGCAGCGTCGCCAGCACCGTCGTCATGCCCAGCGACAGCGACAGCAAACGCGGGGCGGCGCCGCGCCTCACAGCTTGGACAGCCAGGCGCGGTTGGCGGCGATCTTCGCCTTCACCGCCGCAGGCAGCGCCTCGTAGCAGCCCGGATGCTGTTTCAGTGCGTGCTCGCGCACTTCCTTTTCCAGGCCGTTGACGATGAACACATAGACGGCGGCACCTTCCGCATTCTTGCGCGTGCCCAGATAGCGAATCACGATAATCTCCTTGGTCGAACCCCGGATTATGACACCGGCGGCCGCACATCCGCTGCAAGCGTGCTCAGGACGGCGTGCTGCCGATGGCGCGGAAGCTGTCGTCGTTGCGCTCGAGCCACATCCGCAGCAGCTCGCGGTTGTCGTGCTGCCAAGGGTGGAAGCGCGGCGACAGGTAGTCCAGGCCGGGTTTCAACAGATGCCACGCCAGGCCCCGGCGGCCGAACCAGGCGCCGGCGGCGCTGCGCCAAGTGGCCCACTTCCACAGGGCGCGGTCGCGCCGCAGGTTGTGGACGGTCTGCAGCGTGGTCTCCCACCAGAACACCAGGCTGACGTGCAGGTACCACAGCACGCGCTTCCGGTAGCCGCCGCCGCACGCCTGGTACACGTCGAAGGCGACCGCCTTGTGCTCGCTCTCCTCGGCCGCGTGCCACGACCACAGCGTGCGCATGTCCGGCTCGGCTTGCGCCAGCCAGGCCGGATGGCGCAGCACGAAGTCGGCCAGCATCGCCGTGTAGTGCTCGAGCGCGCAGGTGATCGCCAGGCGGTCGCGCACCGGCAGCGTGGCGATCAGCTCGACCCGCTTGCGGATCTTCGGTTCCAGCGTGTACTCGTAGCCCTGGCGCGCCAGCTCGGCGTTGTACTGCTGGTGCACGAAACGGTGGCTGGCTTCCTGGCCGATGAAATCCTTGACCTCGGCGCGCAGTGCCGGGTCGGCGGCCGGCGGTGCGGCGCGCACGCTGTCGATGAACATCTGTTCGCCGAGCGGAAAGCTCATCGACAGCGCGTTCATGAAGGCGGTGCGGTAGACGTCGCCGCCCATCCAGTGGCGGGCGAAACCGCGCGACAGGTCGACATGCAGTTTACGGACGGTCAGCGTGGACATGCCTGGCTCCATGCGAAGGGTGAATGACGGCTGCAATATACACCCGCGGCCGCCGCATCGTGAGCATTCGCGACAGAGGATGCCTTCGAATTTCTCGCGCCCGTTCGGCACCCGCCACGCGCACTTCGGCCCGCGCTTTCGACCGCCTGTCGCCCGGCGGGTGCGTCGGCATGCGGCCCGGCATATCGTGCAGACTCCCGGCCTCGCCGCAACATGACAACAAGACATCGACCATGCACACTGCCCTGAAAGCCACCGTCCTCGCCGCCGCCCTTGCCGGCGCCCTCGCCGCCCAGACCAGCACCGCGCAGCAGCAGTCCGGGAAGCCGCAGCCGGCCAACGCGGTCCTCACCGAGCAGCGGCCGGTCGGCGCCTTCAGCGCGATCGAGCTGTCCGGCCCCTACCGCGTGATCATCCAGGCCCAGGGGTCGCAGCCTTCGCTGCAGCTGTCGGGCGAGCGCAAGCAGCTCGACGGCATCGAGACCGTGGTGCGCGGCGACACGCTGATCGTGCGCCCGGTGTCGCGCGGCGGCTTCGTGTTCAACTTCAGCTTCGGCCGGCAGCAGCACGAACCGGTCACCGTGCGCATCGCCGCCCCGGCCCTGCAAAAGCTGCGCATGAGCGGCAGCGGCGACGTCGACCTGGACGGCGTCAAGGGCGAGCAGTTCACCGTCGCCAACGACGGTCCCGGCGACCTGCGCGCCGGCGGCACGGTGCGGCGCCTGAACGCCAGCGCCAGCGGCAGCGGCGACCTCGACCTGCACCTGCTGAAGGCGCTCGACGCCGATGTCGCCGTGAGCGGTCCCGGCGACGTGCACCTGGCCGCCGTCGGCAACACGCTGGCGGCCCGCATGAGTGGCAGCGGCGACCTGCGCGCCGAGGACCTGCACGCCAGCCTGGTCAGCGCGCGCATGCACGGCCCCGGCGACCTTAAATTGTCCGGCAGCAGCCGCGAACTGCGCCTGGAAAGCGCCGGCTCGGGCGACTTCGACGGCTGCGAGCTGGCGGTCGAGACCCTGCGCAGCGTGCAGAACGGCCCGGGCAAGGCCTGCGTCGGCGGCACCATCCGCAGCCTCGACGTCACCGTCACCGGCAGCGGCGACCTGGAAGCGCGCAGCCTGCAGGCGCAGGCCGCGCGGCTGCGCATGAGCGGCCCCGGCAACGTGCTGCTGGGCGGCAGCGTGGGCGAGCTGGATGCCGACCTGTCGGGCAGCGGCGACCTCGAGGCCGGCCGCCTGCAGGCCGCCAAGGCGACCGTGCGCAGCCGCGGCCCCGGCGGCGTGACCCTGGCCGCCGTCTCGGACACGCTGGAAGCCGAGCTGCGCGGCTCCGGCGGCCTGCAGACCGCCATGAGCGGCGCCAAACGCCTGCGCCTGGACATGGATGGCCCCGGCGGCGCCCGTATCGAAGGCAGCGTGGCCCAGGTGAACGCGCGCCTGTCCGGCTCGGGCAACCTGGAAGGACGGCGCCTGAACGCCGGCCAGGCCGACATCGCGGTAAGCGGACCGGGCAGCGCCAGCGTCAATGTGCAGGGCGAAGGGCGCAGCACCGATGCCGGCCAGGGCCGGCTGCTGCTGGTCGACCGCCGCGGTACGCGCCAGACCGGCAACTGATCGGCAACTGAGTTATCTTCATGCTAAGGTATCGGCGCGGCAACGACGCGCCGATTCACGGACGCGGCCGCCCTTTCAAGGACGCCCATGAAGTCAACCATCTCCGCATCGCTGCTCGTTTCCGTCTTCCTCGCCGGCCTGGCCCACGCCCAGAGCGCGCCGCCGGCCCCGCACTACCCCGCCCTGCCTTCCGAGACCCCGGCCGAGTTCAACGGCCCGACGCCCGGCTTCAACTACGTCAAGCGCACGGTCATGATCCCGATGCGCGACGGCACCCGGCTGAACACCGTGATCATCGTGCCGACGGGCGCGCAGAACGCCCCGATCCTGCTGACGCGCACGCCCTACGACGCCGCCGCCATGGTCAACCATGCCGACAGCTCGGACCTGGAAACCATCCTCACCGGCTACGACAACGCCGCCGACGTGATCGTCGAGGGCGGCTACATCCGCGTGGTGCAGGACGTGCGCGGCAAGTACGGTTCCGAAGGCGACTACGTGATGAACCGCCCGCTGCGCGGCCCGCTCAACCCGACCCCGGTCGACCATTCCACCGACACCTGGGACACCATCGAGTGGCTGACCAAAAACGTCCCCGAGACCAACGGCCGCGTCGGCATCATCGGCATTTCCTACGACGGCTTCCTGCCCCTGATGGCACTGGTGAACCCGCACCCGGCGCTGAAGGTGTCGGTGCCGATGAATCCGATGGTGGACGGCTGGATGGGCGACGACTGGTTCCACCACGGCGCCTTCCGCCAGATCAACATGTCGTATATTCAGGAGCAGGTGGTCACGCGCGGCAACAGCGCCAAGTGGTTCGTGTCGAACTACGACGACTATGACATGTACCTGCGCGCCGGCTCGGCCGGCGAACTGGGACGCCGGCGCGGCCTCGAACAGAGCGGCTTCTGGCGCAAGGTGATCGCGCACCCGAGCTACGACGCCTTCTGGCAGCAGCAGGCCATGGACAAGATCCTGGCCAGGCAGCCGGTCACGGTGCCGACCCTGCTGGTGCACAGCCTGTGGGACGCCGAGGACATCTACGGTCCGATCGCGGTGTACAAGGCGATCAAGCCGAACGACAAAGAAAATAAAGTGTTCCTGTCGATCGGCCCGTGGTCGCACGGCGGCGCGATCGGCGACGGCAGCAGCCTGGGCGCCCTGAAGTTCGGCAGCGACACCGCCTTGTACTGGCGCCAGGAAGTCCTGAAACCGTTCCTGGCGCGCTACCTGAAGGGCGACGAGTCGGTGCCCAGCATCCCGACCGTCACGGCGTTCGAGACCGGCACCAACAAATGGCGCAAGCTGGCGGCGTGGCCGGGCACCGCTGCGCGGCCGGTGGCGCTGCGCCTGGCATCAAACCAGAAGGCGGTGCTGGGCGGCGCGCCGGATAAAGGCTACGAGGAATACGTGTCCGACCCGGCCAAGCCGGTGCCCTTCCGCCAGCGCCCGATCCCGCCCTACGGCTACGACGAGGCCAAGGGGCAAAGCTGGCCGCGCTGGCTGACCGACGACCAGCGCGAAGCCTCGGGCCGCACCGACGTCGCGACCTTCGTCTCCGACGTGCTGACCGCGCCGGTGAAGATCAGCGGCGAGCCGGTCGCCCACCTGGTCGCCTCGACCAGCGGCACCGACGCCGACTGGGTGGTCAAGCTGATCGACGTCCATCCGGACCAGGTGGGCAGCCAGCCGGCCATGGGCGGCTACCAGCTGATGGTATCGGCCGACATCTTCCGCGGCCGCTACCGCGAAGGCTACGAGACCGCGAAACCGCTGGCGCCGAACAAGGCGCTCGACTACCGCTTCGGCCTGCCGACCGCCAACCACGTGTTCCTGCCGGGCCACCGCATCATGGTGCAGGTGCAGTCGAGCTGGTTCCCGCTGTACGACCGCAATCCGCAGACCTTCGTCCCGAACATCTTCGAGGCCAAGCCGGCGGATTACAAGAAGGCGACGCAGCGGGTGTACCACAGCAGCTTCGTCGAACTGCCGGTGGTGACGGCAGCGCCGGACCCGGCCGCCCGCTGATGGCGCTGCAGACCCATCGCGGCAGCTGCCATTGCGGCGCGGTGCGCTTCGAGGCCGACCTCGACCTGGGCGCCGGCACCATCCAGTGCAACTGCACGCTGTGCACCAAGCAGCGCAACTGGGCGGCGATCGTGCCGCGCGCCGCCTTCCGGCTGCTGGCCGGCGAAGCCGCGCTGAGCGAATACCGCTGCAACACGCGCACCGAGCGGCATTTGTTTTGCGTGACCTGCGGCGTGCGGCCCTTCGGCATGGGCAGCTCGCCGCGCTGGGGTGCCTACGTGGCCGTGAGCGTACACTGCCTGGACGACCTGGCGCCGGACGTGCTGGCGGGGCTGCCGGTGACCCGGCTCGACGGCCGCAACGACGACTGGTCGGCGCCGGTCGAGAAGTAATTGAACATCGAGGTGCGTTCCGAACTGTACGAGCTGCCTTGCGCCGCTACGCTTCCCAGCTCATCAATGGGAGGACATCGTGGCCGAATCGACGCCGCGCGGCCGGCACGCCGAACATGCCGGCATACGGACGCCATCCGGCGCCGCCGGGGTGCGCGATGCCGCCGGGCTGGCGCGCCTGCGCGAACGGCTCGACTGCGGCGACGACATCATCGTGGTCTCGAACCGCGCGCCCTGGGTGCACCAGCGCACGCCGCACGGGATCGCCGCGCAGCGTCGGCGCCGCCGGACTGGGTCACGGTGAAGGCCGGCGGCGGCCCGTCGGCGGCGCGCTAGCGCCTGCCGGACCAGCACGCGGTGGCCGGCTGCCTCGAGCTGCTGCTCGACCTGGCCGGCTCAGGGCGCGGCCGCAGCGCACTGCGCGGACCCGTCCAGCATCCTTAGCAGCGTGTCGCCGAAGCCGCCGCGCGCACGCGCGTCGGTGCGCGCGCTGGTGGTCACGCGCGGCAGCGCGCTCCAGGCGAAGCGCGCGCCGATCCGCTCCAGCGCCTTTACCAGCAGCACGTCCTCGTGGCACGGCACCGCCTCGAAGCCGCCCGCCGCCAGGTAGGCGGCCGCACTGACGCCGAGGTTGGCGCCGTGGATGTGGCGGTGGCCGTCGCGGTCCTGGTAGAACCCCTCGAAGTGAGCGCGCAGCGCACCGGCGCGGGCGGCATGCGGCGACCAGTCGTCCACCGCCACCGAGCCGCACACCACGTCGGCATCGAGGGCCAGCTGCGCCGCCAGCCAGTGCGGCGCCACGCGGGTGTCGGCGTCGGTGAACGCCAGCCAGCGCGCGCCGCGTTCCAGCAGGCAGCGCGCACCGGCCGCGCGGGCGGCGCCGACCCGGCGCGCCTGCACCGCGGTCCACGCCAGCTCCACGCCGGCGGCGGCGAACGCCGGCAGGGAGGCGCGCACGACGTCGGCCGAGCCGTCGTCGCAGGCATCCAGCACCACCTGCACCACGACCGCCTCCCCGCCCAGCGCCGGATCGGCGGCGGCCGCCAGCAGGGCCGCCAGGCAGGCGCCGAGATGAGCTTCCTCGTTGTGGGCCGGGACCGCGACGCCGATCATGGCTGCGCTCCCGCCGGTCGCCAGGTCTCCAGCAGGAAATCCCGGTCGCGGTGATGCACGGCGCGCACCAGTCCCGGCAGGCGGCCGGCCGCCGCATGCGCCGCATCGGTCGCGATGACGCGGTCGTCGAACCCGGGCAGGTAGTGGCACATCACCAGCTCGCCGTCGCCGTCGAGATTGGCGCGCGCCAGCGCCAGCATGGCGTCCAGGGCGGCGGCATCGAAATAGTAGGCCAGTTCGCTGACCACGATCAGGTCGAATTTTTCTTCGCGCGGCCATTGCCCGGGCAGGCTGCGCCGCTCGATGCGCAGCGCGCCGCCGGCGCGGTCCGGCGCCGGCAGGCGCCGCTGCGCCGCCGCCACCGCACTGGCGGACCCGTCGCAGGCCAGCAGGCGATCGCAGCGCCGCGCCAGCGCGGCCGTCAGCTCGCCGTTGCCGCAGCCCGGCTCGAAGACGCTGCGGTAGCGCTCCTTGCCCAGGCTGGCCAGCAGCACGGCGCGCTTGCGCCGTTCGTACCAGGTGCCGCGCACGTCCCACGGGTCGTCGTCGGCGGCGTACAGCGCTTCAAAATGGTCGTGCAGTGTCATGGAAATACAGTTCGAAAGGATTGAGCACGCGCGCCAGCGCATCCGGCGGCACCACCGGCTCGGCGCCGCGGCTGGCGTCGGGCAGCACCTGGCTCGCGAAGCAGGCCATAGCGGCACGCTTGCGGGCCTGGACGGCTTCCGGCAGCGCCAGCCTGGCGGCATGCGCCAGCGGCATCGCGCCGTCGCCGGGCGCGCTCCAGTGCCAGCCCCAGACCGGCGCTTCCAGCAGGCGCGCGCCGCAACGCTTTGCCGCGGCCGCGCAGGCGCGCGCGGTGGCTTCGTGGTCGGGATGGCCGTCGTAGCGCCAGGTCGTGATGACCACGTCGCCCGCCGCCAGGATGCCGGCCAGGCGTTGTTCCAGGGCGGCTTCGGCCGCACGCACGCCGCCGTCGGCGATCCCGAGGCGCAGCACGCTCGCCTCGCCGACGCCGAGGCAGGCCAGCGCCGCCCGCGTTTCGTCGGGCCGGGTGGCGCGCAGGCGCGCGGGCGGCCACGCCGCCGAGCCGGGATGGCTGGCTTCGCCGTCGGTCACGGCCACCAGCAGCGGCGGCCGCGCCGCCAGCTGCAGCAGCCCGCCGCAGGCCAGGATCTCGTCGTCCGGGTGCGGCGCCACCACCACCACGCGCGCGCCGGGCGGTACCAGCGCGCCGATGTCCACCACAGGCACGGCGGCCAGGCGCGGGTCGGCGCGCCAGGCGTCGGCGGCGGTGCCGGCACCGGCGATATGGCGGTTCAGGTTCACAGCGTCCATGGTGCCTCCCCGCCCGCGGCGACGATGCGGCCGACGGCCTCCTGGTCGCGTTCCGCATGGCTCTGGCGCATGAACACCGGCAGGTCGGCGAAGCGGCGCGCCATGGCCGCGTCCTTGCACATCGGGCCCGGGCCGAGGGCGCGGCCGACCGCCGCCAGGGTCGCCGTGGCCGCGGCTTCCACGCTCAGGCGCACCGACAGCGCCGCCAGCATGGCGTCCGCGTCCGGTGCGCGGTCGATGGCGGCGGCGGCTTCGCGCATCAGCGCGGCGCTGCCCGCCAGGGCGACGCTCACCTCGCCCAGTTGGGCCAGGCGGTGCGGATCGGCCTGCCCGGCCAGGCGCGCACGCAGGGCATCCGCCAGCGCGGCGGCCGCGCCGAACCACACCGCTGCGACACCGGCGCCGCCGTGCCAGAAGCCGGCGCGGCGCACATAGAAATCCGGTCCGCCGAGCGGCTGCGCGGTGGCGCGCTCGAAATGCACGTCGATGCTGCCCGAGTCGCGCATGCCGAGCGCCTGCCAGGCGCCGTCCGCCAGGGCGATGCCGCTCTGGCGCAGGTCGACCGCGGCCAGCATCGCCTGCCCGTCGCCGTCCCAGCAGCTCACCACCGCATGGGTGGCGCCGCGCGCGCCGGAACACCAGGCCTTGCGCCCGCTCAGCGTCCAGCCGCCGGGCCCATGCTCGAGACGCAGCCTGGCATCGGGCGCCTCGGCGCACCAGGTGCCCCAGACCGCTGTGCGATCCTCATCCTGGACACCGGCCTCGTGCAGGATCGCCAGCGCGTCGGTATGGCCCTCGAACAGCTTGGCCAGGCTCAAGTCGTGCGCGCCGACCTCGGCCAGGGCGCGCCAGCGCGCCAGGGTGGCGCCATGGCCGGGCAGAGGCAGGCGATCGGCGCCGGCGTCGACCAGTTGGCGCAACGCTGCGGCGGGTGCGGTATCGCCCAGTGCGCGCAAGCTGGCGCGCAGGCGGGACGGGCTTGACTGGGAAAATGGAGCGCGGTCGGACATGACGATTCGTTGCAAAAATTACATCGTAACATCAATGCATGAGCGTGCATCGCACGCCTGCAGCGCCCTGCTCGTCCTGGCAAGCTTGCCTGCACACCTCACTGCGCCGTGGCACCCTCTGGCAAGCGTTCTAGAGATCAGTTGATCCGTCTCAATATGAACACGCGAAATGCACAGTTGCGCACGCCAATGTTTGACGACCGTTAAAAATAAGCATATATTTTTTCACATTCGAGTGGAAACGTTTCCACGTCTGCATATTCAGCTTCCGTCATCATTCGAGACCAACCCCAGTTGGCAACCCCGGACGGCACGCCGTCCTCATTCTTAGAACGACAAAGGAGATCAAGTGAATCAAGCGAAACAGCATCGCCACTCGAATTGGAAACCTTTCCGTCTGATGACGGCCGGCCTGCTGCTGGCCGGCGCATCCCAGGCACCGGCGCAGGCCAGCGTCACCAACCCGGCCATCGGCCAGTTGATCTGGTCCGAGGAATTCAACGGCGCCAGCCTGAACACCGGTACCTGGACCGCGACCGACGGTAACGGCTGCCAGATCAACCTGTGCGGCTACGGCAATGCCGAGCTGGAGTACTACAGCCCCAACAACCTGTCGATCGCCGACGTGCCCTTCGAGCCGGGCACACGCGCGCTGGCCATCCGCGCCCAGCGCCAGACCGTGGGCAGCAACGCGTTCACGTCCGGGAAGATCGACACCAAGGGCAAGGTGCAGGTCCAGTACGGCATGGTCGAAGTGCGCATGGCCACGCCGGACCTCGCCACCGGCCTGTGGCCGGCGGCCTGGATGCTGGGCGTAAGCCCGCAGGGCTGGCCGCGCAACGGCGAGATCGACATCATGGAGATGGGCCACAAGGCCTCGTCGCGCACGGCGGCCGGCTCGCCGGGCATCAACAACTATACCGGCTCCAACGTCATCACCTGGCAGCAGGCCGCCTGCGTGCCCGGCAACGAGAGCTGCGCCGCCTCCACTGCCTGGCAGACCAAGAGCTGGTACGTGGCGCCGGCCTCGCTGGCCAACCGCTTCGTCACCTACCGCCTGTACTGGCTTGATAACGAGATGCGCTTCAGCATCGTCGACAACGGCGTCGAGCGCAACATGTACGACGCCCCGCTGCCGGTGAATTCGACCGCGCTGCAGGCGCCGTTCTACCTGCTGCTGAACCTGGCGGTGGGCGGCAACTTCACCGACGCCGCCAGCGCCGCCCAGGTCACCGCGCCGATGCCGGCCACGATGTACGTCGACTACGTGCGCGTGTACCAGCTCGACGGCAAGGGCACGGTCAAGCTGGGCAACCAGACCGTGCCGGAGACCGGCAAGTTCGGCGTGTTCACCGACACCACCACCGTCAACAACAAGCTGGTGGCCGGCACCAGTTCCGACATCTTCCTGTGGAACGGCGCGTCGTCCGGGGCCGGCAACCTGCCCCCGTACGAAGGCAGCAACGTGATCGCCTGGGCCTATACCACGCCCGGCCAGTGGTTCGGCGGCGGCGTGCAGTCGCGCCAGGCGCGCGACCTCAGCAACTTCCGCAACGGCACCATGAAGTTCCGCATCAAGATCCCGGCCAACGTGTCGTTCAACATCGGCGTCGGCGACACCTACACCAACCAGAACTGGGTAAGCTTCCCGGCCAACACCACGGCCTACGGCCTGGTGCGCAACGGCGAATGGGCGCAGGGCTCGATTCCGGTCTCGACCCTGATCGGTCCCAAGGTGGCGCTGCAATCGCTGCTCGACGTCTTCATGATCTCGAGCGACGCCAACGCCCTGCCCGCGTCCACCTTCCAGTTCGCCATCGACGACATCGTCTGGGATTCGGGCACCACGACCACCACCCCGCCGCCGTCCAGCACCACCTACGTGACGCAGACCTCGAGCACCACGCTGCAGTTCACGGCGAACACCGGCAGCTGGGCCGACGTGCACTATACGGTCAACAACGGCGCCCAGCAGAACGTGCGCATGCGCCTGAACGGCAGCACCAACACCTTCGACGCCGGCGGCCTGAAGATCGGCGACGTGGTGCGCTACAGCTTTACTTATTGGGACGCGGCGCGTAACTTTGCGGTGGACACGGCGCAGCAAAGCTATACAATGAAATAAATGCAATAAGTTTGTGCCCTGGCATGGCTGCCGCCGTGCCGGGGCTGTATACTTCCGTTTTTACGAAGTTACCCTCCCAAGAACTTCGCTTTTTACGATCTCCCGTCTGTCATATCCTTTCGTCCTGGAACTACGGTCATTCGACCGCCTTTTTATCAATCATGACGAGACTAGGAACATGAAACGGATCGTTCTCTTTATCGCTACCAACCTTGCCATCATGCTCGTGTTGGGCATCTCTGCAAGCCTGCTGGGCGTGAACAGATACCTGACCGCCAATGGCCTCAACCTCGGTATGCTGCTCGGTTTCGCCGGCCTGATGGGCTTCGGCGGCGCCTTCATCTCCCTGTGGATGTCGAAGCCGATCGCCAAATGGTCGACCGGTGCGCGGGTCATCGAACAGCCGGGCAACGCAACCGAGGCCTGGCTGATGAACACCATCGCCGCCCAGGCGCAGAAAGCCGGCATCGCGATGCCGGAAGTCGCCATCTACGACGGTGAGCCGAACGCCTTCGCCACCGGCGCGACCAAGAACGCGTCGCTGGTGGCGGTGTCGACCGGCCTGCTGCAGTCGATGACGCACGAGGAAGTCGAGGCCGTGCTGGCCCACGAAGTGGCCCACATCGCCAACGGCGACATGGTGACGCTGACCCTGATCCAGGGCGTGGTCAACACCTTCGTGATCTTCCTGGCGCGCGTGGTCGCCTACTTCGTCGACCAGTTCCTGCGCCGCGACGAGGAAAGCAGCGGCCCCGGCATCGCCTATACCGTCACCGCGGTGATCTGCGACCTGGTGTTCGGCCTGCTGGCCAGCATCATCGTGGCCTGGTTCTCGCGCCGCCGCGAGTACCGCGCCGACCGCGGCTCGGCCCAGATCCTGGGCACCCCGCGCCCGATGATCGCCGCGCTGCGCCGCCTGGGCGGCCTCGAACAGGCCGGTGCCGACACCAGCCTGCCGAAGAACCTGGCGGCGTCGGGTATCGCCGGCGGTGGCGTGCTGTCGCTGTTCAGCAGCCACCCGTCCTGCGAAGACCGCATCGCTGCCCTGCAGCGCGCCGCTTAAGGAAGGCGCCGGCGGATGCAGCGTGCCTTGCCCATCCTGCTGCCGGCGCTGTTTGCGCTGGCGCTGGCGGCCCTGCTCCGCCACTTCCTCGGCTCGCTGGCCTGGGCAGGCCTGCTGGCCGTGATCACCTGGCCGCTGCACCAGCTGCTGCTGCGGCGCGGCTGGCCACGCATCGCCAGCGCCGCCTGCCTGGTCGGGCTGCTGGTCGTCAGTTTCGCCGGTCCCTCGCTGCTGCTGTTCGAAACCCTGGGCAGCGAACTGGCCGGGGTGCAGAGCTTGGTGGCCAACCTGAACCACACCGGCGTGCCGGTGCCGAGCTGGGTGACGCGCCTGCCGGTGGTGGCCGAGCCGGCGGTGCAATGGTGGCGCCAGCACCTGGAAGTGCCGGGCGGCGTCCACACCCTGATCCGCAGCACGGTGGGCGACCTGCTGCCGCACCTGAGCGGCGCGGCGCGCACCTGGGGCTCGACCATCCTGGCCAATGCCCTGTACCTGTTCCTCACCCTCCTCACCCTGTTCATGCTGTACCTGCACGGCGCCGCCGTGGTGCGCTACGTCGACCGTGCCGGCGAGCGCCTGGTGCCGGCCTACTATCCGATGCTGCGCCGCGTATTCCCGCTGTCGGTGCGCGGCACCGCGCTCGGCCTGTGCTCGGTGGCGATCCTGGAAGGCATCGTGCTGGGCATCGCCTACGCCATCGCCGGGGCGCCGGCACCGGCGCTGCTGGGCGTCATCACCGGCTACATGGCCCTGATCCCCGGCGGCGCGCCGCTGTCCTTTTCCATGGTGTCCCTGCTGCTGCTGGGCCAGGGCCACTCGGGCGCCGCGCTCGCCCTGTTCAGCTGGGGCGCGATCGAGCTGTTCATGGTGGATAAATTCATCCGCCCGAAACTCATCGGCCACAAGGTCAACCTGCCCTTCCTGGCGGTGCTGTTCGGCCTGCTGGGCGGCGTGTCCACGCTGGGCGTGATCGGCCTGTTCGTCGGCCCCTTCATGATGGCGGTGCTGTTCGTCTGGCTGCGCGGCGGCGAGGCGGCGGCGACCGCCCCGCTGCCGGTGGCCGCACAGGCCCCGGCCGAGCTCCCCTGATCCCTTTCTACAATACCAGTTTCAATACCAGTAATTTTTTCGATTCCCCATAGCTGCGCTCGAGATAGCGCGGCTTTGCCGTAACCTGCACGCGACTGGATAATACCAGTTGAATACCTGTTGACAAGCTTAACAGCCACTCCTATAGTGCCCTGACCTTCTCGGCACATACTCATCATGATCGACTATCTCATCGGCGTCGACGGCGGCGGCACCGGCACCCGCGTGCGCGTCGCACGCACCGACGGCAGCGAAGTCGCCCAGGGCGCCAGCGGTCCCTCCGGTCTCGGACTGGGCATCGCGCCGGCCTGGGCATCGGTGCAGGACGCCATCGCCAGCGCGTTCCAGGAAGCCGGCCTGCCCCAGCCGCCGCTCCACCGCGCCGCCATCGGCCTCGGCCTGGCGGGCGTGCACAACAAACAATGGGCGGCCGCCTTCGTCGCCGCCGATCCCGGCTTTGCCGCGCTGGTGCTCGAATCCGACGCCTTCACCACGCTGATGGGCGCCCACGACGGCGCGCCCGGCGCGATCGTCGCCATCGGTACCGGCAGCGTCGGCGAAGTCCTGTATCCGGACGGCAGCCGCCACGAAGTCGGCGGCTGGGGCTTCCCGGCCGGCGACGAAGCCGGCGGCGCCTGGATCGGCCTGCGCGCCGTCAACCACATCCAGCAGGTGCTGGACGGGCGGCGCCCACCGGGCGCCTTCGCCGACAGCGTGATCGCCCACTGCGGCGGCAGCCGCAACGCGATCCAGGTCTGGCTCGGCCGGGCCACCCAGACCGCCTATGCCGGGCTGGCGCCGCTGGTGCTCGACCACGCCGACGACCCGGTCGCGCGCGCCATCCTGCTCGACGCCGGCCAGGAAGCCGGCAATATCGCGCGTGCGCTCGACCCGCAGGGCACGCTGCCGCTGGCCCTGTGCGGCGGCCTGGGCGCGGCGCTGCGCGACTACCTGCCGCAAGGCCTGGCCAGCCGCGCCCGCGCACCGCGCGGCGATTCGGCCGCGGGCGCCCTGCGCATGCTGGCGCTGCACCTCGACATCCACCCCATCGAACGCAAACGCGACGGCGCTGCCGATGCCGATGCTGCGAAAGGCACGCCATGAAAGGCAACATCCTGACCCCGGCCGGCTGGATCCACGGCGAGCTCGCCTTCGGCGAACACATCGGGCGCATCGAAGGCAGCGCCGTCGATCCGTCCACCAACGGCGACGACTACATCCTGCCCGGCTTCATCGACCTGCACGTGCACGGCGGCGCCGGGCGCGACATGATGGAAGGCGGCGACGCCCCGCACACGATCGCGCGCCTGCACGCACGCCACGGCACCACCAGCCTGCTGGCCACCACCATGACCGCGCCGCTGGAAGACATCGACCGCGCCCTGCTCGCCATCGGCGGTGCCTGCAAGGCCCGCGGCAAGGGCGAAGCGCGCATCCTGGGCGTGCACCTGGAGGGGCCGTACATCAACTCGGGCAAGCTGGGCGCGCAGCCGCCGTTCGCGCGCGAAGCCTCGATGGACGAAGTGCGGCGCTTCGACGCCCAGGCGCCGATGCGCCTGATCACGGTGGCACCCGAGCTGGAAGGCCACCTGGCCCTGGTCCGCGAGCTGGCCGACGCCGGCATCCGGGTGCAGATCGGCCATACCAACGGTTCCTACGAGGACGGCGTCAAGGCGCTCGAACATGGCGCGGCCGGCTTCACCCACCTGTTCAACGCGATGCCGGGCCTGCACCACCGCGAACCCGGCATGGCCGGCGCCGCGCTGGCGCATGCGCAGTACGCCGAGATCATTCCCGACCTGCTGCACGTGCACCCGGGCGCCATCAAGGTGGCGCTGCGCTGCATCCCGCAGCTGTATTGCGTGACCGATTCCACCGCCGCCGCCGGCATGCCCGACGGCCAGTACATGCTCGGGCGCCAGACCGTCCACAAGTGCATGGGCGGAGTGCGCCTGCAGGATGGCACCCTGGCCGGCAGCACCCTGACCATGGACCAGGCGCTGCGCAACCTGGTCTCGCTCGGACTCGACCTGGCCGACGCATCGCGCCGCGTGTCCACCAATGCCGCCGATTACCTGGGCGAGACCCAGCGCGGACGCCTGGCGCCCGGCTGCTTCGCCGACCTCGTGGTGCTCGACCGCGACCTGAACCTGAAAGCCGTTTACATCGAAGGAGAAATGTGTGAGCTCTGAAACCGGATCGCTGATGCTGGAAGAAGCCCTGTCCGCCGCCGACTGCGTCGCCCTGCAACTGGCCAACGACGTCGACCGCTACGCCGACCTCGGGCGCCACCTGCGCGCCGCGTCCTTCCACAACGCGGTGACGGTGGCGCGCGGCAGCTCGGACCATGCATCCGCCTACCTGGCCTACCTGATCATGGCGCGCACCGGGCGGCTGGTGACCTCGCTGCCGATGTCGCTGCTCACGCTCTACAAATCGCCGCTCAAGTCCGACGACCTGCTGGCGCTGTCGGTGTCGCAGTCGGGCCAGAGTCCGGACGTGGTCGAGCCGATGCGCTACTTCCGCGCCGGCGGCGCCACCACCGTCGCGCTGGTCAACGACATCGATTCGCCGCTGGCCGAGGCCGCCGAATGGGCGCTGCCGCTGCGCGCCGGCCAGGAACGCAGCGTGGCCGCCACCAAGAGCTTCATCACCAGCCTCACCGCCGGCGCGCGCCTGGTGGCCGAATGGCAGGAGGACGCCGAACTGAAGGCCGGCCTGGCCGCCTTGCCCGACGCGCTGCGCGCAGCCGGCAAGGTCGACTGGTCGGCCGCGCTCGAGGTACTGGCGCCGGCGCGCAACATCATGGTGGTCGGACGCGGCATCAGCTACCCGATCGCCCAGGAAGCGGCCCTGAAATTCAAGGAAACCTCGGCCCTGCAGGCCGAAGCCTTTTCCGGCGCCGAGATCAAGCACGGCCCGATGGCGCTGATCGAGGAAGGCTATCCGCTGCTGATCTTCGCCACCCGCGGCCCGGCGCAGGCCGGCCTGGTGGCGCTGGCCGAAGAGATGCGCGGGCGCGGCGCGCGCGTGCTGCTGGCGGCGCCGCAGGACGTGCCGGGGCGCGACCTCGACCTGCCGGTGGCGGCCATCCCCGACCTCGATCCGATCGTCGCAATCCAGGCCTTCTACGTGATGGCCGCCCAGCTGTCGAAGGCGCGCGGCCTCGATCCGGACCGCCCGCGCCACCTCAGCAAGGTCACCCGAACCAACTGACCCACCATGCAGCCCACGATGCAGTCCACCACCCACGATGCGCGGCAGCTGGCCGGCCAGCTGATCATGATCCGCCTGTTCGGCACCGAGCTCGATGCCGACACCGCCGCCTTCATCCGCGCCAACCGCATCCGCGGCGCCTGCCTGTTCCGCCAGAACATGCTGGACGCCGTCCAGCTGACCCGCTTCACCGGCGACCTGCGCGCCGCGATGGGCAAAGAAGCGCTGATCGCCCTCGACCAGGAAGGCGGCGCCGTGGTGCGCTCGCTGTGGGTGCCGCCGCCGCCGTCCGCCATGGCGCTGGGTGCGGCGGACGACCCGGCACTGGCGCGCGACGTCGGCGCCGCCGTCGCCCGTGCCGTGAAGTCGATGGGCTTCAACTGGAACTTCGCGCCGGTGCTGGACCTGAACAACAACCCGCTGAACCCGGTCATCGCCGAACGCTCCTTCGGCGCCGACCCGGAACGCGCCCCCGCCATCGCGCTGGCCTGGATGGCCGGCAGCGAAAGCGAAGGCGTGGCCTGCTGCGTCAAGCACTTCCCCGGCCACGGCGACACCCACGTCGATTCGCACCGCGACCTGCCGACCGTGGACAAGCCGCTGGCGGAACTGGAACGCTTCGAGTTCGCGCCCTTCCGCCGCGCCGCCGCGGCCGGCGCCCCGGCCATGATGACCGCCCACATCGTCTACCCGGCGCTCGACCCCGAGGCGCCGGCGACCATGTCGCGCCCGATCCTCACCGGCCTGCTGCGCGAACGGATGGACTACCGCGGCGTGATCATCACCGACGGCATGGACATGCACGCGATCGCGCTGCGCTACGACGCCGGCGAAGCGGCCGTCAACGCGCTGCTGGCCGGCGCCGACATGGTGATGGCGATCGGCAGCCGCGAGACCCAGGAACGCACGCTGGACGCGATCGCGCAGGCCATCGCCGACGGCCGCCTGGCGCGTGCCGAGGTCGACGCGCGCCTGGCGCGCCTGCGTGAGCTGGCGGCATCCCACCCGGCCGGCGCGGTCGATTACGCCACCGAGGACGCCGACCGCGCCCTGATGGCGGCCGCCTGGCGCCGCGGCCTGACTGCGCGCGGCAACCCGCAGCGCCCGCCCGCCGGCAGCAAGCTGCGCCTGGTGGCGCGCCAGGACGTGGTCAGCGACGGCGTTTCGGAAGCCGGGGTGCCGGCCGAGCGCATCGCGGCCTCGCTGCGCCGCCTGTACGACGTGGAACTGGTCACCTTCGCCGATGCCGACAGTTTCGACTGGTCCGCCCTGCCGCAGGACGGACGCCTCACCGTGCTGGCCTCGACCTCGCGCCGCCGCTACGGCCCGCATGCGCGCACGACCTGGAAGCCGGACCTGCACCTGGCGCTGTGGAACCCCTACCAGGCGCTCGACATCGACGCCCCGGCCCTGATGACCTACGGTTTCGCGCCGCCGGCGCTGGAAGCGGTGAGCGCCTGGCTGGCCGGGGAGACCGAGGCCGAAGGACGTTGTCCGGTGCCGGGGTTCTAGAGCGATTCTTCGAGCAGAGTGCCGTCGTCCCCGCGGAGGCGGGGACCCATGCTGAATCACAGGATTCGGTGCGTCTGATACGGTACATGTGTTTCCACCATACCGACTGTGGAAACGCAGCATGGGTTCCCGCCTTCGCGGGAACGACGTTCTGGGCAGTATGGGTTCCCGCCTTCGCGGGAACCATGTTCTGGGCATCCGAGGGTAACGCATTGTAACGACGGCGCCCGCCCCGCCCGAGGTACGGCACAATTGCGCCCAAGCCGCGCTGCGCGGCGCACTTTGTGGGACAATGCCTGCTTTGTCCGAATTGGCAAACTCACCACTGTCCATACCTATGTGAGCGGTGGAATTTTATAGTCATTAAGAGAAGGATTATTCATGTCCCAATTCCGTTTTGCCCGACTTGCCCTGATGCTGGCCGCCATCGGCCTGAACGCCGCCCCGGCCCTGATGCACAGCGCTTCCGCGCAGGACAAGGCCGCGCCCGCCGCGGCGCAGCCGCCGGCGGATGCGGTCCGTCCGGAATTGTTCAAGCTGCTGGATCCCGCCCAGATCAAGCCGCTGATGGACGCGAAGAACTACACCGAAGTCCAGAACCGCGTGACCCAGGCCGAAGCCGTCCAGAACCGCACGCCGTACGAGAACTACGTCCTGAACCGCATGAAGCTGTCGCTGGCCACCGCCACCAACAACGAGCAGGCCAGCGCCGCGGCGCTGGAAGCCATCCTGAACTCGGGCAAGCTGCCGGCGGCCGACCAGCCGAACTTCATGCAGGCCCTGGCCGGCACCTACTACAACGCCAAGAACTACCCGAAAGCGATCGAGTGGTTCCAGCGCTACCAGAAGGACTTCCCGGCCCAGGCCGAGTCGGTCAACGCGCCGCTGGTGCGTTCCTACTACCTGAGCGGCGACTACGCCACCGCGGTCAAGATGCTGCGTCCGGTGATCGACGCCCAGGAAAAGGCCGGCAAGACCCCGACCTCGGAAGACCTGCGCATGTACGCCTCGGCCGCCAACAAGGTCAAGGATGAAGCAGGCTACGTGTACGGCCTGGAGAAGCTGGCCGCCTACTACCCGACCGACGACTACTGGATCGACACCATCAACCGCGGCGTGATCCGCCGTCCGGGCTTCAACCAGGACGCCTACATCACCGACGTGCTGCGCCTGCAGTTCGCCGCGGTGCAGAAGCTGTCGCCGGAAACCTACGTCGACCTGGCCGAACTGGCGCTGAAGGACGGCTTCCCGACCGAAGCCAAGAAGGTCGTGGATGCCGGCTTCGCCGCCGGCGTGCTGGGTACCGGCGGCAGCGCCGCCGCGCACCGCCAACTGCGCGACCGCGCCACCAAGGAAGCCGCCAACGACGCCAAGAACATCGCCAGCGGCGAAGCCTCGGCATCGAAGTCCAAGAACGGCGCCGGCCTGGTCAACCTGGGCTGGGCGTACGTCTCGATGGAGCAGTACGACAAGGGCATCGGCTTCATCGAGCAGGGTATCGCCAAGGGCGGCCTGAAGTCGCCTGACGAAGCCAAGCTGCGCCTGGGCATGGCCTATGCGCAGGCCGGCAAGAAGGACCAGGCGATCAAGACCTTCGAAACCGTGAAGGGCAATGGCGGCGCGGCCGACATCGCCAAGTACTGGATCGTGCTGGTGAACCACCCGCGCACCGGCGCAGGCGCCACCGCAGCGGCCACCGCCGCCCAGTAATTCTTCCGCATCGCTTCAAAAGCGGCGCAGGCTTCACGGCCTGCGCCGCTTTTTTCTGCGCGCGGCACATGCCCACCTTTGTTGCGCTTCTGTTAGGTGGCGTACCGGCCTGATAATGCCGGCACTTCATAATCGCCTGGAAATAACTTGAAAGGCTGTCATGACGACCGTGCGCAAGGGCCAGGCGCCCGCCAAACTGAACCGCGACGAATTCCATGTGCGCTTCATGCGCAAGTTCTACGATCCCGCCTACGAGGCGGTCAGCCAGGAACTGGCTTCGGTGGAAGAAGTCGCCTGGAAAAACTACGTCGAATCGCACAAGGCGCCGATCACGGTCAAGGCCGGCCCCGGCTTCGCCGATCCCGACTACGACCTCTCGGCCGAATGGAAGGAAGCGCACGACCGCCTGATCGCCGCCGAAGTGCGCCAGAAGGACCCGGCCACGCGCAGCCGCGTGCTGCTGATCAACGCTTCGGCGCGCAACGACGGCAGCTGCCCGGGCGAGATGTCGAAGAGCTTCCGCCTGACCAAGATGTGCGAGGAAGTGCTGCACGCCGAGGGCATCGAGACCGACCTGCTCGACCTGTCGCTGCTGACCTCCGACTACGAACGCCGCATCCACCCATGCAAGGCCTGCGTCTCAACCGCGATGCCGCTGTGCCACTGGCCGTGCAGCTGCTACCCGAACCACTCGCTGAACCAGGACAACGACTGGATGAACGAGATTTACGAGCGCTGGGTGTCGGCGCACGGGATCATCATCCTGAGCCCGGTCTACTGGTACCAGGTGCCGGCGGTGCTGAAGCTGATGATCGACCGCCTGGTGTGCGCCGACGGCGGCAACCCGGACCCGAGCTCGACCCACGGCAAGGAAGCCGAGGAAGCCAAGGCGCTGGAGAAGGACTGGGACTACCCGAAGCACCTGGCCGGCCGCGCCTACGGCCTGGCGATACACGGCGACGTGGCCGGCATCGAATCGACGCGCCGTTCGCTGTCGGACTGGCTGGACTGGATGGGCTTCGTCGATGCCGGCCCCACCGCCCTGCTCGACCGCTACGTCGGCTACTACGAATCCTACGCCGACAGCCACGCCACCCTGGACAAGGACACCGCGTTCCAGGAAGAGGTGCGCAACGTGGCGCGCTCGGTGGCGTCGACGGTGCAGCTGATCCGCTCGGGCAAGCTGGTGCAGCCGGACCGCAAGCTGACCAATCCGCGGCCCAAGTGAAGGCGGGGTAAGCGCCCGCAAGGGCGCGGTATTTTTTTGGTATGATCGGCGCACGTTCCACCACCCGCTCCGCCGCCGCATGTCCGACAAACCCCGCACGCCGCACATGGCTTCGCTCGCGCAGCTGATGCACACCCTGTCCGCCACCAGCAACCTGCCGCTGTACCAGCAGCTGCAGCGCGCCCTGCGCGAATCGATCGACCGCGGCGTGTTCGGCCCGGCCGAAGCGCTGCCGGCCGAGCGGCAGCTGGCCACCGAGCTCGACATCTCGCGCATCACCGTGCGCAAGGCGATCGACGGCCTGGTCGAGGAGGGTTTGTTGGTGCGCCGCCCCGGCTCGGGCAACTTCATCAACACCCGCATCGAAAAGAACTTCGCCAAGCTGACCTCGTTCTCGGAAGACATGCGCTCGCGCGGCCGCACGCCGCGCAGCGTCTGGCTCCAGCGCGCCGCCGGCACCGTCACGCCCGAGGAAGCGCTGCGCCTGCGCCTGTCGCCCGGCGCCGCCGTGTACCGCTTCCACCGCATCCGCTACGCCGACGACATGCCGATGTGCATCGAATACGCGACCATCGCCGCCAGCGCCCTGCCCTCGCTGGATGCGGTCGACGTCTCGATGTACGAAGCGCTGGAAGCCGCCGGCAAGCGCCCGGTGCGCGCCCTGCAGCGCCTGTCGGCCCTGCTGCTGAACGCCGAGCAGGCGCGCCTGCTGCAATCGAAGGAAGGCGACGCCGGCCTGTGCGTCGAGCGCCTCGGCTTCCTGCGCGACGGCCAGGCAGTGGAGTTCTGCCGTTCCTGGTTCCGCGGCGACATGTACGACTTCGTCGCCGAACTCAGCGCCGTCTGATCCCATGGGCACGCTGCGCTTCGACGACGCCACGCTGCAGGAACTGCGCGGCTTCAACCGCAAGCTGGCCCGCGCCCCGCGCTTCGGCCTGCGCTACCGCCCGCTGGCGCGCCTCGCCCAGGGGCTGCTGCGCCTGTCCCAGGCCGGCGCCGACCGCCGCCTGGCGCGGAACGGCATCCGGGCCGAAGACCGGCGCATCGCCGGTGGCGTGCGGGTGCGCATCCTGCGCCCTGGCAATGGCCGCGTGCGCGCGCTCGTCCTCGACATCCACGGCGGCGGCTGGGTGCTCGGCAACGCGCGCATGGACGACAAGCTGAACGCAGCGACCATCGAGGCCTGCGAAGTGGCCGTGGTCTCGGTCGATTACCGCCTGGCGCTGGATACGCCGCTCGCCGGCCTGATGGACGATTGCCTGGCGGCGGCGCGCTGGCTGCTGGAGGACGGCCTGCCCGAGTACCGCGGCCTGCCGGTATTCATCGTCGGCGAATCGGCCGGCGGCCACCTGGCAGCGGCGACGCTGCTGCGCCTGAAGGCCTGGCCCGGCCTGCTGGCGCGCATCGCGGGTACGGTGCTGTATTACGGCGTCTACGATTTCGCCGGCACCCCGAGCGTGCGCGCCGCCGGCCCCGCGACCCTGGTGCTGGACGGCCCCGGCATGCTGCCCTCGCTGCGCCACCTGACGCCCGGCCTCAGCGATGCCGAACGGCGCCGTGCGCCGCTGTCGCCGCTGTACGGCGACCTGGCCGGCCTGCCACCGGCCCTGCTGTTTGCCGGCGAAATCGACCCGCTGCGCGACGATACGATTACAATGGCGGCCCGCTGGCGCGCGGCGGCGGCAGGCGCGGACGACGACGCCGTCGAACTGCAGCTGCTGCCGGACGCGCCGCACGGGATCATCCACTTCCCGGTGCGGATGGCCGCGCAGGTCACCGCGCACAGCCACGCATGGATGCGCGCCCGTCTGGACGCGTTACAGCGCACACCCCTTTCACCCTGATACAAGACACCATGGCATACCTGACATACGAAGCCTACCTCGACGAGGTCACCACCCTGCTCACCGAACTCTACGAGCTCGACGACGACGCGGCCATCAAGCTGGTTATGGACGCCCAGGAAGCCGAATACTTCTCGCCGCACGACGACCACGAGGAAATGCGCACGCTCGAGCGCGCCAAGGAAGATGCGGTGGCGCTGTACACGGCCAAGCAGAACCGCAACCAGACGCAGCACAAGCAGCAGTTGCGGGTGAAGGGCAAGAAGCGTCCCTGAGACACGCGTCCCTGAGGCGCGCCGTACCTGCCTTTCGCTGATCCAACTCAATAAGCGCTTCCACTCCACGCCTAAGTTGACCTGACATCCATCACTCCAAGAGGATGTCATGCAACGGCGTCATTTCCTCACGCTCAGTGCGGGCGGACTGGCCGCGGCGTCGGTGCCGCACGCCGCCCGGGCCCAGGCGGCGGCCGCTTCCTACCCGGCCGGCAACTTTCTCATCGGCCGCAGCGCGGACGGTCTGCTGGTGACGCACCGCGACGCGCCCGGGCGCGTCCTGTGGGCAACGGTGGCCGGCGGCGATTTCCTGGTCGCCGAGACGGCCACGGCCCGGGTGCAGGACGTCGGCACGCCGCAAGGCGCTTTCCGCATCGACGACATGGTCGCGGCCTCGTTCGGCCGCCCCGCCATCGATACGGTCGACAGCGACGGCAGCATCGTCACGGTGCGCGGCCGGCTTGCCGGCGATGGCCGCGGCATCGGCTTCCGGCTGTCCTTCGAAGCGTTGTCGGCGACGCACCTGCGCTTCACGCTCGCGACCGATGCGCCCGACATCAACCGCATCCGCCTGCTGGCCGCTTCCGACGCCGCAGAAGCGCTGTTCGGCTTCGGCCAGCAGCTCACCTACGTCAACCAGAAAGGCTACCTGCTGCCGATCCTGGTGCAGGAGCACGGCGTCGGGCGCGGCCAGCCGGGCATCACCGAACTGGTCGACCTGCTGGCCAACCGGGGCGGCGGCACGCCGTTCACGACCGAGGCGCCGGCGCCGCATTACCTGTCCAGCCGGCTGCGCTCGCTGTTCCTGGAAAACACGGACTACAGCACCTTCGACATGCGCCGTCCCGACCGCATCGAGATCAAGGTCTGGTCCGGCAGCATGACGGGACGCATCCTGTACGGCCGCACGCCGCTCGACCTGGTCGAAGCGTTCACGGCGTATGCCGGCCGCATGCGCGCGCTGCCCGACTGGATCCACGAAGGCCTGATCATCGGCACCCAGGGCGGCACCGCGGCCGTACGGCGCAAGCTCGATGCCGCCAACCGGGCCGGCATTCCGGTGGCGGCGCTGTGGCTCCAGGACTGGACCGGGGTGCGCGTCACGTCCAGCGGGCGCCAGCTATGGTGGAACTGGCGACTCGACGAAAACCACTACCCCGGCTGGCGCCGGCTGGTGGCGGACCTCGAACGCCAGGGTGCACGCATGCTGGTCTACATCAACCCCTTCCTGTCGATCGAGCCGGGCCACGACGACCTGTACCGCGACGCATCGGCGCGCGGCTACCTGGTGAAGAACGCCGACGGCAGTCCCTTCCTCAACCGCAACACCACCTTTTCGGCGGCGCTGGTCGACCTGAGCAACCCGGCCGCGCGCGCCTGGATCAAGGAAATCATGAAGACGGCGCTGATCGACAACGCGGGCGCCTCCGGCTGGATGCACGATTTCGGCGAAGCCCTGCCCTTCGACGCCGTCCTGTACGGCGACGCCGACCCGGCGGCCTGGCACAACCGCTATCCGCAGGAATGGGCACAGGTGGCGCGCGAAGCCATCGAGGAGGCGGGACGCGGGAACGACATCGTGTTCTTCGACCGTTCCGGCTTTACCCGCAGCCCGGGAGCGTCGACCCTGTTCTGGCTGGGCGACCAGATCCAGAACTGGAACGCCTTCGACGGCATCAAGACTGCCGTGGCCGGCATGCTGTCGGGCGGCATGTCGGGCGCCAGCCTGGTCCACAGCGATACCGGCGGCTATGTTGCCTTCCAGACAGTCCTGGCGGGCCGCGCCATCCCGCTCATCGCGCGCACGCCGGAACTGCTGATGCGCTGGACCGAACTGAGCGCGTTCACGGCCGTGCTGCGCACCCACGAGGGCCTGGTGCCGGCGATCTCGGCCCAGTTCGACGACAGTCCCGAACTGCTGGCGCACATGGCGCGCTTCGCCAGGGTCTACCGGGGCCTGGGCGCCTACCGCAAGCGCTACATCGCGGAGGCGGCGGCGCGCGGCTATCCGCTGGCGCGCCATCCCTTCCTGCACTATCCGGACGATCCGGAAACCTGGGGCCTGCGTTACCAGTACCTGCTCGGGCCGGACCTGCTGGTGGCGCCGGTGCTCGACCGGGACGCCCGCACGGTGGACGTGTATTTTCCCCGCGGCGCCGCCTGGACGGATTTATGGAGCGGTGCGCAGGCCGGGACGCCCGGCCGGTGGGCCACCATGCCGGCGCCGCTGGGGCGGCCGGCGGTGTTCCTGCGCGAGGGGGCGGAGGCGGCCGGGCTCATCCTCGACGGCTTGCGCGGCGTCGGGGTGCTGGAGCGCTAGCGGCTTACATGGCCGTCAGGCCGCCATCGATCGCCAGCTGGTGTCCGGTCACGAACGACGCCTGGTCCGAGCACAGCCACAGAGCGGCATTCGCCACCTCGGCCGGATCGGCGAAGCGCCCCATCGGGTGCGCCGCCTTGAGCTTCTTGTCGCGGCCCGGCTCGCGTTCCAGCATGCGCGCCAGCATCGGGGTCTTCACCGCGCCCGGGCACAGGCTGTTGATGCGCACGCCCGACTTGGCGTACTCCACGGCCGCGGTCTTGGTCAGGCCGATCACCGCGTGCTTGGAGGCGGCATAGATGGCGCGGTTCGGCACCGCGATCAGGCCGCCGGCGTCGGCCACGTTGAGGATGGTGCCGCCGCCTTCCTGCTTCAGCATCTGGCGCAGCTGGCTGCGCATGCACAGCCAGACGCCCTTGACGTTGACGTTCATGATGCGGTCGAACTGGGCATCCTCGCCCTCGCCCAGCGGCAGGGATTCCTCTTCGATGGCGGCGCCGTTGACCGCGCAATCGATGCGGCCGTAGTGCGAGACCGCCTTGTCGATCAGCGCGTCGACTTCGGCCGCGCTGGTGACGTTGGTTTTCACGAACAGCGCCTTGCCGCCGGCTTCGACGATCAAGGCCGCCGTCATGTGGCCGCCGTCGACCGCGGTGTCGGCGATGACGACGCAGGCGCCTGCCCGGCCGAATGCCAGCGCCATCGCGCGGCCGATGCCGCCGGCGGCGCCCGTTACCAGCACAACCTTGCCGGCGTAGGAAATCCCGCTCGGGGGTTGTTTGGTCATGCCCTTCATGATGCTTCCTTCACAATATACTTGCGCAATGTTTGCTGCCTATGTGCAATACTTCCCACAGGCAACATCATAGCGCCGGAAGCGGCAATGACCAAGCTTCTCGGCAGTTTGCTCAGATCCAGAACTGCCGAGTGTTGCAATCAGGGTGCAACTTGACGCTCTGTCAGCGTCCGGCCTTCGCTTTCGCCTGGTCCCCTGCCATCACGACCGACAGTTTTGCCGGATCCACCGCCTTGCGGAAGGCCGCGTTCAACTGGGGCAGCGTCACCGCCATCAGCCGTCGCTCGAAGTCGGCCGACCAGTCGAAGGTGCGGCCGCGATAGAGGTAGGACGTCCACCCGGACGCGAGCGCGCCGTCGTCGGTCCGCGTCTGGATGCGCTGCTGCATCAGGCCCGACTTGGCGCCGGTCAGCTCCGCCGCAGTGAAGCCCTCTTTCGCCGCGCGTCCCAGTTCCTCGCGTACGGCGACGTCGACCTTGGCCAGGTTCTGCGGCGCGGCGATGGCGCTGATCGCGAACATGCCGGCGCGGTCGAGGTCGCCCGCCACCAGCTGGGTGCCGCCGCCATAGGACAGGCCTTCCTTCTGGCGGATGCGGTCCATCAGGCGCGACTTCAACCCGCCACCGCCGCCGAAGATGTAATCGGCCAGCATCAGCGCCGGATAATCGGGATCGTCGACGTTCAGGTCGAGATTCATGCGCGCCGTGTAGAACCCGTTCTCTTTATCGGGCGTGTTCAACGTCTGGTGTATGGGCGCGATGTCCGCATGCTTGCGCAATACCGGCGCCACGTGCATCGGCGCTTTCCAGGCGCCGAACAATTCGTCGACCAGCGGCGTGATCTCTTTGGCATCGAAATCGCCGACGATTGCCATCTCGGCCGGCATGGTGCCGTAGAAGTCGCGGTGGAAGGCTTTCAGCTCGTCCAGCTTGGCGGCCTGGATGTCGGCCATGTCTTCGGCGAGCGTGGTTTCGTGGCGGATATCGCCCTTCGGATAGATATCGAAGTGCTCGTTCAGCGCGCGCGAGGCCACCGTGGTCGGCTCGCTGCGGCTGGCGTCGAGCGACACCAGCGATTGCTGGCGCAACTGCTCGAACTCGGCCGCCGGGAAGCTCGGCTCGCGCAGCACGTGGGCGACCAGTTTCAGGGCCGCCGGCAGGTTCTCGCGCGTGGTCTGGAAGTGCGTCGGGCTGCCGGCGATCTTCAGCTTTTCGAAGGCGTCGGCCAGCTGGACGCGGTTGTATTTGCTGGTGCCGCGCGTCAGCATGGCGGCGGTCAGGCCAGGAACCGCGCCCTTGCCGAACAGGTTCTGCTCGTCGCCGTAGTGCTGGTTCAGGTCGACCGTGACGGTCTGGCCGCGGTTCTTCTTCGGCAGCAGCGCCAGCTTGACGCCACCGGCGGTGGTGAGCGTGGTGCGCTTCATGATGTTGGCCTGGGTCGGCTCGAAGTCCTCGGCCGTCAAGGTCGAGGCCTGCGGCTTGAAGTCCTTCAGCAGGCTGGCGACGCTCGGTGCCGGCGGGATCGCGGCGCGCTGCGGGTCGTCGTCCGGGATGAAGCTGCCGGTCACGCGGTTGTCGCGCCTGAAATAGCGGCCGGCCGCGGCCGCCACCTGTTCGGCGGTGACGGTAGGCACGCGGTCGCGCCCGACGAAGAACAGGCGCCAGTCGCCCAGCGCGATCACTTCCGACAGCGCGACGCCGACCTGCTGCGGGTCGTTCAGGCTGCGCTCGATGTCGTTCAGGTAGGTGCGGCGGGTGCGCTCCATCTCCTCCGGCGTCGGCGGGTTCTTGGCGAACGCTTCGACCGCCTGGGTCAGTGCCGCCTTCACCGGCTCGAGCGGCTCGCCTTTCTTGACCACCGCGCCGAAGTACTGCAGGCCGGGCGCGAAGCCGGTCTGCGGGAAGGCAAAGACCTGGCTCGCCTTGCCGGTCTCGACCAGCAGCTTGTGCAGGCGCCCGGTCGGCACGTCGCCGAGGATGCTGCTGGCGAAGTTCAGTACATCGCTGTCGTCGTGCAGGCCGGACGGGATCTTGTAGCCGAGCGCGACGATCTGCACGTCGCCCTGGCGCCGCACCTCGAAGCTGCGCTCGCCGTCCTGGGTCGGCTCGACGGTCCAGAACTTCGGCAGCGTGCGCTTGGGCTTGGGGATCGCGCCGAACAGGCGGTTGATCGACAGCAGGGTCTGGGCCGGGTCGAATTTGCCGGCCACCAGCAGCACCGCATTATCGGGCTGGTAATAGGTACGGTAGAAATTCTGCAGGTTCGAGATCTCGACGTTCTCGATATCGCTCTTGTTGCCGATGGTCGAGCGGCCGTAGGCGTGCCAGTCGTAGGCGATGTTCTGGAGCCGCTTCATGAGCACGGCGCCGGGCGAGTTTTCGCCGTTCTCGTACTCGTTGCGCACCACCGTCATCTCGGAATCCAGGTCCTTCCTGGCGATGTTCGAATGGGTCATGCGATCGGCTTCCATCTGCAGCGCCCATTGCAGGTTGTCGTTGGAGGCCTGGAACACTTCGTAGTAATTGGTGCGGTCGAGCGAGGTGGTGCCGTTGAACTGCATGCCGCGGTCGGCGAACTGGGCGGTGATGTCCGGGTGCTTCGGGCTGCCCTTGAACATCAGGTGTTCGAGCAGGTGGGCCATGCCGGTCTCGCCGTAGTTCTCGTGGCGCGAGCCGACCAGGTAAGTCACGTTGACGGTGACGGTCGGGCGCGAGGAATCGGGGAACAGCAGCACCTTGAGGCCGTTCGGCAGGCGGTATTCGGTGATGCCTTCGACCGAGGGCCCCTGCACCACGCCTTTCGGCAGATCGAGGGCCCAGGCCGGGCCGGTGGCAACGAAAGACAGGCCGACCAGGGCCAGGGATAAGGGTAATGCGGCAGCCAGGCCCCGCGGAAAAACCATCGCGCTCATGTCACTCCATCTGTTGGTTGTGCCGTGCCGCCACTGGCATGGCCGGCGTGCAACATGGTAACAGACGGTGACTTAGACAGAACTTACCGGGCCGCCGCGCAGCGTATCGGGAGCTCGAGAAACCGTGGCGAGCGGCGGCAGTTTCGGGTGAGGAGCGCAGCCGTACTTACGGTACGGCGAGCACCGCAGGCCTGGGCGGCCCCACCGAAAATGCAACGCGCAGCAGGTTTATCGAGCCCCCCTCACGAGGCGTTCGTGCTGCTGCTGGTAGGGGCTGATGCGCGACAGCTCTTCCATTTCCTCGGCCAGGAACACCAGCAGGTCGTCGGCGCTGACGATGCCGGCCAGCGCACCGCTGTCGGTGACCACCGGCACCCGGCGGATGCCGCGCAGGCGCATGCGTTCGATCGTTTCGTGCGGGTCGTCGTGTTCGCCGGCGACCAGCAGGTCGTCGCTCATGATGTCGCCGACTTCGAGCCCGATCGGATCGAGGCCGAGGGCGATCACGGAGACCACGATGTCGCGGTCGGTGACGATGCCGATCGGGGTGCGTTCGCCGTCCGGCTCGTCGACCACGACGATGTCGCCGACGTGATGCTTGCGCATCAGGAGGGCCGCACCCTGCACGGTTTCGTGGCGGTCGCAGCAGATGGTATCGATGGTGCAGAGCGTCCTGATGTCCATGGCGTCTCCCTCTGGCAAGCACTCACGCTAGCGCGCAGAGGTGGTCCAGCTTTGACGAGTCTCAAAGCTGCACAGGGAACAATCAGGATTTCTTTTCTTCGGCGGGCGGTACGTAACAGGCGTCGACCACCTGCAGGTCGTTGTCCTTGGCAAAGTTCACCACGAAGTGGTATGCCAGGGGTTCGATGCGCTTGAGGGCATTGTTGACCACGACGGCCTTGACGCCGTTCACCAGGGTCGGATGGACGTAGGGCGAATACTTGAGGTGGGCATTCGGACCGCCGCTGCCGGGCGGCCGGAAGCACGACATTACGCCACACAGACGCTCGGCCCAGTCACTCGGGCGGAACTGCCTGCCCTTACTTGTAACGCCGAGAATGATGAACTCGTCGGCGCGTTCCTTCCCGGTTTGCGGTAAATCGGCCATAGTGCGGCTTACTGAAACATGAAGCGTGGATGAGAACAACGCCGGTATTATATCTTATAGAAGACTTGCGGACGAGCCTTGTTCAGCCAAGCAACACCGCACCGGACAACAGCAGCAAGAGCAGCATCCATAATAACAGGGCGCGCCACACCAGACCGACCGTGCTCTGGAGCGAACGCACGTTCGGCTCCTCGCCCGGCAACACGTCGGCCTCGCTGTCGGACAGATCGACGGTGGCGGCATCCGGCGTCACCACCCGCGCCGCCGTCTCCAGCGGGGTGCCGAGGCGCACGCCCATGGCGCCGCCGCCGGCGGCCAGGATGATGCCGCGCGATTCGTCGGCCCAGCGGTGGGCGAAGTTGCGCCAGGCATAGATCGCATCCTCGAAATTGCCGACCACGGCGAAGGCGATCGCGGTCAGGCGTACCGGCACCCAGTCGATCCAGTAGAACGCGCGTGCGGCGAACTGGCCGAAGGCTTCGTTGCGCATGTGGTCGGGCTCGTTCCAGGCACGTGCCAGGTATTCCGAGACGCGGTACATGACGGCGCAGGCCGGGCCGAGCGGCATCAGGAACCAGAAGAACACGCCGAACACGTTGCGGTGCGTGGTGATCAGCGATTTTTCGACGGCCAGGCGCGCGATCTCGGTGCTGTCCATGCCAACGGTGTCCACCCTGGTCCATTCGGCCAGCAGCGTGCGCGCGGTGGCATCGTCGCCGGCGTTCAGGGAAAACTGGATCGAGGTGAAGTAATGGCTGTAATGGCGGAAGCCGAGCGTCAGGTAGACGATCAGCACGTTCCAGGCAAAGGCCGCGAACACCAGGTTGTAATGCATCAGCACCCAGTAGATGGCCACGGTCGGCACCATCAGGCCGCCGATCACGACGAACCAGCCCAGCCGGCCATGGCTCGCCTGGCCGGCATTGAACCAGCCCTCGATGCGCATGGCGAAGCGCTTGATCTCGGCGTAGATCTGGTTATCCGCGCGCAGGGGCTTCAGCTGCTCGATGAGCAATGCGCACAGGATGGAAAAGAATGTCATGCACGGATCCTTGGTATTTGTTGCCAGACTTCATTTCCCGCTACGATAGCGCAGAGGGAGACAGGAAGCAATCGACGGTCGGTGGGTCTGCCCGACCGTCGCGGCCGAACCCGGCCCGCCAGCACGTCGCCCCTGCGCAGGCAGGGGCCCAAGTTGAACGAACAGTCCGCGGCGCATGTCGTTGGCCCGCGACGAACTTGGGCCCCTGCCTTCGCAGGGGCGACGCCAACGATATGCAACTGGCCAGGCTTTACGCCCGCAGCAAATGGAAGAGATTCCGCAACATCCCCGCCGTCGCGCCCCAGATGAAGAAGCGCCCGTACGGCATCGCATAAAAACTGCGGCGCCCGCCCCCGTCGGGCAGGTCGAAGGACATGCGCTGGTGGTTCATGCCGTCCATCAGGAAGGCCAGCGGCACTTCGAAGATTTCGGCCACTTCGCCCGGATCGGCGCGCAGCGCGAACGGCGGCGTCACCAGCGCGACCACCGGCGTCACCAGATAGCTGGACGCGGTGGCGTGGTCCGGCAGCACGCCGACGATCTCGACGTAGCGGCGCAGCAGGCCGATTTCCTCTTCGCTCTCGCGCAGCGCGGTCTCGATGGCCGAGGAATCGTCGGCTTCGGCGCGGCCGCCGGGGAAACTGACCTGGCCGGGGTGGTGCGACAGATGGGCGGTGCGCTGGGTCAGCAGCACCGTCAAGCCTTCCGGCCGCTGTACCAGCGGTACCAGCACGGCGGCGCGCCGTAGCTTGCCGAGGCGGAACAGCAGATCCTCGGGCAGTTCGGGTTCCCAGGGCTGGGGCGCGGTCAGGCGCCGGCGCAGCCAGGCGGCGTCGAGGCGCTCGGGCGGCAACGCGGCTTCGCCGGCGATGGCATCGACCGGCAGGCGCTGGGGATCGATAAGCAGTTTTGCCAAAACGTATCTTTTATGAGCTTGCAAAAGAAAAAAGGCATCCAGGGGATGCCTTTTTCTTACTACATGAGCGATTACTGAGCGGTAGTCGCTGCGACCTTGCGGTTCGGCAGTTTTTCTTTGATACGTGCCGACTTGCCCGAACGCTCGCGCAGGTAGTACAGCTTCGCACGACGCACGTCACCACGACGCTTCACTTCGATCGAAGCGATCAGCGGCGAGTACAGCTGGAACGTACGCTCGACGCCTTCGCCCGACGAGATCTTGCGAACGATGAAGTTCGAGTTCAGGCCGCGGTTACGACGCGAGATGACGACGCCTTCGTATGCCTGGGCGCGCTTGCGATTGCCTTCGACGACGTTGACGCTGACGACAACGGTGTCGCCCGGTGCGAAATCAGGGATGTTGCGGCCGAGGCGCGCAATTTCTTCTTGCTCGAGTTGCTGGATCAGATCCATTTTTAACACTCCAAAAACCATCTTGCCGGCGCTTGACCACTGATTACCAGTGTCAAAAAAAGCCCGGTAGAGGATGGGGTTGAACACGCGGACGATTGTCCGCAGTTTTTCGCACGGGCTCGCGCCCCTGCAAATTCTATCTTCTATTCGGCAGCCTGCTGCAGCGCTGCCAGGAACTTCTCGTCGGCCTTGCTCAGCTGACCGGCGCTGCGCGCCTTGTCCAGCAGATCGGGCCGTTTCTTCGCGGTCGCCTCCAGCATGCGCTGGCGGCGCCACTTGGTGATCTCGGCATGGTTGCCGCCCATCAGGACCGGCGGAACCGGCACGCCTTCGTACACTTCCGGACGCGTGTAATGCGGCGAATCGAGCAAGCCGTTGACGAAACTATCTTCGACCGCCGAGGCATCGTCGCCCAGCACACCGGGGATATGCCGTACCACCGCATCCATCAGCGCCATCGCCGGGATTTCGCCACCAGACAACACGAAGTCGCCCAGCGAAATTTCCTCGTCGACCACACGGTCCAGCAGGCGCTGGTCGACCGCTTCGTAGCGGCCGCACAGCACGACCAGGCCGGGCTCGTCCTTCAACGCCATCACACGTTGGTGCGTCAGCGGTTTGCCTTGCGGCGACATGAACACCACGCGCGGGGCGGGCAAACCGAGGTCGATCTGGCGCTGCCTGGCCGCATTGATCGTGGCTTCGAGCGGGCGCGCCAGCATCACCATGCCTGGACCGCCGCCATACGGGCGGTCGTCGACGGTGCGATGGCGGTCCTGCGTGAAATCGCGTGGATTCCAGATCGACAGGTTCCACAGCCCTTGCTCGTGCGCGCGCCGGGTCACCCCCGACTGCGTCAACGCGGCGAACATCTCGGGGAACAAGCTCACGACGTCAAACTGCATCGGGACCTCGCTCCATGATGCGGATCGGATCAATAATCCAGACCCCAATCCAGGGTAATCAGTTTTGCCTGCTGATCGACGGTCTTGACGAACTGGTCCACGAAAGGCACCAGGCGCTCGGGCGCCTTGGCATCGTCCGTCGGCACAGGCGTGATGCGCAGAATGGACTGCGCGCCGTTGTGCATCATGTCGGTGACCTTGCCGAGGGCTTCGCCCTGCAGGTTCACCGCATCCATGCCGATCAGGTCGGACCAGTAGTACTCGTCTTCCGACAATTCCGGAAAATCGGCCCGCGACACTTGCACGGTGGCGCCTTTCAGCGCTTCGGCGAGGGTGCGGTCGCTCAAGTCGACCAGGGTGGCGGTGACATCGCCGCTATGAAACTTCGCGCTCCGTACCGTCACGGGGCGGAGCGACGGCTTGTCGACCCACCAGGTTTTTACGCTCAGCAGCGCGTCCGCATCCAGGGAATACGGCGTGACGCGGATACCTCCACGCAGGCCGTAAGCGCCGGTGATGTGACCGACCTGAACCAGGTCGTCGGGAACCGAAACTCCCGTGTTCTGCGGATGTGCTGCCGAATCGTTCAAACCAGTAAAACCTTATTGATACTGCTTGGCTGATGCGAATTAAGCAGCAACCGGCTTCTGGCCGGCGACCAGGCGAGCAACGGTCGGCGACAGTTGTGCGCCAACGCCTTGCCAGTAGGCCAGACGATCTGCGGTGATGTTCAGGCCGACTTCTTGGCCCGAAGCCATCGGGTTGTAGAAACCGATGCGCTCGATGAAACGGCCATCGCGGCGATTGCGCGAGTCGGTTGCAACGATGTTGTAGAACGGGCGCTTCTTGGCACCACCACGAGCTAAACGAATAACGACCATAATATTTCCAAAAAATTGTGCTGGACGGAGAAAGCCGACGATTATAGCGCGCGATACCGTGCACCAGCAAGCGTTAAAGACAACTGGGCGCGCAGTCCCGGCCGAATCCAGCATTATGGCCTATTTCGTGCAACAGCGCTACCTATCAAGCAACATCTCCCCCTGCCCGCGCCACGGATCGCCACAGGAAACATGGTGCCGGAACGACAATTTTGAACGATACTGGCACCTTTCCCACCTACAACAACCGTCGGCGATGCCCATGCAGCAGCACAAGAACAAGACCCTCGCCACCGCCCTCGCCTTCCTGCTCGGCGGATTGGGCGTGCACCGCTTCTACCTGAAAGGCAGCGTCGACCGCCTCGGCCTGCTGCACCTGTGCAGTTTGCCGCTGGCCGGCCTGGTGTATAGCCTCGGCCACCGGCCGAACCCCTTCTATGTATTGCTGCCGCTGATCGTCTCCTGGCTGGCCGGTTTCCTGGAGGCGCTGGTCATCGGGCTGACGCCGGACGAGCGCTGGGACGCCCGTCACAACCCCGCCAGCGGGCGCTGTTCCGGGTCGCGCTGGCCGCTGGCGCTGCTGCTGGTGCTGACGATGCTGGTCGGCGCCACCGCGCTGATCGCGACGATCGCGCGCCTGTTCGACCTCCTTTATACGGGCGGCGCCTACGGCTGAAGCCGACGCCGGTCACAAGCCGCTGTTGGCCCAGTCGTAGCGCTTCAGGGCCGCCGGCGGCGTGCCGACGATGATCACGATCTCCTTGTGGTTGGCCAGCGGGATTGCCGTGGGATCGGTCGCCACCGGCGTGAGCGTCTCGTTTTCGATCACGTAGTAACGGGCCGGGCCGGCCAGGCCGAGCACGCCGGCGGCATTGATGCTCTGCCCCCACAGCGCCAGGAACTGTCCGAGCGTGAAGGTCTTGGCGACGTCGGTCTCGATGTGCAGGATGCCGGAACCGTCGTGGGTGTGCATCTCGTAGTTGCAGCCGCTGCCGCGGCCGATCGAATCGGGCAGCGCCAGGCGCACCCCGTTGCGGTACACCGTCAGCAGCGAGTGGATGTGGTAATTCTCGTTGCGGGCGCAGCCGACGCCGTCGACGGCCGCGGTGCCGGTGTGGCTCCAGGCCGGCCAGGCGGGCTGGCTGAAGCCGGTGGTGGCGGAAATTGCGGTGTAGCCCGGCTCCAGCGTGAGCTCGGTGGGCTCCGGCGTGGGCGCCGGATCGCTCGGCGGGGTCGGCTGCGTGGGCGGGGTCTGCGGCTGCGGCTGCGGCTGAGGCTGCGGATCGGCCGGCTGGACCGGCGGCTGCGGGCTGGCTTCGACGGGGGTGGCACTGCCGCCGCCACCGCCGCAGGCGGCCAGCGTGGACAGTGCGGCGAAGGCGATCGAGATCGTCATCGACACCGGCAAGGCGGTACTGCGCGCGAAGAAAGACATGGGGTCTCCTTGAATCTGCGGTTGAATGCACAGATTCTAGGAGGCCCACTCATGCAGGCCGCTTAAGCCCGCTCAAGTGCGGCGACAGCACGATTGCCCGCGCTGCGCCTCACACAACAATTTGCCGGGTCGACGGCTCACTTGTCGTCGTCGTGCTTGTCCTTGCATGCATAGATTACTTTTCGGCTGGCATCGACCAGATCGTCCTGCAGGCGGTCGAGCGCGCGGATCTGCACGCCCACCTGGTCCAGGATGGCGTTCACGAAGGCCAGTTCGGCTTTCGTGGTCCAGCCCGGCTTGTGGATGATGCCCAGCAGCTCGTGCAGGTGTGCGCCGCGGCCGAGTTCGGCCAGCGCATCGGCCAGCTTCTTGATGCTCTTTTCCAGCTTGTAGATGTGGTGCAGCTTGTACTCCTCGTGGCGCTTTTCCTTTTCGTAGCGCTCCTTCCAGTCGTCGTGCTCGTGGTGATCGCAATGCCGGTGCTCGGGCTTGTCGTGGTCGTTCTTTTCGGCCTGCTCTTCGGCTTGCTTGTAGACGGTATCCATCGCAATTCTCCTCGGTTGAACAGCGTTCAAGACGCCGCACGCGATGCGCACGGCATACGACCAAGGTAGCAAGCGCGGCAGCGCTCGCTTTGAGCCCCAATAAATCCTATGCTAAATGGATATCCGGAATGCATTGATGCATACGGGATAAAAAAAGCGGCCCACATGGGCCGCTCGTCAGCGCAGGACTGCCGCGATGTCCGTCGTCAGAACTGGTCGACCTCCAGCGCCAGCACGCCGGCGCTGCCGTCGACGATCGCATGGCGCATGCCGTCCGCCTGGGACAGGATGTGGTCGGCGAAGAAGCGCGCGGTGGTGATCTTGGCGCGGTAGAAGGCGGCGTCGCCGTCGCCTGCATCCAGCTTGCGCTGCGCCGCCAGGGCCGCGCGCGCCATCTGCCAGCCGCCCAGCACGATGCCGGCCAGCTTCAGGTACGTCACGCTGCCCGCGAACACGGCGCGCGGATCGGCCTTGGTGCTGGCGACCACGAATTCGACCACCTTCTCCAGGGCGGCGCTGCCGGCTGCCAGCTGCCCGCGGATGGCAGCAAAATCGGCACGATGCGCGGCACCCTGCTGCTCGCCCAGCTGCGCTTCGGTCGCGCGCACCTGGGCGATGATCGATGCCGCCACCGCCCCGCCGTCGCGCACGGTCTTGCGGCCGACCAGGTCGTTGGCCTGGATCGCGGTCGTGCCTTCGTAGATGGTCAGGATCTTGGCGTCGCGGTAGTGCTGGGCAGCGCCGGTCTCCTCGATGAAGCCCATGCCGCCATGCACCTGCACGCCGTCGCGCGCGACGTTCTCGCTCATCTCGGTCGCCCAGCCCTTGATGACCGGCACCAGGTACTCGTACACGGCCAGGTTGGCCTTGCGGACCGCTTCGTCCGGGTGGCTGTGGGCCAGGTCGGACAGGCCGGCGCCGACGTAGGCCAGCGCGCGCGCCGCCTCGGTCTGGGCGCGCATCGACATCAGCATGCGGCGCACGTCGGGGTGGTTCATGATGGCGACCGGCCCGCTCGAGCCTTCCACGGCGCGCGACTGCACGCGTTCCTTGGCGAAGGCGGCAGCCTGCTGGTAGGCGCGCTCGGCCAGGCCGACGCCCTGCATGCCGACGCCGAAGCGGGCCGCATTCATCATGATGAACATGTATTCCAGGCCGCGGTTCTCTTCGCCGACCAGGGTACCGATGGCGCCGCCCTGGTCGCCGAACTGCAGCACCGCGGTCGGGCTGGCCTTGATACCGAGCTTGTGCTCGATCGACACGCAGTGCGCATCGTTGCGCTCGCCCAGCGAACCATCCTCATTCACCAAGAACTTGGGCACGATGAACAGCGAGATCCCCTTCACGCCCGGCGGCGCATCCGGCGTGCGCGCCAGCACCAGGTGGATGATGTTCTCGGCCATGTCGTGCTCGCCGTAGGTGATGTAGATCTTGGTGCCGTAGATCTTGTAGGTGCCGTCGCCCTGCGGCACGGCGCGGGTGCGCACCGCGGCCAGGTCCGAGCCGGCCTGGGGCTCGGTCAGGTTCATGGTGCCGGTCCACTGGCCGGTAATCAGGGGCTCAATGTAGCGCGCCTTCTGTTCCTCGGTGCCGGCGGTCAGCAGCGCCTCGATGGCGCCGTCGGTCAGCAGCGCGACCAGGGCGAAGGCCAGGTTGGAGCCGTGCAGCATCTCCATGCACGGGGTCGCGACCAGCTTGGGCAAGCCCTGGCCGCCGTACTCTGCCGGATGCTGCACGCCCTGCCAGCCGGCATCGGCAAAGGCGCGGAAGGCTTCCTTGAAGCCCTTCGAGGTGGTGACTTCGCCGTCGTGCCAGAAGCTCGGCTCCTTGTCGCCGGAATGATTCAGCGGGGCCACGACTTCGCCGCAGAAGCGGGCGTTTTCTTCGAGGACGGCTTCGACGGTGTCCGGGGTGGCGTCTTCGCAGCCGGGCAGTTGGGCGATGGCGGACAGGTCGGCGAGTTCGTTGACGACGAACAGCATGTCTTTCAGAGGGGCTTTGTAGCTCACCTTGGTCTCCTGAGTGTTCTATTTGGACGATACATATGACAACGTCGTTCCTGCGCAGGCAGGAACCCAAGTTTTTTCTTGCACCCGCAGCGGCGAGCGCCAGTGGTATGCGTAGAACTTGGGTTCCCGCCTTCGCGGGAACGACGTATCGAGTGCGGCGGTGGGAGCAAACATATCGCAACCCACCGGAGGGCCGATCAGCCCAGCTCTTTGACCAGCGCCGGCACAACCTCGAACAGATCGCCGACGATGCCGTAATCCGCCACCGAGAAGATCGGCGCTTCCGGATCCTTGTTGATGGCGACGATGGTCTTCGAATCCTTCATGCCGGCCAGGTGCTGGATCGCGCCGGAGATGCCGACCGCGATGTACAGCGTCGGGGCGACGATCTTGCCGGTCTGGCCGACCTGCCAGTCGTTCGGCACGTAGCCGGCGTCGACCGCGGCGCGCGAGGCGCCCATGGCGGCGCCCAGCTTGTCGGCCAGCGGTTCCAGAATCTTGAAGTTGTCGCCCGAGCCCATGCCGCGGCCGCCGGAGACGACGATCTTGGCGCCGGTCAGTTCCGGACGGTCCGACTTGGCCAGTTCGCGACCCACAAAGGACGACTTGCCGGAATCGGCGACCGCGCTCACGGTCTCGACGGCAGCGGAACCGCCTTCGCTGGCGGCGGCGTCGAAGCCGGTGCCGCGCACGGTGATGAGCTTGACGCTGTCGCCCGACTGCACGGTGGCGATCGCGTTACCGGCGTAGATCGGGCGCTCGAAGGTATCCGGCGCGTCCACTTTGGTGATTTCCGAGATCTGGGCCACGTCCAGCTTGGCGGCGACGCGCGGCAGCACGTTCTTGCCGAAGGCCGAGGCCGGCGCCAGGATGTGCGAGTAAGCGCCGGCGACCGCCAGGATCTGCTCGGCGACGTTCTCGGCCAGGCCGTCGGCGAAGTGCGGCGCGTCGGCGACCAGCACCTTGGTGACGCCGGCAACTTTTGCAGCCTGCTCGGCGACCGCGCCGCAGCCGCTGCCGGCAACCAAGATATGAACCTCGCCGCCGCATTGGCTGGCGGCGGTCACGGTGTTCAGGGTGACCGGCTTCAGCGCGGCGTTGTCGTGTTCTGCAATAACGAGTGCGACCATGATATTCCCTTCTCGCGCCTAACCAAATCCCCATGGCGGCGTTGCATCGTCTCGCCGTACTTAAGTACTGTCTTCGACGATGCGCCTTGCCCTGGGGCTTTCGTTAGACGCTCATAATGTTTTAATTAGATGACTTTGGCTTCGGTACGCAGTTTCTGCACCAGGGTCGCCACGTCCGGCACCGTGATGCCTGCCGAGCGCTTGGCCGGTTCGGCGACCTTGATCGTCTTCAGGCGCGGGGTCACGTCGACGCCCAGGTCGGCCGGCTTGATGGTCTCGAGCGGCTTCTTCTTGGCCTTCATGATGTTCGGCAGGGTCACGTAGCGCGGCTCGTTCAGGCGCAGGTCGGTGGTGACGATGGCCGGCAAGGTCAGGGCCACGGTTTCCAGGCCGCCGTCCACTTCGCGGGTCACGGTCACTTTGCCGTCTTCCAGCACGACTTTCGACGCGAAGGTCGCTTGCGGCCAGCCCAGCAGGGCGGCCAGCATCTGGCCGGTCTGGTTGGAATCGTCGTCGATGGCCTGCTTGCCGAGGATGATCAGCTGCGGCTGTTCCTTGTCGGCCAGGGCCTTCAGCACCTTGGCCACGCCCAGCGGCTCGATTTCCGGGGCGGTCTCGACCAGCACGCCGCGGTCGGCGCCGATGGCCATCGCGGTACGCAGGGTTTCCTGGGCCTGGGTCACGCCGCAGGTCACGGCGATGACTTCGGTAACCTTGCCGCCTTCCTTCAGACGGGTGGCCTCTTCCATCGCGATCTCGTCGAACGGGTTCATCGACATTTTGACGTTGGCGATATCGACGCCGCTGCCGTCGGACTTGACGCGAACCTTGACGTTATAGTCGACCACGCGTTTGACGGGTACCAGGACTTTCATAGTGGGCCTTTGTGAATAAGGTGAAATGACTGACTAAAATGCTCCGAATTATAAGAGCAAATACCGTTCAGGACAGAATTAAAGCACGATCGTGCGTTTTCTGGCTAGAGTAAATCCCCTAATTTATTCTGGGGCTATTTTTTCAGGGAAAGATCAGAAGCTGACGGGGCGCTTGCCCCGTCGTGCGGGACGTCGTATGCACTTCGCGGTGGCACTTATTTCCGGCGCAGCCAGAACGTGAATTCACCGTTGAGGTTGGTATGCGCCAGGAGGGCGTTGCCGGTCTGCTTGGCGAAAGCTTGGAAGTCGCGTACCGAGCCAGTGTCGGTGGCCACGATCCGCAGCACTTCGCCGCTTGCCAGTTCGGCGAGCGCCTTCTTGGCCTTGAGGATCGGCAGCGGACAGCTCAAGCCGCGCGCATCCAGATCCTTCCGATACTCGATGGTACCGGGGTCGATTATGGTTTCAGTCATCGATATTGCCTGCGTGTTGGTGGGCATATGCCCTGCACTGTGCATACTACTCCAATTGCGGGATTATGACGCGGCGCACCAAATATTCCCACCCATGTTGTGTTGCAACAACAGCAAGAACTTGACAGCTGGGAAGAATTGACGAATGTGTAGGGTGGGCACTCCGTGCCCACGCGAGATGCTTGCAAGTTGTTGACGGTAATTGAAAAAGCCAACACGATGCGAATGTCACGCGTGGGCACGGAGTGCCCACCCTACCCGCAACGCATACGCCGTCAAAGGAATGACGGCGTCATACAGCTCAGGCCGACACGCGCTCGCCGACCCAGCCGGCCACGCCAGCCAATGCTTGCGGCAGCGCAGCAGCATCGGTACCGCCGGCCTGGGCCATGTCCGGACGGCCGCCGCCCTTGCCGCCGACCTGCTTGGCGACGAAGTTGACCAGCTCGCCAGCCTTGACCTTCGAGGTGGCATCGGCAGTCACGCCGGCGATCAGGCTGACCTTGCCGTCGGCCACCGAGGCCAGCACGATGGCGGCGGTCTTCAGCTTGTCCTTCAGCTTGTCCATGGTCTCGCGCAGGCCGGCCACGTCGGCGCCTTCCATCGTTGCCGCCAGCACCTTGATGCCGTTGACGTCGATGGCCTGGGTCACCAGCTCATCGCCCTGTCCTGCAGCCAGTTTCGACTTCAGCGCGGCGATTTCCTTTTCCAGCGATTTCACCTGGTCCTGCACCTGGGCGATGCGCGACGGCAGTTCGTCCGGGCTGGTCTTCAGCGCGCCGGCGGCTTCGTTCAGCTTGCGGTTGATCGACTGCACCAGCGCCAGCGCGCCTTCGCCGGTCACGGCTTCGACGCGGCGGATGCCGGCAGCGACGCCGGATTCCGCCACGATCTTGAACAGGCCGATGTCGCCGGTGCGGGTGACGTGCACGCCGCCGCACAGCTCTTTCGAGGAACCGATGTCCAGCACGCGCACGGTGTCGCCGTACTTCTCGCCGAACAGCGCCATGGCGCCGTGCTTGATGGCGTCGTCCATCGACATGTGCTGGGCCTGGGTCGCGTGGTTTTCCAGGATCTCGCGGTTGACGATGGCTTCCACCTGGGCGATCTGCTCGGCGGTCAGCGGTGCGTTGTGGCTGAAGTCGAAGCGGGTCTTGTCCGGATCGACCAGCGAGCCCTTCTGCTGCACGTGGGAACCCAGCACTTCGCGCAGCGCCTTGTGCATCAGGTGGGTCGCCGAGTGGTTGCGGATGGTGCGTGCGCGCTTGACTTCATCGACCTGCGCATCGACCGTGTCGCCGACCTTCAGCGAGCCCGACTGCAGCACGCCATGGTGGCCGAACACTTCGGCCTGGATCTTCAGCGTGTCTTCGACTTCGAACAGGCCGCCCGCGGCTTTGATCACGCCCTTGTCGCCGACCTGGCCGCCCGACTCGGCGTAGAACGGGGTGGTGTCCAGCACCACGATGCCGTCCTGGCCGGCCTTCAGTTCCTGCACCGACACGCCGCCCGCATACAGGGCCAGCACGTGGGTGTTGTGGACCAGCGACTCGTAGCCGACGAACTTGGTCTTCTCGCCCGCGTACTCGACGCTGGCGGCCATCTTGAACTTGCCGGCGGCGCGCGCGGTCTTCTTCTGCTGTTCCATGGCGGCGGCAAAGCCGGCCTCGTCCAGCGTGACGTTGCGCTCGCGGCAGATATCGGCGGTCAGGTCGAGCGGGAAGCCGTAGGTGTCGTACAGGGTGAAGGCAGTGGCGCCGTCCAGGTTCTGCGGATCCTTGGCCAGTTGGGCTTCCAGGATCTTCATGCCGTTTTCCAGGGTCTCGCCGAAACGCTCTTCCTCGGCCTTCAGGGTCTGCATCACGCGCGCCTTGGCTTCGCGCAGTTCCGGATAGGCGTCGCCCATCTCGATGTCGAGGTCTTCGACCAGCTTGTAGAAGAAGGGCTTGGTCTGGCCCAGCTTGTGGCCGTGGCGCAGCGCGCGGCGGATGATGCGGCGCAGGACGTAGCCGTGGCCTTCGCTGCTCGGGATGATGCCGTCGACGATCAGGAAGGATGCGGCGCGGATGTGGTCCGCGATCACGCGCAGCGACTTCGACTCGAGGTCGGTCGTGCCGGTTTCGCGAGCGGCCGCGCGGATCAAGGCCTGGAACAGGTCGATTTCATAGTTGCTGTGCACGTGCTGCAGCACCGCGGCCAGGCGCTCGAGGCCCATGCCGGTGTCGATCGACGGCTTCGGCAGCGGGGTCAGCACGCCCTGTTCGTCGCGGTTGAACTGCATGAACACCAGGTTCCAGATCTCGATGAAGCGGTCGCCGTCTTCTTCCGCCGATCCCGGAGGACCGCCCCAGATGTCCGGGCCGTGGTCGTAGAAGATCTCGGTGCACGGACCGCAGGGGCCGGTGTCGGCCATCTGCCAGAAGTTGTCGGAGGCGTAGCGGGCGCCCTTGTTGTCGCCGATGCGGATGATGCGCTCTTTCGGCACGCCGATCTCGTTGGCCCAGATGTCGTAGGCTTCGTCGTCTTCGAAGTAGACGGTGACGGTCAGCTTCTCGCTAGGGAGGCCATAGACCTTGGTCAGCAGTTCCCACGCGAAGTTGATCGCGTCGCGCTTGAAGTAGTCGCCGAAGCTGAAGTTGCCCAGCATCTCGAAGAAAGTGTGGTGACGCGCGGTGTAGCCGACGTTTTCCAGGTCGTTGTGCTTGCCGCCGGCGCGCACGCAGCGCTGCACGGTGGTCGCGCGCTTGTACGGACGCGTATCCAGGCCCAGGAACACGTCCTTGAACTGCACCATGCCGCTGTTGGTCAACAACATCGTCGGGTCGTTGCCCGGCACGAGCGGGCTGGAGCGGACGATCGTGTGGCCTTTGGACTCAAAGAACTTGAGAAACTTTTCGCGAATTTCGGTGGATTTCATGTCGTAGGGGCGGATGAAGGCAGCTTGCTATATAAAGGAAAACGATTATAGCGTGCTATTGGGATCTCAATATAGGCGGTCAATATCGATGTTGCGGAATTGATAAGGCGTAGGGTGGGCACCCCGTGCCCACGCGAACGTTCGCGGCGCGCAGGCTTCCGCGTGGGCACGGAGTGCCCACCCTACGTGATTCAGAAAATGCTACGACATCCGGCCCGATCGAGATGTCGCCAGTACCCATACGTTCGCGTGGGCACGGGGTGCCCACCCTACGCGCCATGGGCAAAATCCGGCCCGATCAGGTCGATCCGGTCGGTACAGAACGCATCCACCCCCCACCCCAGCAATTCCCGCGCCCGCGCCGGCTCGTTGACCGTGTAGCAGAACAGCCCGAACCCCGCCGCTTTTACCTCGGCAGCCTGGGCCGCCGTCAGGTGCCGGTGGTTGACGTGGATCGCCACCGCCCCGACCTCGCGCGCGCGGCGGTCCCAGTCGGGCGGCATCTCGCTCATCAGGAAAGCGCGCGGCAGTTCGGGCGCGGCCTCGCGCGCCGACGCCAAGGAAAGCTGGCTGAACGAGGACAGCAGCGGCATGTTCTGCACCGCGCCGGCGTCGATCGCATCGGCGAACATGGCGGCGGCCAGGCGCGCCACCACGCCGCCGGTCTCGGTCTCGTAGCCGGGCGCCGGCTTGAGCTCGATGTTCATCCACACGCCGTGCGACTTGCAATACTGCGCGAAATCGGCGAACAACGGCACCGGCTCGCCCTGGTAGGCGCGGGCGAACCAGCCGCCGGCGTCCATCGCCGCCAGTTCCAGCGCATCGTAGTCAACCACGTGGCCGGAGCCGGGCACGGTGCGGCCCAGGAAAGGATCGTGCAGCACCACCGGCACGCCGTCGCGCGCCAGCATGACGTCGAACTCGATGGCGCGGAATCCCGCCGCCATGCCGCGGCGCAGGCCGGCCATCGTGTTTTCCGGCGCCAGGGTGCCGCCGCCGCGGTGGGCCAGCACGTTCGGGAAAGGCCACATGGGAATCTCCAATGGGGTGGGTCAATCGGCAGGGGCGAGCAGCCGGCGCGCGATCCAGGCAAAGGCGACGGTGTTCACCGCCACCGTCAGCCAGAACATACGGCGGAACGGCTGCTTGACCGTCTTGTGGCGCAGCCACTGCTGGGCCAGCAGGCCGCCCGGCCAGCCGCCCGCCAGCCCCAGCAACAGGAGCGTGCGCTCCGGCGTACGCCGCTCGCCGCGCCGGGCGGCCGCCTTGTCGCTTGCATAGGCCGCGAAGCAGGCCAGGCTGACGGCCAGGTAAGCCAGCCCGACCGCGAGCGGAAGGTGCCAGGCCCAGGTCGCGAACGCGTAGACGATGAGGAAAGGCAGCAGGGGCAGGTAGGCAGTCATGCCGCCAGCTTACGTGCGCGGGCTTTGGCTGTCTACCGGGCAACTTGGATCGATGCTCAGCGTTCGTCAGCGTACGGAGCGAAGCGTGCGGACGCCCTAATCTCGACCACGACTGTTTCACGAATGGAGAACGCAATGTCATTTAACTTGGGCAACCTGCTGAATCAATACCTGGGCGGCGGCGCCAACCCGGCGCAGGCCGAGAACGATTTCGACCACGTGGCGCAAAATTCGCCATTTGGCGCACTGGCACAGGGCGTGACCCAGGCGCTGCGCTCGGACCAGACCCCGCCGTTCAGCCAGATGGTCGGCCAGATGTTCGGCAACGGCAATCCGGAACAACGCGCCGGCATGCTGAACCAGCTGCTGGCCAACATCAATCCGCGCACCCTGTCCACGGTGGCCGGCGGCCTGTTCGGCGGGCTGGCGGGCGGCGACCAGGCCAAGGTGTCGCCGGAACAGGCGGCGCAGCTGTCGCCGGCGCAGGTGCAGGAACTGGCCGCCAAGGCCGAACAGGAAAACCCCGGCATCGTCGAGCGCATGGGCGACTTCTACGCCGCCCACCCGACCTTGGTGAAAACCATCGGCGGCGCCGCGCTCGCAGTGGCGCTGGGCGCCATGGCGCGCGGCATCCAGCAGCGCGCGGATGGCGGCAACACGACGACCAACACCAACACTTCAACCGACAACAAAGGAGCCAACATGGGCATTCTCGGCGATATCTTCCACAAAATCTTCCCGTCGCGTCATCCGGCCAACCAGGGTGCCACCCAGGCCCCGGCCGGCACCACCCCTGCCGCCGCACCGGCCGCACCGGCTGCACCCGCCGCTCCGCAGGCAGTCCCGGCCGCCCCTGCCGCCATGCAGGAGGTGGACGTCGAACAAGTCCTGAGCAATATGCAGGCACAGTCGGGCCAGCAGCTGAACTGGCGCAGCTCGATCGTCGACCTGCTGAAACTGCTGGGCCTGGACAGCAGCCTGCAGGCGCGCAAGGAACTGGCGGCCGAGCTGCACTACAGCGGCGATACGAATGACTCGGCCAGCATGAACATCTGGCTGCATCGCCAGGTCATGAACAAGCTGGCGCAGAATGGCGGCAAGGTGCCGGCCGACCTGAAGGATTAAGCCGCGACAGGCTGGCGCAGGTAAAGCGCGCGCACGCAATCGCGTCCGCCGCGCTTCGCTTCATACATGAGCTTGTCAGCCGCTTCGATCAGGCCGTGCAGCGGCGGCGCCCCGTCGCCGCCCTGCTCGGCACAGACCACGCCGAAGCTGGCGCTGGTACGCACACCGCCCTTGCCGCCGGCGGCCGGTACGGCGCTCGCCGCAAACGCGGTGCGCACCCGTTCGGCAAAGCGAATGCCGCCGTCGAGATCGGTACCCGGCAGCACCACCAGGAATTCCTCGCCGCCGTAGCGCACCACGCTGTCCACGCCGGCGCGCGTCATCGTGTGCAGCAATGCCGCAAACGCGCGCAATACCGCATCGCCATCCGCATGGCCGTAGGTGTCGTTGATCCGCTTGAAGTTGTCGATGTCGCACAGGACCACGGACAGGGCATGCCGGACATGCGCGCCGCGGACCGGTTGCGGCTGCATCAGCTTGTCATGCAGGTAGCGCCGGTTGTAGCAGCCGGTCAGGTGGTCGCGCTCCGCCGCATGGCGCATCTGCGTCTGCGCGCGGTACTCCTCGCGCGACACCCGGTTGAAGCGGCGCGCCGCCAGGGCGCCGAAGGCGTTTGCCAGCATCAGCAGCATGCCCATGGTCACCACGTCGGCCGGCGCCAGATGGCCGAATCGCAGTGCCAGCACGACAAAACCCGCGGTCGCCCCCAGCGCCAGCAGCGCGGCATTCATCAGACTGTTGGGGATATACAGGTAGACCACCATCAGCATGATGGCGAGCGACATCGCATGCCAATGGAATTCCGCGGGCCGCAAGGTGGCGATGACCATGAAGCAGACCAGCGCCATGCCTTCCGCGACCGAGGCGGCGATCCGGGTCATGGGCACCGACAGCGGCCGCCGCCATGCCAGCCATGCGCAAGTGCCGGCGGTCAGCGCCACCAGCAGGCGGGCACCGGACAGCAGCAGGAACACGCGGCCCATGCCCAGCGCCACCAGATCGGTCACGGCGAATGCCAGATAGAAGACGGTACAGAGCGCCAGGGTAAAGCCGAGCAGCGCCCGGGTCTGCACGAGTCGATGATCGAGAAAGGCGGATTCGGTCGCCTGTGCGGCGAATTCTCCGGTGAGCGGGCTGATTTCCATCGAAACGTGGGCAGTGACCATGAACGTGGATGAACTCCAGGTACATGGCCCTGAAATGACGTATTGGCGCGGTTCAATACGTCGTATTGTGGCACAACAAACGTGCCAAAATACTCACGCAATTCCACGCGCCGCTACTGCCCTCAGAAGTAACTGAGCCCCAGCGCCCTGCGCACCTCATCCATGGTCTGGGCCGCCACTTCGCGCGCCTTGAAGGTGCCTTCCTTCAGGATCTGCAGCACCTGCCCCTTGTCCTTGGCCAGCTCTTCGCGGCGCGCGCGGATCGGTGCGATCAGTTCTTGCAGGATGTTTTCCAGACGCTTTTTGACCACCGAGTCGCCCAAGCCGCCGCGCACGTAATGCGCCTTCATCTCGGCCAGCCCTTCCTTGTCGGGGTCGAAGGCATCCAGGTACAGGAAAGCGACGTTGCCTTCCAGGTGGCCCGGGTCCGACACCTTCAGGTGCAGCGGGTCGGTGTAGACCATCTTGACCTGGGCGCGGATCTCGTCGGCCGTGGCGCCGAGGTTGATGGTGTTGCCGAGCGACTTGCTCATCTTGGCCTTGCCGTCGATGCCCGGCAGGCGGCCGACTTCCGGCACGATCGCCTTGCACTCGACCAGGATGTCCTTGTCCTGGCCGTAGGTGCGGTTGAACTTGCGCACGATCTCGTTGGCCTGCTCGATCATCGGGATCTGGTCCTCGCCCACCGGCACGATGCTGGCCTTGAAGGCGGTGATGTCGGCGGCCTGGCTGGCCGGGTAGGTCAGGAAGCCGGCCGGAATGTCGCGCTCGAAGCCGCGCAGCACGATCTCCTGCTTGACGGTCGGATTGCGCTCCAGGCGCGCCACCGTCACCAGGTTCAGGTAATAGAACGTCAGCTCGGCCAGTTCCGGAATCTGCGACTGGATCAGGATGGTCGACTTGGCCGGGTCGATCCCTACGGCAAGGTAATCGAGCGCCACCTCGACCACGTTCCGGTGTACCTTACCAATGTCATCCATATTGTCCGTGAGCGCCTGGGCGTCCGCGAGCATGATGAATTGGCGATATTGATCCTGGTAAGTGACGCGATTGCGCAGGCTGCCAACATAGTGGCCGAGGTGCAATGGTCCGGTGGGTCGGTCGCCGGTCAGGATGACGGACGTGGCAGTGCTGGAGGTTTGCAGACTCATCGAGGTTCCTTGGGTTGCTTGCCTCGATCCTGCCGCGTCAACGAAAACGCCACCTTGAATCGAGGCGGCGTTTGAACGAAATCACATCTTCTCTGGCCGCGCGCTATCAGCGGCGCCACCAGGTACGGAGAACAGGATGTGGATACGAAAAATTCATGGACCGCATGGTTGCAGGTTGACGCAGCGCTGTCAACCGCCACCGCACGAAGCACTCTCCCGCCCGCGCCGACTTTTTCACTGATCGGGGTGGTTCCGGATTTTTTGTTGCAACAAAATTAATACTTTTGGTGATTTATGAATTCTACGAAGAGCACGAACAGCCACGCCCGCCCCCTCGAACTCTGGGGCGGCCTCGAATGCACCGTCAACCGCGTTCAAGATACCTATCACCAGCAACTCGGACGCAACGGCCATGACGGCCGGGCGGACGACATCGCCCGCTTCGCCGCCACCGGCATCCGTGCGATCCGTTATCCGGTGCTGTGGGAACGCACTGCCCCCGAGGGCATCGACAAGGCCGACTGGACCTGGTCCGACGAACGCCTGGAAGCGCTGCGTGCCGCCGGCGTCACGCCGATCGCCGGCCTGATCCACCATGGCAGCGGCCCGCGCCATACGAGCCTGGTCGATCCGGCCTTCGCCGAACAGCTGGCCGAATACGCCGGCGCCGTGGCCGCACGCTACCCGTGGCTCGAGTACTACACCCCGGTCAACGAACCCTGCACCACCGCCCGCTTTGCCGGCCTGTACGGCGTCTGGTACCCGCACGGGCGCGACGACCGCACCTTCATCCAGGCGCTGCTGAACCAGTGCCGCGCCGTGGTCCTGTGCATGCGCGCGATCCGCGCCGTCAACCCGGACGCCAAGCTGGTGCAGACCGACGACCTGGGCAAGACCTACAGCACGCCCGAGATGGCCAGGACGGCCGAGTTCTACAACGAGCGCCGCTGGCTGGCCTGGGACCTGCTGTGCGGCATGGTCGGCCCCGAGCACGCGCTGTGGGACTACCTGGTCGGGACCGGCGTCGACCGGGCCGAGATCCTGTGGTTCCGCGACAATCCCTGCCCGCCCGACATCATCGGCGTCAATTACTACGTCACCAGCGAACGCTGGCTGGATCACCGCCCGGAACGCTATCCCGCCCACCACCGCGGCACGGCCGACGGTCTGCCCTGCGCCGACATCGAAGCGTCGCGCGTGCTGGCGACGCCGACCGCCGGCATCGCCCCGCTGATCAGCGAAGTCTGGGAGCGCTACGGCATCCCGATCGCGGTCACCGAAGCCCACATCGACGCCAACCGCGAAGACCAGCTGCGCTGGCTGCTGGAGATCTGGGAAGCCGCCAAGGAAGTGCGCGGCAACGGCGTCGACCTGCGCGCGGTCACGGTGTGGTCGCTGCTCGGCTCCTTCGACTGGAACAGCCTGGTGACCCAGAACCGCGGCTACTACGAACCGGGTCCGTTCGACGTGCGCTCGCCCGAACCGCGCCCGACCGCGGTGGCGCGCATGATGCGCGAGCTGTCCTCCGGCACCCCGCTGTCGCATCCGGTGCTGCGCGGCCAGGGCTGGTGGCGCCGTCCGGGCCGCTGGCTGTGCCAGCAGCCAGTGGCGACGCCGGACGCCGTCACCTCGATCACCGCCGACGGCCACACCCTGGTCGGCACCGACGCCGCCCCGGTCCTGATCACCGGCGCCAGCGGCACCCTGGGCCGCGCCTTCGCCCACATCTGCCGCAAGCGCAACATCGCCTACCGCCTGCTGTCGCGCCACGACATGGACATCACCGACGCCGCCTCGGTCGAGCGCGCGCTGCTCGAACACAAGCCCTGGGCCGTGATCAACACCGCCGGCTACGTGCGCGTGGACGAGGCCGAGACCGACGTCGAGCGCTGCATGCGCGAAAACGCGATCGGCCCGGCGATCCTGGCCGCCGCCTGCGCGCGCCTGGGCATCCACCTCACCACGTTCTCGAGCGACCTGGTATTCGACGGCAGGCAGGACACGCCCTACGTCGAAAGCAGCCCGACCGCGCCGCTGAACGTCTACGGCAGGAGCAAGGCGGAAGCCGAGCAGCGCGTGCTGGACCGGCACCCGGGCGCGCTGGTGGTGCGCACCGCCGCCTTCTTCGGGCCGTGGGACAAGCACAACTTCGTGACCCAGGCGCTGCAGGCGCTGGAACGCGGCGACGCCTTCACCGCGACCGACGACCTGGTGGTCTCGGCGACCTACGTGCCGGACCTGGTGCACACCTGTCTGGACCTCGCCATCGACGGCGAAGCCGGCATCTGGCACCTGGCCAACGTGGGCGCGGTGAGCTGGGCGCAACTGGCGGCACTGGCCGCGGACAAGGCCGGCGTCGACGCCGCCCGCCTGGAAGCGAAGCCGGCGCGCGATTGCGGCTACGCGGCGGCGCGTCCGGCCTATGCGGCCCTGAGCAGCGAACGCGGCATCCTGCTGCCGGCGCTGGACAACGCGCTGGCGCGCTACCTCGAGCTGCGCAACCATGAGGATCCGGAGATGGAAGAACTGATCCGCACCATGGAAACCCGCCAGCCGCAGGCCGGCGGCCAGCGCCAGATGGAAGAGACGCCGCCGGAGGCGATCCAGGCCCGCTGACGCTGCGCGGTGCTGTTACATCCATGATGTAATCGAGCGTGTAGGGTGGGCTCTCCGAGCCCACGCGGATGTTTGCATGACGCCGACTTTCGCGTGGGCTCGGGGAGCCCACCCTACGTGTCCGAGCCTTTCATCCCGCCGCAACGAGGCATTCACTCGTTAAAATGGCCTGGATTGTCATCCGATAAAGGCCACCCTCCGTGCAAGAGCAACACGCCTTTCCCTTTCTGCGGGAAATTCTCCTGTTCCTCGCCCTCGCCGGCGTCCTGATCCCCACCCTGCAGCGCCTGCGCATCAACCAGGTCCTCGGCTTCCTCGCCGTGGGCGCCCTGTTCGGGCCCTTCGGCCTGGGCCGCATGGCGGCCGACCGGCCCTGGCTCGGCCTGCTGACCTTCCCCAACAACGAGAACGTGGCCATGCTGGCCGAGCTGGGCGTGCTGTTCCTGATGTTCATGATCGGGCTGGAGCTGTCGGCCGCGCGCCTGTGGGCGATGCGGCGCTGGGTGTTCGGCGTCGGCAGCGCGCAGGTGGTGCTGTGCAGCGCCCTGCTCGGCGGCGCGGTGTGGCTGCTGCTCGGGCAATCGCTCGACGCCGCGCTGGTGCTCGGCCTGGTGCTGTCGCTGTCGTCCACTGCCGTCGTGATGCAGCTGCTGGGCGAACGCCAGGCCACCGGCACCCGCCTCGGCCAGGCGGCGTTCGCAGTGCTGATGCTGCAGGACCTGGCCGTGGTGCCGATCCTGATCCTGGTCCAGGCGCTCGGAAAAGGCGGCGGCGACGGCGGCGCCGGCATCGCGCTGGTGGCGCTGGGCGCGATGGCCAAGGCGGCGATCGCCATCGCCCTGATCTACCTGGTCGGCGGCCGCGTGATCCACCCGCTGTTCCGCGCCTTTGCCCGCCACCGCCAGCCGGACGTGTTCATGGCGCTGATCCTGCTGTCCACCTTCGGCATCGCCGCCCTGTCCTTCATGGCCGGCCTGTCGATGGCGCTGGGCGCGCTGATCGCCGGCCTGCTGCTGGCCGAGACCGAGTTCAAGCACGAGGTCGAGCTGATGGTCGAACCCTTCAAGGGCCTCTTGATGGGGCTGTTCTTCATGACGGTCGGGATGGGCATGGATGCGCTGCAGATCCTGCAGGCGCCGCTGTGGCTGGCCGCCGCGGTGGGGCTGCTGGTGGCGCTCAAGGCGCTGGTGGTGGCGCCGCTGCTGCGCCTGGGCGGCCTGCACTGGGGCCGCGCGATCGAAGGCGGGCTGCTGCTCGGCCAGGGCGGCGAGTTCGCCTTCATCGTGATCGGCTATGCGGTCAGCGCCAGGCTGGTCGATGCGGCGCTGGGCGGGCGCGCGATGCTGGCGGTCGGCCTGTCGCTGTTCGTCACGCCGCTGCTGGCCCGGCTGGGACGGTCCATCGGCGACGCCTGGGAAGCGCGCAGCCGCGACCACCAGGCGCAGGCCGACGATGCCGAGCTGGCGAATCTGCCCGGGTCGGCGCGCGGCCGCGTGATCATCGCCGGCTTCGGGCGCGTCGGCCAGCAACTGGCCAAGCTGCTGGCAGCCCAGGACATTCCCTACGTCGCCTTCGAGAACGACGCGCGCCTGGTCTCGCAGCTGCATGCGGACGGCGTGCCGGTTTATTTCGGCAACGCCGCCCGCTCCGAGCTGCTGCGGCGCGTGCACGCCGACGAGGCACCGGCGATCGTGCTGACCATGGACCACCCGACTTCCGCGCTGCAGGCAGTACGCGGCATCCGGCGCGAATTCCCGCAGGCGCGCCTGTTCGTGCGCTCGCGCGACGAGCGCCAGGCGCGACTGCTGAAACAGGCCGGGGCCAGCGTGGTGGTGCCGGAGACGCTCGAAGCCAGCCTGCAGCTGTCGGCCTTCGTGCTGGAAGCGATCGGGCTGGACGAGCGCGAGGTCGACCGCATCGTCGACGACGAACGCGACGTGTTCGCCGCGGCGCTGGTGCAGCCGCCGCCGCGCAAGGCCGGGCGCCATCCGTAGGCGCCGCTATAATCTGCCCGACAATATACCAACGGAGACACGCATGCCAAACGCCATGCCGACAGCCCTGGGCCACATCCGCGTGCTCGACCTGACGCGCGTGCTGGCCGGGCCCTGGTGCTCGCAGAACCTGGCCGACCTCGGCGCCGACGTGATCAAGATCGAGCGCCCGGGCGCGGGCGACGACACCCGCGCCTGGGGCCCGCCCTACGCGCCCGACGCGCAGGGCAAGCCGACCACCGAAGCCGCCTACTACCTGGCGGCCAACCGCGGCAAGCGCTCGGTGACGGTCGACATCGCAAGCCCCGAAGGCCAGGCGCTGCTGCGCGAACTGGTCCTGCATTGCGACGTGGTGCTGGAAAACTTCAAGGTCGGCCACCTGGCGCGCTACGGTCTCGATTACGACAGCCTGAGCGCCATCAAGCCCGGCCTGGTGTACTGCTCGATCACCGGCTTCGGCCAGGACGGCCCCTACGCCCACCGCGCCGGCTACGACTTCCTGATCCAGGGCATGGGCGGGCTGATGTCGGTGACGGGCGAGCGCGACGGCGTGCCGGGCGGCGGTCCGCAGAAAGTGGGCGTGGCGCTCACCGACCTCATGACCGGCATGTACGCCACCGTCGCCGTGCTGGCGGCACTGACCCACCGCGACCGCACCGGCGAAGGCCAGCACATCGACATGTCGCTGCTCGACACCCAGGTCGCGATGCTGGCCAACGTCGGCAGCAATTACCTGAACAGCGGCCAGCGCCCGCAGCGCTGGGGCAATGCCCACGCCAACATCGTGCCCTACCAGACCTTCGCCTGCAGCGACGGCCACATCATCGTCACCGCCGGCAACGACGGCCAGTACCGCAAGTTCGTCGAGGCCGGCGGTTGCCCGGAACTGGCGCAGGACGAACGCTTTGCCAGCAACCCGCTGCGCGTCAAGCACCGCGACGTGCTGGTGCCGCTGCTGGACGCCATGGTGGCCCGCAAGACGCGCGCCGAGTGGATCGCGCTGCTGGAAGCGGTGGGCGTGCCGTGCGGGCCGATCAACAACCTGGACGAAGTGTTCGACAACCCGCAGGTGCTGGCGCGCGGCATGGAAGTGCAACTGGACCACCCGCTGGCCGGCCAGGTGAAACTGGTGCGCAGCCCGATGAAGCTGTCGGGCACCCCGGCCACCAGCGACCTGGCGCCGCCGCTCCTCGGGCAGCATACCGATGCCGTGCTGGCCGAGGTGCTCGGCAAGACGCCCGAACAGATCGCCGCCCTGCGCGCGCAGGGCGTGCTGTGACCATTCGTATTCAGCGAAAGAGGGAAAGCAGATGACCCGCATGACACCGTTGCTCGCGCTCGGCCTGGCCGGCGCCCTCTGCCAGCCTGCCCTGGCGCAGGATGCGTCTTCCTTCCTGGGGGCGGCCGGGTGCCGCTTCGCGCCCGTGCAGCCGGCGCCGGCGCAGACACCCGCCTGGGACGGCGGCTGCAAGGACGGCTTCGCCGACGGCAAGGGCACGCTGGACTGGCGCGACGCCGCCGGCAAGACCTACAAGCTGGAAGCGAGCCTCGCCGCCGGCCAGGTGGCGGGCGAAGGCACGCTGCGCTTCCCGGACGGCACCGTGTACATCGGCACGCTGCGCGGCGGCGTCCCGGACGGCAAGGGTTATTTCAGCGACCCGGACGGCACCCAGTACGAGGGCGACGTGCGGATGGGCGAGCGCACCGGAACCGGCGAGGCGCTGTACCTTAACGGCGACGACTACAAGGGCGAATTCAGGAAGGGTAAGCCGGACGGGCAGGGCCTGATGACCTATGCTCTCGGCGGCAGCTACGACGGCGGCTGGAAGGATGGCGAGCCGAACGGCCCTGGGAGGGTGGTATTCGCCGGTGGCACGGGCCGCGAAGCGGCCGTGATCGATGGCCGCTTGCCGGACCTGGTGGAAGCGGCCACTTCCGACAAGCGCTATGTGGTCAGGCAGGATCTGCCGCGCAGCGGATCAATCATTCATGACCCCGCTGCCACCAATGTTTCGGTACCGCCCGGTGTCAGCTACGACAAGCTCACGCCGCAGGAGCAGGCCACGGTCAAGCGCTGGTGGTCCCCTGCCCTCGCACCGGGCGACGAGCCGCCGTATCCGGTGGACGGCCCTGCGCTTTTCCTCAAGACCGTGCAGAAAATAGGCAGCCGCCTGGAACAAAAGGGAGAAATGTACGTGTTTATTGTGGTCGGCAAGGATGGAAAAGTGGTCAGTGTGAAGACAGTGGGCTTGAAAGACGCCGAAGCCCGCAAGGCTATCGCCATCGCGGCCGGCATTCTCAAGTATAAGCCGGGCATCTGCGGCGGGCAGCCTTGCGAGATGGTCTACCCTTACCACATGATGCTGACCCTGGATTGAAACGGCCTGCCGGGCAGCCCGGCAGGCCGTACGCGCCCGCGTCAATGCGGACGCGATTGGCTGGCTTAATGCAGCTTGTGCTTCAGGTCCGACAGCTCGGCGTGCACACGGCTGACGGCGGCTTCCAGGTGGGCCGGCATCTGCGGCAGGCTGCGGCTGATGCGCTTGGCTTCGTCGCCCATGTCTTCCAGGCGGTCCACGCATTCGATCACGCGCTGCTGGTCGTTCGATTGCATCACGCCCTGGGCCTGCTGGGCTTCGCGCGACAGCTTCTGGATGCAGTCGCGGATTTCTTCAGGTGCATCCTGCGAGGATTGACAAGCCTGTTCGGCTTCGCCGATGGTTTGCTGAATATGAGTGAATCGCTGCTGGATTTCGTTTGCTTGCAACATGACGTACTCCTTTGCGTTGGTCTGACTCATTCGCACCGCAGGGGTGCGGGCTAGCGGAGAACCATGGTAGTCCGGTCGAGGGAAGCGTGGCGCACGGTCCGTCCGCGCGGATGGGTTTTCTCAGCCGTACGGCGGCTGAAAATTGCCGAATTTGACAATGAAATCAGGCACCTGGACGTATGCATGTTGACCCGGCTTGACCAGCATGCAATAGTTCGCGTCTTTCCCGTTCACGAAAGTTCCCGCATGCGTTTACGTGTCGCTCCTCTGGCTGTTTCCGTCACCACCGCACTCGCCCTGCTGGCCTCGAACGGCGCCGCCGCCCAGGCCGGCGACCCGGTCGCGGCGCACATCAGCGCGCAGTCGCTGCGCGGCCACCTGTCCTTCCTGGCCTCCGACCTGCTCGAAGGCCGCGGCACGCCCTCGCGCGGCCAGGATCTCGCCGCCGAATACATCGCGGCCCAGTTCCGCCGCGCCGGCCTGGAGCCGGCCGGCAACGACGGCTACTTCCAGACCTCGGACTGGCAGTACGCCGAGCGCGACATGAGCAGATTCGCCTTCACGGTGCAGGCCGGCGGCCGCTCGCTCGGCGTGCCGGCGGGCGCGGTCGACCTGCGCGTGCGCGAAGCGCTGAGCCTGAAGGATGCGCCGGTGGTGTCGATGCCGTGGGCGGACGCCATGAAGGATGCGTCGCGCGCCGACGGCAAGGTGCTGGTGCTGGCGCTGCCGGCCGACCGCCGCGCCGCCTACGCCGACCTGCAGAAGTTCGCGGGCAAGCCGGCGCTGCTGGTGCTGGTCGACGCCACCCGCAAGCAGGGCAGCGGCGTCAACGGCTGGCTGGTGGAAGAAGGCGCGCGCCGGCCGCAGGACGCCCAGCTCAGCGTGGTGCTGTACGACGCGCAGGCCGCCGAGGCCCTGGCCGCGGCCGGCGCCAGCATGACGCTCGAGGTCCCTGCCCCGGTCGAGCGCACGGTCAGGCTGCGCAACGTGGCAGCCGTGCTGCGCGGCTCGGATCCGGCGCTGAAGGACACCTACGTCATGCTGACCTCGCACTACGACCACCTGGGCATCCGCAACGGCGAGATCTACAACGGCGCCAACGACGACGGCAGCGGCACGGTATCCGTCATCGAGATCGCGTCGGCGCTCGCCGCGCAGAAGACGCGTCCCAAGCGCAGCATCGTGTTCATGACCTTCTTCGGCGAGGAACTCGGCCTGGTGGGCTCGCGCTACTATGGCAAGCATCCGCTGTTCCCGCTCAAGGACACGGTGGCGGACATCAACCTGGAACAGATCGGCCGCACCGACGACACCGAGGGCCCGCGCGTGGGCGCCGCCAACCTGACCGGCTTCGATTACACGACCATCTCGGACACGCTGCAGCGCGCCGGCGCGAAGTACGGCGTCAAGCTGGTCAAGCACCCGCAGAACAGCGACCGTTATTTCGCCCAGAGCGACAACCAGTCGCTGGCCGATGCCGGCGTGCCGGCGCACACGCTGTCGGTGGCCTACGCGTTCCCGGACTACCACGGCAAGGACGACGACTGGGACAAGCTCGACTACGAAAACATGGCGCGCATCGACCGCATGGTGGCGCGCGGCCTGCTGACCATCGCCAACGACCGCAAGGCGCCGGCCTGGACCTCGGTGCCGAACGCCGCACGCTACCTGGAAGCGGCGAAGAAGCTCAAGGCACCGCAATAACAAGGTAGGGTGAGCACGCCGTGCCCACGCGTGACGTCAGCACTGCGCCGGCTTCCACGTGGGCACGGCGTGCTCACCCTACGGCGCCGTTAGGGACGCGAGCCAGCTACGGCGCCGGCAGTGGCGCCAGCCCGCGCAGGCGCAGCGCCACCAGCATCGCGCCGCCCAGCACGGCGCCCAGCAGCGCCACCACCCCGCCCCAGCCGCCGTGGCCCCACACCACACCGGTGACCCAGCCGACCGCGCTCGACCCAAGGTAATAGAAGAACAGGTACAGCGCCGAGGCCAGCGCCTGCGGCGGCCGCGCGCGCCGCCCGACCCAGCTGCTGGCCACCGAGTGCGAAGCAAAGAAGCCGAAGGTGAACAGGCCCAGGCCGGCGACGATCGGCACCAGCAGGTTCGACAGCGTCAGCAGCAGGCCAACGAGCATCGCCAGCATCACCATCCACAGCACGTTGCGGCGGCCCAGGCGGTCGGCCAGCTTGCCGGCCCAGACCGAGCTGAAGATCCCCAGCAGGTACAGGATCGACAGCGCCCCGACCGCGCTCTGGCGCATGCCGAAGCCGGGGCCGAGCAGGCGGTAGCCGATGTAGTTGTACATGCTCACGAAGGCGCCCATCAGCAGGAAGGACAGAGCGAACAGCCAGGGCAGCCCGGCGTCGCGCATGTGTTTCGCGGTGCCGTTGAACAGGGCGCGCCAGCCGCCCTGCCCCGCACGCCAGTTTTGCGAACCGGGCAGGCTGCGGTTGAATTCCCAGGCCGCGTACAGCCCGGCCACGCCCATGGTGCCCACCGCGATGCGCCAGTCCCAGAAGTCGCTGATGAAGGACGACAGCACCCGTCCCGCCATGCCGCCGAAGGCGCTGCCGCCGATGTACAGGCCCATCGAATGGCCGAGCGAAGGGCCTTCGATTTCCTCGCTCAGGTAGGCCATCGCCAGCGCCGGCATCCCGCCCAGCAGCAGGCCAAGCAGGCCGCGCAGCACCAGCAGCTGGGCATAGCTGTGGGCAAACGCGGCCAGCAGCGTCAGCACCCCGCCGGCGAACATCGAGGCCGCCATCAGCGGCTTGCGGCCGTAGCGCTCGGACAGCACGCTGGACGCCAGCAGCGACACCGCCAACGCGCCGGTGGCCACCGACAGCACCAGGCTGCTCTGCGCCGCGCTGAGCGCGAAATCGTGGGCCAGCAGCGGCATCAGCGGCTGCACGCAGTACAGCAGGGCGAAGGTGGAAAAGCCGCCGAAGACCATGGCGCGGTTGATGCGTTTGAACGCCGCGCTGCCGGCGGCGATGCGTGTGTTGGACATGGGGGATCCTGATTCTTTACAGCCGGATCATAGCCGTAAATCGAAGCAGGCATGTCCATACAAGGTCCTTACCGCCGGGTTCAGGCCACCGCGCGCAGCTTCGGCTGCTGCACCTCGGATGGCGCGAAGTGCCCGGCCGCGGCCCGTCCGGCCTCGTAGGCCCGGTCGACCGCATAGCGCGAGAAATCGTGGTCCCCGCCCGCTGCCGCCGGCGCGCCTTCGATGACGTGGACGTTGGCCAGCGCGCGCAGGCGCTGCAGCCATTGCCAGGCCGAGGCGGCCGTGTTCTCCGGATGCTGGAACGGGTCCTGGCGCAGGGTACTGTCGGCCGGCAGCTCGCGCATCAGCTGCTTGAGCATCGCGGTGAAGCCGGCCGGCCCGGCCTCGCCGCCGTACTCGGCCCAGAAGCGGTTCTCGTACTGCAGGGCCAGCGCGCGCGTCTGCACCTCGAGCAGGTTCTGCGGCAGCGGCAGGTTGCGCGTGGCGAACAGGTCGATCGTGAAGATCGGCAGGCTGTCGATCTCGTCCTCGTGCAGCATGTTGAGCAGCGCATCGAGCGGCGTATTGCTGAACAGGCCGCCGTCCCAGTAAGCGCAATCGTCGATCGTCACCGGCGGGAAGCCGGGCGGCAAGGCACCGCTGGCCATGATGTGCGCCGGGGTCAAGGTACGCTGCACCGCGTGCAGGCTGTCCGAGCGCCGGTGCGCGCCGTGCGCCAGGTGGTTGGAGAAGGTGGTCGGTCCGCCGGTCTGCAGGCTGGTGGCGGTGACCGCGACCCGCATGTGGTTCGGATCGTTGATCTGGTCGAAGTCCAGGTGGCGTGCCAGCGTGGCGTACATCGGCCCGGTGTCGCACAGGCTGTCCCAGCTCGCCATCTGCAGGTAATCGGTGCGCGAGCGCCAGAAATGCGGATTGCCCAGCAGGGACAGGTTGCCCTGCATGCTTTCGGGCCAGAACGGCAGCGTGTCGAGCGTGATGGCGTCCCAGACCGCCTTCAGGCTGGCCTTGATGTCGCCGCCCTTCGCGCCGGCGACCGCCGCCGCGTTGACCGCCCCGATCGACACCCCGGTCACCGCCACCGGTTCCCAGCCCATGTCGACCAGCTTGGTCACTACCCCATACTCATAGGCGCCGAGCGCCCCGCCCCCCTGCAACACCAATGCCATCTTGCGCATGCTGACTCCTTTGGTTGTCAATCGGACTGGACAACCTTAATGGGAGTAGTTTTTGGGACATTGATTTGAATCAAACGCCGATTCGTGGCAGAGGTGGCAGCCAGGTGGCTTATGCGGTAATCGCTAGCCTCAAAACCGTCGCCCCTGCGAAGGCAGGGGTCCAAGTTGCACGCATGCCGACTGCGCATGAAACTTGGGCGCCTGCCTTCGCAGGGGCGACGTATTAAGGCAGCGGGACTACGTGGGAATCACGCAACCGCCGGCGCAGTAAAGACCGTTACGGATACTCCGCATCGATCTCCGACCCGGCATAGTTCTCGAGCTCGACGAACAACTGCTTCAACGGCGTCTTGTCGCCGATATGCTTGAGCAGCAGGCTGTTGCGGTAGCTGTCGATGCGTTCGGCGATGATGCGCTGGTGCGGTGCCGGGATGTTTTCCAGCAGTTTGATCCAGCCGGCTTCGTAGTCGTGCTTGCCGGTGCGGACCGACTGCACGAAGCGCTCGAATTCCTTCTGGCCGGTGCGCGCGACGATGCGTCCGCCGCCTTCGATGCCGAAGATGACTGCCAGCGCGATCACGCCTTCCGCATTCAGGTCCGGATCCTTGACCGCGCCTTCCCAGTGATGGCGGCGCAGCCACTCGGCGGCGCGCACGATGGCCTGCACGCCCTGGCGCTGCTGCAGCTGGCCCAGGTAGCGCTCGTAGCCGGACCAGGTTTCGCCCGGGTCGGCGGTGCACAGGTCGACGAACAGTTCCTTCAGGCGCCGCTGCGAATACACCGGGTCCTTGTCGTACTCGCCGACCAGGGTGTCCTCGGGCAGCGCCGACAGTTCGCGCACCAGCCGGAAACCCTGCTGGAACACCAGTTCGGCGCCTTCCGAGATCAGGAGGCCGAGCGCGGCCTGGTCGGCCACCTCGTCGTCTTCCTCGTCCTCGAGCAGGTGCTCCAGGCCGAGCGAGACGCCGCCGATGGTCAGGAGCTGCGCGCGCTGGATGCCCTCGGCGGTGCGGTCGTTGGTGAACTTCTCGGCCACCATTGCCGTGATGCCGGCCAGCTCGTCGGCCAGGCCGGTGGCCTGCTCCGCAGTGGCGCGCGCCGGGATCAGCTTGATCGCGCGGATCAGGCGCGGCAGTTTTTCGATGACGATCGCGGGCAGCATGGACGTGGTTGCTCCGCTCACGAGAAGATGTCCGTGCCCATGCTGCGGCGCGGGCTGCGGCGCGGCTGGGTGCGCACCGACGGCACCTGCTTGCGCAGGCGGTACAGCAGTTCGCGCGTGCCGCGCTGGTTGACTTCGGTCTCCTCGTCCGGATCGTCCGGCAGCTCGAGGTCGGCCAGGTCGGCGGTGTTGCGGTAGTCCGGGAACAGCTCCAGCAGCGAACGCTGCCAGCCGTCCTCGCTGGCGCGCGCCAGGTCGATCGCCAGCGGCACGATGTCGCTGTCCGAGGTCGTGTGGATGTTGCTGTGCGGGCCGCGCACGTTGATCTCGCCGGCCACTTCCAGGATCTCGCGCGGCGCCAGCGACCACAGGATCGCGAACGCGGTGGCGCCGTGGTCGGTGGCCGACGCTGCTTCCAGCAGCTCGTGGCGGCGCTCTTCGTCGTCGGTGGCGTAGACCACGCCGTGGATGTGGTTGAACAGGTTCTCGGCGATGCGCTCGGGATCGTCCTCGATCATGTCGTCAGGCCAGGTGGCGGCCATGTAGGCAAGGCTCTCGGCCCAGGCCTTGGGCGGCACCAGCATGGTGGCCAGCGAGGTCTTGGCGCCGTCGAAGCCGGCCAGGTGCAGCGCGGTGACCTGCGGCGGCAGGGTCGACAGCACCTCGGCCACGGCGTAATCGCCGTGCTCGTCGGCGGCGTGCGAGAACGCCTCCTCGGCGTGCTGCAGCGAGCCCGCCAGCACCAGCTCGCTGACCTGCTGGGTCAGCGCGGGCAGGTTGGCTTTATCGTTGTCGCTCATTCGCGCTCGCCTCCTTCCTGGTCGAAGATCTGGGTGAAGTCGTCGCCGACCGCGGTTTCGTCCAGCTCGTCGTCGTCGCCCTCGTCGTCGCGGGCCAGCTGGTCGAGCGACTGGTCGTCGTCTTCCCAGCGTGCCTGGTTCTTGTACAGGAAGGCGGTCACGATGGCCTGGCGCGCCAGTTCCGGGTGGTTGGCGCAGATCGCCTCGTACATCGCCTTGCCCTGCTCGTCGCCGTCGCAATTGGCCATCGCGAACACGCGCGCCGGATCGTCGCCTTCGTAGTCCAGCGCTTCACGCACCAGGCCCTTGGGATCGGTGAAGCGGATGCGGTCGACCAGCGCGAACGCCATCATGTTGACGTCGTCGAGTCCGTTGCCGTCGGCGTATTCCGAGACCAGGGCCTGGACCATCATGTCGTAGTTCTTGCGGTTGGGCGGATCGCCCAGGGTGCCTTCGATCTGGCCCTCGAGTTCGCGCGACTGGAAGGCGAATTCCGGATGTACTTTTTTCATGTTGGATGCTTTCTTGATGTTCGGTTCAGCTCGGTACTCAGTGCTCGGCGGTCAATGCAGCGTCACGCCGTTGAGCGCGAACAGCGAGCGCCAGAGTTCGAACGCCTCCCCTTCCGCGTCGAGCACGATGCGGTGGTTGACGCTCTGGTCGTATTCGTCGCGCCGGGCGCGGTCGGACAGGATCTCGTAGGCCTTGGTGACGGCCTTGAAGCGCGCTTCCGCGCCCGGTGCCTGGTTGCGGTCCGGGTGGTAGCGCATCGCCAGCGAGCGGTACACCTTCTTGATCTCGTCGTCGGTGGCGTTCGGCGCGACGCCGAGGATCGCGTATAAATTTTCCACTTGGAACTCTCCGGCAATGCCGATATAAAAACGTTAAACCGGGATTATCCTATAGAAAGCGCCATCTTGACAGGCTGACCAGTGCGTGCGCGGCCTGCACGGCGCCAGGCCGGCCGGACCTTGCGGCGGCACTTGTTCATCCCCAATTAAGCCCAGTATCCATGGCGCCTATCCGGCGAACCGTGCGCTTAACCACATAAGGCGGCCACTGCCCCCCTTCTACGGTAAAATGCGCGGAATATTACCTATCCAAAACACCCTTTCATGAGCAACGACAAGAATTCCCCGGCGGCGGCGGCGCCGTCGTCCAACTTTGTGCGCTCCATCATCGAATCCGACCTGGCCGCGGGCACCCATACCCGCCCCGGCATGCCTCCGGTGATCACCCGCTTTCCGCCGGAGCCGAACGGTTACCTGCACGTGGGCCACGCCAAATCGATCTGCCTGAACTTCGGCCTGGCACGCGACTACGCCGGCCGCTGCCACCTGCGCTTCGACGACACCAATCCGGAGAAGGAAGACCAGGAATACGTCGACACCATCATGGACAGCGTGAAGTGGCTCGGCTTCTCCTGGGAACAAGGCGGCCAGGAATACCTGCACTACGCCAGCGACTACTTCGACCGCCTGTACGAGATGGCCGAGTACCTGATCAAGACCGGCAAGGCCTACGTCGACAGCCAGAGCGCCGAAGACATGGCGAAAAACCGCGGCAACTTCGGCACGCCGGGCACCAACTCGCCCTTCCGCGACCGTCCGGCCGAGGAATCGCTGCAACTGTTCCGCGACATGAAGGCCGGCAAGTACAAGGACGGCGAACACATCCTGCGCGCCAAGATGAGCGAGGACGCGATGTCGTCGCCGATCATGACCAACCGCGACCCGGCCCTTTACCGCATCCGCCACGCGCACCACCACCGCACCGGCGACAAGTGGTGCATCTACCCGATGTACGACTACACGCACCCGATCTCGGATGCGATCGAGGACATCACGCACTCGCTGTGCACGCTGGAATTCACCGACCACCGCCCGTTCTACGACTGGCTGGTCGAGACCCTGGCCGACGGCGGCTTCTTCCAGCGTCCGGTGCCGCGCCAGTACGAATTCTCGCGCCTCAATCTGACCTACGTGGTCACCTCGAAGCGCAAGCTGCGCCAGCTGGTGGACACCGGTGTGGTGAGCGGCTGGGACGACCCGCGCATGCCGACCATCGTCGGCCTGCGCCGCCGCGGCTACACCCCGGAAGCGATCCAGCTGTTCTGCGAACGCATCGGCGTCACCAAGGTCGACAGCTGGATCGACATGAGCACGCTGGAAGGCGCGCTGCGCGACGACCTCGACCCGAAGGCGCCGCGCGCGATCGCCGTGCTGCGTCCGCTCAAGCTGATCGTCGACAACTTCCCGGAAGGCCAGACGGTCGAGTGCAACGCCCCGGTCCACCCGCACCATCCGGATATGGGCCAGCGTTCCTTCCCGTTCACGAAAGAACTGTGGATCGAGCAGGAAGACTTCATGGAAGTCCCGACCAAGGGCTACCACCGCTTCACCCCGCCGACCGCCGACAAGCCGGGCGCGCGCGTGCGCCTGAAGTACGGCTTCGTGGTCGAGTGCACCGGCTTCGACAAGGACGCGGACGGCAACGTGACCGCGGTCCACGTGAACTATTTCGAAGACTCCAAATCGGGCACGCCGGGCGCCGACAACTACAAGGTCAAGGGCAACATCACCTGGGTCAGCGCGACCCATGCGCTGGAAGCCGAAGTACGCCTGTACGACCGCCTGTTCCTCGATCCGCAGCCGGACGGCGGCGGCAAGGATTTCATGAGCGTGCTGAACCCGAACGCGCTGGAAACCGTGACCGCCTACCTGGAGCCGGGGCTGAAAAATGCGGCGCCCGACCAGCGCTTCCAGTTCGAGCGCCATGGCTATTTCGTGGCGGACCGTGTGGAGACGCAGCCGGGCAAGCCGGTGTTCAATCGCGTGACCACGCTGAAGGATAGCTGGGGCAAATAACGCCGCCGGCCACGGATGTCCCCGTGGCCACCGGCTCTGGAACGTCGTTGCCGGCACTGCCGGGAACGACGTTTTTTTATGCTGACGAACAAACAAACACCGACTCGGTGATCAGCATTTTCCTACCTTTAGTCAGACAAATCCAAAACCCCTTTTCCGACAACTCCCCACCCTGCTAGGTCCGCTTTGCACCCAAATTACGTAAGTTGCAACCGATAAATACACCGGGCGCTGCCGCTCCCGGGTTGCAAGGAGTGTGCGATGTCATCGCTGCTGCGGGAAGCGTTTTCGGTCACCCGGATGTCGTTCTGGATCAGCGCCCTGCTGTCCTTGCTGATCGGCAGCAGCCTCTACATATTTACGCAGCGCTCGATCGAAAGCGATGCGCGCGAACGCTTCAACAACCATGCGCGCTACGCCCAGAGCGTGGTCGACGTGCGCGCCAAGTCCTATACCAACCTGCTGCGCGGCACCGCCAGCCTGATCCAGAGCACGAACGCCCCGACCCACCGCCAGTTCCACGAATACGTGCGCGGACTGGAGCTGTCGAAGAATTTCCCTGCGGTCGATTTCATTAATTATTCGGAGTACATTTCCGAAGCCGAGCGCCCGGCTTTCCTGGCAAGGCTGATCGCGGAAACGCCGCCCATTCCAAACGATACGACCCACCCGGCAATCTCGCCGGGGGGCAGCCGGCCCTACTACCTGTCCACCCTGTACGTCGAACCGCATCCGCCGCGCGCCGACCTGTACGGCGTCGACATCATGGCCAACCGCTATTTCGGCAAGCACCTGCAGGTCGAGCGCGACGAAGGCAAACTGTTCTCCACCGGCACCCCGATCCCGGTGCTGTCCCGGCCGAACGACATCTACATCGGCATGCGCATGCCGGTGTACCGCATGAACGTCCCGCTCGATACCGTCGCACAGCGGCGCGCCGCCTACCGCGGCTCGATCGGCATCGCCTTCAGCATTCCGAAACTGCTGAAGGGCGTGATCGACGACATACCGATCGACGGCGTGCGCATGACCCTGTTCGACGCCGGCATGCGTATCAACGCCGCCGGCAAACCGACCAACGGACGCCTGCTGACGCTGTTCGACAGCCGCGGCAGCACGAGCAATCCGCGTCCGCCGCTCGCCACCGGCAACGACGTCTTCACCATCACGCTGCCGCTGGATTTCAACGGCCGACCCTGGCAGACCACCTACAGCGTGCCCAAGTCCGCGATGTACACGGAGTTCGATTATTCGTATCCGAAGATCATGATGTCGGTCGGCTTCTGCTGCTCGATCCTGCTGTATGCGCTGCTGTTCATCCTGATGTCGTCGCGCCGCGCCGCGCTGGCCCTGGCGCAGGAGATGACCAGCGAACTGCGCGAAAGCCAGAGCAAGCTGCAGCTGTCGCACCAGAAGCTGCGGCGTCTGGCAGACCACGCCTACCAGGTCAAGGAACACGAGCGCAAGCGCATCGCGCGCGAAGTCCACGACGACCTCGGCCAGAACCTGCTGGCGCTGCGCATCGAAGCCGAAATGCTGGCCGCGCGCTCCAAGACCCACAGCCATCTGCACAAGCGCGCCCACATCACGCTGATGCAGATCGACGCCACCATCCGCAGCGTCCGCCAGATCATCAACGACCTGCGCCCCACGGTGCTCGACCTCGGCCTGTCGGCGGCGGTCGAGTGGCAGGTGAACCAGTTCCACCGGCGTACCGGCATCGCATGCGAGATCCATGACGACCATGGCGAAATCGCCATGCCGGATTACTGCGCCACTGCCTTCTTCCGCATCCTGCAGGAATCACTGACGAACATCGTCCGCCATGCCAACGCGACCCGCGTCATCGTCGAACTGCGCCTGAACGGCGGCTGGCTGTCGCTGATCGTCAGGGACAACGGCTGCGGCCTGCCGCCGGGCGGACGCAACAAGCAAGGTTCGTTCGGCCTGGTCGGGATCGAGGAACGCATCCTCATCCTCGGCGGCACCTGCGCCGTGTTCAGCGAACGCGACGGCGGTACGACCATCATGGTGTCCGCGCCCGTGGTGGGCTTGCCGGAGACCGAGCCCGAGCTCTTGAGCGAGCTGGAACGTGGTTCAGCAGTGATCTGACCGGCCCTCAGCCTTTTCTTATCCCTCCCATCGGCGCATTCTGACGACCCCGTTTTACCTTGCTGTTGTGGCTTTCAGGCAACGCGATCCGGCCTTTGACTAAGCGCAATTCCTAGCGGAAATGACTCAATTACATTGAGTACAGGCAATGCACATCAATGAAGCCTTCGTTGACTTGCTAGCCAGCAAGAGAAATGCAGGGGTGCACTTTTGATTGGTATCGAAGCACTAGCAAAACTTGATGCTGACACATGACGTTCATGATGTCCGCCAATACTAGGGAAGCAGTTCAAAAACTACTACATCAATGAGGAAAACCATGAACATGAATGACCTGTTTGCAGCTGTAATGGCACTCGACCTGGCCCCGATCAAATTCAAGCTGATGCACGTCGAGTCGGGCGAAGGCTGGAGCCTGGCCAAGGCCGATGCCGTCGAAAAGGAATACCGCCGCTTCCTGTGCCTGATGAAGCTGTACCCCGAAGAAGACACCGCTCCGCTGGTCGACGTGGACACGTTCTGGCACTACCACATCCTCGACACCATGAAATACGCATCCGACTGCCAACAGGCGTTCGGCTACTTCCTGCACCACTACCCGTACGTCGGCATGCGCAGCGACAACGACGAGCAATTCCGTATCGACAGCGGCGACCGCATGCGCACCCTGTACGAAACCACCTTCGGCGAAGCCTATCCCTCGTCGTACCTGGAACGCGCGCCGCGCATGCAGGCATCGGCATACCGCGCACGCTTCGGCATCGCGCTGCAGGCCGACGCCATGATCGCGTGGTGCGCCAGCCCGGGCGGCAAGCAGGTCGCGCGCAGCGGCGCGGCCAGCAACGACGCCACAGCATGGTGCGCCAGCCCGGGCAGCCAGGACGCCGCACAGGCCGCTGGCGCAACTGCCTGGTGTGCCAGCCCGGGCAGCAAGCAAATCGTTCGCGGTGCCGCCAGCAACGATGCCACCGCCTGGTGCGCCAGCCCCGGCAGCAAGGGTGCCGTACAGGGTGCGACCGCGACTGCCTGGTGCGCCAGCCCCGGCACCAAGCAAGCTACCCGTGGTGCCGCCAGCAACGATGCCACCGCATGGTGCGCCAGCCCGGGCAGCAAGGATGCCGCACAGGCCGCCAGCGCAACTGCCTGGTGCGCCAGCCCGGGCAAGCAGGCTTCCCTCGGCAGCGCCACTGCCTGGTGCGCCAGCCCGGGTGCAAAGACGATTGCACAGGCAGCCTGAGCCTGCGCACCTCCAGTCATTCCTTGCCGTACCGCCGGCGTACGCCGGCCATCAGCGGCGCCGCGCCACCCGCAGTCGCGACGACGATGCCGACACCCCGCAAACCTCGCGTTTGCGGGGTTTTTTCTTTTATGGCCCGGCGTCTCGAGCGCGCGATTTTTCTCCTGAATCGACTGCGTGGAAACCTCTCCAAATGGCTAGGTCCGTCCGGTATTTGCTACGGCTACAGTAATTGAACATGATCGTTATCAATATACGTCGGGAAATTTATTGATAACCGGAAAATTTAGCCGAAGAAACGATCGCCGAGGCCTGCGCTACCTCGGTCATCTGACGATATTGAACACGGGGCGAGCAGCGCACAGTCCCCCATCCACCATATCGAGAGGGCCACATCATGAACGTGAACGACCGGTTTGAAGCGGCATGCGAAGCAGTCGCACAACTCGACCTATCCCAGATCAAGGCCAAGCTGATGCATGCCGCGTCCGGCGAAGGCTGGAACCTGGACAAGACCAACGCCGTCGAACAGGAATACCGCCGCTTCCTGTGCCTGATGGCGACCTTCCCGGACGAATCCATCGCGCCGCTGGTCGACGTCGACACCTTCTGGCACTACCACATCCTCGACACGATGAAATACGCCGCCGACTGCGAGCAGGCATTCGGGTACTTCCTGCACCACTATCCCTACGTCGGCCTGCGCGGCGAGGACGACGAACTGTGCCGTATCGATAGCGGCGAACGCATGCGCACCCTGTACGAAACCATGTTCGGGGAAGCGATACCGGTGTCCGGTGCGCATGCCCAACCCACGATGACCGACACGGTGGCGACCGCATGGTGCGCCGGGCCGGGCGCCAGGGCTTTCGTGCAGCCTGGCGGCGCAGCAATCGCCTGGTGTGCCGGTCCCGGTGCCAGGCTGGCCCAGTCCATCGGTGCGGAAACCGCCTGGTGCGCCGGCCCGGGTACCAAGCTCGTGTCGCACGCCGCCGGCGGGACGACTGCCTGGTGCGCAGGCCCCGGCGCAAAGCACGTGCCGGCCTGACCTGCTCCCCGGACGCCGATCCGGTCCGGTACTCAGGCGTGCCGGACCGCCTGCCCATCCGCCCGCACCATCAGCGCCCGCAGTTCGCGGATGCTGAAATCCGACACCTCATGCATGCGCAGCAGGATGGTGGCGCCGATCGGCAGGGTGTTGTGGCGGATCTTGCTGATCACCGGCGGCGCCACTTCCAGCACGCGCGACAGCGCGGCATCGTTCTTCAGCCTGAGTTTCTGGATGATGGCATCGAGGACGCGGTTCGGGTCATACACGGACGCGTCCGGCATCTTGAGCAGGGACATGGCTTTCTTTCAAAAATAACAATCCATGGAATATTTTCCGCTCCGTGCTGCAGGGAGCGAAAAATACGCTAGTTTCGGAAAATGGTACGTAGTTATATGGTCGCTCTACGGCGTACCCGAATCATACATGGACGAATTATCGTTTGCTTAAGGCTCCCTTAGCCTGACAGTGCATCGCGCACGCCGTCTTCGACCTGCGGATAGCGCAGGCGCACCCGCAGCTCGCGCTTGATGCGCGTGTTCACCAGCCTGCGCGACTCCGACATGAAGGACAGCCGTAGCGGCGGCACGGTCCGCGCCAGCTCGGTGCGCGACAGCCGCGGCGGACGCGCGATGCCGAAGGCGTCGGCAACCAGATCGAAATATGCCGCCATCTGCATGTGGGTGTCGTCGGACGCGTTGTAGACGCGCCCCGGCCTGGCCCGGAACAGCGCCAGGAAGGCCAGTTGCGCCAGGTCGTCGGCGTGGATGTGGTTGGTGTAGACGTCGTCTTCGGGCAGCAGCGCTGGCGTGCCCTGGCGCAGGCGTTCGAGGGGCAGCCGGTCGGCGGCGTAGATGCCCGGCGCGCGCAGGATCGCCACCGATCCGCGCGCTGCCACGGCCCAGGCGCGCAGCACCTGTTCGGCGTCGACGCGGCGCCGGGCGCGCGCATTGTGCGGGCGGCGCGGCGCGCTTTCCGGCGTCAGCGCACCGCCGCGGTCGCCGTAGACGCCGGACGTGCTGACATAAACCACGCGCGCGCCCTCGGGTAGAATGGCGGTCAAATTGCGTGTACGCAAATCCGTATCGCCCTGCTGCTGCGGCGGGGCCAGGTGCACCACATGGCGCGCCAGGCCGCGCAGGCGCGCCAGCGTGGCCGGCTGGTCGAGGTCGGCCACGATGGGGACGGCCCCGGCCGCGCGCAGGGCGGCGCAGCGCGCCGGCTGGCTGGTCAGGGCGAACACGCGAAAGCGCGTCCGCAGCAGCGGCAGCAGACGCATGCCGACATCGCCGCAGCCCACGATCAGGAGGCGCGGCTTGCCGAACCCGAACTTATCAATAGTAATAGTATTCATTCAGAGGATTGTATGACGTTCCAGATCACTGTCCAGCCCAGCGGCCACCAATTCGCGTGCGAGCAGGACGACACCGTGCTTGCCGCCGCGATCCGCGCCGGCATCGGGCTGCCTTACGGCTGCAAGAACGGCGCCTGCGGTTCCTGCAAGGGCAAGATCGTCGAAGGGACGATCCACCACAAGCCGCACCAGCAGCGCGCGCTGTCCGAGCAGGAAAAGCTGCAGGGCTATGCGCTGTTCTGCTGCGCGGTCGCCGAGGGAGATCTGACCATCGAAGCGCGCGAAGTCGGCGGCAGCAGCGAGTACCCGGTGCGCAAGATGCCGACCCGCGTGACCAGCATCCGCCGCGCGGCGCCGGACGTGGCGATCGTCACGCTGCAGCTGCCGGCCAACGAGGCGCTGGCCTATCGCGCCGGCCAGTACATCGAATTCCTGCTCAAGGACGGCAAGCGCCGCGCCTACAGCATCGCCAACGCGCCCTCGTTCAGCGGCCCGCTGGAACTGCACATCCGGCACCTGCCGGGCGGCGTATTCACCGACCACGTGTTTTCCAGCATGAAGGAGCGCGACATCCTGCGCTTCGAGGCGCCGCTCGGCACCTTCTTCCTGCGCGAAGACACCGACAAGCCGATCGTGCTGCTGGCCTCGGGCACCGGCTTCGCGCCGGTCAAGGCGCTGGTCGAGCACATGATCCATTTGAAGTCCGAGCGTCCGGTCAGCCTGTACTGGGGTGGCCGCCGTCCGCAGGATCTGTACATGCACGAATTGTGCGAACAGTGGGCTCGCGAACTGCCGCACCTGCGCTACGTGCCGGTGATCTCGGACGCGCTGCCGGAAGACGGCTGGAGCGGCCGCACCGGCTACGTGCACGCGGCCGTGATGGAAGACCTGCCCGACCTGTCCGGCCACCAGGTCTATGCCTGCGGCGCACCGGTGATGGTCGACGCGGCGCGGCGCGAGTACGTGGCGCGCTGCGGCCTGCCCGCCGACGAGTTCTACGCCGACGCCTTCACCACCGAGGCCGACCTGGCCCAGCCGTAAGATCTTTTCCGCATGCGTTTTTGCATGCGCATGCGGTATGTTGCGGTGCGATTTGCGGTATGGTCTCGGCAGTGCTGCCGCCGGCATCCGGCGGCAGCGTTTTCCAGCGCGATGTCCAACTTCGATGAAGAGTCCACCATGCCTCAGCTGCCCCGTTGTTTGCCCCGTTGTCTGCCCCGTTCCGCTCCCGCCCTGATCGCCCTGAGCCTGCTGCTGGCAGGCACGGCGCCCGTCCACGCCGCCGGACAAAGCCAGGCATGGCAGGCGGCGGTCGCCAGCCCGCTGCGCAGCGACGACGACCGCAAGGCCGACGCCAAGCGCAAGCCGGCCGAATTCCTCGCCTTTGCCGAGGTGCGTCCCGGCATGAAGGTACTCGACATCGCTTCCGGCGGCGGCGCCACCGCGGCGCTGCTGGCGGCGGCGGTCGGCAGCAAGGGTGAAGTCTGGGCCCAGAACGGCAAGCCGAACCCCAAGCTGGACGCGCGCCTGGCGCAGGCGCCGGTGCCCAACCTGCACCCGGTGGTGGCCGGCTTCGACAACCTGGTCCCGCAGGGCACGCCGGCGCTGGACCTCATCACCATTAACATGTCCTACCACGACATCGTCAATACACCGACCGACCGCGCCGCCATGAACAAGCGCCTGTTCGAGGCGCTCAAGCCGGGCGGGAAGCTGGTCGTCATCGACAACGCGGCCAAGAAAGGCAGCGGCCTGTCGGCCACCAAGACCCTGCACCGCATCGACGAGGATACCGTGGTCCAGGAAGTCACGCGCGCCGGTTTCAGGCTCGACACCAGCAGCGGCTACCTGCGCGCACCGTCGGATCCGCGCGAGCAGCCGTTCTTCGAGATGCAGGGGGCGCCGGACGACAAGTTTGCGCTCAGGTTCGTGAAGTAACGATGGCACCGGAGCTACCGCGTTTGAAACGGCGTAGGGTGGGCTCCCCGAGCCCACGCGTAAGGTTGAGCAGCCAACTGCCTGCGAGCGTCACGCGTGGGCACGGGGTGCCCACCCTACGTCATTACAGCCCGAACGGGCTGTAATGACTGCATATTGATCCGGCATCAGGCACAATGAAGGCCAGCATCCCCGCCAACCCTCCTTCAGCCTTATGTCATCGACCTCTCCCACAGGGCGCCTGGCCGTCCTGCGCAACCGCAATCTCTCGTTTTACCTGTCCGCCCGCTTCCTGAATACCCTCGCCATCCAGATGCAGAGCGTCGCCGTCGGCTGGCAGGTGTACCAGATCACCCACGACGTGTTCGACCTCGGCCTGATCGGCCTGGCGCAGTTCGCGCCTTTCCTGGCGCTGATCCTGTGGGCCGGCCACGTCGCCGATACCCACAACCGCCGCACCATCATCCTGCTGTGCATGGGCACCCAGCTGCTGTGCAGCCTGCTGCTGCAGGCCTTCACCTGGTCCGGCAGCAGCGTCGTGTGGCCGGTGTTCGCGATCCTGGTGCTGTACGGCAGCGCGCGCGCCTTCAGCCAGCCGGCCTCGCAGGCGGTGCTGCGCAACCTGGTGCCGACCGAATCCTTCTCGCAGGCGGTGGCGCTGAGCTCCTCGACCTTCCAGGTGGCGGTGATCGTCGGCCCCGTGCTGGGCGGCCTGCTGTACGTGTACGGTCCACAGGTCGTGTACCTGATCTCGAGCGTCCTGCTGCTGCTGTCGGTGCTGCTGATGGCCGGCACCAAGAGCGCGCCGCAGGTCATGAACAAGGCGCCGGTCAGCTGGCACACGCTGCTCGAAGGCCTGCGTTTCGTGTGGAGCCGGCCGATCGTGCTGGGCGCCATCTCGCTCGACCTGTTCGCGGTGCTGTTCGGCGGCGCCACCGCCCTGCTGCCGGCCTATGCCCACGACGTGCTGCAGGCCGGGCCGACCGGCCTCGGCTGGCTGCGCACCGCGCCCGGCGCCGGCGCGGCGCTGTGCTCGATCGTGCTGGCGTTGTGGCCGATCCAGCGCCGCGTCGGTGCCTGGATGTTCGGCGGCGTCGGCCTGTTCGGCCTCGGCACCATCGTGATGGGCGTGACCAACATGTTCCCGGTCGCGCTGGTGGCGCTGTTCCTGATGGGTGCCGGCGACATGGTCAGCGTCTACATCCGCCACCTGCTGGTGCAGTACGAGACCCCGGACGAGATCCGCGGCCGCGTCAGTGCCGTCAACGCCGTGTTCATCGGCGCTTCGAACGAGCTGGGCGAGTTCGAATCCGGGCTCACCGCCAGCTGGTTCGGCACGGTGCGCGCGATCCTGTTCGGCGGCGCGGTCACCCTGCTCGTCACCGGCACCTGGATGAAGCTGTTCCCGGTGCTGTCGCGCATGGACCGCTTCCCGCACCACGATGCCGAACAGGCCGCCAGGACGGCCAAGGCCCCGCAATGAACCGCGCCGCGAGCCCGGCATGACGGCGCAGGCGGACCACGGCAACAAGCAGCTGCTGCGCCGCTTCATCCGCAGCCGTCCCCACCTGGCGCTGGCGATCGCGCTGGGCGCCGTGGTGGCCGTGCTGTGGCCGGCGCACGCGACCTGGCTGCGGCGCGCGCTGATCGGCTGGAATGCGGGCGTCTGGGTCTACCTGATCGGCATGCTGTGGCTGTTCGCGCATGCGGACCACCGCAGGGTGCGCGAGATTGCCGGGCGCCAGGACGAGAGCGCCCATCTGGTGCTGGGTACGCTGCTGGCCGGCACCGGCTTCAGCCTGTATGCGATCGTGTCCGAGCTGACCCGCATGGACCACATGCCGCCCGACCAGATCGCGCTGCGCTACGCGTTCACGGCGCTGACCGTGATCGGCTCGTGGCTGCTGGTCGGCGTGCTGTTCTGCTTCCATTACGCGCACGTGTACTACCGCGCCGGCAACAGCGAGCCGCCGCTGCGCTTTCCGCAGGAAAACCTGGAACCCGACTACTGGGACTTCCTGTACTTCTCGTTCACCATCGCGGTTGCGGTCCAGACCTCGGACGTGGCGGTGGCCTCGACCACCATGCGCAAGCTGGTGCTGGGACAGTCGGTGCTGTCGTTCTTCTTCAATCTGCTGATCCTCGGCTTGTCGATCAATATTGCCGCCGGGCTCATTAACTCTTGATGCGCTGGCTCCCAAGAATGCCCCATGAAAATGCGCGCACCGTGCCCTAGCGAACGCAGAATCGCGGTGGAAGCGGGTAAGATCGTTTCAACAAGTTCACATTTGGAGCGATTTATGGAAATCAATGTTAATACCGACAACACCATCGACCGCCACCAGGGCCTGGACGAACGCGTCCGCGAGGCCGTCGAATCCAGCATCGGCCGTTTCGATCAAGTGCGCCGCGTCGATGTTCACCTGAGCAACCAAAATGGCCAGAAGCACGCCGACGGCGACAACTACTGCATGATGGAAGCGCGCGTCGCCGGCTACGAGCCGGTCGTGGTACACGCCCATGCCGAGAACCTGCACCTGTCGATCTCGGGCGCATCGGGTAAGCTCAAGCGCGCACTGGACAGCGCACTGGGCCGCCTGGCCGACAAGAACAAGCGCGAGCCGCTGCCGGTGGATGCCGAGTCGTACAAGGGGCTGACCGATAACGAGTGATGGCCTGACTGCGATCACGCACCCGGAAACGTCGTTCCCGGCATTGCCGGAAACGTCGTCCCCGCGAAGGCGGGGACCCATACTGAGCTTCCGAAATCGATCACTTGACATACCGCGGCTGTTTTCGATCTACCGAATTCTGTTGTTCAGCATGGGTCCCCGCCTTCGCGGGGACGACAGCGATCGGCCAACGCCATGTTATCCGTCGCCACCTTCCAGCATCCCGCGCAATTGCCGCAGATAACGCAAGCCCTGCAGCGCCCTGCTCCCGTACCACGACATCATTTCCCCATCGACCAACAGCACCGGTATCCCGATCTGCTTTTCCAGCGCATCCGCATGCGCCTCCGTGAAGCGGTACGGTTCGGTCGACAGCAGCACCGCATCCAGCCCGTCCACCAGTTCCTGCGACCAGTGAAAGGATGGATAGCGCACGCCCTCGCCCAGCGCAGGCACGCGCCAGTCCAGCTCGGCCAGCATGCTGGCGATATACGTATCGCGCGACACGCTCATCCACGGGTCCTGCCAGATGCAGTACAGAACGGTCCGCGGCGGCCCCGGCGGCAAGGCCCGCAATGCCGCGTACTCGTCCTCGAAGGCGGCGCACCAGCGCTCCGCCGCTTCCCTGGCGCCGAAGATGCCGCCCATCAGCCGCGCCAGCGCCAGGTTGTCACGCGGAACGTTCGGATGGGTGACCACCACGTGCGGTACGAATTCGGCCAGCCGCTCGACGGTCGGCTTCTCGTTCTCGTCGATATTGACCACCACGTGGGTCGGCGCCAGGCGCCGGATCTTCTCGACGTTGACGTCCTTGGTGCCGCCCACCTTGGGAATCGCCGCGACGGCGTCGCGCGGATGGATGCAGAAGCCGGTGCGGCCGACCAGGCGCGCAGCCAGGCCGAGCTCGCACAGCAGCTCGGTGATCGAAGGCACCAGGCAGACGATGCGGGCGTCGGGTGCGGGCGCATGGCGCACGCCCAGCGCGTCGGTGAGGGCGGCGGGATCGGAAGGTATGTTCATACTGCCATTGGAACACCGATGCCTGCCGTGCGCCAGATCGGTGCGCCGGATTCGTGCGCCAGACTTCGGTGCGCCTATCGATGGGGTATGATGCGGGATTGTCAAGACATCTTCCATTATCCGACCCGATCCCAGACATGGACCACATCGACACCTTCGGCGCCTCGCGCTACGACATCCAAGACCTGCAGCTGTTCCGCGATGCCGTGACGCCGGCCGTGAAGGCGGCGCTCGCGCCCTGCGCGGTGGTGCGCCTGGCGCAGGGCGACCAGCTCCAGGACGCGGTCCGCGCCCGCCTCTACATCGTGCTGTCGGGGGCGCTCGGCGTGGCGGCCGAGACGGCGATGGGCGACGGCACCATCGAACGCTTCGTGCACGGCGAGAGCGTGGGCGAGCAATCGGTGCTGGACGATGCCGCCAACCTGGCGACCATGACCGCGCTCGAAGACACCGAGCTGCTGGTGATCGAGCCCGATTTGTTGTGGAAACTGATCGACGAACACCATGGCGTCGCGCGCAACCTGCTGCGCCTGCTGTCCTTCCGCATCCGCGCCGCCAATGCCCTGCTGCGCCGGCGCCAGAAGCTGGGCGAGTTCTACCGCCAGCTCTCGCTCAACGACGGCCTGACCGGCCTCTACAACCGCGCCTGGCTGGCCGACATGCTGCCCAAGCTGGTGGCGCGCGCCCGCAATGACACCACGCCGCTGTCGCTGGTGATGATCGACCTCGACCATTTCAAGCGCTTCAACGATACCCACGGCCACATCCTCGGCGACCATGCGCTGGTAACCGCGGCCGGGGTCGTGAAGGATGCGCTGCGCCCGTCCGACTTTGCGGTGCGCTACGGCGGCGAAGAAATGATGGCGATCCTGCCGAACACCGGCGCCCAGGCCGCCCACCTGGTGGCCGAGCGCCTCTGCAACCGGCTGCGCGAAGCGACCGTGTTCACCGACATGCGCCTGCCGCTGCCGCACGTCACCGGCTCGTTCGGCCTGGCCACGCTGGTGCCGGGGCAGGACGAACTGGCGCTGATCGAAGCCGCCGACGCCGCGCTGTACCGTGCCAAGCAGGCCGGCCGCAACCGTATCTGTACCTGATTCGACAGCTGAGTCCGCAATTTTCAGACAGCGGCAGCCCGTTCCGGTTCCCTGGACGGGCTTGATTGCCTGCTAGGGCGGGACGGCCGGGCACGTTAGAATGACGTGTCGCAACCCACCCCAGCATCCTGGATTCATGAGCACCCACACCTTCCTCTGGCACGACTACGAAACCTTCGGCGCCGAACCGCGGCGCGACCGCCCGGCCCAGTTCGCGGCGATCCGCACCGATGCCGAACTCAACGAGATCGGCGAGGCGATCATGCTGTACTGCCAGCCCGCGCCCGACTACCTGCCGGACCCGCAGGCCTGCCTGATCACCGGCATCACGCCGCAGCATTGCCTGGAACACGGTGTACCCGAACACGAATTCGCCGCCACCGTCTGCGCCGCCCTCAGCGAGCCGGGCACGGTCGGGGTCGGCTACAACACTATTCGCTTCGACGACGAAGTCACGCGCTTCCTGTTCTGGCGCAACCTGATCGACCCGTACGCGCGCGAGTGGCAGAACGGCTGCGGACGCTGGGACCTGCTCGACGTGGTGCGCATGACCTACGCGCTGCGTCCGGACGGCATCGTCTGGCCGCGCAAGGCGGACGGCAAGCCCAGCTTCCGCTTGGAAGACCTGAGCAAGGCCAACGGCCTGCAGCACGACGCCGCCCACGACGCGTTGTCCGACGTGCGCGCCACCATCGCGCTGGCGCGCCTGATCCGCGGCAAGCAGCCGAAGCTGTTCGACTTCTGTCTCGAGCTGCGCCGCAAGGACAAGGTCGCGTCCGAGATGGGCCTGCACCTGGAACGCACCCAGCGCCCGCCCTTCCTGCACGTGTCCGGCATGTTCCCGGCCGAGCGCGGCTGCCTGGCCGTGGTCTGGCCGATCGCCGCGCACCCGACCAACAAGAACGAAGTGCTGGTCTGGGATTGCCGCCACGACCCGTCCGAACTGTTCTCGCTGAGCGTGGACGTGATCCGCACGCGCCTGTTCACCCGCGCCGCCGAGATGCCGGACGGCATGACGCGCCTGCCGATCAAGAGCGTGCATCTGAACAAGTCACCGATGCTGGTCGGTAACCTCAAGACCCTGAACGCCGCTAAGGCGGTGGAATGGGATGTCGACCTGGAACGCTGCCTGGCGCACGCACGCATCGCCGCCGGCGGCCCCGACATGACGGCCGTCTGGGCCCAGGTGTTCCAGAAAGAGCCGGCAGGCAGCCTGGCCGATGTCGACGAGGATCTGTACAACGGCTTCGTGTCGAGCGGCGACCGCCGCAAGCTGGAATCGCTGCGCAGCGAATCGCCGGCGCGCCTGGCTGCGGCGCGGCCTTCGTTCGAGGACGCGCGCCTGGAAGAGCTGTTCTTCCGCTACCGCGCACGCAACTTCCCGGACACCTTGCATGCCGAGGAATTGCAGACCTGGGAAGCGCACCGCGCGGCCCGCCTGTTCGATGGCGACGGCGGCGCGCGCACCGTCGAGCAGCTGTTCGGCGAAATCGATGCGCTGTCGGAAACCGCGGACGAGCGGGCCGAAGAGCTCCTCGGCGCCTTGTACGATTACGCCGAGGCGATTGCGCCGGCGCGCTACTGATTCATGCCGCACGTTCGCGGCAACGCGTCGGCCTGCCCTTTCCGAAACGCAGGCATTGCGCGTAGCGTGGGCACCCCGTGCCCACGCGTAAGTTCGCGTCACGCCTGCTTCCGCGTGGGCACGGAGTGCCCACCCTACGCCTGACTAACGGCGGTACTGGTTGATCGCATCCCGCGTCTGCAGCGCCACCCGGCGCGCGGCGGCGGCGAAATCCTCGCCCTCTTCCGCTGCCGCGTACAGGATCGCGCGCGAGGAATTGATCATCATGCCGGTGCCGACCGCGGTGCGGCCCGCGTGCACGGTCGCCGCGATGTCGCCGCCCTGGGCGCCGATGCCCGGCACCAGCAGCGGCATGTCGCCGACGATCTCGCGCACCTGCGCGATCTCTTCCGGGAAGGTGGCGCCGACTACCAGCGCGCACTGGCCGTTCCTGTTCCACTTATCCGCCACCAGGCGCGCCACATGCTGGTACAGCGGCCGGCCGCCGACGTCGAGGAATTGCAGGTCGGAGCCGCCCGCGTTCGAGGTGCGGCACAGCACGATCACGCCGCGGTCTTCCCATGCCATGTAGGGCTCGACCGAATCGAAGCCCATGTAGGGATTGACGGTGACGGCGTCGGCGCCGTAGCGGTCGAAGGCTTCGCGCGCATACTGGTGGGCGGTGGCGCCGATGTCGCCGCGCTTGGCGTCCAGGATCAGCGGGATGTGCGGGTATTTGGCGCGCAGGTAGCTGCAGATGGCTTCCAGCTGGCGCTCGGCGCCGAGTGCGGCGAAGTAGGCGATCTGCGGCTTGAAGGCGCAGGCCAGGTCGGCGGTGGCGTCGATGATAGCGGTGCAGAACTCGACGATGCCGTCCGGACGGCCGCGCAGGTGCGCCGGCAGGCGTGCCAGGTCCGGGTCCAGGCCCACGCACAGCAGGGAATCGTTGCCGGTCCAGGCGGCATTCAGCTTGTTGATGAAGTTCATGGGCCCTCGTAATTATTTATTGCAAACCCGTTATTGTAGCGCGCGCCGCGGCCGTGCCGCAGGCCCGCCGCCGTCAGTACGCCACCGCTTGGCCATTTCGGGTATATTTTTAACCATTCGACAACTTGCAACGGATTTACCATGAAGCCATCCCTTTTCACGCGCTGGACCGGCTTGCTGCTGGCCACCGTCCTCAGCAGCGTCCTGCTCTCGGGCTGCGGTTACAACCAGTTCCAGACCAAGGACGAAGCCACCAAGGCGGCCTGGGGCGAAGTGGTCAACCAGTACCAGCGGCGCGCCGACCTGATCCCGAACCTCGTCAACACGGTCAAGGGCTATGCGTCGCACGAAAAGGATACGCTGGAAGCCGTGACGCGGGCGCGTGCCTCCGCCACCAGTTTCCAGATCACGCCCGAAGTGCTGAACAACCCGGAAGCGTTCCAGAAATTCCAGCAGGTGCAGGGTGAACTGTCGGGCGCATTGTCGCGCTTGATGGCCGTCTCCGAGAACTATCCGCAGCTCAAGGCCGACGCCAGCTTCCGCGACCTGGCCTCGCAGCTGGAAGGCACCGAGAACCGCATCACGGTGGCGCGCCAGCGCTACATCGCCGCGGTGCAGGACTATAACGTCACCGTGCGCAGCTTCCCGACCAACCTGACCGCAATGGCCTTCGGCTACCAGGCCAAGCCTTCGTTCACGGTCGCCAACGAACAGGCGATCTCGACGGCGCCGACGGTCAATTTCGGCAAGTAAGGCGAGCCTCATGTCCATCCTGCTGCGCCTGTTGTGGACCGGCCTGCTGGCCGTGCTGCTGACAGGTACGGCCCAGGCCCAGGCCCAGGGCCAACCGGCGGCGCCGGCCGGCTTCAAGCCGGTGCCGGCCCTGCAAGCGCGCGTCACCGACCAGGTCGGCATGCTGACCGCGGACCAGCGCCAGCGCCTGGAAGCCGTGCTGGCCGACTACGAAAAGCAGACCGGCAGCCAGATCGCCGTACTGCTGGTCGCGTCCACCGAACCGGAAGCGATCGAGCAGTACAGCATCCGCGTGACCGATGCCTGGAAGCTGGGCCGCAAGGGCGTCGACGACGGCGTGCTGCTGCTGGTGGCGCGCGACAACCCGAGTTCGCTGCGCCGGCTGCGCATCGAGGCCGGGCGCGGCGTCCAGGGCGTGCTCACCGACGCCCAGTCCAGCCGCATCCTGCGCGACACCATCGCCCCGCACTTCCGCCAGAACGATTACTACGGCGGCCTGGTGGCCGGCGTGGGCGCCATCTCGACGCTGCTGAACCAGGAAAAGTTCCCTGCCCCGCAAGCCCAGCCGGGCGCAGCGGCACAGGGCGATGAGGACGGGGGCGGCCCAGGCATCGTGATGAGCATTTTCTTCGTGCTGGTCGGCCTGACCATCCTGCGTTCCTTCTTCCGTCCGCGCCGCGCGCGCCTGGCCCACCCGGGCAGCGGCTGGGACAGCGGCGCGGCCGGCTTCATCCTGGGCAGCGTGCTCAGCAACATGAACAACCGCGGCGGCGGCTTTTCCGGCGGCGGCGGTTTCTCGGGCGGTGGCGGCGGTGGCGGCGGCTTCTCGGGCGGCGGGGGCGGCAGCTTCGACGGCGGCGGCGCCTCGGGAGACTGGTGATGGAACACACTGCAAGCCCTTCCGGCCGCTTCCGGCGCGCGCTGCGCCACTGGCTCAGCACCCGCAACGAGGCCGAGCGCGCGTTTCCGTCCGCCAGCCTGAGCGCCATCGCCGACGCCATCGCCGCCGGCGAACGCAGCCACCGCGGCGAAGTGCGGCTGGTGATCGAAAAATCGCTGCCGGTGTCGGCGGCCTGGTCCGGCGTGACCAACCGCCAGCGCGCGATCGCCCTGTTCGCCGACTACGGCATCTGGGACACCGAAGACAATTGCGGCGTGCTGATCTATGTGAACCTGGCCGACCGCAAGGTCGACATCGTGGCCGACCGCGGGATCGACCGCAAGATCGACGCCGCCACCTGGCAGGCGGTGTGCAACACGATGACGCAGGGCTTTGCCCGCGGCGACTTCCACGGCGCCACGCTGGCGGCGGTGGAACAGGTCAACGAACTGCTGCGCCGCCATTTCCCGTCGAACGGCGCGCGCCCGAACGAATTGCCCGACCATCCGCTGATGCTATAAATACGAGAGCATCCAACGAAAGCCCCAGGGCAAGGCGCATTGCCGAAGACAGCACCTGTACGGCGAGACGATGCAACGCCGCCATGAGGCTTTTGTCGGGCGCTCTTGAGGCTAGAATGGCGGCTTTCAGCTCCCACAAGGAAATCCCGCCATGAAACTTGCCCAGAAAGTCGCCATCGTCACCGGAGCCAGCCAGGGTATCGGCCACGCCTGCGCCCAGCGCCTGGTGCGCGAAGGCGCGCGCGTGATGCTGGTCGACGTGCGTCCGGAAGGCGCGGCCGCGGCCGAGGCGCTGGGCGACGCCGCCCGCTTCTTCTGTGCCGACGTCAGCCAGAAATCGGATGTCGACGCCATGCTGGCCGCGACCCTGCAGACCTTCGGCCACGTCGACATCCTGGTCAACAATGCCGGCGTCACCCATGCCGCCGACTTCCTCGAACTGGCCGAAGAAGACTTCGACCGCGTCCTGCGCATCAACCTGAAATCGATGTTCCTGTGCAGCCAGGCGGTGGCGCGCGAAATGGTCAAGTGGGGCAGCGGCTGCATCATCAACATGTCCAGCGTGAACGCCGAACTGACCATCCCGAACCAGGTGCCGTACGTGATCTCGAAGGGTGGCGTCAACCAGCTGACCCGGGTGGCGGCGATCAGCCTGGCCCAGCACGGCATCCGCGTCAATGCGATCGGTCCCGGCACCATCCTGACCGAACTGGCCAAGCAGGCCGTGATGGGCAGTCCGGAAGCGCGCCACACGATCCTGTCGCGCACGCCGCTGGGCCGCTGCGGCGAACCCGAGGAAATCGCCGCCATCGCGGCCTTCCTCGCCAGCGACGATGCGTCCTACATGACCGGCCAGACCCTGTATGCGGATGGCGGCCGGATGGCGCTGAACTACACGGTGCCGGTCCAGGCGTGAGCGGCAGGCAGCTCATCCATTATCAGCAACCATGATGTCTGGTATCCAGAATCAAAATTAGACATATATTTGGCGGTGCAACATAATGCACCTGTCTCCACTATTCTCCTCCAAGAAAATAGTTTGAAGCCCGCACCGAGCGGGCTTTTTTTTTGGCGCAATTTCTATAGACCGGCCCCAGCCACGATTGTTCGCTTTCAAGCGAAGCATGCTTGAGCTGTGTCATGCCCAGGTCACATACGCTCCCTATACTGGATTCATCTGCATACACGCAACCGATATGCGTGATCGCAGTAAGGTGTACCGCATCCCGGTGCGATACACCGCACCGAATTCCGCGTCTCTTGGCCCGATCTTGGGTTGTGCCCGCCTTCCGTTGGTGGGCACTTTTTTTTGTGCCTCAACTGTTCCGTATCCTTATCGCTGCGTCTATCTGGAAAGATCGCAATCTCCCTTCATGGGCTTGAACGATCTCTAGATTCAGCTATGATGAATCTCGCGCCTCGCGTTTTTAGAGCGCCTAACAAAACCTCCATGGCGGCGTTGCATCGCCTCGCCGTACAGTCGTACTGTCTTCGGCAATGCGTCGGCCGGCCGCATCCCTTGCCCTGAAGGTTTTGTTAGGCGCTCTTACAACTCGCGTGGGGAACTAGACCGTCGATATATTCCTCCGGACAAAGGCGCAGCATGCAATGCGGCCATGAGGATGTTGTCAGGCGCTCTTGGACAATCAGACATGGAGCCAGTCCAATGACTTTACGTGAAACGATGTCGCCACCCCAGCAGCAAAGCACCCCCGCCCTGCGCCAGCGCCGTAACGATCCGGACGAGAGCCTGGTTCTCAGCGAGCTCAATCCGCGCATGGTGGTCGACCATGTCGACGATGAAGGCCAGCCCCTTCACGTACTGACTTTCGGCAGCGTCCGGGAGTCCTGCCCGAAATGCCGGACCGGCCACCTGAAACTGGTCCTGCGCCAATCCTCGGTCCGCATGGCCCATCTGTTCTGCGCCGACTGTACCAGCTGCTTCGACGCCCACTACCGCAACGGCACCCCCGCGCTCACGATCTGACGCGGGCACCGCGCCCCGGCCGACGTCCGCACCACGGCACGCCGGACTCCGCGGGCGGCCCTCTCCTGTTGCCAGGTATGCATGCAGCCAGCCATTCCTCATGGTAAGGTAAGCCTTTTTCGCCCCCGGCCTGCCATGATCGCTGACCTGTCCACCCGATTGCAACATCCCCGCCTGCGCCTGTTCTTCCTCGGTTGCGCCATCGTCATCTACCTGGCGATCGTGATCATGGGTAACTTGCCGGGCGCGCGCGCCGACATCGGCCATTACGCGTCGGGCGTGGTGCTGCATTCGGCCGCCTATGCCGTGCTCACCGCCTTGTGGTTCCTGGGCAGTACCGGCAGCCTTGCCGCACGTGCGTTCAAGGCGGTGCTGGCAGTGGCTACGATGGGCGCCGGCGACGAGTTGATCCAGAGCTTCTTCCCCTACCGCGGCGCCGACGTGCGCGACTGGGCGGTCGACTGCAGCTCGGCGATCGTCACCAGTGGACTGCTGTGCCTGTTGTTCTCGAAAGCGGCGCCGGCGGCCAGTCGCTGATTGTTGCGGCACACTCTTCCAGCCCGCCACGGCTTTGACGTGGCTCATACTCAACCCGAGTCAACTGGAACGCGGATTCCAAACATGCCTCTTACCCGGGTGGCACGCGGCATCGTCACGCACTTACCCTGACACCGTTTCCATAAAGGAGTTGAACATGAAGCGACAACACCAGAGTGTGTTACTGACGGGCTTGCTGGCATTGGCATTCGGCCTGTCCGCGTGCAGTTCGATGCGCGGCGGCGACAGCGGCACCACCGGCACCGAAGGCAGCAGCGCCAGCGGCAGCAGCGGCAGTGCCGGCAGCACCGGGCAAGGCGGTACGGCCGGCGGCATGTCCGGCACCGGCAGCGGCACCGGCACCAGCGGCTCGTCCAGCTGGGGCGGCGGCACCGGCAGCTCGGGCAGCTCCGGTTCGGGCAGCACCGGCAGCGGCACCAGCACCTCCTCCGGCTACGACCAGTCGGGCTCCTCGGGCTCGTCAGGTAGTTCAGGCAGCTCAGGCAGCATGGACCAGGGCAGCACCGGCGGCAGCGGCATGACCGGCGCCACCGGCAGCGCCGGCGGCAGCGCGGCCGTCGCACCCGGCACCAGCCCGAATGCCACCGTGGCCGCGATCGAAGTCGTGCCGGGCCAGGGCAGCGCCGGCGCAACTGAGGGCGGCAGCGCCTCGTCGTCGATGGGCAGCAGCGCCGGCGGCAGCACCGCCAGCTCGTCCGGCAGCGACCGCAGCTACCGCGTGACCCTGCGCATGGACGACGGCAGCACCCAGGTGGTCAGCCAGTCGAGCACGCCGGATTTCCGCAGCGGCGACCGGGTGTCCCTGTCGGGCGGCGTCATCCAGCACTGAGTCTGCCGCCGGTACTCCGGCCCGGACCGCACAGCCCCAGCGCCAACATCAACGCATCCTGCGTCAATGCGACCATCCAGATGATGAAGCGGGGAGCGCCTGGACGCGTCTCGATGCCGCGTCCGGGTTGCGATGCGCGCCCTACGCGCGCCGCGGGCTTGCTTTCGCCCCCGCTTCCTTCGTCCCCACCGTCCCTGCCGCCCCCGACAAGGCGGCACTGGCCGGCATCCCGACCCGCACCACGCCGGCAACCGGTTCCGCGGCGTTTTCCGCTGCGTACGGCTGCGCCGTGTTGGCCGAGCGTGCCGGCGCCGCCTCGATCAGCTCGGCCATGCGGCGGGCGGTGTTGTCCCAGGAAGTGGCGGCAACCACCGCCAGCATGGCATCGACCATGCGCCGGCGCTGCTCGGGACTCAAGGCCAGCGCCGCTTCGCAGGCGGCGATGAATTCGGCGGCCGAGGTCGCGATCGACACCACGTGGCCGTAGGGGTTGGCGACGTCGGCGATCGGCGTGCTCACGATCGGCAGCTGGGCCGCCATGTATTCCAGCACCTTGGTCGGGCTGATGAATCGGGTCGCTTCATTGATGGCGAACGGCATCAGGCACACGTCCCAGCCGGCCAGCAGATCGGGCAGCACGGCGTACGACTGCTGGCCCAGGTAATGGATGTTGGCGCGGCGCGGCAAGCGCTCGGGGTCGATCTTGACCACCGGGCCGGCCAGCACGATCTGCCATTCCGGATGGGCGTCGGCGACTTCGCCGACCAGTTCCGGGTCGAAGCGTTCGTCCAGCACGCCGTAGAAACCCAGGCGCGGGTGCGGAATCGCTTGCTGTTGCGGGTGCACGCGCTCGCGGTCGAGCGCCTGCTGGAAATGCACCACGTCGACGCTGCTCGGAAAGCAGTGCACGTTCGGGTGGCGGTTCTTCTTGGCTTCGTAGAGGCTGGGGCCGCCGGCGAACACCAGGTCGGCCAGGTTCAGCAAGGCGCTTTCGCGCTGCAGCAGCTGCTTCGGCGGATTCTTGAACGAGGCCAGCTCGTCCATGCAGTCGTAGACCACCAGCGCGGGTTGCAGGGCCTGCAGCAGGGGCAGCGCCATCGGGGTATAGAACCAGGCGACCACGTCCTCGCCTGGTGGTGCCAGCTGCGCCACCATCGGCTGCAGCAGGCGCAGCTGCTCGTCGTGGAAGCCGGCGCCATGGATCGGGGTGTGGGCGCGGCACACGGTCACGTTGGGAGCCGGACTGGAGCGCTCCATGAAGGGTGCGCCGTCATCGTATTCCGGCTCCTCGACGAACAGGACCGGGTAATGCTGCGCCAGGCGCGACAGCAGGTGCTGCGGCCGCTGGAACACGAAATCCCAACGCAGGTGACTGAAAACGACGATCGTGGTCATGGCTACTCCTTAGTCGCCCGTTGCGGGCGGTCGGTTGATCGAAAAGACGTTGTTGCCGTACTGCGGCCGACCGCCTGCACTTCTGATGCGCGGCCCGGACACGGGGTCCGGGCCGCCGCGAGCGCTTCAGGCTGGACCCGGCCCTTCTCCCTCCTCCTGCGCGTCGCGCGTCTGCAGCGGGACGTTGCGGGTGGCGGCACTGATGACTTCGAACGGCAGCTTGGGCGTCCGGTCGGCGTTCAGCAGGCCGTTCGCCTCCTGGAATGTGTCGGCGAATTGCGTGTAGCAGAAGCCGCTGAACATGAAGGTCTCGTTGACCACTTTCAGCAGGCGTTGGTACAGCGCGTGATAACTCTCGGCTGTCTGGGAACGCGTGTAGCCCCAGGTCCCGTCTTCCGGGGTCGCGTTCGGGTCGTAGGCGATGCCGCCGAATTCGGTCAGCACGATCGGCTGGCCGCGGTGCGGGAAACCGTCCAGCGTCAGGATGCGGCCGCCCGGACGGCGCTGATCGAACAGGGTGCGCACCGGGTCGGACACTTCGTAGCGCGCCTTGATCTTCTCCGGGTCGCTGTCGTAGTCGTGGATGCCGAGGATGTCGGTGGCCGAGGCTTCCCAGCCGTCGTTGCCGATCACCGGACGGGTCGAATCGAGCGTGCGCGTCAGGTGGTACAGCGCCTCGACGGCATTGCGATGCGCCTGGGTCAGCGTCAGGTTCGGCACGCCCCAGGATTCGTTGAACGGCACCCACACGATGATGCAGGGGTGGCTGTAGTCGCGTTCGATCGCTTCGGTCCACTCCTTGACGATGCGCTTGATCGCATGCGGCGAGAAGCGGTAGGCCGACGGCATCTCTTCCCACACCAGCAGGCCGAGCTTGTCGGCCCAGTACAGGTAGCGCGGGTCTTCGATCTTCTGGTGCTTGCGCACGCCGTTGAAGCCCATCAGCTTGGCCAGCTCGACGTCGCGCTTCAGGTGCTCGTCGCTCGGCGCGGTCATGAACGACTCGTTCCAGTAACCCTGGTCCAGCACCAGGCGCAGCGGATAAGGCCTTCCATTCAGCAGCAGGCGGTCGCGGTTGATGTGGAAGGAACGCAGCGCGGTGTACGACTTGATGTGGTCGACCACCTTGTCGCCGCAGCGCAGGATGACTTCGGCGTCGAGCAGGGTCGGACGCTCCGGGCTCCACAGCAGTTCATTGCGGGAATCGTCGATGCCGGGGTCGGACAGCGCGATCTTGCGATTGGCTTCGCCGCCCAGCAGCTTGTAATGGTCGTCGGCCAGCAGGTGTTCGCCGTGCCAGATCTTGACCTCGATAAACATGTCTTCCTGGATGTCGCCGCCGGCGAACACCTCGCAGCCGATCTCGAAGTTCTCGAAGATCGGGGTCCAGCGCAGCGAGCGGATGAAGGTGCGCGACACCTGCTCGATCCAGACGGTCTGCCAGATGCCGGTGGTACGCGGGTACCAGATCGAGTGCGGCTCCAGCAGCCAGTCCTGCTTGCCGCGCGGCTTGGCCAGGTCGGCCGGATCGTCTTCGACGAACACGGTCACGGTCTGCTTGCCGTCGGCCTTGAGTGCCTGCGTGATGTCGGCCGAGAACGGCGTATGGCCGCCCTCGTGCTCGGCCACCAGCTGGCCGTTGACCCAGACCCGGGCGAAATAATCGACGGCGCCGAAGTGCAGGATGGTGCGCTGCTCGGTCGGCGCCAGCTCGAAGTCGCGCTCGTACCAGCAGAAGCGGTGGAAACCGGTGTCCTGGATGCCGCTGAGCTCGGTCTCGGGGGCGAACGGGACTTCGATCTCGTGGGTCCAGTCGGTCACGCCTTGCGGCATGCGCGAGACCAGCTCGTCATCGAAGCGGAAACGCCATTTTCCGTTCAGGTTGATCCAATTGTCACGTACCAGCTGGGGGCGGGGATACTCGAACTGACTCATTATTGTTGTTCCTTTCCTTGGGTCAGGACCGGGATCAGAATGCGTCCCTGGCGTCCTGCTTTGTTGTAGGTGGAGAGTGCTGCCTGTGCTGCCTGCAGGGCTTGTCCGGCGCGGCACAGTGCAACCGTGGCCCCGCCGAAACCGGCTCCCGTCAGGCGTGCGCCGAGCACGCCAGGGGCGGCGCGCAAGGCATCCACCAACTGGTCGAGCTCGGGAATCGAAACTTCGTAGTCGTCGCGCAGACTGTCGTGCGACGCGTTCATCAGGGCGCCGAAGCGTTCGGCGTCCACGCCCTGCGCCGCTTCCAGCACGCGCAGGTTTTCCTGTACCACGTGGCGCGCGCGGCGCCGCAGCGGTTCCGGCAGGGTCTCCACGGACGCCGGGTCCTGCACGTCGCGCAGCGCCTCGACGGCCAGCTTGCGCGAGGCTTCCTCGCATTCCGCGCGGCGCTCGTTGTACTTGCTGGCCGCCAGGGTGCGCGGCACGCCCGAATCGACCACGATCAGCTCGGTGCCGGGCGGCAGTTCGACCAGCCGGTGTGCCAGCGTGCGCGCATCGATGAACAGCATGTGCCCTTCGTCGCACAGGCTGGACGCCATCTGGTCCATGATCCCGCAGTTCACGCGCGCATAGTCGATCTCGGCGCGCTGGGCGATCTGCGCCAGCTTGACGTCGTCGAGTTCGAAGCCGAGCAGCTGGCGCAGCGCGCGCAGCGTGGCCACCTCGAGCGCCGCCGAGGACGACAGGCCGGAGCCGACCGACAAATTGGTGGTGACGTAGAAGCGCAGCGGCGGCACCGTCACGCCGGTGGCTTCCACCAGGCGGATGCAGCCCTCGATATAGCTGCCGAAGCCCTGCGGCGCACTGCCGCCACGGGCGGCGAAGGTGACGTTGCCGTCCAGCGTGCCGGAATACAGGTGGTGCTGGTCGTCGATGCTGTGCGCCAGCGCCACCTCGGTCCGCTGCGGGGTCGCCACCGGCAGCATGTAGCCGTCGTTGTAGTCGGTATGCTCGCCCAGCAGGTTGACCCGGCCGGGAGCGGAAGCGAACGCCTCCGGGGCGCCGCCGAAAAAGGATTCGGGACTATTCATCGTTATCGTGTCTCCAGCCAGAGGGGCCGCTTGCGCCCCCCGATCTCGGTCGCCGGCCACTGCGGGTCCAACGTCAGGTTGTCCAGGCCGTTCGGCCCGAGCAGGAAGGTGTCTTCCACCCCGATGCCGGCATAGCCCGGGTTGAACGCGAACGCCATGCCGGTCTCCAGCCCGGTCGCGGTGCTGGGGGTGGCGACGATCTCGCGCGCCGCATAGCCGGTGATGCCGCCCTGGTGGCGGGCGCGGATCGCGTCCGGCCGGTTGGCGTGGCGGTAAGCCGCGTCCAGCGCGTGATACACCGCGGCCAGCGAATTGCCGGGACGGACCGCATCCAGGCCGGTGGCCTCCACCTGCAGCACTTCCATCTGTTCGACCGGCGCCGGACCGAAGCTCACCGAACGGCTCATGCTGGCGTGCAGGCCGTCGCGGCGCGCGCATACCTGCAGCGTCGCGCGCCCGCCGAGGCGCTCGTGCGACGGCGCCGGCTGGCGGAACAGCGACAGGCGCCGTTCGCCCGCCGCCAGCACCAGCGCCGGCTGGATGCCGCGCGCCCACAGCGCGCGCGCCGCCGCCGCGGCCAGTTCGAACTCGGTCCATTCGGGGCGCGCCGCGCGCAGTACTTCGCCCACGGCGGCCGCGGCTTCGGCGCCCAGCGCACGGTAGCGGGCCTGCTCGTCGGCGTCCAGCACCATGCGGCGCAGGCGCAGGCTGACCGGCAACGGCTGGTCGACGTGGTTCGGTCGGTCGGTCAGCACCGCTCCGCCGGCGGCCGCGCCCAGCACGTAGGTCTCGCGCAGCTCGACCTCGGTCCAGGGCGCGATGTGGAAGGTGAAGCCGGGCGGCACCTGTTCCTGGCGCAGGCGCTCGGCCTCGCCTTCGTCGGTCAGGATCACGGCGTCGTCGCGCGTGACCAGCACCTCGGCCGCGCCGCCGTCGGCGGCCAGCTGCGGCGAGGCGTCGCCGCCGGCCGTCACCCAGGCAAACCAGTCCGGACTGCGCAGGCGGATCGCGCCGGCGCCGGCCGGGTCCAGTCCTTCGCGCAGCAGCGCCAGTTTGGCCGCCACTTCGGCGGCGCGGGATACGAGTGCCGGATTGGGTTCGCTCATGCGCCATCCTCCAGGTTGATCTCGACCTGCTGCAATTCGTAGGCCGTGGTTTCGGGAAGCACGTCCATCGCGAACATGCCGGCGCCCAGCTCGGTGCCGGCCAGGTACTTCAGGCGATCGCGAGTGCGGTAAGGCGGGTAGAACTGCGCGTGCAGCTGGGTTTCCGGATGCGCCGCGCCGTCCAGCGGCGCCTGGTACCACGCCATCAGGTAGGGAAACGGCCGGTCCCACAGACTGTCGAACTTCAGCAGCACGGTCTTCAGGGCGCGCGCCAGGCTCTCGCGCTGCGGCGGCGTGAGCGCGGCGAAGTCCGGGCACGGGTCGGTCGGCATCACCCACACTTCGTACGGATAGCGCGCGCAGGCCGGCACGAAGGCGATCGCGTAATCGTCCAGGTACAGCACGCGCTTGCCGTCGGCGGCTTCGTCGCGCGCCATGTCGCACAGCAGGCTTGCACCGTGCTGCAGATAGTATTCGCGCTCCTGCGCCAGCATGCGCGCCGGCACCGTCGGCACGAACGGGTAGGCGTAGATCTGGCCGTGCGGATGGTGCAGCGTGACGCCGACCTCGGTGCCGCGGTTCTCGAACGGCAGCACGTACTGGATGTCCTGGCGGCCCTGCAGACGCACGGTGCGGTCGCCCCATACCTGCAGCAGCAGTTCGATGCGCGACAGCGGCAGGCGGCCGAGCGCGGTCTTCGGGTCCTGGGTGAACACCACCACCTCGCACTTGCCGTTGGCGGGCGCGGTCGGCACCGTCAGCGAGGGCGGGTCGTGGGCGTCCGGGGCCAGCGCCGGAAAGCGGTTGTCGAACACCGCGATCTCGTATTCGCCGGCCGGCAGCTCGGTCGGATGCGCGGCATCGAGGGTGGGCGCCAGCGGATTGTATTGCGGCGCCGGCTGGTAGGTGCGGTTCTGGCGGTAGGCGGCATATGTCACCCATTCGCCGCGCAGCGGATGCCAGCGCAGGTGCGGATTCGCATGCTGCGGCTCGGGGAAAGGGCTGGGCGCAGCCGTCCCTTCCGATATCGGCCGAGTGCTGTATAGCGTCAAATGTCGTCCGTCAGGTTTTACGCGTTCTTGGCTATGCATGGCGAGTGAATGTCGAGCGGCTTCGGGTGCTGCGGCGCAATGCCGCAGCGAGGTTCCGACAGCGAATCCGCAGTCAAGAACCGATCCTAACATGCAGTTTTCGCCACATTTTCTGGTAGTCACTACTCGATTTTCCAGCCATCAACTGACGGGCGCGACACTCGTACCGGCCGGTTTGCCGCGGTTGCTTTCTCTCCTAGGGAAAGGCGAAGCGCAGGCAAGGCTTCTCCTATGAAACCACGGCGCCCGTAGGCATATACTTACACGATGATTAGAAAAATTCACTGGTTTCGGCAAGGCTTTCGCCTACAGGCCGTCCCCTGTTCCGGATCGCGGATGCGGGCTTCCGCAGCGTCCGGGCCGGCGTTTGGATGCTGCGGCGCAAAAAAAAAGCCCGGCGCAACGGCCGGGCGCATGATGCAGGATACGGCGCCTATTTCGCCAGCTCGGCCATGACGGCCGTGTACATCTCCAGGTTCAGCAGCAATTGCTTGACGGTGATGAACTCGTGCTCGGAGTGGCCGGTGTACACGGTGCGCGGCATCGACGGCCCGAAGCTCACCGCGCGCGGGAACAAGCGCGAATTGGTGCCGCCGCCAACCGCCACCGGCTTCGGGTCCTTGATCCCGGTGTAGTACGAGAACACGCCCATCAGCACCGGCAGCTGCGGCGCGTCCTTCTGCACCCAGGGGTCGCCGATCTGCACCTTGACGTCGAGCGGTGCGCCGTGCGCGCCCTGCCAGCGGGCCAGCGCCGCATTGATCTCGTTGGTCAGCTGCTCGGCGGTCTTGCCCTGCGGGCGGCGGACGTTGATCGCGACCTCGATGCCGGCCTGCCCGCCGCCGGTGTCGCCTCGATCGTGCTGGCGGATCACTGTGGGGGCGAAGGTCATCGGCCCCATGAAGGCATCGCGGTAGGCGATGTTGCCGAACTTCTCGCCGACATAGCCGGTGCCGACCATCTCGTTGAGGAAGTTGACCGCCGCGCCGGCGCCGCTGTCGGGCCAGGTGCGCACCGCCAGCGCGTCGGCCAGCATGCTGACCGCGTTGACGCCGTCTTCCGGCTTGGAAGAATGGGCCGACACGCCCTTGGCCGTGACCACCAGGTCGCGCTCTTTCCACGCGAAGGTATAGCGCATGCCGGACTGCTTCGCGCCGCGCTGGCGGATCTGCGCTTCCAGCGCCGGGGTGGCGCCGGCGATCGTGGCCTCGGCATCCTCGGGAATCTGGCTGCCGAAGAAGCCGCCGCCGAACTGCGCGATGACGGGCTCGGCGGGATCGGCAGGGGCGGCCGGCAGCGCCGTCTTCGGCAGCGTCACGGCCACGGTGCCGTAGCCCTTCTCCGCCGTCACCGCCGGGTACTCGGCATCCAGCGTGATGTTCACCTGCGGCAGCGGGTGGCTCTTGACGAACTGCTCCAGCGGGCCCCAGTCCGACTCCTCTGCCATGTAGACATACAGCTCGATGCGCTTGGACAGCGGCAGCTGCACATCCTTCAGCGACTTCATCGCATACAGGGCGGTGGCGATCGGGCCCTTGTCGTCCTCGGCGCCCCGCGCCAGCAGCTTGCCGGGCTCGCTGGTGCGGTCCAGCTCGAACGGCGACTTCTTCCACTTGGACGGATCGACCGGCTGCACGTCGCCGTGCGCGACCAGGCCGATCTTCTCGTCGCCCTGGCCGAGGCCGATCACCACCACGCAGCCGTGGTCGGCGAAGTCGAGGCCGAAGCTCTCGGCCTGCTGCCTGAGGAACTGGCGGAAGGCGGCGTGCGTCGGATTCTTGTCGCAGGGGATGTTCTCGTCGGCCACCGTGTTATAGCTGACCAGCTTGGCCAGCAGGTCGACCACATCGGTGCGGTAGGTGCCGGCGGCGTGCTTGGCGGCGTTCAGTGCCGGTTCGCCGGGGGGCGCCGGGGCGGCGCTGGCGCCCGGCAATGCGGTGCCGAGCGCGGCGGCCAGCAGCAGGCCGGCCAGGGTGGTGTGTTTCAGCATGTGCGGCCTGTGTCTCCAGATTTTCTAAGGCGCAAGAAGTCTAGCAGGAAGGTCACGGGCCGAGAAGCGCTGCACGCGCAGCGTCACGCCGCCACATCGGGTATCGTAGTGATTATGGCGACAACGATAAGGAACAAGCAGGCATGACTTACAAAACCATCCAGCGGGTGCACCCCGCGATGCGCGACGATATCGGCGATCTGATCACCCAGCGTCCGGTGCCGGGCCCGCATCTCGACCAGATCGATCCCTTCCTCTTCCTGAACCACCACGGTCCGCAGGTCTATCCGGCGCACAACCGCGGCCTGCCCTTCGGCCCGCATCCGCACCGCGGCTTCGAGACCGTCACCTTCATCCTCGACGGCCTGCTGGCGCACCGCGACAGCGCCGGCCACGAAAGCATCATCGGCCCGGGCGGGGTGCAATGGATGACGGCCGGACGCGGCCTGGTGCATGCGGAAATCTCGCCGCAGGAATTTTTGGAGCGCGGCGGTCCGCTCGAAATCCTGCAGCTGTGGGTCAACCTGCCCCCTGCCCTCAAGATGACCGAGCCGCGCTACATCGGCCTGCAGCGCGACCAGCTCCCGGTGATCGAGAGCGAGGACGGCAAGGTGCGCCTGCAGCTGATATCGGGCGAGTACGGCGGCGTGACCGGTCCGATCCCGTCGCTCACCGGCGTGTTCATGAGCACGGTCGAGATGAAGGCCGGATCGCGCCTCTACCTGAACAACCTGCTCGACCGCAACGTGTTCCTGTACGTGGTGCGCGGCGTGATCGCGGTCCAGCCGGACACCGTCAGCGCCTTCCACCTGTGCGAGTTCGAGCCGGAAGGCGACGAGCTCGAGATCGTCGCCGACCAGGACTGCGTGCTGCTGCTGGGCCACGCGGAACCGATCCGCGAGCCGGTGGTGTCGCACGGTCCCTTCGTGATGAACACGCGCGAAGAGATCAACCAGGCGATCCGCGACTACCAGGCGGGCAAGTTCGGCGCGCCGATGTGACCGCGCAGCTGATGTGACCGCGCAGCTGATGTGATCGCGCAGCTGATGTGATCGCGCAGCTGATGTGATCGCACAACTGATGCGGCGCGCGCGGCGCTGAAAAAAGAGCCGGCCCGGTCCCTGTGGCCGAGCCGGCGGTGTGCTCCCATGCGCCATGCCGGGCCATGCCCCGGCAGGTGGCCGGCGTCAACGCGCCGTGCTCACCACCACTTCGCTGGCGAAGGGGACCTGGTCGAAGGTCATGCGGGTGCCGCTGTCGCGGGCGATGAAGCGGTTGTTCCCCTGCGACATCAACTCCTCGCGCTTGCCGTCCAGCTCGGCGTACAGGCGATCGCGGCTGTCCGACAGCACCAGCGTGCGGCCATCCTCGAGGCGGAAGGCGCCCTTCATGCGGCGCGCGTCGCCGTGTGCCATGTGGTAACCGCTATGGGGGCCGGCCTGCACCGTGACGGTGTTGGCGGCAGTTGCCTGCGACGATGGGATCGACGGGTCGGCAAAGGCCGAAACGGACAGGGTGGCGGCACCGAGGAAAGCCAGGACGTGTTGAATGCGCATGATTGCTCCAATGAACGATACGAGATAAGTCACGGACCGCAAGGCTTTTAGCAAAACAATTGTTCGCAGTCTTCGCGGTCTTCCGATTTTCATCTCGCCGCGTCAGCAATGTGCGGCGAGTGATGACAGTCTAGGCAGGCCGCCCGCGGGCGTCATCCGGCATCTGCCGAAGCGTCGAAAATGCGGCATGAACTGCTGAAAATGCGGCTTGAAGCGTTGCAAATGCATACACATCGGCGCTGCGTTCGCGTATTGCGGCAGCGCTTGCGAACGCGCCGCCACGGCGATATCCGCTACAGTTTCGTCATCCCGATCCGACGAGACACCCCATGCACCCAGCCCCTCTCGCCGCCACCACGCGCGGCTACCCCGACACCGGCTATGCCGTCGAAAACATCCATTACGGCTCGGTTGCCGTGGTCGACGCGGGCGGCCGCCTGCTGTATGCGAGCGGCGACCCCGACTTCATGACCTTCACCCGCTCGGCCCTGAAACCCTTCCAGGCCCTGCCCTTCGTGCTGGACGACGGCCCGGCGCGCTTCGGCCTGAGCCGCGACGAACTGGCGCTGCTGTGCGCCAGCCACTCGGGCGAGGAAAAGCACGTGGCCGGGGTGCGCTCGATCCTGAACAAGATCGGCGTCGACGAAAACCACCTGGAATGCGGCTGCGCGGTGCCGCTGTTTTACGAATTCACCGGCCAGCCGGTGCCGGCCGAACGTCGCTGGAGCCCGGTCCACCACAACTGCTCGGGCAAGCACAGCGGCTTCCTGGCCTGGTGCCGCCTGCACGGCGCGCCGCTCGCGAACTATGTCGACCCCGCGCACCCGCTGCAGCAGGCGGTGCGCAGCACGCTGGCCGACGCCGTCCAGATCAACGAGGAACAGCTCCCGACCGGCATCGACGGCTGCTCGGCGCCGAACTTCGCGATGCCGCTGGCGCGCCTGGCCCACCTGTATGCGCGCCTGGCGCAGGGCGGCCGCGCGCATGGCGGAAAGTCGCGCCTGGGCGGCGCCATGGACGACCTGTTCGACGCCATGACTGCCCGCCCCGACCTGGTTTCGGGCGAGGCGCGAACCGACCTGGCCTGGATGGGCGCCGGCGGCGGCGACTGGGTCGCCAAGATCGGCGCCGATGCGGTGCAGGCGATCGGCATCCGCTCGGCCGGCATCGGCATCGCCGTCAAGGTCGCGGACGGCAACGTGCGCGCGCTGCACCCGGCGGTCTACAGCGTGCTCGACCAGCTTGGCCTGCTGAACGCAGAACGCCGCGCCCTGCTCGACGTCTACCGCAACCCGCCGATCAGGAATGCCCGCGGCACGGTCGCCGGCGACATCCACGCCGTCTTCACCCTGCAACCCGTCTGATCCCGCGCAAACCGGGGTCAGAGCCCGGTTTTTGGCAAGATCCACAAGCCAACAACAAGCAGCGCAGATTCGGGGTCAGAGCACAATCCGGGGTCAGAGCAAAAAGCTGGGCAATGTTTTGGGGTTAATGCATTGCCAACACGGACCACGCTGGCTGCCCCATGAAGTGTGCTCGCCGGCGCGTCTTCCCGGACGAAGTGCACCTACCGTCTCCAGGGAAGCCGCGGGCAATTGCCGCGCAAAGTGCTCTGACCCCGAATTGTGCTCTGACCCCGAAGTGGGGTATTTGCTTGATGGAATGGTATAAACGGTTTACGCCACCTGCGCCCGCAGTATCTCGCCCAGCACCCCCAGCACCTGCCCATCGCCCCAATACGCCGAATGCGACGCCGGATTCCAGCTCTTCAGGATCCAGTTCACCATCCCCTGCCCGGCATTGATCACCCGGTCCTGCACCAGCGCCGCATACTCGGGCGACAGCGGCTGCAGCGGCCAGCCGAGTGCGTCGTCCGGGTCGTAGATGTTGATCCACTCGAAGCCCGGGGTCGGCGGCGCGATCGGCTTGATGTCCATGGTCTTGTGGGCGGCGACGAAGATCGGGATGTTGCAGCCGGTGGTAACGATGGCGGTGCAGTTGCCGCCGGCCAGGAAGCGCCGTTCGTCGGCGCTCAGGCGGTGCCCCAGCGCGCGCATCGACCAGGCATCGATGTCCTTCCAGATGCCGGCCGCCACCGTCCCGCCGCCGAGCGCCTTCTGCGCATCGTAGACATAGCTGGACAGCACCTGGCAGCCGAGCGACTGCGCCAGGAACACGATGCGGCTGTCCGGCGCGAATTTGTATACGCCGAGCAGCTGGCGCGCGATCGCGGCCTGGGCCAGCTCGTAGACCGATCCGGTCAGCTCCTTGCGGTTTTCCAGCCCGGCGGCGTCGCCGAAGCCGAACAGCAGAAAGCGGCGCAGCTCGTCGTAGTGCAGCCGGGCGCCGGCCTGCGACCTGGCCCACACGGTTTCCTGGTTCGGCTTCAGGATGTCCTGGTAGTAGATCGAGCGGAAATCGACCTGCGCGGCGGCCTCGCCCAGGCGGTCGTGCAAGGTGCGGAACAGCTGCTCGGCATACTCGCGCGGGGTTTCTCCCATTCCGTGGACGGTCAGCAGTGCGGCTTGCGGCATGGCGCTTCTCTCAAACATGGTCCCGCTGCCATTCTGGCATGTCTCCCGCTTGCGCCGCGCACATGTCTCCAACATATCCTTTACAAGATGTCTTGCATAAAATAATATCGATAGATTCCTATCTATTTTATGGCTAATGATGAGTCGTCTACCTGAATCGCCCGCGGAACGCTTCTCGGCGGCATTGCACGGGAGCGCGCGCCTGTGGCGCCTGGCGCTCGACAAGCGCCTGAAGCACCTCGGCATCGGCCAGTCCGGCTGGATGACGATCGCGATGATCGCCAAGGCCGACGCGCCGATGTCGCAGCGCGCGCTGGCGGACCTGGTGGGCGTCGAAGGGCCGTCGATGGTGTCGATGCTGGACCGCCTGGAGCGCGACGGTTTCGTCACGCGCGCGCCCTGCCCCAACGACCGCCGCGTCAAGCTGGCGCACCTGACCGACGCCGGACGCACGGTCTACAGCGAGGTGCGCAAGGAAGCCGAAGCCTTCCGTACCCGGCTGCTGGCGGATCTCGATCCGGCCACGCTGGCGGCGGCGGCCACGCTGCTGGAAACCCTGCGCACCCGCATCGAGGGCGAACTGTGAGCGACGGCGCGAACCCCGTCCCCGGACGGGCGCCCCTGAACCGCACCATGATCACGGTGTCGATCATGCTGGCGACGATCATCCAGGCGCTCGACGGCACCATCGCCAACGTCGCCCTGCCCCACATGCAGGGCTCGCTGTCGGCATCGACCGACCAGATCACCTGGGTGCTGACCTCCTTCATCGTGGCCGCCGCGATCGCCACGCCGCTGAACGGCTGGCTGGTCGACCGCTTCGGCCTCAAGAATGTGTTCCTGGTCTCGGTGGCCGGCTTCACCATCGCCTCGGTGCTGTGCGGGCTGTCGGCCACGCTGACCGAGATCGTCATCGCGCGCATGCTGCAGGGCGTGTTCGGCGCCGCGCTGGTGCCGCTGTCGCAGTCGGTCCTGCTCGACATCAACCCCAAGGAAAAGCACGGCTCGGCGATGGCGGTATGGGGCATGGGCGTGATGATCGGCCCGATCCTCGGCCCGTCGCTGGGCGGCTGGCTGACCGACAGCTACAGCTGGCGCTGGGTATTCTTCATCAACGTGCCGATCGGCGCCATGGCCTTCTGGGGCATCTGGCGCTACATCCACGGCGAAAAGGGCGCACGGCGCGTGCGCTTCGACATGTTCGGCTTCGTCACGCTGTCGGTCGCCATCGGCGCGCTGCAGATGCTGCTCGACCGCGGCGAGCAGAACGACTGGTTCTCGTCGATCGAGACCTGGGTCGAACTGATCCTGACGACGCTCGCCTTCGCCTACTTCATCGGCCACTCGCTCACCAGCCCGGTGGGCCAGACCTTCGTCGATTTCCGGCTGCTGAAGAACTCGAACTACGTGACCGGGCTGCTGCTGATCTTCATCGTCGGCATGGTGCTGTTCGCCACCCGCGCGCTGATGCCGACCATGCTGCAGGGCCTGATGGGCTACCCGGCGATGATGGCCGGCCTGGTCACGGCGCCCTCCGGCCTGGGCACGATGGCGGCGATGATGGTGGTCGGACGCCTGACCGGCAAGGTCGATTTCCGCCTGCTGCTGGGCGCCGGCTTCGCCATCACCGCGTTCTCGCTGTGGCAGATGACCGGCTACACGCTGGTGCTGTCGAAGTCCGACATCGTCTGGCCCGGCGTGATCCAGGGTATCGGCCTGGGCCTGGTATTCGTGCCGCTGTCGGCCGCCACCTTCGCCACGCTGTCGCCGCAGATGCGCGCCGAAGGCACCGCCCTGTACAGCCTGGTGCGCAACATCGGTTCCTCGATCGGCATCGCGCTGGTGCAGGTGCTGCTGGTGCGGAACACGAATACCGCGCACGAAGCCTTGAGCGCGCATATCGACAGCGCCAACGCCGCGCTGCAGGACCCGGCCGGCATGTACAGCATGGCGACCCAGGCCGGCGCCGCCATGATCAACAACGAAGTCACGCGCCAGGCCTCGATGATCGCCTACGTCGACGACTACTGGCTGATGATGCTGCTGACCGTGGCCGTGATCCCGATGCTGCTGCTGATCCGTCCACCCAAGGCAGGCAGCGGTCCGGCCCAGGTCGACCACGCCGCGATGGAATAACCCGAGAAAGACAAACAAGTGCGCTATCCCAAACTCCTTCCGATCGCGGCCGCGGCAAGCACGCTGGCCCTGCTGGCCGGCTGCCTCAGCGTGCCGCCCGACACCACGCACGCAGCCGGCCCCGACGCCGCCAGGGCGCGCCTGGCCGCCGGCATCGTCCTGCCGGCGGACGCTTGGCCGGCCGAGCAATGGTGGCTCGGCTACCGCGACCCGCAGCTGAACGAACTGGTCGCCCGGGCCCTGCACGACAGCCCGAGCCTGGCCGTGGCGCAGGCGCGCCTGGCCGGCGCCCGCGCCGTCGTCCAGACCGAGAACGCCAACCAGGGCGCCCAGGTCGGCCTGGCCACCGGCGCCAACCGCCAGCGCTATTCGTCCAACGGTTTCTTCCCGCCGCCGCTCGGCGGTGCCTGGTACAACGACTTTTCGGTGCAGGCACGCGCCAGCTACGACTTCGACTGGTGGGGCAAGCACCGCGCGCTGATCGCCGCCGCGCTGGGCGAAGCCAATGCGCGCCAGGCGGAAGGCGCGCAGGCGGCGCAGACGCTGGCGGCCTCGGTGGCGCAGAGCTACTTCCGCCTGCAGATGCTGTGGGCGCGGCAGGACAACGTGAAGGCCCTGATGGCGGTCCAGCGCGACCTGATCGCGGATCGCCAGGCGCGCATGGCGCACGGCCTGCTGAGCCAGGACGCGCTGCAGAGCGCGGAACTCGACCTGGCGACCTTGACCGAGCAGGCGGTGCGCTACGACACCGAGGCGGCGCGCGAACGCGAAGCGCTGCGCGCGCTGATCGGCGGCGACGCCGATGCGCTCGGCAACCTGGCGCGCTTCCAGCCAGCGCCGGCCGCCAACGCGCTGCCGCACGAACTCGGCATGGAACTGCTGGCGCGCCGTCCCGACCTGCAGGCCGCGCGCTGGCGCGTCGAGGCCCAGCTCGGGCGCGTGACGGCCAGCGAACTGGCCTTCCGTCCGGACATCAACCTGATGGGTTCCATCGGCCTGGACGCGGTTTCGCTCGGCAAGCTGCTGCGCTACCCGAGCCGCACGCCGCTGATCGGCGCCACGCTCGACCTGCCGCTGTTCGACAGCGGCCGCCTGAAGGCCCAGCTGGGCGTGGCGCGCGCCGACCGCGACACCCTGCTCGCCGAGTACAACGAAGCGGTGCTGAACGCGGTGCGCGACGTGGCGATGGAAGCGGCGACGCTGCAGGGCCTCGAACGCGAAACGGCGTCGCACGGCGCCGCGCTGGACGCCAGCGCGAAGCTCGCCGCGAATGCCCAGGCGCGCCTGCAACGCGGCCTGGCCGACCGTGCCGCGGTGCTGCAGGCAAAACAGACCCTGCTGCGCCAGCGCGACACCGACCTGCAACTGGTGGACGCCCGCCTGCAGGCCCAGGTGGCGCTGGTCAAGGCGCTCGGCGGCGGCTACCGCGCGCCGGCCATCCAGACCGCATCCGTCCAGACCTCCCCGAACACGAAAGCCCGATAAATCATGAGCACAGCCACCACAAACAACAGCAACGGCGGCAGCAGCGGCGCAAAGCCGGGCAAGCGCAAGCTCGTCCTGCTGGCGATCACCGCCGCCTTCGTCGCCGCCGGCATCGGCTACGGCGCCTACTACGCGCTGGTCGCCTCCAAGCGCGTCGAGACCGACAACGCCTACGTCGGCGGCAACCTGGTCAACGTCTCGTCGCAGGTGACCGGCAGCGTGGTCGAGATCCGCGCCGACGAAACCCAGCTGGTGAAGGCCGGCGCCGAGATCGTCAAGCTGGACCCGGCCGACGCCGCGGTCAACCTGGCCCAGGCCGAAGCACGCCTGGGCAGCGCCGTGCGCCAGCAGCGCGAGCGCTACTCGAACGTCGGGCAGTACCAGGCCGCGGTCGAGCAGCGCCGCGTGGCGCTGAAGACGGCGCAGGACGACCTGGCACGCCGCGCCCCGCTGGCGGCCGACAATGTCGTCTCGGGCGAAGACGTGGCGCACGCGCGCCGCGCGGTCGAGGATGCCAAAGCCGCACTCGAGATCGCGCAGCAGCAGCTGGCCGCGGCGCGCGTGTCGGTGGCGGGTGTGGCGCCAAGCGAGCACCCTGCCGTGCTGGCGGCCAAGGCCGACTACCTGGGCGCCTGGCTGGCGGCACGCCGCAATGCCATCGTGGCGCCGGTGAGCGGCTACGTGGCCAAGCGCAGCGTGCAGGTCGGCAGCCGCATCGCCCCGGGCGCGCCGTTGCTGTCGATCGTGCCGCTGGACCAGCTGTGGATCGACGCCAACTTCAAGGAGTCGGAACTGCGCGACATCCGCGTCGGCCAGCCGGCCACCATCGAGGCCGACATCTACGGCAGCAAGGTGAGCTACCACGGCAGGGTGGTCGGCCTGGGCGCCGGCACCGGCAGCGCCTTCTCGCTGCTACCGGCGCAGAACGCCAGCGGCAACTGGATCAAGGTGGTGCAGCGGGTGCCGGTGCGCATCTCGCTGGACCCGAAGGAGCTGGCCGCGCACCCGCTGCGCGTGGGCCTGTCGGCGACGGTGGACGTGGACATCAGCGCCCGCGGCGGCAGCGCGCTCGGTACCGTGCCGGCGCCGGGCCCGGCGTATGCGACCAATGTGCTGGATCAGCCGCTGCAGGAGGCGCAGCAGGCTACGGATGCGATCGTGGCGAGGAATATGGCGAATTGATGTTCGCCGCCTGAGGCAACCACCACACTAAAAACCGTCGCCCCTGCGCAGGCAGGGGCCCAAGTTCTGCATGCGCCGCGTTAGTACGTGCAACTTGGGCCCCCGCCTTCGCGGGGGCGACGTTTTGGCGGCGCGGGCCGGCGTTCCGGGAACGTAGGTCCGCGCCTTTTCAGCTTCAGCTCAGCCGGCCACCACCGGCGTCAACGCCCGCCCGCCGCGGAACCACGCCCGCAGGTTGTCCAGCATCAGCTGCGCCATCGCCGCCCGCGTCTCGCGCGTGGCGCTGCCCAGGTGCGGGGTCAGCATCGCGTTGTCGAGCGCGAAGAAACGCGGGTCGATGTCCGGCTCGCCCTCGAACACGTCGAGCGCGGCGCCGGCGATGCCGCCCTGCTCCAGCGCCGCCAGCAGCGCGGCTTCGTCGACCAGCGAGCCGCGCGACACGTTCACCAGGTAGCCGTTCGGACCCAGCGCGGCCAGCACATGCGCGTCGATCAGGTGCGCGGTCTCGGCGCCGCCCGGCGCCACCACGATCAGGATATCGACGTCGCGCGCCAGCGTCGCCAGGTCGGCCTCGTAGCGCCAGGCCAGGTTCTGGTCGGTGCGGCCGTGGTAGGCCAGCGTCACGCCGAAGGGTTCGAGGCGCCGTGCGATGTCCTTGCCGATGCGGCCCAGGCCGACGATGCCGACGTGCTTGCCGGCCAGGCTGGTGGACAGCGGGAAGGCGGCTGCGGCCCAGCGTCCTTCGCGCACGAAGCGGTCCGCCTGCGGCAGCTTGCGCAGCAGCGACAGCAGCGTGCCGACGCACAGCTCGGCCACCGCGGCATTCAGCACGTCGGGCGTATTGGTCACCACGATCCCGCGCCGGGCCGCCAGGTCGAGCGGGATCTTGTCGTAGCCGACCCCGAAGGTGGCGATGATTTCGAGGTTGGGCAGGCGCTCGACCAGCGCCGCCGGCACCTCCAGGTTGCTGCGCGTGGCCACGCCGCGGACCGATGCGGCCAGCGCCGGATCGCGCTCCAGGTCGTCGATGCGCAGGCAGCGGAACTCGGCGTCGATCTGGGACTGCACCTCCGGCGGGAAGGTGCCGATCTGCAGCAGCCCGGTCATTGGGCCGCGGCGGCGTTGCCGATTTCCAGTTCGAAGGTGGCCACGCCGTCGACGCCGCCGCGCACGCGGTCGCCCGGGTTCAGCGCGTCGACGCCGGACGGGGTGCCGGTGTAGATCAGGTCACCCGGTGCCAGCGCGACGAAGCGCGACAGGTAGGCGATCACGTCGGGGATCGGCCAGATCATTTCGTTCAGGTTGCCTTCCTGCTTGCGCTGGCCGTTGACCTCGAGCCAGATGCTGCCCTCGGCAGGATGGCCGACGGCGCTCACCGGCTGCAAGGGGCTGCACGGCGCCGAGGCGTCGAAGCCCTTGGCCATGTCCCATGGACGGCCATCTTTCTTGGCGGCCGCCTGCAGGTCGCGCCGGGTCAGGTCGAGGCCGACGCCGTAGCCCCACACCAGGTCGAGCGCCCGTTCCGGCGCGATGTCGGTGCCGCCGCCCTTCAGTGCCACCACCAGTTCGATCTCGTGGTGCAGTTCCTGCGTCGACGGCGGATACGGCACGCTGCCGCTGGCCGGCACCACGGCATCGGCCGGCTTGGTGAAGAAGAACGGCGGTTCGCGATTCGGGTCGCTGCCCATTTCGCGCGCATGCGCGGCGTAGTTGCGGCCGACGCAGAACACGCGGCGCACCGGAAAAGCCTGGTCGGCGCCGCTCACGGCAACGGCGGGAGTGGCGGGTGGGGTAATGACGAAGCCAGTCATGCGAATCCTTGTAAAGACGGTTACCAAGCGCGCGCAACAGGCAGGCGCATCGGATACCTTATCACAATTGACATGGTGGCGAACATGGCTGGCACGCTTCGGGTGGCCGTGTTTACGGGCGTTTCGTACGCGCCATACGCACGTCGCCCCTGCGCAGGCAGGGGCCCAAGTTCGTTGCGAGCCCGCGGCGAATGCGACGGGCCGTTCGTGCAGCTTGGGCCCCTGCCTGCGCAGGGGCGACGTTAACAGCGGTGCAGTGTTTATACGATTGCGATTCCAGTACAGCCGATCAGAACTCTTCCCAATCGCTTTCCACCACATCGCGCGCAGGCGCACGCGATGCTGCCGCGGGCTTGGCGGCAGCCGGCTTCGCCGCCGGCCCCGCCACCGCAGCCGCGCGCTTTGCCGGCGCCGAAGCCGGAGCAGAAGCAGAAGCAGGAGCAGGAGCAGGAGCAGGAGCAGGCTTGGTAACCGCCAACCGCGGCGCGGACGATGCCGGCGCAGCAGCCGGCGCCGGCGCCCGCTCGAAGCCGCCCGCACGGGCGTCCAGCTTGAACACCGCCACCGCCTCGGTCAGGCGGCCCGCCTGTTCCTGCAGCGATTGCGAGGCGGCGGCGGCCTGCTCGACCAGCGCCGCGTTCTGCTGGGTCACGCCGTCCATCTGGGTGACGGCTTCGTTGATCTGCTGGATGCCGGCGCTCTGCTCCTGGCTGGCCGAGCTGATCTCGTTGAGGATGTCGGCCACGTGGCGCACGCTGGTCACGATCTCTTCCATCGTGGCGCCGGCGTCCTTCACCAGGCGGCTGCCCGCTTCGACGCGCTCGCTGGAGTCGCCGATCAGGCCCTTGATTTCCTTGGCCGCGGCGGCCGAGCGCTGCGCCAGGCTGCGCACCTCGCCCGCCACCACCGCGAAGCCGCGGCCCTGCTCGCCGGCGCGCGCCGCTTCGACCGCGGCATTCAGCGCCAGGATGTTGGTCTGGAAGGCGATGCCGTCGATGACCGAAATGATGTCGACGATCTTGCCGGATGCGGCGTGGATCTGCTCCATCGTCTGCACCACTTCGTGGATGACCTGGCCGCCGCGCGCGGCCACGCCGGTCGCGGTCTCGGCCAGCGTGTTGGCCTGGCGTGCATTGTCGGCGTTCTGCTTGACGGTGGAGGTCAGTTCTTCCATCGACGATGCCGTCTCTTCCAGCGAGCCGGCCTGCTGCTCGGTGCGCGAGGACAGGTCGAGGTTGCCGGCGGCGACTTCGGACGAGGCGGTGGCGATCGCGTCGGTGCTGCTGCGCACCGTGCTCACGGTGGCGACCAGCTGGCGGTTCATGGTGTCCAGCGCCTGCAGCAGCTGGGCCACCTCGCAGTTGCCCTTGACCTCGACCTTGCTGGTCAGGTCGCCGGCAGCGACGGCGTTGGCGACGTCGAGCGCCTGGCGCACCGGACGCGTGATCGACACCGTGATCCAGCGTGCCAGCGCTGCGGCGGCGACCAGGATCGCCAGGCCGAGCCCGAGCATCAGGTTGCGGGTGTGTTCATAAGTCGCCTTGGCTTCCTGCGCCTTGGTCATGGCCAGATCCTTCTGGATCTGCATCTGTTCCGCGGTAGCGTCCTTCAGGGCGCGCAGCGTCGGACGCAGTTCCTTGATGAGGAAGGCGTTCGCGCCCTGCGCATCGCCGCTGCCGATCAGGCGCAGCAGCTCGTCCGAACCCTTCATGTAGCGGGCGTTGGCCTCGCGCTGCTTGTCCAGCGCGGCACGCGCCTTGGGGTCCTGGAACATGCCATCCATCTGCTGGAAGATGGCATCGACCTCCTTGCGCGAGGATGTGATTTCCTCGAGCTGCCTGGCGCGGTCCGCCGCCTCGTCGTTCAGCAGCATGTTGCGCAGTGCCAGGGCGACGTCGTTCACCTCGGACAGCATGCGCGTCGGCGCGTCGATGCGCGGCATGCGTTTGTTGACGATTTCGTCGGTGCCTTCGTTGATGCGGCCGAGCATCATCGTGCCCTGCCCGACCATGATCACCAACGCGGCACAAATGGCGCCGAAACCGATGGTAAGGCGCGTTCCAATTTTTAGATTTTCGATGTTCATTCTTCGATCTCCGCTTGAATCCGATTCCGGGCAGACAGCATGGCCCCGTATTTACCTGCCCGAGCAATTTACGGCTCAGTATGGTACGGACTCAATGGCTAAGAATTAACACTGGGCAATTATTTGCTGATATTACGATTGCAATGCAACAATTTGGTGCAAAGAAACAAACGACTATTAATACCTGTTCAATAAATTTTGGCCGCTTCCGACCGCACTGCGCGCAGCAGCAGGTCGGCACCCGGCGACAGCAGGTGGTCGCGCTGGCGGATGATGCCGAACGCATCCATCTTGCACGGCAGCTCGATCGGCAGGATGCGCATCACGTTCAGCGACGCGTAGTATTGCGCCACCTCGCGCGGCATCACGTGCAGCGAATCGGTCTGCTGCAGCAGCGCCGTGATCACCAGCATGGCGGTGGTGTCGACCACGTTGGCCGGCGGCTCCAGGCCGGCGCGGCGGAACATCATGTCGAAGCGGTAGCGCAGGATGCTGCCGTGCGGCGGCAGGATCCAGGGCAGCGCCGCGATGTCCTTCAATGCCAGCTGCGCGTTGTCCAGCAGCGGATGGCCGGGGCGCACCACCGCGCAGGCCGGCTCCTCGGTGAGCTCCTCGTAGATCAGGCCGGAGGTGTCGATGGTGTCGAAGATGCGGCCGATCATGAAGTCGAGGGTGCCGCGCTGCAACTTGTCGAGCAGGACGTTGCTGGTCTCCAGCTGCACGCCGATGCGCAGCAGCGGCGCATCCTGCTTCACGCGCGCCACCGCGCGCGGCAGCAGCGCCATCGCCGGCGCCATGATCGCGCCGACTTCCACCTGCCCCGACAGCCCGGCCTTGAGCGTGACGATGTCGTCGTGCGCCAGCGCCAGGCTGGTGAGCGCCATGCGCGCGTGGCGGATCATGGTCTCGCCGTAGATGGTCGGCTCCATCCCGCGCGGCAGGCGTTCGAACAGCTTCACCTCGAGCATCTCCTCGAGGTCCTTGATCTGCTTGGAGGCTGCCGGCTGGGTCATGTGCAGCTCGTCGGCCGCGCGGTGGATGTTGCGGTAGTCGTCGAGGGCGATCAGGAGCAGCAGCTGGCGCGTCTTGAGGCGCGCCTTGAGGAACCAGTTGGGATTCGACGCATCCATCAGCGCCGCCCGCCCATCAGGCGCTGCACCACGCAGAACACGAACAGCAGCGCGCCGATCACGATCTTGGTCCACCAGGAGCTGAGCGTGCCGTCGAAGGCGATCAGGGTCTGGATCGCGCCCAGCACCAGCACCCCGGACAGCGCCCCGGCGACGTAGCCGTAGCCGCCGGTCAGCAGCGTGCCGCCGATGACCACCGCCGCGATCGCATCCAGCTCGATGCCCTGCCCGTGCAGCCCATAGCCGGACAGCATGTAGAACGCGAACAGCACCCCGCCCAGCGCCGCGCACAGGCCGCTCAGCGCATACACGCCGACCTTGATCCGGCCCACGTTCAGGCCCATCATCGCGGCCGACTGTTCGTTGCCGCCGACCGCATACACGCCGCGTCCGAAGGCCGTGAAGTGCGCCAGCCACACCGCCAGCAGCAGCACCACCAGCGCGATCACGGCGCCCGGCGACAGGAAGCCGCCCAGGAACGGGATCTGGGTCTGCGACACCGCCACGAAGAAAGGCTGGTCGATGGTGATCGACTCGATGCTGATCAGATAGCACAGGCCGCGCGCCAGGAACATGCCGGCCAGCGTGACGATGAAGGGCTGCAGCTTGAACAGGTGGATGATGAGGCCCATCGCGCCGCCGAACAGCGCGCCCAGCACCAGCACCGCCAGGACCGCGGCGGCCGGATGCCAGTGCGCGGTCTGCAGCAGCCAGGCGGTGATCATGGTCGACAGCGCCAGCACCGCGCCCACCGACAGGTCGATCCCGCCGGACAGGATCACGAAGCCCATGCCGATCGCGATCACCAGCAAAAAGGCGTTATCGATCAGCAGGTTGAACGCCACCTGCAGCGACAGGAAGCCGGGATAGGCGGCGCCGCCGATGCCCAGCATGGCGAGCAGCAGCACCACCGTCACCAGCGAGGTGAACCAGGGCGCGGCGGACAGGTTGCGGGGTCGTTTTCCGGCTGCGATGGTGCTCATGCGCTTGTCTTCCTTAAAAGCTGGCGGAACTCGCTCGACTGCGAGATGCAGACGACGAACACCACCACCGCCTTGACCACCATGTTCACTTCGGGCGGCACGCCCAGCGAATAGATCGTGTAAGTGAGGGTCTGGATGATCAGCGCGCCGATCATGCTGCCCGCCAGGCTGAACTTGCCGCCCGCCAGCGAGGTGCCGCCCAGCGTGACGGCCAGGATCGCGTCCAGCTCCAGCAGCAGGCCGGCGTTGTTGGCGTCGGCGCTCTTGATGTTGGAGGTGATCAGCAGCCCGGCCAGGCCGGCGCAGGCGCTGCAGAACACGTAGACGAACACGATCAGCGTCGCGGTGCGCAGCCCGGCCAGGCGCGCCGCCACCGGATTGATGCCGATCGCCTGGATGAACAGGCCGAGCGCGGTCTTCTTCATCAGCAGCAGGGTCACGGCGAACACCGCCGCCACCACGTACAGCGAGAACGGCAGGCCGAACAGGTAGCCGCTGCCGAGGAAGAAGTACGGCGTGTAATAGACGGTGACGATCTGGCCGTCGGTGAACAGCTGGGCCAGGCCGCGGCCGGCCACCATCAGGATCAGGGTCGCCACGATCGGCTGCAGCTTGATGCCGGCCACCAGCACCCCGTTCCACAGCCCGCACAGCAGCGCCACGCCGAGCGCCGCCGCCAGCGCGGTGCCCATCGGCGTGTTGGCGACGTACTCGGGCGCGCCGTTGTTCATCACCATGGTGCCGCCGATCAGCATCGCGGCCACGGTGCCGGCCAACGCCACCACCGCGCCCACCGAAATATCGATGCCGCGCGTGGCGATCACCAGCGTCATGCCGAGCGCCGCCAGCATCAGCGGCGCCGCGCGGTTGAGGATGTCGATCAGGGCACCGTACAGGTGGCCGTCCTTGATCTCGAGACGGAAGAAGCCGGGCACCAGGATCGCATCGAGGGCCAGCAGCACCAGCAGCGCCGCGGCCGGGCGCAGCAGCGGGTGCTGCAGCAGCACCGTGCGCAGCGAGGCCGCCGGCGTGGCCGACTTGGCGAGGGCGGGATCGACGCGCGCGTTCATGCACCCTCCCCCGCGATCACCTTCAGCACCGAGGTCTCGTCGAGCTCACCGCGCCGGTACTCGCCGCAGGCCTTGCGGTCGCGCATGACCAGCATGCGGTCGGACACGCGCAGCACTTCGGGCAGCTCCGACGAGATGAACAGAATCGACATGCCCTTGCGGCACAGCTTGCTGACGTAATCCATGATGTCCTGCTTGGCGCGCACGTCGATGCCGCGCGTCGGTTCGTCGAGGATGAGAAGGCCGGGATCCGTGGCCAGCCAGCGCGCCAGCAGCACCTTCTGCTGGTTGCCGCCGGAGAGCGCGCCGATCGGCGTTTCGATGCTGGCGGTCTTGATGCCGAGCCATTTGACGTAGTCGCTGGCCAGCTGCTGCTGGCGCCGCATCGGAATCGCACGCCAGATGCCCTGGCGCGCCTGCAGCGCCAGGATCAGGTTCTCGCGCACCGACAGCGGCAGGATCGCGCCCTCGTGCTTGCGGTCTTCCGAACAGTAGCCGATGCGCTGGGCGATGGCGTCGCGCGGATTGGCGAGCCTGACGCGCTTGCCCTCGACCTCGACGCTGCCCGCGTCCGCCCTGTCGGCGCCGAACAGCAGGCGCGCGGTCTCGGTCCGTCCGGAGCCCAGCAGTCCGGCCAGGCCGAGCAGCTCGCCGCGGTGCAGTTCCAGGTCGACCGGCGCCAGCACGCCCTTGCGCGCGATGCCTTCGGCGCGCAGGAATACCTCCCCGCGTTCGCCGTCCGCGCTGTCCTGCGGCGCCGCCTGTTCGGCGTCGGCCGGGGCGCCGATCATCTTGTTGACCAGCGCCAGGCGCGACAGCTCGGCGCACAGGTATTCGCCTTCGCGCTCGCCGTTGCGCATCACCGTGATGCGGTCGGAAATCGCATAGGTCTGGTCCAGGAAGTGGGTGACGAACAGGATCGCCATGCCCTCGGCACGCAGGCGGCGCAGCACGCCGAACAGGGTCTGGACCTCGGCTTCGTCCAGGCTGGACGTGGGCTCGTCGAGGATCAGCACGCGCGCATCGGTATGCAGCGCGCGCGCAATGGCCACCATCTGCTGGATCGCCAGCGGATAGGTGGCGAGCGGCCGGGCGACGTCGATCTCGATCTGCAGGCGCCCCAGCAGCTCGGCCGCCTGCCGGCGCATCGTGCGCCAATCGACAAACCCGAAGCGGCGCGGATAGCGCCCGATGAAGATGTTTTCCGCGACCGACAGGTTCGGGCACAGGTTCACCTCCTGGTAGACCGTGCTGATGCCCAGCGCCTGCGCATCCTGGGTCGAGCGCGGGCGGATTGCCTGGCCGCCGAGGACGATGGCGCCGCTGTCGGGCTGGTAGACGCCGGTGAGCACCTTGATCAGCGTGGACTTGCCAGCGCCGTTCTGGCCCATCAGCGTGTGCACCTCGCCGGGGAACAGGCGCAGGCCGGCGTCGCACAGCGCCCGCACGCCGGGAAACTGCTTGTGGATGCCGGTGACGTCGAGCACCGGCTGCATACCGCTACCGAGGGCCGTCATGGCCGCATCAATATTTGCGGTTCGGGAATTCCTTGGCCGCGACTTCGGCCGGGAATACCCCTTCCGTCACCACGATGCGCTGCTGGACCGGCTTGCCGGCCGCCACCGCCTGCGCGGTCTGCATCAGCGTCGGCCCGAGCAGCGGGTTGCACTCGACGGTGGCGTTGAGCTTACCCTGCATCATGGCCTCGAACGCGCCGCGCACGCCGTCGATCGAGACGATCACGATGTCCTTGCCCGGCTTCAGGCCGGCTTCCTCGATCGCCTGGATCGCGCCGATCGCCATGTCGTCGTTGTGCGCATACAGCACGTTGATGTTCTTGCCCTCGGACTTGAGGAAGGCTTCCATCACTTCCTTGCCCTTGGCACGGGTGAAGTCGCCGGTCTGCGAACGGATGATCTTCATCTTCGGATTGCCGGCGATGACTTCCGCGAAGCCCTTCTTGCGGTCGTTGGCCGGCGCGGCGCCGGTGGTGCCCTGCAGCTCGACGATGTTGAGCTGCTTGGTCGGATTCTTCTTCGCATAATCGACCAGCCAGCGCGCGGCGCGGCGGCCCTCTTCCACGAAATCGGAACCGATGAAGCTGACGTACAGCGACGGATCGCTGACCTTGACCGCGCGGTCGGTCAGGATCACGGGAATCTTGGCATTCTTCGCTTCGCGCAGCACGGTCTCCCAGCCGGTTTCCACGACCGGCGAGAACGCGATCACGTCGACGCGCTGGGCGATAAAGGAGCGGATCGCCTTGACCTGGTTCTGTTGCTGCTGCTGGGCGTCGGCGAATTTCAGGTTGACGCCGGACTGCTTGGCGGCGGCCTTGATCGAGGCGGTGTTGGCGGTGCGCCATTCGCTTTCGGCGCCGACCTGCGAGAAACCGATGGTGAGGGGTTTGGCGGCGAATGCCGGGAGGGCGCAGCATGCGGCCAGCATGGCGGCGCCCAGGACGGTCCTGCGGGTGAGGGTCATCGCGTGTCTCCAGTATTGTTTTGTCTCAATACTAGACTAGAGTGACATACTCATCCAATCATTTTTTTGACGAAATCCATACGATTTTCGATATCGTCGCTTTGCTGCCGCGAGACGAACCCAGCGCCCTCAGCGCAGCAGCCGCACGCCGTACAGGTTCGGCGTCCCCTTGCCCTCCTGCGCGACGAACCGGACTTCCAGCCTGCCGGCGGTATCAAGCGCCAGGGATGCCGGCAGCGCGATGTCGTGCGTCGGGAAGTCCTGCGCGGCGTCCTTCGCCAGCACCACCTCGCCCAGCCGCTGCCCGTTGACCACGACCTCGACGCGCCGCCCGCCGTCGGCCCGCGCGAAGGTCAGCCGCAGCGTCCTGGCCTCGCGCCGCGGATCGTTCAGGCGGTAGCTGAACCATTTGCCGGCCCGGCGCCAGTGCCGCCCCTTGTCGACGCCCGCCTCCGCCCCCTCGCCCTGGAAGCCGTGATCCGCCTCCGGCTGCTGCTCGCCCGGCGCCACCCCGTCGACCGTGCGCGCATCCAGCGCCAGCCGCTCGGCTTCCTTCGCCGCATTCTCGGCGCGCAGGCGCGCATACTCTCCCGGCGTCGATTGCGGCCAGTAGACCGTGTAGCGTGCATCGTGCAGGCGGAAGAAGGGAATGAATTCGGTCGACGCGCCCACGCCGCCGCCCTGCACCACCCCGGCCGGCGCCGTGAAGGTGAGCGGCTTGCCGGGGACCGGCTTGAAGCGCCGGATGAAGTCCGTGCTGTCGGCAACAAAAGTCGGCGCGGCTTCCAGCGGGCAGACCTCGCCCTGCGGGATGTGGCCCATGCGCGTGTCGTCGGCCAGGAAGTTCAGGTGCTCGGTCGGGAACGGATTGGTCTTCGCCGCCAGCACGATCGGGCCATGCAGCACCGCATAGTAGTTCGACTTGTCCGGCATGCGCTCCAGGCGCGTGGTCATCGGCAGGCTGACGTCGACCCGGTCGCCCTTCTTCCACGTGCGGTCGATGGCAAGGTAGCTGCCGGGCGCGGCATTGATCTTCACGGCGCGGCCATTGACGCGCACGCCCAGCTTGCCGGCCGCGACCCAGGCCGGGTAGCGGATCTTCATCGTGAAGCGGGCGTCGCCGTCGACCGTGATGCGGGTGCCTGCCCGGTCGGGGAAGCTGTTGTCCTGGGTGATGCGCACGCCCTTCTCGCGCCAGGTCAGCGTCGATGGGATGAACAGGTTCACCAGCAGTGCATCCTGTTCTTGCGCTTGTCCGCGCGTCCGCTCGCGCGCGTAGATGAATTCCCCGTACTTGGCATGGCTCTCGATGCCGGAGCCGACGCAGCACCACATGCCCTGGTCCGGCTGCGAATAGATGCGGTAGTGGTTCGGCCGCATCGGCGTGAAGTAAACGAAGCCGCCGCTCTGCGGCCGCTGCGACGCCAGGATGTGGTTGTACAGCGCGCGCTCGTAATAATCCGCGTAGCGTCCCTGCGGTCCGGCCAGGAACAGCGTCTCGGTCAGCTTGAGCATGTTGTAGGTGTTGCAGGTCTCCGGCCCTTCGACCTCGTCGATCATCGGACCGAAGTCCTTATCGTCGTGGAAGTGCTCCTTGACGCTGTTGCCGCCGATGGCGACCGTACGGTGCTCGACCACGGTCTGCCAGAAAAAGGCGGCGGCCTGCTGCATGTCCTTGCGCACGGCGGGATCGTCGCTGACTTCGCCGATGCGCTGGAAGCCGATCACCTTCGGGATCTGGGTGTTGGCGTGCAGGCCGCTCAAGCGGTCCTCGCCTTTCTCCAGCGGCTGCAGCACTTGCCGGTGCGAGAACTTCAGTGCCAGGTCGAGGTACTTGCGCTCGCCGGTCATCCGGTAGACGTCGGCCAGCACTTCGTTCATGCCGCCATGCTCGCTCTTGAGCATGGTCTGCATCTGCGCGTCGCTCAAATGGCTGCTCAGGCGCAGCGCCCAGTCGGACAGGGCGACCAGCATTTCCTTTGCGTCCTCGTTGCCGGTATATAGATAGGCATCGCGCAGGCCGGCGTACAGCTTGTGCAGGTTGTACCAGGGGACCCACTTGCCGTTGACCGAAAAATTGTCGGCGCGGAGCTTGCCGGCGGCGATCTCGTTCCAGGCCGCGCGGCCGCCGGGGATGCCGCCCAGGTAGCCACGCATTTCACCATCATTACCTGCCTGCTGGGCGCGTTTCAGCTCGGCGACGAAGTAATTCAGGCGCTTGACGACCTCCGGGTCGTCCGTCGACGCGGCCATCAGCGCCAGCGCCGACAGGTAGTGGCCGCCCATGTGGCCGTCCAGCCCCGAGGATTCCCAGTTGCCGTAGCTGGGCTGCTTCGGTTGCAGGCCGGCTTCGCGGAGAAATGGGGCGAGCAGGCGGTCGGGGTCCAGGGCCAGCAGGTAGTGCAGGTCGGTGGTCTGGGCTTCCAGGAAGGGGCTGGGGCCGAGGCGGACGTCGCGTAGCGGGAACAGGTCGGCGGCCTGGGCTGAGAGGCCAGAAGAAAAGACTGCGAATGAGATTGCCCACGCAGCAGCGCATTTGGTGCGTATCACCGCGTGGGCACGGAGTGCCCACCCTACCCGTATCGCACCGGTCTGCCTCAATAAGGGAGGTACCGGTGCACGCATGGATCAGCCCTCGACCGCCAGCACCATCACCGCTTTCGCCGGCACCTTGATGGTCAGCTTGCCGCCGGCGGCAGTCGCGCTGAACGGCGCCGGCTTGATGGCTTGCGGCTTCTCGAAGGTGTTGTGGGCATCCATGGCGTCGGCGGTCAGCACCTGGCCGCGGACCGCCCCGACGGCCTGGCCGGGCACGTCCAGGGTGACGTCGGTGGCCGCACTGGGGTTAGTGTTGACCAGGGCAACGTAGACCTTGCCGTCCTTGGCGCGGGCGGCCGAGGCGCTGATGCCGGGCACGCCGCGGCCGTTGGCGCCGTAGGTCGTGTTGTTGGCGAGCGTGACCGGCAGCGAGGTCGCGTCCTGGAACGGGATGTACATCTGGTACGCGTAGTAGGTCGGCGTCAGCAGCATCCGGTTCTTGTCGGTGATGATCATCGCTTGCAGCACGTTGACCATCTGCGCGATGTTGGTCATGCGCACGCGCTCGGCGTGGGCGTGGAAGATGTTGAAGTTGAGGGCGGCGACCACGGCGTCGCGCAGGGTGTTGCGCTGGAACAGGAAGCCCGGGTTGGTGCCCTTCTCGACGTCGTACCAGGTGCCCCACTCGTCGACGTAGAAGCCGATCTTCTTCTGCGGGTCGTTCTTGTCGAGGACGGCGACGTTCCGGCGGATGAACTCGTCCATGCGCAGCGCGCGTTCCACGGTCGAGAACCACTCGCTTTCCGGGAAGCCGACCGCGGCGCCCTTGGTCTCCCATTTCCCGGTCGGCAGCGTGTAGTAGTGGAAGCTGATGCCGTCGGTGACGCGCGCGGCGTCGCGGCTCAGCACATCGGTCCAGACGGTGCCCTCGTCGTTGCCGCCGCTGGCGATCAGCTTGGGCATGCGCTCCTTCGGCGCCTTCAGGAAGGTGGTGTAATGGTTGTACAGGCTGGCGTAGTACTCGGGCTTCATGTTGCCGCCGCAGCCCCAGGCTTCGTTGCCGACGGCGAAATAGGCGACCTTGAACGGCTGCGGGTGGCCGTTCTTGGCGCGCAGCTGGGCCAGGGACGACTGGCCCTGCGAGGTCATGTACTCGACCCACTCGGCCATCTCCTGCGGGGTGCCGGTGCCCAGGTTGCCGTTGACGTAGGCGTCCGCGCCCAGCATCTCGACCAGGTCGAAGAATTCGTGGGTGCCGACCGCATTGCTCTCGGGGACGCCGCCCCAGTTGGTGTTGACGCTCACCGGGCGCTTGTTGCGCGGGCCAATGCCGTCGCGCCAGTGGTATTCGTCGGCGAAGCAGCCGCCCGGCCAGCGCACCAGCGGCACGTGCAGCGCCTTCAGCGCGCCCAGCACGTCGTTGCGCCAGCCGCGCGTATTCGGGATCTTCGAATCCGGACCGACCCACATGCCCTCGTAGATACCGGTGCCGAGGTGTTCGGCAAACTGGCCGTACACGTTCTTGTTGATCACCGGGCCCGGTTTCGCGGCGTCGACGGTGACCGCGACCTGGGCGAAGGCGGGCAGCGCGGCCAGTATGCCGAGCGCGAGGACGGTGGATTTGAATGCCTGCATGTGGTCTCCTTTGTGTATGTCGTTTTGATTATTCTATTTGAATACCGCGACGAAGCCGCCGCGCGGCTTGATCGCGATGCGCTGGCTTCCGCCGCGCACTGCCGTTTGCGCGAACGCGCGCTCGCCGGTGCCGTCCGTGATCAGCTGCCCTTCCCTGCCGGCCAGGAAGCCCAGGTCGAGATCGAGCATCACCTCGCGCTCGCCGGCGTTGAAGCCGGCCACGTACCAGGCGTTGCCGCTCTTCCTGGCGATGACGGCATGGCGGCCCGGATAGCCGTCGACGAACTTCACGTCATCCCAGCTGCGCGGCAGATCGCGCAGGAAGTCCTTCACGTAGGCGGGCACGCCGGCCATGCCTTCCGGCGTCTCGGCGAAATGCTGGATCCCGGACAGGAACAGCACCGACTCGGCCAGCTCGAAGCCGTTGCGCGTGGTGCGCCGGATCTTCGGGATGTCGCCGAAGGCCATCGGCGTGAAGTCCATCGGGTCGAACAGGTTGCGCGTGAACGGCAGCATGGCGGCGTGCGGCGGCACCGCATCCTCGTCCTTCTGGTCGAAGGTCGTGAATTCGAAGCCGCGTATGGCTTCGGTCGTCATCAGGTTCGGATAGGTGCGCGACCACCCGCGCGGCAGCGTCGCCCCGTGGAAGTTGACCAGCAGGCCGGCGGCCGCGGCATCGTCCAGGATGTCGACGTAGTACCGGATCATCGATTGGCCGTCGCCGCCGAAGAAGTCGATCTTGACGCCTTTCACGCCCATCTTGGCCAGGCGCGCAAACTCGGCGACGCGCTGTTCGTGGGTGAGCAGTTTGCTTTTCGGCGACATCTCGGTCTGGTTCCACGACCCCGACGAGTTGTACCAGGCCAGCAGCCCGATGCCTTTCGACGCGGCGTAGCGGGCCAGTTCGCCCATCTTCTCGTAGCCGATCCTGCGGTCCCATTCGGCATCGACCAGCGTGTAGTCCCAGCGCATGTCGACCGCATAGTCGATGAACTTCTTCTGGATGTCGAACACGGTGGCCTCGTCCTTCAGCAGCGCCCAGCTCCACGACGCGTGGCCGGGACGGACCAGCGCCGGGTCGAAGCGGATCGCGGGTGCGGCCAGGTCGGTGCCGAGGGTGGACTCGACCAGCGTCGCCAGGCCGCCGAGCGCGATCACGCGCCAGGGCGAGGCCAGCGTGCCGCGGCTTGCGGCCAGCAGGCCGCCGCCGGGGAAGACTTCGGGCGCCATCGGCACGCCCACCTTGTATACGCCGCCGCTGGAATCTGCCTGCAGGCGCGAAGCGTGCCAGCTGCCGTCCATGCCGGTCTCGGTGAGCGCGACCCAGGTGTCGCCGCTGCGGAACAGCGCCGGGAACACCCACCCTGCGTTGCTTGGCGCCGGCGTGCCGACCGCGATCTCGCGCTGGTAGTGTTCTTCATAGGACGGGTTGGTATTGGCGAAACCGGTCTGGGCGACCGACATCGGCTGCAGCCAGGCCCTGGCATCGCGGTCGAAGCGGAAGCTGGTCGACTCGGCGACGAAGCGCTTGTCCGCCAGGGACGCATCGCGCACCAGGTAGCGGAAGGCGACGCCGTCGTTCGAGACGCGGAAAGCGACATCCATCGCCTGGCCCTTCGCATTGCGCACCGTGACGGTCTGCTCGTTGGCACGGTAGCCGATGCGGCGTTTCTTGGCGGTGGCGAGTTCGTAATCGTCCGCGACCTGCTTCACCGGCGAGGTGGCGCCCAGGGTCAGGCCGTTGGCGAGGTCGGCGCCTTCGAGCTGCAGGCCGAGGCGCGATGGCAGGATGACGGGGCGGCCGTCGCGCTGGATGCTGTATTCCAGGGTCCGGGCGGGGGTGATGCGGATGTCGACGCTGAGGTGGCGGTCGGGGCTGGTGAGGGGGGCGGCCGTTGCCACGGAAGCCGTCAGCCACACCGTCGCCCCTGCGAAGGCAGGGGCCCAAGCGAGCGGCATATCGAACAACTTGGGCCCCTGCCTGCGCAGGGACGACGTGGCGGGAGGGAAAAAGGTGCGGATACTGGTCACGTCCACCCCGCATCCACGACAAAATCCTGCGCCGTGCACATCTTGCTGTCATCGGCCGCCAGGAACAGCACCATCGATGCCACGTCTTCCGACATCAGCTTGCCGGGCAGGCACTGGGCCCGCTCGATCTCGGCCTCGCCGGCTTCGTCCAGCCACAGGTCGACCTGGCGCTGGGTCATCACCCAGCCGGGCGTGACCGCGTTGACGCGGATGTTGTACGGGCCCAGGTCGCGCGCCAGGCAGCGGGTCAGGCCGATGGTGGCCGACTTGGTGGCGGCGTAGATCGGGTAGTTCGGGTTCTTGGCGTGCCAGGACATCGAGCTGAAGTTGATCACCGAGCCGCCGCCGCGCCGCTTCATGCCTTCCAGCGCGGCCTGCACGGTGAAGAACACCGGACGCTGGTTGATGGCGATGCGCTCGTCGAAGTAGGCGACGCTGACCTCGCCGATGCGGTGGCGGCTGTCGTTGGCGGCGTTGTTGACGATGACGTCGAAGTCGCCGAGCAGGCCTGCCAGCTCGGCCATGGTCCGCTCCAGCGCCGGGATGTCGGTGATGTCGCAGTGGCGGAACACCGGGTCGTGCGCGCCGCTGCCCTGCAGGCGCGCCACCAGCGCTTCGCTCGGCTCGCGCAGGATGTCGACGAAGGCGACCGCGGCGCCCTGCGCCACGAAGGCTTCGACGATCGCTTCGCCGATGCCGCTGCCGCCGCCGGTCACGAACACGCGCCGGTCCTGCAGGCTGGGGTAGTTGGCCAGTTTGCTCATAAGGTCTTCACCCGGGCATGGCCGCCTGGCGTCAGCGCCAGCGGATTGCGCAGCGGCGGGCCGAACACCGGCGCCTCGATCTCGAACACGTCGCCGGCGCGCACCCGCACGTTGTCGGCGAAGCTCAGCGTGGCGGTGCCGAAGAAGTGGACGTGGACGTCGCCCGGGCGCTTGAACAGGTCGTACTTGAAATGGTGGTGCTCGAGGTTGGCGATGGTGTGCGACATGTTCTGCTCGCCCGACACGAAGGCCTTTTCCCAGCGCACCTGCCCTTGCGCGTCGAGGATGCGCGACACGCCGGCGATGTGGGCCGGCAGCTCGCCCACCAGCAGCGCCGGGCCGACGCCGCAGCTGCGCAGCTTGGAGTGCGCCAGGTACAGGTAGTTCTGGCGTTCGGTCACGTGGTCGGAGAACTCGTTGCCGAGCGCGAAACCGACCCGGTAGGGCTGGCCGTCGGGGCCGACCACGTACAGGCCGGCGATCTCCGGCTCTTCGCCGCCGTCGAGTGCGAAGCCGGGCATGTCGAGCGGCTGGCCGCTGGCGCGCACGCACGAACCGTCGCCCTTGTAGAACCATTCGGGCTGCACGCCGGGCGTGTCGTCCGCCGGCTTGCCGCCTTCGACGCCCAGGCGGAACATCTTCATGCTGTCGGACAGGTTCTCGACGTCGCCGCCGATCTTCTTGTGCATGGCGTCGCGGGTGTCGGCGCTGCCCAGGTGGGTCAGGCCGGTGCCGGTGACGTAGCAGTGGGCGGGATCCGGGTGGTCGAGCGGGGGCAGCAGGCGCCCTTCGCGCGCCACCGCCTCGAACGATTCGCCGGCGGCGCGGCCGATCGCGGCATCGGCCAGCGCGACAATGCCGGCGCCCTGGGCGATGGCGGCGTTGGCCAGTTCGAGGGTGGTGGCGTAGCCGTTCAGCGGGGTGACGGTGTCGCCGGTCAGGATGCCGACGCGGCGCTCGCCGGTGGCGGTTGTGAATTGGATGAGCAGCATCGTTTTGTCTCCATCATGCGGCGTTTATCGTTATACGCACGTCCGCGTGGGCTCGGGGAGCCCACCCTACGTCGTCTGCGCTGTATTGTAGGGTGGGCGCGGCCGGCACGGGCGCTTCGGGCCCACGCGAAAGCACGGTCAATGCGAATGCTTCGGTACGTCGGAACCGCGGCAGCCGACGAGAAAGTCGAAATCGCAGCCCTCGTCCGCCTGCAGCACGTGGTCGAGGTACAGGCCGGCGTACCCGGTGCGCGGCGCCGGCTTCTGGGCTTCAAGGCGGTCGGCCAGGCGCGTGCGGATCTCCTCGTCCGGCACGTCCAGGTGCAGGCGGCCGTTGGCGCAATCGAGCTCGATATAGTCGCCGTCGCGCACGATGCCCAGCGGCCCGCCGGCCATCGCTTCCGGCGCCACGTGCAGCACCACGGTGCCGTAGGCGGTGCCGCTCATGCGCGCGTCCGAGATGCGCACCATGTCGGTGATGCCGCGCGCGAGCAGCTTGGGCGGCAGGCCCATGTTGCCGACTTCCGCCATGCCCGGGTAGCCTTTCGGGCCGCAGTTCTTCATCAGGAGCACCGAGTTCTCGTCGACGTCCAGGTCAGGGTCGTTGATGCGCTGCTTGTAGTGGTCGAAGTCCTCGAACACGACCGCCTTGCCGCGGTGGGTCATCAGGTGCGGCGATGCGGCCGAGGGTTTCAGCACGGCGCCGCGCGGGGCCAGGTTGCCGCGCAGGATGCAGATGCCGCCGTCGGCGATCAGCGGCGTGTCCAGCTTGCGGATCACCTCGTCGTTGTAGATCGGCGCCTCGCGGTTGTTGTCCCACAGGGTCTTGCCGTTGACGGTCAACGCGTCCGGGTGCGGCAGCAGGCCGCCCTCGCCCAGGCGGCGGATCACGCCCGGCAGGCCGCCGGCGTAATAGAACTCTTCCATCAGGAAGCGGCCGGAGGGCAGCAGGTCGACGATGGTCGGGGTGCCCTTGCCGATCGCGGTCCAGTCCTCGAGTTCGAGCGGGATGCCGACGCGGCCGGCGATCGCCTTCAGGTGGATCACGGCGTTGGTCGAGCCGCCGATCGCCGCATTCACGCGGATCGCGTTCTCGAAATTCTCGCGCGTCAGGATTTTCGACAGGCGCAGGTCCTCGTTGACCATCTCGACGATGCGCATGCCGGACATGTGGGCCAGCACGTAGCGGCGCGCGTCCACGGCCGGAATCGCGGCGTTGTGCGGCAGCGAGGTGCCGAGCGCTTCGGCCATGCAGGCCATGGTCGATGCCGTGCCCATGGTGTTGCAGGTGCCGGCCGAGCGCGAGTGGCCGGCTTCGGCGGCGAGGAAGTCGTGCATGGTGATCTGGCCGCCCTTGGCCTGCTCGTGCAGCTGCCAGACGGCGGTGCCGGAGCCGATGTCCTTGCCGTTCAGCTTCCCGTTCAGCATCGGGCCGCCCGTGACCACGATGGCCGGGATATCGACGCTGGCGGCGCCCATCAGCAGCGCCGGCGTGGTCTTGTCGCAGCCGACCAGCAGCACCACGCCATCCATCGGATTGCCGCGGATGGATTCCTCGACGTCCATGCTGGCCAGGTTACGGGTCAGCATCGCGGTCGGGCGCAGGTTGGATTCGCCGTTGGAAAACACCGGAAACTCGACCGGGAAGCCGCCGGCTTCCAGGATGCCGCGCTTGACGTGCTCGGCGAGCTTGCGGAAATGGGCGTTGCAGGGGGTGAGTTCGGACCAGGTGTTACAGATGCCGATGATCGGCTTGCCCTGGAATTCGTGGTCGGGAATGCCCTGGTTCTTCATCCAGCTCCGGTACATGAAGCCGTTCTTGTCCTGGGTACCGAACCATGCGGCGGAACGCAGGGTGGGTTTCTTTTTTGTCTCCGACATTGCTTTTCTCCATCTCAGCGGTGGAGGCTAGTCTAGAGACTGGTGGGATAGCTTTCCAATCAATTTTTTGACTTTATCGATATCGGATTTGGTATCGCTTGTGATGCACGTCGCCCCTGCGGGGGCAGGGGCCCAAGTTTGCGTGCGCAGCACGATCCTGGCTACGGAACGAACTTGGGCCCCCGCCCGCGCAGGGGCGACGGTTTTGGGGCTAACGGTACTTTATCGCGGCTGACAATGCACGCAGGCGCGTTTATTTCTCGACCGAGAACTTGAACCGCGACTCGGTCGCATAAATCTCCCCCGGCCGCAGGATCGTGTCCGGATACGCCGGCTGGTTCGGCGAATCCGGGAAGTGTTCCGGCTCCAGGCAGAAGCCGCTGCGGAATTCGTACTGGCGCCCGCCCTTCCCTGTCAGCGAGCTGTCGAGGAAGTTGCCGCTGTAGAACTGCACGCCCGGCTCCTGGGTCCACAGTTCCAGCACGCGGCCGGATTCCGGTTCGAGCACGTGGGCGGCGCGCTGCAGTTCCTTGCTGCCGGCCGTACGGTTCAATACCCAGCAGTGGTCGTAGCCGATGCCGTTCTGCAGCTGCTTGTCTTCCAGCTCGATGCGGGCGCCGATCGGGCGCGGCTGGCGGAAGTCGAACGGCGTGCCGGTCACCGGGGCCAGCGGACCGAGCGGGATGGCCCCGGCGTCGATCGGCACGAAGCGGTCGGCGTCCAGGGTCAGCACGTGGTCGAGGATGTCGCCGCCCGGACCGGCCGCGCCGTGCAGGTTGAAGTAGCTGTGCTGGGTCAGGTTCACCGGGGTCGGCTGGTCGGTTTCGGCATGGAAGCGCACCACGATCGCGTTGTCCTCGGTGAGGCTGTAGCGCACGGTGGCTTCCAGGTTGCCCGGGTAGCCCTGCTCGCCATCGACGCTGCGGTAGCGCAGCACCAGGCAATCGTCTTCGACCGCGGCATCCCACAGCACCTTGTCGAAGCCGGGGGCGCCGCCGTGCAGGTGGTTCTTGCCGTTGTTGACCGGCAGCTGGTAGGTCTTGCCGTCCAGCGTGAAGCGGCCCGCGGCGATGCGGTTGCCGTAGCGGCCGATCAGCGCGCCGAAGTACGGGCTGTCGTTCAGGTAGGGCTCGAGCGTATCGAAGCCGAGCGCCACGTCGGCGAAGCGGCCGTGGCGGTCCGGCACGTGGATCTGGGTGATGATCCCGCCGAAGTCCAGGATCTTCACGATCATGCCCGCCGCATTGGCGAGCGTGAACTGGCTGACTTGCGCACCGCCGGGCAAGGTCCCGAACGGCGCCCGCGTGATATCGGTGTGCACGTTAGTTATATCCTCATGAATGAAAGTCACCGTGATCCTAGCACGCGCCGCGCTCCGGCCCTGTCACGCAGGCGCGTACACGTAGCTAGGAATTTTCCTAACGAAAACTAGGATTGCTCTTAACACGGGTAGGAGCTGTCCGTGCGTGGCACAATCCCTGCTCCTCTTTTCAACGCGCGATCCACAGGGCACCATGGCCACAGCATGCATCACGAATTTTACCGACTCCATCGCCGCCACAGATGTCGACACGATTGCCGCCCCGGCACAGATTCCGGCCGCCTTCCTCGTGGCGCGCGCACAAGCGCTCAGCGCCTGGTACACGCCCTTCGATTACGTGAACACGCAGGCACGCGTGGTCGTGGTCGGCATCACGCCCGGCTTCGCGCAGTGGAAGAACGCGGTGCGCGAAGCGCGGCGCCAGCTGGCGCTCGGCGCGCCGATGGAAGAGCTGCTGCGCGCGGCCAAGTACACCGGCGCCTTCAGCGGCGCGATCCGGCCCAACCTGGTCGCGCTGCTCGATCACGTGGGCCTGCAGCGCTGGCTGGGCATCGCCAGCTTCGCCACGCTGTGGCATGCGGACGCGCCGCTGATGCACGTGACCGCGGTGCTGCGCCACGCGGTCTTCGTCGACGGCAAGAACTACAACGGCGCCAGCCCGGGCATGACCACCACGCCCCTGCTGCAGGCGCAGATGCTCGACCATTTCGCGCACGAAGCGGCGCTGCTGCCGGACGCCGTCTACGTGCCGCTCGGGCCCAAGGTCGGGCAGGCGCTGAGCTGGCTGGCGCAGCGGGGCGTGCTCGATGAGGCGCGCATCCTGCACGGCATCCCGCATCCGTCCGGCGCCAACGCCGAGCGCATCGCCTACTTCCTCGGCCGCAAGGACAAGGCGGCTTTGTCGAGCCGCACCAACGGTGCGCAGATCGATGCCGACCGCCTTGCCCTGGCCGCGAAAATGGCGGCGCTCGGCCTGCAATGACCGTCCCGGCGCAGCCCTCGCACAGCCTGCCTGCCGTGCTACGTGCCGCTACGCGCCGGATTACACTGAAACCAATTCCCATTGACTAGGTCGATCATGTCCATTCCTGCTCCCCTGGGAAGCCAACCCGCCTGGTTCTACCAGAGGATGATCGCCGCCAGCAGCAATGGCATCGTGATCACCGATCCGCACCAGCCCGACAATCCCATCGTCTACGTCAACCCCGCCTTCGAAGCCTATTCCGGCTATTCCTTCGATGAAGTCGTGGGCCGCAACTGCCGCTTCCTGCAGGGCCACGACCGCCATCAGCCCGGCCTCGACCAGCTGCGCGCCTGCATCGCCGACCAGCGCCCCTGCACCACCACGCTGCGCAACTACCGCAAGGACGGGACCATGGTGTGGGTGCGCATGCACATCTTCCCGATGCACGACCCGCAGGGCCGCCTGCTGAATTTCGCCGGCTTCCTGCAGGACGTGACCGACGCCATCGAAGCCCAGCGTTCCGCCGAGCAGGCCAGCGAACGCCTGAGCACCGTCCTCGAAAGCATCGGCGACGGCTGCTTCTCGCTCGACCGCGAATGGCGCTTCACCTACATCAACGCGCGCGGCGCGGCCTGGCTCGAGCGCCGCGCGCGCGACCTGATCGGCAAGCATATCTGGGACGAGTTCCCGGAAGCGGTGGGCAGCGAATTCCAAGTGGCCTACCGGCGCGCGATGGCGCGGCGCGAATTGACCACCTGCGAGAGCTATTACCCGCCGCTCGGCATCTGGCTGGAGGCGCGCGCCTACCCGACCGGGGACGGCCTGAGCGTGTTCTTCGCCGACGTCACCATGCGCAAGGAAGCCGAGGCCAAGCTGATCCACCTGGCCACGCACGACAGCCTGACCGGCCTGCACAACCGCTTCAGCTGCATGCGCACGCTGGATGCGGCGCTCACCCGCTCGGTCGACGGCGGCGAGACCGTGGGCGTGCTGTTCATCGATCTCGACCGCTTCAAGGAAGTCAACGACGCCTACGGCCACCAGGCCGGCGACACCGCGCTGCAGGAGATCGGACGGCGCCTGTCGACGTTTGCCGGCCCCGGCACCACGGTCACCCGCATCAGCGGCGACGAATTCGTGATCGTGCTGGCGTCGACCGACGCCGGCACCGCCCGCACGCTGGCGGAAGCCGTCCTGCGCCGCCTCGGTGCGCCGATCACGGTGGGCGGACACCAGGTCACGGTCGGCGCCAGCATCGGCGTGGCGATCGGCAACGGCGACGAGGTCACGCCCGACGAGCTGCTGAACAATGCCGACGCCGCGATGTACGAGGCCAAGGCCAACGGCCGCCATACCTGGAGCGTGTTCTCCGAAACCGGCACGCGCCTGCTCAAGCAGCGCCTGCAGCTGCGCCAGGAAGTCTTCAACGCGCTCGACCTGCGCCAGTTCGTGCTGTACTACCAGCCGCAGATCAGCGCCGCCAACGGCGCCGTGGTCGGTGCCGAGGCCCTGCTGCGCTGGAACCACCCGCGCCTGGGCATCCTCGGACCGCAGAGCTTCCTGGCCATGCTCGAGGATTCGCCGGCGATGACCGCGGTGGGCGCCTGGGTGTGCGAGGAAGCCTGCCGCCAGGCGCGCGAATGGGAAAACATCGGCTTCCGGCTGCAGATGGCGGTCAACGTGTCGCCGCGCCAGCTCACCGACGAAAACCTGCCGGCGCTCCTGACCAGCCTGGTCGAGCGCTTCGACCTGCACCCGGAGTGCATCAAGCTGGAAGTCACCGAGAGCATGCTGATGCAGGACATCGACAAGGCCGCCGCGGTGCTGCGCATGCTGAAGCTGGAAGGCTTCCGCATCGCCCTCGACGACTTCGGCACCGGCTACTCGAACCTGTCCTACCTGCGCCGGTTCCCGATCACGGCGATCAAGATCGACCGCTCGTTCGTGCAGGAGATCGAAGACGACCGCCGCTGCCTGGACATCGTCAACGGCGTCATCGCGTTCGCCAAGTCGCTCAAGCTGTCGGTGATCTGCGAAGGCATCGAGACCGAGGGCCAGCGCATCGCGATCCGCTCGACCGGGTGCGACGTGCTGCAGGGCTACCTGATCGGGAAGCCGATGGCGGAAGCGGATTTCAGGAAGCTGCTGCTGGCGCAGAGTGCGGCGGTGCAGCAGGCGGATCCCGGGTGCCAGCAGGCCGATCCTGGGTGCCAGCAGGCCGGGGTGGATGCGGCAGGGTAGGTGCAAGCACGTCGCCCCCGCGCAGGCGGGGGTCCATGGTGAGGTTCCGAAGACGGAATATCCGAGGCGCTGCAGGTAGGTCTGGATTACCGCTTCCTGCTATTCAGCATGGGTCCCCGCCTGCGCGGGGACGACGACGGGACACGCCGGCTAGCGGCCGCCCTCCCCCAGCTTGGCCCGCAATCCCTCCAGCTGCCGCTTGATCACTCCCAGTTCATCCGGCGAGCAGGCCGTCGCGCACAGCACCTGTTCCTGGATCGCGCCCGCTTGCTGCGCCATCGCACGCCCGGCCGCGGTCAGGGTCACCACCACCTGGCGCTCGTCCGCCGCCGAGCGGCTGCGGGCCAGCAGGCCGGCCGCTTCCAGGCGCTTGAGCAGCGGCGTCAGGGTGGCCGAGTCGAGGAACAGGCGGGCGCCGATGTCGGAGACGCTCACGCCGTCGCGCTCCCACAGCACCAGCATGACCAGGTATTGGGGATAGGTCAGGTCCAGCTTGCGCAGGAGCTTGCGGTAGACCTTGTTCATCGCCAGCCCGGTCGAATACAGCGCAAAGCAGAGCTGGTCGTCGAGCAGCGGTGCAGGTGGGACCGGGCTTGCCGGTGAAGTGTCGTTCGCGTCCATGCGCCGATGGTAGATCGCGCACTATTCAATTGCAAGCAAGCCAGGGAAAATCGTTTTTATTACAATGATTGAGCGGCCCTATGAAACTGAGGCCGCTGCCAGGCTGCCGATACGGCCCACTGCGCGGTCGCGCCCGGCTTCCTTGGCGTCGTACAGCAAGGCATCGGCCGCCTCGACCCAGCACTGAACCGCGTTTTCCGGCTCCTGCGACGGGTTGCCGGCAGCCACACCCAGGCTCAGGGTGACCTTCCCGAACGGACTGTCGGCGTGGTCGATGTCGAGCTCGGCCACGGCGGCGCGGATCAGCTCGGCCACCGCCATCGCCCCGTCCAGGTCGGTGTCCGGCAGGATCAGCGCGAATTCCTCGCCGCCGTAGCGCGCCGCCAGGTCGGCCGGCCGGCGCGCGCCGGACGCGATCGCGGTGGCGATCTGGCGCAGGCAGGCGTCGCCCGCCACGTGGCCGTAGCGGTCGTTGTACTTCTTGAAGAAATCGACGTCGGTCAGGATCAGCGCGAACGGCGCGCTGCTGCGGCGTGCGCGGCCGACCTCGCGCTCCAGCGCTTCCTCGAACAGGCGGCGGTTGCCCAGGCCGGTCAGGCCGTCGCTGTCGGCCAGCGCGCGCAGCGACAGGTTGTGGAGTTCGAGCGCGGCGCGGGCGCTGCGCAGCTCCTTGTCCATGGCTTCGCGCACCCGTATCTGCACGACCATGCGGCGCCCGCCCCAGGCCAGCACCAGCACCGCGAACAGCACCACGCAGCTCATCTTGATCACCGAGACCCACCAGCCGGCCAGGACCTCGTCCTTGGTGCGCGCGCTGGCCACCAGCAGCGGGAAACCCTCGAGGTGGCGATAACTGTACAGGCGCTCGATGCGGTCGATCTTGGAGACCAGCATGGCAGTGCCGACCGGGCCCGCCTTTTTATACAGCTGGAAGATCGGCCCGGTGGCGATGCTGGTGCCGACCATCGCTTCATTGAAGGGGCGGCGGTACAGCAGCGTGCCATCGTCGAGCGCCAGGATGATGGTGCCGGTCGGCCCGACGTCGAAACTGTCGTAGAACTTGCCGAAGAAATCCAGCTTGAGCGAGGCCATCGCGACCCCGCCGAAGCTGCCGTCGGGCCGGTTGATGCGGCGCGACACCGGGATCGCCAGCACGCCGCTCGAGCGGCTGTGGATCGGCTTGCCGATCCTCAGACCACGGTCGGCATGGGTCTTGTGATAAATAAAATATTCGCGGTCGGCGTTGTTACCCTTCATCAGCGTGGGCAGCGAGCTCGCCAGGCGCGAGCCGTCCGCCCCGTATACGAAGGCTTCCTGCAGCTCGGGCGTGTGGCGGACGATGGCCTGCAGGCGCGCATGCATGCGCTCCCCGGCCGGTCCTTCCAGGCCGTCATGCTCGTAGCGCTCCACGATTTCGGCCAGGGCGGCGTCGCCGAGCTTGATCGAGCTCTCGGCCTGCGAGGCCAGGGCGCGCGCCATGTTGGCGGTATTGATGCCGGTCTGCTCGATCTGATGCTGGCGCGCCGACCACAGGCTCCACGAGTGCAGGCCGACCAGCAGCAGGCAGAATGTCACCAGCAGCGCGATCGAGCGCACGACCAAGGGCTTGCGCATCTGGTCCAGCCTTTGCATGCGATGAACGGCAGCAGAATTATTGGAATCGGACATCAGCAAAAAAATCGGAAAAAACGCATTGGAGGGAGCATAGTCGCGGCAGCCAAATAAGTCCACAGGGCAACTTTGTTTTGGCTCATGCTCTTTATTGATTGACCACATATGGCAATAATCAGTTGCCATGTCACAACAGTGTGAAATCCATCTTGTTGTACGGCACACTTTACCCGCAATGCAGGTTTTTGTCGCGCCAGTATATATATCCTATATATGTGCCGGTGCCGACTATTTACACCTCTTTTCGCTGCGCCCTCCTAAGCTTTCCAGGTCGTTAACCTCATCCTGGAAGAATAATGGACATTCTGTATATTTGCGCGACAGTGGTGCTCACCGCCGTGCTGGCCGGCCTGGCCCACGCCTGCGCCAGGCTGGGAGGCCAGCCATGAGCCTCAGCTACTGGGCCGCCGGCCTGGCCGCCGCCGGCGTGCTGCTCTACCTGGTGGTCGCGCTGTTCAACGCGGAGGAGCTGTGATGCGCACCGACGCCCTGCTTCTCCTGTTCGGGCTGCTGGCCGTGGTGACCTTGCTGGCGCTGCCCCTGGGCCGCCTGCTGGCCGCCGTCGGCAACGGTGCCGGCAGCGGCGTGCCCGGCATGCGCTGGCTGGCCCCGCTCGAACGCCTGTGCTACCGCGCCGCCGGTATCGACCCCGGCCAGGGCATGGGCTGGAAAACCTATGCCCTGGCGCTGCTGCTGTTCAACGGCCTGGGCGCCCTGCTGGTCTACAGCGTGCAGCGCCTGCAGGCCGTGCTGCCGCTGAACCCGCAAGGCCTGGGGCCGGTGTCGCCGGATTCCGCCTTCAACACCGCGGTCAGCTTCGTCGCCAACACCAACTGGCAAGGCTACAGCGGCGAGCAGACCATGAGCTATTTCAGCCAGATGGTCGCGCTGGCCGGCCAGAACTTCTTCTCGGCCGCTACCGGCATCGGCGTCGTGTATGCGCTGATCCGCGGCCTGGCGGCGCGCTCCTCGCGCTCGGTCGGCAACTTCTGGGCCGACCTGGTGCGCACCACGCTGTACGTGCTGCTGCCGCTGGCGCTGATCCTGGCCGTGTTCCTGGTCGGGCGCGGCGTGATCCAGAATTTCGCGCCCTACCAGCAGGCCGTGCTGGTGGAGCCGGTCACGTATGCGCAGCCGAAACTCGGCGCCGACGGCCAGCCGCTGAAGGACCAGGCCGGCAATGCCGTCACCGAGCAGGTGACCGCCACCACCCAGACCATCGCCATGGGCCCGGTCGCGTCCCAGGAAGCGATCAAGATGCTGGGCACCAACGGCGGCGGCTTCTTCAACGCCAACTCCGCCCATCCCTACGAAAACCCGGACGCCTGGACCAACTTCGCGCAGATGGTGGCGATCTTCCTGATCCCGGCCGCGCTGTGCTTCGCCTTCGGCCGCATGGTCGGCGACCCGCGCCAGGGCTGGGCGGTGTATGCAAGCATGGCGATCCTGTTCACGGCCATGACCCTGCTCGCGATGTGGGCGGAAAACCAGGCACACCCGGCGCTGCAGGCGCTCGGCGTCGACCAGGCGGCAAGCAGCCTGCAGGCTGGCGGCAACATGGAGGGCAAGGAGACCCGCTTCGGCATCGCGGCATCGAGCCTGTTCGCGGCCGTCACCACCGCCGCGTCCTGCGGCGCCGTCAACGCCATGCACGATTCGCTGATGCCGCTCGGCGGCCTGGCGCCGCTGGCGCTGATGCAGTTCGGCGAGGTCGTGTTCGGCGGCGTCGGCTCGGGCCTGTACGGCATGCTGGTGTTCGCCGTGCTGGGCGTGTTCATCGCCGGCCTGATGATCGGCCGCACCCCGGAATACCTGGGCAAGAAGATCCAGTCCTACGACATGAAGATGGTGTCGCTGGCGATCCTGGTGACCCCGATCCTGGTCCTGGGCGGCACCGCCGTCGCCGTGGCGACCGGCGCGGGGACCGCCGGCGTGGCCAATCCGGGCGCCCACGGTTTCACGGAAATCCTGTACGCCTTCACGTCCGCCGCCAACAACAATGGCAGCGCCTTCGCGGGCCTGTCGGCCAACACGCCCTTCTACAACGTGATGCTGGCGCTGGCGATCTGGTTCGGCCGCTTCGCGGTGATCGTGCCGGTGCTGGCGCTGGCCGGTTCGCTGGCGGCCAAGCCGCGCCTGGCGGTCACCGCCGGCACCATGCCGACCCACGGCCCGCTGTTCGTCGGCCTGCTGATCGGCGCGGTGCTGCTGGTCGGGGTGCTGAACTACGTCCCGGCGCTGGCGCTCGGACCGGTGGTCGAGCACCTGCAACTGTTCTCTGCACAATAAGGAGCTGCGCTCACCATGTCGCATTCCCATAAAATCAGCATGTTCGATCCACAACTGGCCGGCCCGGCGGTCCTGGACGCCTTCCGCAAGCTCGACCCGCGCCAGCAGTGGCGCAGCCCGGTCATGTTCGTGGTCTACGTCGGCTCCATCGTCACCACGCTGCTGTGGCTGGACGCCCTGCGCGGCCAGGGCGAAGCGTCCCCCGGCTTCGTGTTCGCCATCAGCCTGTGGCTGTGGTTCACGGTACTGTTCGCGAACTTCGCCGAAAGCCTGGCCGAAGGCCGCAGCAAGGCCCAGGCGGCGTCGCTGCGCGCCCTCAAGCAGACCGTGATGGCGAAAAAGCTGCAAACGCCGCAGCACGGGACCACCTGGCTGCCGTGTCCGGCCACCGACCTGCGCAAGGGCATGTTCGTGCTGGTCGAAGCCGGCGACATCATCCCGGCCGACGCCGAGGTCGTGCAGGGCGTGGCCTCGGTCGACGAATCGGCCATCACCGGCGAATCGGCGCCGGTGATCCGCGAATCCGGCGGCGACTTTTCCGCCGTCACCGGCGGCACCCGCGTGCTGTCGGACTGGCTGGTGCTGAAGATCGCCGTGAACCCGGGCGAAGCCTTCATCGACCGCATGATCGCCATGGTCGAAGGCGCCAACCGTAAAAAGACGCCGAACGAGATCGCGCTGACGATCCTGCTGGTGGCGCTGACCATCGTGTTCCTGGTCGTCACCGCGACGCTGCTGCCGTTCTCGCTGTATGCGGTGGATGCGGCCAAGGCGGCCGGCGTCGCCAGTTCTCCGGTGACGGTGACAGTGCTGGTGGCGCTGCTGGTGTGCCTGATCCCGACCACCATCGGCGGCCTGCTGTCCGCCATCGGCGTGGCCGGCATGAGCCGCATGATGGGCGCCAACGTGATCGCGACCTCGGGCCGCGCGGTGGAAGCCGCCGGCGACGTCGACGTGCTGCTGCTGGATAAAACCGGCACCATTACCCTCGGCAACCGCCAGGCCGCCGCCTTCATCCCGGCGCCCGGGGTGACGGAGCGCGAACTGGCCGAGGCTGCGCAGCTGGCCTCGCTGGCCGACGAGACCCCGGAAGGCCGCAGCATCGTGGTGCTGGCCAAGCAGAAGTTCAACCTGCGCGCCCGCGAGATGGCTGAGCTGAAGGCGGAATTCGTCCCGTTCACGGCCCAGACCCGCATGAGCGGCGTCGACCTCGAAGAGCGTCCGGTGCGCAAGGGTGCGGCCGACACCATGCGCAAGTACGTGCTGGGCCTCGGCGAGGACTATCCGGCGGCGGTGGGCGCCGCGGTAGACGACGTGGCGCGCCGCGGCAGCACGCCGCTGGTGGTGGTCGACGGCGGCCGCACGATGGGCGTGGTGGAGCTGAAGGACATCGTCAAGGGCGGCATCAAGGAACGCTTCGCCGAGCTGCGCCGCATGGGCATCAAGACCGTGATGATCACCGGCGACAACCGGCTTACCGCAGCGGCGATCGCCGCCGAGGCCGGGGTCGACGACTTCCTGGCCGAGGCCACGCCCGAGGACAAGCTGAAGCTGATCCGCGACTACCAGCGCGAAGGCCGGCTGGTGGCGATGACCGGCGACGGCACCAACGACGCCCCGGCGCTGGCCCAGGCCGACGTGGCGGTGGCGATGAACACCGGCACCCAGGCCGCCAAGGAAGCCGGCAACATGGTCGACCTGGATTCGAATCCGACCAAGCTGCTCGAGATCGTCGAGATCGGCAAGCAGATGCTGATGACGCGCGGCGCGCTGACCACCTTCTCGATCGCCAACGACATCGCCAAGTACTTCGCGATCATCCCGGCGGCGTTCGTGGCGACCTATCCGCAGCTGCGCGCGCTGGACGTGATGCACCTGGCCAGCCCGGGCTCGGCGATCATGTCGGCGGTGATCTTCAACGCCCTGATCATCGTGGTGCTGATTCCGCTGGCATTGAAGGGCATCGGCTACCGCGCGATCGGCGCCGCCGCCCTGCTGCGCCGCAACCTGCTGGTGTACGGCCTGGGCGGCATCCTGCTGCCCTTCGCCGGCATCAAACTGATCGACATGGCGCTGGCCGCCATGCATCTGGCTTGAACAACCTGGCCCGACAAGGAAACACCATGACATCCCAATTCCGCCCCGCCCTCACGCTGCTGCTGGTCCTGACCCTGCTGTGCGGCGGCCTGTATCCGCTGCTGGTGACCGGCATCGGCCAGGCCGCCTTTCCGGCCCGGGCCGCCGGCAGCCTGGTTCATCAGGACGGCAGGCTGCGCGGCTCCAGCCTGATCGGCCAGCCGTTCTCGTCGCCGCGCTATTTCTGGGGCCGCCCGTCGGCCACCGCGCCGATGCCCTACAATGCCGCCGGTTCGTCGGGCTCGAACCAGGGGCCGCTGAATCCGGCGCTGGCGCAGGCCGTCAAGGAGCGCGTCGACGCCCTGCGCGCCGCCGATCCGGGCAACCGTCTGCCGGTGCCGGTCGACCTGGTCACCGCCTCGGCCAGCGGCCTGGATCCGGAGATCAGCCCGGCTGCCGCGCTGTACCAGGCCGGGCGGGTCGCGCGGGTGCGCAAGGCCTCCGTGGCCGACGTGCGGGCGCTGATCGAACGCCAAACCGAGCGTCCGCTGCCGGGCTTCCTGGGCGAGGCGCGCGTGAACGTGCTGGCGCTGAACCTGGCGCTCGACCAGGCCTGGCCGGTGCGCTGAAGCGCACGGTATTACACTACCCGCATGACCATGCCAAACGACGACCGCAGGCCCGATCCCGACCAGTTGCTGGCCCGTGTGCGCGAGGAAGACGCGCGCGCCCGGCGCGGCCGCCTGCGCATCTATTTCGGTGCCTCGGCCGGGGTCGGCAAGACCTGGGCCATGCTGACGGCGGCGCGCGCGCTGCCGGCCGCGCCGGGCCAGGCCCGGCCCGTGCTGGCCGGCGTGATCGAGACCCACGGCCGCAGCGAGACCGCGGCCCTGCTCGAAGGCCTGCCCCGGCTTGCGCTGCAGCAGGTGGCCTACCGCGGCAAGACCCTGCCCGAATTCGACATCGACGCGGCGCTGGCCGATGGCGCGCCGCTGGTGCTGGTGGACGAGCTGGCGCATTCCAACGTGCCCGGCTCGCGCCACCGCAAGCGCTGGCAGGACGTCGAGGAATTGCTGGACGCCGGCATTGACGTCTGGACCACGGTCAACGTGCAGCACCTGGAGAGCCTGAACGACGTGGTCGGCGGCATCACCGGCATCCGCGTGCAGGAAACCGTGCCGGACTCGGTGTTCGACCGCGCCGACGAAGTGGTGCTGGTCGACCTGCCGGCCGACGAACTGCTGGCGCGGCTGAAGTCGGGCCGGGTCTACCAGGGTCCGCAGGCCGAGCGCGCGGCCGGCAACTTCTTCCGCAAGGGGAACCTGATCGCGCTGCGCGAACTGGCGCTGCGCCGCACCGCCGACCGCGTCGAGGGCGACGTGCGCGCCTGGCGCGTCGAGCAGTCGGTCGATGCGCTGTGGAAGACCGGCGCCGCGCTGCTGGCCTGCGTCGGACCCGGCCTCGACGCCGAACAGGTGGTGCGCAGCACGGCGCGCCTGGCCGGCCAGCTCGGCGCGCCCTGGCACGCGGTGTACGTCGAGACGCCGCCGCTGCAGCGCCTGGCGGCGCCGCGCCGCGCCCGCATCCTCGACACGCTGCGCCTGGCCGAACAGCTGGGCGCCGCCACCGCGGTCCTGCCCGGCAACGACGTCGCCGCCGAGCTGGCGCGCCATGCCGGCAGCCGCAACCTGTCGCGCCTGGTGCTGGGGCGGCCGGCGCCGGGGTCGTTCTGGTCGCGCCGGCGTCCGGGGCTGGCACGCCGTCTGGCGCAGCTGGCGCCCGGAGCCGACCTGATCGAGATCGCCACCGCGGCCGCGCCGGCGCAGCCGCATGCGCATGCGCCCGCAGCCGCCGTTGCGGCCGGCGCCGCGGCGCCACGCCTGCGCGCCTACCTGCTCGGCGCCGGCGCCAGCCTGGCCGCCGGGCTGCTCGGCTGGCTGCTGGAGGCCTGGCTCGACCTGCCCAACATCGCCATGCTGTTCATCCTGGTGGTGCTCGGCGTGGCCTACCGCTTCGGGCGCGGCCCGTCGGTGCTGGCGACCTGCGTCAGCGTGGCCACCCTCGACTTCGTGTTCGTGCCGCCGCGCCTGTCGTTCGCGGTCACCGATTTCCAGTACCTGGTGACCTTCGGCGTGATGCTGGCGGTGGGCCTGATCACCGGCCACCTGACCGCCCTGCTGCGCTTCCAGGCCCAGGCGGCGCGCCAGCGCGAGCGGCGCTGGCATGCGCTGTACGAGTTCGCCAGCCGGCTATCGGGCGCGCTGCAGCCGGAACAGGTGCTGGACGCCTCCCGCGAATTCGTGGCGCAGGCCTTCCGAGCCGATGCCACGCTGCTGCTGCCGGATGCCGAAGGACGGCTGCAGCTGCCGGCGCACACCGGTGCGCCGCAGCCGCAGCCGGAGCGCGGCACCGCCCAGTGGGCCTTCGACCACGCCCAGCCCGCCGGCCTGGGTACCGACACCCTGCCGGCCAGCCCGCTGTACTACCTGCCGCTGGTGGCGCCGATGCGCACGCGCGGGGTGCTGGCGCTGCTGCCGCCGTCGGACGACTGGCTGGCGGTGCCGGAGCAGCGCCAGCAGCTCGACACCTTCGCCACCCTCACCGCGATCGCGCTCGAACGGGTGCACTACATCGAGGTGGCGCAGGGGGCGCTGGTGGACATGGAATCCGAGCGCCTGCGCAACTCGCTGCTGGCGGCGCTCGGGCACGATCTGCGCACGCCGCTGACGCTGCTGGTCGGGGTGTCGGAGTCGCTGGCCGGCTCGCGTCCGCCGCTCTCGCCGCAGCAGGCCGGCCTGGCCGACACACTCAAGCGCGAGGCGCTGCGCATGAACACCCTGGTCACCAACCTGCTCGACATGGCGCGCATTCAAAGCGGCGGCGTGCACCTGCACCTGGAGTGGCAGTCGATCGAGGAAGTGGTCGGCAGCGCGCTGCGCGCCAGCAGCGGCGTGCTGGCCGGGCACGACGTCGCCACCCGGATTCCGCACGACCTGCCGCTGGTGCGCTTCGATGCGCCGCTGCTGGAACGGGTGCTGTGCAACGTGCTGGAAAATGCGGCCAAGTACACGCCGCCCGGCAGCCGGGTCACGGTCGATGCGCGGGTACGCGGCGACAGCGTCCAGCTGCGCGTGACCGACAACGGCCCCGGCCTGCCGCCGGGCCGCGAGGAGGCGATCTTCGAAAAGTTCACGCGCGGCCAGCAGGAATCGAGCACGCCGGGGGTCGGCCTGGGCCTGGCGATCTGCCGCGCCATCGTCGAGGCGCACGGCGGCACCATCCGCGCGGAACAGGCGCGCAGCGAGGGAACGGCGGGCGGCGCGCGCATCGTCATCGCGCTGCCGCGCGGCGAGCCGCCGCCGCTGCCCGACCCGGAAATGGAAACGGAACAGCATCATGAATGAACAACGCAAGCCCGTCGCCCTGCTGGTCGAGGACGAAGCGCAGATCCGCCGCTTCGTGCGCGAGGCGCTCGAAGAGGAAGGCTGGCAGGTGCACGAAGCGGCCAACTGCCGCCACGGCCTGATCGCGGCCGGCACCCGCCAGCCCGACCTGGTGGTGCTCGACCTCGGCCTGCCGGACGGCGACGGCGTCGCCTTCATCGCCGACCTGCGCCAGTGGTCGCGCGCGGCCGTGATCGTGCTGTCGGCGCGCACGCTGGAATCGGAAAAGGTGCGCGCGCTGGATGCCGGCGCCGACGACTACCTGACCAAGCCCTTCGGCGTAGCCGAGCTGCTGGCGCGCGCGCGCTCGGCCCTGCGCCGCCAGCAGGGAGCGCGTCCCGGCACGGCCGCCGACCACGGCAGCGTGGTGCGCTTCGGCACGGTCGCGGTCGACCTGCAGGGCCACTCGGTCACGCGCGACGGCTACGGCGTGCGGCTGGCCCCGACCGAGTACAAACTGCTGGCCGCGCTGGCGCGCAATGCCGGACGCGTGGTCAGCAACCCGCAGCTGCTGCGCGAAGTGTGGGGACAGCAGTCCGCCAACAGTCCGCACTATCTACGCATCTACATGGGCCACCTGCGGCGCAAGCTGGAGGACGATCCGGCCCAGCCGAAATACCTGATCACCGAGACCGGCGTGGGCTACCGGCTCGCGATCCCCGTCTAGAAAACCATTTATCCCGTTGTCAAAAACCGGTTGCGCCGCGAGGCGCGGGACCGGCTCATCCCGAAGAAAGCGAAACCACCATGAAACGCATCACCGCCATCACCCTGTTCGCCCTCGCCTGCCCGGCTTTCGCGCAGGACGCCGCGCCCGCCGCAGAGGCACCTGCCGCGCCCGCCGCGGCCGCCCTCACCTATAACCTGGGCCTCGTTGCCGACTACCGCTACCGCGGCATCTCGCAGACCCGCCTGCACCCGGCCGTGCAGGGCGGCGCCGACTACAGCGACCCGGCCAGCGGCCTGTACGCGGGCACCTGGCTGTCCAGCATCACCTGGGCCGGGGATGCCGGCGGCGGCGGCCACGTCGAAGTCGACGTCTACGGCGGCAAGCGCGGCACCCTGCAAAACGGCGTCAGCTACGACGTGGGCGTGCTCGGCTACGTCTACCCGGGCAATGGCCTGGGCGACGTGCCGGGCTACGTCAACGGCAATACCGGCGAGGTGTACGCGCAACTGGGCTATGGTTCCTACTACATGAAGTACTCGAATGCGCTGACCAACCTGTTCGGCTTCGTCGACAGCCGCTACAGCAGCTACCTGGACCTGGGCGCCAACCTGGATGCCGGCCACGGGGTGACCGTGAACCTGCATGCCGGGCGCCAGCACGTGCAGCACAGTGCGAACGCGAGCTATACGGACTGGAAGGTCGGCGTGAGCAAGGCCTGGGGGCCGGTCACGCTGTCGCTGGCGGCGGTGGGGACCACGGCGGCCGAGGCGGCGTATACCTCGGCGGCGAATGGCAGGTTCCTGGGACGGAAGGCGCTGGTGGTGGGGGTGCTGCGGACGTTCTGAATGCCGGTCGTCCGGGCCGGGGCTCTGCCACGGCTGTGCGGAGAACTTGGGCACCGGCCTTCGCCGGTGCGACGGTGTTACGGTTTCCGACGTCAGATAGCGGTGCGACGGCTTTACGGCGCCAGGCAGCGCATGTTGCTGCAACGCTCTCGCGCCACCCGTAACGCGGCCAGGCAACCCTCAGGCGTACTGCCCGCTGCCGGCCACCATCACCGACGACGTATTGCGCCCCGCATGCTTGGATGCGTACAGGGCGGCATCGGCGCTTTGCGCCAGCGCCGTGTGCTCCGGATGGGCGCTCCAGGCGAAGCCGATGCTGGCCGTGACCGGCAACTGCTTGCCCTCCACCTCGAACGGCGCCTGCATCGCTTCCAGCAGCTTGTCGCCGATGCGGCGGCATTCCAGCGGCGAGCCGACCTGTTCCAGCACGATCACGAATTCGTCGCCGGCCAGGCGTGCCACGGTGTCGGTGTTGCGCACGCAGGCGTTCAGGCGGCGTCCGAATTCGCGCAGCACGGCGTCGCCGCCGGCATGGCCCAGGCTGTCGTTGATCTGCTTGAAGTGATCGACGTCGAGATAGGCCAGCGCCAGCGGCGTGGCGCTGCGGCGCGAGCGCGCGATCGCCTGCACCAGGCGCTCTTCGTAGCTGCGGCGGTTGGGCAGGCCGGTCAGGTGGTCGGAGTGGGCCAGCGCATGCAGCTGGCGCTCGTATTCGCGCGACGAGGTGGCGTCGGTCGACAGCACGTAGATGCCCTGCACCTTGCCGTTGCGCAGGTGCGGCAGGTAAGTCGTGCTGATCACGCGCTTGCGCCCGCGCCGTTCTTCCTCGATCTCCAGGTAGGCGCCGTGGCCGGACAGGCAGCGTTCCAGCGCGGTGCGGCGCGGCGCGTAGAAGGCGTCGCCCATGGCGTCGGGAATGGTCTTGCCGATCATGGTGTCGCAGCGCACGCCGAACCATTCGCGGTAGCGGTCGTTGGCGAAACGGTAGCGCAGATCGGTGTCGAGGTAGGCGATCAGGGCCGGCACGTTGTCGGCGATGGTGCGCAGGCGCTCCTCGCTTTCGAGCGCGCGGGCGCGCGAGTCGAGCAGCTCGCTGACGTCCTTCAGCGCCACCACCGCGCCCAGCATCTCGCCGTCGGCGCCCTTCAGCGGACGGCTGCTGGCCAGCACGCGGCGCGGGGCGCCTTCGCCGGCCACCACCATCGGCAGGTTCTGCACCCGCTCCCCGTGCAGCGCGCGCACCAGCGGCAATTCGTCGACGCGCATCCGGGTCTCGCCATCGTCGTGGTACAGCTGATAGTGCTCGGACCAGTCGGCCATCGGCACGCTGTCCAGGCCGTCGAATTCGCGCGCTTCGCGGTTGCACACGTTCAGCTTGCCGTCGGCGCCGCAGGCAATCACGGCGACGTCCACCGATTCCAGCACCGCATCCAGCAGCGCCTGTTTCTGGCGCAACGCTTCCCTGGCGGCCAGGCGCTGCTGCATTTCCTGCTCCAGCGCGCGGTTCTTGGCATGCAGTTCGCGGGTGCGCTCCTCGACGCGCTTTTCCAGCTCGGCGTTCAGTTCGATCAGCGCGTGCTGGGCGGCGTCGCGCGCGGCCACCAGCACGCCGCGGTTCAATTCGTCCTGCACCAGCTGGGCCAGGTCGCGCAGCATGCGGCGGCCGGCGTCATCCAGCGTGCGCGGGACGGTGTCGACGATGCACAGGGTACCGAGCGGCTGGCCGTCCAGGCTGCGCACCGGCTGGCCGGCATAGAAGCGGACGTGCGGGGCGCCGGTCACCAGCGGATTGTTCGCGAAGCGCTCGTCAAGACGGGTGTCGGGCACCACCAGCAGGTCGTCCAGCGCCACCGCGTGGCTGCAGAAGGCCACCGAACGCGGCGTGCCCGGGGCGTCCATGCCGATGCAGGACTTGAACCACTGGCGGTCGGTGTCGACCAGCGACACGAGCGCGATCGGCACGTTGAAACTGGCGGCGGCCAGGCGGGTGAAACGGTCGAAGCGATCTTCCCGGGGTGTATCGAGCACGTCCAGCCGGTGCAGGGCCTTGATGCGTACTTCTTCTGCGAGTTCTTGTTGACTGAGCATGAACAATCCTTGCCCCAATGGGCGAAGAAAAGAACCGGCAGCGTTTGGGCCGGGGACGAGCTGACGTAGGGCTTGGGCGCGGGGCGCAGCTGGAAGTGGCTGATTCTAGCCGAACTCGACTAGAGGTGCAGTAGCGCCACAACTATTACTCTACGGCAATATATTATTACCAGTTAAAACTTTTGGGAATTCTACAACGAAATAGCTCGAGAGAACTTACGTCTTTTGCTATATCGCTACATGTTCTTCCCTTACAGAAAGGGTTTTGAGGTCTTTTTGATTGTGACACTATGTAAACCTCCATTCTGAAGGCAATAGGCTGCCCGTAGACAACAGGCTGAAGATTGTGTCGCGCTGGCACCACAAGTTCACCTTGAAGTTGGTGTTTGATTATGTGTGTCATCTAACCGAGCCACTGCCCCCAGCCCCGTAAGGTAGAGCCTTCGCTCATGAAAGGACGGCCATGGACCTCTACCAGCAGTACCCCATCCGGCTGCGCATCAACGATCAGGACCGGGAATTCGATGTCGAATCCTGGGTCACCCTCCTCGACCTGCTGCGCGAACGCGCCGGACTGACCGGCACCAAGAAAGGCTGCGACCACGGACAATGCGGCGCCTGCACCGTGCTGGTCGATGGCAAGCGCGTGAATTCCTGCCTGACACTGGCCGTCATGCAGAACGGCCACGAAGTCACCACCATCGAAGGTCTGGCCAAGGGCGAGGAGCTGCATCCGCTGCAGCAGGCCTTCATCGAGGAAGACGCCTTCCAGTGCGGCTACTGTACGCCGGGCCAGATCTGTTCGGCCGCCGGCCTGATCGCCGAAGGCCAGGCCAAGACCGTGGACGACGTGCGCGAGCTGATGAGCGGCAACCTGTGCCGCTGCGGTGCCTATCCGCAGATCCGCCAGGCCGTGTGCAAGGTGATCGGCATCCAGGAAAGCAAGCCGGGCGCCGCATCCGGTTCCGATGGATTTACCACAGGACCGGTGCTCGCATGAACCCATTCCTCTTTTCCCAAGCCCAGAACGTCGACGCCGCCCTGCCGCTGCTGGCCGCGGACGGCGCGCGCCCGGTGGCCGGCGGCACCAACCTGCTCGACCTGATGAAGGAAGGGGTGATGACGCCTTCCACCCTGGTCGACATCAACCCGCTCGAACACGCCGGCCTGGACGTCATCGAAGAACACGAGGGCGGCCTGAGACTGGGCGCGCTGGCGCGCAATGCCGCCACCGCCTACCACGACACCGTGCGCAGCCGCTATCCGCTGCTGTCCGCCGCAATTCTTGCAGGCGCCTCGCCCCAGCTGCGCAACATGGCGACCAACGGCGGCAACCTGCTGCAGCGCACCCGCTGCGTGTACTTCTACGACGTCGGCACGCCCTGCAACAAGCGCGAGCCCGGCACCGGCTGCCCTGCCAAGAACGGCATCAACCGCACGCTGGCGATCCTGGGCACCAGCGAACAGTGCATCGCCACCCACCCGTCCGACATGTGCGTGGCCCTGCGTGCGCTCGACGCCACCGTGCACGTCAAGTCGGGCAGCGGCGAGCGTGCGATCCCGATCGCCGACTTCCACCGCCTGCCGGGCGACACCCCGCAGATCGACACCAACCTGCAACCGGGCGAGCTGATCACGCACATCACGCTGCCGGATGCCGCCGCCTTCATCGACCACTCGGCCTACATCAAGGTGCGCGACCGCCTGTCGTACGCGTTCGCGCTGGTCTCGGTGGCCGCCGCCCTCGACCTCGACGGCGGTACCATCCGCGCCGCCCGCATCGCCCTCGGCGGCGTCGCGCACAAGCCGTGGCGCGTCGAGGAAGCGGAAGCGGCGCTGGTTGGCAAGCCCGCCGGCGCAGCAGCCTTCGAAGCCGCCGCCGACCGCATCCTGGAAGGCGCGCGCGGCTACGGCCAGAACGACTTCAAGCTGACGCTGGCGAAGAACGCCATCGTACAGGCCTTGACCACCGCCATGCGCGGTACCGAATTTGCCAAGAGAGGTGAAGCATGACCGACCTGATTCCCGAACTGCGCACCCCGGTCGCGCCCGAAGGCACCGGCCGCGTGCGCACCGGCATGGCCGTGTCGCGCGTCGACGGCCGCGCCAAGGTAACCGGCACCGCCCAGTATGCCGCCGAACACCAGGCGCCCGACCTGTGCTACGGCGTGGTCGTCAGCGGCACCGCCGTCAAGGGCCGCATCAAGAGCATCGACACCGCCGCCGCGCTGGCCGCGCCCGGCGTGATCGACGTGATCACGCACGAGAACCGGCCCAAGATGCGTTCCAACGACCTGGCCTTCAAGGACATGACGGCGCCGGCCGGCTCGCCCTTCCGCCCGCTGTTCAGCGACCGCGTGTTCTACAGCGGCCAGCCGATCGCGCTGGTGATCGGCGAAACCTTCGAAGCGGCGCGCTACGCCGCCGCGCTGGTGAAGGCCACCTACGACATCGAAGAGCACGACACCAACCTGCTCGACAGCCTGGGCAAGGCCTACAAGCCGCGCCCGCTGAAGGCCGGCTTCACGCCGCCCAGCTCGAAGGGCGATGCCGACAAGGCCTACGACGCGGCGCCGGTCAAGGTCGAATCCGAGTTCTACCACGGGGTCGAGCACCACAACCCGATGGAGATGTTCGCCACCACCGTGGTGTATGGCGAAGACGGCCACCTGACCATCTACGACAAGAACCAGAGTTCGCAGAACTGCCGCTGGTACGTGTCGCACGCCTTCGGCCTGTCGAAGGACAAGGTCACGGTGCGCAACCCCTACGTGGGCGGCGCCTTCGGTTCCGGCCTGCGTCCGCAATACCAGCTGCCGCTGGCGGTGATGGCGTCCCTGAAGCTGAAGCGCTCGGTGCGCGTGGTGCTGACGCGCCAGCAGATGTTCAGCTTCGGCCACCGTCCGGAAACCTGGCAGAAGGTGAAGCTCGCCGCCAGCCAGGACGGCCGCTTGCTGTCGATCTGGCACGAGGCGATCCACGAGACCTCGCGCCTGGAAGACTATGTCGAAGTGGTGGTCAACTGGTCCGGCCAGCTGTACGCCTGCGACAACATCAAGCTGGGCTACAAGGTGGTCGGCCAGGACCGCTACAGCCCGATCGACATGCGCGCCCCCGGCGCCGCCCACGGCGTGCACGCGCTGGAAGTGGCGATGGACGAGCTGGCGTACAAGCTCAAGATGGACCCGCTCGAATTCCGTCTCAAGAACTACGCCGAGGTCAATCCGCTGGACGACAAGCCCTACTCGACCAAGGAGCTGCGCCAGTGTTACCAGAAGGGCGCCGAGCGCTTCGGCTGGAAGGACCGCCCGATCGAACCGCGTTCGATGGTGGATGGCGACGAGTTGATCGGCTGGGGCATGGCGACCGGCATCTGGGATTCGCTGGTGATGGTGGCGCGCGTGTCCGCCGTGCTGCATGCCGACGGCCGCCTGGTGGTCTCGAGCGCGGCATCGGACATCGGTACCGGCACCTACACGGTGATGTCGATGATCGCCGCCGAGCAGCTCGGCCTGCCGCTGGAACGCGTGACTTTCCAGCTGGGCGACTCGACGCTGCCGCTGGCGCCGATCGAGGGCGGTTCCTCGCACGTGGCCACGGTCGGCTCGGGCGTGCACGGCGCCTGCGACAAGCTCAAGACCACCCTGCTCAAGCTGGCGCAATCGCAGAAGGATTCGATCTTCAAGGGCATGAAGGCCAAGGACGTCGAATTCAACGACGGCAAGATCCACCTGCGCGGCCAGCCGGACAACGGCATCGACCTGTCCGCCCTGCTGGCCCAGGCCGGCAAGGACAGGATCGAGGAAAAATTCCTGATGACGCCGCAGATGCTCAAGCAGCGCAAGTACGTGCGTGCGGTCCACTCGGCCGTGTTCGCCGAGGTGCGCGTCAACGAAAAGCTGGGCATCGTGCGCGTCACGCGCGTGGTCGACGCGGTCGCGGCCGGCCGCATCATGAACGCCAAGACCGCTACCAGCCAGATCGTCGGCGGCGTGGTGTGGGGCATCAGCCAGGCGCTGCATGAAGAGACCTTCACCGACCACCGCCTGGGCCGCTTCATGAACCACAACTTCGCCGAGTACCACGTGGCGGTGAACGCGGACATCCACGACATCCAGGTGATCTTTGCCGACGAGGACGACCGCGTGGTCAGCAAGCAGCTGGGCGCCAAGGGCGTCGGCGAGATCGGCCTGGTCGGCACCGCGGCGGCGGTGGCGAACGCGATCTTCCATGCGACCGGCAAGCGCCTGCGCACGACGCCGATTACGCCGGACAAGATCCTGCTGGGGGATCATGAGGTGCCGGTGGATCAGCGCAACTAGCCCACCCTTACGTCGCCCCTGCGGAGGCAGGGGCGACGGCTCATGCAGCAGCATGATTATCCTGGCTGCATGGGCTTTTACCTGGATTTACACCCCAACCGATTCCCTTCCCCACGGACTCTGGCGACAATAACCCGTCACCGTATCACCGCACCAGACCCATGCTCGTCACCTCCGATCCCCTCTCCTGGGAAGACCTGCTGCGGCGCCCGCTCGCCGATCGCAAGGGCAGCGCCCCGCACGAACTGATCGACTTCATCGGGCGCTACAACCAGGCCACCGGCAACCCCGCCATGGCCCGCGCCGCGCCGCCCGATCCCGGACTGGACGCCGATATCGACGCCGCCATCGCCGGCCTGCCGCTCCCCGTGCTGCGCCATCTCGAACCCTGCCTGCTGGGCGTGTTCGTGATGGATGGCGTCGGGGCCTCGGCGGTCAGCAGCGTGGTGACGGGGCCGGAGGGCGAGATGATCGGCGCCTTCGTCGCCATCGACGCCGCCGCCTTTGCCGGCATCACTGCCAATGCCTGGTTCGAGCGGCGCGAAAACCTGCCGTTCCAGGCCGCCGCCGGCATGCGCCTGGAAGCGCGCATCGCCGACGACGCCCACGACGACCGCGTCGGCGCCCTGCAGTTCGTGCTGCTGCACGAATTCGGCCACGTGCTGGCCGCCTGCAAGTCGCTGGCGCCGATGTGGTGGCGCGCCGGCGATGCCGCGCCCTCGTATCCGCTGCTCGACCTGTGCTGGCAGGCGGCGCCGGACGGCCGCTTCGCCCCGCGCGCCGGCCACGACTTTCCGCTGCGCGGCCAGCTGGTGTACCACGGCGCGGCGCGGCTGTCGCTGCGCGATGCCGAAGCCGCCTACGCGGCGCTGGGCCGCACCGGCTTCCCGACCCTGTACGCGGCCACCAGCGTGCACGAGGACATCGCCGACAGCTTCGCCGGCTACGTCCACGTGCGCCTGATGGGACGCCCGCTGGAACACCGGCTGCATGGTGCGCCGGGAGGCGCCGCACCGGCCACGCCCTATTGGAACAGTCCGCACGGCGATGCCCGCGCCGCCCTGTTCGAAGCGCTGCTGGACGCGCCGCCTTACTGAAGACAGTGCCGCGCGCCGTGCTAGAGTCACGCTGTCACAGGCACGAGGCAACAGGCATGGCATTTCATCCGGACCGGCGGCTCGACAACATCTTCTGGCAAGCCCTCAGCGGGCGGCATGCCTGCTTCGCGAGCGGCACCGCCGTGGCGCGCCGCTACGCGCCCGGCTTCTCGCCCATCGTCGGCTTTCCCGACCCGCAGCAGCCCGACTTCGCCGCCCTGGCGCCCTTCTGCGCACCCGGCGAACAATTCTATTGCGACGCCTGGTCCGGTCCCGCGCCGCACGGCTGGCGCATCGCGCTCGAAGCGACCATGTTCCGCATGGTGTGGGCCGGCACGCCGCCGGACGCCGACCCGGCCGCCGACGCCTTGGCGCTGGGCCCGGCCCACGCAGCCCAGGCCGTGGAACTGGCCACGCTGACGCGGCCCGGCCCCTTCGGTCGGCGCACCATCGAACTGGGCGACTATTTCGGCTACGTCGAGGACGGACAGCTGGTGGCGATGGCCGGCGAGCGCAGCGCCGCGCCCGGCCTGCGCGAGATCAGCGGCGTCTGCACCCGCCCCGGCTGGCAGGGCCGCGGACTGGCGCGCCGCCTGGTGCTGAAGCTGGTGCGGCGCCAGCTCGCGCGCGGCGAAACGCCGTTCCTGCACGTGATGTGCGCCAACGAGGGCGCCCACCGCTTGTACCTGGACATGGGCTTTTGCGACGAGCGCGAGACCGTGGTGCGGGTGGTGACGCCGGCCTGATTGCGCAGCGGCGATGCTAAGATAAAGTCCAGCGCGTCTTCCGGTCCACCGCCATGCCGAAACTCGAAATCCTCGTCCGCAAACCTGCCCGCCCCCGTCCGGATGCGCCGCGCCTGCTGCTGGTGCACGGCATCTGCGTCGGCGCCTGGGTGTGGGAAGAACACTTCATGCCCTACCTGGCCGACGCCGGTTTCGAGGTGCATGCGCTGAGCCTGCGCGGCCACGGCGGCAGCGAAGGCCGCGAGCGCCTGGACAGCTGGCGCCTGCACGACTACACCGAAGACCTGCGCCAGACCGCCGCCGCCCTGAACGACGCGCCGCTGGCCGTGATCGGCCATTCGCTCGGCGGCGCCGTGCTGCAGGACTGGCTGTGCACCGGTGGTCTCGCCGGCGGCAAGGTGGCCGGCGCCGCGCTGCTGGCCTCGGTGCCGCCGTGGGGCCTGGCGTATTCGGCCTGGCAGATGATGCTGTCCTCGCCCGACCTGTTCCAGCAGATGCTGCGCCTGAACGGCAGCAGCGCCGCCAGCCTCGACCCGGCCGTCATGCGCCGCAACCTGTTTTCCGACGACCTGCCCGATGCCACTTATGCGCGCTTCATCAGCCGCGTGCACGGCGAATCGCGCCACGTCGGGGTCGAGCTGCAGGGCTGGCGTCCGTTCGCGCCGGCGCCGTGGCAGGCACCGCCGATGTTCGTGCTGGGCGGCGAGGCCGACCGCTTCATCGGCGTCAACGCGGTGCGCGGCACGGCCGCCTACTACGGTGTGCTGCCGACCCTGGTGCCGCGCCTGGCGCATGCGCTGATGCTGGAGCCGCGCTGGGAAGATGCGGCCCAGCCGCTGTGCAACTGGCTGGAAAGGCTCTCGGCCCGGCGCTGAATGCCGTTACCGACCTTGTCGGCACTACCCCGCTGCCGACGCCGCTACGCAGGCCGCATAGGGCTGTGGGCCTGTCACCACAGCCGTAACAATTGTTAACATAATCATCCCGTGCCCTGCGCCAGTAAATATAGAATGACAACATGACAACCCCACATCCTGTGGTCTTGTCTGTAGCATTTACTGAGCAGCAGGCGGAACCATGCCCCAACGAAGAGTCGACGAGCAAACCGGAATGACTGTCGAATACGCGCTATTCCTGGCCGAGACGCGTGGCCTCAAATTCGCGCTGGGCTACCTGGAAAGCTGCGATGTGCCGACCGATATCCTGATCCGCACCTTCGAGCATCCCGAAGCGCGACGCCACCACGAGCGGCGCCGGCAAACGCGCAACTGACCGTGTAATTCAGTCCGCAATCAAACCGCGGCAGCCCGGGCCCGCAACTGCGCGCGTCCCACACCGAGTTCAACGACCGCCAGCACCGCCACGCTCAGCGCCAGCAAGGGCATCAGCACGCACAAGCCCACCCCCGCCGCCACCGCCCACCACGGTGCCGCGCGCCATGCGCCCGGCAGCAGCTTCGGCAGGCCGAGCTGCCCCGCACGCCGGCGCCTGAAGAACATTACCCAGCCCGACACCAGCGAGAACAGCACCCCGGCCGCGAACACGAACAGCAGCACCTGGTTCCACACGCCCAGTTCGCCGCGGTGGAAGGGAATGCCGACCGCCGTCGCCTTGCCGAACGCGGTCTGGCGCTCCCACCCTGCCCGGTACAGCACGCTGCCGTCGTAGGCATTCAGCACCAGGTCGAAGCGGCTGCCCGGATGCGGACGGTCGGCCGAAGCGGCACGCCAGAATCCATGCGGACCGCGCGGCGGGGTCAGCTGTACCGGCACGCCCGGCACCAGGGCCTGCGTGCGCTGCCAGGCCTGCTGGTAATTCAGCTGCGGGCCGCCGGTCGGCATCGAGTGCAGGTGCGGCGGCACCTGGGGCGAAGCCTGGCCGGCCCAGTCGCGCACAGCGCGCACCTGGTTACCGGCGTACTTGCTCCAGGTGATGCCGGTCAGGACCATGGCCAGGCTCAGGACGCTCAAGGCCACGCCCAGGAAGGCATGCCACTGCTTCCACCAGGCGCGTCCTTTGGCGGCCGCGCGCGGCAGGCCCGGCTGGCCGGGCCGCGGCCACCACAGGTAGACCCCGGTCAGCAGCATCACCAGCATCCAGCTGGCGGCCAGCTCGATCATCCAGCGCAGCGACTCGCCCTGCAGCAGGCGCGAATGCAGCAGACGCGCCCATTCGCTGAAGCGGTCCTGGTCGAGCTGGGTGCCCAGCACGCGCGCATCGTAGGGGTCGACGAAGACGGTGCGTCTGGCGGCATCGAGCGGACGCAACGGCGCCGCCGATGACGCGGCCGGCACATGGTTCGCATGCTCGCCGGCGGCGCGCGCAGGCGGTGCGAAACCGATCTTCACTGCATCCTGCGGGCCGGCCGGCGGGATGACCGACTGCACGGCGAGACCGTCCGGCACCGCCTTGCGCGCGGCAGCCACCGCCGCATCGAGCGCCAGCATGGCAGCGCCCGGCGGCGGCGTCACGCGTTCCAGGTGGCCGTACAAAGCGGCCTCGATCTGCGGCGTGAAGATGTACAGGGCGCCGGTGAGCGTGGCGACCAGCGCGAACGGCGAGGCGATCAGCGCTGCCCAGAAGTGGATGCGCCAGAACAGGCTGCGGCGCCGGGCGGCAAGGCTGGCCGCCGGCGCGGTGTTGACAGAGGTCGTTGCTTGCATGGACGTGCTCCGGTCACAGGTCGAACTTCAGCTCGGCGACCCAGGTGCGCTGAGGATAAGGGTGGAAGTTCCAGTATTTGTAATTATTCAGGTTATCGATGCCGAGCGCCACGCGCCACTGGCGGTCGATCTTCCAGGTGACGCGCGCGTCGGTCGTGAAGTACCTGCTGGCGCCCTGGTAGGCGAAGCCGTTCGGGTCCGCGTTGTCCAGCGTGGAGTACTGGCGGCCGCTGTAGCGCGCAGCCAGCGTTGCCGCCACGCGGTCGTTGATGCGGTACGTGGCCTGACCGGTGGCGCGCCATGCCGGGATGCGCGGCTGCCACTTGCCGACGCTGGCCGGGAACTTGTCGTTCTTCTCGATCTTCGAATCGGTCCAGGTGGTGCTGGCGTTCAGGTCCAGGCCCTGCAGGCCGACGTCGGTGGCGGCGTAGGCCAGTTCCAGGCCTTTGGTGGCGATGCGGTCGACGTTCTGCACGTTGGTGACGTTGGGCGTGACCAGCACGTTGGTCTGCGAGTACAGCGCGTCGCGGGTGCGTTCGCCGAAGGCGGTCAGGCGCAGCAGGCCTGCCGCCAACCTGCGCTCGGCCGTGAGCTCGCCGGTCCACGACTTTTCCGGCTTCAGGCCCGGGTCGTTGTTGGTCAGGACGCCGGCCGCGTTGATGCCGCCCTGGTACAGCTCGGACACGGTCGGCATGCGCACCGCGCGGCCCAGCGACGCCTTCAGGGTCCAGTCCTCGCTTGCGGCGAAGGCCAGCGCCGCCTTCGGCGAGAAGTAGTTTTCGTGGCGGCTGCCCTGCGTTACCGTGACGCTCGCATTGGCGGTCTGGCCGTCGCGCGCGTGCCAGCGCTCGTAACGCAGGCCGAGCACCGTCTTCCAGCGCGGCGCGAACTTCCAGGTGTCCTGGGCGTACAGGGCGTCGATGCCGGTGCGGCCGCGGAAGGCCGTGTTGCGCGCGCCCGGGCTGCCATCGATCCAGTCGGCGGTGGCGTTCTCGATGCTGCGCAGCTTGTACGACTCGCGCTGGTAGCCGAATTCGACAAGGTGCGCGGCGACGTGCGCGCCGGCGGCGCCGTCCGGGCGCCAGATACCCTTGGCCGCGAAGGTGTTCCAGCCTGTACCGCTCTGGTTGAAGATGCGCCCCGCCCCGCCGTTCGCCGCCGCCGGCAGCGCGATCGTCGGTGCGCGCAGGATGTCCTTGTCGTAGTCGTAGAGGCTGGCCGCCACTTCCCAGTCGAATACGCCGTGCGTGTTGGATTTCACGGTCAAGCCGTGCATGAAGTGCTGCAGGCGTTCGTTGGACTGGTTGAAGTCGGTCGCAGCCAGCGTGTAGGCGCGGCCGCCGATGTCGACGGTGCCGCTGTAGACCGGCCGGCCGGCCGCGTCGCGCAAATACGATTGCGGCCGTCCTTCAGACCTGTTTTTCCACCAGCCGAACACCCAGGTCGCGCGCAGCGTCGGCGAGAAGTCGTAGGCCAGCTTGGCCTTCAGGTGGTCCTGCACCGTGTGGTACTGGGTGGCGGCGCCCAGGATCAGCCAGTCGCGGTAGGCGCGGTCCTGCCCGGCCACCGCGCCGCTGACCGGCGCGCCCGCGCCCGATGCCGCCGTGCCCGGATAGCGGGTCGGGAAGGTCAGCGGCTGGCCTTCGCTGTCGATGCGGCTGACGTCCAGGTACCAGGACCAGCGCCCCACGCGGTCGCCCAGCGCCATGCTGCCCTGGCGTCCGCTGTAGGTGGTATCGGTACCGTACAGATGGAAGGGCTGGTGCGAGTAGGCGAACTTTGCGTGCGCCTCGAAGCGGGTCGGCATGCGCGTGACGTAGTCCACCACCGCGCCCACCGAGTTGCCGCCGTAGGCTGCCGAGAACGGGCCGTACAGCACGTCGACGCGCTCGATTTCCTCCGGACTGACCATGCCCCAGCGCGGCGCGAAGGTGGCGCCGTTGCCAAGGTAGTTGGACAGCAGGATGCCGTCGGCGTACACGGCCGAGCGCGCGCTGTTGCCGGTGCCGGACGCGCGCGTGGACAGCACCGCGTGGTTGTAGTCGCCGATGTAGCGCTTGCGCACCAGCAGGCTGGGGAGGTACTTGAGCGCGTCTTCGGCATCGCTGGCGTTGATGGAACGCGCGATCTCTTCGCGGCCGATGCCTTCGATCGTGGTCGGGATCTGGGTCGGCAGCGAGCTCGGGTTGCTGCCGCGGACGACCACGGTGTCCACCGGTTTCGGTTGGGCGTCGTCTTCGGCGGCGTGGGCCTGGGCCATGGCGGCGGCCAGGATGGTCAGCGTCAGCGCTGTGCTTGTTGTTGTCATGCTGTTCCCCTGCGGTGGGCGTGCGCGTCCAGCTTTCTTGGATCGGCAGGCAGGCCCGTGGTTCTGTCCGGACGGTCCCGGACGCTTGAAGCAGGTCACGCGCGGCATGCGCGAACAGGTGCAGGCGCGTGCAGGCAAGGCACACGGCACAGCGGCGATGTTCGGGTACGCGGCGCGGACCGCGGTGGATCAAGCGTGGGCGGCAGGCGGCGCGCGCGATTGCGCCGGTGTCCACAGGAACAGCGGACGCGGGGAGGTGTAGTACAGCGGCGGGAAGGCATCGTGCCCGCCGAGCACCGCGAACACGGCCGCAGGCTGGGGCGGCAGGCCATGGGAACCCGCGTGGGTGGCGCAGTAGCCGCAGTGCGTCAGGGTCTTGAGGAGCTTGTCGGAGGACCGCTTGCCATCCTGGTCCGGCAGGGCCATCGGCAGCATTTCGATGCCCATGGCGGTGCAGACTTCCATCGTCGCGCCGTTTGCGGCCGAAGCGAAAGAAGCGGAGGATGCGTTGAGGGCGTGGGAGACGACGGGGACGAAGGCATTGAACAGGATGGCCAGGCAGGCGATCCAGGCGTACTTGGCCCAATGTCTTGTCGTCTTGTACATCGTTGGATTATAGATCACGCCTTGACGCGGGGGCGTGACGGTTGGTGGTTGCTGGTTGCTATGTGCTCGATCCGCGCTCGGATACGTGCTTGAAAACGTCGTTCCCGCGGAGGCGGGAACCCAAGTTCGTCGCAACCCGTTAGCGTACGC
>Ga0308163_10000138_pt1 | contig 210820 bp, 191 predicted proteins | sample PhyTR1_FD_201037 | JGI IMG/M metagenome (GOLD analysis project Ga0308163, IMG submission 201037) | Phyllosphere microbial communities from UC Gill Tract Community Farm, Albany, California, United States - DLSLT.R1 | ecosystem: Host-associated > Plants > Phyllosphere > Unclassified | place... | reverse complement strand
GGAAAAGGTCGGTCCAAGACGGCCGCCAAGTGGATTACCCAATACGGGTCGATCGAGGCGCTGATTGCCCAGGCAGATGGCGTGAAGGGCGTGGCAGGCGAAAACCTGCGCAAGGCCATCCCCAACTTCCCGCTGACGCGCGAACTGCTTACGGTCAAGATCGACTGCGACCTGAGCGGCCACGTGGCCGACCTGGACGCGCTGCTGCCGCGCAACCCGGACGACGCGATCCTGTCCGGCCTGTATGAGCGCTACGGTTTCCGTTCCTGGCTGCGCGACGTCACGGGCGACGCCACGCGCATCCCCGAAGGCGACGCGCGCATGCCCGAAGGTGCGCCGCCGGCGCCGGTCGACACCAACTACCAGACCATCCAGGACTGGGCCGGCTTCGAGCGCTGGCTGGAAAAGATCCGCGAGGCCGAGCTGGTTGCGCTGGATACCGAAACGACGTCCCTGTCCGAGATGGAAGCGCGCATCGTCGGCATCTCGCTGGCGGTGGCGCCCGGCGATGCCTGCTACATCCCGCTGGCCCATCGCAGCATGGACTCTGGTGAGCAGTTGCCGCTGGATGAAGTCTTGTCGCGCCTGCGCCCGTGGCTGGAGGACGACGAGTCGCCCAAGCTGCTGCACAACGCCAAGTACGACACCCACGTGTTTGCGAATGCCGGCATCGGCCTGCGTGGTGTCGCGCACGACACCATGTTGCAAGCCTATGTTCTGGAATCGCATCGCGGCGTCGGCCTGCAAGACCTGGCCAAGCGCTGGCTGGGCCGGGAAGGCGTGACCTACGAGTCGATCTGCGGCAAGGGCGCCAAGCAGATCGGTTTCGACGAAGTGGCGATCGACATCGCCGCCCATTATTCGTCCGAGGACAGCGACTTCACCTTGCAAGTGCATCAGGTGCTGTATCCGAAGATCGAAGCCGATCCCAAGCTGAAGTGCATCTACGACATCGAGATGCCCGCCTCGCGCGTGCTGACCGAGATCGAGCGCAACGGCGTGGCCATCGATGCCTCGGCCCTGGCCAGCCAAAGCCATGCGCTGGGTCAGAAAATGATCGACATGGAAGCCAAGGCCTTCGAGCTGGCCGGCCAGCCCTTCAACCTGAATTCGCCCAAGCAACTGGGCGAGATCCTGTTCGGCAAGCTGGGCCTGCCGGTGGTCAAGAAGACCGCCAGCGGTGCGCCGTCGACCGACGAAGACGTGTTGTCGAAACTGGCGCAGGACTATCCGCTGCCGGCCACGCTGATGGAATACCGTGGCGTGTCCAAGCTCAAGTCGACCTACACCGACAAGCTGCCGAAGATGATCAATCCCGCAACCGGCCGGGTGCACACGCGTTATTCACAGGCGGCGGTGGTCACGGGCCGCCTGGCGTCCAGCGACCCCAATCTGCAGAACATCCCGGTGCGTACCGCCGAGGGTCGGCAGGTGCGGGAAGCCTTCATCGCGCCGCCGGGCAAGCACATCGTGTCGGCCGACTATTCGCAGATCGAATTGCGCATCATGGCCCACCTGTCTGGTGACGAAAACCTGCTGTCGGCCTTTGCACGTGGCGACGACGTGCACCGGGCAACCGGTGGCGAAATCTTCTCGGTCAAACCGGAAGACGTGACGTCTGAACAACGCCGATATGCCAAGGTCATCAACTTCGGCCTGATCTACGGCATGAGCGCGTTCGGCCTGGCGGCCAACCTGAACATCGGGCGCGATGCGGCCAAGCTGTACATCGACCGCTACTTCGAACGTTATCCCGGCGTCGCCCGCTATATGGAAGACACGCGCCAGCAGGCCCGTTCGCTGGGCTATGTGGAAACCGTGTTCGGCCGTCGCCTGTGGCTGCCCGAGATCAACAGTCCGAACGGCCCGCGCCGCCAGGGCGCAGAACGTGCCGCCATCAATGCGCCGATGCAGGGTACGGCAGCCGACTTGATCAAGCTGGCGATGGTGGCGGTGCAGGATTGGCTGGCGCAGGAACAACTGGGCAGCCGCATCGTGATGCAGGTGCACGATGAACTGGTGCTGGAAGTGCCGGACGAGGAATTGACGCTGATTCGCGGTCGCTTGCCGGCACTGATGTGCGGTGTGGCGGCGCTGGACGTGCCCTTGCTGGCCGAAGTCGGCAGCGGTCTGAACTGGGAACAGGCGCACTGATCGGCGTGACATGCTGACATGACACACGAGGCGCAGCATTGAGGCGCGTCGTGGCGCATGTCGACAGGGTGGTGCAGCAGAAGCACGAACAGGCCGGACTCCATATCGTGGGGTCCGGCCTGTTCAGCAATCGGGTGGCGCAGGCAGCCCGACTGTTTTGCTGCCTGCTTAGTGCGTTTCCTTGGCGGCCAGTGCAGCAGCCAAGGCATCGGCGGCACGCTTCTTGTTAGCCAGCTCGGGCGAGACAACCTCGATCTTGTTCTCGATCATGTAGTTGTTCATCTCGCGCCAGCCTTCGAATACCGGCGCTTTCGGTACGCGAGGATTGAGCAGATAACAGTCTTCGAGCGCCCGGCCGGCGTGGCGGCAGGCGCCGCCAACCGCTCGGCCCTCGGCGTCGAGCCGTGCCTCAAGTTGGGTCGTGCTTTGCAGGCCGAGGTAATCGCAACCGGCCAGGCTAGCCAGCCCGACGAGTGCAAAAACTCGGAGAAGCCCGCGCAGTCGGGCCTTGCCAGAGAGCAGGGAGGTCCTGCCGTGCTGGCAAATCGAAGCGGGAAAGAGGATGATCCTGACGTTCATGTTCAAGATAACGGCGCTACGGCGCGCGACTGTAGGGTGATTTACCAATCATGTCACCGATTCCTTCCCACCAGCCCGCCGACGGGCGACCTGGTGACCTTACCCCTGACGATGCGGTGGGGCTTGCGCGCTCCCGCATCTTTGCGGGATGTCCTGCTGAAGCGGTGGCGCTAGCCGCGCAAGCGGCCTTTGTGCGGCACGTACCGCACGGAACCTTGCTCCTGCAGCCAGGAGAGAATAACGCGTACGTATACGTATTGGTCGAGGGCCAGCTCGGGATTTTTCGCGATCCGGCCCAGAACCGCGTGCTGACCCGGCTTGCCCCGGGCGAACTGGTGGGCGAACAGGCCGTGCACGACGACAGCGGATCGGCGTTCTACGTGTTTTCGCAGTGGCCGTCGCGCGTGCTGGCAATCCAGGCTGGCGTGATGCGTCAACTGATGACCCAGTTCCCGCAAGTGGCGCTGAACATGGTGGAAATGTTGCTCAAACGGCTGCATGACATCAGTTTTGGCGTGGCTGCCGACGAGGGCGCCGAGTCACTGGAATTCATGACGCACCGCGATGCGGTCACCGGCCTGCACAACCGGCGCTGGATGACCGAGACCTTCACCGACGAACTGACGCGCGCCAGCCGCGATGGCGTGCAGGTTTGCCTGCTGCTGATCGACATCGACTACTTCTCGCGGCTGAATCAGGCGCTGGGCAGGGCTGCCGGCGACACCCTGCTGAAAAGCGTGGCCGACCTGATCCACGACGGGCTGCGGCCGACCGACATCTGTGCGCGGCTGTCCGATGACAGTTTTGTTGCGCTGATGCCGGGGGTCAGCATCCAGGTCGCCGGCCTGATCGCCGAGCGTATCCGCGGCCAGATCGCCGGGCGTCAGTTTGCCGTCCATGGCCAGATTTCCACCCAGCTGACCGTGTCGATGAGCGCTGTCGTCGCCGAAAACGGACTGGATGCCAGCCTGGAAGCGGCGGGCGCTTTGCTGCAACAGGCCAAGTCGCTGGGACGCAACCGGGTCGAACTCCAGGACGCCTGAGCGGTCCATTCCCATCCCTCACCACACGGAGATTCCATGACGCAGTCGAACGCCGATTTTGATAGCTTGCTGCCGCCGCTGACCCTCACGCGCCGCGGTTTCATCGTGACCTCGCTGGCCACCGGCTTTGCCGCCGCCGCCGGGTCGGTTGCTGCCCAGAACGTGATCACCACCGATACGCAAGGCCTGACCGCCGGCGAAATCCGCGTGCCGACCTCCGATGGCGACATGCCCGCCTATCGCGCGGCGCCCGCCGGCAAGACCGACCTGCCGGTGATTCTGGTGGTGCAGGAAATCTTTGGCGTCCATGAGCACATCAAGGACATCTGCCGTCGTCTGGCCAAGGCCGGCTACCTGGCCATCGCGCCGGAACTGTATGCCCGCCAGGGCGATGCCTCGAAGTACACCGAGATCGCCACGCTGATCTCGGAAGTGGTCAGCAAGGTGCCCGATGCGCAGGTGATGTCGGACCTGGATGCGTCGGTGGCATGGGCGGCCAAGAACGGCGGCGATACCAAGCGCCTTGGCATCACCGGTTTCTGCTGGGGTGGCCGCATCACCTGGCTGTATGCCGCGCACAATCCGTCGGTCAAGGCTGGCGTGGCGTGGTACGGCAAGCTGGTGGGCCCGAGCAACCCCTTGCAGCCCAAGCAGCCCATCGACGTGGTGGCGCAGCTCAATGGCCCGGTGCTTGGCCTGTACGGCGGCAAGGATTCCGGCATTCCGCTCGATTCCGTCGAGACCTTCAAGGCAGCGCTGGCCACTGGCTCGCCCTCGGCCAAGGCGTCGACCTTCCATGTCTATCCGGATGCGCCGCACGCCTTCAACGCCGACTACCGTCCCAGCTATCGCCAGGCGGAAGCTCAGGACGGCTGGCAGCGCACGCTGGCCTGGTTCAGCAAGTACCTCGGCTGATACGGCTTTGGTTTTACGGCGCCATGGCAGACTCATGGCGTCTCTTGATTCTTACGGCTGTCGATCTTGTCTGATCTGCATGTAGCGCGGGGCGGCGATGCCGCCCCGTTGCCTGTCTTCCCCTCGCTTTATCTGGTGCTCGATGCCTGCGTGCTGATGTCCAGCGTGCTGCGTCCTTTGTTGCTGGACCTGGCAGACGCGGGCTGCTTCCACCCCGTGTGGAGCGCGCGCATTGGTGATGAATGGCGGCGCAATGCCGCTCGCATCTGGCAGGTGTCGCCTGAGGTCCTGCAGGCGCAATGGGCGGCGATGAATGCGCGCTTTCCCGATGCGGATGCCGGGGATTCGAGCGCCTATGAAGTGGGCTTGAAGTATTCCGATCCCAAGGATGTGCACGTGATTGCCGCCGGGCTTGCCCGTCGCGCGCGCGCAGCCGTGCGCCCCGACGAATTGCGGGTGCTGACCTGGAACCTGAAGGATTTCGACCGCAGCGAACTGCGTCGTGCCGGCATGGAAGTGCGTGACCCCGATCGGCAATTGTTCGAATGGTGGGAGCGCGACGCCGAACGTGTGACAGCGGCGCTGGCCAAGGTGCCGGATTACACCCGCGGTCTGGGCAGGCCAGACGAGGAATTGACGGCGACCCTGAAACGGGAACGCCTGTACCGGCTGGCCAAACGTTATTGATGCCGCGCTGTGTGGCGCACCGCGTCTCAGCATTCGCGCCACCTGCCAGACTTGCACAGATGGCGCCTGATCACGCTGGCGGCCAGTCAGGCCACCAGCGTGATGTCAGCCGCGCGCCACCGGACGCGTGTCGTCCGCGCACCATTCGCTCCACGATCCCGGATACAGCCGCGAACCACTGAGGCCGGCCACTTCCATGGCCAACAGGTTGTGGCAGGCCGTGGCGCCTGATCCGCATTGGTGCACGATGTACTGCGGGCTGCGGCCGGCCAGCAGGGTGGAAAAGGCCTCGCGCAGCTGCTCGGCCGGCTTGAAGCGCTGATCGGCGCCCAGGTTTTCCATGTAGGGGCGGTTCAGCGCGCCGGGAATATGGCCGGCCACCGGATCCATGGGCTCGACTTCGCCGCGAAAGCGGGCGGCCGCGCGGGCATCGAGCACGGCGAATGCAGGCTGCGTCAGGTTGGCTTCCACGGCCTCGACATCAACGCTGTCGACCAGCGGCGGGCGGATTGACAAGGTGCTTGCGCCAGCACCGGGCAATCTGCGCGCGGCATCCACGTCCAGCGCCAGCTGGTCGACGGGATGGCCTTCAGCCTGCCATGCGGGGAAGCCGCCATCGAGCACGGCCACCTTGTCGTGGCCAATCCAGCGCAGCATCCACCACAGGCGGGCGGCATACATGCCACCGCTGGCGTCGAGCACCACGACTTGTGTGTCGTCGCCGATGCCTGCCTGCGCAATCACGGCCGCGAAGTCATCGCGCACCGGCAGCGGGTGACGGCCGTTGGTGCCGGTGTGCACGCCGGCCAACTGGGTTTCGAAATCAAGAAACAAGGCGCCGGGGATTCGCGACTGGCGGAACGCATCGATGCCGGCCGCATGGTTGGTGAGGTCGTGGCGCACATCGAGAACACGCCAGCTCGGGTCATTCAGGTGCGCTGCCAGATCGGCAGGCGAGATCAGCGTAGTGAACATGCAGGAGAGTCCTTGTAGACATTGCCGCGGGCGCGTACCGGCCGGCCTTGCGCGCAGGCTCGGGCCTTGTCGCGACGGATACACGGGGTCGAGATTAACCCGGCTGGATGCAAGCGACCCGATGCTCACCCTGGCAGGTGTGTCCGTATGCGATGCGCCAGGCGACGAATGTGTGTCCGGGAGCGCGCACGCCTGCCGCGGTTTCGGTAGGATGCGGCGTGGCGCGCGCACGCAGCGCGCAGACCTTCTGTGTGCTGCCATGCCCCGATATCCGGCCCGCGCGGCGCCCCGCCCAGGGCCTTGACCGGTCCTGGCCCCCTTCGACGGAGATTTTTTCATGTTCCCAGCTTCCGCCACGTTTCTCGGTTATCGCCGGGACAACGGCCGTGTCGGCATCCGCAACCACGTCCTCGTCCTGCCGGTCGATGCGGCCGCCAGCGTGGCGGCCCAGGCCGTGGGGCGCGCCGTGCATGGCGCCGTGGCCTTGTCGCACCAGGCAGGCCCCGGCCTGTATGGCGCGGACCTGGACCTGTTCCTGCGCACGCTGATCGGCCTGGGCGTGAACGCCAACGTGGCCGCCGTGGTGGTGGTCGGTGCCAACGCCGAGCAGACCAAGTGGCTGGTCGATCGCATCGCCGTCAGCGGCAAGCCGGTGGTGGGCTTCGCCATCCAGACTTTCGGTGACCGCAACACCGTGCTGCGCGCCAGCCGCGCCGCGGCCGAATTCGTGCAGTGGGCCAGCGAGCAGCAACGCGAAGTCGTGCCCTTGTCCGAATTGTGGGTGTCGGTGTCGATTGGCGACCCGGCGCCGGAAAGCGGCTCGGGTTATCAGCCGACTGCCGCCGTGGTCGGCGAAGTCATGGACGGTTTGTACGCGCAGGGTGCCACCCTGGGCGCCGGCGAGACTGCGTCGCTGGACGGCTATGAAAGCGATGCGGCCTTCCGCTGCCGCGACGACGCCACCCGCGAGCGCCTGCACGAGGTGCTGGGTCGTTACCGCGACCTGCATCAAGGGCGTCGTTCGATCGCCGATGCACCTGCTGGCTGGCCGGAAGCCGTGGCAACTGCCGGCATCGGCCGCATCGGCACCAGCACATCCATCGACGGCATCCTGGACAAGGCCCAGGTGCCGCCGCACGCCGGCCTGTGGTTCGTCGACACACCGTCCGCGCCGGCCGAGGCGCTGACGCTGTTTGCGGCAGCGGGCTATGTGCTGCACATTTTCCCCACCGACAGCGGCAACCCGATCGGCAATCCGGTGCTGCCGGTGCTGAAGGTCAGCGCCAACACCGCCACGCTGCAAGACCTGGCGGAACACCTGGACGAAGATATTTCGCCCTCGACCGATGGCGAATACGGCGGCGATACCTCGTCGGCACGCCTGTCGGCACTGGTGCTGCGCACGATCAACGGACGCCTGGTGGCAGCCGAGGTGACCGGCCATCAGGAGTTTGCACTGACCCGACTCTACGAGAGCGCCTGAACGCACGTGAAATTTCAGCTGAACAAAACCTGAATATTGCGAGCGTAGCGCTTGAATCGCTTGCGCTGCATCGCCATATACAGGCCAGGGCGCTTGGGTGTTCAGCGCCTGCCACGGCCTTTTCGTGCATGGTGCGCTGCACCGGGTCACGGTAAGATCGCGGCTTGATTGTTCAGTTTTTTGTCAGGAACCTTGGTCGAGTCAACTCGTCCAAGCTACTGTTTGGCGGCTGGCGCATACGTGCCCGCCGCCTTGATTTTGGTCATCGGAGATTCGTGCGCCATGAAACGCATCGTATTGTTCTTGCTCACCAACATTGCCGTGATGGCCGTGTTGTCGGTCGTGTTGAGCGTGCTGGGGCTGAACCGCTACGTCAGCGCCCAGGGCATCAACATGGGTCAGTTGCTGGGCTTCTCGCTGGTGGTGGGCTTCACCGGCTCGTTCATCTCCTTGCTGATGAGCAAGCAGATGGCCAAGTGGAGCACCGGCGCGCAGGTCATCGACCCGGCGCGTCCGGGCAACCAGACCGAGGCCTGGCTGGTCGAAACCGTGCACCAGCTGGCTGACCGCGCCCAGATCGGCCGTCCGGAAGTCGCCATCTATGACGGCGAGCCGAACGCGTTCGCCACCGGCGCCTTCAAGAATTCGTCACTGGTTGCGGTATCCACCGGCTTGCTGACCAGCATGACCGAAGAAGAAGTGGTGGCCGTGCTGGGTCACGAGGTTGCCCACATCGCCAATGGCGACATGGTGACGCTGACGCTGATCCAGGGCGTGGTCAATACCTTCGTGATTTTCCTGTCGCGCATCGTCGGCAACATCGTTGACCGCGCCATCTTCCGCAAGGAAGGCGACGGTCCGGGCATTGGCTTCTACATCACGAGCTTCGTCTGTGAAATCCTGTTTGGTTTCCTGGCCTCGATGATCGTGGCCTGGTTCTCGCGCCAGCGCGAGTTCCGTGCGGATGCCGGCTCGGCCAAGCTGCTGGGTTCGCGTCAGCCGATGATCAATGCGCTGCAACGCCTGGGCGGTATCCAGGCCGGTGAACTGCCGCAGAACATGGCGGCCTCGGGCATCACCGGCGGCAGCAAGATCGCCGCGCTGTTCTCGACGCACCCGCCGATGGAGCAACGCATCGCCGCGCTGCGCCAGGCGCAGGGTTGATACAAGAGGCTTCTTGCCCGTCGCTTTGCAAGATGCGTCGTGAGTGGCTTGTCTGACCTGAAGCAGGTTGGTCGGACAACAGGAAAGGGCTGGTTTCGGTATGGCACCGAACCCAGCCCTTTTGTTTTCTGCGTAGTGCCGCTGTAGCAAACTGTGCCGACTTACGGTAGAGCCAGATGATAAAAAAGCCGGCTGTCATCGACTCAAGGCACCGCATGAAGCGCTCGAACGAAAGCCTGTTGCTCCATCACCTGATCGGGAGGGACTGAACAATGCATACGTATCCATGGCGTCGCCTGGGACAGGCAGTGGCCACCTTGCTTGGGGTGATCACGCTGATCTATGTCATTCAGCGTTGGAACAGTACGCCCCTGTTCCTGCCGGCGCAGTATCTGTCTTTCATGGCCGATGTCCTGCGTCTGGATTTCGGTCGTTCGCTGGCACAGAACGAAGCGGTGCTTGGCGTGATTGTCAGCCGGGTGCCGTACACCTTGGCATTGGCCGGCGGTGCCTTGCTGGTGGCTGCGGCCATCGGGATCCCGCTTGGCGCGGCACTGGCGCGAGGGCGCCGACATGCTGTTGCCGGACCTCTGTCATGGTTGCTGCTGGCCGCGCAAAGCATGCCGGTCTTCTGGAGCGGCATCTTGCTGGTGATGGTGTCCGTGAAGCTGGCCTGGTTGCCGCCGTCGTCTACGGGGATCTCTCAGTTGGTGATACCCGCCATCGCACTTGGCCTGATGGGTGCCGCCAGTGTGGCGCGCATCACGCGCGGCATCCTGCTCGAGAAATGGTCCACGGGGGAGGTGCGTGTTGCACCCGTCGGTCCCTGGTGGAGGCACATGTCGCGCAATGCGTCAGGGCCGATGATCAGCGGGCTGGAGCTATCCGCGCTCTTGACGGGTATCGTGGTGATCGAGGCCTTGTTGGCATGGCCCGGCTTGGGCCAGCTCGCAGTGAAGGCCGTGCTTCAACGGGACTTTCCCGTTGTCCGGGGCCTGGCCTTGCTGGGCGCGATGGTAGCAATCATCCTGCACCTCGCCGTCGACTTGCTGCAGCGTGCGGCCCATCCGCGCATCCCCGCTGACGACGGCATCACGGTGAGCACCGGTGTCGACACGCTGGCGAGTCGCCATCCTTCGCGCCGCCCGGTCATCGCCTTGGCTGGCCTGGTGTTGACCGCCATGGTGATCGTGGCCATCTTCGCGCCTTTCATCGCTCCCTTTGATCCGATCGCGCAGAACCTGATGGGACGACTGAAGCCGCCCGGGACGATGGCAGGCGAGCTGCATTACCTGCTCGGCAGTGATGACCTCGGACGCGACCTGTTCAGTCGCCTGATCTGGGGCGCCAGGGTGTCGCTGCTGGTGGCGTTTGTGTCCTTGGCCTTGTCGGTCGTGGTGGGCACGCTGCTGGGTGCGCTGGCTGCGTATCTGCGCGTGGTCGGGCTGATCATCATGCGCCTGGTCGATGTCTTTCGGTCTGTGCCGGCCATCTTGCTGGCCTTGATGACGCTGGCGGTGATCGGCCCCAGTCTGGAAGGCTTGATCGTGGTGTTGGTGCTGACACTGTGGCCACGTTATGCGCGCGTGGCGTATGCGAGGATCTTGCTTTTCCGCCAGGCTGACGTGGTGAGTTCGTCTGCCCCCACCGAGACAAGCACCGCGCCCGTTCGCAGGCGTGTGCTGCCCGGCGTGTTGGGTGCAGTACTCCTGGCCGCCACGCTCGATCTCGGATTCGTGGTCTTGTTCGAGTCCAGCCTCTCCTTCCTCGGCCTGGGCGCGCAGCCGCCCGCGCCAAGCTGGGGAGCGATGCTCAGCCAGGGCGCAAACTACATGGGATCGGCCTGGTGGATCGTTGTCTTGCCCGGGCTATGCCTGTTCGTGCTGGTGTTCTTTGCCAATCTGCTGGGTGATGCATTGCGCGACCCAGCCGCCCATCAGCATCGCGCTGAGCGCTGAGCGCTGAGCGCATCAAGCGTCGGCGCTTTTCTCAAGCGTCGACGCTTTTCCTCAACAGTCCCTGGACCATCGCAAGAAAAGCGTCGACCGCCTGTTTCGACACCGTTGCAGGATCTTCCGCACCCGCAATCCACAGCGCTGCGCTCAGGGTGGCGCCGTTGATCAGTCTGGCGGTCGCCTCGGGCGGAACCGCGCGGATGGTCCCTTCATCGATCAATCGCTGCAGGCTTGCCGTGGTTGCCCGCAGACAGGCGTTCTGGCTTGGCCATTGGGCGGGATCGCCAAGCACGGCCGGCCCATCCAGCAGCATGATCCGACGTATCTCCGGCTCCAGGGCCATGTTCATGTAGGCCACACATTCGTCGATGAAGCCGTCCCATTGCGTGCCGGCTTCACTGACGATGGCGTTCAGCCGTTCCGACATTTCCTCGTCGATCTGAAGAATGACGGCGTGCAGCAGGCCCTTTTTGTCGCCAAAGTGGTGATAGAGCGCCCCCCGCGTCAGGCCCGCCTCGGCAGTGAAGTCGTCCATCGACGCCTCCGCGTAGCCCTTGGTCGCAAACGCGTGACGCCCTGCGGCAATCAGCTTGCCACGGGTTTCCGCGATCATTTCCTTGCGGGTTTTCGGTGCCAATGTCTTCGGTGCCAATCCGGGTCTCCGCCTTGCAGCAGCGCTGCATGTCACTAATTTCGCATACGGAGCGTATGTGTTTCTTGAGATTCACATACGCTCCGTATATCATTGCATACGCGGCGTATGTGAGTCCATGAGCGTTCGTATCCATGGCCTCCCCGTTACCTGATATCCACAGGGTCGAGACCCTCGCCGCAACCTTGCCCTCAATAGCGATTCCCGATGTCCAATCCTTACGCCGAGATCTTCCGACAGCCCGGTACCAAAGGCTTCTCCGCAGCAGGCTTCATTGCCCGCCTGCCCTTGCCGATGACCACCATCGGCATCGTGGCCATGTTGTCGCAAACCCATGGCGAGTACTGGCTGGCGGGTGCCGTGTCGGCCACCTTTGCGCTGGCCAATGCCTTCATCGCGCCGCAGGTATCGCGCTGGGTAGACAGGAAAGGACAGTCGGCAGTGCTGGCGCCCACGGTTTTCATCACCTTCCTGGCGCTGGTCGGGTTGGCTGGGGCTGCCTGGGCGGAATCGCCCAGTTGGGTGTTGTTTGTGTTCGCGCTCATCGCCGGGGTCATGCCCAGCATCGGCTCGATGGTGCGTGCACGCTGGAGCGAGATCTACCGCGGGCAGTCGCAGCTTCACACGGCTTTTGCGTTCGAATCGGTGCTGGACGAACTGGTCTACATGGCGGGGCCGGTGTTCGGCATCGGGCTGAGTGTGGCGCTCTTCCCGGAAGCCGGCGTGCTGGCCGCCGCTACCTTTCTGGCGGTGGGCAGCACCTTGTTCATGGTGCAGAAATCCACGGAACCCACAGTAGGTGCGCAGCAGGCCACACGCAGCGGGTCGGTCATGCGTTATCCCGCGATGTGGTTCGTGGTGTTCGTGTTCATCGGTATCGGCATGATCTTCGGTACGGTGGAGGTGGCCGTAATTGCGTTTGCGCAGGCCATGGGCAACAAGGCGGCCGCCACCTACATCCTGTCGCTGTACGCGGCGGGCTCGTGCGGAATCGGTTTGTTGTTCGGCGCCATGTCTTTCAAGCGATCGCTGGCCAGCCGCCTGTTGATTGCCAGCGTGGTGGCGCTGATCACCACCTTGCCGCTGCCCTTTGTCGGCAATCTGTGGATTCTCACACTGATGGTCTTCGTGTCGGGCTCGATCGCATCGCCCACCTTCATCACCGGCATGAGCCTGATCGAACGCATCGTGCCCGGCGCGCAGCTGACCGAGGGCATTACCTATGCCATGACCGGGGTGCTGATCGGCTTTGCAGCCGGGTCGTCGGTGTCGGGCTGGATGATCGATACCTATGGTGCGTCCAATGGATTCTGGGGCGCGGTCTTTGGCGGTGTGGTGGCGGTTGCCGCCATGTCTGCAGGCTACCGTCGCTTGTTCGACCTGACCCGGGAAGGCCCCGCGCAAGGGGTCGACCCGCACGCAGCAAACCAAGCAGCAAACCAGGCGGCAGATTAAGTCGCAACGCCGTCGCGCGGAACCCACCTTACGGACATCACGCTGTCGGGCGCCTGCGTCCAGCCCTTATCATTCCGGGTTTGCCGGAATGACCGGTATCGGATCGGAACATCGATCAAGCACCAAGGGATGACGCAGGTGGAAGCAGAGGCGGGCGGTACACAAAGTGGGGCGCAAAACACGGCCGACAAGGTCAGCAGCTACGGCTGGAAGGCCTTGGCCGGATCGGCCATCGGTTATGCGATGGACGGGTTCGACCTGCTCATTCTGGGCTTCATGTTGCAGGCGATCTCGGCCGATCTGCAACTGACTTCGGGACAAGCCGGGTCGCTGGTCACGTGGACGCTGGTAGGTGCGGTCGCAGGCGGTGTGATCTTCGGGTCGCTCAGCGATCACTACGGACGCATCCGCGTATTGACGTGGACCATCGTGCTGTTCGCGGTCTTCACCGGCCTGTGCGCGTTTGCGCAAGGCTATTGGGATCTGCTGGCTTACCGCACCATTGCCGGCATTGGCCTGGGCGGCGAGTTCGGCATCGGCATGGCGCTGGCTGCGGAAGCCTGGCCGGCGAAACACCGGGCACGTGTGTCGTCCTATGTGGCCCTGGGCTGGCAGGTGGGCGTGCTGGCGGCGGCGCTGCTGACGCCCTTGTTGCTGCCTGTCATCGGCTGGCGCGGCATGTTCCTGGTGGGCGTGCTGCCGGCATTTGCAGCCTGGATCATCCGAAACAAGCTGCACGAGCCGGAAGTTTTCGTGCGCAAGGCCCGCGTGAAGGGCGCCCGTGCACGCACCTTCGGGCTGCTGGTGAAAGATGCAAAAACCACCCGCACCAGCGTGGGCATCGCAATTCTGTGTGCCGTCCAGAATTTCGGTTACTACGGAATCATGATCTGGATGCCGAGCTTCCTGGCCAACAAGCTGGGCTTCAACCTGACCAAGTCGGCCATGTGGACCTCGGTCACCATCCTGGGCATGATGGTCGGCATCTTCATCTTCGGCCAGCTGGCCGATCGCATCGGCCGCAAGCCCAGTTTCCTGCTGTTCCAGGCCGGTGCCATTGCCATGGTGCTGACGTATTCGCAGCTCAGCGATCCGGTGACCATGCTGTGGGCGGGGGCAGTGCTGGGCATGTTCGTCAACGGCATGCTGGGCGGCTATGGCGCGCTGATGTCGGAAGCCTATCCGACCGAGGCGCGTGCCACTGCGCAGAACGTCTTGTTCAACATCGGACGCGGCATCGGTGGTTTCGGCCCGGTGGTGGTCGGCGCACTGGCCGCCGCCTATTCATTCCAGATCGCCATCGCGCTGCTGGCCGCCATCTACCTGCTGGACATGGTGGCGACGGCGTTCCTGATTCCCGAACTCAAGGGCAAGGAGTTGGAATAACCGAAGCTGAAATACCGGGCCGCAGGAACCCTGAAACGGTTCCGCCAAGGACAAAGGGGGCATGCAAACGCATGCCCCCTTTGTTTTTTTCACCGCCGCGTCATCACACCTTGAAGCGCGACACCAAGGTGTCCAGGCGTTGCGCCATCGCGCTGACCTCGTCGGCCGAGCGTGCCGTCTCGCCCATGGCGGCCGTGGTCTGTTCGACCATCTGCGCAATGCTTTCTACCTGCTGCGCAATCGAGGTGCTGGCCGACGACTGTTCGCGGGTGGCATGGGCCACTTCGCGCACGCGTTCCAGCGAGGTGTCGGCGCTGGCGCCGATTTCCTGCAGCGCACGAGCCACCTGCTCTGTGGCGGCAGCGCCTTCGGACATCATCGGCAGAATGTGCGCCATGGTGGCCGTCGATTCCTTGGTTTCGCGTTGAACCGCGCTTACCGTCTGTTCGATTTCCACCGTGGCCGAGGCCGTACGTTCGGCCAGCTTGCGCACTTCATCGGCCACCACGCTGAACCCGCGGCCATGTTCACCGGCGCGTGCGGCTTCGATGGCCGCATTCAACGCCAGCAGGTTGGTTTGCGCGGCAATTTCCTTGATGGATGCCGCAATTGCGCTGATCTGCTCGGCACGTGAGGCCAGTCCGCCGATCTTGTCCGAGGCTTCGCCCACTGCCGTGGCGATACGTTTCATGCCCGAGGTGGATGTCTCGACTTCGTGCTGGCTGGCGCGGCACTTCTCCGTCACGTTTTCGGAATTGCGCTGGGTTTCCTGCGCGGCGTCCGAGATGTGGCCAACCGAGACCGTCAGTTCTTCGACAGCAGCCGCAACCGAGGACGTTGCTTCGCTTTGCGCAGCGGTGGCGGTGGACACCTGCGCAACCGATTCCGCAATGCGATGAGCATCGCGTTTCATGGCGGCGGCCTCATCGCGAACGCGCGTCAGCACATCTCGAGTAGCCGCGGACGTGGCGCCGAATCCCGCCAGAATGCTGCCCGGCGGCGCTTTCGGGAAGGTCTGGGTCAAGTCGCCCGCCGCTGCGCGCGCCAGCACGGCGATCACGTTGCGCGGATCATCGCCAATCTGACGCGTCACATTGCGCACCACCAACAGGCCGCCAGCAAGCAGCAGGGCGATCAGTCCGCCACCTATGCCCAGGGTGAGAATGGCGCGGGCGCGGATGTTTGCTTCAATTTCGTCGATGTAGACGCCAGTGCCGATCATCCATTCCCAGGGCTTGTATTCCATGTACACGTTGAGCTTGGGAACGGGGACTTGTCCACCTGGTTTGGCGAAGTCGAGGTGCTGGTAGTAGATGCCTTGCTGGCGTACCAGGCCGAACAGGCGCGTGGTGTAGTCGCGCAGCGTTTCCTTGCCCACCATGAAAGTGGCCGGATTGATGTCGAGGGCTTTGGGGTTGCCGCCGTGTGCACGGTAAGAACCGTCCTTGGCGAGCAGAAACACATACCCCTCCTTGCCGTCTGCGCCGCTGTAGCGCATGCCGTTGACTGCGTCGCCAGCACGCTGCTGCGCTTCCGCCTCGGTCATTTTTCCTGCCTGTGCCGCGGCATGATATTGGGCAACCAGGCTTTGCGCGGCCTGGGCGATCGACAAGATCTCGGTGCGCTTGTTGTCGATCAGGATGTCGCGTTCCGAATGCAGCGCCCAGACCTGCAGGGCGATCAGCACGGCAATGGCAAAGCCCACCAGGCCCAGCAATTTGCTGCGCAGCGAGAATCCGCGGGTGGATGCCGATGTCTGAGGCGCTTCAGACATCGGCGCGGCCGCATAGGCGGCGGGAAGAGGTACGGAACTCATGGATGCCTTCGTGGGTAGCTTCCCTGCCTGGGCTCGTGGCGTCGTCAGGATGTCGTCATTGGTCGATTTGGTTGATCTGTCTGTGTCCAAGGCTGCGGGGATCACCCGCTTTCGCTCAGACCTTGAAGCGCGCCACCATGGTGTCCAGGCGGTCCGCCATCGCGCTGACTTCCTCTGCCGAGCGCGCGGTTTCTCCCATCGCGGCGGTGGTTTCTTCCACCATCTGCGCAATGCTCTCCACCTGTTGCGCAATCGAGGTGCTGGCCGACGACTGTTCGCGGGTGGCGTGTGCCACTTCGCGCACACGTTCCAGCGAGGTGTCGGCGCTCGTGCCGATTTCCTGCAAGGCCCGCGCGACCTGTTCGGTCGCAGCGGCACCTTCGGACATCATCGGCAGGATATGCGCCATGGTGGTCGTCGATTCCTTGGTTTCGCGTTGAACCGCGCTCACCGTCTCGTCGATTTCCACGGTGGCCGATGCGGTGCGCTCGGCCAGCTTGCGCACTTCGTCTGCCACCACGCTGAAGCCACGACCATGCTCGCCGGCGCGCGCCGCTTCGATGGCAGCGTTCAAGGCCAGCAAGTTGGTTTGTGACGCGATTTCCTTGATGGACGCCGCAATCGCGCTGATCTGCTCCGCGCGCGAGGCCAGGCCGCCGATCTTGTCCGAGGCTTGGCCAACCGCCGTGGCAATGCGTTTCATGCCCGCAGTAGCCGTCTCCACTTCATGCTGGCTGGCGCGGCACTTTTCCGTCACGTTTTCCGAGTTGCGCTGGGTTTCCAGCGCGGCATCCGAAATATGGCCGACCGAGACGGTCAGTTCTTCAACAGCGGCCGCGACCGACGATGTCGCTTCGCTCTGGGCTGCGGTGGCCGACGACACCTGGGCGACGGAATCGGCGATCCGGTGGGCATCGCGCTTCATTGCCGAGGCTTCTTCGCGAACCCGGGCGATCACCTCGCGTGTGGCCGCGGACGTGGCGCCGAACCCCGCCAGAATGCTGCCCGGCGGCGCCTTCGGGAAGGTCTGGGTCAGATCGCCTTCGGCCGCGCGCGCCATCACGGCGATCACGGCACGCGGATCGTCACCCACCTGGCGCGTGACACTGCGCACGATCAGCAGCCCGGTGATCAGCAGGATGCCGACCAGTACCGCGCTGATGCCGGCCGCCACTTTTGCGCGACTGATCACCGCTGCATCGATATCGTCCAGATAGACACCCGTGCCGATGATCCAGCCCCAGGGCGCGTATTCAAGGTAGATGTTGAGCTTGGGCACCGGAACCTGGCTGCCGGGCTTGGGGAAATCAACGGTTTCGTAGTGCACCGGGGTCGTGCGCAACAGGTCGAAGTGACGGCCAATGAAGGCGCGCAGGGTTTCCTTGCCGATCATGAAGGTATCGGAATTGATCCCGGGCAGCTTCGGGTTGGCGCCGTGCGCAACAAAGGTGCCTTCCTTGCCCAGCGCGAATGCATAACCCGCCTTGCCGTCGAGCCCGCCATAACGCAAGTCCGTAATAGCCTGGATGGCGAGTTGCTTGGCTTGTTCTTCGGTGATCTTGCCGGCTTTGGCAGCTTCGTGCTGCTTGATGACCAGGCTTTGCGCGACCTGCATGACCGACAGGACTTCGGTGCGCTTGTCGTTGATCAGAATGCTGCGCTCTGAGTACAGGCCCCAGCACTGCAGGCCTATCAGCAGGACGATGGCCAGGCTGACCAGGACCAGCAGCTTGCCGCGCAATGACAGTTGATAGCGCACGGGTCGCACGCCGGGCACCGAGCTTCTTGCTAACGGGGTGCCGAGGCTATCCCCTGGGTGAATGACTGCGCTCATGATGCCTCGTAGGGAAATAGCCGCCCGACCGCACAGGGTGCGATCGGGCAGGCGAATTGGGGTCTTACCCCTACTACGGCCGGAATGTAAAAAACTGTAGCAGCGTTTCCCCTAGGTTTTACAGGGGGTTCGCCACGTTCAGACCTTGAAGCTGGCCACCAAGCCGTCGAGCCGATCGGCCATGGCGCTGACTTCTTCTGCTGACCGGGCGGTTTCGCCCATCGCGGCGGTGGTTTCTTCGACCATCTGCGCAATGCTCTCTACCTGCTGGGCGATCGACGTGCTGGCAGACGACTGCTCACGGGTCGCATTGGCCACTTCACGTACGCGTTCCAAGGAGGTGTCCGCACTGGTGCCGATCTCGTGCAACGCGCGCGCCACGTGTTCGGTGGCGGTCTTGCCCTCCGACACCATGGGCAGGATGTAGTCCATGGTCTTGGTCGATGCCGCGGTGTCGCGCTGCACTGCGGCGACGGTGTGTTCGATCTCCACGGTGGCCGATGCGGTGCGTTCGGCCAGCTTGCGCACCTCGTCTGCGACTACGCTGAAACCACGGCCATGTTCACCGGCGCGTGCTGCTTCAATGGCGGCGTTCAAGGCCAGCAAGTTGGTTTGCGCAGCGATTTCCTTGATCGAGGCGGCAATCGCACTGATCTGGTCGGCACGTGCCGCCAGTCCGCCGATCTTGTCCGAGGCTTCGCTTACCGCGGTGGCGATGCGGCTCATGCCCTCTGTCGAGGTCTCGACTTCGTATTGGCCCGCACGGCATTTTTCGGTGACGTTTTCCGAGTTGCGCTGGGTTTCCAGCGCGGCGTCCGAAATGTGGCCGACCGAGACGGTCAGTTCTTCGACGGCTGCCGCGACCGAGGAGGTGGCCTCGCTTTGTGCAGCGGCGGCGGTGGACACTTGGCGAACCGAATCTGCAATCCGTTGCGCATCGCGTTTCATCGCGGAAGCCTCGTCGCGCACGCGGGTGAGCACCGCACGGGTTGCGGCCGAGGTCGCGCCGAAGCTGGCCAGAATGCTGCCTGCCGGCGCATTCGGGAAGGTCTGCGTCAGGTCGCCGTCGGCGGCGCGCGTCATCACCGCAATCACCGCGCGCGGGTCGTCGCCGACCTGACGGGTGATGCTGCGCGCAATGGCCCAGCCCGCAGCGAGCAGCAAGACGACCAGACCCAGCGTGAACACCAGACCTTTCTTCATGCTGCTTTCAATGGCGTTGTCGATATCGTCCATATAGGCGCCGGTGCCGATCATCCAGCCCCAGGGGGCATATTCCAGATAGACGCCCAGTTTGGGTTCGGGCACTTGTGCGCCAGGGCGCGGAATCGGCACGACTTCGAAGTGCATGCCATTGTTCTGGCGCGACAGATCGAAGTGGCGTTTGGTGAAGGCGCGCAAGGTTTCCTTGCCCACCATGAAGGTGTCGGCATCGATGCCCGACAGCAATTTGGGATTGGCGCCGTGCGCCCGGTAGACCGCGTTGCTGTCCAGCACGAAGGCATAGTTGGCGCGGCCGTCGGCGCCGCTGTAGCGCAAGCCGTTGATGGCCTGGGCGGCCAGATCCTGGGCCTGGGCCTCGGTAATCTTGCCGGAGCGGGCAGATTCGTGGAACTGGCCGATCACACTCTTGGCGGCCTGGGCAATCGACAGCACTTCCGTGCGTTTGTCCTGCATCAGCAGCTTGCGCTCGGAAGTCAGGCTCCAGACCTCGAGCCCGATCAGCAGCAGCAAGGCAGTACACACCAGCAACAACAGCTTGCCGCGCAAGGACAGTTCAATACGGCGACTCGGCTTTGCTGCGTTGACGCTAGGGGCGGACGAAAGGGGAGATACCCCTGGATGAAGCACGGCGCTCATGAGGTCCTGATGGGTCGAAGCAATGGGGTGGGAATCGGATGGCGAAGTGCGTTCGCAGACACAACTAGATACAGCGTACACGTGCTAACGGTCAACCTGTCAGATAACTGAAGCGCTAATTAAAAAAATCTGAAATTCGGCCGTTCGGGGTTAATCGCCGCATCAACACGTGGCGATTTAAAGAACGTTTTTGTCATTTGCGCCAAGCGCACATGGCAGACAATTCGACATCTGCCCGAAGACGATCCATCCTTCAAATTCACCCCTCACCATCCAAGCGCAATGACCACTGATGTTCTCGTTCTAGGCGCCGGCATGGCCGGCACCTGCACCGCCTTGCAACTCGCGCTGCGCGGCCATTCGGTGGTCCTGCTGGACAGGCGCTCGCCCGGTACTGAGACCTCGTACGGCAACGCCGGCATCATCCAGCGCGAGGCGGTGGAACCCTATGCGTTCCCGCGCAACTGGCCGACGGTGATCAAGGCCGCGCTGAAACGCGGCATGGACATCGACTACCACCTTGGCGCCTTGCCGGCAGTGGCGGCGCCGCTGGCGAAGTATTGGAACGCCTCTTCCCCCTTGCGGTATGCGCCGATTGCCCGCGATTACGCGCGCCTGATCGAACACTGCCTGAGCGAGCACCAGGCGCTGATGCTTGACGCCGGTGCCGATGCGCTGGTGCGCAAAGAAGGCTTTCGTGTGGCCTTCCGGTCCCAGGCCGGCCTGGATGTGATGGCCGCGCACGCGGCTGTGCTGCACACCCGATACGGCGTGCGTCATGCGCTGCTGGACGGAGACGCCCTGGCGCATGCCGAGCCAGGGCTTCGCACCCGCCTGGCGGGGGCAGTGCACTGGCTGGATCCCTGGTCGGTCAGCGACCCGGGTGCGCTGGTACAACGCTACGCCGAGCGCTTCACGGCGCTGGGCGGCCAATTGGTCGAAGGCGATGCCGCCAGCCTGAAGGCGGCGGGCGGCGGGTGGCAGGTGCAATCCGCCGCGGGAACTTTGCAGGCACGCCACGCCGTCATCGCATTGGGTCCGTGGGCCAAGACGCTGACCGACATGCTTGGCTACCGGCTGCCGCTGTTCGTGAAACGCGGCTATCACCGCCACTACCAAGGCGGGCCCGGCCTGCAGCTGCCGTTGATGGATGCGGACAGCGGCTATGTGATGGCGCCCATGGCGCAGGGTGTGCGCATCACGACTGGCGCCGAGTTCGCGCGTATCGGCGCACCAGCCACGCCGGTGCAATTGCAGAAGGCCGAGCGCGCAGCCCGCGAGCTGATCGACCTGCCCACCCCGGTGGAAGCCCAGCCCTGGCTGGGCAACCGACCTTGCTCGGTGGACATGAAACCCATCATTGGGCCGGCGCCGAAGCACCCCGGCCTGTGGTTCAACTTCGGTCACGGCCATCAGGGCTTCACCCTCGGGCCGGTCAGCGGCCGGCTGCTGGCCGAGATGATCGCGGGGACGACGCCGCTCGTCGATCCCGCACCGTATTCGCCACTGCGCTTCTGAATCCGAGCGCAGCCTGGGCGGCCGTTTGGCCGCCCGCCATGTTTCTTCTCTTCCAGGGATGCACATATGTCCGAGCAGTCACGTCACTACGAGCTCTTGATCCGCGGCGGTACCGTCATCGATGGCACCGGCGCGCCGCGCGTCCAGGCCGATGTCGGCATCATCGATGGCAAGATCGCGGCGATCGGCCAACTCGACGGCCATGACGCCGCCCAGGTCATCGACGCTACCGGCCTGATCGTGGCCCCCGGCTTCATCGACTCGCACACGCATGACGACCAGGCAGTCTTGTCGCAAGCGCAGATGCCCTTCAAGGTGTCCCAGGGCGTGACCACGGTGATCACCGGCAACTGCGGCATCAGCGCGGCGCCGCTGCGCGCCGACATGGACTTGCCGATGCCGCTGAATCTGATCGACGCCCCGGCAGAAGGGCGCTTCACCAGCTTCGCCGCCTATCTGGATGCGCTGCGCGCCACGCCGTCATCCGTGAACGTGGCCGCCATGGTCGGTCATTCGACGCTGCGCGGCGTCACCATGAGCGCGCTCGATCGGCCTGCCACCGAGGCCGAGATCGCCGCCATGCGCGCCCATGTCGAAGAAGCCATGGAAGCCGGCGCCATCGGCATGTCCACCGGCACCTTCTATGCCACTGCGACGCATGCCACGACGGAAGAAATCATCGAGGTGGGCCGGCCCCTGAGCCCGCATCGTGCGGTCTACGTGACCCACATGCGCGACGAAGCCGACAAGATCATGGAGGCGCTGGAAGAGACCTTTGCGATCGGTCGTGCGCTCGACGTGCCGGTGGTGATCTCGCATCACAAGGCCATGCACACGCCGAACTTCGGCCGCACCAAAGTCACGCTGCCGCTGATCAAGGAAACGATGAAGCATCAGTGTGTGTCGCTCGACTGCTATCCGTATACCGCAGGGTCGACCATGCTTCGCACCGATGCCGGCATGCTCGACAACCGCGTGCTGATTGCCAGCAGCGAACCGCACCCGGAATGCGCCGGGCGCGATCTGGCCGACATCGCGGCCGAGTGGGGCATGTCCCGGCACGAAGCCGCCGTGAAGTTGCAGCCTGGCAGCGCCATCTATTTCATGATGGACGAAGACGACGTGCAGCGCGTGCTGAGCTTCGAAGAGACCATGATCGGCTCCGACGGCATTCCGCTGGGCGAGAAGCCGCATCCGCGCCTGTGGGGCACCTTCCCGCGCGTGCTGGGCCACTACAGTCGCGACGTGGGCCTGTTCTCGCTCGAGACGGCGGTGTGGAAGATGACCGGGCTGACGGCGCGCAACTTCGGCTTGCACGGGCGCGGCACATTGAAGGTCGGGCAGCACGCTGACGTGGTGGTTTTCGATGCCGCCACCATTCGCGATGCGGCCAATTACGAGACGCCGACCAAGCCTGCGGAGGGCATCGACACCGTCATCGTCAACGGCGCCATCACCTGGCAGCAAGGCGCGCACAGCGGGGCGCGCAGCGGGCAGGTGATCACGCGCGGATCAAAGGCTGCTGCCTGAGTCTGCTGCGGCAGTAATGGGTTGACCGGGATAGGGGGCCAGCGGATTTACGACGCTGCGCCGCCGCAATGCAACTCGCGAAACAGCGAGGGCGTCATGCCGAAGCGGCGGTCGAAGGCCTTGGTCAGCTGGCTGCCGTTCAGATACCCCACCTTGGCGGCGATTTCCTTCAAGGACAGGTCAGTGGACAGATAAACCCGCGTCTGGTCCATGCGCAAGGTCTCGATGAAGTGGGCGGGGGTCTCGCCCACACTGCGCGTGAAGTGGCGCAGGAAGGTGCGCTCCGACATCGACACCCTTGCTGCCAGGGTCGGCACGTCCAGCGGCGCCGCCAGGTTGTCGCGAATCCATTCGATCAAGGTGGCGAACGGTGCATCCGCATGGCTTTGCGCATCCAGCACCGGGCTGAACTGCGACTGATAGCCGGGGCGCCGTGCGTACAGCACCAGCCGCTTGGCGATCGCATTGGCGACTGCGTCGCCCAGGTCGGCGGCCACCATGGCCAGGCTCATGTCGATGCCGGTGGTCACGCCGGCCGAGGTCCACAGCCGGCCTTCGTTGACGAACAACGCATTGACGTCCACCAGGCTCTCCGGGCACAGCGCGGCCAGGTGGCTGCATGCCGACCAGTGCGTGGCCACCCGATGTCCCGTCAGCAGACCGAAGTGCGCGAGCGCAAAGGTGCCGGTGCAGATCGAGCCATAACGCCGCGCGTTGCGGCTGACGGCCAGCGCCCAGGCGCGCACCGCGTCGTTGGCCACCAGTTCCTGCAGGCCTTCCTCATCGCCGCCGGCAATCAGCAGCGTGTCAATGCTGTCGGGCGGCACGTCCGCAATCGATTCGGTCATGAAGGCCACGGCGCTGCTCGTCTGCACCAAGCCGCCCTCGGCCGACAGAATGCGCACGCGGTAATGCGCGTGCCCGAGTGCGTTCTTGACGGCGTCGAACACCATTGCGGGTGCGGTGACATCCAGCACCTGGCAACGGGGAAAGGCCAGCAGCGCAACGTTGAGCAGTTCAGACATTGGCGGATATTAGCCGTCAATTGTCATTTACGCCAAGACGCGGCGATCCAACAATGGCTCATCTCCATCACCCTGCAGACCCGCCATGGACGCCACCTTGAACATCGGTTTTCTGATCTTTCCCCAGGTCACCCAGCTGGACTTGACCGGCCCGGCCCAGGTGCTCAGCCGCGTGCCCGGCGCCAAGGTGCATCTGGTATGGGAGCGGCTTGAACCGGTGATGACCGACGTCGGTTTTTCCATCAATCCGACCACTACTTTCGATACTTGCCCGCAACTCGACGTGCTGTGCGTGCCCGGCGGCTTTGGGGTGGTCCAGCAACTGGACAACCTGCAGGTCATGGACTTCCTGCAAGCGCAGGGCGCGGCCGCCCGTTACGTGACCTCGGTGTGCAACGGCTCGCTGCTGCTGGGTGCAGCCGGGCTGATCGACGGCTATCGCTCGGCCTGCCACTGGATGTGGCTGCACTACCTGCCGCGTTTCGGTGCCGAGCCGGTTGCCGAACGCGTGGTGCGCGACCGCAATCGGGTCTCTGGCGCCGGCGTGACCTCCGGCATCGATTTCGCGTTCTCGCTGGCAAGCGAACTGGCCGGTGACGAAGCCGCCCGGATGATTCAGCTGGGCCTGGAATACGACCCGCAGCCGCCCTTTGACTGCGGCTCGCCGGACAAGGCCGGCCCCGAGCGTGTGGCCCGCGCCAGACAGGCTCAGGCAGCCCGAATCCCGGCCATGGAGGAGTACATCGACCGCGCGGCACAGCGCCGCGTTGTACCGATCTAGCGTTACCTGCCACCAAAAAAGAGAGGAGACAAAAAAATGAAAACCAAGATTCGACACTGCATTTTCCTGGCTGCCATCGCTGCATCCTTTCCTGCGTTTGCGCAGGTCTCGAACAACGTGGTCAAGCTCGGCCTGATCAACGACCAGTCGGGTCCGTTCTCGGCGATGACGGGTCCCGGTTCTGCGCTGGCTGCGACCATGGCGATCGAAGACATGACGCCGCAGATGGGCGGCATCAAGGTGGAACTGATGGTGGCCGACCACCAGAACAAGCCCGATGTGGGACTGACGGTGGCCAAGCGCTGGATCGATGTCGATGGTGTCGACGCATTGCTCGACATCGCCAATTCGGCGGTCGGTCTGGCCATTCAGTCGCTCAGCAAGGAAAAGAACAAGATCGTCATGTACGGCCCCATCGGCACCACCGAGCTGACAGGCAAGCAGTGCTCTCCGATCGGTTTCTCGTGGTTGCACGACTCGCACGCACTGGTGTCGGGGCCGGTGCAGTCCTTGTCCAAGGCGGGATTGAAGAACTGGTATTTCATCGGCGCCGACTTCGCGTTCGGCCGCAATATGGTGCAGGAAGCCAAGACCATGCTGGAGCCTCTGGGCGGCAAGACGGTGGGTGAGGCCTACCACCCGATGGGCTCGTCCGACTACAGCTCTTATCTGCTGAAAGCCTACAGCTCGAACGCGCAGGTGGTGGCGTTTGCCAACGGCGGCGCGCAGCTGGTCAATGCCATGAAACAGTGGAAGGAATTCGGCATGTCCGATGGCAAGAAGCGCCCTGTCGGCCTGTTGACGACGCTGGCGGACGTGCATGGCGCGGGCCTGGACACCATGCAAGGCCTGTCGGCCACCACCGCCTGGTACTGGGATCGCGACGACAAGTCGCGCGCCTTCGGACGCCGCTTCTACGAGCGATTCAAGGCCATGCCGACCGAATCGCAAGCCTCGATCTACTCGGCCACCACGCACTACCTGAAGGCCGTCGCCGCGACCAAAAGCGATGACACCAACACCGTGGCCGCATGGATGAAGAAGACGCCGGTCAACGACATGTACGCGAGCAACGCAATGATCCGGGCCGACGGCAAGCTGATGCACGACTTCCTGCAGATCACCGTCAAGACCAAGGCGGAATCGAAGGAGCCGTACGACTACTACAAGATCGACGGGGTGCTTGCGGCCAACGATGCCTTCATTTCGCCCGAGCAGAGCGACTGCCCGCTGTTCAAGGAGGGCGCTGCGAAATGAGCGCGGCAGGTATTTCCGGGGTAGGAGACAGGGCAGGGGCCGAGCCTATTCTGCGGGCGCGTGGTCTTACGCGAAGCTTTGCCGGCTTCACTGCGGTCAAGAGCGTGGACCTGAGCGTGCGTCGCAACACCATCCACTCGGTGATCGGGCCAAACGGGGCGGGCAAGAGCACCTTGTTCAACCTGCTGACGCGTTTCCTGGAACCCGACGCCGGGCAGATCTTCTACCAGGGCGCGGACATCACGCGCATCGACCCTGCTCAGCTTGCCAGGCAAGGCGTGGTGCGCTCCTTCCAGATCTCGGCGGTATTCCCCCACCTGACCGTGGCGCAGAACATCTGCGTGCCGCTGCAGCGGCTGGCGCGCAAGCAGCGCATCTTCTGGCGTTCCACCGCCTGCCTGGGCGAGCTCGACGACCAGATCGATGCGCTGCTTCGCCGCTTCGGTCTGAGCGAATGGGCGCACGTCGCGGCTGGCGAATTGCCCTACGGCCGCAAGCGCGCGCTGGAACTGGCAACCACCTTTGCCTTGGACCCGGCACTGGTGCTGCTGGACGAACCCATGGCGGGCCTGGGCATCGAGGACGTCAACCGCGTCGCCGACCTGATCGCGGATCAGGCCGGCGAAAAAACCATCGTGATGGTCGAGCACAACCTGAAGGTCGTCGAGCGCCTGTCGGACACCGTGACCGTACTTTGCCGTGGCGAAATTCTTGCCGAAGGTCGGTACGCGGAGGTCGCCGCCGACACTCGCGTGCTCGACGCCTACATTGGTCATTAATGGTGAGCACTTCCTCATGAATACGTCATCCAAGCCCGTCATCGACGTGCGCGACCTGCATGCGGGCTATGCCGGCAACCGGGTGCTGCACGGCATCGATTTTCACTTGTCGCGAGGGGAAGTCGTGACCTTGCTCGGGCGCAACGGCGCCGGTAAATCCACCACCCTGAAATGCCTGATGGGTTTCGTAAAGGAGCGCAGCGGCGAGATCGATTTCGAAGGCACGCCGATTGTGCGCTGCCTGCCCGAACAGATCGCGCGCCTGGGCATGGCCTATTGCCCCGAGGACCGCGGCATCTTCTCGCAGCTCAGCGTGCGCGAAAACCTGTTGTTGCCGCCGGTCATCCGCGAGGGCGGCATGTCGATCGACGAGATCTACACGCTCTTCCCGAACCTGCGCGAGCGCGGCGCCAGCCAGGGCACCAAGCTGTCCGGTGGCGAACAGCAGATGCTGGCCATCGGCCGCATTTTGCGCACCGGCGCCAAGTGCCTGTTGCTCGACGAGCCCAGCGAAGGCCTGGCCCCCGTCATCGTCAAGATGATCGGGCGCACGGTGCAGGAACTCAAACGCCGCGGCTTCACCATCTTGCTGGTCGAACAAAATCTGCGCTTCGCAAGCGAGCTGGCCGATCGCCACTACGTCATGGAAACCGGACGGGTGGTGGACATGCTGACCCGCGACGAGATGCAGCACGAGCACGCCCACGTGCGTATCCAAGCCTACCTGGGGATCTGACATGATCGAAATGCTGGGCCTCAATTCCCCCGCCTTCTTCGGCCAGCTCGTGCTGGGGCTGATCAACGGGTCGTTCTACGCCATGCTGAGCCTCGGGCTCGCCATCATCTTCGGCCTGCTGAATGTCGTGAATTTCATGCATGGCGCGCAGTACATGATGGGTGCTTTCACCTCCTGGATGCTGCTGCAGTGGCTGGGCGTGAACTACTGGGCGGCGTTGTTGCTTGCGCCGCTGATCGTCGGCGCAAGCGGCGTGCTGATCGAACGCCTGTTCGTGCGCCGCCTCTATCACCTGGACCACATCTACGGCTTGCTGCTGACCTTCGGCATGACCTTGGTTGTCGAGGGCCTGTATAGCAAGGCATTCGGCTCTGCAGGACTGCCCTACGAAAATCCGCTGCCCGGCGGCATTCGCACCGAGATGGGCTACCTGCCGTACTACCGCATGTGGATCGTCGTTGCGTCTGTGCTTGTTTGTCTGACTGCCTGGTTCGTGATCGAGAAGACCAAGCTCGGTTCCTATCTGCGCGCGGCGATCGAACGGCCCGAGCTCGTGCGCGGCTTCGGCATCAACGTGCCACGCATGGTCACGCTGGTCTACGGAGCCGGGGTGGCATTGGCCGGGCTGGCCGGCGTGTTCGCCGCGCCGATCTACAACGTGGCGCCGTCGATGGGCTCGAACCTGATCGTGGTGATTTTTGCCGTGGTCGTGATCGGCGGCATGGGCTCGATCAAGGGCGCCATCATCACCAGCTACCTGCTGGGCCTGGTGGAAGGGTTGACGCGCTTCTATTACCCGCCGCTGTCCGATACGGTGGTGTTCATCATCATGGCCGCCGTGCTGCTGATCAAACCCGCAGGGCTCTTCGGCAAGGGCCTGATCGCCCAGCACGCCGAGAGCAGCATCGTCACGCGTGCCGATGCCGGCAGCACGCTCGGCAAGCCGCTCGCCTGGGCCTTGCTGATTGCCGGCGTGGCCGCCCTGATGCTTGCACCCTTCGTGGTCTACCCGGTCTTCCTGACCAAGGTACTGTGCTTCGCGGTGGCGGCCAGCGCGGTCAACCTGCTGCTGGGCTACATGGGCGTGCTGTCCTTCGGCCACGCGATGTTCTTCGGGCTGGCTGCCTACGTGGCGGGGTACCTGGCGAAAACCTGGGGCGTGGGACCGGTCACGGCGGTGCTGGGGGCAACGGCGGTATCCGCCATCCTGGGTGCCTTGGCAGGCCTGATCGCAATCCGCTTGCGCGGCATCTACTTCGCGATGTCCACGCTGGCACTGGCGCAGATGATTTATTTCTTCTGCCTGCAGGCGCCGTTCACGGGGGGTGAAGACGGCATCCAGAACATCCCGCGCACCAAGGCCTTCGGCTTGTGGAGCCTGGACTCCGACCTGTCGACCTACTTCTTTGCGCTCTTGATCTGCGGTGCCGCGCTGCTGATGATCGCCCGCGTCGTGCACTCGCCCTTCGGCCGCATCGTCGCGGCCGTGCGCGACAGCGAGCCGCGCGCGACGTCACTTGGCTACAACGCCAACCAGTACAAGCTTGCGGTCTTCGTGTTCTCGGCCGCCGTCACCGGCCTGGCTGGCGCAACCAAGGCCATGGCCTTGCAGATCGCCACACTCACCGACGTCGGTTGGCACATGTCGGGTGAGTTGCTGCTGATGGTGCTGGTCGGTGGCCTGGGCACCATCACCGGCCCGATCCTGGGCGCACTCGCCTTGATGAGCATGCAGACCTACATGGCAGAACTGCGCGAATGGGTCACCGTCGCGCAAGGTCTGGTGTTCGTCTTTGTCGTGCTCGCCTTCCGCGGCGGCATCGTCGGTTTCCTTGGCGTGCTGTGGCGCAACCGACGCCGACCCGTCGAGGTCGCCGCGCCAAGCCCGTCCCTGTCCCCGCCGCCTGCGGCAAGCAACCAGACCGCCACGCAATAACCCCGAACCAGGAAAACAAGCATGACCGACACCCACCTGAAGATTGGCATCGTGCTTTTCGACGGCGTCACCTCACTCGATGCGCTGGCACCCTTTGAAGTGCTGGCCCGCACGCCCGACAGCACTTGCGATCTGGTTGCCGAAACCACCGGGACCATCCATGGTGACACCGGCCTGATCCTCACGCCCAACCAGTCCTTTGCAAGCGCGCCGCAGTATGACGTGATCATGGTGCCCGGCGGGCCAGGGCAGAACGAGGCGATGAGCAACGATGCCTTGATGGATTTCCTGCGCAAGCAGGCTGCCGGTGCGCAGTGGGTGACCTCGGTGTGCACGGGCTCGCTGCTGCTGGCGGCGGCTGGTTTGCTCGATGGGTATAGGGCAACCTCGCACTGGCTGTCGCTGGACTATCTGCGCCTCTTCCCGGTCGAGGTGGTGCCTGATCGGGTGGTCATCGACCGCAACCGGGTGACGGGCGGGGGAGTGACGTCCGGCCTGGACTTTGCCTTTGTGCTGCTTTCTTTGTTGCGCGGCGAAGAAACCGCCCGCCGTCTGCAGTTGCTGATGGAGTACGACCCCGCTCCTCCATTCCGCAGCGGCCATCCGAGCGTGGCGCCTGCTGATACGGTGGAGGCAGTGCGGGTGATGGCGGCCGGCATGCTGGTCAAGCGCGAGGCGGCGGCGCGAGCGGCGGTGCTGCGCAGGGATGCGGTGGGGGTGTGAAGGGGTAGGGGTTTGGCGCTGGGAGACTTGAGCTTGCTGAGTTCTTCTGGCTCGATGTTTCGTTCTTCAGCCAATCGCTGGCTGTTGATCGGTGAGTCTTGCTTGGGCCGGTCTGCTCTGATTGTTGCGGTGTGCCGCTTGGTAGCCAGTCGCGGGTGGCGGGGGCGCGTCGCCTGTCCCGCCGGACTTACGCGTTGGGGCTCCCGCCCCCACGTCGTCCAGAGGGCCAGTCGCCCCGCCCCCGCCACCCACGCCTTCACACTCTCTTGGTTAAAAGCTGATCCCGCCTTTGGGTGATCCGACATTTCTGGCTGCTCGGGTCCTGTACATGGCTCCCGCTTCCTGACGTTTGCAATTCTTGATTGCAGCGCGGCCGGAGCCGGGGAATTGGCTGGCCAGGTCGCCACGAAGCGAGTCAGCGGCTCAAGTTTCGGCCCGTGTGTAAGTGGCCTTTTACTCTTCGACAACTGACAAGATCGTCGACCCTCTTGGTGGTGGGGTGACCTGGAAGCGGGTGGCCGCACGTCAGGTGCTGCTGGACGAGTTCGGGCTCGGCTCAGTCTCGATTCGTTGTTTCAAGCGCCGAAGAACTCAAGCCAGGAGATATAAACGCCAACAGTTTTCTTGCCGTCGTTCGCGAGCGGCAAAAATGATGCGTTGAGCCGTCGCGGGCTCGGGGCGTGATTGAGAGAATGCTTCGGCTTGGACTTCTGCAGACGAGTAGATTCTTGCCACTTGCGTTTCTGCTAGAGAGAAACCTCTTTGGCTCGAGCGTTTATCGGCGAGACAACTGTTGCAGCTTGAGCTTCTGCAGGCGAAAGACCGCTTTTAGCTTGAGCTTGTACAGGCAAGAAGCCACGTGGGGCTAGGGCTTCTATTGGCGAGAAAACTCTTGCTGCTTCAGCTTTTGCAGGGAAGAAAGCACTTCCAGCTTGAGTTGCGGCGGCCTGGAAAATCACTCCCAGTTGGGAGTTTCTGCAGGCAGGAAACCACTTCCAGCTTGCGCGTCCATCGGCGAGAAAACTGTTGGTGCCTACATCTTCTGGCTTGAGTTCTTCGGCGCTGAAAAAGACGCACCGAGACTGAGCCGAGCCAGAAATCTTCCGCTAGCCGCTGATGTGCGGCCACCCGCTTCCCAGTCACCCCACCACCAAGACGGGCTTCTGCCTCACAGGTCGCCGGAGCGTAAAAGGCCACTGATAAACGGGCCGAGACGCCAGCCGCTGACTCGCTTCGTGGCGACCTGGTCAGCCAAGTCACCGGCTACGGCCGCATGGCAGCCAAGGACTTCACACGCCAGGAAGGGGGAGCCGTGTACAGCACCCGAACAGTGGCAGATCCCGGATCACCCGCAGGCGGGATTGGCTCTTAACCAAGACAGTGTGAAGGCGTGGGTGGCGGGGGCGGGACAGGCGACGCGTCCCCGCTGCCCGCGACTGACTAAAGAAAGGCACACCGCTCCAAAGTAACCAACCAGAGGCCCAAAATAAAAACACCCCAACAGTCAGAAAAATCCAACTATTGGGGTGTCATCTAAAGCGTCATTCCAGCAAATCAGCCTAGCGCGATCCGCCTTCCGGCTCGTCCATCTGCTTCCGGTACCACTCGTGGAAGTGTTGCATGCCATCTTCCATCGGCGACTGATACGGACCGGTCTCATTCACGCCGCGCTGCATCAGCAAGCGACGACCCGCATCCATGCGCTCCGCGATCTCATCGTCTTCCACCGCCGTTTCCATATACGCAGCCTGCTGCGCCTCGACGAACTCGCGCTCGAAATGCACGATTTCCTCGGGGTAATAGAACTCGACGATATTCACCGTTTCCTGCGGGCTCTTCGGATACAGCGTCGACAGCACCAGCGTATGCGGATACAGCTCGATCATGTGCGTCGGGTAATACGTCACCCAGACAGCACCAAATTCCGGCGGCTTGCCGCGACGGAACTCCAGCACCTTGTCGTGCCACTTCTGATACACCCGCGAACCCGGATCGGCCAAGGCCTCGGCCACACCCACCTTCTGCAGGCTGAACCAGTCTCCGAACTGCCACTCCAGATCGTCGCAGGTCACGAAGTTGCCCAGGCCAGGGTGGAAGGGACCGACGTGATAGTCCTCCAGATAGACCTCGATGAAGGTCTTCCAGTTGTAGTTGCAGGTGTGCGTCACTACGCGGTCGAGCACGTAATCCGAAAAATCGAACTCCGGACGGTCCGGCAGGCCGGCAAGGTCGGCAGCGACATTGCGCGGCCCTTCGAAAAGCGATCCGTGCCAATTCTGCAGCGGGAACTTCTGCAGGTTGCTGCACGGGGTTTCGGCAAAATGCGGGGCGCCGATCAGCTCGCCCTGGCCGTTGTACGTCCAGCGATGCAACGGGCAGACGATATTGCCGCCCGGCCCGAGATTGCCGGACGAGCGGACCTCGCCCGATGCGTCAGGGCGCACGTCACCCAGCATGACCGCCTGTCGGTGGCGGCATACATTGGACAAGAGTTCGATACCTTGTTGGTTTCGGACGAGCACGCGTCCGCCGTCTTCCTGGCGCAAGCTTCGGTAATCACCGACCTCGGGAAGCATCTTTTCGTGCCCGACATAACGTGGGGACCGGGCAAAGATGGATTGCATTTCGCGCGCAAAGCGCACTTCATCGAAATAGGCACTGACTGGGAGCTGCGCTCGGCTCTCCGTCACGTGTGCCACGCGACCGATATCGGCCATGACTTCCCTCCGCGGAAATGGATGGGCCCCCGGTGTCGAAGTACCGCCTTTTACGCGACTTAAGGCGAGCCGGAAGGGAGGTCCGGCCTGGACTGTCGATGAAATGCGGGGGCGCAGAGAAAATGATCTGTCCGATCAAAGACTTATTGTACCCGCGCCCGATCAGGGTGTCCCGCACGGGTATCTGCCGCGCATCAGGTGCCAAAAGCGTGCCGGCAGGGGTTGGTAACGGCGTCGGCTCTGGTATTTACCCGGGTGGTCAGGGGCCGCGGCTTTTGTGCCCGATGGTGTCTCCGGCCGGGCGGGCGGAATCATTTCCCTTACAATCGGCAGTTACCGTCAGGCCGTGCTGGCCACCTGTTTTTCCGGAGACCCTTTTGACCGAATCCCTGCTGCCCGACCCGCTCGACGCACCTGCAGCCCCTGTTGCGACCAAAGCGGCGCCGGACGCGCCCAAGCGCACGCGCGGCGCCAAGGCTGCGGAAGCCGAGGCGCCGCCTGCATTCGAGGCGGCCCTGGCCGAACTGGAGTCGCTGGTCGGCACCATGGAAGACGGCAGCCTGCCGCTGGAAACCTCGCTGGCGGCCTATCGCCGCGGCGTGGCGCTGGTGCGCATCTGTCAGGAACGACTTGCCGACGTCGAAGGCCAGGTCAAGGTACTGGAAGCTGACCTGCTGCGCCCGCTTGGCGCGGACGAAGCATGAGCCGGGCGGCGTACGCAGCATGAGCGGCACGATGAGTGATCTCGACGTCTGGATGAAGACCTGTGCGGCGCGCGCGGAACGCGCGCTGGAACATTATCTGCCTGATGCCGACGTGGCCCCGGAACGCCTGCACGAGGCCATGCGCTATGCCGTGCTCGGTGGCGGCAAGCGGGTTCGGCCTTTGCTGGTGTATGCCGCAGGCGAAGCCTGCCAGAACAGCGACGATCATGGCGCGGCGCTCGACGCGGCCGCCGTGGCCGTCGAAATGATCCACGTGTACTCGCTGGTTCACGACGACATGCCGTGCATGGACGACGATGTGTTGCGCCGCGGCCGTCCGACCGTTCACGTGCAATACGACGAGGCCACCGCGCTGTTGGTCGGCGATGCCCTGCAGGCGCAGGCTTTCGACGTGCTGGCCCGCTTGCCGGTAGTCCCTGCCTTGGCGGTACAAGCCTTGCAGGTGTTGACCGTGGCGGCAGGCAGCGCCGGCATGGCGGGCGGGCAGGCCATCGACCTGGCCAGCGTCGGCCGCCAGCTGACGCGTGAAGAACTCGAAGGCATGCATCGCCTGAAGACTGGTGCCTTGTTGCGCGCCAGTGCTGCGCTGGGCGGTATCGTGGTGGGGGCAGCGCCGGAACAACGGCGGGCCATCGACACCTATGCACAGGCCGTGGGCCTGGCCTTCCAGGTGGTCGACGACATCCTGGACGTGACCGGGGACGCTGCCCAGCTGGGCAAGACCGCCGGCAAGGATGCGGCGGCAGACAAGCCCACCTATGTGTCCTTGCTGGGGCTGGATGCCGCGCGCGCGCTGGCCGACTCCTTGCGTCAACAGGCGCATGCCGCCCTTGCACCCCTGGGTGCGCGCGCCGAGCGCCTTGCGGCCCTCGCCGACTTTATCGTGCTGCGCGACCGCTGAGGCGGGCGACGGTGCACCGACACGAAACAGAAACGATGACCTCTACGCTGCTCGACTCCATCCAATCGCCGGCCGATCTCAAGGGCCTGGACCGTCGCGAGCTTCAGGTGCTGTCCGACGAGTTGCGGGCCTTTGTGCTCGAGTCGGTGTCGCGCACCGGCGGCCATCTGTCGTCCAACCTGGGCACGGTCGAACTCACGATCGCCTTGCACCATGTGTTCAACACGCCGCATGACCGCATCGTGTGGGACGTGGGCCACCAGACCTATCCGCACAAGATCCTCACCGGCCGCAAGCACCAGATGCACACGCTGCGCCAGGAAGGCGGTATTTCCGGCTTCCCGCGTCGCCGCGAATCTGCCTACGACGCCTTTGGCACCGCGCACTCGTCGACCTCGATTTCGGCGGCGCTGGGCATGGCCGTGGCATCGCGCAACACCGGCACGCCGCGCAAGCACATTGCCGTGATCGGCGATGGTGCGATGACGGCAGGCATGGTGTTCGAAGCCATGAACAATGCCGGCGTCACGCCCGACATCGACCTGCTGGTGATCCTGAACGACAACGACATGTCGATCTCGCCGCCGGTCGGCGCCCTCAACCGCTACCTGGCGCGCCTGCTGTCGGGCAGTTTCTATTCGGCCGCGCGCAATGTCGGCAAGGCCGTGCTGTCGAAAGTGCCGCCGGTGCTGGAACTGGCCCGCCGCTTCGAAGAGCACGCCAAGGGCATGGTCACGCCGGCCACCTTGTTCGAAGAACTGGGCTTCAACTACGTCGGCCCGATCGATGGCCACGACCTGGACTCGCTGATTCCCACCCTGCAGAACCTGCGCGGCCAGACCGGCCCGCGTTTCCTGCACGTGGTCACGAAAAAGGGCCAGGGCTACAAGCTGGCCGAGGCCGACCCGGTGCTGTATCACGGCCCCGGCAAGTTCGACCCGGCCGTGGGCATCGCCACCGGTGCGAAAGCCAGCCGCAAGACCTTCACGCAGGTGTTCGGCGACTGGCTGTGCGACATGGCCGAGGCCGACCCCAAGCTGGTCGGCATCACGCCTGCCATGCGCGAGGGCAGCGGCATGGTCGAATTCGAACGCCGCTTCCCCGACCGTTACTTCGACGTCGGCATCGCCGAGCAGCACGCCGTGACCTTCGCAGCAGGCATCGCCTGCGAAGGCCAGAAGCCAGTCGTCGCCATCTACTCGACCTTCCTGCAGCGCGCCTACGACCAGTTGATCCACGACGTGGCCTTGCAAGACCTCGACGTCACCTTTGCGCTGGACCGCGCAGGCCTGGTGGGCGCCGACGGTGCTACCCACGCCGGCAACTACGACATCGCCTTCCTGCGCTGCGTCCCCAACATGGTGGTCGCCACGCCGTCCGACGAAAAAGAATGCCGCCTGCTGCTGTCGGCCTGCTACCAGCACGCCGGGCCGGCATCGGTGCGCTACCCGCGTGGTGCGGGCGTGGGCGCAGTCGAAGCCAGCGGCCTGGAAGGCGTGGCCATCGGGCGTGGCGTAGTGCGTCGTGAAGGCGAGGGCATTGCAATCCTGGCCTTCGGCACCTTGCTGCACCCGGCGCTTGCCGCTGCTCAGGCCCTGGGTGCAACGGTTGCCGACATGCGCTTCGTCAAGCCCATCGACCAGGCGTTGATCCTCGACCTGGCGTCGCGCCACGAGGCCATCGTGACCATCGAAGACGGCGCCATCATGGGCGGCGCAGGCAGTGCCGTGGCCGAAGCCTTGAACGAAGCCGGCATCACGATCCCGATGCTGCAACTGGGGCTGCCGGACCAGTTCATCGACCACGGCGATGTGGTGGCCTTGATGGCTGGTGTCGGGCTGGATGCCGCGGGTATCGAAGCTTCGATCCGCAAGCGTTTTGGCGCCGTGCTGACGCCAGCGGCGAAGATCGTGAAGGTGGCTGGCGCGGAATAAAGCTGGGTACTGCTACCCGTCTCACGGGACGGAGTGGCAGTCGGGCTGGGTTAAAAGATCGGCCCGATGTGATCCCGCAGCAAGCGGTTCACATCGGGCCGATTTGTTTTCAGAGAGGGTCAACCGACGACCGCGTTTGGCGATTCCAGGACCGCTTCCAACTGCCGGGCGATATCCAGCAGATACCGATCGTCATGCCAGCGGCCGACCAGCTGCAGCCCCACCGGCAGACCATCTGTCATGCCGCAAGGCATCGACAGGGCAGGGTGGCCGGTCAGGTTCATCGGGTAGGTGTAGGGGTACCAGGCGCCACGCACCGTACCAGCCGGCTTGCCCGCGATCTGGACGTCGCCGTGTGGGTCCAGGCCCACGGGCAGCGGTGGTGCCGACAAGGTCGGCGAGGCGATCAGGTCCACCTTGTCCAGCACGGTCTGAATCTGCTGGAAGCAGGCGGTTCGCGCAAAGGCGGCGCGCTGCACGTCCACACCGGAATGACGCAGGCCCTTTTCGATGGTCTTCACCAGCGTAGGGTCGAAGCGATCGCCGTCCTTGGCCAGCCGGTCACCGAAACGCGCGGCCAGCAGCGATTCCAGGATCACCAGGAAAGCGGGTTCCAGGCTGACGAAATCCAGCTCGATCGGCACGATGAGCGCCCCCAAGTCGGCGGCCTTCTGCACGGCAGCTTCACACAATGCTTCCACCGCCGGGTCCAGCACATTGCCGCAGCGCTTCAACCAGCCGATGCGAACGCCTTGCAAGCTGTCAATGCGGCGTGCCGAGCCCAGCGTCAATTGGCCATAGGGGTCGCGCCGGTCGGTGCCCAGCAACACGTCGAGCACCAGCGCGGTGTCGGCCACGTCACGCGCCATCGGACCGATGTACGAATTGGCGGCGAACAGGTCGGGCACCTGCGGGTTCGGGATTGCGCCCAGGGTGGCCTTGATGCCGACAATGCCGCAGCAAGATGCCGGGATGCGGATCGAGCCGCCGCCGTCGGTACCCAGGGCGAACTGGCCCATGCCGGCCGCCGCTGCCACCGCCGCACCGCCCGAGGACCCGCCGCAGGTGCGCGTGGCGTCGTAGGGGTTCAGCGTGCGGCCGAACAGGGGCGCCTCGGTGAAGGGCTTATGGCCGAATTCGGGCGAGGTGGTCTTGCCGATCAGAATGGCGCCCGCCTTGCGCAGCCGCGCAACTGCCAGCGCATCGGCAGCCGGCACCTGGTCGGCGAACAGGCGCGAGCCCATCGTGGTGCGCACGCCTTCAGTGGGCGTCAGGTCTTTTGCCGAGAAGGGCACGCCGAACAAAGGCGGCAAGGGCTCGCCGCGCATCAGTTGCGCCTCGGCTTGTCGTGCCTCTTCACGTGCGCGGTCGCCGCATACGGTGACGAAAGCGTTCAGGTGGGCGCAGGCCTCGACGCGAGCCAGTGCTGCATCGACGGCTTCCCGTGGAGACACGTTGCGGTCGCGGATCTTTGCAGCCAGGTCGCGGGTGGAGAGCGTGTGAATGTCGGCCATCGTGAAACCTGCGGATCAAGGATTGAAGCGCTTGACCAAGGCGCGGAAGCGGTCGATGTGCAAGGTGTTGCGCGATGGGTTTCCAAGCCGGCCCGGGACCTGCGAAACGCTGCTGCCGTCACCGGACATGCAGCGTTCGGCAATCCAGATTGCCGCTCTCAAACCATCCAGCGCCCACCATCGATCGGCAAGGTCTGGCCGGTGATGTAGCGCGCATCGTCGCTGGCCAGGAAGGCCACTGCGCCGGCCACGTCTTCCGGCTCGGCGATGTAACCCGCAGGCGTCATCTCGCGGATTTTCTTCAACACCTCAGGCGTGAGCTTGTCGTGGGCGCGGGTGCGAATTGCCCCGGGCGCCACCGCATTGACCGTGATGCCGTGCGGCGCCAACTCACGCGCCAGCGACCGTGTAAAACCGATCACACCCATCTTCGCGCTGGCATAGTCGACCAGGCCGGCATCGCCCACCAGCGCCGCATCGCTGGACATGTTGATCACGCGCCCCGCACCGCGCTCGCGCATTTGCGGCACGACCAGGCGCGCGGTGCGCATGGCGCTCATCAAGGACACTTCCAGCACAAAGCGCCAGGTGGCTTCTTCCGACAGATGGAAGGGGCCACCGCGTTCGCGTGCGCTCTGGCCCACGTTGTTGAACAAGATGTCGATGCGGCCGAATTGCGCCATTGCCCGTTCCACCATGGCCTGGAGCGCATCGGCGTCGGTGCAGTCCAGCGCGCAGGGCAGGCACTGTCCGGCGGGCACCGAATCGGACAGTGCGTCGACCGCATCACCGTCCAGGTCGGCTGCGATCACCTGTGCGCCTTCTTCCAGAAACCGACGTGCCGTGGCGGCGCCAATGCCGTGCCCCGCGCCGGTAATCAGAACTACCTTGTCTGCGATACCGCGCATGAGATCCCCTTGGTTCAGTGGAAGGTGCGACCGCCATCGACGGCCAATGCCACGCCGGTGACATACGACGATTCGTCGCTGCTCAACCACCACACGGCGGCCGCGATTTCGTCGGCGGACGCAATGCGCTTCAAGGCGTAGCGCTGCGCGATTGCCGCCAGTGCGGCATTGGGATCGGGCTTGGTTTCCCAGCTCAGGCGCAACAACGGCGTGTCGACGGCACCCGGGCAGATGGCATTCACGCGGATGCCGTCTGGCGCCAGCTCCATGGCCAATGCCTTTGCCAGCATGGTTGCGCCTGCCTTCGCTGCGCAGTAGCCGCTGCGGCCAGCCACCGGCAAGATGGCCGCGGCCGAGGTCACGATCACCACGGTGGATTGCCCGGCATCGCGCAGCGCGGGCAGCGTGCTTTGCACAGCCAGCATCGGTCCCGTCAGGTTGACCGCCAGCGAGCGGTCCCAGCTTGCAGTGTCCAGCGCCGCCAGCGGTGCTTCCAGGTCGATGCCGGCGCAGTACATCAGGCTGTCGAGGCCGCCAAGTTCCTTGACGGCAGACATCAACGTGGTACGCAAGGCCTCGCCGTCGATCACATCAACGGTGCACGCCAAGGCCTGCTTGCCGAGTTCGGTCACCGCCTGCGCCAAGCCGTCTGCATCGCGATCCAGCAGAGCCACGTGTGCACCTTCGGCGACTGCACGCCGTGCGCAGGCCAGGCCGATGCCACTGGCTGCACCCACGATCACCACACGCTTTGCACCCGTCGAATTTTTCCTGGCAAGCGCGCTCACAGTTCGCGGTCCTTCAAGATAGGCCGCATCGCTTCCACGATCTCGTCGCAGCGACCGATCCATACATTCGAATGCGCCTGCGCGTGTTCGATCAGGCCTTGCAGCACCGTCAACCGCGAGGGCTGGCCGATGATCTGCGGGTGCATCGCAATCGTCATCATCCGGTTCTCTTCCGCGTACATGGTGTCGAACTCGGTGATCCAGGATTCCAGCACCGAGGACGGCGCGTGCATGGTGCGCCCGGGCAGCGTGATCGAGTACTGGAAGAAGGGTGCATCGTCGAGTACCCAGCGGAAGGGCAGTTCGGCCAGGGCGGTGCGCTTGCCTTCGTGGATGTGCAGATAGGGCGTGTCGTCGTCGAAGAAGTTGGACGAATACTTGAAGCCATATTCCAGCAGCATGGGCATGGTGACCTGGCTGAACTCGGCGGCCGGTGAGCGCCAGCCGCGGGGTGCCTGCCCGGTCACACGCTTGATGATCTCGAAGCCTCTTTCCATCTCCTCGCGTTCCTGTTCGGGCGTGAGATTGATGATCCAGGCGTGGCTCCAGCTGTGGTGCGCGATCTCGTGGCCGGCCTTCAAGGTCTGTTCGATCAGGGCCTGGCGCTGTTCGATGATCAGGCCCGGCACGAAGAAGGTAGCTTTGACGCCGTAGCGTTCCAGCAAGGCCAGAATGCGCGGCATGCCGACCTTCCAGCCATAGGCGCCCTGCGACATCACGATCGGGCGCTTGGCGTTGTTCGGGTCGCGCGATGTCCACATCAGTTCGGCATCGAGGTCGAAGGTCAGTGCGACAGGAAAACCTTTGTCGGTCAGTGCCATGGCGGTGTCTGGTCCGTGAAAATAGGGGGTCAAACGAAGCGGTGGAAACCGGTCCACCGTTCGGCGGCAACCAGCACAAGGCCGGTCGCGGCAATCATCAAGGTGGAGATCGCGGCCACGCCCGGGTCCACGCCGTGCTCGACGGAAGTGAAGATCATCACGGGCAGGGTGGTCTGGCTGCCGCTCAGCAGGAAGATGGTCACCGGCACGTTGTCCAGCGAGGTGACGAACGCGAACAGGCCGCCTGCGACCAGCCCCGGCTTGATCAGCGGCAAGACCACCAGCCGGAAGGCCTCGGCACCGGTGGCGCCCAGCGTGCGCGCAGCTTCTTCCAGCGCGCCGTCGGTGCCGGCCAGGCCGGTGAGCGCCGCCCGCACGATGTAGGGCACCGTGATCACCACGTGGGCCAGCAGCAAGCCCACCAGGCTGCCGCGCAGGCCGACCAGGCTGAAGTACTGCAGCAAGGCCACGCCGATCACCACGGACGGGAAGACCAGCGGCGCCATCAGGAAGGACGTGATCGCGTCTGCAAACGGAATGCGCTTGCGATGCAGCGCATAGGCGGCCAGCACCCCCAGGACCAACGAGATCGCGGTCGACCCCACGGCCAGGATCAGGCTCAGCCTGATCGCCGATAGATACTCGGGGTCACTCACCACTTTCGCGAACCATTTCAGCGTCACGCCTTGTGGCGGGATGGTCAGGTAGGACGTTTCGCTGAAGGCCGCCAGGATCACGACGGCCACCGGCAGGAACAGGAAGATCACCACCAGGATGGCAATGGCGGTTGTGAAACGACTCGGACGATCAGTGTTCATGCCATGCCTCCCCAACGCTTGGCCAGTCGGCTCGATGCCCAGATGAAGGCCAGCACCACCACGGTCAGTGCGAAGGCCAGCGCGGAACCACTCGGCCAATCCAGCAGCTGCATGTATTCGTCATAGATCAGCGTCGCCATCACCTTGTAGGTCGGCCCGCCCAGCATGCGCGGCGTCACCAGCGCGCTGACCGTCAGCACGAAGACCAGGATCGAGCCGGTCAAAATGCCGGGTGCAGTCAGCGGCAGCGTGACCGCACGGAACACGTGGAAGCGGCTCGAGCCCAGCGTGGACGCCGCCGCTTCGACATCGCGCGGCACACCCTGGATCGACGACACCAGCATCAGCACCATGAAAGGCAGGTAGATATGGGTCAGTCCGATGATCAGGCCGGTCAGGTTGAACATCAACTTGAGCGGCGTGTCGATCAGGCCCAGGCCCACCAGCAGGTTGTTGATCAGCCCGTGGTTAGACAGCAATGCAATCCAGCCAAATGAACGCACCACCAGGTTCAGCATCATCGGGAACACCACCAGCAGCACCAGCGTGACGCGCCAGCGCGGATTGCCGCGCGCAATCACATAGGCCAGTGGATAGCCCAGCAGCAGGCTGCACGCAGTCACTGCCAGGCCCAGCCCGAGCGTGCGCAGGGCAACTTCGCGGTAGAACTCGTCCGTCAGCAGGCGGCTGTAGTTTTCCAGCGTCCACGATCCCGCGACCACACCCGTGCCAGGGTCGTATTCGCGGAAGCTCATGGGCACCATCAACAGCAGCGGCGCCAGGAACAGTGCCGCCAGCAGGATGGTCAGCGGGGCCAGCAGGGCAGGGTCCTGCCAGGCGCGGCGTCTGGCCGCAGGGGCGACGGCATTCATGCGTGGGTTTCCCGCTTTTGCGTTTCCCGCTTGGGCAGGGCGAAAACGGCAGCTGGGTCGATGTCGAGCCAGACCTGCGTAGCGGGTGCAAGCGAGGCGGCGTCCCCCGTGGACGGTGCCTGTGCAAGCAGCTCCACGCCGGGCGCGACCGTCACTACATACTGCACATGCGCACCCGAGAAGGAACGCAGCGAAATCGTGGCAGGAATTCCATCGGTAACCGGATGGCGATGCACTTGCACCGCCTCCTGGCGCACGATCACATCGACTTCCGTACCCACCGGTGCATCCACTTGCGCGCTGGGCAACCGGAAGCCGCCGACCGCCAGCACGCCCCCCACGCCTCGGCGTTCCGCTACGTCGCCGACCAGGCGATTGGGCTTGCCGATGAAGCTGGCGATGAAGGCATTGGCCGGGCGGTGATACAGGTCTTCCGGGGTGGCGATCTGCTGGATCCTGCCGCCCGCCAGCACGCAGACCCGGTCAGACAAGGACAGCGCTTCCTGCTGGTCGTGGGTGACGAACACACTGGTCAGGTGCAACTGGCTTTGCAGGCGCTTCAACTCGATCTGCATTTCGTCGCGCAGCTGTGCATCCAGGTTCGACAGCGGTTCGTCGAACAGCAGTACGCGCGGACGGGGGGCCACGGCACGCGCAATCGCCACCCGTTGCTGCTGGCCACCCGACAGTTCGCGCGGCTTGCGCTCGCCGTAGGCCGACAGGCGCACCAGCGCCAGCGCCGACGTCACGCGCTCCTTCAACTCATTGCCGCTCACACCACGCCTGCGCAGTCCGAAGGCGACGTTCTCGGCCACGCTCAGGTGCGGGAACAGTGCATAGGACTGAAACACCAGGCCGATCTCACGCTTGTTCGGTGGCAGCTGTGTGACGTCCTGGTCGCCGATGCGGATCGTGCCGCCACTGGGATCGACCAGGCCCGCCACCATTCGCAAGATGGTGGTCTTGCCACAACCCGAAGGCCCCAACAGCGACAGGAATTCGCCATCGGCGATCGACAGCGACACATCGTCGACGACGGAAAGCTCGCCGTAGCGTTTGTGCAAACGCTCGAGCGTGAGTTTGGCCATGATGGGACTCGAAAAAAGGCGCAGTAAAAGGGCGGTCGTGCGGGCACGCAGTGCCGTGATACCCCGGTGGGGCTGCCCGATGTGGCGCTGGTTCAGCTGAGCCTATCGGGCCTGAGCTGGATGCCGCATCGGGCAGGGGACCCCAGGATCAGCGCGCGACCTGGCGCTGCCAGCGACGGGTCCACACCGGCAGTTCCTTGGCGATCACCTCGGGGTCGGGGTACCAGAGCTTGTCGTAGGTAGGGCCGTAAGGAACAATCGCGGCAACCTTGTCGTCAAGCTTGACCTTGGTGTTGACCGGGCCCGCGTACTTGCGCTCGGCAAAACACTTCTGGCCTTCCGGCGACAGCACCACATCCAGGTATTTGTAGGCCAGTTCCGCATTGGCCGCGCCCTTCGGGAACACGATGGTCGGGCGAATGCCGACCGCGCCTTCCTTGGGGTAGGCCACGGCAATCGGCACGCCCTTGTCGGCCAGCGAACCGATGCGGTCCGTATACCAGGGCGCAATCGCGATCTCGCCGCGCTCGAACAGCGACACGATCTGGTCGGCCTGCGTATACAGCGTGACCGAGCGCTTGGCCACCGGCTTGATGGCCTCGAAGCCAGCATCCTGATTGCCGATCTCGCCACCCTTAAGGCGATTGAGCGCCAGCAGCAAGTGCATGCCCGAGGTGCCCGTGATGTCACCGATGGCCATCTTGCCTTCGTACTTCGGGTCGAGCAGGTCGGCCCAGGACGTCGGTGGCGTGGTGACCAGCTTCGGGTTGTAGGCAATCACGGTAGCCGCCGTCATGAAGTTGACGAAGGCGTTGTCCTTGCCCCAGGCGTTCGGCGCGATGTCGGCTGCATTGGTCAGCTTGCTGCGATCGATGGGCGTCAGCAGCTTTTCGTTCTGCAGCTGGGTGGCCAGCGAGTCGTCCAGGTAGGCCACGTCGAAATCCGACTTGCCGCCCATCGCGCGCAGCGAGGCGGCGAACTGCACCGAGCTGCCGAGCTTCAAGGTGGCCTTGGCGCCCGTCGCTTTCTCGAACGCGGCAACGTGGCAGGTCTTGGTGTCTTCGGCAAAGGAACCGCCGTAGGTGGCAATCACGACTTCCTGGGCGTGGGCGGCAGAAGCGGCAATGCTGGCGGTCAGTACAGTCGCCAGGGCGACCGAGCGCGGAATTACGGACATGGTGTCTCCTCCGTAAGCGGGTTCGAAAACAGGGCCGGCTCTGGGGCCGTGCGCCTGTCAACACAACGTGTTAGCGTCGCGGAAACCTGAAAACAAGCTTCTGAATAGAAGCATAATACCTTTTGCGAAAGATAAAAATAAGCAAATGAAAAAAGCTTCAACGACCAGTGGCGCCGTCTGGGAGACCGACCTGGTGGCCAGCGGCATGGCCCGGTGGCGACGCGAGCGGCCCGACATCGATTGCTCCGGCAAGGCCATCATCGGGCGCGTGCTGCAGATGCACGACATCATCCTGAAGGCTGTCGACCGGGTGCTGGCCAAGCACGGCCTGAAATACGCCACCTATGCGGTGCTGGCCACCTTGCGGGTGGAAGGCGAGCCCTATCAGATGTCGCCAAGCGAGCTTGGACAGACCTTGCTGCTGAGCTCAGGTGGCTTGTCGAATCTGTTGGGGCGGATGGAGCGGGCGGGCTGGGTACAGCGCAGTGCGGACAAGCGTGACGGACGCGGCGTGATCGTGTCGCTGACTGCCGATGGCCTGGCGCTGGCCGATGCCGCCATGACGGATCATGCAGACATCGAACGTCAGCTGGTGGCGGTGCTGGCGCCCGAGGACCGCGAGACGGTCGGGCGTTTCTTGAGTCTGATGATCACCGCGCACCCGTGAGCGAGTGCGCCGGACACGCGTCTGCTGGCGGCGCTTGCATCGCGTGATCTTTTCGAGCGCTTATTTCCTGAGGTAGGCAAGCACCGGCGCAAGCGCGGTGAGCGCAGGGGCCGCTTCCAACGCGGCCGATGCGCCGCACCACGGGTAGGGCAGGTGGGCAAGCCAGTCATCCAGGACGGCTTCGGCATGCTCGGCAGCAAGCACTTCCATTGCCTCGATGGTGATTTCCAGGCCCTTCACACGCAGCGCCTGGCCACTGCCCGTGAACGTCCACACATAGCTGCCGCAGCCGACCCGGACACTTCCCGTGGCCTTATCGGTCATGCCAACCAGCCAGTCGCAGACGTAGCGTTCTGCGGCGTCGTCAGACGGCGGCGCATCGAGGCAGAAGGTGTAGACGTTTTCGTAGGTCTGGCCGAAGCGCCGGACCAGCACATCGGCAATTGCGGCCTGGCCTTCTGTCTGTGCCGGAAACGTGATCGCATCGGACTTCACCGACATGCTCAGGCTGGCATCGGGCGCGAAACTGTGCGCAATCAGATGAGGCCGATTGTCGTCCTTGGCGCCCAGATAGGTGCGGATCAGCGATTCGATTGTCGGGCTGATGAGGTACTTCGGGCCTGGCGTTCCACGTGTCACGGTGATCCTCTGGATGGTGAGTCCGCAGCAGCCGACTGGCCGTGCGGAAATTCGCGAGAGGATGGTAAGGCACGCGCCCCGTCAATGGACTCGCGCCCCTGCTGCGAACACGGGCATTGTGTGCAACAGGGGCGCGGACTCGGCGTGCCCGAGAACCCGCTGTCAGGGTTCGACGTACCAGCGATCTGCCGCCAGCATCACTTCCTGGTGACCACGCCCGGCGGGCATCATCGGGAAGCAGTTCTGCTGTGCAGCCACCACCACATCCAGGAAGTACGGGCCGTCGGAGGCCATGCAGCGTGCCAGCGCGGCATCCAGTTCTGCCGGGTCCGTCACACGTTCTGCCTGCCAGCCGAAGGCTTTTGCAAGCGCGACGAAGTCAGGCAATGCTTCCGTGTAGCTGTGGCTGTAACGACCGCCGTGGATCAGTTCCTGCCACTGCCGCACCATGCCCATGTAGCCGTTGTTGCTCAGCACCAGCTTGACTGGCGTGCGGTGCTGCATGGCAGTGGAGCATTCCTGGATGTTCATCAGCACCGAGGCATCGCCGCTGACGCATACCACCAGCGCGTCGGGATGTGCGACTTGCGCACCGATGGCTGCCGGCAGGCCGTAGCCCATGGTGCCTGCACCGCCCGAAGTCAGCCAGCGACCCGGACGTTCGAACTGCAGGTGTTGAGCGGCCCACATCTGGTGTTGACCTACGTCGGTCGAAACAATCGCGTCGCGGTCGGCGATGGTGACCTGCAGGCGCTGCATCAGGAACTGCGGCAGGATCTGCGTGGTATCCACAGGCACGGCCAGGCACTTTTCGCTACGCCAGACTTCGATCCGCTTCCACCAGTCATCCAGTTGCCCGGGCACTTGCCGATGCACGTCGACGGCTTCCTGCAAGGCCTGCAGCACCGGCAGGCAATCGCCCACCAACGGCACGTCGGCCTGCACCACCTTGTTGATCGACGAGGGGTCGATGTCCAGGTGGATCTTCTTGGCGTTCGGGCAGAAGTCGCGCAACTTGCCGGTCACGCGATCGTCGAAGCGCGCGCCGATGCAGATCACCAGGTCGGCGTGGTGCATGGCCAGGTTGGCTTCCAAGGTGCCGTGCATGCCCAGCATGCCCACGAACTGCGGGTCGGATGCCGGGAAGGCGCCCAGGCCCAGCAAGGTCAGCGTGCAGGGGGCGCCAGTGTGGCGAACCAGGGCGGTGAAGGCTGCGCAGGCTTCGGGGCCGGAGTTGATCAGTCCGCCGCCGCCGTAGAAGACCGGGCGACGTGCGTTGGCGATCAGGTTGGCGGCCTCGGCCAGTTGGCGGGGCGGTGGCGTGCGGCGGGCGGGCGGCTGGCGGCGCAGCGCTACTGCCGTCTTGGTGTAGCCGCGCGGGGCCGGCGTCAACTGCATGTCTTTGGGAAAATCGATCAACACCGGACCGGGACGGTCGCCGGTGGCGATGCCCAAAGCGCGCGTGACAGTGTCGGCAACCTCTTCCACAGCGCGGATTTGCGTGTTCCACTTGGTCACCGAACGCGAGATACCCAGCGCGTCGCATTCCTGGAAGGCATCGGTGCCGATGGCGTGGCTGGCGACCTGGCCGCTGATGCACAGCAGCGGGATCGAATCGCACATCGCATCCAGCAGGCCGGACGTGGTGTTGGCCATGCCCGGGCCGGAGGTCACCAACACCACGCCCGGCTTGCCGGTCGTGCGCGCATAACCTTCGGCTGCATGCACGGCGGCCTGTTCGTGCCGCACCAGCACATGGCGCAGGCGCGGTTCGGCGAACAATGCGTCGTACAGCGGCAACACGGCACCGCCCGGATATCCGAAGACGGTGTCGACGCCATTGGCGACCAGCGCGTCAATCAGCGCGTGGGCTCCCAGAAAGGGGGCTTGGGCGAGCTCGACGGCGCCGGATACGAGGTGGGGTGCGAGGCGATCATTCATGTAAACATCTTATGATGATCAGCGAAGAAATATTGCCCTATTATTTCCCCTGGAATGCTTGTGCAAGGAAGGTTTTTCTTCGGATGGCCTTGGAAAAAGAAAAATGAACCTCGATAAGTTTGATCTGGCGATTTTGGGCGTATTGCAGGGCGATGCGCGCGCCAGTCTGCAGGACATCGGCACCGCAGTCGGCCTGTCGTCCACGCCGTGCTGGAATCGCATCAAGCGCATGGAGGCCGCCGGCGTCATCAAGGGCTACACGGTGCAGATCGACCCGGCGGCGGTCGGGTTCATGGACACCGTGATCGTGCACGTGACGCTGGAAAGCCACAGCGAAGAAATGCTCTACAAGTTCGGCCAGGCGCTGGCGCAGATCCCCGAGGTGCTGGAAGCCTTTCTGGTGTCCGGCGACTATGACTACTTCATCCGCATTGCGGTGCGCGACACGCGCGATTACGAGAGGCTGTTGCGTGAAAGGCTTTATATGATTCCCGGCATTCGACACAGCAAGTCGAGCTTCGTGTTGCGACGCTTGAAGGAAAGCGCGCTGCCCCTGCATCTGGCCGGACCGCAAACCCGTGGCTGAGACCAAAAGAGTGGCTGGGGGCAAAGGGGCGGCGGGCAAAGCGCCGGTTCGGGTCGAGCCCACCATCGAGCGCATGACGCGCAGCGACGCCGCCAGTGCGCGCCCCGCACGCAGCAGGACCGGCAGCACGCGCAAAGAGCCGACGGTGGCGCCCGCCGGAAAGACCCCGCCAGTCACTGTCCCCAGAGGCGACGGCCGCCGCGAACCCACCGGGCGCATCTCATCAGTGCATCGCCCGGCCCGATCGACCAAGGGCGCCTGGGGTGTCGGTGCGACCGTCGGCCTGTTCTTCGTGATGGCCTTGCTGCTCGCCGCGGTCGCCGGCCGGGCGCCTGCATGGGTCGGGATCGTGTACGCGGTAATGAGCGGCGTGACCGTGCTTTGGTACCGGCTGGACAAGTCGGCCGCCGTGGCCAACCGCCGACGCACGCCCGAGCAAACGCTTCATCTGCTTGCGCTCTTGGGCGGTTGGCCGGGAGCGCTGCTGGCCCAGTCGGTGTTCCGCCACAAATCCAGCAAGGCCTCCTTCCAGTGGGCGTTTCGCCTGACCGTGCTGCTTAATCTGGCCGCTCTGGCCTGGTTGCTGTGGAGCCGTAGCGGCATGGGGCTGGACCGGTTGCTGATCGAAGCCTGGCGGGCGTTCGGATTCCGTTAAGTCAGCGACGGGTAAAGTCATGGCTCTCTGAATAGGATTGCCGCCCATGTCGCTTCGTTCATCAGTGGTCGTGCTTGGCCTCTTCGCCGCGATGGCCTGTGCCCAGGCCGCGCCGCCAGGCGCGGTGCCTGCGCCCGTGACAGATGCCAGCGTGCAACTGCCGCCAGTCCGTTACCCCGAGCTGCCGCGCACGGGGCGTACGAGCAAGGACTTTGTCCCCGCCGGGTGGGCCATCGAGCGCGAGTCACGCGGCGATCTGACCGGCGACGGGCGTGCGGACCAGGTGTTGGTGCTGCGCGAGCAAGACCCCGCCAAACGCATCATGCGGCCCCTTCGTCCCGACGAACCCATGGACAGCAATCCGCGCATGTTGGTGGTGCTGGTGGCGCAAGACGACGGCAGCTTCGCGCTGGGCGTGGCCAACCACACCTTGATCCCGCGCTGGACCGAGCCCTTCGACGATGATCCGCTGTTTGACCCGGAAGATGTGGGCATTGCCAACGGTGCATTGCACGTCAGCCTCACGCTGCCCGCAGCAGGGGCAGAAGGCCGTTTTTCCTACACGCTTCGTTGGCAGGACGGTGGCCTGAAGCTGATCGGCTACGACTACGAGGCGGCGCAGCGCGGGCCTGGCGACATCGACGCGCTGAGCGTCAACTACCTCAGCGGCCGCGCCAAGCGCAGCCACGGCAAGCTGCACGGCCCGCAGGGCAAGGATGTCTGGACGACAATCCCTGCCGCACCGTTGCTGGACATTGCCCAGATCGGGAATGGCCAGCAGTTCGAGCCTCGCTTGCGCTGAACGATTGTCGGCGCCTGCTTGGTGCAGCAGGAATGCGCGGGTCGATGAAGACCAAGCATTGATCGCGACGTCTGTTCAATGCTTGTGAGCTTGATCGGGGGCGTGGTCATGATCATGATCGGCGTGCCCTTCGCCGGCATCGCCATGTCCGTCGAAATGCGCCGCCCACTGCAGCGGCTCGCAAGGCACGCGTTCGCACTGCACCGTGGTGTGCCCGATGCGATGCGTCTCGAACAGTGCCCGCCGGATCGCCGGCACCACCTCGTTTTCCGCGTCGATCACGGGGTCCACCACCGCATGAACCGTCAGGCTGGGCTTGCCGCTGGTCAATGACCACACATGCAGATCATGGATCGACAACACGCCCGGCACCGCCAGAATGGTGCGCTCCACCGCATCGATATCCACGTCCTCAGGCACGCCTTCCAGCAAGATGTTCAGGCTGGACTTCAGCAAGACCCAGGTGCGCGGCAACACCCACACCCCGATCGCCACCGCGACCAGTGAATCGACCCAGGCCCAGCCGGTGAACCAGATCACCAGTGCACCCACGATCACGCCTACCGAGCCCAGCATGTCTGCCCAGACTTCCAGGTACGCGCCTTTCACGTTCAGGCTGGAATCCTTGCCCTGGCTCAGCAGCCGCATGCTGATCACATTCACGATCAGACCCAGCACGGCCACGGCCAGCATGGTGGTCGATTGAATCTCGACCGGCGAGAACAGCCGCTTCCAGGCTTCGACCACGATGTAGATCGCCACCAGGAACAACAGAATGGCATTGAACGCCGCCGCCAGGATTTCGAAGCGGTAATAGCCAAATGTGCGACGCTTGTCGGCCGGTCGCTTGCCGATCTGGATGGCCACCAATGCAATGGCGAGCGCCGCCACGTCGGTGAACATGTGCGCCGCATCGGACAGCAAGGCCAGGCTTTGCGTGACAAGCCCCGCCACCACCTCGACGGCCAGGAAGAGCGTCGTCAGCGCCAGCGCGATGCGCAGGGATTTCTCATTGGCGCCAGCAGCGTGGTTGTGCGCGTGGTGATGGTCGGAACTCAAGGGTGTGCCTGGTCAAGAAGTGGAGGGCTGGTATTCGTCTGTCTCGCTGCGCCCGCAGCATGTTCGCGAGAGCTTGCACCTGATGCGTATGTAGATTCAATGCGGCTTGCCGTACAAAGGCGCATCCTGGGTCGGCATGTAGGGCCAATCTGATTTTTGCTTGAGCGATGCCCTCGCAGCCTGGTATTGGGCGTCGGTCAAGAACATTCCTCCCAAGTCATTTCCGCTGTTGATGGCATAGAACTTGGGCGATTGATCTGCAAGCTGTCGATTGACCAGATGGAACAGGACAAACGTGGCATTTGCCCAGCTCTGTTCCTGAGATGTCTCTGGCGAGTAGATCTCATGACTTGTTCCAAACGCGCGTATGGCGTAAGCCGGCGCGTCGTGATCAATCAATTCTTCAAGTGGGGCGGGTTGAGCCACGTACATTTTCAGCGCAGGCAGTACGCGTTCGTAGGCTTCCTTGATTCCGGTTTCAGCCAAGGATTCCGCATCCAGCAAAATCATCTGGTCGTAGTCCAGCGGCGCTGCTTGTACAACTGGCGCAACGCCCAAGCCAAGCAGCGCGCAAATGAATGATAGAAAACGTTTCATGTGCATGACCTGAATGAATTTTCCAACGCGTCTCGGAAGCCAGTGCCTGGTTGTTGTTTCGCCGAAAAATGGATGTGCCCACATCCGGGTCTGTGACGCCAATAAAAAAGCCACCGGTCGCACGGCGATCCAGTGGCTTCTTGGCGACAAAGACAATCAGTCGCGGAAGTTCTCGTAACCCAGCGGCAGGTCAGTGATTTCCTTCTTCAGCAGCGCAATGGCGGCCTGCAGATCGTCGCGGTCCTTGCCCTGCACGCGCACCACGTCGCCCTGGATGCTGGCCTGGACCTTCATCTTCGAATTCTTGATCGCGGCGACGATCTTCTTGGCGTTTTCCTGCGGCACGCCATTGCGCACGGTCAGCACTTGCTTGGCCTTGTCCATGCCCATCTTCTCGACCTTGCCCATCTCGAGGAAACGCACATCGACCTTGCGCTTGGTCATCTTGCCCAGCAAGACGTCGCGCACCTGGTCAAGCTGGAAATCGCTGTCGGCGAAGATCGTCAGTTCCTTTTCGGTCTGTTCGACCTTGGCATCCGATCCCTTGAAATCGAAGCGCGTGCCGATTTCCTTGTTGGACTGCTCGACGGCGTTGCGCAGTTCGACCATATCGGGTTTGCACACGGTATCGAATGAGGGCATGAAAAGACTCCATATCAGTGTCTGCGCGCAGACCGGGACGGTGGCGCGCAGCGGGGGCGTTTGGGATTTCCGGTGCGCATGACGCCACCGGCTATCTCCCGATTGTAGTCAAGTAACATGGCCGTCCCTGTCATTGCCGCGCGGATCGTTTCGTGTCCTTGCCCGTTTTTCCCGATTCCACCCCGCTCGCTCCCTTCGCCCCTGCCGTTCGGGCAGACACGCCGGGCGATATTGCTGCGCTTGTGCCTGTCCCCCAGGACCTGCGTGCCTTCAACACCCTGGGCCTGTCGGCGCATACCCAGGCCTTCGTCGAGATCGACGACGCCGCGCAGCTGCCTGCGCTGGCCCGGCTGGCGCGCGCGTATCCCGGCTTGCTGGTGCTGGGCGGCGGCAGCAACATGGTCTTGCCTGCCCAGTTGGACATGCTGGTGGCGCACATGCGGCTGCGTGGTATTCGCCTGCTGGACGCCACCGACGACTATCTGCGCGTGGAAGCCGCCGCCGGCGAGCGTTGGCACGAGGTCGTGGCCCACACTGTTGCGCAAGGCTGGGCGGGGCTGGAGAACCTGGCCTTGATCCCGGGGCAGACGGGTGCTGCACCGGTGCAGAACATCGGCGCCTATGGGGTCGAACTCAAGGACCGTTTCGACAGCGTGGTGGCCTACGACCTGCAGGCCGAGGCCTGGGTCGAGATGGACCACGCGGCCTGCGCGTTTGCTTATCGCGACAGCATCTTCAAGCACCATCCTGGCCGCTGGATCATCACGGCGGTGCGCTTTCGTCTGCCGCGCCGCTGGACGCCGGTGCTGGACTATCCGGACCTGCAGCGCCATCCTGCGCTGGCAGCCGCACGCGAGGCTGGCAGTGTCGACGCGCGCCAGATCTTCGATGCGGTCTGCGAGATCCGTGCGCGCAAGCTGCCCGACCCGGCGGTGCTCGGCAACGCCGGCAGCTTTTTCAAGAACCCGATCGTCGATGCGGCAACCCATGCCCGGCTTGCTGCGCAGCATGCGGGCCTGGTCGCCTATCCCCAGGCCGATGGCAGCGTGAAACTGGCGGCGGGCTGGCTGATCGACCAGTGCGGCTGGAAGGGCAGGGCGCTTGGCCGCGCGGGCGTGCACGCCGCGCAAGCCTTGGTGCTGGTGAACCTGGGTGGAGCAAGCGCCGCCGACATCATGGCGCTGGCGCATGCCATTCAGGCCGATGTGTTGGCACGTTTCGGCGTGGCGCTGGAACCCGAACCGATCGTGCTTGGCTGAAGGACGAGCAAACCATGCCAACGGTGCGCAAGCTGGGTGAGGGCTACGAGCCGATCGTCGAAGATGTCGATGGCCGACTGGTCTATTCGCTGCCGGTTGATTCCAGCTTCGTCAGCGTCGAGTTTTCGTTCGACATCGACCAACGAGACCTGGACGTGTTGCGCTCAGACCCCTACCGGCGTGCGGTGCTCGACTCGGTTGCGCATACGGTGTTGCAGCGGTCGATGATCCGGGGCAATCCGACGGTCGGACAAGAGGCTTTTACTGAACTGGTGTCGTCCGTATTGCACTCAACGCCCGCGGCGCTTCAGCACTACGTCGCGGCCATCAACCGCGATCACCACATCCGCACTGCGTTCTACGTCGAGCAAACGCTCGCCCGACGCGGGGCCGGGGAAACATGATGGCAACTGCACGCGGACCGATCGGGTTTCTGAAAAAACTGTTCGGTGCGTCCGAGGCTGTGGCTGCGGCGCGCAGGGACGACCCGCCTGAGCCGAAGCGCCTGGCAATGCTGCCGACAGGCGAGAACCCGATCCATGTCTTGCTCGACACCCTGGGCTTGCCCTGGCGAGCCCCACGCCGCGAGATCGAACAGCGCTTCGGCGTGCGCCCCCATCCGCATTACGGCTATGAGATCGTCCCGATTGAAAGTGCCGCGCCGCTGCCGGGTTTCCTGCTGCCCTGGTCAGCCCGAGCCTTCGATCGTTTGACGCCTGAACTGCCGATCACCGAATTCGAGGGCACGGCGTGGCTGATGTCCGACGCGCGGGCGAACCTGGTGCAAACCCACGCCGAACTGGCGCGCCACCTCGGACCGGCGCCCATCGGCCAGCGCTACAACACGCTTATTTGCGAATGGCGCGCGGGGACCGCATCACTCTCATTGATTGCGTGGCCGCCCGAATGGCAGGCGCAAAACCTGGCCAACGCCGCGCATGACGCCGAGCCGAGGCTGATCACGGCCTGCTTCATTCGGGTACAGACCGGTTTTCGCGTGCCTGTTAGCGAAGTCGAAGCGGCATGGCTGGACGGCTTCTGCCCCATCGACACCGACGTCACCATCGACACGGTGTCTGCCGACAGGATTCTTGAGTTGGCGCCGAGCGAAACCCAGCTGGAATATGTCCGCGATCCGACCGGCTATCTGCCGAAATTCCGTGGCAAGCTGGGCCATGCGCCAGGCCGGGAGGCGCTCATCTTCTGCAACCAGCAGCTGTTCGTGATTCCCGCCCACGACATCCTGGGCTTCGAGGTCGCTCGGCTGCTGCCCGCGAAAGGCAGCGGTGGGTCCCAGCTATACGTGCGTTGCCGCACCACATCGCCGGGTGTGTCCCATAAGCCGTATTCCATCACCAGCGACGGTGCGCCCGACGGCTTGAACGCGCTGGCACAGCAGTTGGGTGACCTCTTCGGCAAGCCCGTCGAACTCGGGCCTTACGAGTATGACGCCTGATGATCGTGACGGCTGATGATCGTGACGCCTGACGCAAGGCATCGACCTACGCCGCTGGTGAGCCACCCGGCTCGTGGAGCTCACCGGCCGCGTCCATGAATCTGTCCCTGAGCCACTGAAGCGCCAGGTCATCATGGGCACGTGGATGCCAGGCCATCGCGATGTCGAAAGCGGGCAGGTGCAGCGGCGGCGCGAAGATATCCAGGTTGGACGCATAGCGCCGCAGCAAGAGGCTGGGCAGCGTCGTGATGCAGTCGGTCTCGGCCAACACCAGCGGCACCTGGTTGTAGCTCGACACCGTGATGTGAACCTCGCGCCGCGCATCCAGCGCCGCCAAGGCATCGTCGATGCTGCTGTGCAGGTTGCCTTGTTGCGACACCATGACATGCGCAAGCCGGCAGTACTCAGCCAAGGAGAGCAGCTCGGCGCCCCGCGGATGCCCTCGACGCTGCGCCACCCGGAAGCTGTCGGTGACCAGGTGCCGCGCGCGCAAGGCGCCGGGGATTTTCTCCTGCAGGCCCAGGTACAGATCGACCTCGCCACGCTCCATGCGGTAGACCAGATTGGTCTCCTCAGGCGTGATGAAACTCAGGCGAATGTTCGGCGAGTAGCGGGCAAGCACGGCTTTCGCGACCGCCATGCCGATGATCGTGAAGACGTTGTCGTTGATGGCAATCACGAAGTGCCGGGCTTCGGTGCCGGGATCGAATTTCTCCGGCAAGTGCACGGCGTCCTGCAAGCTCATCAAGGCATGGTGCAGGCGCGATTGCAGGGCCAGCGCCTTGGCAGTCGGCACCATGCCGCGGCCAGCCTCCGAAGGCACCAGCAAGAGGTCGTCAAACAAATCTCGCAGGCGGGCAAGCTGCGCGGACAAGGCGGGCTGGCTGATGTGAAGCCGCTTGGCCGCCTTGGTGACGTTGCGTTCTTCCAGCAGGACATCCAGGGAAATGAGAAGCGGAAGGTCCGAGCGCCTGATATCCATTTTGCTTATATCTCGTATCGTCGATATGCACTCGTGGTGCGGCTGCACGAGGATTTAGGCTTGCCGTTTCTTCATGCGACTTTCCGTGCGCTAGCAGTTGGCGCGTCGCGGGGTCGCAGTCTTCTTTACGGCGAGCACCATGAAATTTAGCAAACTCATCACGGCCATGGCCTTGGCCTTGTCTGTGGCGTCGATGGCCTCCATTCCCATGTCGTCCAACGCGGCAGAACCTGCCAGCGCCGCTGTGGCGCGCCAGCGTGCGCAGGGCCAGGGCGTGTATCAATATCGCATTGGCGATTTTCAGGTCACCGCGCTTTCCGACGGCACCGTGCCGCAAGACTTGCATGTCCTGCTGACCAACACCAGACAGGCCGAAGTCGATGCCTTGTTGCATCACGCGTTCCTGGCCAATCCGGTCGAAGCATCGATCAACGCCTACCTGATCGACACAGGTGCGCGGCTGGTGCTGGTCGAGACCGGTGCAGGATCCCTGTTTGGACCCGGCAAGGGCGGGAAGCTGCTGGGCAACCTGAAGGCTGCAGGGTATGAGCCCGCGCAGATCGACGACATTTTGCTGACCCACATCCATGCCGATCACAGCGGTGGCCTGACCAACGACGGCAAGGCGGTGTTTCCCAATGCCACCGTGCACGTCGGCAAACCCGATGTCGACTTCTTTCTGGACCCGGCCAAGGTCAATGGCGTGAATGGCTACGACAAGCAGTATTTTCAACAGGCGGTCGCGTCGCTGACGCCATACATGAAGGCGGGAAAAGTGCATGCCTTCATCGGTGAAACGCAAATCCTGCCCGGCATACGGGCGTTACCCGCACCGGGGCATACGCCGGGCCACAGCTTCTATGCCGTCGAGAGCAAGGGAGACAGCATCACTTTCATTGGCGACATCGTGCACGTGGCGGCGGTCCAGTTTCCGAAGACGGCGATCACCATCGTCTATGACGTCGACCCGACGCATGCCGCGTCCGAGCGTGAGACCCAGTTCGCTGGCTTTGCTGCCAGGCGCAGCCTGGTCGCGGGGGCGCACCTGCCTTATCCCGGCATCGGCCACGTTCGTGCCGAGACCGGCGGTGGATACGCCTTCGTGCCGGTGGACTTCATCGATCGAACCGCGGCTGACAAGTGAACGCTCGGCGCCTGCCATTGTTCTGTCGCTCAAATCACGGCGTAGCTGGGCAGCGCGGTTCGTCGCGCATGTGCGCCGATCAGTCCTGGTTCGACAAGAGCGACCGGCTCAGTTGCTGCCCGGCGTCGCGCCGATTGCCGCCTGCGGTGTCTTCACAAATATCACTGCGTCGGCGGCACCGGTGAGCGGTGCCTGGCAATCTCCGAAAGTGCACGATGCCTGCCACCAGGCCTTCGCCTCGGGCAGGCTGGCAAGCTCGCGGAAATTGACCGCAAACACATCGGCAGGGCCTGCGTTGATGAAGGTAGCCAATCCGCTGCCTTGATGGAACTCGCTGGCTTCGTGCGCCGCGACCATGCCGATCACCGCCACGTCCTGCTTGAACCGGGTCTGCAGCCGATTGCCCATCGGCGCGAAGCCTTTGTCCGAGGCTCGATGACTGGTTCGCGGCACGCGGGCGGCGTGCTTGAATGCGGCAAAGACCAGCACGCGTCCTTGCGGGCCTTCCTGTGCCAGGGCCCATTCGACGTTCTCTGCCATGGACTTGTCGCGCATGTCCAGGTCGCGCTGGCGAGTTGCCGGATCGGCGCCGGCCCACCAGCCATTGGCGCGCAGATCGGCATCCAGGTTCCTGGCGTTCAAGGCGTTTCGATAGGCACGCTGGAAAACTTGGGGCGAGGTCTTCGCAACCCAGTCTTGCTGCCGTTGTTCGAACAGCGTCACCAGCGCCGCCATGGCACGCGTGTTCGCGTTGCGCAGGGTGGCGTGAATGTCGGCATACCGTTGTCGTGCCAGCGCCGCCAGCAGCGGCTCCATGCGTTGCCGCCAGTCCTCGCCGGTAGCGGGCTCGACCCGATCGAGGTAGGCCAGCGCGGCATCCGCCGAGCGGCGTACCTGCGACCGATCCGCGCCGGATGCGTAGCGTGCATTGCCCAACATTTCGATGCCATAGAAACGCAAGGCCTTGGCGGGCGCGACGCGTGCGTTGTAGTTGCGCATCCATTCGATCAGTTGGCGATTAGCGTCCCAACGGCGCGGGGACATAAAAGAGAACACCTTGGCGACGGTGGTGTCATCGCGCTCGCGCTTGCCGCTGACGTAGTCGTTGACCTCCATGCCGTCTTCGAAGCCGGTTTCCAGCGCAATGGCGGTGAAGCCATGCGTTTGCACCAGATGTTCGAAGACTTGATTCCGCAGCACCAGCGCTTGCTGCATGCCGTGGCCGGATTCGCCGAACAGCACCAGCCGCTTGTCATCGACCAAGGTGTCAAGGAAGGCCCATTGCTGGCGCTGCGGGGCCGCTGGCAGCGTAGCCAGGGCATGTAGGGGTGTTGCTGCCGATGGTGTTTGTCCGCAAGCCGGAGCAGCCAACGCAGGCGTGCCGCCGGCAAACAGCATCAGCAAGCAGGCGAAGCCTTGTTTGAAGGGCTGCGATGCAGCTTGGGCGCGCATAGGTGTCATGGAAAATCGTGGAGCACAAAGCGGGTCGTGAAATGCAAAACCGGGCAACGAAGCCCGGTTTTGTTCGATACCCAGCGGTAGGTCCGCTGGTATCGCCTTCAGTTCAAGTCGGTTTCCCGATCAGTCGCACTTGCCGACCAGCAGGAATTCCATCAAGGCCTTCTGCACGTGCAGGCGATTTTCTGCCTCGTCCCACACCACGCTTTGCGGACCGTCGATCACCTCGGCAGTGACTTCTTCGCCACGGTGCGCCGGCAGGCAGTGCATGAACAAGGCGTCGGGCGCTGCCACGGCCATCATGTCGGCGTCCACGCTCCAGTCGGCGAAGGCCTCGCGGCGCTCGTCGTTCTCAGCCTCGAAGCCCATGCTGGTCCACACGTCGGTGGTGATCAGGTCGGCGCCACGGCAGGCGTCGATCGGATCGTCGAAGGTGGCCACGTGCGAGGCATCGCCCAGCCCGGCTTGCGCCAGGTCCACGGCATAACCCGGCGGGGTCGACACATTGACCTTGAAGCCCAGCAATTCACCGGCTTGCAGCCAGGTGTAAAGCATGTTGTTGGCATCGCCCACCCAGGCCACGGTCTTGCCCGCGATGCTGCCGCGGTGCTCGATCCAGGTGAAGATGTCGGCCAGGATCTGGCAGGGGTGGAACTCGTTGGTCAGGCCGTTGATCACCGGCACGCGCGACACGCTGGCGAAGCGTTCGATCTTGGTCTGCTCATAGGTGCGGATCATCACGATGTCGACCATGCGCGAAATCACGCGCGCGGTGTCTTCGATCGGTTCGCTGCGACCCAGCTGCGAGTCGCCGGTGGTCAGGTGGATGACCGAACCACCCAGCTGGTACATGCCGGCTTCGAAGGACACGCGGGTACGCGTGCTGGCCTTCTCGAACACCATGGCCAGCGTGCGGTCATGCAGCGTCTGATGCGGCTGGTATTGCTTGAAGTGGGTCTTGATGACCTGCGTGCGTTCGAACACGTAGCCGAGTTCTTCGGCCGACAGGTCTTTGAACTGCAGGAAGTGCCGCACCGGCACCGGGGCTTGAATTTTGGTTGCGTTCATTCGTTCTTTCCTCCCGCGAGGAATTGCTGCACCAGCGGTGTCAGGATGGATACCAGATGTTCTGCGTCGGCTTCCTGGAAGATCAGCGGCGGCAGCAGTCGGATCACGTTCTCGCGGGTGACGTTGATCAGCAGGCCGGCTTCCAGCGCCTGCTTGACCAGCACGCCGCAAGGACGGTCCAGCTCGATGCCCAGCATCAGGCCGCGGCCACGCACTTCTACCACGCCGGCGGTGCCATCGAGTGCGCGTTGCAGCGCGCCCTTCAGGTAGTCGCCGACACGTGTGGCATTGGCCAGCAGCTTTTCTTCTTCCAGCGCATTCAGCGTAGCCAGGGCCGCAGCACTGACCAGCGGATTGCCGCCGAAGGTGGTGCCGTGGGTGCCGGGCGTCATCACGCCGGCCACACGTTCACCCGCCAGCACGGCGCCGATCGGCACGCCCGAGCCCAGGCCCTTGGCAAGCGTCATGACGTCGGGGCGGATGTTGGCCCATTCGTGCGCAAACCAGCGGCCGGTACGGCCGATGCCGGACTGCACTTCGTCGATCATCAGCAGCCAGCCGCGCGCATCGCACAGCGCACGCACCTTCTGCAGGAAGTCCAGGTCGGCTTCGCGGATGCCGCCTTCGCCTTGCAGCACTTCCAGCAGCACGGCGTTGACGCGCGGCTCGTTGTCGCCCGCCTGTTCGATCTGCTTGATGTCGTTGTAGTCGACGGCGATGAAGCCCGTGGGCAGCGGCTCGAAGCCTTCACGCGCCTTGGCGCTGCCGGTGGCTGCAAGCGTGGCCAGCGTGCGGCCATGCCACGAATTCTTCATCGTGATGATGTGCGCGTGCGTATTGCCCTTGAGCCAGCCATGACGACGGGCGATCTTGATCGCGCCTTCGTTGGCTTCGCTGCCGGAATTGCAGAAGAACACCTCTTTCATGCCGGACAGCTTGACCAGACGTTCGGCCAATTCGGTCTGCAGCGGTACTTCGTAGACGTTCGAGGTGTGGATCACGCGCCCGGCCTGCTGGCTGATCGCGGCCACCAGTTTCGGGTGGGCGTGGCCCAGGCCCGATACCGCAATGCCGGCAAGCGCATCAAGGTATCGTCGGCCTTCGGTGTCCCACAACCAGACGCCTTCGCCGTGCGTGAACGCGACGGGCAGGCGGGAATAGGTGGACATAAGGGCTGACGACATCGATGACTCCTGAAAAGCGTCGATCAATAAATGAAAACGGCGGCCCGGATAAGGCCGCCCAGTCGGAAAAGCCTGCGGACCATGCCGCAGAAAACATCGCACAAACACAGGAAGCGCCATAGGCCGCCTGTTTCGGGCGTGCTGAGGTGGCGCAAGCCCCGCAGCACCGCGCAGACACTACAACGCGAATGTTACCCAGCGATGATACCCGAGGGCCGCGTGCGCCACATCCGGGTGAGTCTGGACGCCGTTCTCTGTCCGTGCGCGGGCAGGCCCTGGCTTGCGCTACAATTTTGGCTTGGCCTTCATCGCGTTTTACAAGCGCCTGGGGCGGTGCGAGAACGGTGCGGGAACACTCACGACTCCATGGCAGATAGCGTCAAACAGCTCATCATTCAGGGCATTACCTCTTCCGGAAGCACGTTTCGTCCCAGCGACTGGGCCGAACGCCTGGCTGGGGTGATGGCATGTTTCCGGCCGGCTGGCAGCGCCAGCAGCCACATTACCTACTCCCCGTATGTCGTGCCGCGCTTCATCGACGGCGTTAAATGCGTGGTGGTGGACGAACGCATTCGCGGCATTGAACCGCTGGCGTGGAAGTTTGCGGTCGATTTCGCCCGCGACAACGGTCTGCAGACCATCGAGTCCACCGTGTCGCCGGACGATCCGCCGATCAAGTAAGGCCATTCAGGTCAGCCGCCCGCAAGGGCATTTTTTTCGTCTGGTGTTTTTGATCTGGCAGTGCTGCGCGCTGCCAGGGCGCGCAGAGACCAATTCCAGGCCCGATCAGGCAGCTGCCGGTCCGATGCTGGCGGACTCGTCGATGTACAGCCCAACCCCACGTTGCTTGACCGCATGCTTGGCCAGGGCCGCAGCGCTCGCCACCTCTTCGGGCCGGTGGTAGGCCCCAGGCTGGATGCGAACCGCGCCTACCGCCAGGGTGGTCAAGGGGAAGAAGGCCAGATAGCCCTGACGGTCTTCTGCCTCGATGCCGCCGAAGCTGCGGGCCGCGTCGTCGTACAGCAGGGCCGCCCGGGCGTTGAATTCCCCCAGCATGCGCTCGACCCGCTGCTGCCAGTCCTCGCTCTGGAACAGAATCACGAAGTCGTCGCCGCCAACGTGGCCGACGAAATCACGGCGCGCATTGCACTGTGACACCAGCACCTCGGCAAGCAGGCGGATCATCTGGTCGCCGCGCCAGTAGCCGTATTCGTCGTTGAAAGGCTTGAAGTGGTTCAGGTCGCCATAACAGGCGGTGAATGGCTTGCCGTGATCGAGCAGGCGCTGGATGTGCGCACTGATGGGAATGTTGCCGGGCAGGAAGGTCAGTGGATTGGCATGTCGCGCGGCCTCGATGCGCACTTCCGTGACTGCCCGCACCAGCTGTTCGCCGGTACCCAGTCCCAGATAACGCCCCTCATCGACAATCACGAATCCGTCGGTCAGGTAACGCTGGTCGCCCGACAGCAGCAAGGACGTCATCTCGTCGAGGGTCTGCACCCGTTCCACCAGGATTGGATCGGCGCGCATGAAGGGCTCGCAGCTGCGCCGGCCATACAGTTCCTTGTGATAAGGCTGCGTATAGCGATCCATGAAGTCGCGGCGGTTGATCAGGCCCAGCGGCCGTGAGGCCGTGTCGACCACACATACGGCATGCAAGGCAGGCGTCTGGTGGAAGAGGGCGACCACCGCATCGTTGGTCGTGCTGGTGAGCACCGGCGGCGCGTCAACGAGCAAGGCATCGACATGGTGATTGTTGTGCGCCACCGGCCCGGAAGGCGGGTAGACCGCCACTTGCCGGTGTGCCAGCACTTCCAGCGTCGCGGGGTTCAAGTGATGGTTGACGCCGGGGGTCGGCCGATCAAGAAAGTAGCCCTGGGCATAGTGAAAGCCCAAGTCGCGCACGGCGCCCAGTTCGTCTGCCGTTTCGATGCCTTCGGCCACCAGCTTGGTGCCGTAGGCCTCGGCGATGTCCAGCAGGGCGCGCAGCGCCTGCATCTTGCGGGCATCCAGGTGCACATCGCGGGCGAAGTAGCGGTCGATCTTGACGATATCGGGCTGCAATTCGGCCCAGCGCCGCAGGCTGGAATAGCCATTGCCGAAATCATCCAGCGCCAGCATGGCGCCTTGTTCACGCAGCAGTCGCAACACCCGGCCAAGTTCGTCCGAGCCCGGGCCGGGATCGTCCTCGGTCAGCTCGATGACGAGCTGCGAGGCATCGATATCCGTGTCCGCAAGCAGGCTGGCCAATGGCCGCACCGGGTTCTGCCGCGCCAGCGCCAGCAGCGCCGATGCACCGAAGTTGATGAAGAGCTTCGCCGTGCCGCGTTGCGCGGCATAGGTAGCCGCGCCCACGCGTGCGGCGACGCGTTCCAGTTCGACCACACGCCCCTGGCGCTTGGCGAGCGCGAACAGGGCATCGGGAAACTGGATGTCGGTGTCGCGCGGCCCGCGAATCAGGCTTTCATGCCCATAGACTTTGCCGCGCGCAAGATCGATGACGGGTTGGAATACGGCATGCAGCGCAGTCTGGTCGACCAGGCGCTCAGGCGAAGATAGGTGCCGGCTGACGGCTTGCAGGTCGGTGAGGGTGGGCATGGCTCGTGGGAGCCTAGCGCCTTGTCATGATGATTTCGTTACGCTGGGGTTTTCCCTTGCATGAATGTTGCTGCTTTGCTTCACGCCTGGAATGGCTTAAAAGCTTTGCAGTAAGCCTCCACGCGAGCGCTACCTGACGTATAGTGTGATATGAAAAGTTGTGACAAATTTTCGCGCCGAGCCCCATGAGCCTTTCCACCGATACCCATTCCATCTCGCCCGAAGCGCTTAGCGCGCCGCCGAGCGATGACGCCAGAGACGAACCGTCGATGGATTCATATCGGCTGGTTCACCCGCTGGATATCTGCTCGGTATTGGCTGATCTGCGTCGTGGCCGCAATCCACTCACCATGCGTTGGGGCGTTGGCGCCCAGCAAGGTGTGACGAGCGTCGTCCATGTCGACAACGCCAAGCAAGAGTGGATGTTCGAACCCGACCCGGCACCAGGCGTCACGGAATCCTTGCTGTCTGCGAAAGCCATTGCCTTCTCTGGCTCGGCATCGGGCATTCGCGTTCGCTTCGTGACGCCCCGCCCGGTCGAGCGCAAGATCGACGGTGTGCGTACCTTGGTGGCACCGCTGCCGCAAAGCCTGATTCGTCTGCAGATGCGCCGGCACTTCCGTGCGGTCGCCAAGAAAAGCAATCCGTACGGCTGCGTGTCGGTCCTGGCCGATGGCAAGGAACGCTCGCTTTATCTGCATGACATTTCGCTGGGCGGTGTGGGCTTGCGCGCACGCGATCTGCCGCTGGACGATCTGCCCATCGGTACGGTGCTGCGTGACGCCTTGCTGAGCTTTGGCGAGCTGGGCAGCCTGCAGATCGGCCTGCGAGTCATGTCGCAGCGTGCCGTCGACATGACGGTGGGGCAGGTCAGCCACTTCGGTTGCCAGTTCATCGACCCGGGCCGCAGCGACGAGCCCTTTGTGCAGCGCGTGATCTATCACCTGGAGCTGTTGCGCCGTAACGGCGCTTGATGTTGCTGGTGTGGCGGCCTGCGCTGGCAGGTTCGCTGCATCAAGATCTTTGGTTCAAGGTCTGCGCATCAAGATCTGCGCACCAAGCTCTACGTAACAAGATCCGCAAACCGTCGGCCCATGAAAAAACCCCGGATACGCATCGCGTTCCGGGGTTTTTTTCGACCTGGACGGCATCGCTGCCGTTATCGCTGCAGATGCTGGCCTGTGAAGACCAGCCCTGCAGCAATCGTCGTGAACTTAGGCCAGTGCCTTGATGGCGGCAGCCAGACGGCTCTTGTGACGAGCAGCCTTGTTCTTGTGGATGATGTTCTTGTCAGCAACGCGATCGATCACGCTGGTGGTCTTTTGATAGACGGTGGTGGCAGCGGTCTTGTCGCCAGCTTCGATCGCTTGGCGAACGCGCTTGATCGACGTGCGCAGCATCGAGCGCAGGCTGGAATTGTGTTTGTTGCGTGCGATAGCTTGGCGTGCACGCTTGCGAGCTTGGGCAGTATTGGCCATGAGGTATTAATCCAGTTTCCGGTTCAAAAAAGCGAAGTTCGTCAGTTCAAGCGGATGGTTCAGAGGCGTTGCTTCAGGCCTAAGTCAATCCTTGCAGCGTATAAGGCTGTACGTGCAAGCTGTCTGGGTTTTGGCCCTCAGCTTTCACGTACTGCTTTTCTGCACTTGCAAGGCCTGCGCTTAAGTCCGCCCCTTGCCTGCTTGTTGAACGCTCGTTGAACAAACGCCGGGCCGGGGAAACTTCCAGCTAAGAAAGAACTTCGCAAAGCCAAGCAATATAGCCCGAATCCAGCGGGAAATCAACACAAAGCCGGTTCGAGTGCTTGGTCTCGGCACGCATAGTAGCGCAGCACACGCCTGTAGGCGCCAAGTGATGTGCGCCAACGCTCTACAATCCACCGCGCCGTTGCGCCACCGCCCGTGTTCAGGCGCCCCGATTTACCTGCCCGTCCTTGTATTCCGGAGTTTTCCATGAGTTTGCTGCGTTCCGCCGCCACCGTCAGCGGCCTGACGCTGCTGTCGCGCTTCACCGGCCTGGCGCGCGATGTGTTGATTGCGCGTGCCTTCGGTGCCGGCGGCCTGACTGACGCCTTCTGGGTTGCGTTCCGGATTCCGAACCTGCTGCGCCGCCTGTTCGCCGAAGGCGCGTTCTCGCAGGCCTTCGTGCCCATCCTGGGCGAGGTCAAAGCCCAGCGCCCCGAAGACGAAGTGCGCGTGCTGATCGACCGGGTGGCCAGCTTGCTGAGCGTGGTGCTGGTGTTGGTGGCGCTGGTGGGCATCGTCGCTGCGCCGTGGATCGTGTCGGCAATGGGCAGCGGCATGCGCGGCGCCGAGCGCGCGGGCGATTTCGATTCGGCCGTGTGGATGACGCGGATGATGTTCCCCTACATCACCTGCATGTCGCTGGTGGCGCTGGCGTCCGGGGTGTTGAACACCTGGCGCCGCTTCACCGTGCCGGCCATCACGCCGGTGCTGTTGAACCTGGCGATGATCGGCGCAAGCCTCTGGATTGCCCCGCACATCAACCCACCGATCTACGCACTGGCTGTCGGCGTGATGATCGGTGGCGTACTGCAGATTGCGGCGCAGCTGCCGGCCTTGGCCAGACTGAAGATGCTGCCGCGCCTGTCGCTGGACCTGCGCACCGCCTGGTCCGACCCGACGGTCAAGCGCATCTTGCGGCAAATGCTGCCGGCCACGCTGGGGGTGTCGGTCGCCCAGCTGTCCTTGCTGATCAATACCAACATCGCGACCTGGCTGGCTCCTGGCAGTGTCACCTGGCTGTCCTTTGCCGATCGCCTGATGGAGTTCCCGACGGCGCTGCTGGGCGTGGCGCTGGGCACCGTGCTGCTGCCCAGCCTGTCGCAGGCCCATGCCAAGGGTGACACGGCGCAGTACAGCGCGCTGCTGGACTGGGGACTGCGGCTGACGGTGTTGCTGGGCTTGCCGGCTGCGCTGGGCTTGGCGCTGTCATCCGAGGGGCTGGTGGCGGTCTTGTTTCACTACGGGGCGTTCACGGCGGCTGATGTGGGGCAGACGCGGATGGCGGTGCTGGCCTATGCCGTAGGCTTGATCGGTTTGCTGGCGGTGAAGATTCTGGCGCCGGGCTTTTATGCGCGTCAGGATATCCGGACGCCGGTGCGGATTGCGTTGATGGTGTTGGTGGTGACGCAGATTTTCAATCTGCTGCTGGTGCCGCAGTTGCAGCACGCTGGCCTGGCTTTGTCGATTGGTCTGGCGGCGTGTGTGAATGCGCTGGCGCTGTTGATCGGGCTGCGTCGACGCGGGATTTATCGGCCGGCTTCGGGCTGGGGGATTCTGGCCGTGCGGATGGCGGTTGCGGTTGGCGCAATGTCGGCGTTTCTGGTGTTTGCGAATCGCCATCTGGATTGGCTGGCGATGCATGGGTTGGTGCGGGCTGGGTATCTGCTGGGCGTGGTCGGCATTGCCGCGGTGATCTACGGTGTGTCCTTGTTCGCCATGGGCTTGCGACCCCGTCATTTGCGCCGCAGGGGGGCGTAATGGTGGGGTGTTCTTGAGCTGATTCGGCGTCGTGATGATAGTAGGCAGATGCGATGACTTGGCGCGTTGTCCCGCTTCGTGGTTAGTTGCGTTGACTTGGGACGGTGTTTCGCTGTGTAGTCAGTCGCGGTGCCGTGTATCGGCTCGTGCGAAGCGTCCGGGCGGGCAGGGCTCCCGCCTGCTCCGCACCACCCGATCTTCGCCCGACCCGATACACGACCCCGCGCCTTCAGATCGTCCTCGGTTAAAGGCCAATCCCGCCTTCGGGCGAGCCGACATCTCTGGCTGCTCGGGTGCTGTACGCGGCTCCCGGTTGTTATCGGCCACCATTCTTTATCGCCACGCGGCTGGCCTTGGGGATTGGCTGGCCAGGTCGCCACGAAGCGAGTCAGCGGCTCACGATTCTGACCGTTCTTAACGTGCCTTTTACGCGCCGACAACTGATGAGGTCAGTGCCCGTCTGACGGGTGTGGTGACTTGGAAGCGGGTGGCCGCGCGTCAGGTAATGCGACGACGGGCTCGGGGCGCTGGCGGGCGTTGGCTGCCGCCAATTTGCTGTGAGGGTGTGTCCATGCGCTGCGACGCGCTTGCGTGGCTTGAGAGACGGAAATCTCTGTGATGGCAAGCGTCTGAGGTAGGCCAAAATTGCCCGTTACCAAAGCTTCAAATCACGCTGAGCAGCGGAAGCAATACGCGTCTATCAAGCGAACGCAACGTAAACGACCAGTCTGCCAACTAAGCGATTCGGTGAGCAATATTCGGCTCACCAGGATCGTCCGAGCAGCGACGAGGCCGCTGGCCGCCGCCTGTGCCCCAGCCATTCTCCGCAAGCCATTGCCGTGCGGCCACCCGCTTCGGTGTCACCCCACCCGTCAGACGGGCGATCAACTTGTTGTGTGTCGCAGCGTAAAAGGCATCTGAAGAACGCGCCGACGCGTGAGCCGTTGAGTCGCTTCGTGGCGACCTGGCCAGCCAAGTCCCGGATTACAGCCGCTTGGCATTCAAGAATTGCAGACGCCAATAAGGGGGGAGCCGGATACAGCATCCGAGCAGTGAGAAATGTCGGATCGCCCAAAGGCGGCATACGCCTTTAACCCAGATGGCCTGAAGGCGTGGGTGGCGGGGGCGGGGCGAATGGCCCTCTGGGCGACGTGGAGGGCGGGAGCCCCGACGCGTAAGTCCGGCGGGACAGGCGACGCGCCCCCACCACCCGCGACTGGCTACACCGCAGCACACCGCTTGAACAAACCACGACTGACTCAAGAAGCACACGCCGCCTCGGGAAATAAGCTGCGCTGAGAAGCGGATCAACGACCAGTCATCTACACACCCAATCGCAAACAGATCGGGCCATGCAATGCATGGCCCGATTTGCTTTCAACGGAAAACTCAGCGTCGAAAAATTACTTCGGTGCCAGGCGGATCGCGCCGTCGAGGCGGATGGTCTCGCCGTTGATCATGTCGTTGTCGAAGATGTGCAGCGCCAGCTTCGCATAATCGTCCGGGGTGCCCAGGCGTGACGGGAAGGGGACCGACGCGGCCAGTGCGTCTTGCACTTCCTGCGGCATGCCGAAGAGCATCGGGGTGCCGAAGATGCCCGGGGCGATGGTCACGCAGCGGATACCGACCTTCGACAGGTCGCGCGCCACGGGCAGGGTCATGCCCACGATGCCGCCCTTGGATGCCGAATAGGCGGCCTGGCCGATCTGGCCGTCGTAGGCCGCGACCGATGCGGTGTTGATCAGCACGCCACGCTCGCCGGTGGGCTCGGGGTCGTTCTTGCTCATGGCTGCCGCGGCCAGGCGGATCATGTTGAAGCTGCCGATCAGGTTGATGCCGATGGTCTTCTGGAACAGGCCAAGGGCATGCGGGCCATCACGGCCAACCGTGCGGGCTGCAGGGGCGATGCCGGCGCAATTGATCAGGCCAACCAGCTTGCCCATTGCTTGCGCCGCTTCCACGGCCGCCTGGCCGTCGGCTTCGCTGGTCACGTCGCAATGCACGAAACCCTGGCCCAACTCTTCGGCCAGCGCCTTGCCGGCTTCGTCCTGCAAGTCGGCGATCATGACTTTGCCGCCAGCGGCAACCACGCGTCGCGCGGTGCCGGCGCCGAGGCCCGAGGCCCCGCCGGTGATAAGAATGACCTTGCCTGTGATGTCCATCGAGAATCTCCTGAGTCGGGGCGGCATGCCTGTGGGGTGGCTGCCTGTCGTTTACGTAAACGTCAACTGATGCGCGTCGAAGAAAACGCCCGGTGTGGCGCCTTGCTTGTCGAATCGCAGAAATACTGGGCTTGCAGCAAAACGCGCCGTCCGAAGACGGCGCGTTTCAGGTCGTGCTTGTTTACTTCAAGGCTTCGAACAAGCGCGCCTTGATGGTGTCGACCGTACCAACGCCCGCAATGCGGCGGTATTGCGGCGCGGCGGCGTCGCCCGACTTGGCCCAGGTCGAGTAGTACTCGACCAGCGGACGAGTCTGCTCGCGATACACCGTCAGGCGCTTGCGCACGGTTTCTTCCAGGTCGTCGTCACGTTGCACCAGCGGTTCGCCGGTGACGTCATCGATACCCTCGACCTTGGGCGGGTTGAAGCGCGTGTGATAAACACGGCCGCTGCCCGGGTGGACACGACGGCCGCTGATGCGCTCGATGATTTCTTCTTCGGGCACGTCGACTTCGATCACGAAGTCGAGCGCAACGCCGGCGCTTTTCAGGGCGTCGGCTTGCGGGATCGTGCGCGGGAAACCGTCGAACAGATAACCGTCGGCGCAATCGGCTTCTTTCAGGCGATCCTTGACCAGGCCAATGATGATGTCGTCCGACACCAGGCCACCTGCATCCATGATCTTCTTGGCTTCAAGGCCCATCGGCGTGCCGGCCTTGACGGCGGCGCGCAGCATGTCGCCGGTCGAGATCTGAGGAATGCCGAAGCGTTCCTTTAGAAACGTGGCTTGGGTACCTTTGCCGGCACCCGGGGCGCCGAGCAGAATGAGACGCATGGGAATTGTCCTGATGGTGTTGAATATATTCTGGGTAAGGCACGGCTTTGGCACCGGCAACACACCGGCCAGTGCCAAATCCGGGCAATGTCGCCGGACGGGCCGACATTGCGACGTAATTGTGACGAAACTTACCGTAGGGCGATAAAGCGGTCAAATGGCGGGGTGATGCGCAAACGTGGCACGCACCCGGGCAAGATCTTCGGGCGTATCCACGCCGGCAGCCGGTGCGTGGGTCGCCAGGTGTACCGCAATCTGGTAGCCGTTTTCGAGGGCGCGCAGCTGTTCCAGCGATTCCCAGCGCTCCAGCACGCCGGTCGGCAAGGTCGGGAAACGACGCAGGAATCCGGCGCGGTATGCGTATAAACCGATATGGTGCAGCGCGGGTAAGCCCTGAGCCAGAATCTGGTTTCCATCGCTCGCAGCCAGTGCATCGCGTGCCCACGGGATCGGTGCGCGCGAAAAATACAGCGCACGACCATCGACACCGCGCACGACCTTGACCACGTTCGGGTTGAAGAGCGCAGCCGCGTCCGCGATGGGGTGGGCGGCCGTGGAAATCGCAGCCTCCGGGTGCCGAGCCAGCATGCGCGCCACTTCGGCGATCAATGCCGGATCGATCAGCGGCTCGTCGCCCTGCACGTTCACCACCACCTGGTCGTCAGGCAAATCCAGCTGCACACAGACTTCGGCCAGGCGGTCCGTGCCAGTGGGATGATCGGCGCGCGTCATCAGCACGTCGATCCCGTGGGCGATCGCCGCGTCCTGCACGCGCGTATCGTCCGTCGCAATCACCACGCGCGTCGCACCGCTGGCAAGCGCGCGCTGTGCGGTGCGCACGACCATCGGCATGCCGGCAATGTCCGCAAGCGGCTTGTCCGGCAAGCGGGTCGAACGGGTTCGTGCAGGAACGACGGCGATGAAATCCATGAGGAGCGATGACTCGGTAAGCCTGGGTGGTATCAAGGGTGAGGCAAGCGGATCGGCAGGGCGATATCAGTGCGTGGGCGGCAGCGGGCGTGCTGCGCTTTCCAGCATGATCGGAATGCCGTCGCGGATCGGATAGGCCAGGCGTGCCGCCTCGGACACCAGTTCCTGGCGTTCGCGGTCGTAGCGCAGCGGGCCTTTGCAGACCGGGCATACCAGGATGTCAAGCAAACGTACGTCCATGGAGTCGGGCCTCCAGCCAGTCAAAGAAATGGGGGTCGGACAACTGTGCCGACACGGCGACGCTCCACAAGCGTGGATCGTCCAGAAGGCTGCATTTTACGGCGTCTTTCTCGGTGATCAGGACCACATCGGCATTTATTGCACCGAAAGGTGAGACCGCATAGTCATAGTGATCGGGCAGCGCGAGTTCTTCGACCAGTTCGATGCCCGCTGCACGCAGCATGGAAAAGAAGCGCGCCGGTCGGCCGATGCCTGCTGCTGCGGCGACCCTGCCTTCGCCCGCAAAGCTGGCGAGCGGTCGTGCTTCGCCGCTGCACACATTGACGGCTACATCCCCGCTGACCCGCATCGCCAGCTGGCGGGCCGAGATCGCTCGCGCAGGTCCTGCCACGTCACCTGCGTTCACGTTGGTGATCAAGGCATCGACCGACGCAAGGCGTGACGCGGGTTCGCGCAAGGGGCCGGCCGGCAGCAGTCGGCCGTTGCCGACGCCACGTGCGTCCTGCACGACGATTTCCACGTCCCGGGCCAGGGGCAGATGCTGCAGTCCATCGTCGGACAGCACCACGTCGACTTCAGGGTGTGCGGCGAGCAGATAGCGCACGGCTTCCGGGCGGCGCGGATGGACTGCGACGGGGACGCCGGTACGAGCAGCGATCATCCCGGGTTCGTCGCCGAAGGCGCTTGGCTGGAGGTCACCGCTGCCTACATTGGGCCGCGCACCGACCTTGGCGCCGTAGCCCCGGCTGACCACGCCGGGGTGCCAGCCGCGTGCGCTCAGTTCCTGGATCAGCGCGATCAGCAAGGGGGTCTTGCCGGTACCGCCGACGTAAATATTGCCGACCACGACGACGGGAACCGGCGCTACCCAGGCTTTGCGCCAGCCAAGCCGGTAAGCCAGCCGTCGCAGGCGCAGCAGCCCGCCATTGAGCCAGGCAAGCGGCAGCATCAGGTGGCTGCGCCAACCGGCGCGTTGCCACTCCGCATGCAGCCAAGCCGGCTCAGCGCGGGGCGGCGGGGCTGTTTTGGGTGGCAAAGTTCAGGCGCCCGATCTGCGCAAGGCGCGCGGCTTCCATGACGTGAATGACCGATTGGTGGCTGGCGGCAGCATCGGCGTTGACCACCACGGCTGGCGCGTCACGGCCGCTTGCTACCTGGCGCAAGGCTTCGGCCAGCTGGGTCGGCGAGCCACCCGAGGGTTGCAGCTTGCCGTCGACGGCGTAACGGCCGTCGGCCGCCACCGACACCACGATGTCCTGGCTGCGGTCCACCTGCGTGTTCTGCTGCGCCGTGGGCAGCACGATCTGCAGCGCCGACACCTTGGTGAAGGCAGTCGATGCCGCCAGGAAGATCAGGATCACCAGCAGCACGTCGATCAGCGGAATCAGGTTGATGTCCGGTTCGTCGCGCTGGTGGGCACGGCGGAATTTCATGCCTCGGCTCCGTGGATGGTGTCGAGCAGGCGCCAGGCCGCGTGTTCCATGTCGAGCACGTAGGCGTCGATGCGGGCGCGCAGGTAACGGTAGAACACCATGGACGGAATCGCGATCAGAATGCCGAAGCCCGTGTTGTAGAGTGCGATCGAGATGCCGCGTGCCAGCTGGGCCGGGTCGCTGCCGGTGGGCGAATACGCGCCGAAGATCTCGATCATGCCGACCACCGTGCCGAACAGTCCCATCAGCGGGGCAATGGCGGCGATGGTGCCCAGGGCGCCCACGTAGCGGCCGAGTTCGTGTGCCGCAACGCCGCCCGCGTATTCCAGGCTTTCCTGGGTGCGCTCGCGCGGCAGCTTGCGTGAACGCAGGCCGGCGGCCAGCACTTTGCCCAGCGGCGAGTTGGCTTCCAGGCGGTTGACGTTTTCCACCGTGACCTGACGCTGGCGGACCAGACCCAGCACTTCGTCGAGCAGCCCGATGGGCAAGATGCGTTCGCGACGCAGCGACAGCAGGCGTTCGATGATGAGGGCAAGGGTCAGCACAGAGGTGACGAGCAGCGGCCAGATGGGCCAGCCTGCGTCGCGAATGATGGCGAGCAAAAGGCTCTCCTGATAAAAAATCGTAAGATGTAACTGCGAGACGGGAAGCTTGGACCCCACCACAAGTATCCACAGTTACTGTGGATAATGATGTGCGTAACTCGCATCCGGCCCACATTTCATGCGGGTCGAGCTGGGCTGCCCAGTTTTTGTACAACTGCTCGGCCGCGACGAATTTTCAATTAAATCAAGTGCTTAATCCAAAAAAAACCGCATGAAGACTAAAATATTTCTTGACATCGAGCATCCGCGCCGCTGTGGACAGCTTCTTGACGGGAAGACCGCGTGAGCGCGTCGTCCTGGGCGCCGCAGGAAGCAACGGCGCGGGAAATACTTACGATCACGCAGTTGAACCGTACTGTATCGAACCTGCTCGAACGGCACATCCCGCTGGTGTGGGTTCGTGGCGAAGTCTCGAATTTTACCGCTGCTGCGTCCGGTCATTGGTACTTCACGTTGAAAGATAGCGGGGCGGCCGTTCGAACCGTGATGTTCCGCGGGCGCGCGGGCCTGGTCGGCTTCGTGCCGCGCGAGGGTGATCAGGTCGAAGTGCGCGCACGGGTGTCGCTGTATGAGCCGCGCGGCGACTACCAGTTGCAGGCCGAAAGCATGCGCCGAGCAGGCCAGGGCGGCATGTTCGAGGCCTTCCTGCGCCTGAAGGCAAAGCTGGAAGCCGAAGGGCTGTTTGCACCGGAGCGCAAGCGCGTGCCGCTGGCTTTGCCGCGTGCCATCGGTGTGGTGACGTCTTTGCGGGCGGCAGCGTTGCATGACGTGATCACGGCATTGGCGCGTCGCGTGCCGCACTTGCCGGTCATCGTGTATCCGGCGCCGGTGCAAGGCGATGATGCGCCCGCCAAGTTGGTGGCGGCCATCGATCTGGCCAACCGGCGCGCGGAGGTCGACACGCTTCTGCTGGTGCGTGGCGGTGGCAGCATCGAAGATCTGTGGGCCTTCAATAACGAGGCCGTGGCGCGTGCCGTGGCCAACAGCCTGATCCCGGTGGTGTGCGGGGTAGGGCATGAAACCGATTTCACCATTGCCGACTTCGTGGCCGATGTCCGTGCGCCGACGCCCACGGCGGCCGCCGAGCTGGCTGCCATGCCGCGTGACCAGTGGCTGGCACGCGTTGAGCGCGCGGCGCAAGCCTTGGTGCGCAGCCAGCAGCGCCGGCTCGACCAGGCCGCACAGCGCCTGGACCGGGTGGCGGGACGCATGCTGTCGCCGCGCGATCGCCTGTCTCGTCAGCGCGAGCGCCTGCAGGCCACGGTGCATCGCCTGATCGCTGCCTGGCGCATGCCGCAGCAGAAACGCAATGCACGACTGGCCATGCTGCACCAGCGTCTTCGCTATCGCACGCCCAGCACCAGCCGCCTGCGCGATCGCTTGAGCGACGCCGTTCGCCGTCTGCCGGCTGCGCAGCGCCGCCGCCTCGACACCCTGCGTGCCCAGCTTGCGTCGCATCGTGCGGCCCTGCAGGCACTGGGCCCGGACCAGACTTTGGCGCGCGGTTATGCGATAGTTACCGACCAGGATGGCAACATCCTGCGACAGGCTGCCCACCTTCGGGTGGGTGACACGGTTACACTGGGCTTTGCTCAAGGCCAGGCGCAAGCGTCTGTGACGCAGGTGTCGGCCGACGAGCAGTCGGTCCCAGTGCGAGAGTGACGCGGCCTGTCTGCGGTCACCCGTTTGACGCACTTGCCCCCCACATTCTCATGTCTGCGCCAGCAGGTTCGGCGCGGCATGCTGTCTATCCGACGGTCCACTTTGACAGAGGAGCCAACCATGGCATTTGAACTTCCGGCACTGCCTTACGCTACCAACGCACTCGAGCCCCATATCGATACGAAGACCATGGAAATCCACCATGGCAAGCATCACCAGGCTTACGTCACGAACCTGAACAAGGCGTTGGAAGGCAAGCCCGAGGCCGACTGGTCGATCGAAGAGATCAACAAGAACATCTCCAAGTTCTCGGCTGCCGTTCGCAACAACGGCGGCGGTCACTACAACCACTCGCTGTTCTGGACCGTGCTGGCCCCGAACGCCGGTGGCGCCCCGGAAGGCGAACTGGCTGCTGCCATCAACGAAGCATTCGGTTCCTTCGACGAATTCAAGAAGAAGTTCTCGGAGGCCGCCGCAACCCGCTTCGGTTCGGGCTGGGCATGGCTGGTGGTCGATGCAGGCAAGAAGCTGCAGATCACCTCCACCGCCAACCAGGACAACCCGCTGTTCGACTTGCCCGAGATCACCGTCAAAGGCACGCCGATCCTGGGCATCGACGTCTGGGAACACGCCTACTACCTGAACTACCAGAACCGTCGCCCGGATTACCTGGCTGCTATCTGGAATGTGGTCAACTGGAAGAACGTATCTGAGCGTTTCGCAGCGGCCAAGGCCTAAGCTATTCGCATGATACGGCCGACGTGTTGATGCGTCGGCACCAGGCACTTGGCTACGGCCAAGGTGCCGGAAGAGGCCGATGGATTGGTCATATTCCGTGAACGGGTGGATGTCGCAATCGTGCGCATCCACCCGTTTTGCATGGCGGTCACGCTCGGTTGCATCGGCTTCCTGTCGAGCTTGGAACTTCTTCCGTATCATCTGGGTCGCCCGGACGCCTTCAGTCGCGTCGCACCCATCGGAAGATCAGTTATATGGCAGCCCCCGCTCCCAAACGCATCATGCTTGTCGTACTGCTGGCAATCGTTGCCGCAGTCATTGTCGGAATTTTGTGGTTCAACGGGAGGGGAGGGCAAAGCGCAGCGCCATCGCCTGCGCCGACACCGGCCGCCACGACCAACAACACCCCACCGCCCGCAGCGCCTGCTGCCACCACGCCAGCGCCCGCCGCGCCGTCGTCGGTAGGTAACGTTGCCAGCAAAGAAAAGTTTGCCGTGCTCAGCTGCCAGGCGCGCTTGTTCGACAATGCGCCGGCGCTGGCGGTGACCTTCTCGCAGCCGATCGACACGCGGCAGTCGCTCGACAAGGTGATGCGCGTGACCGAGCTTGGTGAAGCCAAGGCCGATGCGCCCAGCCGGGGTCTGCCCCAGCCCGGTCCGGCTACTGGCGGCACTGCCCGCAACGGCAACTGGGTCGTTGGCGACAATCCGCGCGTGGCCTACTTCCCGTTCGCCACGCCGCAACGACGTTATGCCGTGACGATCGACGCCGGCCTGAAGCCGCGCGAAGGCGAAGCGCTGGATGCGATTGCGAATTGCGAGATGGCCAGCGAAGCCATGCCGGCCAGTTTCTATTTCGCCAGCAAGGGTGTGGTCCTGCCGGCGGCACAGAACGGTGGTTTGCCGATCGTCACGGTCAATGTGCCTGAGGTCGACGTGCAGTTCCTGCGCATCGACGAAGCGCACATGCCGGAGTTCTTCGAAAAAGTGCTGGGCGTGAAGCCCCCAGGCAAGGCAAGCGAATCGGAAGAAGAAAGCGACAGCGACGAGTACGAATACGGCTACGAGTACGGCAGCTCCGGCAAGGCCTTGCAAGGCAGCGCCAGCACCTGGGCGCTGGATCGCCTGAAGGACATGTCGACCAGCGTGCACATCGGCCGCTATCAGACCGAGCAGACGCCGAACCGCCGCCGCGTGAGTTTCCTGCCGGTGGAAAAGCTCGAAGCCTTGCAGCAGCCCGGCATCTATATCGCCGTGATGAACCAGCCCGGCCGTTTCCGCGAGGAATATCAGGTCAGCTATTTCTATGTCACCGACATCGGCCTGCATGCACGCCGCTATAACGGCCGTATCGATGCATTCGCCAGTTCGCTGAAGACGGGCAAGGCAATTTCAGGTCTGGAAATGCGCGTGCTCGACGAGAACGCCAAGCCGATCGCCAAGGCGACTGCCGACAGCCTGGGCCATGCCACCTTCACTGGTGCGCTGGACAATGCTCGTCTGCTCCTGACGCAACGCGGCAAGGAAATCTCGGTCATCGCGTTGAATAACCCGGCGCTTGACCTGTCCGAGTTCGACATCGGTGGCCTGCCTGCCCGCAACAACCGTCTGTTTGTGTACGCCGGTCGCGACCTGTATCGCCCGGGCGAACGTATCGACGTATCGGTGCTGGTGCGTGGTCCGGACGGCGAACCGCTGCCGCCCAGCCCGCTGTCGGCGACCTTGAAGCGTCCTGATGGCCGTACCGTCAGCACCTCGACCTGGCCTGCCGGTGTCGATCCCGCAGGCTACCTGCGTCAGACCCTGGCTGTGCCTGCCGATGGCCAGACCGGCACCTGGACCCTGGAACTGCGTGTCGATCCGGGCTCGCGCCAGGCCGATGCCAGCTGGACCTTCCAGGTGGAAGAATTCCTGCCTGAACGCATGAAACTCACGCTGGATGCCGGCCCGCCGGTGGTGCAGCTGGGTGAGGACATCGACGTCACGGTGCAAGGCGACTACCTGTACGGCGCACCCGCTGCCGGCAACCGCCTGCTGGGTACCCGCCTGATCGTCCGCAAGCCGGTCGCCTTGCCGCAGCAATGGCCTGGCTTCATCTTCGGCGACGTGGCCGACGACACCAGCAAGCAGATCGCCGACTTGCCGGAAATGGAACTCGACGAACAAGGTGCCGCTGAATTCACCATGCCCGTCGAGCTGGAAAATGTTCACTCGCCGATGCGTGTGAAGGCCAGTCTGAGCTTGCTGGAATCCGGTGGACGTCCGGTGGTTCGCTCCATCGAACGTGACGTCTGGCCCGCCCCCGCGCTGATCGGCGTGCGTCCGCAATTCAGCGGCAACGTCACCGGCGAAGGCAGCCTGGCCCAATTCGAATTCATTCGTGTGGATACCGAAGGCAAGGTCAAGCCGCTGCCGGAGGCCAAGCTGCGCCTGTACCGCGAAGAGCGTCAGTACTACTGGCGCTATGACGACAACCGCGGCTGGCATGGCGGTTATACCGAAACCGAAGAACTGACTGAAACGGCCACGCTGAACCTGACCGAGCGCGCGCGCATCGGCCTGCCGGTTCGCTGGGGTCGCTATCGCCTGGAAGTGACCGATCCCGAGCACGGCCAGACGATGCGTTATCGCTTCTACGCTGGTTGGGATGCGCAAGATGCCGAGGCCATGGGCAATCGTCCGGACCGCGTGCAACTGAAGGTCGAACAGACCCCGCTCAAGCAAGGCGAGCCGGTCAAGCTGACGATCACGCCGCCGCATGATGGCGAAGCACTGATCACGGTTGAAGGCCAGGGCCTGTTGTGGACCGGTCGCGAATCGGTGAAAGCAACCGGCACGCAGATCGAAATCCCCTTCGGCAAGGACTGGAATCGCCACGACCTGTATGTGTCGGTGGCGGTCTTCCGCCCGGGCAGCCAGGGCAACGGCGTGACGCCGGCGCGTGCCATCGGTCTGCTGCACCTGCCGCTGGATCGGGCCGAGCGCGGTCTGAAGGTCAAGCTTGAAGCGCCCGCCAAGATCCGTCCGGAACGCAAGCAGACGGTGGGCGTGCAGGTCGAAGGCGTGCCCGCTGGCACCAAGGCCCACGTGACCTTGTCGGCAGTCGACGTCGGCATTCTGGGCATCACGCAGTACAAGACGCCCGATCCCTTCAACTTCTTCTTCGGCAAGCAGCGTTATGCGCCGGACATGCTGGACTTGTACGGCAAGCTGATCGAGAAGATGGACGGCACCATGCTGCAGCCGAAGTGGGGCGGCGACACGGACAAGGCAGACAGCCGCAACATGCCCGCCAAGGTCAAGCTGGTCGACCTGTTCAGCGGCGTGGTCGAGCTCGACGCACAGGGTCGTGCGCAGATCCCGCTCGACATTCCTGATTTCAACGGCACCTTGCGTCTGATGGCCGTGGCCTTCACCGAGAACCGTTTCGGCAACGCTGAAGCTGAAATGGTGGTGGCGGCTCCGATCGTGGCCGAACTGTCGACCCCGCGTTTCATCAGCCCGGGTGACCGCGCCATGGTCGCACTCGATCTGACCAACATGAGCGGCGCCGCACAGAACGTCACGGTGGCACTGGAAGGCGAGGCACCGATCCGCATCGTCGACGGCGCCCGCAGCGTTCGCCTGACCGACAAGCAACGCAATACGGTTCGCTTCGAAGTCGAAGCTACCGGGCCTGTCGGCCTGGGTGTGTTGCGACTGAAGGTCACCGGTCGCGGTGGTCCCGAACCCATCGACATCTTGCGTACCTCCGCCTTGCAAGTGCAGCCGGTCTGGCCGGCCGTGCGTGCGGGCTACCGCGTGCGCGTGGCGCCGGGCGCCACCTGGCAACCCGATCCCGCCTGGATCAACGGCCTGTACCCGGACGGCGCGTCGGTATCGATCAGCATGTCCAACCAACCGCCGTTCAACATCTCGCGTCTGGTGCAAGGCTTGCTCGACTATCCCTACGGATGCACCGAGCAGACCCTGAGCGCGGCTTATCCCTTCGTGCTGATCGAGCCTGATCAGGCCAAGGCATGGGGCTTGCCGCCGCAGACGCGCGAAGTGCGTGCACAGCGTGTGGCAGCTGCCGTGGCCCGCCTGGCAGGCACGCAAAAGAGCACCGGCGGCTTCACCCTGTGGGGCGATGGTGCGCCGGATGCCTGGCTGTCTTCGTATGTGCTGGGCTTCCTGCAGGACGCCCGCCAGCAAGGTTTCTCGGTGCCGGAATCGATGGGCAAGCAGACCCAGACCTGGTTGCTGTCGCAACTGCAGTCGGCGGCCAGCTACTTCCCGACCCTGCCCAAGATGACCCGCGGTCCCAACGGCACCTACGCCTCACGTGATCTGGAACTGCTGCGCAACAGCCATCGTCGCTTTGCCGATCTGGCCTTTGCATCCTACGTGCTTGCGCGTGACAACCAGGCGCCGCTGTCGACGCTGCGTGTGCTGGCCGATCGGTATTCCGACCGCGCCATGTCGCCGCTGCCGCTGGTTCACCTGTCGCTGGCGCTGCGTGCCATGGGCGACGCGGCACGTGCCGACAAGATGCTGGACGAGGCCATGAAGCGTCCGTATGGCAGCGAAGGCAACGAGTGGCTGGGTGACTACGGCAGCACGGTGCGTGACCTGTCCATGACCTATGCCTTGCTGGCCGAGGCCAAGGTCGAACATCCGCGTCGCGAGTTGCTGCTCAATGACATCGCGCAGCGTCTGGCGGGTCGTCGTTATCTGTCCACGCAAGAGCAGATCTCGGTGTTCCGTGCAGCACGTGCGATGGGCGCGGGCGGTGGTGAGTGGCAAGCGCGCTGGGATCAGGGTGGTCGCAGCGAAACGCTGACCTCGCGCACGACTGAGATGCGCAGCGTGTCGGCCGAGATGATCAATCAGGCCGGCCTGACCAACCTGAGCGACAAGGCGATGTACATCGAAGCCGATGTGCAGGGCTTCCCGGTGCAACCGGACACCACGCAAAGCGAAGGGCTGGCTATCAACCGTACCTGGTTCTACAAGGATGGTCGCCGTTGGGATGGTGGTGCGCTGAAGACCGGTGACACCATGGTGGTACGCCTGGAGACCAACAGCCGTCGCCGCATCGAAGATGCGCTGGTGGTCGACCGTGTGCCGGCCGGCATGGAAGTCGAGAACATGAACCTGCTGGTGGCCAGCGGCGGTCAGGACTGGACGATCGACGGCAAGGTGGTGGCATCGGTCATGGCTGACGGGGCGATCCGCCACACCGAGTATCGTGACGACCGCTTTGTCGCCGCAATCCGCGCCAACGGCAAGAACACCTTGTTCTATACCGTGCGCGTGGTGACGCCGGGCCGCTACCGCGTACCGGCACCGGTGATCGAAGACATGTACCGTCCGGAAATCCGTGCCAGCGGTGCGGTGTCTGCCGATGTGGTCGTAACCGATCCGCGTGCGGCACGGACCCGGTGACATGTCCAAGCTCGGTCCGGAAGCAGGGCCGGGTCTCGATCCGGCACCGCTGCCGGCATCGAAGCCCGGCGCGTTAGAAACATCGGGGTCGGGGCAGGGGAAACCTCCCCGGCCCCGATGGCCCAGATGGAAGAAGTGGACAGTGGGCAGTGCGGGTGTGCTGCTCGGGTTGGTGCTTGGCGTGCTGATCGTCGATCGCATCTACCCATTGCCTGCGCGTGGCGCTGACGCTGGTCTGGTGGTCGTCGCCGAAGACGGTTTGCCCTTGCGAACCTGGCCAAGCCGTGACGGCGTCTGGCGTTATCCCATTCGTCCCGATCAGGTCTCCCCGTATTACCTGCAGGCTTTGCTGGGTTATGAGGACCGCTGGTTCTACTACCATCCTGGCGTGAACCCGATTGCGATGGTGCGTGCAGCATCGCAATGGATTCGCAGTGGCCGTATCGTGTCCGGCGGCTCTACGCTGACCATGCAGGTGGCACGCATGATCGACCCGGTCTTGCGCCAGCCCGGCAGCCGCAAGGTCAGCGACAAGCTGCGGCAGATGGCGCGTGCCGTGCAGCTGGAACTGCATTACTCCAAAGACGAAATCCTGGGCCTGTACCTGGCGCATGCGCCCATGGGCGGCATTGTCGAGGGCGTCGAGATGGCCAGTCGTGCCTATCTTGGCAAGCCCTCGGCCGAGCTGAGCCTGGCCGATGCTGCCTTGCTGGCAGGCTTGCCGCAAGCCCCGTCGCGCCTGCGCCCGGATCGTGAGCCAGAAGCTGCTCAACGCGCACGGGACAAGGTCTTGCAGCGCATGGCCGACCAGGGCATCTGGACGGCGGCCGAAGTGGCTGATGCGCGTATCGAAACCGTGATTGCTCAACCCCTGCGCGGACGCTGGCTGGCCCCGCTTGCTGCGGAACGCATGCGTCAGCAGAGTTCACTGGGTCGGCGTCGTGCCGGCGTGGTGCAGACCACGCTGAGCCCGGAAACGCAGTCCATCGTCGAGCATATGTTGCTTGATCGGGTAGACAGCCTGCCGCCCAAGGTGTCGATGGCCGTGCTGGTGATGGAGAACGACTCGCTGGCAGTCCGGGCCTATGCGGGTTCAGCCGATTTCTCGGATGCCAAGCGCTACAACCACGTCGACATGGTGCGTGGCGTGCGCTCGCCGGGTTCTACGCTCAAGCCGTTTTTGTACGGGATGGCGCTTGACCAGGGGTTGATCCACTCGGAAAGCCTGCTGGTGGATGCGCCGCAGTCCTTCGGCGGCTACCAACCGGGCAATTTCCAGGCGTCGTTTACCGGCGCGGTCAGCGTATCGCAGGCCTTGCAACGGTCCTTGAACGTGCCGGCCGTCGATGTCCTTGATCGCGTCGGCCCCGCCTACTTTGCGTCGACGTTGCGCTCGGCCGGCGTGCGGCTGCGCATGCCGCAGGGCGCGGTACCCAACCTGAGCCTGATTCTGGGTGGGGGCGGGACGACGCTGGAAGAACTGGTGGGTGCGTATCGCGCCTTGGCTCATGACGGCCTGGCCGGCACGCCGCGCATGACGCCACAGGCGCCGCGCAACGAATTCCGTCTGATGAGCCCGGGCGCAGCGTTCATCGTGCGCGACATTCTGGAAGGCGGTGGACAGCCCGACCGAGCGCGTGAAGGAACCGAGCGCGGCATCGCATGGAAAACCGGCACCAGCTTCGGCTTCCGGGATGCCTGGGCAATCGGCGTGACGGACCGCTGGACGATCGGTGTGTGGGTAGGGCGGCCCGACGGCACGCCCAACCCGGGATTCTTCGGCGCCAACGTTGCCGCGCCGCTGTTGCGCGACATCGTGGCAGCTTTGCCGGTTGCGCTGCCCACGGCGCGCGTTCAGCCGCCGTCGGTTGCGCGGGCCGATATCTGCTGGCCGCTGGGGCTGCCGGCAGAGACCACTGCCCCCGAGCACTGCCAGGTCAGGCGTGTGGCCTGGACCCTGGACGGCGCCATTCCGCCCACCTTGCCGGATCGGCTGGGCCTGGGTGCCTTGCTGGAAACCGTGTGGGTCGATCCCAAGAGCGGTCTGCGCACCCGCCCGGATTGCCGTGTGCAGGGTGTGCCGCGTGAGCAGGCAAACTGGCCGGCCCACCTGAAACCCTGGTTGGCGTCGCAGGTCGGCCCGGCCAGCCTGACGCCGGCCTGGCACCCCGACTGTGTTCCCGCAGGCGGGCTGGGCAATCTGCGCATTGTGGGTCTCGACGACGGCGCAACCCTGCAGCCGGTGCCCGGTGCGCGGGAACTGAGCGTCAATGTCGAAGTGTTGAATGCCAGCGGGCCGGTGTACTGGTTGCTGGACGGCCAGGTGCTCAACAGCGATGGCACGCTGGGGAGCAACGACGCCGTGATTGCCGGCGCAGAATCCGGCAGGGGCCCGGCTCCGGGCGATGCACGCAGCCGCCGGCTGCGCTTCGCGTCAGCGGGGGCACACGCCTTGACAGTACTGGATGAGGCCGGTCGCTACGACCGGGTGCCGTTCCAGGTGCGGGGGCTGCCCCCATCGTGAACAAGGCCGGCGCGCAGGGTGCTGCGCGCCGGCCTTGTCAGTGCATCACGTCAAGGCATCACTTCAGTGCTTTCTTCAGGTCGTCAATTCGGCACGCCCGGAATGCCCTTGATCACCGTGCCGGCCTTCAGCCCGCGCTTGGCGAACCAGCCCTCCGACATTTCCAGCGCGTAGCGCAGGCGTTTCGAGCCGCAATGGCTGTCTTCGGTCTTCGGCGCCATGTCTTCGATATTGACGATGGTGCCGTCATCCGCGATGAACGCCACCGACAGCGGAATCAGCGTATTGCGCATCCACATGCACTGGATGGCCGTATCGTCGAAGATGAACAGCATGCCTTCGTTGGGCCCCAGCTGTTCGCGGAACATCAGTCCGCGGGCGCGGTGCTCGGGGCGGGCAGCGAGTTCTGCATGGATGACGTGCATGCCGGCCGTGAGATTGACGACCGACAGACGCGGCATCGCCTGCGTCGGCTGGGCTTGCTGAGCCTGGACGACAGGCGCCATCAGCCCAAGGCCGAGACCAAGCGAGAGCGCGCAAGCCTGAACTGCCCGGCGCAGCTTGGCTGCGCGGGGCTTGCCGGTGACGGCAGGGGAGGACGAACTGAAAAGCGGGAATTGCTGGCGAAGCATGATCAACGGCATCCAAGTCGACGAAGTGCTAGCGTATCAGCATCGCCTGACAGGAAGGCACATCGAGCGGTATCAAGAAGCTCAGAAGAAAGAAGCTCAGCAAAAGCAGGCCAGCAAAAAAGCCGGGAACCGGATCGCTGTGCAAACAGACCAAGTTGCAGGTCAGCAAGCAATCGGGCCGATTGCCCATCCCGTCACGCCGTCCCCCGGCGCATCGCCGCTCAGTCGCTGGTGATGTTCAGCGCCTGTTTGCCTTTGGGACCCTGCGTGATCTGGTAGGCCACTTTCTGACCTTCCTTGAGCGTCTTGAACCCGTTCATCTGAATCGACGAAAAATGGGCAAACAGATCATCCCCGCCATCATCGGGCGTGATGAAGCCGAAACCCTTTGCGTCGTTGAACCATTTCACGATGCCGCTGGCGCGGTCAGCGGTGTCATTTGCAGCGCTGTTTTGCTCGATAGACATGACGAGATTGCCTTTTTTCTTGGGGATGAAATGCAATCGCTTGATTTTGCCGCGCCCGGCCCCCATCTCACCACCAAGGCGCCGATCAGCGGCGTCGATGCTCGACAACACCGCGCCCACAGGCGTGCGATGTCGATGCAGCGTTTTGCACGATGCGTGGCAAAGACTTTGTGGTGAGGATGTAGGTCGGCAGGGCTGGTACCCGCTTTTTTCCAGCGACTGCCGTACACTTGTTCCAAACATCTTCCGTCGAAATGATGGAGAAACAAGTCCCTTCAAGTCAAGTGGGTATACGAGGACACAGAACCGTATGGCGCGCTTTGCTTGCGGGGGGATTTCAAGTGGATAGAATAGGCGCATGAGCACCGAGTCCGGGTCGCAGAAAAGCCAGACAACGCTGCTCGAGCGTGAGACCGCCCAAGTCAAGCCACCACCGATGTTCAAGGTGGTCTTGCTGAACGACGATTTCACGCCGATGGAGTTTGTCGTGCTGATACTGCAGAAGTTTTTCAGCAAGGGGCACGAGCAGGCCACGCAGATCATGCTCAACGTGCATCAACAGGGTCGAGGCGTCTGTGGAGTTTATCCGCGCGATGTAGCGTCGACCAAAATCGATCAGGTGAGCCGGTTCGCCAGGCAACACCAGCATCCGCTTCAGTGCATCATGGAGGAAGCGTGATTTCCCAAGAGCTCGAAGTCAGCCTGCACATGGCATTTGTCGAGGCCCGTCAGGCCCGGCATGAATTCATCACCGTCGAGCACTTGCTGCTCGCGCTGCTCGACAATCAGTCGGCGGCCGAGGTGTTGCGTGCCTGCGCAGCCAACGTCGAAGACCTGCGCCGCAATTTGCGCAACTTCATCCATGACAACACGCCGGTCATTCCCGGCACCGACGAGGCCGATACCCAGCCTACGCTCGGCTTCCAGCGCGTGATCCAGCGCGCCATCATGCACGTCCAGTCCACCGGCAACGGCAAGAAGGAAGTCGCCGGGGCCAACGTCCTGGTTGCGATCTTCGGCGAGAAGGATTCGCACGCGGTGTATTACCTGCACCAGCAGGGCATCACGCGTCTGGACGTCGTGAATTTCATGTCGCATGGCATCACCAAGCAGCCCCAGCTCGAAGCGTCCAGTACGCCGAAAGAGCCCGAGGCCGAAGCTGAAGCCGAACCGCGTCAGTCTCCGCTCGATCTGTACACGCAAAACCTCAATGCTGCCGCGAAGGCGGGCAAGATCGATCCGCTGATCGGTCGCGAGCACGAGGTCGAGCGCGTCATCCAGATCCTGTGTCGTCGGCGCAAGAACAATCCCTTGCTGGTCGGCGAAGCCGGCGTCGGCAAGACCGCGATCGCGGAAGGCCTGGCCTGGCGTATCACCGAGGGCGAAGTGCCCGACGTGCTGGGTGACGCTGCCGTCTATTCGCTGGACATGGGCGCCTTGCTGGCCGGCACCAAGTACCGCGGCGACTTCGAACAACGCCTCAAGGCGGTGCTCAAGCAGCTGAAGGACAACCCGCGCGCGATTCTCTTCATCGACGAGATCCATACGCTGATCGGCGCAGGCGCCGCATCGGGCGGTACGTTGGACGCGTCCAATCTGCTCAAGCCCGCCCTGTCTTCCGGGCAGCTGAAGTGCATTGGCGCGACGACCTACACGGAATACCGCGGCATCTTCGAAAAAGACCACGCGCTGTCGCGTCGCTTCCAGAAGGTCGATGTGACCGAGCCCTCGGTTGAGGAAACCGTGCAGATCCTGCGCGGCCTCAAGCCGAAGTTCGAGGAACACCACGGCGTCAAGTATTCGGCTGCTGCGCTGTCGGCGGCGGCTGAGCTGTCGGCCAAGTTCATCAATGACCGTCATCTGCCTGACAAGGCGATCGACGTCATCGATGAAGCCGGTGCCGCACAGAAGATTCTGCCGAAGTCGCGTCAGAAGAAGATCATCGGCAAGTCCGAGATCGAGGACATCGTGTCCAAGATCGCCCGGATTCCGCCGCAGTCGGTGTCCAGCGACGATCGCAGCAAGCTTGCCACGCTCGATCGCGACCTGAAGGCAGTCGTGTTCGGACAGGACCCTGCAGTCGAGGCCCTGGCCGCGTCGATCAAGATGGCGCGCTCGGGTCTGGGCAAGCCGGACAAGCCGACGGGTGCCTTCCTGTTCTCCGGTCCCACCGGAGTCGGCAAGACCGAAGTCGCACGTCAGCTGGCCTTTGTGCTGGGCATCGAGTTGCTTCGCTTCGACATGTCCGAGTACATGGAACGCCATGCGGTGTCGCGCCTGATCGGCGCGCCGCCGGGATATGTCGGCTTCGACCAGGGTGGTCTGCTGACCGAAGCGATTGCTCGCAAGCCGCACTGCGTATTGCTGCTCGACGAAATCGAGAAGGCGCACCCGGAAGTCTTCAACATCCTGCTCCAGGTCATGGACCATGGCACGTTGACGGACAACAACGGGCGCAAGGCCGACTTCCGCAACGTGATCATCGTGATGACCACCAATGCGGGCGCCGAAGCCTTGCAGAAGCGCACCATCGGCTTCTCGAACCGGCGCGAGCAGGGCGACGAAATGCAGGACATCAAGCGTATGTTCACGCCTGAGTTCCGCAATCGTCTCGATGCGATCATCTCGTTCAAGGCGCTCGACGAAGGCATCATCCTGCGCGTGGTCGACAAGTTCCTGATGCAGCTGGAAGAGCAACTGCACGAGAAGCGTGTCGACGTGATCTTCACCGATGCATTGCGGGCCTACCTGGCGCGCAAGGGCTTCGACCCGCTGATGGGCGCGCGGCCGATGCAACGTCTGATCCAGGACTCGATCCGTCGCGTCATGGCCGACGAGTTGCTGTTCGGCAAGCTGACCTCGGGCGGCAAGGTGACGGTCGACGTGAAGGAAGTGTCGGAAGGCGTGGAAGAAGTGGTGCTGGACTTCAACGAAGGCGCACCGCCCGAAGCTGCGCCGGAACCGGAAGTCGTGCTGACCGAGTAAGCAGGGCAGAAGTGCTTTCGCTGAGGATGACGCAATCTTTTTGGATTGCATCTCAAGGCCCGGTGTCGTTGACGATGCCGGGCCTTTGTACTTGCAAAAAGACACTGCCCTTAAGGGTATTCACGAATGGCTAGTGACAGCGGCATAAGTTTGTCGTATACTTATGGCACTGCACAAATCACGTTTCGGTCTCACCCGGTTTTATCAGTTCCAATGGCATTCCTTGCCTGGCGAACTACCCGCCGAGCTACCTTTCTCGTGGCCAACTCGCAGTCGATCGAGGATGCCTTTGCATCGCTCGACACTGCATCAGCACTGACCTCGTCTTTCCCTTCGCTGGCAGCCTTCATGGCTGGCATCGCGCACGGTGATATCGGTCGGCGCCGATGAACCGTCCGGAGCGGCTATAAGCCAGCTCCGCTTGCACAGCGCCCGTTTCCACTGGTTTGCTCTGTTGCCCCGTTGCCCGTTATTGAACGGCGCCGCGCGTATCGCATTGTTATGTGCGAATGGCTTCAGGACGTCCGAAGGAAGTGTGCATGTGCCTCTCAGCGAATGATAGGAAATACGCATGTCTTTTGAAGCCCTTGGCCTGAACCCCGCAATTCTCTCGTCCATTCTGGAAGCCGGTTTCACCGCGCCGACGCCTGTTCAAGAACAATCGATCCCGCTGGCCATCGCCGGCCACGATCTGATGGTGTCCGCACAGACTGGTAGCGGCAAGACCGCTGCCTTCATGTTGCCGGCCCTGAACCGTCAAGTCGAAGGCTCCCCGCTGCGCGCCACCGGCGTGCGCGTTCTGGTCCTGACCCCGACCCGCGAACTGGCTCAGCAAGTCTCCGACGCTACCCGCGTCTACGGCAAGAACCTGAACTGGCTGCGCACTGCCACCGTCGTCGGCGGCATGCCTTACGGCGCGCAGATCCGCTCGCTGGCTCGTCGCGTCGACGTGTTGGTTGCCACCCCGGGCCGTCTGCTCGACCACGTCAACGCTGGTCGCGTGAACCTCTCTGAGGTCGAAACCCTGGTGCTCGACGAAGCCGACCGTATGCTGGACATGGGCTTCATCGACGACATCGAAGCCATTGTTGCCCGTACCCCGGCCACCCGCCAGACGCTGCTGTTCTCGGCAACGCTGGACGGCACCATCGCCAAGCTCGCTGCCCGCATGATGCGTGATCCGAAGCGTGTGGAAGTGTCGAACCAGAAAGAAAACCACGCCAACATCACCCAGACCCTGCTGTACGCAGATGACATGGGCCACAAGAGCCGTCTGCTCGATCACCTGCTGCGCGACGTTGCCGTTCAGCAAGCCATCGTGTTCACCTCGACCAAGCGTGCTGCCGATGAACTGGCAAACACCCTGGCCGATGGCGGCTTCTCGTCGGCTGCCCTGCATGGCGACATGAACCAGCGCCAGCGTACCCGCACGCTGTCGATGATGCAGCGTGGCCAAGTGCAGATCCTGGTCGCCACCGACGTCGCCGCCCGCGGTATCGACGTGCAAGGTATCAGCCACGTGATCAACTTCGACCTGCCGATGCAAGCCGAAGACTACGTGCACCGTATCGGTCGTACCGGCCGTGCTGGTCGCGATGGCCTGGCGTTCACGCTGGCTACGCACTCGGAACGTCATAAAGTGCGCACCATCGAGCGTTACACCGAACAAAGCATCAACGTGCAGACCATTGCCGGCCTCGAGCCGCAACGTGCTCCGCGTCCGGGCACCAGCGACCGTTCGGGCCCCCGTGGCGCGCGTCCTGGCTTCCGTTCTTCGGGTGGCGGCTACTCGCGTGACGGCGCTGCACCGCGCACCGGTGGTGGCTATCGTGGCGAAGGCCGCCCGGCTCCTGGCTTCGCAGGTCGTGATGGCGCCGCACCGCGTCCGCAAGGCGACCGTCCGTGGGGCGATCGTCCGGCCCGTCCGGCAGGCACCTGGGCCGACCGTCCGGCACGCCCGGCTGGTGATCGTCCGCAAGCTGCCCGCACCTGGGGCGACCGTCCTGCTGGCGACCGTCCGGCACGTCCGGAAGGCACCGCACCGCGTCGTTTCGACTCGCGCCGCAAGGTTGCCTAAAGTTCTAGCGTCGGACCTGCCCACAAGCAGGTTCGACATGGTCGAACGCCGGCCAAGTTAGTCCGGTATACGTCAGGCGGCAGGGTGTGTTTCATATCCTGCCATCGAACAGACACCGAAAAATCCCTGCCTGGCAAACCCCTGCCGAGCAGGGATTTTTTTATGGTAGAAAGCTTTCATGAATGCCAACGATATCCTCAGCCTGCTCGGCACCCGTGCCGACGACGAGCGCGTACAAGCGCTCCTTACCCGCCTCGGCACGCCGCTGCGCCCGAAACTTCCGGTTGATGAATACCGCTTCCACGACTGGATCATGATTCCCGAGCTCGGCATCGAGCTGGGGTTCTCGGATTCGCAGCTGCAATCGGGCGGGTTGTTCTACCTGTGGGGAAGCGGCGACATCCTGCTGACGCAGGTGTACTTCTATGCCAATTTCGAAGGCATCGACCCCTACCAGGGCGAATTGCCGTACGGCTTGTCGATGGATGACAGCCGGGACGCGGCACGCGCCAAGCTGGTCGCGTTCGACGCCAGCCGTCATTCCGGCCTGAAAGACACTTGGGACGTGGACGGCCACCGTCTGAGCGTGACCTACGACGAGGACGAACTTGCCATCGCCGGCATTGCCTGCGTGGCGGTGCCTGCGCCGGTCAAGCGCCTGCGCGAGGTTGAACCGCCTGCGCTTGATCTGATCGTGAAGACCTTTGGCGATCCGCTCAAGCCTGCTTCCTTGAAGCCGGTATGGCCTGCAGGGTGGGACGACGAAGCCCTGGGGCTGGCGCTTGACGACGGCGAGTTGGACTTGACCGACACCTATGGCGTGACGCTCACCTACGCACGCAAGAACGGCAAGCAGGGCATCCGCACCATTGCCTTCCATCGCAACGGTGACCAGGCGTCTGCAGGCTGGGCAGGTGAGTTGCCTGCAGGTCTGGACTTCGAAGACAGCCCTGACACCTTGCTGGCCAAGCTCAAAGATCGACCTGACTATCACACCGATGGTGAGCTTGCCGGACTGGCCGTCTGGACGCGGCCCGAGTACACCTTGCATGTGCTCTACAGCAACCTGCACGGTCGCTTGCAGCGGGTGAGTGTGATTGCGCCGGGCCCATGGCGGCCGGCCGATGTGGACGTTGACGTCGACAGGCAACTTGACGACTGAAGCGCGGGCAAAGCAGGGCGGGCGAGTGCAAGAGACGGGTAACATGACGTCCATTCGCCTGACCTTTTCCTGACAGCGTAGATGCAGGCTTACGCATACCGACGTACATACCGACTTACCCCCGACAGACTCATATACCCGACCCACGGAGATATTTCATGAACCGCATCCTGCGCAGCGCGCTGGTTTTCGCACTGCTGGGCGCCGCCGCGTCGGCCCGTGCCGACATCACCATCGGCATCGACCTGTCCACCACCGGCTCGGCTGCCGCCATCGGTATCCCGTCGAAGAATGCGGTTCAGTTGTGGCCCGACCAGATCGGTGGTCAGAAGGCGCGCTACATCATTCTGGATGACGCGACCGACCCGACCAATGCGGTCACCAACGTCAAGAAGCTGATCGCGGACGAGCGCGTCGACGCCATTGTCGGCCCGAACATCACGCCGAGCGCAATTGCCGTGATCGATGCCGTGGCCGAAGGCCAGACGCCGCTGGTGGCGCTGGCAGCCTCTGCCGCCATCATCGAGCCGCAAAGCGATGCGCGCCGCAAGTGGGTCTTCAAGATGCCGCAGAACGATGCGCTGATGGTCACCGCGGTGACCGAGCACATGCGCCGTGCCGGCATCAAGACGCTCGGCTTCATCGGCTTCAACGATGCCTATGGCGAAAGCTGGTCCAAGGAACTGACCGCGCTGGTGGAAAAGCAGGGCGTGAAGCTGGTGGCCAACGAACGCTTTGTTCGCACCGACACCTCGGTCACCGGCCAGATCCTGAAGATCATGTCGGCCAAGCCGGACGCGGTGTTCATTGCCGCATCGGGCACGCCGGCCGCCTTGCCGCAACGCACGCTGGTCGAGCGCGGCTACACCGGCAAGATCTATCAGACCCACGGTATTGCCACGCCTGATTTCCTGCGTGTGGCCGGCAAGGAAGCCGAGAACACCTTGTTCCCGACCGGTCCGTCGGTGGTGGCGGGCGATCTGCCCGACAGTCACCCGGTGAAGAAAGCCGCTGTGGACTTCGTGGCTCGTTACGAGAAGGCCTATGGCGCCGGCACGTCGACCCAGTTTGCGGCCGACGCCTGGGGCGCCTGGCAACTGCTGGACGACGCCACCGGCCGCGCGTTGAAGACGGGCGCCAAGCCGGGCACCGTGGAATTCCGCCGCGCGCTGCGTGATGCGCTGGAATCGACCGCCAACCTGACCGTACCGAACGGCGTGTTGAATCTGTCGGCCAAAGACCACCAGGGCTTCGACGAACGCGCCCGCGTGATGGGTGTGATCAAGAACGGCAAGTTCACTTACGCCACCGAGCAGTGATGTAGGCGCAGCGCAAGCTGCGGCGTACTGCCTTGTTCGACTCGGCCCGGCTGCATCGCACCGGGCCGTTTTTGCAATCGGGCGTGGCGTTTCATCATCGGCAGAGGCAGGGTACGCTCAGGGCAAGCATGAGGATTCTTTCGGAGAACGCATGGCAGCGATGAGCAACCCCGATCTTGACCGATCCGAACTTGACCCAGTCGAACTGACCCGGGCCTGCGCCTTGAGCGAACATTCGCTGGTGCTGGTCTGCGTCAAGACAAGTTCAGACATCTACGATCCGGCCTCGGTCGTCTGGAAATGTGACGCGTCGACTGGCGTGCCGTGCTGGGAAGCCAGGCGAGTCGATTGCGATGTTGCGCAGCTCGTTCCGTCAGACACGCAAGCCGATTGTGTGCTGCTGTCCTCGGAAGGCGTGGTGATCGTCGATGTCTTTGGCGCCCATACGCAGGAACGACTGATCGGTGCCGGTACCTGGATCGACGTTGCCAAGGGCTACGGCCGCATGTTGTCTCTGGCGAAGATTGGCGAGGCGCTTCATGCCTGCGGAAACGGCGGGCAGATCTACGTGCGGAATCCTGCCGGCCAATGGTCGCTATTGACGGACGCCGTGCTTTTCGATGCCGAGGCCGATGCCCGTCTCAATCGCAAGGCGCCCTTGACCACCGATCCGGACTTTCTGCAGTGGCTGATGGACTCCCGCATGCAGCGTCCGCGAAACCTGTCCCTGCATGCGATCGCCGGCCTGCACGAGGACGCGGTATATGCCTGCGGCGTGGCAGGGACCACGCCCGTGCTGTGTTTCTGGGATGGCCAGACCCTGCACGAACTGGACTTGCCAATTGATGCCGCGGCGTTGACGGGCATTCACGTCGAGCACGAAGACAGCGTGTGGGTGTGCGGACGCGACGGCGTGCTTTTGCATGGCAGTCATGCGCGCGGTTTCGCGCTTGTCGACCCGGGCCGGCAGCATGGGCTTTTCCACATGATGACTGCGTATCGCGGCAAGCTCGTATTGCCCGCAAGCACGGACCCGAGCGGACTTTTCGAGTTGGACCTGGGTGCGCTCGACTTGCGCCACTTCATGCCTGCGCTGCCCGCGTTACGCGGTGATCACATTTTTTATGCAGCTGCGGTGGGGAAAGTGCTGTGGGTGGTCGGGCAGCAGGACATCTTCAGGTTCGATGGCAGCACATGGTCGCGCATCGAGCATCCGCGGATGTAGGCAGTTCTTCAGGACTGGCGCCTTGCACGCCAGTCCTGTCAGACAGGCTTACGCCCGCCCGGTACTGCCAAAACCGCCTTCGCCACGTTCCGATGCGGTGAAGTCTTCCACGACATTGAACTGCACCTGCAGCACCGGCACGATGACCAGTTGCGCCAGGCGCTCGAAGGGTTCCAGCGTGAAGGTGGTGGTCCCGCGATTCCAGGTCGACACCATCAACTGGCCTTGGTAGTCCGAATCGATCAGGCCGACCAGGTTGCCCAACACGATGCCGTGCTTGTGGCCCAGACCCGAGCGCGGCAGGATCAGTGCGGCATAAGCCGGATCGCCGATGTGGATGGCCAGGCCGGTCGGGACCAGCACGGTCTGTCCCGGCGCAAGCACAATGGCCTCATCCAGGCAGGCGCGCAAATCCACACCGGCCGAGCCGCCCGTGGCATGTGCAGGCAGAAATTCCCGCATGCGCGGGTCCAGGATCTTGATATCGATGGCTTTCATGAACGACGTGAGTTGTTGAACTGCTTGATGATGAAGGACAGGACCTCGGCGGCTTGTTGAAGCCGCGGCGATCCATTGAGCGAGGCCAACAGGGGGGCGGGTAATGTTTGTGACGAAGGCACCGAAATCATGGGTACCGTCGATTCGCCGCTGCGTCCCCAGGCATTCGGATTGGTGCCGGCGGGCGGCTTTGGCGCACCCTGAATCTGCGCGCCGGGCGTGTTGTAGGTAGCAGGGTTGGCTGCCGGCTTCTTGCTTGCCCTTGGCTTGTGCGAACCCGGACCGCTTGCGGTGCCTTGGCCGGTGGGAAAGCCCGCCGGCTTGGTTTGCGCAAGCGCGCGTGCAGACGCCTTGGCGGCCCATGCCTCGGTCGACATGCCTGCGCCGGGTGCCTGGCCACCTTGGTTGACCAGGCGGTCTACGTAAGCGGCAAAGTCACCGTTCTTCGGTTCTGCATCGAATGGCATGGCTGCTCCGGCAGGGTGGTGCACAGTGGGTAGGGCTTCAGGCGGCTTTGCAGACCTCGCAGAGCGATCGATGATGCTTGCGCGCGCTACGTCAGCGCCCGATACGCTGGGCGATCTGCTCGATCAATTGTCGCGCACCTGCCAGCTTGGGCAAACGCGGCAGGGGGTGGGCGCCTCGCTCGTCGAACAGCGTCAGCACCGATTCGTCGGCGCCGAAGGACTGCTGCGCAATATTGCCGACCAGCAGCGGCACGCCCTTGCGCACGCGTTTTTCCGCAGCCTGGCGTTCCATGTCGTCGGTCTCGGCGGCAAAACCCACGCAGTAGGGCGCGTTCGGCAGCGCAGCAACCGTTGCCAGGATGTCCGGGTTGAGCTCGAATTCCAGCACGGGCATGACATCACCGTTTTTCTTCAGCTTGCCTGCGCTGACATGCTTCACACGCCAATCGGCGACCGCCGCCACCGCGATGAACACGTCGGTGTGCGGCACTTCCGCGCGAACCTGCGCCAGCATCTGCTCGGCCGTGTCCACGTCCAGGCGCAGCACGCCGCGCGGGGTTGGCAACGCGGTGGGTCCCGATACCAGGATGACCTCTGCACCGGCTTCGTGGGCGGCGCGTGCGACGGCGTAGCCCATCTTGCCGGAGGAGTGATTGGTCAGCACGCGTACTGGGTCGATGGGTTCGGCGGTCGGTCCGGCGGTGATCAGTACGCGCTTTCCGCGCAGCGGTTTGGGCTGCAGGAAGGCGATCAGGTCTTCGACGATCTCGGTGGCTTCCAGCATGCGGCCGCTGCCGATTTCGCCACAGGCCTGGTCGCCATCGGCCGGACCCAGGATCTGGATGCCGTCGGCACGCAACTGGGCGGCATTGCGCTGCGTGGCGGGGTTGCCCCACATCTCGCGGTTCATTGCCGGGGCGATCAGGAGCGGGCAGGCGCGCGCCACGCACAGCGTGGACAGCAGGTCGTCGGCAAATCCGTGTGCCAGCTTGGCCATGAAGTCGGTGCTGGCGGGTGCAATGACAATGGCGGCGGCACCGCGGGTGAGTTCGATGTGGGCCATGTTGTTATGGACCCGGGCATCGAAGGTGTCGGTCCAGACCGGCCGGCCCGACAAGGCCTGCATACTGACTTCGGTAATGAAGCGCGTGCCGGCCTCGGTCATCACGACGTCGACGGTGGCGCCCTGTTCGGTCAGGCGGCGCACCAGTTCCGCACTCTTGAAGGCGGCCACGCCACCGGTGATGCCGACGACGATGCGTTGTCCAGCGAGATCCTGCATGGCGTGTTCCGATCAGAAAAAAGAGGTGCTACTTCGACTTGCGTACGCGCCGCAACTCGTCAACGATCATCAGCACCGCGCCCACCGTGATGGCGCTGTCTGCGATGTTGAAAGCCGGGAAGTACCACTTGTCGTAGTAGAAGAGCAGGAAGTCGATCACGTGGCCGTGGATCATGCGGTCGATCACGTTGCCCAGCGCACCGCCCAGGATGAGCGTGATCGCCCACGAGAACATGCGCTGGTGTCCGTGCTTCGACAGCAGCCAGATGATCAGGGCCGCAGCCCCCAGGCCGATGATCGTGAAGAACCAGCGCTGCCAGCCCGCACCGCCCGCCAGGAAGCTGAAGGCGGCGCCACGGTTGTACAGCAGCGTGAAGTCGAAGATCGGCAGCACCGAGACTCGCTCGCCATAGGCGAAGGTCTTGTCCACCAGAATCTTGCTCAACTGATCGACCACGATGATCAGCCCGGCGATGCCGAGCCAGCCCATGAGCAGCTTCGTGCTCCCGCCCGCCGAGGCGCGGGGTGCCGCCGTGCGCGCGGTCGCCATTACGCGTGCGCGCGAGCTTCACCCGCGCCGAAGAGGTTGGATACGCAACGGCCGCAGATCAGCTTGTTCGCCGGATCTGCATCGGTGCCGACGTCTGCACGGTAGTGCCAGCAACGCTCGCACTTCGTGTACGTCGACGGCGTGACCTCGATGCGCGTCTCGCCTTCGCCATCGGCCGCATGCACGGTGGCACGCGACACGATCAGCACGAAGCGCAAGTCGTCTTCCAGTTCCTGCAGCGCGGCCAGATCGGCACCCGATGCGTGGATGTCGACTTCGGCCTGCAAGGATGACCCGATGCCGCCGGCTGTGCGCACGTCTTCCAGGTGGCGCGTGACGGCAGCGCGCAGTTCGCGCACCTTCGCCCAGCGCGCCAGCAAGGTATCGTGACCATCGACGTGGGGAACCGTGTGATAGGTCTCGGTGAAGATGGTCAGCGCGCCCGGGTTGACGATTGCCCAGGCTTCTTCGGCGGTGAAGGACAGGATCGGGGCGATCAGCTTCAGCAGCGTCTGGGTGATGTGCCACAGCGCAGTCTGTGCCGAACGACGGGCCAGGCTGCCCTTGCCCGTGGTGTACAGGCGGTCTTTCAGCACGTCCAGGTAGAACGCGCCCAGGTCTTCCGAGCAGAAGATCTGCAGCTTGGCGACCACCGGGTGGAATTCATAGACCTCGAAGTGCGACAGCACGTCGGCCTGGAATTGCGCCATGCGTGCCATTGCCCAGCGGTCGACTTCCAGCATGTCTGCCGGCGCAACGGCTTGGGTGGCAATGTCGAAGTCGCTGGTGTTGGCCAGCAGGAAGCGCAGCGTGTTGCGGATGCGGCGATAGCCGTCCACCACGCGCGCCAGGATCTTGTCGTCGCCGGCGATGTCGCCGGAATAATCGCTGGCCGCGACCCACAGACGGATGATTTCCGCGCCCAGCTTTTCGCTGGTCTTCTGCGGGTCGACGCCGTTGCCCAGCGACTTGCTCATCTTGCGGCCCTGGCTGTCCACCGTGAAACCGTGGGTCAGCAAGCCCTTGTAGGGCGCACGGTCGTACATGGCGCAGGCGGTCAGCAGCGACGAGTGGAACCAGCCGCGATGCTGGTCATGGCCTTCCAGATACAGATCGGCTTCAGGGCCGCTGGTATGGTGACCTTGATCGCGCGAGCCGCCACCGCTGATGGCGTTGTCGAAGTGCGAGCCGCGCAACACGTGGAAGTGGGTGGTGCCGGAGTCGAACCACACATCGAGAATGTCGTTGCTCTTGGTGTAGTGCTGGGCGTCTTCCGCACCCAGGATGTCCTCGGCCGTGGCCTTGCTCCAGGCCTCGACGCCGTCTTTTTCGACCATGGCGGCAGCCGTGTCCATCAGTTCCATGGTGCGCGGGTGCAGCTCGCCGGTGGCTTGATGCAGGAAGAAGGGCAGGGGCACGCCCCAGGAACGCTGGCGCGAGATGCACCAGTCAGGCCGGCCGGCGATCATGTCGCGCAGGCGGGTCTTGCCATTCTCGGGGTAGAAGCTGGTCTGTTCGATGGCGTCGAGCGCCAGCTGACGCAACGTGGCCGGGGCCTTTTCCGTCGTGAAGACGCCTTCGCCTTCGTCCATGCGCACGAACCACTGCGCGGCCGCACGGTAGATCACCGGCGTCTTGTGGCGCCAGCAATGCGGGTAGCTGTGGGTGATGGTCTCGGTCGCCAGCAGACGGTCGGCGTTGCGCAGTGTGTCGATGATGACGGGCACTGCCTTCCAGATGAACTGACCGCCGAACAAGGCCAGCTCGGGCTCGTAGACGCCCGTGCCCTGGACCGGATTCAGGATGTCGTCGTGCGACATGCCGCTGGCGATGCAGCTGTTGAAGTCATCCACGCCGTAGGCGGGCGACGAGTGCACGATACCCGTGCCGTCGTCGGCGGTGGCGTATTCGGCCAGCAGGATCGGGCTCAGGCGCGCATAACCCGGGTCCACGTCGTAGAGCGGATGCTTGAAGTTCAGGCCGGCCAGGTTCTTGCCGGTGGTGGTGGCCAGCACCGTGCCTTCCAGCTTGTAGCGGGCCAGCGCCTTCTCGACCAGGGCATTGGCCAGCAGCAGCACGCCACGCGGCGTGTCGACCAGCGAATATTCCAGGTCCGGATTCAGGTTCAGCGCCTGGTTGGCCGGGATGGTCCATGCCGTCGTGGTCCAGATCACCGCAAACGCAGGCTTGGGCAGCGAAGCCAGACCAAAGGCGGCCGCGAGCTTTTCCGGCTCGGCCGACTCGAAGCTCACGTCGATGGTGTCGGACTTCTTGTCGGCGTATTCGATCTCGAACTCGGCCAGCGAGCTGCGGCAGTCGAAGCACCAGTACACCGGCTTCAGGCCGCGATAGACGAAGCCGCGTTTCATGATTTGCTTCAAGGCGCGGATTTCGTCGGCCTCGTTGCCCGGATTCATGGTCAGGTACGGATTGTCCCAGTCGCCCAGCACGCCCAGGCGCTTGAAGTCCTTCTTCTGCAGCGCGATCTGTTCCGTGGCGTAGGCGCGGCTCTTGGCCTGCACTTCGTCGCGGCTCAGGTTGCGGCCATAGGTCTTCTCGATCTGGTTCTCGATCGGCAGGCCATGGCAATCCCAGCCCGGCACATAGATCGCGTCCATGCCCTTCAGCTGACGGGCCTTGACGATGGTGTCTTTCAGGATCTTGTTGACCGCATGACCCATGTGGATCTGGCCGTTGGCATAGGGCGGGCCGTCGTGCAGCACAAAGCGCGGACGGCCGGCGCTGGCGGCGCGGATGGCCTGGTAGATCTTTTTCTCTTCCCAGTTCTGGACCCAGCCGGGTTCGCGTTTGGCGAGGTCGCCGCGCATCGGGAACAGGGTGTCGGGAAGATTGAGAGTTTCTTTATAGTCCATGGGGAACACGAAGAGGGTCGCATCGGCCCCGAGTGCGGGGCGGGCAGGGTGCATGGCGGAAATGTCAGGACGGAAATTGTCGGGCGCGGGCCGCAAGGCGCGCATGGCGCCTTCCAGAAAGCGGAACCGTCAGGATGTGATGCATCCGGACGCCGCGGCACGGCCCGGTCAAATTCGGTCGGTCGCCGAACTGGCCAGGTCTGATTGCACCCGATGCGTGGTGTCGAACCAGGCGCGTGCGTGGTCGACGTCGCGATCGATGGCGGCGATGAGGGTTGGCAGGTCGACGAATTTGGCTTCGTCGCGCAGTTTTTTGAGGAATTCCACCCGCACGAGTTTACCGTAAGCGTCGCCGCTGAAATCGAAGATGTAAGTTTCGAGCAGCACGCGGCCAGCATCCTCGACCGTGGGGCGTACGCCAAGACTGGCGACACCTTGCAGCGGCTGCGGCGCAAGCCCGTGCACCTGCACCACGAAGATGCCGGTCAGACTGGTCTGCCCCGAGGCCACGCCCAGGTTCATGGTCGGGTAGCCGATGGTGCGCCCGAGCTTGCGGCCGTGTATGACGTGGCCGCCCATCATGTAGGGGTGTCCAAGCAGCTTCTTGGCCTGGGCGAAGTCGCCGTTTGCCAGCGCGGCGCGGATGGCCGAGCTGGAAATGCGCTGGCCCTCGGCGCTGACGGTCGGCAGCGACACGACCTCGAAGCCCAGGCGGGCGCCCGCTTCGCGCAGTGTGTCGATGTTGCCGGCGCGGCGCGCACCAAATCGGAAGTCGTCGCCCACCAGCAGCCAGCGCACATTCAGTCCGTCGACCAGGATTTGCTGGATGAATGCTTCCGGCGGCATCGAGGCAAGCGCGGCGTCGAAACGCTGCACGATCACCCGCTCCACACCGGCTTGGTCCAGGCTGGTCAGCTTGTCACGCAGGCTGGCGATGCGCGCGGGCGCCAGTTCCGGGCGCTTCTGCAGCCGCGCAAAGTATTCACGCGGGTGCGGCTCGAACACCATCACGGTCGGGACCAGCGACAGGCGCTTGGCAGCATCGCGCAGCGCGCCCAGCATGGCCTGATGGCCCAGGTGCACGCCATCGAAGTTGCCGATGGTCAGTGCGCTGGGCGGACGCTGGCCCGGTGGCGGCACGCCCCGGAATACCCGGACGTCGTCGCGCGTTGGCACGCAGGCGCCACTGGACGAGGCAGCCTGGGCATGGTCGCCCGCTTCACGCGTTGAAGTTTCATTCGATGAGCTTTCAAGCAATGAACTTTCAACCGTTGAAGCTGGCACGGATGGCCGGGTCGATGTGCCCGTGGATTTGTCTGCCGACGCTGCGTCGGACAAATCCTTGGACAAATCGCTTGGCGAGGAAGAAAAAGGCTGGGTGGCGGGTTGCACGCATTGCTCAGACAAAACGCTGGAAACAAGACAGCGGACACTGCCTAAAACGTTGAATTATAGGGCTTTTTCCGTAGGGCCAAACAGGGGCGGTGATACAATCGCGACATGCAAGCACCCCAAGTTTCTCCCCAGCCGCCCGCGTCGGCTGCGCGTCGTTTCGTCATTCTCGTGTCTGGCCGCGGCAGTAACATGCGCGCCATCGTGCAGGCCGCGCTCGCGGGCGCCTGCCCTGCGAACATTGTCGCCGTGATCGGCAACCGTGCAGATTCCGCTGGCCTGGCATGGGCTGCCGACGCAGGCATTCCCACGGCTGTGGTGTCACACCGCGACCACGATTCGCGCGAATCCTTCGACGCGGCACTGTCCGCCGAGATCGATCGTTTCACGCCCGACTACGTGTTGCTCGCGGGCTTCATGCGCATTCTCACCACCGGCTTCGTCGATCATTATCGCGGCCGGCTCATCAATATCCATCCTTCGCTGTTGCCGATGTTTCCCGGCCTGGCCACCCACGCACAGGCGCTGTCTGCCGGCGTGCGGGTCCATGGCTGCTCGGTGCATTTCGTCACCCCCGTGCTCGATCACGGCCCCATCCTCGCGCAAGGCGCGGTACCGGTGCTCGACGACGACACCGAAACCTCGCTTGCTGCGCGTGTGCTCGAGGTCGAACACCGCCTTTATCCGCTTGTGGTGCGCTGGCTGGCCGAGGGCCGCGTGCGGCTCGACGGCAACCGCGTCATCGTCGACGGCGAGAACAACCGGCTCCTGGAGTCCGCATGACTGCTTCCAAACCTTTCCGATCCGCCCCTGGCGGCGCCCGTAAACCTGCTGACGCTGCGCGTGGGCGTTCAGCTCGTCCGGCTGCTCCCGATCGGGAACGTGCAGTCGACCCCGCGCTGCGCCGCGAACCGGGCGCCCGTGGTGCGCGCGCCGATGCAGGTGGCGAGCGTCGTGCCCCGTCGCGTGAAGGCGCGCCGCGCGATGGTGCCCGTGCGCCAGCCGGTGCGACCCGTGACGTGCGCGACTTCCGTGATTTCCGCGATGCGCCCCGTGGCGCGCCGCGCGAGGGCGGTCGTGATGCAAATCGCGACATCGGCCGTGACGCGGCGCGTGAAGCCGGGCGCGATGCGGCCGGCCGTGGCCCGGCGCACGTCGGCGCGCGCAGTGCATCGCGCGACACCTCGAAGGATTCGCGTGAGAACCCGCGTGCCGTGCGCGACACCTCGATGGACAATCGCGAAAATCCCAATCCGGGTGCTGGCCGTGACAAGAAAACCCGCGCCGCATTCAAGAACCGCGACGTGCCGCGTGATGGTGAGCGCGAAGGCGCGCGCGAATCCGTCCGCGACGGTTCCCGTGACGCCCCGCGTGATTCGCGCGACGCCGCCGGCGGCGCCGGTGACCGCTCTGCACGTCCGTCCCGTGAAGGACAAGGGCCTGCGCGCAACTCCGCCGCCCGTCCGATGGCAATCCGCATCGACCAGGTGCGTGACGTCCTGGGCGAGATCCTGCAGTGGGCCGGCCCGGCCGATCTGACGCTGTCGCGCTGGTTCCGTGTGAATCCGCGTGTGGGCATGCGCGACCGCGGCGAAATTGCCGAAGCCGTCTACGACGTGCTGCGCCATCTGCGCCGCTATCGCCAGGTTGCCGAAGGCGGCCGTGGTTCGGCCACCCGTCGCCTGGCGGTGCTGGGCCTGGCTGCCACCGTGCGTCAGGAAGTCCTGCGCCCGGCGCTCGAAGCCGAGGAATCCGCGTGGCTGACGCGTGTGTTGTCCATCGACCCCGCATCGATGCCGGTGGCGGTGCGCCAAAGCGTGCCCGATTGGCTGGAAGAAGCGCTGCGCGACGAGCCGCAGTCCGAACGCCTGCTGGCTGCCCTCAATCGTGCGGCCCCGCTCGATATCCGCGTCAACCCGATGAAAGCCGATCGCGATGCGCTGATCGCCGAACTGCTGGCCGGCGCGCCGGATGCACAAGTCGAGCCCACGCCGTATTCGCCTTACGGCATCCGCCTGCAAGGCCGTCCGGCCCTGAATCGCTGGAATCGCTTTGAAGACGGCAGCATCGAAGTGCAGGACGAAGGCAGCCAACTGCTGACCATGCTGGTTGCCCCGCGTCGCGGCGAGATGGTCATCGACTTCTGCGCAGGCGCGGGCGGCAAGACCTTGCTGCTGGGCGCCTTGATGCGCTCGACCGGTCGCCTGTATGCGCTGGACGTGTCCGAGCATCGCCTGTCGCGCTTCAAGCCGCGCCTGTCGCGCAGCGGCTTGTCCAACGTGTTCCCGGTGGTGATCGCCAACGAAAACGACGCACGGGTGAAGCGTCTGTCGCGCAAAGCGCATCGTGTGCTGGTCGATGCCCCTTGCAGCGGCACCGGCACCCTGCGTCGCAACGCAGACCTGAAGTGGCGCCAGAACCCCGATTCCGTCCAGGAATTGGTGGCTTTGCAACACAGCATCCTGGCCTCGGCGGCGCGTTGCGTGGCGCCGGGCGGCCGTCTGGTCTACGGCACCTGCAGCTTGTTGCGTGAAGAAAACGAAGGCCAGGCTGAAACCTTTCTCGCCGAGAATCCCGACTTCGAGCTCTTGTCGGCAAGCGAGGTCTTGCGGGCCGGGCGCGCAGGCGAGATGACCGGCGAAGCCGAACTGACCACGCCGTTCCTGAAGCTGCGCCCGGACGTGCACGGCACCGATGGCTTCTTCGCTGCGGTATTTCAGCGCAAGGCCGCTGGCGCCACGGCAGCATTGGCGGCTGAAGCGGCCGCCGATCCGGCGGTCAAGGCAGTGATCGCGGTGGCGGAAGCTGCCGTTGTCGCGACCGAGGTGGCCGAGCCTGCACCGGCTGAGCAGCCGGAAGTGGTCGAGGTCCCCGGCGCCGAGCCCGCCGGAGCACCGTTGCCTGACGAAGACACGCCGCCGGTCGCACCGGCTGTCTGATCAGGGCGGGGCGGGGTGCATGTCCTGGGTTGCCCCAGGCAAGCATCTGGACAGGCCGTTGCCGCACTGCGCGGCAACGGCCTGTCGCATACTGAATGCTTACTTAAAAGACAGCGAGCCCCGGGGAACTCCTTGCGCGGGCGTGGTCGAATCAGTGTAAGCACCGTCCCGCTTCTCAACGCGGTCGGCTAAAATTTGGCTGTAGTTTGTTCAGCGATATGTAAGCAGGCAGGTCATCAAACCTACTTGATTGCCATGCATGCTTTCATGGTCGCTTGTTTGTACGCATGTTTTCTTTCGCCATCCGGCGCAGCCGGCGGGCGCACAGGGGTGTATGGATTCCTTCGTCAATTTTCTGACTGACGGCCTGCTCGACGCCGCATGGTGGCAGATCGTCGCATTCACGCTGGTGGCGACTCATCTCACCATCCTGGCTGTCACGATTTTTCTTCACCGTACGCAGGCGCACCGAGGTGTCGAGCTGCATCCGGTGATTTCGCATTTCTATCGTTTCTGGCTGTGGCTCACCACGGGCATGGTCACCAAAGAGTGGGTGGCGGTTCACCGCAAGCACCACGCACGTTGCGAACGTGATGGCGATCCCCATTCGCCCATGGTGTTCGGCATTCGCAAGGTGTTCTTCCAGGGCGCCGAGCTGTATCGCGAAGAAGCGAACAAGGGCGACACGCTGCAGAAGTTCGGTCACGGCACGCCCGATGACTGGATGGAACGCAACCTCTACACCCGTTTCAGCATGCAGGGCGTGGCCTTGATGCTGATCGTGGACGTGGCGCTGTTCGGCGTGGTGGGCCTCAGCGTCTGGGCAGTCCAGATGTTGTGGATCCCGTTCTGGGCTGCGGGCGTGATCAATGGCATCGGTCACTTCTGGGGCTATCGCAATTACGCCAGCCCCGATGCCAGCCGCAATGTGTTCCCGTGGGGCATCGTGATCGGTGGCGAAGAGCTGCACAACAATCACCATGCGCATGCGTCATCGGCACGTTTTTCGAGCAAGTGGTACGAGTTCGACATCGGCTGGATGCACATCCGCGCCTATGAAATGCTGGGTCTTGCCAAGGTCAAGAAGGTCGCCCCCAAGCTGCGCCTTGATGAAGCCAAGCCGGTCATCGACCTGGATACCCTGCAGGCCGTCATCACGCACCGCTACGAAATCATGGCGCGGTATGCCGATGTGCTGAAGCATGCCTGCCATGACGAAATCAGCCGCCTGAAGAATGCCAAGGTGTCGACGTCGGAATGGCAGCCCTTGCGGCGTGCGCGTAACTGGCTGGCGCGGGTCGATGACGACTCCTTGCCGGCAGCGCATCGCGCAGAGCTCGACAGCGTGTTGGCCGAGCACCGATCGCTGGCGACGCTGGTCGAAATGCGTCGTGAGCTGAACCGGGTCTGGGAACGTTCCAGCGCCTCGAGCGAGCAACTGCTCAAAGAACTGCAGGACTGGTGTGCCCGTGCGCAGCAAAGCGGCATTGCACGTCTGGAAGAGTTCTCGGCACGGCTGAAGACCTACGCGGCCTGACCGATCTGGTCCTGACGGGCAAGGTCTTGCAGGCAGGTGTGCAGACAAAAAAATCGGGCTCAGGCCCGATTTTTTTATTGCACCATGCCAGGATGGCGCAGGAACTGGGTGACCCGGTCCGCAGGAAGCGGGGGCGCGCACAGGTAGCCCTGCCAGGCGTCACAGCCCATGCTGTTCAGCAGCTCACGCTGTTCGGTGTGCTCGACGCCTTCCGCAATGGTGGTGATCTGCTTTTTCTTTGCCAGATCGATCAGCATGCGGATCAAGTCGTAGTCGTAGCTGTCGGCCGTCATGCGCGAGACGAATTGATGATCGATCTTCACCGTCTTGAACGGCATGCTGCGCAGGCGCGCGAAGCTTGAATAACCGACGCCGAAGTCATCCAGGCTGAGCGTCACGCCCAAGTCGGCGAGTTCGTGGGCGATGGCCTTGGATTCATCCGGGTCGCTCAGCAGCGCGGATTCGGTCAGTTCGATTTCCAGCTGACTGGGCGCCAGACTGTGGCGTGCCAGCGTGCGCCATACGGTGTCGACAATGCCGCCACGCAGTTGGTGGGCGGATACATTCACCGCCATGCGCGGGCAATGCATGTCTTTGCGTTGCCAGGACGCCATCTGCCGGCATGCTTCGTCCAGCACCCACTCGCCCAGCTGAATGATCGAGCCGTTGTTCTCGGCAGCCGGGATGAATTCAGAGGGGGGCACCAGGCGATCCGACTGTTGCCACCGCACCAGCGCTTCGACCCCGACGAGTTCACCGGTGCCCAAGGCCAACTGGGGCTGGTAGTACAGACGGAATTCGTCTTGCTTCAGGCCCGCGTGAATGCGTTGTGCCCAGCGATCGGCCTCGCGCGCAATGGCCTGGGCCGATTCGGTGTCCGAGCGCCAGAGCTCCCAGCGGCCGCAGCTGTATTGCTGCGCGCGCAGGGCGGCAGTGTGGGCCTGGGCAATGGCCAGCATGGCTGGCATAGCTTGCCCGTCGAGCATCAGGATGCCGATGGAGGCTTCGTTTGCGGTGGATTGTGTGGGTGGGCTGGCCAGACTCAGGATGCGCTGCGCGATGCTGATGGCTTCGGCAGTGCTCTGAATTTCATTGAAGAGGATACCGATCGTGTTGGTATCGATGCGTGCGACCAGGTCGCCGCTGCGAATGTTGGCGTAGATACGCCTTGCCAGTGCGTCTCCTGGCTCGCCTGCGCAGCCTGCCGAATGCTCGGGGCATTCGACGATTTGCAGCGCCATGCGCGCTCGTCCCGCGTTGCCGATGCGTGCGGTCAGTGTTCGGATAAAGAAGTGCTTATCCGGCAGCTCATCGAGGCGTCGTACTTGTGGGCTGTGGGTCTGGCGGGACATCGCGGATGAGGGTCGCTGGATTGACGCAGGTTGCTACGAAATCGTGATCCAGGAACTTATCATGTTTGGCAGGCAAACCATTGGGTAATGAATGCTTGAGCTGGGATCGCCCGTAAAAACACGAAAAAGCGTGACTGGCGGAACAGGACTGGCGGAACGAGGTGAGTGATCAAAGAGCAATAAAAAAACCGCAGACTGGCTGCGGTTTTTTTGTTGCCCCGACTGGCGGGGCGCCGTCACCATGCCACCGAAGTGGCGGGTGCGGTCGTCGATCAACGAAGCTTGGTTTCTTTGTAATCGACGTGCTTGCGTGCCACCGGATCAAATTTCTTGATCAGCATTTTTTCCGGGGTGGTGCGCTTGTTCTTGGTCGTCGTGTAGAAATGACCCGTGCCTGCGGTCGATTCCAACTTGATTTTCTCGCGGATGCCTTTAGCCATGATGTGCTCCTATGTGCCGCTTAGCTTAGATTTCGCCGCGGGCGCGCAGGTCGGCCAGAACGGAGTCGATACCGTTCTTGTCGATCGTGCGCAGCGCGTTGGTGCTGATACGCAGGCGAACCCAGCGATTTTCGCTTTCAACCCAGAACTTGCGCGATTGCAGGTTCGGGAGGAAACGGCGCTTGGTCTTGTTATTGGCGTGGGAAACATTGTTGCCCACCATCGGACCTTTTCCGGTCACTTGGCATACACGTGCCATGGCGACACCTCTCTAATCAATAAATTCGTCATTTCGCCCAAGCGCCGCACGCTACGACGCACTTTGCGATTGAGGTCGGCAGAGGCGGCTTGCGGTCCGCGCGAAATTATCTTTCGCGAGGGAGCGAATCCGTTATGAGTGCTTCTCAAAGAACGCTTGCATGTCGATGACAAGGCAATGCGCTCAGATAGGCAACTCTGTAAAGCTCGCAAGATTAACACGGAAGCTTCCCGTGAATCAACGGCTTGTGCCGATGCGCCTATGTGTCGTGCGATCTCCACGTCACATTTGAGCCCACGGCTGACTTCACATCAGTCCGCGTTCGGCAAGCGACAGGGTGGTCTGGCCCGCCACGATGATGTGATCGAGCAGTCGGATGTCCACCAGCGCCAGCGCGTCGCGCACGCAACGGGTGAACTGCTCGTCGGCACGACTGGGTTCGGCGACACCAGAGGGGTGATTATGCGCGAGGATCACGGCGGACGCATGGTGGCGCAGGGCGGCGCGTACGACTTCGCGCGGATACACCGCAGCCTGGTCGATGGTGCCGCGCGCCAACTCTTCACTGGCAATCAAGCGGTTGCGGGTGTCCAGGTAGAGCGCAATGCAGCACTCGATCTCTTTGTGGGCGAGCGTGGATGCGCAAAAGCGTTTCACCAGATCGGGCTGGGTAAGGGCGTCGTTGCGGGTGATGGCCTCGGCCAATTGCCGACGTGACAGCTCCAGGGCGGCCATCAACTGGCTGACCTTTACCGGACCCACACCTGCCACCGACAGCAAGTCCTGGGTTGGGGCCGTGAACAAGCCGCGCAAGCCGCCGAAACGCAGCAGCAGGGCGCGTCCGAGCTCGATCGCATTGCAACCGGCGATGCCCGTGCGCAACAACACAGCCAGCAACTCGGCGTCGCTGAGCGCATCCGGTCCATGGCCCAGCAGGCGTTCGCGCGGCAGCATGTCGGCAGGCAGGTCGCGCAGGGTCGGCGAGGCGGGTACGTGCATGTTTCACCTTGGGATTTCGCAGGCGGGCTAAAATCGGACTTTTGCCGACTGGCGCACCCCGGTGTGCCGTGAGCGCAGGCGGAATGCCTGCGCCATCTGAGCGGCACAGTATTGATACGGTGACACCACTTGACCTCCTCCACATCCGAGATGCCCGTGTTTGTCCGTGAGGATTCCTACGTGACGCTCCATTACCGGATCACACTCGATTCCGGTCCCGGCGCAGGCCAGGTCTTCGCCGATACCTTCACGGGACGGCCCGCCACCTTGCAGCTTGGCACCGGACAGTGGGCGCCCAATATGGAAGCGCAACTGGTCGGCCATGCCGAAGGCACGGCCTTCAGCTTCACGCTGGCGCCGGCAGACGCCTACGGCGATCGCAATCCCGAGTTGCTGCAGCGCGTGACGCGCAAGATGTTGCGTGAACATGCGGGCGCGACCGAGTCCTTCACGCCGGGCGACCTGGTTGAATTCTCTGCACCCAACGGGGGCCGCTATTCCGGCGTGCTGAAAGAGATTTCCGACGAGTACGCCAGCTTCGATTTCAACCACCCGCTTGCGGGCAGTGCGTTGCGGGTCGACGTGTCCATTCTGGGAGTGCTCTGATGGCCGATGTTGAAATCGTTCTGGCCCAGCCGCGTGGCTTCTGCGCCGGTGTTGACCGCGCCATCGACATCGTCGAGCGCGCGCTCGAAATTTATGGTGCGCCTATCTATGTGCGCCACGAAATCGTGCACAACCGCTACGTGGTGCAAGACCTGCGCAACAAGGGCGCGGTGTTCATCGACGAGCTCGAAGAAGCCCCCACCGGGTCGACCGTGGTGTTCTCCGCCCACGGCGTATCGCGTGCGGTGCGTGCCGAGGCCGAAGAGCGTGGCTTGCATATCTATGACGCGACCTGCCCCCTGGTCACGAAAGTCCACGTCGAAGTCTCGAAGATGCGGGCAGCCGGTCTGGAGATCGTGATGATCGGCCACAAGGGCCACCCGGAAGTCGAAGGCACCCTGGGGCAGGCCAATGGGGGCATGCATCTGGTCGAGACCGTCGATGATGTGGCGTCTTTGAACGTGGGAGACCCGGAGAAGATCGCATTCGTCACCCAGACCACCTTGTCGGTCGATGACGCCGCGATGGTGGCGAGTGCTCTGCGCGCCCGCTTCCCGGCCATCGTCGAGCCCAAGAAAAGCGACATCTGCTACGCCACCCAGAACCGCCAGGATGCCGTCAAGATCATGGCGCCGGACTGTGACCTGGTGCTGGTGGTCGGCAGCACCAACAGCTCGAACTCCAACCGGTTGCGTGAAGTCGCCGAGCGCAAGGGGGCACGCGCCCACTTGATCGATGGTGCGGAATCCATCGATCCGGCGTGGCTGGAAGGCACGACGCGGGTGGGGGTGACGGCCGGTGCGTCGGCGCCTGAAGTGTTGGTGCAGGCCGTGATTGCGCGCTTGAAAGAACTGGGCGCGGTGTCGGTACGCACCATGCCGGGCCTGGAAGAGGGCGTTTCCTTCCCCTTGCCCAAAGGCTTGTCGAAAAAAACGGCGTAACCCGATAAAAAACCGTCGATCGTTTGACGCAATCGGAATTTATTTGCTATAGTTTCTTTCTTGGCCGGTGTAGCTCAGTTGGTAGAGCAGCGCATTCGTAATGCGAAGGTCGGGGGTTCGACTCCTCTCACCGGCACCAGAATAAAGTTTGATTTTCCTACGCATGAATCTCATTTTTGAATTCACGCCTTTGATAATCAGATAGCAGGACAGGTGGGTGTTTATCCAGCAAGAAATCGCGGATCAGCACCACAAACAAAAGGGCGGCCTTCGGGCTGCCCTTTTTGTTTGTCCGAACCCGTTTATTTTCGGATTTGTGTGACGTGACCTGCTCGCGGTTTGATATCCACGCAGCAGGCCGCGTGCGCAGACTTAGCCGTTGATGATCTCGCCGCCGTTGGGGTGCATGACCTGGCCTGTCATATAGCTGGCATCCTGCGAGGCAAGATATACATAGCAGGGGGCGACTTCATCCGGTTGCCCGGGGCGCTTGAGCGGCACGCTCGCGCCGAACTTTTCCACCTGCTCGGCAGTGAAGGTTGCGGGAATCAAGGGCGTCCAGATCGGGCCCGGCGCCACGGCATTCACACGAATGCCGCGTTCTGCCAACTGGCCTGCCAGCGAGCGGGTGAACGCCACGATGGCGCCCTTGGTCGATGCATAGTCCACCAGATGCGGGCTGCCGCGATAAGCCGTGACCGATGTCGTATTGACGATGGCGGCGCCTTCCTTCAGGTGCGGCAATACTTCGCGAGTCAAATTGAACATGCCGAAGAAGTTGGTGCGGAAGGAGCGTTCCAGCTGTTCGCTGCTGACATCCTCCAGCTTTTGCTGAACGTGTTGTTCGGCAGCATTGTTCACCAGCACGTCGATGCGCCCGAAGCTGTCCAGCGCCTTGGCGACGATCTGCTTGGGGAAGGCCGGGTCACCGATGTCGCCAGCGATGAGCTCGCACTTGCGGCCAGCGTCTTCCACCATCTTGCGGGTGGTGTTGGCATCGTCGTGTTCGTCAAGATAGGCAATCAGCACGTCTGCGCCTTCATGCGCGAAAGCGACGGCCACGGCTCGGCCGATGCCACTGTCTGCACCGGTGATGACGGCGACTTTGTCTCGCAGCTTGCCTGAGCCCTGATAACTCTCGCGGATCACATCCGGGCGCGGCTGCATGTCGGATTCAATGCCAGGTTGGCGAGGCTGATGCTGCGGGGGTAGCGTCTTGGACTGCTCGGTCATATTGGATGAACCTCCGTAAAAGTAGACGTGCATGTGTAGGCATGCATGCCACGGGTTCCGAGCAAATTGCATTCCTTCGCGACCATTGAAATGCTCGTGTTTGCCGCGTCACGGCTCAGCTTTCCGCCCTTGCATGTCGGTGAAACTCAAGCAGGTACAGGCTTTGCTGTAGGAAGGTTCTACCCGGATTTGAGCCGGATCGTGTTCTGGTTGGACAACAGCCAGGGCATGGAACCCACAGGAGAACTACATGGTCACCACTACCACCACCGAAGATCGCTACGTTACCGGCCTGTTCAACGATCGCGAATCCGCCGAACTCGCCTATCAGTCCGCAGCCACCCGTGGTTACGGCAAGGACGACGTGAACCTGGTGCTGTCCGATGACGCCCGCAAGCGTCACTTCAGCGACGGCGTCGAAACCGAGCTGGGCAACAAAGCGGCTGAAGGCGCGGGCGTCGGTGGCGCAATTGGCGGCACGATCGGTGCCGTGGCTGCTGCGATTGCTGCCGTGGGTACCTCGCTGGTCATCCCCGGTCTGGGCATCGTGGTTGCCGGCCCGATCGCTGCTGCGCTGGCTGGTGCCGGTGCCGGTGCTGCCACCGGCGGCATCGTGGGTGCACTGATCGGCTGGAACATGCCGGAAGAGCGCGTCAAGGGCTACGAGGAAGGCATCAAGAACGGTGGCATTCTGATGGGCGTGCGTCCGCGCAATGCCGAAGATGCAGCCTTGCTTGAGCAAGACTGGAAGAAGAACCGCGGCGAGCACGTGTACTACTGATCGCGCACGGTCATGCCTGCCTCATGTAGGCAGACATGACAACGATGATTGGTGAGAAGCAAATCAGGCGACCCTCGGGTCGCCTGATTGCATTTCTACGGATGGTTTGTCGGTGCTGGCGGTGTGACTGGCGGATCCACGATCCCCAGTTCGCGCAGCAAGCCTTCCAACAAGCTTGGCGTCTCGCCGGTGGGATGGCCAAGGCGTTCGGCTTCGTATTGCTGATAGCGCACGTAGGTATCGACCGGCACTTCAACCTGCACGTCGGCGGATTGTCCCGGCCAACGCAGATTGAGCTGTGGCCCGTCTACCGGACTGACGACGCGGCGCACCACGGTACCGGTACCGAGGTGAATGACGTAGTCACCATGTTTGGACAGATGAAACTGCGGCAGGCTGGCAAGAAACTCCAGTGCGGGATCCCGTAGGCGCATAAGGTGTGATCTCCATGGGTTGCCGTCGGCGCTGAACGCCGTCGAATTCAGGGGCTGCGTTGTTTGCGAAGGGCCCAGGCGGCGAATATGCCGACCCCGACCGCCAGCGCGATGGTCATGCCCACCGACACTGCAGCATTGAAGTGGTGAAATTCATCGATCTTGCGGCGGTGCTCGTCCAGCGCGCGCTCGATTTTGCGTCGGGCCTCCCATGCCGGGCTGCCGATGTCGAGTTGGGCAAGATGAGTATGAGCAGGCATCGTCCTTCCTGATGTCGGGGTAGTGGTGGGCTGCGGGCATGATGCCCGGCTGGGAGATGGCGCCCTCAGGGCGGGGTAGCGACGGGCGTCGAGAGCAGCTTCCGGACGAGCGCCAGCAGGGCGGTCCGGTCGGCAGTGTCAGGGCCGTCGATCCAGGTGTGATCGTCGCGTTGCACGTCGACGTCACCCAGTCTCCAGCCTAAATGATACTCGGCCTGCGGGCCGATTTCCGCGCGTACGCGCGCGATCGATTCGTCGGTCTCGGCGCGGTCGATGTAGATGATGACCATGGCACGGGCCTCCATAAAGTGACGCCAGCCACGGCAGCAGCATTCGTGCCCAGGCGTGACGCGCAAACGCTGATCTGGCGTGGCTGCAAGCGCCGCGCGCGGCGCCAGGTTCAATGGAAATTGCGGCTCTTGGTGCCCAGTTCGCCCAGCATGGGCGACAGGTTGATCAGCCTGCCGGCGACCAGATGCCGCACCTTGTTTTCGTTCTGCCAAGTGCCGTAGACGCCCATCAACTGGGACCCGAGCAAAGCCTGACGCTGGCGCTCGGCAACACGCGGCCAGACGATGACGTTGACCACGCCGGTTTCGTCTTCCAGCGTGACGAATATCGTGCCTTTCGAGGTGCCCGGCCGCTGGCGCACAGTAACGATGCCGCAGGCCCGTGCAAGCCGGCCACTGGGGTAGTCGTGCAGTTGCGCCGCGCTGGCAAAGCGCATCGCCGATAGTTTGTTGCGCAGCAGGGCAAGCGGGTGGCGGCCCAGCGTGAGCGCAAGTGATCGGTAGTCGCTGACCAGGTTTTCGCCTTCGGTCGGCGCAGCCAGTGTGGGTTGTTCGGTTTCGTCGATGGCGGCGTGGCGCAGCAGGCCACGGTCGGGGGCGCTGGCGACGGCTTGCCACAGAGCTTGGCGGCGATGGCCGGCAAGTTGGTACAGGGCATTGGCATCGCCCAGCGCCTGCAGTTGTGTGCGGCTCAGATCGGCGCGCAAGGCCAGGTCAGCCATGTCGGTGAAGGGGCGTGTGGCGCGTGCTTCCTTGATGCGAAGCGCGGCGGCCTGGTCCATGCCTTTGATCAGGTTCATGCCCAACCGAACGGCGGGGCGGGGTGGGTCGCCTGGCTCCTGGCGCAACTGGTGGGGCAGCAGAAAAGTCTGTGCCGAAGACTGGTGTTGGGTGCCTGACTGTGGGGGCGTTTGCGCTTGCGTCTGTTCTTGGCGCTGCGTTTGCTGGTGAACCTGAACCAGTTCGGGATCAAGCAGATGCGCCTGCTCGGCAGACCAGCGGGCATCGTGGGTTTGATAGGCAGAGTGGGCGGTGTTGCACGTCGTCTCATCGGCGAGTGCATCCGTCTGGTCACCAAGACATGGCGTAGAGACCGGCACGAAGGAATGCGGCAGACAGGTTGCCGGGTCGTGGTCTGTGTGTATCGGGACAAGACGCTCGCCGGATGCCACCGCTTCCAGCGTGGCCTCCCAGTCGCTGCAGGTCACATCCACAGGACGCACGACCACGCCGTGGCGTTGCGCATCCTGAACCAGGGTGGAGGGGGAATAAAACCCCATGGGTTGGCTATTGAGCAACGCGGCCAGAAAGGCTTCGGGTTCATGGCATTTGAGCCAGGCGCTTTGATAGGCAATCAGCGCAAATCCTGCTGCGTGGCTTTCTGGGAAACCGTATTCACCGAAACCCTGGATCTGCGCAAAGATCTGTTCGGCGAAGTCCGGCTCATAACCGTTCTTGATCATGTTGGTCACGATCTTTTCGTAGTAGTGCTGCAGGCCACCCTTGCGTTTCCAGGCCGCCATCGAGCGGCGCAATTGGTCTGCTTCGCCAGGTGTGAAGTCGGCGGCGATCATGGCGATCTGCATCACCTGTTCTTGAAAGATCGGGACGCCTTTTGTGCGCTCCAGTGCAGGCTGCAGCTTGCCCGGATAAGTGACTTCTTCCAGCCCCTGCCGACGCTTCAAATAAGGATGCACCATGCCGCCCTGGATGGGCCCGGGTCGAACGATCGCCACCTGGATCACCAGGTCGTAATACTCGCGTGGACGCAGCCGCGGCAGCATGCTCATCTGGGCGCGTGACTCGATCTGGAACACGCCAATGGTGTCGGCTGCGCAGATCATGTCGAAGGTGGAGACGTCGTCGCCCCGAATGTCTTGTGCAATAAATGGTCTTTGCCGCCGCAAGGCAACCAGCTCGAGCGAGCGCCGCACCACCGACAACATGCCCAGCGCCAGCACGTCGACTTTCATCAGGCCCAAGGATTCGATGTCGTCCTTGTCCCACTGCACCACGCTGCGATCGGCCATGGCTGCGTTTTCAATGGGCACCAGGCGGCTGAGCTTGCCGCGCGAGATCACGAAGCCGCCCGGATGCTGCGACAGATGGCGAGGAAAGCTCGACAGTTTCTCGGCCAGCTGGACCCAATGTTTTGCCACATCGGAATCGGGGTCCAGCCCGCAGGATGCCAGCCGTTGTCCGAAGGCTGAGCGTCCATCCCAGTAGTGGTGGGACTTGGCAACCGCGTCGATGATGCCGGCATCGATGCCCAGCGCACGCCCGGTATCGCGCAACACGCTGCGCGGCCGATAGCTGATCACCACCGCCGTCAGGGCAGCGCGCAGGCGACCGTATTTTTCATAGATGTACTGGATGACTTCTTCGCGTCGCTGGTGCTCGAAGTCGACATCGATGTCGGGGGCCTCGTCACGTTCGCGGCTGATGAAACGCTCGAACAGGTTGTTGCCGCGTTCGGGATCGACCGCTGTGATGTGCAGGCAATAACACACGGCGCTGTTGGCGGCCGAGCCGCGGCCCTGGCACAGGATGCCGCGGCTGCGCGCGAACTTCACGATGTCGTAGACGGTCAGGAAGTAGGCTTCGTATTGCTTCTCGGCAATCAGCGCGAGTTCTTTTTCGATCTGCGCCTTCACGGAATCCGGCAGACCGTTCGGAAATCTCAGCTTGGCCCCTGCATAGGTTTCGCTGCGCAGGAAGGTGGCTGGCGTTTCTCCTTCGGGCACCACTTCATCGGGGTATTCGTACTTCAGTTCGTCCAGTCTGAACAGGCAGTTTTCTGCCACGCGTATCGTCTCGGCCAATGCTTCCCGGGGGTAAAGCCGGGCAAGCTCCACCCGTTGCCGCAGGTGCGCCTGGGCATTGGATTCAAGCGCGTAACCGCATTGCGCCACCGGCTGGCTGAGTCGAATCGCGGTCATGGTGTCGTGCAGTTTCTTGCGCGTCCGCGTGTGCATCAGCACCTGGCCGGTAGCCAGCACCGGCACGCCATGTCTGCTTGCCACGGTCTGCACGACAGTCTGGTGGCGCTCGTCATTGGCCAGACGGTGCAGCGTCAGTCCCATCCGCAATCGATCACCGAATACCTGGCAGGCCCAGGCGGTTTGCGCATCCAGCACGGCGTCGCTTACGCCATGCTCGGCGGCCAGGATGATGAAGCAGTCAGGCAGGCCACGCAGATGGCCATTGGGCTTGGCAGGGCAGGAAAAGTCCTCGCGGGTGATCAGGTAGCTGCCTTTTTCCGCCCGCGTGCGGCCAAGCGTGATCAGCTCGCTGAGATTGCCATAGCCTTCCCGGTTTTTTGCCAAGGCGACCAGCGTAGGGGCATCGTCGCCAGCCAGCTGAAATGAGGCGCCGATGACCAGCGTCATTTTCAGTTTCCTGGCTTCGAAGTGGGCGCGTGGGGCACCGGCCAGCGAACATTCGTCCGTGATGGCGATCGCTGCGTAATTGAGTTCGTGTGCCTGTTCCACCAGTTCTTCCGGCCAGGAAGCCCCGCGCAGGAAGCTTGAGTTGCTCAGGCAGTGCAGCTCGGCATAGGCCGGCAGTTCGTCTGGCTCGTCCGGGGGCAGGCTGGTGACCGGCGGTTCGGTCGGGCCGGGCAAGCCCGGGGACAGGTCGGTTGCATGCCCGGCTGTCTGGCCGGGTGAGGCTGGCCCGACTTGTAAGTCGGTCTTGGTGCCGCCAGAGACATCCACGCTGGCGAGCCCATGCATCTCGCTGCTCACCCGAAGATCCCGTGCAGAAACCACTTGATGTCTGCGCCCGGACTACGGTCCTGGTATAGCCAGTAGCGCGTGGCGTGCTCGTCTTCATAGACAAAATAGTCTCGCACCGCGAGCCCGTCCCACCAGCCGGTTTCGATGCGTTCGGGACCGGCCACCTTGCGCAGGGGCGTGCGGTACAGCGGTCGGTTGTCGCGCACCACCAGGGGAATCGGGATGTCCAGCAACCAGAACGGGCGGTCGGCAACCGGTGCCTCGGGCAGGCTGGGGGGACGATCGCCAATCGGCGCCCAATGGTTGGCCACTTCCGGGCGGTAATCGGCACGCGGTGCTACTTGCAAAACCTGGTCGGATCCCAGTCTGGCCGTCAGCAATTCGACCAGGCGACGGCGGTCGGCCGGGGTGCCGCCGGGTTCTGGAAACAAGGACTCGCTGGGAGGCGCGAAGGCCACCGAGTCTGGTGCGTCCAGGCCGATCTGGATGATGGGTGCGCCAAGTTCCAGGCGGCCCAGTCGTTCGCGCAGCAAACGCACCAGGTGTTCAGGCTGCCAGGCCGGTTCGGCCAGAGCGATGTCGACCAGCGTGGGCGCGATGGCATGGCGGCCGCGCTCGTGTTCCAGCACCAGGGTGATCTGTGACACCGCGCGTTGCTGGGCGGCCAGCCAGCCGCACAGTTGTTCGACCAGGTGACGGGCCACGAACAAGGCGGCCTCGGCGTGATCGATGCGGGCAATCAATTCCACGCGTCGGGAAAACGAGGCCGGCGCGACCACCCACTCGAACAATTCGGGCGCCTCGCCGTGGGCGGCGTCCAGGGCTTTTATCAGGGGTTTGCCGCAGCGGCGCTGCAGACCGGCGCGGGGCAGGGCGCGGATGGCGCCCAGGGTGCGACAGCCCAGGCCGTCGAACCAGTCGCGGTGCGGGCGCGCGGCGGGCAGCCAGGTGCAGGGCATGTTCGCCAGGTGACGCACCAGGGGTTCTCTACGCATCACCCGCCGGCCGCGTCGCGCCATCAACCAGGCGCCAGTGGCGGTGGGGGCCATGCCCAGCTGTGCGTTCAGGCCCAGTGCCGCCACGGTGTTACGAATGCGTCGGCACAAGGCGCGTGGCCCGCCGAACAGGCGCAAGCTGGCGGCGACGCTCAGCAGCAGGCTGTCTTCGTCGGCGTGAGTCAGTTCGGGGGTGTACTGCAGCAGGGCCAGGGCGGCGCCGTCGCGGGTGTCGGTTTCCCGCAGCGGCTGGCGTTCCAGCATCAGCACGCCAGGCGCCAGCGCCGACATGCTGTTGCGACGCATGCCACCCTGCAGCCCCAGGTCGATCGCCTGGGGACTGAGTGCGATGGCGCACTCGTGCTCGAGCACCACGACGGCCTCAGTGGGCCAGGACGTGTGCAGCACGTCGAGGCTCAGCCGCGACAGGTGTACGCAAATCCACAGGTGCATCGGAGACGTCCGGGTAGAGCGGGGGCAGGGCGCTGATGTCGAGCGCAATGTGCAGGGGCTGCTCGCGCGCGGGGCCGCGGCGTTTGACGATGCCGACCTCGACACCGCCGACCGCGGATTTCAGCGTAAGGCGCAAGGGGGCAGGCGAGGATTGGCTGGCGGCAGACAGCGGGCGCAACATGAAAAACAGCGTGTCGCTGCCCTGGGCGGCCACATGCAGGCGCCGCAAGGATTCCGGGCGAATATTGCGGGCCCAGAACAGCAGGGCGGCACAACACCCCGAGCGCAAGACCTGATCGGCGGCCCACAAGGCATCGTTGGCCTGGGTGGGGCGCAGCCACAGCAAGCGTTCAGGGGCAGGCTGCCAGGCGCGCCAGGCGGCAATATGTGGAATATGCGGAGGCTGCAGCAGCACGATGGGCTGCTGCACAGGGAGCTTGGCCAGCGCCGCCTGCAGCAGGCGCAATTCCCCTGCGCCCGGTCCTGCCGTCAGCAATTCCGTCAGGCTGCCTTGGGGCCAGCCGCCGCCAGGCAATTCGGCAGACAGCGTGGGATGCCCGGTATCCACGCAATGCCCGGCATGCCGGACAAGCTGGGAACCGCGCCAGAGCGCAGGATGCAGGGAATCTGGCCGAAGCAGATTCGGGTTCGGGCTGGACGCAGCGGATGGTCCTGGCACGCTGGCAGTTGTCGCCTGCATGGCGGATGAGGCGCCAAGGCGAGTCGCAGCCTGGGTAGGCGGGCCGATGGCCGGGTCAGTGGCTGAAGCAGGAGTGGGCATGGCATCGGCCGGGTTGATACTGTATGGATGTACAGTAACCCAATTCCGTGCCCACGTGCAGTGCTGATGATGACGAACGGTCGAGCTGGAAACGGGCGCTGCCCGTGCCTGTCCCGAGGGTTACGACTTGCTGTCGATTTCCTGCAAGGCCCGGCTGAGTGCCGACATGTCCAGGCTTTCCTTGCGAGGCGGGATCGATTTGACCTCGATGCCGAACAGCTGGGTCACCGGCAGCAGGAAGCTGTCGCGCGATTGGCCAGCTGCTTCGGCAGCGGTGATCCAACCCGGCGCACGGCCTTGGCCTGTCCAGGTCAGACCGGTTTCGGGGTCCCGGTATTTGACGCTCGCCGTCTTGCGCGGGCGAGCAACCGGAGGCGGTTTGGTGCGCCACTGGCCTTGTGGGGCCACTTCACGTTCCAGGTCTTCGATCGTGATGCCGTACTCGTCCATCTGCTGGACGATCTTTTCGATGACGGTATCGCGCTGAGCACCTTGCAATGATCGGGCTTTTTTCTCGAGCACGGATATCTTTTCCAGCAATGCCGTGAAACGACGGCGCGAAGGGGATGTGTTCACTTTTTGCGCGCAGAAAGAGGGATAACGGGATCGCCGAAGTATCACCCAATTAGCGATGATCTCGGTAATGCATACGATATTGTTATTATTCTACGACCGCAGCCCGAACAATTGGTTCTGCCACGACCACATAATCTGCACCCAGACGGATGCCATTGTGTTGAGCGACCAGCGCCAAAGCCTGATTGCGCAAGGTTTCCACGTGTGCAGAAAGCGCTTCTGCGAGGGCACGATCCTGTAATCGTTTGATTCTATGGACACACATGTCCAGCTGTCCGTTAACAAAGCGCTCGCGGTAACGGATTGGGAAGTGTTGCACTGCGTCAACGCGAAATCCGGCTTGTTCCAGATGACGCACCACCCAATCGGATGGGTATTCGCGATAAGGCCGTTCACCGGCCAGCAGCAGGCAGGCATCGCGCAGTCGGCCGATCTCGACCAGCAGCTTGCCGCCTTCGTCCGCCGGGGTGTGGGTGACGTAGGGCTCGAGACCAATAAGATAAAGACGTTTTCCCACCAGGGGAAGCAGGCGGCTGAACAGACGGTCCTGGGTGTAAGGCGCAAAGCCTTCGATCGCCCCGAGCAGGTAATCGGCCAGCACGATGTCGAAGCGTTCGCCTGCCAACAGGCCCGGATCGCTCCAGTTGCCCAGGATCAATCTGTCCTGCGGACGCATCTGCGCATCGAAGTCCCGATGCAGTTGCTGCGCCATCGACGCGGCCCCGGTGACGGCGGCCCAGCGTTCGGTGTCCAGGCCGGTCAGCCAGCGCAGCGAATGATGGCCGGTGCCGGCATCCAGCACGGTGCCCCAGACTGACGCGTCCTGGGTGGTGTCGTGCTGGGGCGTCTCGCGCCGGGCATGCTCAGCCTGGTGGCGACGGATGAAATCGAATAAGGGATCGCTCATAGGGCTGCGAGGATAGCAGCGTCGCCGTGCGCCGTTTCGGCGCGCAGGACGCTGCTGTCCATGCTGGTGAGTGCTGTCGATCAGGGGCTCACAATCTCAGGAGCTCACCATCAGAACTCACCATCAGAGCTCAAAATCAGAACTCAAAATCAGAACTCACCATCAGAAGCTCAGTCGGGCGCCCAGGGTGAGGTTGCGGCCTGCCAGCGGCGCGGCGTCCTTGATGAACGACGTATGGTTGTAGGCCAGCTTGTCGGTCAGGTTGTTGCCTTTCAGATAGATCAGATAATCGTTGGTGCCGATCCGGCCCTGGTAGCTCACGCCCAGATTGAGCACGGCGTATCCGGGGGTAGCTGTCTCCAGTTCGGCCAGTTTGTCCTGCCGGCCATTCCACACCACTTCGGCATCGCCCCGCCATGCATTCCAGGTGGCATCCAGGCGCATGCCCAGGCGATAGGCCGGAATGCGCGGCAGGTTGCCGCCGCCGTTGTCGAACTTGGCGCGGACGTAATCGCCAAAGACGGTGCCGCCCAGATTGCCGGTGAGCTGCTGGCGCACGCTGCCCTCGATGCCGGTCAGCACGGCATTGCGCTGGTCGTATTGCAGCAGTTGCAGCGAGTCGTGCACGGCCAGCGTTCGGCCATAGATGAAATCGTTGATGCGGTTGTGATACGCCCCCACCGAGAAGGTGGTGTCGCCCGCGTACTTGCGCAGGCTCACGTCCAGGTTGTTGGCGGTTTCGCGCTTCAGGTCCGGGTTGCCGATCTCGTAGCTGTGGCTGGCCAGGTGCGGGCCGTTGGCATACAGCTCTTCGGCGGTGGGCAGACGCTGGGTGCGGGACAGCGACGCGCCCAGCGAATACTGCGGGGCGAAGCGCCAGACCACACCGGCCGAGGCCGAGGTGCCCGTGTGCTTGCGATCAGGCTGGTCGGACTCGACGTCGATGTCCTGCCATTCATGCCGCAGGCCAAGCTCGTAGCGGAAGTCGCCGGTGCGGAATTCTTCCAGCATGAACACCCCGTGATTGCGGGTGGTGGTGGGGTCGACGTATTTTTCTTCGCCGCTGGTGCTGAAGTCGCGGTGCAGGGTTTGTGCGCCGATCAGCCCACGCCAGCCGGCGATGGGCAGGTGTTCCAGTTCGACTCGGCCGTCGTAGGCCTTGTTGCGGAAGGTGGTCGACACGGCGCCGTCTTCCACTTCATTGTGCCGATAGTCGGTCAGGCCGCCGCGCACACGCAGCAACGAGAATCCGGCAAACGGGTCGCGGTATTCGCCGCGCAGATCCCAGCGCTGGCTTTTCAGATCGACATAGGGGACACCTTCGGCGTGCGCGTCTTCCGCGCCATGGTCATGGGCCTCGCCTTCGTCGTGATCGCCCCCGCAATCGAAGTGCGGGTTCTCGCCCAGATGCGGTACGCAACCCTCGGCGCCATGGTCGTGGCCGGGCAGGCCATAGCGGCTGCGGATGCTGGTGACGGCCACGCCCAGGTAGCCGCGGTCACCGACCCAGGACAGGCCAAGCGTGCCGGTTTCGCTGCGCAGGTCGCTGCCCGGCACGCGCTTGCCGCCCGACCAGCCACGGCCGACTTCGTATTCGTTGGCATCGCGCTTGACGCCTTCGGCGCGGATGGCGAAGTTGCCCGATCCTGCCGTCACACCAAAGGCGCCGGTGTTTTCGTGGGTGCCGGTGCTGCCGCGAATGTCCATGCTGCCTTCGATGCCGCGTTCAGGCACGGCCGTCGGGATCTTGCGGTCGATGACGTTGACCACGCCACCCACGGCGCCGCCGCCATAGCGCAGCGCCGACGGACCGCGCAGCACTTCGATGCGCTCGGCCAGGGCCGGTTCGACGGTGATCACGTGGTCCGGGCTTACGGTGGAGGCATCCAGGATTTCCGAGCCATCGGACACCACCTTGACGCGCGCGCCGTCCAGACCGCGGATCACCGGGCGCGTGGCGCCACGCCCGAAGCTGCTGGAATGGATGCCGGGTTCGCCATCCAGCGTATCGCCCAGCGTGGCGTCACGGCGAATGACTAGGTCTTCTTCTTCAAGAATGGTGGCGGGCGTGCTCAGGTCGTCGCGGCCCTGCGCAAGCGGGCTGGCGCTGACCGACACCGGGGCAAGCATGCGCGGTGCATTGTCGTCATCGGCGGCGTGTGCGGGCAGGGCGGACAGCGCGTAAGCGGGCAAGGCCAGCAGGACGGCCAGCGTGAGTGGGTGGGGGCGAAGCAACATGGGAATTCCGAAAAGTGCGTTTCTATTGCAACAGTGTTGCTTATGCATCTGAGTTGCACAAGTGTTGCGTCGAATATTTTTTATTCCTCATCACACGCTTGCCGTCGCCACCCAGGCATGGGCTTTCGTACACTTGCGTCGCAGTTTTGCCGATCGGCCCCGCTGCGCTTCCAAGCCCCTGCGCTTCCAACCCATACAAAACATAAAAGGAGAACGGCGGTGGCCAATTCCTATTTCCCGACCTGGCGTCGTGCGCGTGCCCAGGCCCCCGGCCAAGTCATTGCTCCAGACGAAGTCCTGCCCGCCTCGCAGACGGTGGCGCTTGGCCTGCAGCACGTGGTCGCCATGTTCGGCTCCACCGTGCTCGCGCCTTTGCTGATGGGCTTCGATCCCAATGTGGCGATCCTGATGTCGGGTATCGGCACCTTGCTGTTTTTCGTGCTGGTCGGGGGCCGGGTGCCCAGCTATCTGGGGTCGAGCTTTGCGTTCATCGGCCTGGTGATCGCGGTGACCGGTTATGCCGGGCAGGGGCTCAACGGCAATATCGGCGTGGCGCTGGGCGGCATCATTGCCTGCGGCGTGGTCTATACCCTGGTCGGTTTCGTGGTGATGGTGAGCGGCACCGGCTGGATCGAAAAACTGATGCCGCCGGTGGTCACCGGGGCCGTGGTCGCGGTGATCGGCCTGAACCTGGCACCGATTGCGGTGCGCAGTGTCAGCGCCACCCACTTCGATGCCTGGATGGCAGTGCTGACCATTCTGTGCGTGGGCGGTGTGGCGGTGCTTGCGCGCGGCATGGCGCAACGTCTGCTGATTCTGCTGGGCCTGCTGCTGGCGTATGCGCTGTACGCGGCGCTGACCAATGGCGCCGGGCTGGGCAAGCCGATCGATTTCTCGGGCGTTGCCGCTGCAGCCTGGTTCGGCCTGCCGGCCTTCGCAGCGCCGGTCTTCCAGCCGACGGCGATGGCCTTGATTGCGCCGGTCGCGATCATCCTGGTGGCGGAAAACCTGGGCCACATCAAGGCAGTCAGCGCAATGACCGGCCAGAACCTCGACCCCTACCTGGGCCGCGCCTTTATTGGCGATGGCCTGGCCACCATCGTGTCGGGCTCGGTAGGCGGTACCGGCGTGACGACCTACGCCGAGAACATCGGCGTGATGGCCGTGACCCGGGTCTACTCGACGCTGGTGTTCGTGGTGGCCGCGCTGTTTGCGATCGTGCTGGGCTTCTCGCCCAAGTTCGGCGCCGTGATCCTGACGATTCCCAGTGCAGTGCTCGGCGGCGTGTCGATCGTGGTGTTCGGCCTGATCGCAGTGGCAGGCGCCCGCATCTGGGTGCAGAACCAGGTGGACTTCTCGAACAACCGCAACCTGATCGTAGCGGCAGTCACGCTGGTGCTGGGGGCAGGGGACTTCACGCTGCACATCGGCGGATTTGCGCTGGGTGGCATCGGTACCGCTACCTTCGGCGCGATCCTGCTGCACTTGATCCTGCGGCCGCGCAACTGAGGGCTGGCGCTTGAGGACTGGCTCTTGAGGGCTGGCGCTTGGCAGCGGATTCAGGCCTTGGCGGGCAGGGATCGGGTTCACCCTGGGTTACCAATTGCGAATAAATCGCATTTCCCATAGAATAAAGGGCTGAATTCACCACCAAGCCACCACTGCCTGAATGAGCGCGATCGCAGCATCCTGGAAATCTTCCGCGCCCCCGTCGTGGCTTCGCATGGGGGCGGGTTTCACTGTCATCGCCCTGCATGCGGCCGTGGTGGCGGCCATCTTTGTCATGGGCAAGACCGCGGTCACCGAGGTGGCTTCGGCGCCGGTCGTTCAAGTGCGTTTTGTGCAGATCGCACCCGAGCCGCAGCAAGCGCCCCCCGCGCCCACGCCGCCCGCTCCGCCGCCGCCCGTGCCTGCGCCGCCGGCACCTGCTCCCCCGCCGCCGGTTCCGCCCCCGCCCGCACCGCCGCCGCCCAAGCCGATTCCCGAGCCGCCGAAGCCGGCACCCAAACCGGTTCCCAAGCCTGTGCCGAAGCCGGTACCAAAGCCCACGCCCAAGCCGGTCGCGCGTCCGATTCCCACGCCTGATCCCGCGCCGCAGCCCGATCCCACGCCATCACCGGCACCGGTGGAAACTGCGCCCGCGCCAGCACCGCCGCCGCCGCCGGCTGCGCCGCAGCCAAGCGGTGCACCGGCCGGTGCGGCCGCGCCTGCGGGTCCGAGCGCGCCCCAGGGGCCGCCGCAGCCCAAGCTGATCGGCCAGATCGACTATCTGGGCGCGCCGCCCACGCCGGTGTTCCCGTCCATCTCGCGCCGCATGCGTGAAGAAGGCTTGGTCGTCGTGCGTGTGCAGATCAACACCAAGGGCTACGTGGACAAGGCGACGGTTCAGAAGTCGTCCGGCTTCGAGCGCCTCGATGAATCGGCGCTGCAAGCGGTTCGCCGCGCGGCGTTCAAACCCTATACCGAGAACGGGGTTGCCTATCCGGCCCTGGCCGATATCCCGTTCAATTTCAAACTCAAGGACTTTTGATCATGGCAGCAGAAACTCAATCCCTGGGCTTTGCGCACTTCATTGCGCAAACCGACACCTTGGGCAAGGCCCTGTTCGTCATCCTGGTGCTGATGTCGCTGGCCACCTGGTACCTGATCATCGTCAAGACGATCTCGAACGCGCGCATCCGCCGTCGCAGCCACGAGTTCGTCGAGCACTTCTGGAATTCGACCTCGCTCGAAGCCGTGTCGCATGAGATCTCCACCCACGGTGTGGCCGACCCGTTCTCGCACCTGACCAGCCACGCGTTGTATGCCCGTGACCACCACACGAAGTTCGGCGCGTCCAAGCTGGTCGAGTCGGGTTCTCAAGGCGAGTTCGTGACCCGCACCATGCGCAAGGTCATCGACGAAGAAACCGCGAAGCTCGAAGGCGGCTTGACGGTCCTGGCATCGGTCGGCTCGACCGCCCCGTTCGTCGGCCTGTTCGGTACTGTCTGGGGCGTGTATCACGCACTGGTCGCCATCGGTTCGGGCGGCGCTGCCACCATCGACCGCATTGCCGGCCCGGTGGGCGAGGCGCTGATCATGACCGGCCTGGGCCTGGCAGTCGCCATTCCTGCTGTGCTGGGCTACAACTTCTTCGTTCGCAGCAACCGTGTGCTGCTGGCGCGCCTGGATGCCTTCGCCCACGACCTGTTCGCATTCCTGACGACCGGCCAGCAGATCGTCACCGAGAGCAACGTCCGCACGATCAAGCCGGGCGATGCCCGCGTGATCACGAAGGGCTAAGGAGAACCGTATGGCTTTTGGTGGTTTTAGTGGCGGCGCCGGCAGCGGCCAACCCCAGTCCGAAATCAACATGGTGCCGCTCATCGACGTGATGCTGGTGCTGCTGGTGATCTTTATCCTGACCGCACCGCTGATGTCGCACTCGGTGCGCATCGACGTGCCGCAGGCAAGCTCCGCGCCCATCGATGCCGAACCGTCGAAGGTGGACTTTGCGATCGACGCCGATGGCAAGATGTTCTGGGACGGCGAGCCGATTGCGGCCGACGTGATCTCGGACCGCTTCGTGGCTGCCGCCAAGCAGCAGCCGCAGCCCGAACTGAACCTGCGCGCCGACAAGGCAACGCGTTACGAAGTGCTGGCCAAAGTGATGGCGGACGCCTCGCGTGCGGGTTTGTCGAAGATCGGTTTCGTCAGCACGCCGGAATCTACGCCTGCGCCGAAGTGATTGGCGGCGGTAATCGTCTGAAATCGGAGCCGGGAAGTCAGGCTCTGGTAAGGCGATAGGCAGATCTGGCGGCGCTCTAGCGCCGTCAGTCACATCCAGCACCATGAAATTCAAATAATGCGCATAGGGGTCGACATGTCGAGTGGCGTACCGGCCCCTATGGGTTTACGCTCTCGGTTTACTCACTTCGGGCCGCACCGCCGGTTTTCCGCTCACTATGCGTGTATTGGTAATTGAAGACGATCCGACCCTGGGCGGTGCACTCAGCGAGTTCCTGGGCGACCAGGGTTATGCGGTCGACCTGCTGACCGAAGGCGACCGCGCTGCAGGCGCCATTGCCGCCCAGCCCTACGACCTGATCCTGCTCGATCTGAACCTGCCTGGCGAAGACGGTCTGACCGTGCTGCGCCGCTTGCGCGCCAACGAAAACACCGTGCCGGTGCTGATCCTGACCGCCCGCGATGCCTTGCAGGATCGCGTCGACGGCCTGGATGCCGGTGCCGACGATTACGTCACCAAACCCTTCGAGCTGCCGGAACTGGCCGCCCGCGTGCGTGCCCTGATCCGTCGCCGTGCGGGCCATGTCAGCCCGACGCTGGAAGCCGGTCCGCTGGTGTTCGATACGGTCGGACGCGAAGTGCGCCTGAACAACGAACGCATCGCCTTGTCGGTGCGCGAGCTGTCGGTGCTGGAAATGTTGATGAATCGCGCCGGTCGTGTCGTGACCAAGCGCCAGATCGTCAATTCCCTGTCCGCCTGGGACGCCGACTTCAGCGAAAACGCGGTCGAGGTCTATGTGTACCGCCTGCGCAAACGCCTGGAAGGCTCCGGTGTGCTGATCCAGACCGTGCGCGGCTTCGGCTACTTGCTGGAAACGGGTACCCCGGCCGTCAATGCCTAAGTTCGGCACGCCTTCGGGCGCCCCGCTGGCCAGTCCGCCGGGCGGATCATCCGCAACGTCCGGCACGTCCACGGCCCCGGTGCCAGCCGGCACACGGGGCCGTTCGCTGGCCTGGCATCTGTTGATCCGGCTGCTGCCAGCGGTGCTCGCCCTGGCGGCCCTGGACACGATTGCCACCTATGCGATCAGCCGGCGTCTTGGCAACGAGGTCTACGACCGGTCCTTGATCGACAGCGCGCGCACGCTGGCTCGCCAGGTGCGTCAGACGGCCGATGGCCCGCGCCTGTTGAACCGCTTCGGCATTGTCCATGAACCGTCGGCCGACGAGGTGCGCGACGACACGCCGGCGGCCTTCAGCGAAGCAAGCGGCATCTTTGATGGCGACCCGGCTGACCGGGTGTTTTTCCGCGTCAGCGCGCGCGACGCACTCCTGGCGGGCCGCAATGACCTGGCGCGCGAACCGGCCAAGCCCGAAGACGCCGATCTGGTTCCTCGCGACCGATCCCCCGGCCGATCTTCGCCGGTCGATGTCGCTGCTCCCCGGGTCTACAACACGCAAGTCGATGGTGTCGAGGTTCGCGCTGCGTCCATCCAGTTCCAGCTGGGCGACACGCCCGTGGATGTGGTGGTTGCCGAAACGCTCAACAAGCGCACGCGGGTGATCGAAGAGATCCTGTCGGTGCTGGTGGGTGGGCTGACCTTGATGGTGGTCATGCTGGCCTTCGTGATCGTGACGGGTGTGCGCAGCGGCCTGCGTTCCATCAGCAGGGTGTCCGAGGAAATCGAGGCACGCGGTATCGATGACTTGCAGCCCATCGGTACGGCGGGCGTGCCCAGCGAAATCACGCCATTGGTGGCGCAGACCAATTCGCTGTTGGGCCGGCTTGGCCAGGCGATTGCCGCGCAGCGACGCTTCATCGGCCATGCAGCGCATCAACTGCGCACGCCATTGACCGGCCTGAAGCTGGAGTCCGAACTGATGTTGTCGCGGCCCTTGCCGGACGACGTGCGTCAGCGGGCGGAACGCATAAAGTCGGTGGCCGACCGCATGATTCGTGTGGGCGAACAGTTGCTGGTGCTGGCACGTGCCGACCTGACCACGCGTCCGCAAGACAGCTTCAAGACCGTCGACCTGGCAGAAGTCGTGCAGGAAGGTGGGGCAGCCTGGGTGCCCCGTGCGCGTGCGGCACAGATCGACATCGACCTGGACGCGCCGTCCGAGCCGGTGTGGATTGCAGGCGACCCTGTCTTGCTGAATGAATTGCTGAGCAACCTGATCGACAACGCGATGCGTCATGGCTCGCGCCCCGGCTGCATCACCTTGAAGGTGTGTGCATCGCCGCCGCAGCTGATCGTGCAGGACGATGGCCCGGGCATTGGCGAGGCGGATATCGACAAGGTGTTCGAGCCCTTCCACCGGGCGCCAGACGTGCGTGCATCAGGCTCCGGCCTGGGCTTGGCGATCGTGCATGAGATCGCCCAGGCGCATGGCGGGACGGTGAAGGTGAAAAGTCGGCCTGCATTTGCCGGCACGCAATTCACGGTCAATTTCCCTGCCGGGCAAGGGCCGGATTTGCGTCGCTAGCAAGCTGGGTAATCGAGGCGGACGTGCTGCGCAGGCAGGGCGGTCCGCGTCGATGACCGCCCCATCACCGCAGGTACGGCACGCCCATGCTGGTGATTCGCGAGATCGGGCCCGCCATGGCGCCCAGCGTGACCCACAGCGCCAGCATGCCCGCAATCAAGGTGATCGCGAAGCCGACGTTGAAAATGCTCAGCTGCGGCGCGCTGCGCGAGATGAAACCCAGTGCAATGTTCAGTGCCAGCACCGAGCCCATCACCGGCAATGCGATCTGCACCCCCGACGAGAACACCAGGCTGCCGAGCCCGGCCATGCGCATCCAGTCGATGGCCGCAAGCGGAGACGGACCCACCGGAATGGTGTTGAAACTTTCGACCAGGGTCACGATCAGGGTCAGGTGACCGTCGATCGACATGAACACCAGGGTTGCGGTCAACATCAGGAAGGTGGCCAGGATAGGCGAGGGCGCGTTGCGCTGCGGGTCGAGGAAGGACGCGAAGCCCAGACCCATCTGCAAGCCGATCAGGTCGCCGGCCAGCTCGAAGGCCGCGAACACCACGCGCAGGCCGAAGCCGAGTGCCGCGCCCACCACGAACTGCTGAATGACCATCAGGATGCCGGTGCCGGAGAACGGATCGATGATCGAACTGGCAGGCACCGCTGGCCCGATGATCACCGCCAGCATGAAGGCCAGACTGACCTTCACCCGCTGCGGAATCGCACGATGGCCGAAGACCGGCGCCGTCTGGATCATCGCCATGCATCGCATGAACGGCCACATGTAGGTGGCGAACAGCAATTGCAATTGGGCGTCGCTGAAACTGAGCACTAAGGCCGCCCGGTCAGCCCAGCACGTACGGAATATTGCCGAACAGACGCTGGATGTACTCCACCACCATCTGGATCATCCAGGGGCCGGCCAGCAGCGCCGCGAGGAAGACGCCAACCAGCTTGGGAACGAATGACAGCGTCATTTCGTTGATCTGCGTGGCCGCCTGCAAGATGCTGATGACCAGGCCGACCACCAGGGCGGTCAGCAGCAGCGGGGCAGCCAGGTAAAACGCGAGTTGCATCGCGCCCTGGGCCAGCGTGAGAACGCCACCGGCGTCATTCATGGCGAGCGCTCATCAGGCAAGTTCGAATATCGGGCAAATTCAAATTCATCATGCGATCACGTGGCGAAGCTGGCGACCATGCTGCCGATCAGCAGATTCCAGCCGTCTGCCATCACGAAGAGCATCAGCTTGAAGGGCAGCGAGATCAGCACGGGCGACAGCATCATCATGCCCATGGACATCAGCACGCTGGACACCACCAGGTCGATCACCAGGAAGGGCAGGAAGATCATGAAGCCGATCTGGAAGGCCGTCTTCAGCTCGCTGATCACAAACGCCGGCACCACCACGCGCAGCGGCAACTGATCGGCGGTTTCCACCGGCGGCACGTTGGCCAGGCGCGAGAACAGCGCCAGGTCGGATTCACGGGTCTGGCGCAGCATGAAGGTGCGCAGCGGGCCCTCGGCACGGCCGATGGCGTCCTGGAAGGTGATCTCGTTGCGCTCGAAGGGCTGGTAGGCCTCGACGTAGACGCGGTCCAGCGTCGGCGACATGATGAAGAAGGTCATGAACAGCGTCAGGCCGATCAGCACCTGGTTCGGCGGCGAGCCTTGCAGGCCGATCGCGCTGCGCAGCAAGGACAGCACGATGATGATCCGGGTGAAGCCGGTCATCATCAGCAGCACGGCAGGCAGGAAGGTCAGCGACGACAGGACCAGCAAGGTCTGCAGCGACAGGGACCAGGTGGTGGCGCCCGCCGCACCGGGCGTGGCGGTGAGTGCCGGGATGCCTGCGCCGGCTTGCTGCGCCATGGCACCCATGATGGGCAGGGTCAGCAACAGCGCGCCGAATGCCGCCTGGGCGAGCCTGCGCATGCGCATCGCACGAAGGTGCGCGTGGGGAGAAACAGCCGTCATCATGATTACTTGCGCAGGCGGGCCAGCAGGGTGCGGAAGTCCGCAACATCGACAGGGTCGGGTGCGGGAGGAACGTCGTCAGGACGCGGCATGACCGCAAGCGGGCGGACATTGCCTTGCGCCACCCCGGTGACGATCCATTGATCGCCAACTTCGAGCAGGACCACGCGTTCGCGCGGTCCCACCATGATCTGGCTGCGAACCCGAAGCAGGGCGCCGCCAGGTCCGCCGGGCCGCTGGACCCGGCGCATCAGCCACGCACAGCCCATGATCAGCGCCAGTACAGCGACCAGCGCGAAAACGGTCTGGATAATCGACGGACCCGCACCCATCAGCGGTTCAGCTTCCGCAGGCGTTCCGACGGGGTGATGATGTCGGTCAGACGAATACCGAACTTGTCGTTCACGACCACCACTTCGCCCTGGGCGATCAGGCAGCCGTTGACCAGCACGTCCATGGGTTCGCCGGCCAGGCCGTCGAGTTCCACGACCGAGCCTTGGGCCAGTTGCAGGATCTGCTTGATCGGGATGCGGGTGCGGCCCAGTTCCACGGTCAGCGTGACCGGGATGTCCATGATGATGTCGATATCATTGCTCATGGACGGCGCGGGGCCACTGCTGCCGAACTTCTCGAACACTTCATCGGTGGCGCGTACCGCACCTGCCGCCTGCGTCTGTTCCGCCATCGCGGCGGCCCAGTCTTCCGTATCGTTAGACGCCATCTTCATCTCCGAGGCTATTTTCTGATTGGGGGGTCGCCAGCACCTTTTCGATGCGAACTGCGTGCTGGCCGTTCAAGATCCCCACCTTGCATTCGAATACGGGTACGCCGTCGACTTCCGCCACGACGAGCCCGGGAATGTCGATCGGTATCACGTCGCCCTTGCGCATTTTCAGCAGGTCACGCACCAGCAGCGGCGTTTCGGCCAGCTTGACCTTCAGATCGACGTCGGCCAGCTGGATCTGCTTGCGCAGCATGCGCAGCCAGCGCTTGTCCGGTTCCATCTGGTCGCCCTGGACGGGGCTGTACAAGGTGTCGCGAATCGGCTCGACCGCAGCGTACGGGAAGCAGATGTGCAGGTCGCCGCCCGAGGAACCGAATTCGATCGAGAAGCTGGCTGACACCACAATTTCAGACGGGGTGGCGATGCTGGCGAACTGCGTGTGCATTTCCGAGCGCTGATATTCGAAGCGCAGGGGATACACGCCTTGCCAGGCTTTCATGTAGTCGTCTAGCACGACGGTGAGCATGCGCTGGATGATGCGCTGCTCGGTGGGCGTGAAATCGCGACCTTCGACGCGGGTATGGAAACGCCCGTCGCCGCCGAACAGGTTGTCGACCACCGAGAACACCAGGCGCGGTTCGAACACGAACAAGGCATTGCCACGCAAGGGCTTGAGCGCAACGATGTTCAGATTGGTGGGCACCACCAGATTGCGCAGGAACTCGCTGTACTTGATCACGCGGACCGGGCCAACCGAGACTTCCGGGTTGCGGCGCATGAAGTTGTACAGGCCCGTGCGAATCAGCCGGCCGAAGCGGTCGTGGATGATTTCCAGCGTGGGCATCCGTCCACGGACGATCCGTTCCTGTTTGACCAGGTTGTAGGGGCGTACGCCCCCCGGAAAGTCTGTCTGCGCCTGTTCTTCCTCTTCGCCGTTGACCCCACGAAGCAAGGCATCGACTTCATCCTGGGAGAGAAACTCTCCCGCCATGCTGATATTTCCGCTTGGTTCAGCCATATCGTCGGTTTGCGCTTACTGGACTACGAAGTTGGAAAACAGGACGGCGTAAATCTTTGCACCGTTGTCTTTGCCTGCTTCCGCGCGCGTCATCGCCAAAATTTCAGCGGCGAGCGCATTCTTGCCTTCGAGTGTCAACAGTTCAGCCGAAGACTTGGAACTGAGCAACATCAGGATGCGGCTGCGGAAGATAGGGATGAACGACTTGACGATCGGTTCGGCTTCCTTGCCCGAGATCTCGAGTGTGACGCCGATCTGGCCGAAACGTTCACGATCCTTGTCGGACAGATTGGCAGTGAACATGTCGAGCGGCAGGAAGTACGGATTCTGGCCTGCGGGACGGCGCGGTGCAGCGGGCTTGGCGACGGGCGCTTCATCAGCGCCAGCCGTCAGGCCAAGCGCTGCAGCCTGCTGATGCTGCAACATGCGAACCACAAAAAAACCACCGACCAGTAACGCGATCAAGACCACGATGACGATGATGATTAGCGTCTTGCGCTTTGACAGCGCGCTGAGGGCGGACGCCATAAACGGGTCTCCGTAACAGAACAGGGGCGATAGTTTCGCCGTATGGCGACATTATCGGTGGCGCCACGTTGCGAGCATCGGGCGAACAGGAAAAGAAAACCCGGGCTTATCGCCCGGGCAACGAATGAATCAGGCCTTCAGGCGTACAAATCGACCAGGCCGTTGCCGGATTGGGCAACTGGTTCCGAGCGTCCGCTGAGGGCACTGACGGTGGCTTGCATGCGATCTGCGGCTGCCTGGCGCGCCCGGCGCTCGTCGCCGCCGGAATTCGCAAAGGCCGCAAAGGCTTGCTGGTTCTGCTGCTCGCTGCCGACTTGCGCCTGGCCGAGTTGCAGGCCGTTTTCGCCGAGCGCGGTGCGCAGGCCGCCCATCGAGGCCTCCAGCACCTGACGCGTCTGCGCATGCTCGCTGCTGAACGTGACATTGGCAGTATCGCCGTCCATGCGAACGTGAACGGTGATGGGGCCCATGTCTTCCGGGGTCACGCGGATCTGGGCGGTCTGGATGCTTTGCGTGCTCATCCAGCGCACGGCGTCGTCCACGCGGCTTTGCAGTTGCGGGGCGTGCAGGGGAACCGGGGGACCGGGAACGGTCGGCACATCCTGGCGCGCTGCAGCGGGTGCGCCTGCGGTGGCGGCCGAGGCAGCAGCGGTATGGGTGCCGGCTGCAAGCACACCAGAGACCGGCGTGTTGGCTTCGGCATTGCCGCCAACCGGTGCATTGCGTGCATTCGCGGCGGCAGCATTGGCGGCTGCGGCCATCTCGATGGCAGTGGCCAGCGGGGCAGCGTCGACCTTGTCGGTGGCGAGTTTGCCGGTCTTGATGTCGTCGGCATCGGCATCCGATGCGCTGCCGCTACGTGACTGGACGCCTTGCACGGTGTCGCCCAGCGCCTGACCTGCGCGGCGCACGCCACTGGCAGCCTGGGTAGCCGGGACCATCAGATTCGCCATCGCGGCCGGATCTGGCGTCGGCGTGGCAATGATCGATGCGGGGTCGAGCTTGGCGGTGTCGGCAGTGGCCAAGTCGGTGGCAGCCAGGCCGGAAACAGCGTCGTCAGCCGGCGCGGTCTCTGCCGTCGCGTCGGCCGGCTTGGCCACCGGCGTGTCGGCAGGCGCGACCCAGGGCATGGACGCAAGCAGGGTGGCTACATCGACGGGAGCGTCGGTCGCAACTGCCGGCTCGTCGGACGTCAGCGACGTGTCTACCGCTGCCTTGTCGGTCGTCGGCGCGACCGCAACGGCAGCGGGCTCTGCCTGCAGCAGCATGGCTGCATCGAACAAGGCGGCAAACGGATCTGCCGGCTGCGCGTCGGGTTTTGCCGTCGTTGAAGACGACGACGCCCGGTTGGCGGCGGTGCGTGCTTGCTGCGCGATATCGGCGTTGGGCGAGGATACGGTGGTCATGGGCTCTAGAACCTCGAGTTGGCGCCGGCAAACGCGGAGCGCGCGGCAAACTCATCAAACTGTTTCTGGGTGCGCTTGGCGTCCGAGGCAGTCTGACGCTGCTCGGCACGGTCGGCAAGTATTTCAAATGATTTCAGTTTGCGCTCTTCAGCCAGAAAGGCGAGTCGCGCTTGCTCTACTACTGCATCGGACTGGGTGACTTCCAGTTCCTGTTGTTCATAAGCATCGGTCAGCTGCGCGATAAAGCGGTTGTAATTGGCGATTTGCGCCCCGCCGATGCCTACGCCGGCCTGCGTGCGCATGCGTGTTTCATACTCGCCGCGATAGTTCTGCAGCAGTTGAAGCCGTTGCTTGGACTGTTGCGCGCGCGCCACCGCCTTGGCGAATTCCTGGGCCGCGTCGGTCTTGCGCTCGCGTGCAAGCTCGATGAGGGTGTCGAGTGTCGATTGGCTGGCCATGGAAATGCTCCTTATTGCGCTTGCGGCGTGCCGTACTGCTTGGCCAGCTTATCGAGCTGGGCGCAGGCCACCGGGTAGGGCGACTGCTCAAGAATGTCTTGCTGCAGGAAGGCACTGATCGAAGATTGCGCCGTAATGGCACGGTCGAGTTCAGGGTCGCTGCCGGGCACGTAGGCGCCAACCTGGATCAGGTCGCGTGAGCGTTGGAAGCGCGAGAACAGGTTTTTCAGGACGCGGGCCGATTTCTGGTGCTCTGCGTCGGTAATGTTGTGCATGGCCCGCGAGATCGATTGCTCGATGTCGATGGCCGGGTAGTGACCGGTCTCGGCAAGTGCACGGTTGAGCACGATGTGGCCGTCCAGAATCGCGCGCGCCGAGTCGGCGATCGGATCTTGCTGGTCGTCGCCTTCGGTCAGCACGGTATAGAAGGCCGTGATCGAGCCCTTGCCGTCGGTGCCATTGCCCGCGCGTTCCACCAGTGCAGGCAGCTTGGCAAACACCGATGGCGGATAGCCCTTGGTGGCCGGCGGCTCGCCAATCGCCAGGGCGATCTCGCGCTGGGCCATGGCATAGCGGGTCAGCGAGTCCATGATCAGCAATACATTCTTGCCCTGGTCACGGAAATACTCGGCCAGCACGGTGGCGTAAGCCGCGCCTTGCAGGCGCATCAGCGGGGCGGCATCAGCCGGCGCTGCCACGACCACGGAACGCGCCATGCCTTCCGGTCCCAGGATCTGGTCGATGAATTCCTTCACTTCGCGTCCGCGCTCGCCGATCAGGCCGACCACGGTGATGTCCGCTTCCGTATAGCGCGCCATCATGCCCAGCAGCACCGACTTGCCCACGCCGGAGCCGGCAAACAAGCCCATGCGCTGGCCACGGCCTACCGTCAGCATGCTGTTGATGGCACGCACGCCAACGTCCAGCGGGCGGTCGATGGGCGTGCGTTCGATCGGGTTGAGCGGCTTGGCGCCCAGCGGCATGCGGGCGGTGGTGTTCAGGGGGCCCAGGCGATCCAGCGGGCGTCCAGCGCCGTCCACGACGCGTCCCAGCATCGATTCGCCGACCGGCAAGTGCTTGGTGCGCTCTTCGCCATGCGCCGCCACCGACGGGCGGATGCGACCCGACACCAGGTAGGGCGGCATCAGCACGCCCGGATCTTCAGGCGTGACCACGGCGCCGGCGGTCAGGCCCTGCATTTCCGTCGAGGGCATCAGGAACAGCCGCTCGCCGTTGAAACCGACCACTTCGGCTTCCGCACCCACTTGTTTGCCCTGGCGAATGACACAGGTGCTGCCTACCGACAGCTTCAGGCCCATGGCTTCCAGCACCAGGCCCGCAGCGCGCGTGAGCTTGCCGTGCACTTCGATCGGCGCGGTGGCGCTGATCGTGCTGGTGCAGTCGCTCAGGAAATCTTCCAGGCGGCCTGCAGTGGTGGGGGCGTCGACGGCTTGGCTCATGGGGTCTCCGCGTCGTCGGCCAGCGCGGGGCCTGTCTTGATCGAGATGCTGTCCGGGGAGACTGCCGGCGTGACCTGTGTTGCCGTGGCAGCATCAGTTGCGCCATCGGCAGGGGCGGAAGCAAATGTCGATGTAGAAGCAGTGGCCGCGGCCGGTTGTACGGGCGCGGCAGCAGACGGTGTTGCCGCTGCGGTGTCAGGCGTTGCCTGCGTTTCCGGCTCGTGCCAGGGCAGGGCATCTCCCAGCGCAGCGACCGTGCGGCGCCAGCGCGTTTCCATCGTGGCGTCGATGTCGGACTCCCGCGTGGCGATGCGGCAGCCACCGGATTCAATGCGCGGGTCTTCGACGATGCGCCAAGGCGAGGTGCCTGCGTCTTCGCTCAGGTGCGCGCGCACCAATTCCACGTCGGCGGGATTCAGGAAAAGCTGTTTGCCGGTTTCGCTGCCGGTGAGCTGCTCGAAGGCTTCGCGCATCACCGGAAGCACGATCTGCTTGTCGATGGCGATTTCGCGCCGCACGATCTGGCGAGCGATGGCGGTGGCCAGGGACAGCAGCTGCGGGGCGAGTTTTTCTTCGAATTCGGTGAAGGCCGTGCCGGCGTTGCGCGCCACGGCTTCCAGGCGCTGGACCTCGGCGATCGCCGCCGTGATCCCCTGGTCGTAACCGGCCGCATAACCCTCATCGAAGGCCTCGCGGCGCGTGCGCTCGCGTTCTTCGGGGGTCATCAAGGGCACCATGGTGGCGGCTTGTGCCGTCGCCACGGATTCTGCCGCGGCCTTCGCCGCCATTTCCGCGTCGCGCTTGGCGGCACGTCTGGCCGCTTCGGCACGCTGCTCTTCGCGTGCGGTTTCGATGCCGCCCGCGAAGGGTTGGATCTGCCACACCGGGAGATCCTGCGCCTGTTCGGCCTTCAGGATGCGACCAGGATGGAGCAGGCGTTCTTCAGACATAGTCGTCTTCGCCTGCAGCCGTCAGCACCAGCTGGCCTTCCTCGGCCAGACGACGCACGATCTTGAGGATTTCCTTCTGCTGGGTCTCGACTTCCGAGACACGCATCGGGCCCTTGGCTTCCAGGTCGTCACGCAGCTGTTCGCCGGCGCGCTTGGGCATGTTGCGCAACATCTTCTCGCGCAACTCGATGCTCGCACCCTTCAGCGCCACCACCAGCACCTCGTTCGGCACTTCGCGCAGCATGGTCTGGATGCCGCGGTCGTCCACGTCGTTGAGGTTGTCGAAGGTGAACATCTCGTCGACGATCTTCTGCGCCAGGTCGGCGTCGAAGCCGCGCACCGATTCCAGGATCAGGGCTTCCGACGCCGTACCGACGAAGTTCAAGATTTCCGCCGCGGTCTTGATACCGCCCAGCTTGGCCCGCTTGACCTGCTCGTTACCGGACAGCATCTTCAGCAACACATCGTTGAGTTCGCGCAGCGCAGACGGCTGAATGCCGTCGAGCGTGGCGATACGCAACAACACGTCGCTTCGTACGCGATCGGTGAGTCGGTTCAAGATGGCCGCTGCCTGGTCCGCTTCCAGGTGAACGAGAATCGACGCAATGATCTGCGGATGCTCGCTGCGGATAAGCTCGGCCACGCTTGCCGGATCCATCCACTTCAGGCTTTCGATGCCGGTGGTGTCACCGGTATGCAAAATGCGCTCGATCAGGAAACCGGCCTTGTCGGTACCCAGGGCCTTGGTCAGCACGCTGCGCAGGTAGGCATCGGCATCGGTGCCCACGCCGGTCTGCATCTGCGCGTCGTTATGAAAACGCGCCAGCACTGCGTTGATGCGGTCGCGCGGCACGTTGCGCATGCCGGCCATTGCGGCGCCCAGCTTTTGTACGTCGCGCGGCGGAAGGTGACGCAGCACATTGGCTGCTTCCTCTTCCCCCAGCGTCAACAGAAATACGGCACCGTCGTCGACGCCTTGATCATCTGCCATGTTCGTTTTCTCTTATGCGTTGCCGCCGTTAACCCACTGCCGGAGGACATTGGCAACTGCTTCAGGATTGTCGCGCGCAAGCTGACGGGCCGAGTCGAGCGGATCGTTGCCCTGCACCAGCGCCAGTTCGTCGTTTTCGACGGCGCCCGGGATGCCGGTCAGGTCGATCTGACCTGGGTCGGCCACGGGTTCGGGCGGCGGCGGCGGAGAGGTCAGTTGACGCACGGCCGGACGAATCACACCGAAAATAAGATACAGCGCAATACCGGCGATCAACAAGGCAAGGCCGATGCTCTTGGCCAGGTCGATGGCCCACGGCTGTTGCCACAAGGGCAGCTCGGGTCCGTTGCTCTCGACCGGGGCGTTGAAGGGCATGTTCACGACCGACACGGTGTCGCGACGCTCGTTCGATGCGCCAACCGCCTCGCGGACCACGGCGTTGATCTGGGCAATCTCAGCGGCCGACAGCGCCGTGCTGACCGACTTGCCATCCACCTCGGAAACGCGGTTGTTCACCACCACGGCTGCCGACAGACGACGAATACGACCGGTCGGTTCGCGGGTGTAGACCACGCTCTTGTCGACTTCGTAGTTGGTCGTGTTGGCCCGCTGGGTCGACCGATTGGCTTGCGCCACGGCGACTTGAGCCTGGGCTGCCGCTGCCGTTGCTGCTGCCTGGGCCGGCGTCGGCGGGGCGTTCGGGTTGGTGGCAACGCCTGCGCCGTTGACCGGGGCATTGACGTTGTTGCCGCCGGGTGCGTTGGTCAACGCGCCGGGGACGCCTTGGGCCGACTGGTTGCCCGGTGCCGACGAATCCGAAGTCTGCATGCTGCGGATCGCAGCCTGGGTCTGGTCGGTATTGGGCTTGAAGGTTTCTTCGGTACGCTCGAGTTGGCTGAAGTCCACATCGACCGCAACCTGGGCACGCACGTTGGCCGAGCCGACGATCGGGTTCAGCAGGGCGGTGATGCGCTGGGCGTATTGGCGCTCGAGTTCGTGCACGTACTGGATCTGCGTGGAATCCAGGCCGTTGGTCTTCGATTCGGTCGACAGCAGGTTGCCGTTCTGGTCAATGATGCTGACCGCACCCGGCGTGAGTTCCGGCACCGACGAGGACACCAGGTGAACAATGCCCTGAACCTGGCCGCGATCCAGCGCACGGCCGTTATACAGCTGCACCAGCACCGAGGCGCTGGGCTTGTTCTGTTCGCGCAGGAAAATGCTGGGCTTGGGGATGGCCAGATGGACCCGGGCAGATTGCACCGTGCCCAGGCTCTGGATCGAGCGTGACAGCTCGCCTTCCAGAGCACGCTGGTAATTGACCTGTTCCTGGAACTGCGTCAGGCCCAGGCGGGCGTTTTCCATCAGTTCGAAACCGACATTGCCGCCACGCGGCAAGCCTTGCGAGGCAAGGCGCAGGCGGGTTTCGTGAACGTGATTGGAAGGCACCAGGATCGCGGTGCCGTTCTCGGCCATCTTGTAGGGAACGTTCTGCTGGGCCAGCGCGGTCAGGATGGCGCCACCGTCCTTGTCGGACAAGCCGCTGAACAAGACCTTGTAGTCAGGTTCGCGTGTCCACAGCAGCGATGCGACGATCAGGGCCAACAATAGTGGCACCCCGATCATCAACGCCAGGCGGTTGCGGGTCGACAGACGACCATACGCTTCCTGCAAGGCATTGCCGGCAGGAGGGGGTGAAGCAGGAGCGGTGAATTCTTCAGCCATGTATCGGGCGGTGCAGCCTGTATCGGGAAACGTGACCGGCGCAGCGCCGACCTGTTAACAATCGGTCACCATTGTCGAATCATGTTTGCTTTTCCTAAAGCGGGAACAAGCGGTGTTTTGCGCTGCACTTCGCTTCCTGGGAACTGCCGACCCCCCATTAATATCCCTCATCCATTGAACCGTTAGACGATAGAGGTCATGTCATGGTCGATCGCATTGCCGCCCTGATGGGCCACGAAACCGCCAGTACCAGCATGACGGCGCGCGCCGCGCAGATGCTGGGCCATCCCGACGCGCTGTCGCAGATCGGCGGCAAGCAGGAACAATTCAGCTTCTCGTCGATCCTCTCCGAGGCCATCGACGGTGTGCACAAGAGCCAGACCGCATCGAAGACGCTGCAGCAGGCTTATCAGTCGGGCGACCCGTCCGTCGGCATCGAAGAAACCATGGTGGCCATGAACAAGGCCAGCCTGTCGGTGCAGATGCTGGCGCAGGCACGCAACAAGGTTGTTGCTGCCTACAACGACGTGATGAACATGCCCGTCTAAGAGAGAAGGGCGAAACCGCGGTGGTATCGGGTTTCGCCATGATCTTGCTGGATGGCTTGGTGGTTTGATAGGCCCAATCGGGCCTGATCGAACCTAATCGGCCTAGTCGGCCTAATCAGCCGAGCTGGCCTAGCGCTTGAGCAGATTCGGGGCTTTCGGCTTCACGGCAGGCGCCGGCTTGCTCAGACTCGGCAAGGCGGGGCCCCCCGGCGGCACGCTTCCACCCGGCGCGCCCGGGATCGGACCCAGGCGTTGCGCCACACGTTCATCCTGCCGATACACCCACGCCAGAATTTCGGCGACGGCGGTGTAGAGCGCAGGCGGCACCCGGGTATCCAGGTCGACCTGCATCAGCATGCTGACCAGCTCTCGTGATTTGTGCACGAACACGCCGGCTTCTTCCGCACGGCGCAATATTTCGTCCGCCACCACGCCACTGCCCTTGGCCACGACCGAGGGCGCGCCGCGCGCGTGTTCATAACGCAACGCGACCGCACGCGTACGGGAATCGCCATTGGGCAGATTGGCATCTTTGCCGATCGCACCATCTCGACCCGGTGCCGGCGGTCCGCCCGGATTGCGGTTACGCAAATTCATGTATCCCCCGTGACGTCAGCATAGGGGGTATCGGGTCGCGGGGCCGCAGCGGGGTTGGGTCGCGCTTCAAGCGGTGTCCTGTCGATGGCCAATTCCTGCATGCGCAAGCCGCGGGCGTCCAGCGCTTGCAGCAGATCGCCGGTTTGCCCGCCCAGCGTCGTGCGGGCGGTCTGGGCGTCTTCTGCCCGCACACGCACACTTGCCGCCTCGCCAGCCAGGCCGATATCTATTTGCATGCGACCCAGATGGGGCGTTTCCATGTCGATGCGCACACGCCAGTTCGCCAGTTGCTCGCCCGGCAGAATGCGCTGATTGTTGTCCTGGTCGTCAGGTTCGATATGCACCGAGAACGGCTGTCCCTGCCAGGTTCCCTGCAAGCCCAGTTGGCCGGTTTCCAGCAGCGCGATCTGCTCCTGGACCAAGGGACGCACGCTGGGCGGAATCGATGCCAACGCCGCGTTCAGGGCGCGTGGCTCGGGCAAAGCAGCCTGTTCATCCGCGCTCAGGGTCGAGCTGGCGTGTTGCGGCAGCCCGCCTTGCGGCTCGGCGCGCAGACTTTCCAGGCCGCGACGCCCCTCGCTCCAGGCCTGAACATGCGACTCGTAGAACAATCCCGATTTTTCCACCGCGTTCTGCAGGTGTTGCGCAGCGCGAGATGGGTCTGCCTGTTCTGCGTTGCCAAGCGGTGCGACCTGAATCATCTTGGGCTGCGCGCTGGTGGGCGAGGCCAATTCCGACATCAGGCGGGCGGTACCACTGACGCGCACGCGTGCATCACCGGTGGTGGAAAGCAGGGTTTCGAGTTTGGGTGCGGTGATGGCGCCGCGCTGCGGTGCCACGCTATCCGTTTCTTCGGTCGAGGCAGCATCATCGACCGTGATCGGGAGCCCGACGCGCGCGGCCGCGCCCGCTTTGCCTCTGGCGTCGACCGGGGCGGCACGCGCGGCGTCGGCGTCATCGGCACCTGGGTCGATGATGCGCAACAACACGCTGGCGCCTTCCGGCAAGGGCAGGCGCGTACGAATCAGGAAGGGTTTGCCGCCAATGTCGACCAAGGCCTCATTGCCGCTGCGCGCTTCGATCAGGCGCGCGCGAACCAAGCCGCCCGCAGTGGGGGTGGCATCGGTGGCAGCAACGGGGAGGGGACGACCATCGGGCGCGAGCAGTCGGGCCAGAACGGCCTGACGGGGATCTTCGCGTTGACGGTCCCAGGGGGTAAGCGGTGCAACATTGGCAACCGGCCTGGCGGGCGGCAGTTCGGTTGCCATTTACATCCTTGACAGAGTGCGGGGTCGAACGCGCGTCGAAAGAGGCCTGTCGACGCGCCAGTGTAAATCAGCGGAAGCTGGGGATGGCAGGCCGACGCTTGCTGGATTGCAAGATACGTTCGAGTTCCTGCATCCAGGGCTGAGCCAGGTCGCGCACTTCAGCGTCATTGGCAAGAATGGTACGCAGCAGGCGCATGCGTTCTTCGTGCTCGATGTCGTTGACCGCTGCCGAATCCGGGTACTTGCGCAGATCACCGATCACGCGGGCGCACATGCGCTCGGTACTGGTGACGGTGTCCCAATCACCGCGACGCGCGGCTTCCAGCATGACACCGCTGAGATCGGAAAGCTGTTGGTAACTATGCATGGTACGCGTCACTGAATCGGGATTTCAAAAATGGCGTGAACTTCAGAAGCACCGTTTCCGGTGCTCTTCTCTCAGGCCGCCTGGGCCGCAGGCGAAATCTCCGCCCATGCACCACGCAGATCGCGTAGCAATTTCTGTACTTCAAGCAACGCTTCCGGGTCATTGCCAGCATTGGCAGCCACCAGACGTCGGCTCATGTAGTCATACAAGGCTTCCAGACGCTCGGCCAACTGACCCGTGCTGGGGTCCAGGCTGGCGCGCAGGCCTTCGCTGATGATGCGGTCGGCACGTACGATCGCCTTTGCCTTGCCCGGGATGTCTTTCTCTTCCAGGCAAACAATTGCGCGTTGCGTCGAATCGATCGCACCGTCGAACAACATCAGCACAAGCACATGCGGGTTGGAACTGGTGACCTTGGTCTGGACACCGACGCTGGCGTAGGCATTTGCGCCAAAACTGCCGAATCCTTGCACTATCTTCTCCTCGCGCCGACCTGACCTGACCAGTCAGTAGCTTATCTGGTTTCCGGCTATCCGCGGGAATGTCTAAAAGTCGAGCTTGACCAAAAAAACGCTTCAATTAAGACGATGGATGTCAGCGCAATGACGACAGGGAATCAAGTTGCTTCGTCAAGAACGCACTGGTGCTGTTCATGCTTGTCAGCATCGAATCCAGCGCCGTGAATTGCGCACGGTACCGAGCCTCGATCTGCACCAGGCGTGCGGACACGGACGTCTGCTGCGCCTGCAGCTGTTTGGTGACCGTGGTCAGACTGTCGATACGGCTTTTGACCTGGCCATCGTCAGCAACCATGGATGTTGTCAAGGCAGCGATGGCCGCCGTGATGCCTTGCGAGCCTTCGCCATTGGGCTCTTTGGTGAACAGCTTGGTCACCGCAGTACGGTCTGCCGACATGGCGGCGTCGAAACGGGTTTCGTTCAGCTTGAGTGTTCCGTCTTTCAGAAACTCCATGCCGACCGCGCCCAGCGAGGTGTAGGGCGCCGTGGCGCCATCCACCGGCGCCGTGATCGCGCTCTTGATCTGGTTCATCAAGGATCGAATCGTGGCGTCGCCCGACAGCGGGCCATCAGTGCGTGTGTCTGTGCTTCCAGCATCTTGCGGGACGGACAAAGACAGTTTCTTGGTCGCGGCCAGCAGGGTGTTGTACGCCGTGGCCAGGGTCGTGACCGCGGCTTTTGCACCGGCGTTATCCTGCGAAACGCTGATGGTCGTAGACGCCGTTACACCCGCCGTGACGCCACCCTTGAGCAAGGTGATCGTCAGGCCGTCGATGGTGTCAGTCAGGATATTGTTGGGACTGCTGATCGCCATGCCGTCCAGCGTAAGCGACGCATTGACCCCCAAAGTCAGTTGCGACGGGCTGGTGGCTGCTGCGCCTGGGGCTGCCGGATCGTAGGCAAACTGCGACAAGCCAGGACCGCCGCCGCCGCCCGGGGGGGCATCAGTCTCAATCTTGAAGTTGCTCTGCTCGCCGGTCTTGGTAGACGAAAACACCAATCGCGCGCCATTGCCGTCGTTGACAATGGCAGCGGTGATGCCGTTTGACTTGGCGTTGACGGCATCACGGACGCCCGCGAGGGTATTCTGGTCAGAACCGATGTCTACCGTGAATGACTCTTTCTCGGCGTCAGCCTCGAAGCCGGGGGGCGTCTGGGTTGCCTTGCCGAAGGTAAAGGTCAGTTTGCCAACGCCGACCGTCGAATCGGCAGTGGCAGTATTGCCTTCCCAGTCGAGCACGCGGGCGCTGGCAACCTTGGCTTCGACCGCCAGGTTGTCGACTTTCAGCGAGAGATTTCCCGAGGACGCGCCGGCCTTGCCGGTGACCGTTGCCACCGTCGCATCGCTGCTGGTGGCTTTTGCGGTAACGAATTTGGATTCGTCCACCGCAGCATAGGCGTCTCGGAACGTGGACAGTGCGGCGCTGAGCGAGCCGTAAGCAGTGATCTTCGTCTGCTGTGCAGCTTCCTTCTTCTGAAGCGACACCAGCGGAATCTTCTCCGAAGTCATCAGATTATTCAGAAGGGTCGTCAGATCTGCCCCTGAACCTGCTCCCAACGATGCGCCGACACTTGCCACGGTCTATCTCCTTGTGCGCCTTGAGCGCGGTAGTACGTATTCTGTTGCTGCCGAAAACCGGCTTGGCGTGATTGGCTTACGCCTTGTCGCTCAACAGCAGGCCCTGCAACTTGTCCAGCGACTTGCTGATCGCAATCGCTTCTTCGCTGGGGAACTGGCGAATGACTTCCTTGGTCGTCATGTCGACGACTTTGACGACCACTTTACCGCTGTCATCGTCAAGGCTGAACGTCAGGTTCCGGTCTGCAGAGGACATGAACCTATTGATGGTTTCCGTCGCCTTCTTCACGTCGGTGCGGGATACCGGATCGACCGCAACCGTAGGTAGCACGGCTTCTGCTGCAGGCTTGAGGCCGACAGGAGGCGCCTGGACGACCGGGGGAGCGCCGGATGTCGTCGAGGCGGCGGGTGTCGGAACTGAGGAGCGGATGTCCATGGCTGATTCCTGATGCGGTGCACTGGCGTATGGACGGCAATGCGGCGCGGAGAGGGTTGTGCTGGTGATGCAAGTTTTTGCACCTATAACCAGTTAACGGACGATCCGGCAAAAAACTTTAGGATCATCGGTGTGCTGGCGCCGAAAGCGCTTTTGTAACGCCGAAAGCGCTTTTGGCTAGTAAAAAAGGCGAACTCCGAGGAGTTCGCCTTTTTGTAGACCGGATTGTCCAGCCAGACAAGCCTTGCAGCTTGCCTGGCCAGCCTAACCGATCAGCCGCGCAACAGCGTCAGAACGTTGTTCGGCAGCGTGTTGGCCTGGGCCAACATCGCGGTACCAGCCTGTTGCAGGATCTGGTTGCGGGTCAGCGCAGCCGTTTCTTCTGCGAAGTCGGCGTCAACGATGCGGCTACGCGACGAAGACAAGTTTTCCGACGTGGTTTGCAGGTTCGAAACCACCGAGCTGAAACGGTTCTGGATTGCGCCCAGGTCAGCGCGGGATTCGTTCACGCTCTTCAGGGCCGCGTCCATGGCCTTGATTGCGTTGTCCGCGCCTTCGATGGTCGAGATGTCCAGGTTGGCGAAGCCGACTTGCTGCTTGCCAGCTGCGTACGAGGTCGAGCCCACGATGTTGTTCGTGGTGTTTGCCGAAGTGCCGGCAACCAGACCGGTTTCCTTCAGCAGGTTGGCAGCGGTAGCTGCGCCGGCAATCACGATGTCCTTGCTTTCCGAGCTCAGCTTCAGACGACCCGAGTCGATCACTGCGGTCACGCCAGTGGTGTCAGACTTGTTGTTGATCGCGTCAGCCAGGTTGTTCAGGCGGCTGGCGCCGTTGGTCGTCGCACCGATCTGGCCAATGCTCGTGCCGTTGATCGTGATGTCGCCGTTGGCGATGGCTGCGTACGAAGCCGACGCCGGGGTTTGTGCCTTCACGACGGTCGTGCCAGCGAAGGTGTCACCGGTGATCGAGAACGGGGTCTTGCCCGAGTTCGAGAAGGTGATGACTTCCGCACCTGCGGCACCCGACACCGAAGCCGTCAGGCCAGCGATGCCGGCGTTGCTGATGGCGGTGTTGATGTTGGTGATCAGCGCGGTGGTGGCAGCTGCGTTCGAGCTGGCGCCAGCGGTGGCCGACACGGCGATCGAGGTGCCGTTGATCGAGATCGTGCTGGCAGCGTAAGCAGCGGTCGAAGCGGACGCGGTGCCGTTCGGGGGAGCGTTGAACGAAGCAGCGCTCAGTGCAGCCTTGCCATCAACAGCAGCGACGGCGGTGCCGGCCGGGCCCGAACCAGCAACCACGGCGTTGGTGGTCACGCTGGTCCACGCACCCAGCGAGTCGGTGTTCGCGTTGGCGATACCCGAGATGTCGATGGTTTGGCCTTGGTTTGCGCCAACTTGGAAGGCTTGCGAGGTGAAGCTGCCGTCGATCAGCTTGGTGCCGTTGAACTCGGTGCCCTTGGCAACGCGGTCGATTTCCGAGGTCAGCTGCGTAACTTCTTTTTGCAGTGCTGCGCGGTCTTCCGGCGAGTTCGTGGCATTACGCGATTGAACCGACAGGGTACGGATACGTTGCAGGTTGTCGCCGATCTGGCCGAGTGCGCCTTCAGCGGTTTGCGCCAGCGAGATGCCGTCGTTGGCGTTGCGAACGGCTTGGTTCAGGCCGTTGATCTGGGTCTTGAAACGCTCGGAGATGGCCAGGCCAGCTGCGTCGTCCTTTGCGCTGTTGATACGCAGACCGGTCGACAGACGCTGAATGGCGGTCTGGGTCGCGGTTTGCGAGGTGGTCAGATTGCGCTGCGCATTCAGCGAAGCGATATTGGTATTGATGACTTGTGCCATGACACATCTCCAAGAGTTCGGTCACACGGTTTGCTTCGGTCTCAAGACCGGTTCGCGGAGTGCGCTGCTTACTGCGTTGCACGGTGCCAAGTTGGCCGCGATAAACCAATTAACGGAAGCTCTTGGATGAACTTTAGGGGTGTTGATGGCGAAACCTAAAAAAACTTTGGTTTGCCTGGTTTCGCTCGCCTGATCCGTTCGCCAGTCACCAAGGTGAGCGGCGGTACTTGAATGGGATCCAAGAGCACCCGGTGTCGACACGGGACGGTGCGCGACCCTGAGGTGGGATGCCTTCAGCGGGTCGGCTGCCTGGGCAAATGCCAGGCTGGCAGCACTGCGCTGCTTGCGCGCAAGGGATGCAATCTACCCACCGAGCCCGAGTTTTGTCAATTGGCAATCCTTGATTGCCACCTGTCGCAGCAGATGAGGGCGGTTTCGGGTCGTACTCGTCGAATTCCCTGCCGTGAGACATCTTTACAATTGCGCCGACCCTATGTAAGCGCGGTGCCTGTCTCGAACCGGCAATCGCCTCGCGCTTGGCTTGAGCCTGCTGGTTTCGAGCGCCTTGGGCTGCTGTTCTGTATGGAGCCGGCATGGGAAACCCCTCCCGGTGCCTCACTTGTGTTTAGAGAGTCGACCTTGAAAAAAGCGAAAACGTCCGAGAAAAAGCGTGGCCAGGTGTCTTATGGCGTGTCCGCGGACACAAAGCCGGCGCTTTCTCCTGCGCTTTCCCGCACCTTGACCGATCTGTTCGAGCGCAGCAGCGCGCTCTACGACGAGGCGCGCTATGCGGAGCTGGAGGCGCTGGGGCTCGATTGGGCAGAGCGCTACCCGGCACATTCGGCCAAGGCCTGGGACGTGGTTGGCTTGGCGCGATTCCACATGAACCGTTTCGTCGAGGCCGAAGAGGCGCTGCGCAAGGGCCTCGAGGCCGATCCCAAGCACATCGACCTGTGGGACCGGTTGGGTGTGGTCTTGAATCGGCAGGGGCGTTTCAATGAAGCCCATGACGCGAATGTCAATGCGATGGCCTTGGCCCCCAAGCTGGTTCACGTGCTGACCAATGCAGCAAACAACCTGAACGATGCCAAGCGTCACGAGGAAGCCTTGGTGATTGCCCAACAGGCCATCAAGATCGGTGGCTACACCAAGCTTGCACTGCTTGCCCATGCCAATGGCCTGCTTGGTGTCGGTCGTCTGGACGAGGGAATCGAGTCCTATCGCAAGCTGACCACGGCAGACCCCGACTGGGCCGAGGCCTGGAACAATCTAGGGGGCGCCTACAATGCCCGTGGCCGGCTGGACGATGCCGTGCATGCGTTCCAGCAAGCACTTCGCATCCAGCCCAACCAGGCCGAGAGCTGGAACAACCTCGGTTTGATCCTCCGCGCCCGAAAGCAGGACCAGGAGGCACTGGACTGCTTCAATCAGGCGATCGATCTGCGCCCTGATCTGGTGGACCCTTACATCAACGTGGGCAGTCTCCTGCACGGCAGCGGTCGTCAGATCACGGCACTGAGCTATCTTGAGCACGCGCGCAAGCTGAAGCCCACCGAGCCCATGACGTATATGGCATTGGGTGGTTGCTTCCAGGATCTGAGCCGTTTCGACGACGCGGTGGTGGCGTTTTGCACCGCATTGGAGCTCAAGCCCGGCTTTGATGTGGCCTTCAGCAATCTGCTGTTTGCGCTCAATTACCACCCCACGCTTTCCGCCGAAGAGATTTTCAAGGTCTACCAGCAGTTCGAAGAGATCAATACCCTGATTCCGCTGGGCACCTGGCAGCCGCATGCCAACGACAAGGATCCTGCCCGGCGCCTGCGCATCGGTTATGTGTCGCCAGACTTCTTGGTGCATCCGGTGCAGAACTTCCTCGAACCCCTGCTGCAGCATCACGATCGCCAGAACGTCGAGCTCTTTGCCTACGCCGACGTGACCGCTCCCGACTGGATGACGGACCGCTATCGCACCTATATGGATCACTGGTGTTCCATCACCGCGATGAACGCCCACGAGCTGGCTGATCAGATCCGGGCGGACGGCATCGACATTCTGGTGGATCTGGCTGGACACACAGCCAAGAACCGCCTGCGAACGTTCTCCTTGAAACCCGCACCGGTGCAGGTCAGCTGGATGGGCTATGGCAGCACCACCGGCATGACGGCTATCGATTACTTCCTGGCCGACGGCGTCATGATGCCGCCGGGCTGCGAACCCTTGCTGGCGGAAACCCCCTGGCGCTTGCCTGACGCCGGCTTTGTGTACCGTCCGTCATCGTCCTTCCCGATGCCGACCCCATTGCCGGCATTGACGAACGGCCATGTCACCTTTGGGTCACTGTCGCGTGCGGTGCGCCTGAACGACGAACTGGTGGCTGTGTGGGCAGAACTGCTCACGCGCGTCCCCGACAGCCGTCTGGTCATCAACAGCCGCGACTTCAAGAACGACGAAATGCAGGACTGGATGCGCGGCAGATTCAGCGCCTTGGGTGTCGACCCGGCGCGACTCGATGTCGGCTACGACACGCCGGCCTGGCTGCCGATGGCCAACATCGACGTCATGCTGGATTGTTTCCCGCACAACTCCGGCACCACGCTGATCGAGGGACTGTATTCCGGGCTGCCGGTGGTCACGTTGGCGCACCGTCCTACCGTCGGACGTCTGGGCGCAAGTCTGTTGAGCTCGATCGGACATCCGGAATGGGTGGCGGCCGACGCCGAGGAGTATGTGCAGATCGCGATGCGCCTTGCTGCTGACGTGCCGAAGCTTGCGCATTTGCGGGATGCCTTGCGCGAAGACGTGAAGCAGGGCGCGGCGATGGATGAGCTGGGGTTCAGCCGAAACGTCGAGCAGGCCTATCGCGAGATGTGGCAGCGGTATTGCGCCACCCAGTGAGTCGAGGGCGGTCATTGGATGAGCGGCTTGGTGCGAACTTGAGTCTCCGAGCCGCTATTTGACCCTGCCAAGAAGCTCTATTCATCGCTTTGGCCGCATTCCCCGGGTGCTACCGTTACTGTCTGACACAGTGCCAACGTTGGCCTGAACGGCCGGGGACGAGGATGAAAGCGGTAATACTTGCAGGGGGGCTCGGTACTCGGATTTCCGAGGAGTCCCATCTACGGCCCAAGCCGATGATCGAAATCGGTGGCAAGCCGATCCTGTGGCACATCATGAAGATGTATTCCGCCCACGGGATCAATGATTTCGTGATCTGCCTCGGCTACAAGGGCTACGTCATCAAGGAGTACTTCGCCAATTACTTCCTGCACATGTCCGACGTTACCTTCGACATGTCCAAGAATTCGATGGAAGTACACCAGCGCTATGTGGAGCCGTGGCGTGTCACCCTGGTGAACACCGGCGAAGACACCATGACCGGCGGGCGTCTGCGCCGAGTGCGCGAGCACGTGGGCGAAGACACCTTCTGCTTTACCTATGGCGATGGCGTGTCGAACGTCGACCTCAGCGCCGAAATCGCATTCCATCGTGCACATGGCAAGCTTGCCACCGTCTGCGCCGTGCAGCCGCCTGGCCGCTATGGCGCCTTGCTGCTCGACGGCGACGGCGTGACCGGTTTCCAGGAAAAACCGCCCGGCGACGGTTCCTGGATCAACGGCGGCTTCTTCGTGCTGCAGCCGGAAGTCCTCGACTACATCGACGACGATTCGACGCCCTGGGAATCCGCGCCGCTGGAAGCCTTGGCGCGCGAGAATCAATTGGGCGCGTTCCAGCATAGCGGCTTCTGGCAGCCGATGGACACCTTGCGCGACAAGAATGCGCTGGAAGCACTCTGGCAGTCCGGACAAGCACCGTGGAAAACCTGGTGAGCGCATTCAGCTGGGCAGGGCGTTCCGTTTTTGTCACCGGGCACACGGGTTTCAAGGGCTCGTGGCTGAGCATGTGGCTGAATCTGCTGGGCGCGCGCGTGACCGGCTATGCGCTCGCCCCCGACACCACGCCGTCTTTGTTCGACCTGGCCGATGTGGCGTCGTCCTTGGCGCATCACCACGAAGCGGATGTGCGAGATGCCGCGGCGCTTGCTGACGCGATGCACGCTGCGCAGCCTGAGCTTGTGCTGCACCTGGCTGCCCAGCCGCTGGTACGCCGCGCCTATCGCGCGCCTGCCGACACCTGGTCCACCAACGTGATGGGCACCGTCAACGTGCTCGACGCGGTGCGGGCATGCCCCAGCGTCAAGGCGGTCGTCGTGGTGACGACCGACAAATGCTACGAAAATCAGGAATGGCTATGGGGGTATCGGGAAACCGATCGCCTGGGCGGACGCGATCCGTATTCGGCGTCCAAAGCCGCGGCGGAACTGGTTGTGCACAGCTATCGCAAGAGTTTCTTCGAATCCTCGGGTGTGCTGCTGGCCAGCGCACGCGCCGGCAACGTGATCGGCGGCGGTGATTTCAGCGAAGATCGGCTGGTGCCCGATGCGGCACGCGCCGTGGCGGCGTCCGGCTACCTGTCCATTCGGAACCCGGAAGCCACGCGTCCCTGGCAGCACGTACTCGAATCTCTGCACGGTTATCTGCTGCTGTCCGAGCGGCTGCTGGGCGGCGCAGCCAGCTTTGCCGATGCCTTCAACTTTGGTCCGGTCGCCGACGACAACCTGCCGGTTGGCGAATTGCTGGAACGCTTGCACGGACACTGGCCGCAGCTGGACTGGAAGGTCGAGCGGGTGGAAGGTGCGCCCCACGAGGCGGGTTACCTTTATCTGGATGCGACCAAGGCGCGCCGGGAACTGGGTTGGCAGCCGCGCTGGGCGCTGGATGCCGCGCTTGCCCGCACCGCCACCTGGTATCGCGCTTGGCTCGATGGCACAGATCTGGCCGCGCTCAGCCGGGCGCAGATCGCCGAGTACGGCCAGCCGGGCGACTCGCGATGAACGCACGGGTGCTGGAAACCGCCCGCTTTGCTTGCCACGAGCTGCCGATTGCCGGTGCCTGGCATGTAAAACGCAAGCCGATGAAAGATGCGCGCGGCTTTTTTGCGCGCGTGTTTTGCGCAGAGGAACTGTCCGCGCTTGGATGGCCGGGCGCGCCGGTCCAGATCAACCATTCGTTCACTGCCAGCCCCGGGAGCGTGCGAGGTCTGCATTTCCAGCACCCGCCGCACACGGAACACAAGCTGGTGAGCTGCATGGCGGGACGCATCTTCGACGTATTGCTCGATCTGCGCCACGACTCGCCCACCTTCCTGCACTGGTGCTCCGTGGAATTGTCGGCCGACGGACACGAAAGCGTGTCGATTCCGCCGGGCGTCGCCCATGGTTTCCAGACCTTGGTGGCTGATTGCCAATTGCTGTATCTGCATTCGGCGGCGCATGCGCCGGGCGCCGAGGGCGGCGTCAACATTCGCGACCCGCGCCTGGAACCGTCCCCCCTGATATTCCCGCTTCCCATCGCCGAGATGTCCGAACGCGACCGGCAGTTCCCTCTTCTCAGCGCCGATTTCGAAGGTCTTCGTTTATGAAATGCCGTCATTGCGCGACACCGCTCGTGCATTGCTTCCTTGATCTGGGTTTTGCGCCGCCGTCCAACGCCTACATCCAGCCCGAGCAAGTTCGCGCGCCAGAGCAGTATTACCCGCTGCGCCTGAACGTGTGCGACCGATGCTGGCTGGTGCAGACCGAGGACTATGCACGCGCCGACGAACTGTTTGCGACCGACTACGCCTATTTTTCGTCGACGTCCTCGGGTTGGCTGGCGCACGCCGCCCAGTACGTGGCTGACATTACCCAGCGTCTGAAGCTGGATGCCAACAGCTTCGTGATCGAAGTGGCCTCCAATGACGGTTATCTGCTGAAGAATTTTGTCGCAGCAGGCATCCCGTGCCTGGGTATCGAGCCCACCGACAGCACGGCAGAAGCAGCGGAAAAGCTGGGCATCCCCGTCGTGCGGCGCTTCTTCGGCCAGTCCCTGGGCGAGGAACTGACGGCGGGCGGCCAGCAAGCGGACTTGATCATCGGCAACAACGTGTACGCCCACGTGCCGGACATCAACGACTTCACAGCGGGGTTGACGGCGGCGCTCAAGCCCGGCGGCACCGTCACGCTTGAATTCCCGCACTTGCTGAACCTGATCGAGAAGAACCAGTTCGATACGGTCTATCACGAGCACTTCTCGTATCTGTCGCTGCAGACCGTCAAACGCATTTTTGCCGCGGCGAAGCTGCGTGTGATCGACGTCGAGACGCTGCCCACCCACGGCGGCAGCCTGCGGGTTTACGGCGCGCACATCGATGACACGCGCCCGACCGCCGAGGCCGTGAAGACTGTCTTGCATGCAGAGATTGCCGCCGGCTTGCAGGACCTCGACACCTATCTGGCTTTCCAGGCGCGCGCCGAGAAAGTGAAGAACGATCTGCTGGTATTCCTGATCGAGCAACGCCGGGCTGGTTTGCGCGTGGCGGCCTATGGCGCTGCGGCCAAAGGCAACACCTTGCTCAACTACGCCGGGGTCAAGCCGGACCTGCTGTCGTTCGTATGTGATGCCGCGGCATCCAAGCAAGGGCGCTTGATGCCGGGGTCGCACATCCCGATCGTCGATGCGGCCATGCTCAAGCAGGAACAGCCCGATTTCGTCGTGATCCTGCCGTGGAATATCGCCGCCGAAGTGATGCGCGATCACGCCTATGTTTCCGAGTGGGGCGGACGTTTTGTCGTCGCCGTCCCTGAAATCACCTTGTTGAGCTGAGCGTCGTCATGTCGCGAATCCATTACACCAAGCCCTCGATCACCGCACTTGAAGTCGGCTATGCCACCGACGCCGCCGCAAATGGCTGGGGCGAGAAGTGCTACGCGTACATCTCGCGCTTCGAGGCGCAGTTCCGGGAACACCTGGGCGTGTCCTATGCCGTGGCGACGTCCAGCTGCACGGGCGCCATCCATCTGGGCATGGCCGCACTGGGCATCGGGCCGGGCGATGAGGTCATTCTGGGCGACATCAACTGGATTGCGTCGGCCGCACCCATCACCTACGTGGGCGCGCGCCCGGTCTTCGTCGACGTCCTGGCCGATTCATGGTGTCTGGACCCGGCTGCGGTGGAAGCGGCGATCACGCCCAATACCAAGGCAATCCTGGCGGTCCACCTGTACGGCAACCTGTGCGACCTGGCGCGCCTGTGCGAGATCGGGCGTCGGCATGGTATCCCGGTGATCGAAGATGCAGCAGAAGCCATCGGCTCGGTCTGGCACGGTCGCCGCGCCGGATCGATCGGCGCCTTTGGCACCTTCTCGTTCCACGGCACCAAGACGGTGACGACAGGCGAGGGCGGCATGTTCGTCACGCAGGACGAAGCCTTGTATCGACGCGTGCTGACGCTGAACAATCATGGTCGTTCGGCTGCGCAGACCAAGCAGTTCTGGCCCGACGAGATTGGCTTCAAATACAAGATTTCGAACATCCAGGCAGCCATCGGTTGCGGCCAGCTGGAACGTGTCGACGAACTGATCGCACGCAAGCGCGCGGTTTTCCATGCTTACCAGCAGGCCTTCGCCGACCTGGGTCATCTGGTGAGCATGAACCCGGAACCCGCTGGCACGCAAAACGGCTATTGGATGCCGACCTTGATCGTTGCCGAGGACCTGCAATTTGATCGCGCCTTGTTGTTGGCCAAGTTCGCCGAGGCGCAGATCGACGGCCGCGTGTTCTTCTGGCCGCTGAGCAGCCTGCCCATGTATGCCGATCACACCGTGAACAACCCGGTGGCGGCATCGCTGTCGCCGCGCGGCATCAATCTGCCCAGCTATCACGACCTGAGCGACGCCGACATTGCCCGTGTGGTGGACGTGGTGCGCGAGGTATTGCTCAACTGCGGGAGGCGTGTCGGCCATGTCGCGGCCTGAACATACGGTCGTCATCTCCCAACCCATGTACTTCCCGTGGGTGGGTATGCTGGAGCAGATCGCGCTCGCCGACACCTTCGTCTTCTATGACGATGTGCAGTTTTCGCGCGGTGGTGTGCTCAATCGAGTTCAGATCAAGACGGAAGCAGGCAGTCGCTGGTTGACGGTGCCGCTGAAGGGCCTGCATCTGGGGCAGCAGATCAACGCGGTGCAGACCGACGAGGCGACCGGGTGGCGCAAGAAGCACCTGGACCTGCTGGCCAGCACCTACCGGCAGGCGCCTTATTGCGACGAGATGCTGAGCCTGGTTGGCGATGTCCTCGATCACGATTCGCCCCTGCTTGCCGATGTGGCGACGCGATCGATGCTGGCGCTTGCTTCCTACTTCGGCATCGACAAAGACACCCGCATCCTGACGTCGTCCAAGCTCGATATCGCCGGCCGAAACACCACCCGGGTGCGGGATGTGTGTGTGGCCGCGGGGGCGACGCGTTACGCCACCGGGCATGGCGCAAAGAATTATCTCGATCACGAAGACTTCGACGCGCACGGCGTGCGGGTCGAGTACATGGATTACCAGAAGCTTAACTATCCGCAACTTGCGGGCGACTTCACCCCTTACGTCAGCGCGCTGGACCTCATCGCAAATTGCGGGCGGGCAGGTGCTGCGGTGATCGCACCAAGAACCGTTGGGTGGCAGGACGTATTGCGTGCCGGCACGGCGAGCGATGGAACGCTCGATCTCGGCGGCCTAAACAGAATTCAAGAGGAAGAAAAATGACTGCATCTGAGGATTTCGAGAAACAAGTCGCCGGCAACATCGCCATCCTTCGCGATGCGCCGCAGTTGCGCAAGCAGTCGGTGGACTGGATGTTGGCAGCCGCCGAAGGCAGCTACAGCTACAACTTCAAGTGGCTGGGCCGTCCGATCATTCAGTACCCGACCGACATCGTCGCCATGCAGGAACTGGTCTGGAAGATCAGGCCTGACGTGATCTTCGAAACCGGCATTGCCCACGGTGGCTCGGTGATTCTCAGCGCGTCCTTGTTGGCCATGCTGGATTACTGCGATGCCGTCGAGCAAAAGCGCACCCTCGACCCACTTGCCAGCGGCCGCAAGGTCGTGGCGGTCGACATCGACATCCGTGCGCACAACCGCGCCGCCATCGAAGCGCATCCGCTGGCACACATGGTTGAACTGATCCAGGGTTCGTCCATCGATCCCGCCATCGTCGAGCAGGTGCGCAAGGCGGTGGGTGAGGGCAAGCGCGTGCTGGTGTGCCTGGACTCGAACCACACGCACGAGCATGTGCTGGCCGAGCTCGAGGCCTATGCGGACCTGACCACGGTGGGCAGCTACTGCGTGGTGTTCGACACCCTGGTCGAAGACACGCCGGCGCCGGAAAACCGCCCCTGGGGGCCGGGCAACAGCCCTAAGACCGCCGTGTGGGAATTCCTGAAGGGCCATCCGGAATTCGAGATCGACCACGACATCGAAGCCAAGCTGTTGATCACGGTTGCGCCTGACGGTTACCTGCGTCGCGTGCGTTGAGATCACCTGATCTGAAGTGACACAAACAAAGCGCCCCGGTCATGACCGGGGCGTCTTGTTTTGGAGCAGCTAGCGCCCGCACACAATTGCAGGCGCGTCTGCGACTACAGGAAGAATGGCGCCAGGCCGCCGATGTCCCAGCTGTCGATTTCACCGATCGCCTGGCGTGCAATGCGCGGGTTCAAGCCGACCAGCAGACCACCCAATCCCTGTGGAAGCTTCTCTGGCGCAATCACCGGCTTGCCTTGTACCTGCGTGCCTTGCAGCTGAGCATTGCGGTCGATCAGGCACACGACTGCGTCCGGATCAGCCAGGCAGGACAACAGGAAGTTGGCGTAGAACCCGGCACCGTAGATCGCCAAGGGGCCCTTGCCGGCATGCGCAGTTTCATAGGCTCGTACCCGGTCAGACGCATCGCGCCAGTACTGGCCCATCTCGAGCGCCGTGGCCTTGATGCCTTGAACATCGGCGGGGAACTGTGCAGGTGTCGGCGCGACCGCTTTTCTTGCACGGACACAATAGGCGCCGTCGTGTGCCGATCCGTATACCTCGACCCGATCGAAACCTGCTGCTTCCAGCGCGTAGGTCAGCGAGGTTTCGCTGAAATGGTTCGGGTGGTCGGCCACAATCAGATCGGCCACGTTGGTGAATACGTTCGGCACCACGAAATAGAAGATGCCATCGGGCTTCAACTGTGCGTTCACTGCGGCAAAGGCGCTGGTCAGGTCGGCAGCATGTTCAAGCGCATAGAAGGACAACACCACGTCCATGGTGTCGCGCCACTCGGCCGGAATCGTCGCCACCGAGTAGTGCGCTGCACGCGGGAATTTCTTCCAGAACGGCACGTAGCGATCGGTCAGATCGTAGAGGTGCGGTTCGATATCCGGAAACTCTGCCATCAGCTTGCGCAGCGTCGGCGCCTTGGCGCAACCGAAGTCGAGGACCTTGCGGGCCGCGCTGAAATCCACCTTGCTGCGCAAGACCGCCAGTTGGTGATCGGCCCGGAACACCGGCTTGCCGTCGACGATCTTGTAGAGCTGATCTTCATCTTCGTCTTTGGAGTTGATGTCGTACTCGTCGGCGTAGTACGCCTCCTGGTCGAACAACTCGGCAGTCTGCAGGTGACCGCAGTGCTCGCAGAAAAAGACGCGTGTCTTTCCTGCCAGCTGGGTGTTCATGGTCGTAATGGAAGAATCGTCAATCGACTCGTAAACCAGCGTGCTCAGGGCTTGTCGGCACGCGTTGCAGGAAAGTGTCATGAGGGTACTTTGATGAAATTCTCTGGAAAGATTGCTTCCACATCCGTGCCGGTCGTAATCGACGATTTCCAGCCAGTCTTCAAGCCGCTTTCATGGCGGAAGTTGAAGTACCGCGACTGCATCGACCATCGTGGGCGCGGCGAGGTGTTGTAGCCCGATTGATGAATCGTCAGGTAGTCCATCAGGATCACGTCGCCCGGCTCGGTCAGCGGTGCACGTTGCGCGTATTGCGCCGCGACGCTTTCCGCTTCGTGAATGGCAATCTGGTAAGCGCCGCTCTTGCCCTGGTTTTGCCGTTCGTACACCCGAAGACCATCCTGGTGCGATGCTTCGCAATAGGACACCGGACCAAGATCCGCAGTCATCCGAACCAGCGGCGCCCACATCACCAGCCCGTCGATGCTCTGCGGCTGATACAGGTACTCCTGGTGCCAGAGGCTGCGGAATGTCTCTTCATTCGGGACGTCGATGCGAATGCCATAACTGCCCGCGCCAACGCCTGCGAAGTCAGTGTTCCGCAGGTCGCAAAAGACGGCTTCGTTATGTGGCGCACTGACCAGGCGAAGAAACGCGGGGATCTGCTTGACGATGTCATAGACCTCGCCGCCATAGCTCCTATTCACGGCGATCAAGCTCATGAAGCCGGCATCGAAATGCTCGGAAGCAAACGGCGGGCGATCGAGCGTGATGCCGTGCCGCGCAGCGACCAAGCCGATGATCTCGTAGATTGCCCGATGGATCGGGACGATTTCTCGTTCCACATCGTAGTGATGCTTGATGATCAACACGCCTTCTCGCTGGAAGGTGGCGCGCTGTTCCGCGGTCAATGAGGTGTAAGCCATGAGTGCGTCTGAAGCGGTGGCCCGGGCCTTGGCCGGTACACGGTTGCAAGAGTCCGGTCGGTGGGGGCACCAAGACCGGATCTTCATAGTTATAGCTTCATACGGTGCGCGTCATTGCGCGATTAGGCGGGCAATCGGACAGCTTCTTTTTTGACCGGGGGCGGGCAGGGGCCCGCGGTGCTGCTCAGACGTCCATGGACTGGATGAGCCGCTGGGCGTCTTGCGGAAGTTCGGTGCGCCAGTCTTCGCGATGCAGCCCGAAAATGCAGGAATCCCAATAACGGCCGTCCAGGAAATATTCCCGCGTCTTGCAGCCCTCTTGAATGAACCCCAGCTTTTCGTAGAGCTTGATGGCGCCGGTATTCGAGGCAAGCACTTCCAGGCCGATTTTTCTCAGGTCCAGGCCATTGAAGGCGAAGTCGATCAACAGTGCGCAGGCGATGTAGCCAATGCCCGCGCCATGTCGCTCGGTGTCGCCGATATATATGCTGAGACTTGCCTTGCGCTGGAACTGATCCAGCCCCTGAAGCTGCGCCACGCCCACCGCCACGCCGTTTTCCCGCACGGCGAACGCGACGTCCTTGACCGAATTGCTTTCCCGTCTTGCCTTCAGCCAGTCGAAGACCCGCTGCTTCTGGATCGGGAAGCGAAATCCCATGGTCAGGTCCCGTACCGCAGGCGCATTTTGCCAAGCGAAAATCAGGTCGGCATCTGCATCATCAAGCGGCGCGAGGCAAATCGATCGCCAGTCGGATTTCTGTGTTTGTCGGGCGTCCGCGGTCGGGTGTTGCATGGCACATCCTGATATTCCGGTGCTTGCCGGATGTTTCCTGGTCGAGCGAGAAAGGCTCGACCTGCCGGCGGATTATCCCAACATATCCAACGTAAAGTAAAACGTCGCCCCTTGCCCCGGCGCCGATTCCGCCCACACTTGCCCGCCATGGCGGCGGATGATCCGCTTCACCGTCGCCAGGCCAATGCCGGTGCCCGTGAAGTCACGCTCGTGGTGGAAGCGCTGGAAGGCCGCAAACAACCTGCTGGCGTGCCCCATGTCGAAGCCGGCGCCGTTGTCACGCACGAAATACACCATTGATGAGCTGCGCGCGAAGCTGCCGAACTCAATGCGCGCATCCGGGATCTTGCTGGTGAATTTCCACGCATTGCCCAGCAGGTTTTCCAGTGCCGCGTTCATCAGTCCGACGTCGCAATCCGCCGAAATATTCTCGGCAATCGTGACCACCACTTGCCGCTGCGGATCGCGATGGCGCAAGTCGGCCACGATCTCGCGCGCCAGGTGCGACAGGTCGACGCGTTGGCGTTCCAGTTCGCTCTGGTTCATTTTCGCCAGCGCGATCAGGTCGTTGATCAGCCCGCTCATGCGGTGCGTGCCCTGCACGATGTGGTTCAGGTAGTCCTGGCCCATTTCGTCCAGCTGTGGGCCGTAATCCTCGCGCAGCAGATCGGTGAAGCCTTCCACGGCACGCAGTGGCGCGCGCAGATCGTGTGACACGGAATAGGAAAATGCTTCCAGCTCTTCGTTGGATGCCTGCAACTCTGCGGTGCGTTTGGCGAACTTTCGCTCCAGATCGATCTGGTTTCGCCGCGCGGCTTCCTGTCTTTCGATGCGCGAGGTGATGTCCTGCGCGAAACCCGACACGCCTTCTGCGCGACCCTGGTCGTCCACCACGCACTGCAGTTCGATCTCGAACCAGCGCGGCTCATCGCCTACGGGCCACATCTCCTCGAAGCGTTTGCGTGCACCCGCGGTCATCATCTGCTGATTGCGCAGTGCATAGGCGTGGCCAAGCATCGGTGGCCATAAATCGCCCACGGAAACGCCGATGCACTCTTCGGCTGATTTGGCAAATAATTTTGCGTAGCTGTTGGTGACAAAAACGTGTCTTCCGTTGATGTCGATCATCCACGCGATCACCGGTAACGAAGTGAAAGCCCGTCGAAGTGTGTCGGCATCGGCTGCTGGGTGGAGCAGCCCACGCGGCAAAATCTGTGTCATTACGCGGCTCTAAGCAGGTTATGGATGACATTGTGTAGGACTTTTTCCTACACGTCGAACGGCGCTGAACCGTACGTCAGCAACATCTTGTTTCTGTATGGTCCCGTAACGACTGTTTGCCCATAATTCTGTTCATGGGTTAACCCGCAGTTGCCGCGGCCCATCGCTCGGTACCGAGTTGGTGCTGATCTCTAGGAAGTAACATGACTATGCGCCTTGCCGAAGACCTGATGATCGACGCATCCGAAGAAGTCTCTTCCGTCCGTCAGCCTGCCGCCCGCTCTGCGGTGCAGCGCCTGAACGACGAGATTCGTGACGCCAACCTTACGTATCTGATGCTGGCTCAGCAACTGATTCGTGCCGATCGCTCCGAAGCCCTGTATCGCCTCGGCCTGTCGGGCGAAGTGGCAGACATTCTTGATTCCCTGACCACCGCCCAAGTGTTGCGCGTTGCGTCGTCGAACATGCTGCTGGCCCGTTTCCGCTTTGATGACTCTCTGGTGTGGAGCCTGCTGGCTTCCCCCAAGCGCGACGAAGCACCGTCCCGCATGCACGCTGCCATTCTGATGGCTAGCCGTACCACCACGGAATCGGTCTGATCATGGCGCGCAGCGTTCTTACTGAAGCCCGTCAGATCGACATTGCTCGCGATCTGATCGAACTCGATGCCCGCCTCCAGGTGCTCGAAGCCGAGGTGAGTCTGTCGCGCGAGCGCCTCTTGAGGCTGTACCGTGAGGTCAAGGGCAAGTCGCCCCCGAAGGGCATGCTGCCTTTCTCGACCGATTGGTTCATGACCTGGCAGCCGAATATCCATTCGTCGCTGTTCATGAATATCTATCAGCACCAGTTCAAGGCCAGTGACCTTGAGCCGGTCGAAGCGCTTATCCGCGCCTTCCGTCTTTACCGCGAACAAGTCGAAGGCCTCGGCATGCCCGAAGTGCTGTCGGTGACGCGTGCATGGCGCCTGACGCGCTTCTTCGGTGCCGGCATGCTCGGCATGACCGAGTGCACCTCGTGCCACGGCCATTTCGTCACGCATAGCTTCGAGCTGTCGCACCAGTATGTGTGCGGCCTGTGCAATATGCCGTCTCGCGCTGGCAAGACTCGTCAGGCAGTGGTCGGCCGGGAGCCTGCTACGTCATGTGCCGCGTTCTGATCATTGACGACAATTCGCTTACGCGTCGCCTGACCCGCGCGTGGTTGCAGCGGCTCGGCCAGAGTGTGGAAGAAGTTGCCGACGGCGCCACGGCGCTGATGCAACTTGGCCTGCAGGCTTCCCCGAGTTCCAGCACGCGAACCAATATGTCGGTGCTTCCCGACGTCATCCTCCTCGACATGGTTTTGCCTGACACCGATGGCTGGTCGGTATTGCGCGCAATTCGCGCCGATGCCCGACTCGACGGAATCGCGGTGTATTGCTACAGCGGAACCGTGGCCGCCGGTGCGGAAATGAACGGCTTTGACGGGACGATTGCAAAGTCGGGCAGCTACGAGCGGTTTCGCGATGGATTTTCATCGCTTACAACTCGAAACCAGGCCTCAAGATTTGGCGCGTGCTGCCGAAAACCCTTCTATGGCGATGCTCAGGTCTGAGTGATTCGCAGCGGCTGCAAGCAGGCCACGTTTTTTAGGAGCGAGGACGAATGCTCGTCATCGTTGGTTATCTGATTGTCATCTGTTCCGTGCTGGGGGGCTTCCTCCTCCACGGTGGGTCGCTGGCCGCCCTGTGGCAGCCCTTCGAATTGCTGATCATTGCAGGCGCAGCCATTGGCGCGTTTGTCTGCGGCAACTCGGGCAAGATCGTGAAGGCCACGATGGGCGCGTTGCCGCAGACCTTGAAGGGCTCCGGCTTCACCAAGCAGCGTTACCTCGACCTGCTGGCACTGCTTTATGAAATTCTGAACAAGATCCGTCGCGAAGGCCTGATGTCCGTCGAAGGCGACATCGAAGAGCCGAACGAAAGCCCGATGCTGCAAAAGTATCCGGCGCTGCTCGCCGACCATCACCTGGTCGAATTCGTGACCGACTACTTGCGCCTGATGGTCAGCGGCAACCTGAACCCGCTTGAAATCGAAGCGCTGATGGACCAGGAAAACGAAACGCATCACCACGAAGCACTGATCCCGGCGCAAGCCATTCAGCGCGTCGCCGACGGCCTGCCTGCATTCGGCATCGTGGCTGCGGTGATGGGCGTGGTGAACGTGATGGGCTCGGTGGGTGAACCGCCGTCGATCCTGGGCGGCAAGATCGGCGCTGCACTGGTCGGTACCTTCGTGGGCATCTTGCTGGCTTACGGTTTTGTCGGTCCGCTGGGCTCCGTGCTGCAACAGAAGGCAGACGAAAGCTCCAAGCAGTTCGAATGCGTGAAAGTGGTGCTGCTGGCCAGCTTGAATGGCTACGCCCCGGCGCTTGCCGTCGAATTCGGCCGCAAGGTCCTGTTCTCGACCGAGCGTCCGACCTTCTCCGAACTCGAAGACACGGTCAAGGGTCGCAAGCCCGCGTAAGCGGCTTGCAGTCAGCGGCTACAGGAAACGGACCTCATCATGGCGGCAGTCAAGGGCGCGGCGCCCATCATCATTCGCCGGAAGAAGAAGGGCGGCCATGGCGAACACCACGGCGGCATGTGGAAGATCGCGTACGCTGACTTCGTGACCGCGATGATGGCCTTCTTCCTGCTCATGTGGCTGCTCAGCTCCGCATCGCAAGCGGATCTGGGCGGCATCGCCGACTACTTCAATCAACCGATGAAGATCGCGATGGCAGGTGGTCAATCCTCCGGCCAATCGAACTCGGTGATCGTCGGCGGCAGCGAGCTGTCCATCCAGAAGAAGCAGATGCGGTCCGGCGCCGAGATGGAAAAGGTCGACCGTGATGCACGCGCGCGCATGGAAGTGCAGGAAAAGAAAAGCCTGGAAGGCTTGAAGACCAAACTCGAGGCAATGATTTTCAGCACCGAGTCGCTGCGCCCATTTAAAAATCAGATCCTGTTGGATCTGACAGATGAGGGCTTGCGTATACAGGTGGTCGATGCGCAGAATCGTCCCATGTTCGATGTGGGCAAGACCGCATTGAAAGATTACAGCCAGACAATTCTTATCGAACTGGCACGCGCACTGAACGGCGTTCCCAACAGCTTGTCGCTGTCGGGTCACACCGATTCGAGCAGTTATTCGTCGGGTAATGCGGGTTACAGCAACTGGGAGCTGTCGGCGGATCGCGCAAACGCGGCCCGACGGACCATGCTTGCGGCCGGCACGCCACCTACCAAGATTCTGCGCGTTGTCGGCCTGGCCGACTCGGTGCCGTTCGATGCCAACAATGCCAACTTGCCGGCCAATCGCCGCATCAGCATTGTGGTGATGAACCGTCGCAGCGAAGAGTACGTAAAGACCGGTGGCGCACCGGTCACGATTCCTGACGCACCCGAAGCACCGTCCTTACCCGAGGCGATCCCATCGGTCAAGCCGGCGTTGACGCCTACAAATTGATTCACTGAACAACTGGTTCGGTTCAACCCGAATCCACGGAGAAATACATGGGGACTAGCGACAACCGTCTCATGGACATGATCGACGATAAGGCCCGCTTGGCCGGTTCCAATAAAATGGAACTGCTGCTGTTCTCGCTGGGCGGGACCGAGATCTACGGGATCAACGTGTTCAAGGTCCGTGAGGTCTGCGAAATCATGCCCCTCACCAAGACCCCGAACGTGCCCCGCGGCGTCGAGGGCATCATCTCGTTGCGCGGCGCGATCCTGCCTGTGATCGACCTGGCCACGGCCATCAACATGCAACTCGACGCCCCGCGCACGAAGCTGTTGATCACCGAGTTCTCGAGCCACACGCAAGCCTTCCAGGTGGCCGATGTCGATCGTATCGTCCGCATCGACTGGGACCACGTGAAGTCGCCGCAGTCCATGCCGGCCAACACGATGAGTTTCATGACGGCGCTGACCGAGTTGCCCGATGGTAAGCTCGTGTCGATTCTCGACGTCGAGCAGATCCTTTCTTCCGTCATTGGTGAAGACAAGGTTCCCACCGGCATCGAGGACATGGCGCCCGAGCACAAGGCAAACGTGTTCTACGCCGACGATTCCGTCATCGCGCGCAAGAAGATTGTCGAGGTGCTGGACAAGCTGGGCCTGCCGCATCAGCACGCCATCAACGGTGCCGAAGCCCTGGAAAAACTCAAGGCCATCGCTACCCGTGCGGAAGCCGACGGCGTGCCGCTCGAGTCCGTGCTTGGTTTGATTCTCGTCGACGCAGAAATGCCCGAGATGGACGGCTACGTGCTGACCCGTCACATCAAGGCGGATCCGCGCTTTGCGCGCATCCACGTGGTCATGCATTCCTCCTTGTCTTCGGTCGCCAACAAAAAGCTTGGTCAGCAAGTCGGCGTGGACGCTTACGTTGCGAAGTTCGATCCCGTCGAATTGGCGACCATGATCATCAGTCACCTCGTGCCCTCGAAGGCTTGAAAGAAGACACATGAACCCGGACGACTTGAAATTTTTGATCGTCGATGACTTTTCGACCATGCGGCGCATCGTGCGCAACTTGTTGAAGGAAATTGGCTACAACAACGCCGACGAGGCGGAGGATGGCCAGATTGCTTTGAACAAGCTGCGTAACGGCGCGTTCAACTTCGTGGTCAGCGACATCAACATGCCGAACATGAACGGCTTTGAACTGCTTCGCGAAATTCGTGCGGACGACAACCTCAAAAAGTTGCCTGTCCTGCTTGTGACCGCTGAGGCAAAGAAGGAAGACATCGTGCTGGCGGCGCAACTTGGTGCCAACGGCTACATCGTCAAGCCCTTCACCAAAGCGACCCTCGAAGACAAACTTCTCAAAGTCATTGCGAAAATGACCGGAGCGGCATGATGTCCCGCGATACCGAAGACCTCGAAGCCCTGTTCGACCAGATTTCCTCCGAAACCCTGGCGCGGCTGGATGCACAAGCGCCGGCTGCAGCCGCTGCCGTGGCGGCGAACGATGCGAAGCAACCCGCACAAGCTGCTCCGGCGGCCGGAGGCGAGGAAGGCGACGTGTTCTTCCAGCGCATCGGTATCCTGACACGCCAGTTGCATGATGCCTTGCGCGAGCTGGGCTATCACGAAAAAGTCGAGCATGCAGTCAGCACCTTGCCGGATACCCGGCAACGCCTTGACTACATTGCTCGTCTGACCGGTCAGGCCGCAGATCGGGCCTTGTCCAATGTCGAGAAGGGCCAGGACATCCAGGGCTCGCTCGAAGGCGAAGCGATCAAGCTGAATGCGCGCTGGGACAAGCTGTATGCCCGCGAACTCGGTGTCGAAGAATTCAAGGCAGTTGCTGCCGACACGCACGCTTTCATGAAGCGCGCCAGTGCCGATGCAGTGGCAACACAAGCTTTGTTGACCGACATCATGATGGCGCAAGATTTCCATGATTTGACGGGTCAGGTGATCCAGAAAGTCCTGAAACTTGCCTCAGACTTCGAAGCGCAGTTGGTAAAGTTGCTGGTCGAGTCCACCCCTGCAGAAAAACGCACGGCGCAGACCGACTGGATGAATGGTCCGGTCGTCGATGCCAAGGGCCGCGACGATGTGGTGACGAGCCAGGCGCAAGTCGATGACTTGCTCGAAAGCTTAGGTTTCTGACGCAAAGGAGCAAAAGGTGTCCGCCTTTGCCGAAATGAATGATCTGCTTGTCGACTTCCTGACGGAAGCTGGCGAGCTCCTGGACGACGTCGACAGCGGTCTCGTCGATCTGGAACAGCGCCCGAACGACAACGCGCTGCTCAACCAGGTTTTCCGTGGTTTCCACACGGTCAAGGGCGGTGCCGGCTTCCTGGAAGCAACGTCACTGGTCGAACTGTGCCATCGCGGTGAAAACCTGCTCGATCTGCTGCGTAGTCAACAGCTGCAGATCACCCCCGAAATCATGGACTTGATCCTTGCCGCCACCGGTGAGGTTCGTCGCATGTTCGGCGAGATGGAAGCGGGTCGCATGCCTTCGCCTGCACCTGCTGCCTTGCTGACCGGACTCGAAGCCGCTGCCCGTGGCGAGACCGTGGATACGCGCGCCTTGCGTGGCGACGTCCGCGACGTCGCCCCGTCTGCGCCGGCGGCCGACGTGCCTGCCGATGCGTCTGGTCCGTCCGACCCGAATTCTCCCGACTGGCTCGGTTATTACCGTTCTGCGTTCGGTGATCCCAAGCAAGGCGAGGGCTCCCCCGACGCCGCCAAGCCGGCTGCCGAATACGCGCCCAATCAGCTTGTGGCACCGAAGCCTGGCCAAGCGGTGGCAGCACCGCAGGCGCAGCGTTCGCCTGCCCCTGCTGTTGCCCCGCGTCCCGCTCGCGGCGCCCCGCAGGGCGGCGGTTCGGTCACCAAAGAAAGTACGATCCGCGTCGATACCGCACGCTTTGACCAGATTCTGAATCTGTCGGGCGAAATCGGCCTGACCAAGAACCGTCTGAACTGCCTGCGCGATGCGCTGAACGGCGAAGGCGTCGACACCGAAGGCGCCAAGACCGTGGATACGGTCCTGAGCCAGCTCGACACGCTGGTGTCCGATCTGCAGTCCGCCGTGATGAAGGCGCGCATGCAGCCGGTTGGCCGCGTGTTCCAGAAGTACTCGCGCCTGGCGCGAGATCTGGCGCGTCAGTTGGGCAAGGACGTCGACCTGGTCATCACCGGCGCCGATACCGAAGTCGACAAGACGATTCTGGAAGAGCTGAACGATCCGCTGGTCCACTTGATCCGCAACTCGGTCGACCACGGTATCGAAACGATTGAAGAGCGTCGTCGCATCGGCAAACCTGAGCGTGGCACGCTGCACGTCTCGGCACGCCAGACCGGTGACAGCATCGTCATCGAAGTCACCGATGACGGCAAGGGCATGGACGCCGAAGTCATCCGTCGCAAGGCGGTGGAGAAGGGCGCCATCACCGCCGAAGAGGCAAGCGTTCTCGACCCGGCGCAGTGTCTGGCGTTGATCTTCCTGCCCGGCTTCTCGACCAAGGCAGAAGTCTCCGATCTGTCCGGCCGCGGTGTGGGCATGGACGTGGTTCGCACGAATATCGAGAAGCTCAAGGGCCGCATCGATATTCAGTCGGTACCCGGAAGCGGTTCGCGCATCACCATTTCTCTGCCTTTGACGCTGGCGATTCTGCCGGTGTTGATGCTGGAGCTGATGGGGCAGGTCTATGCCTTGCCGCTGTCGTCGGTGCGCGAAATCATCTCGGTCGACAACACGCAGATCCAGCGTGTGGGCGACTGTCCGTCGATGGTCATTCGCGGGCGTGTGTTGCCCATCTTCGATCTGGCTGCACTGATCGGTCTGCCGCGCGAAAAGCCGGCGGAAGTTGCTGTGGTGCTCTCCCATGGCGACAAGCAGCTTGTTCTGACGGTCGACGGTTTCGTTGGTCAGGACGAAGTGATGATCAAGCCGCTCGAAGGCATTCACCCGAAGGGCGTTGCAGGCGCCACGCTGTCGGGCGACGGCACCCTGGTGCTGGTCCTGGAAATGCGCGAGCTGCTCGAAGGCTTGTACTAATCCTCGCTGTATCCCGGCCGGCCCGCTCGGGCCGGCCCATGTCGGAATTGATCGATAAAGGCCGCAACCAATGTTGGTAAGCCAGGCAGAGCCGCGCGCGCTCACTGAATCTTCATTCACATCGACGCGGCATGCTACCGCCGCACCGTCCAGTCCCTCCGCCTTCCGGCGTGCATACGAGTCGGTAGAGCGTGCAATCTTCAATACCTTGTCGCGCAAACTTGCCGGCAATCTGATCATCGTAGCGATCTGGCCGATATTGGCCTGGGTTGCGGTGGAGACCGGCCGCGGCCAATGGCTGCCATGGATTGCAGGCACTGGCGTGCTGGCCGCAATCGGCGCGTTCCTGTACCTGCATCACCTCATCGTGCGTCCGGTGCAGCAACTCACCAGCATGATGCGCGACATCGGCCAGGGCGCTGGCGACCTGTCGCACGAAATGCCCACGTTCACGCATGACGAATTCCGCGATCTGGCGCAGGCCTACAACGATTTCGCAGGACGGCTGCGCGACATCATTCGCGAAGTACGCAAGCTGGGCGTGCAAGTCGCCTACGAATCCGCCAAAGTGACTGCACACGTCACGGCGTCCGCCGACATGGCGCGCAAGCAGGACAACCTGTCTGGCGCTGCCGCCGGGTTCGCCGCGCAGACCGCCCAGCAAATGGGTGCGACGGCCGGCCAGGCGAAAGAGATGGCATCGTCGACCGAGCATCACGTCTCAGTCGCCAACAGCTCTTTTGCCGATCTCGAACAGGCGTCCAACAGCGTTGGCCGCGTACGTGACCAGCTGGTGGAATTCGGCTCGGTCGTCGAGCAATTGACGGTCAGCTCGCAGTCGATCGAGAACATTGCCAAGCTGATCAGCGAGATCTCGGATCAGACCAATCTGCTGGCACTGAACGCCGCCATCGAAGCTGCCCGTGCTGGCGAAAGCGGCCGCGGGTTTGCCGTGGTCGCCGACCAGGTTCGACTGCTGGCCGAGCGGGTGAAGGGCGCCACCGGTGAGATTTTCGAAAGCATCCGCAGCATGATCGAATTGGCCGACGGCACCAGCCGCCGTACCTCCGACATCACGGTGCAGGTGCGCGACGCGCAGCAGGTCATCGGCCGCGCCACGGAAGGCTTTTCCGCGATGGTGCGCGACCTGGGCGTGATGAGCGAGCATCTGTCGGGCATGAGCCGCGACATGTCGACGGTAGCGGTGGCCAACGACACCGTGCAGCAGCACGTGGTCGATATCCGCGAACTGTCGGGTGGCCTGGTGGGCAAGATGCAGGAGTCCGAGCTCTCCACGCGCGAGCTGTTCACCGCCACGGAAGACATCTGCGAAACCACGGCCCGTTTCCGCATCGGCGACGAGGTCTATGAAAACATTCTGGAGCAGGTGGCTGCGCAGCGCGACCGCGTGCAGGCCATGATGGAAGCGGCGGCCAAGCGCGGGCTGAACCTGTTCGATACCTCGTATCGCCCGGTGGCCGGCTCCAACCCGGCGAAGTTCCGCACCTCGTACGACGATGCCATCGAAGCCGAGCTGCAGCTTTTGCTGGACGAGATGGTCAAGCAGGTCGACGGTGGGGTGTTTGCCATCGCCATTGATGAAAACGGCTATGCGCCCGCGCACAACAGCTTCCATTCCCATCCTGCAACCGGCAATCCCGAGATCGATCGGGTCAAGAGCCGCAACAAGCTGATGTTCAAGGATCAGGTCGGCCAGCGTGCAGGCAACAGCAAGGACCCCTTCCTGCTGCAAACCTACTGCCGCGACACGGGCGAGATCCTGAACGATCTGTCGATGCCCCTGTTCGTCAAGGGCCGCCACTGGGGCGCACTGCGCCTGGGCTTCCATCCGGAAGTGCTGCTGGCCTGAATTCGAAGCGGCTGCGCCCTGCAGCCGTCTTCCCGGGCGGACCTCCACGAGGTTCGCAGCGCGCCCGCGCTGCTGCCCGAAAAAGCCCGATTTTCCCTTCCTCAGGCACCCGATTTTGTGGATGCAATGGCACGGGGGGGAATAAGCCTCGGTTTCGACCACTTGTTCTGCGTTTTGACACAGCGTGTTACGCGGAATAATGCCATCCATTGAACTGGATAGCGGTGGGCGCGTACGGTGGCTGGCGATGCAGATAACGAAGACAAGACACTAGCCCCTTCTCAACAGCGGCTGGACAAGGCGCGTGAGGATGGGCAGGTGCCGCGTTCGCGTGAGCTGTCTGGCGCATTGGCTACCTTCGCTGCAACTTGTACGGTCGGTTTCGGTGGCGCTGCGCTGGTGTCTGACTCGATGAACTGGATTCGCGGCGCGTTCATCGCCGGTGGCCGCATGGCCCCGAATGTGCGCGACAACAATGCCATCGTGAACGCGTTCTACGAAATGGTCGGCCACGCACTGATCAGCATTGCGCCGATCCTGGGCGCGGCCATGATTGCAGGGGTCATCGGGTCCGTCGGGCTAGGTGGTTTGTTGTTGTCCAGCAAGGCCTTGATGCCCGACTTCTCCCGTTTGAATCCGCTCACGGGCATCGGGCGCATGTTTTCCGCGCGTGGCCTGGGCGAACTTGGCAAATCCCTGTTGAAAGTGATCGTGCTGGGTGGCCTGGGTGGCTTGTTGTTCTGGCATGGCAACACCGAGAAGATGTCCTTGATCGCCGGCACCCAGCCAAGCGCGATCGCGGCCTTGGGTGGCATGCTGCGATTCGACATGCTGATCATGGCCTGCGGCTTGTTCATCATCGCGGCGGCCGATGTGCCTTTGCAGTGGTGGAATCACCACAAGCAAATGAAGATGACGCTGGAAGAAGCAAAGCAGGAACACAAGGAATCCGATGGTGATCCGCAGCTCAAGGGCAAGATCCGCCAGATGCAACGTGAGCGGGCTCGCTCGCGCATGATGCAGTCGGTCCCGACCGCTGACGTGATCCTGACCAACCCGACGCATTACGCCGTCGCGCTCAAATATGAAGAAGGCAAGACAAGCGCCCCGCGCTTGTTGGCCAAAGGGACGGATGTGATCGCTGCACGTATTCGCGAGCTTGCCGTCGAAAACAAGATTCCGGTTTTGGAAAGCCCCCAATTGGCACGAGCCCTGTATCGCCACGGCGAACTCGAACAAGAAATCCCCGCTGCGCTGTTCCGCGCGGTGGCGCAGGTGCTGGCCTATGTGTATGCGCTGCGTGCGCCAGGCCCGTCGGCCACCTGGGAGGCCGTCGACGTGCCGCCGGGTTGGGACCCCAACGAACCCAATGCGATTGGTCGCCGCGGGCGCGCCAAGAATGCTGCCGTCAAGGCTGCTGTCAACGGCGGTGACGCCGGCAAAGGAGCCTCCGCATGACGCCGGGTCGCAGCGTCACGATCGCAGGGCTGCGCTTCGAAGCCAGCCGCCTGCGCGAAATGGGGATGCCGCTCTTCATCCTCATGATTCTCGCGATGATGTTGCTGCCGCTGCCGCCCGCAGTGCTGGACATCCTCTTTACCTTCAACATCGCCATCTCGCTGATGGTCTTGTTGGTGGCGACTTACACCCGTCGTCCGCTGGACTTCGCGGTGTTCCCGACCGTCATTCTGGTCACCACCTTGCTGCGCCTGTCGTTGAACGTGGCGTCGACCCGGGTGGTGTTGCTGCATGGTCACACCGGCCCGGACGCGGCCGGCAAGGTGATCGAGGCCTTCGCCACCTTCCTGGTGGGCGGCAACTTCGCCGTCGGTATCGTGGTGTTCATGGTCCTGGTGATCATCAACTTCATGGTGGTCACCAAGGGTGCAGGCCGGATCGCCGAAGTGTCTGCCCGCTTCACGCTGGACGCGATGCCTGGCAAGCAGATGGCCATCGATGCCGATTTGAATTCGGGCCTGATCAACGAGGCCGAGGCACGCAAGCGGCGCGCGGAAATCAGCGACGAAGCCGACTTCTTCGGCGCCATGGACGGCGCGTCGAAGTTCGTGCGCGGCGACGCCATCGCCGGCATCTTGATTCTGTTCGTCAATATCATCGGCGGCCTGATCATCGGCATGGGCCAGCACGACCTGAGCTTCGCCGAAGCCGGCAAGGTCTACGTGCTGCTGTCCATCGGTGACGGTCTGGTCGGCCAGGTGCCGGCGCTGCTGATCTCGATCGCCGCCGGCCTGATCGTCTCCCGTGTGGGTGAGGGCGAGGACATCGGTTCGGAAGTCGGCAAGCAGTTGCTGGGCTCGCCGCAGGCCTTGGCGATCACCGCCGTCATCATTGGTCTGCTGGGCATGATTCCGGGCATGCCCAACCTGGTCTTCCTGCTGCTCGCAGCCGGCATGGGCTATCTGTCTTTCCGCCTGGCGAAAAAGAAGGTGGCAGATGCCAAGGTGGTCGCGAAACCCGCCGCAGCTGCCACGGCGCCTGCAGAGTCGGCCGAAGCCACCTGGGAAGACGTCAGCCACGTCGACACCATCGGCCTGGAAGTGGGCTATCGCCTGATCCCGCTGGTCGACAAGAGCGCCGACGGCGAACTGCTCAAGCGCATCAAGGCGCTGCGCAAGAAGTTTGCGCAAGACGTGGGCTTCCTGCCTGCCGCCGTGCACATCCGTGACAACCTGGAACTTCGTCCTGGCGCCTACCGCATCACGCTCAAGGGCGTAGTGATTGGCGAAGGCGACGTGCAGGCCAATGGTCTGCTGGCCATCAACCCTGGTCGCGTGACGCGCGAAATCCAGGGCACGCCCACTGTCGATCCGGCCTTCGGTCTGCCGGCGCTGTGGATCGATGCGGCCACCCGCGAAGCCGCGCAGGCAGCTGGTTATACCGTGGTCGATCCGGGCACCGTGATCGCCACCCACCTGTCTCATCTGTTGCACAGCAATGCCGCCGAGCTGCTGGGCCGCAGCGAGCTGCAGGCCTTGATCGATCACTTCACCACGCAGACCCCGAAGCTGCTGGACGACCTGATGCCCAAGCTGATTCCGATGGCGACCTTGCAGCGCGTGTTGCAGTCGCTGCTGGAAGAGGGTGTGCACATCCGCGACTTCCGCAGCATCGTCGACACGCTGGCCGACCACGCTGCACGTACGCAGGATCCGGGCGAGTTGACCGCCGCAGTGCGTATTGCACTGGGCCGGGCGATCACCCAAGGCATCTTCGGCCCCACGGGCGATGTGGAAGTGCTGGCGCTCGATCCCGATCTGGAGCGCGTGCTGGCCAATGCTTTCGGTCGCGGCGACGCGGGTGCAATCGAACCGATGCTGGCCGAGCGCTTGTTGCAGGACGCCAACCGCGCCGTCGACAGCATGGATGCGCTGGGCAAACCGTCTGTGCTGCTGGTGCCCGATCGCCTGCGCAGCGGCATGGCGCGTCTGTTCCGTCGCACCGTGCCCCGCCTGAAACTGCTCGCCCATTCCGAAATACCGGAGTCTCGCACCATCCGCGTCACCTCGACGCTGGGCGGACGTTGATCCCCCATTGGTACTCCACTTGCAACGTCGTTTTCCGCTTATTTCGACCCTACCGTCCGAGACATCATGAACTTGCGTAAATTCATTGCCACCAATACCCGGGACTGCCTGCGCATCATGCGCGAAGCACTCGGCGCGGATGCCATGATCGTGTCGACCCGGAAGACTGCAGATGGGGTCGAGATCGTCGGCGCCAGTGCGCAGGAAGTGCACGATGTCCAGAACGCCGTGCTGGCACCCGCTACCGTTGCGCCGGCGCGTCCGTCGTACAGCGTGCCCGCACCGATTGGCCAGGATGGCGGAAACCACGACAGCGACGCTACCGAAGTCGGTGCGCGCGCCATGTGGGACGAAATCGAAGACGAACCGGTTCGCCTGTCGCCCGCCGCACGCGTGCTGGCACAGCAAAGCGGTGCACCGGCCTGGCCGCGCATGGAAGACGACCAGGCCCAGCGCGTGGTGCGTTCCAGCCTGCCGCAGGCCAGCCGCCCGCAGCGCGAAACCGTGCACCCTGAACCCGAGCGTCCGCGTGTCCGCCCGATCGCCGAACAGGCCAATCGTGTGTCGGACACCGAGCAAGGCATGCGCGACACCTTGCGCCAATCGCATCCCACCTTGCCGGTTGCCGCCTCGCATTCGTCGCCGGCCCAAGCGCCGGTGATGCAACCCGCAGCGCCTGCAATCTCGCCCGAGGACGCGCAGGCCATCGCATCGGCAGCGACCGCGCCCGTGATGGAAGAAATGCGCGCCATGCGCGAATGGATGTCGCAGCAAATGGGTGCGCTGACCTGGCGCGACGCCACGCATCGCAATCCGATGCGCCGCAATCTGTGGCGCACGCTGGTCGACTCCGGTTTCTCGCCGGTGCTGGCCCGGACCATCCTGGCGCGTCTGCCCGACGACTATGCCGAAGCGCAGGCCGAGCAGTGGCTGCGTGAGGTGCTGGTGCGCAATCTGCGCACCGTGCCGCTGGCCGACAGCATTGTCGAGAAGGGCGGTGTGTACGCCATCGTCGGCCCGACCGGCGTGGGCAAGACCACGACCACGGCGAAGATCGCCGCACGTTGCGTCGTGAAGTACGGCGCCCGCTCGCTGGGCCTGATCACGACCGACCAGTACCGGATCGGCGCGGTCGACCAGTTGCGTACCTTCGGCCGCATTCTGGGCGTTGACGTCTACACCGCACGCGGTGCACAAGACCTGGAGTCGACGCTGCTGGGCATGAGCGATCGCAAGCTGGTGCTGGTGGACACCACCGGCATGAGCCAGCGCGACGAACGCATCGCGGAACATCTGCAGTCGCTTGCGGTGCGGCAAGTGCAGCGCCTGCTGGTGCTGCCGGGCGGCGCCCACGCGGAACAGGCCGAAGACATCGTTCAAGCCTATCGCGGTGATGGCCTGGCCGGCGCGATCATCTCCAAGCTCGATGAGGCCGTACGCCTCGGCGGCCCGCTGGATGCGGCGATCCGTCACCAGTTGCCGTTGCACTTCCTGACCACCGGTCAGCGCGTGCCGGAAGATTTGCATGGCGCCAACATCCAGTTGCTGGTGCATCGCGCGCTCAAGCAGCGCGGCTCGTCGCTGTTCGAGCTGGAAGGCGATGAGCTCGACTGGTCTTCAATGCCGACGGTGGATTCGCCTTCGGGCAATCCGGCCCGCGTTTCGTGATGGAGTCCTGATCGTGCAGGGCACGTCACTTTATTCCGGTGAATTAACCGACCAGGCCGCTGGCCTGCGTCGTCTGCTGCAGCCCGCGATGCCGGTTGTCGAGATTGTCTGGGCGACCAATTCTGCGGTGCGCGCTGCAGCGATACGGCGGCGCGTGCTCGCCTTGCGACGAGAGGGACGCGCACCGTTGGTGCTCGACCCGTCGTATGGTGACCTGGCACGCGCATTTTCGGTCACGCCACGTTTCGAGCTTGGCCACCTGCTTGACGGCCACACCACGGCAGACCATGCCTTGCACGCGATCGAGCCGGGATGTTTCCTGTTGCCCGCTGCGCGCGCATTGATGCGGGTCTCCACCGGTGAGGTGCCCATGCAGGACATTCTGGACATCGTGGTGGCATTGCCCTCGGTGCCGGATATTCTGATCATCGGGGCGGCTCGCCAGCGGGCAGGCGAACTGGCCTCGTGGAGCGGTGAGAACACGCGGTTCATCATGGTGGTGGACACGCAGCCTGGGCAGTTGATGACGGCATATGTCCTCATCAAGGGGCTGCACGCTATCTTGCCGCAACTGTCGGTGTCGATCTGGGCGGGGGCCGCGGCGATGGAAGCCGCAACTCAGCTCAGCCTGACCGCCGAGCGTTTTCTCGGCTTGCACGCCGAGTTGGATATTTCCTGAATAAGATCTCCATGTACAACCGAGCCGGCACGCTAGAACGTGATAGACAGCTGGAGCGCCATGTGCCCCTGGTGCGCCGCATGGCGCACCATCTGGTCGCAAGGCTTCCTGCCAGCGTTCAGATCGAGGATTTGATTCAGGCAGGCATGATCGGCCTGATGGATGCACTCGAGCGATTTGAAGAAGGCATGGGCGCTCAGTTCGAGACCTACGCCACGCAACGCGTGCGCGGTGCGATGCTGGACGAACTGCGTCGCGGCGACTGGCTGCCGCGCAGCGTTCGACAGACGCAGCGCAAGATCGACGTGGCGATGCAGAAGCTCGAGCACAAGCAAGGCAGGGCGCCATCGGAAAACGAGATGGCGGAAGCGCTGGAAGTGCCCATCGACGAATATCAGCACATGCTGGCCGATGCGCGTGGGTCACACCTGTTCTATTACGAGGACATGGATTCGGACGAGGACAGCGACAGCTACCTGGACCGCCATGTGGCCGACCACGCCGCCAATCCGCAGGAACGCCTGACCGACCGGCGTTTCAAAGAGGCCCTGGTAGAAGGCATCGAGCGCTTGCCCGAGCGCGAAAAGTTCGTCATGGGCCTGTACTACGAGCACGAGATGAACCTGAAGGAAATCGCGGCGGTGCTGGGCGTGACCGAATCCCGGGTATGCCAGTTGCATTCGCAGGCAGTCGCCCGCTTGCGGACGCGCCTCAAGAGCTGGCGCGCGAACTGAGCTCGGGATGGTGCGAAACGCAGGCTGCCCACTGGACGGCCTGCATCGATCTGCGCGCAGGTGTTCAGGCGAAGGCAGACGCATCATGCGAGGGCCGTGCAGACATTCGAAGTAAGGGAAGTGTCTGGCTGACATCCGGCGACGGATTGTCGGCCGAACTTCGTTCGCGACGCAGCGTGCGCCGCGAGGCAATCAGCCCTTTATACGGGCTTCAGCGTCAGCTGTCCGCCAGGACCGTAAGTCGTCTCGAGACCGGCGGCACGTGCCAGCACGGCCAGACGGCTGCTGGCCGCATGGGCCTGGATGTCGGAGAGCGCTGCCGCTACGCGCAGGGGCTTCGCGGTGTTCTCGATCCGGACGCGCCAGGCCTGGCGCACCGATTCGTCTGCCGTGCTCAGTTGCGCTGCCAGCTCGGGCAATACCTTCTGCAGATCCAGCAGGATTTGGGCAACTTCACTTGCAAGGCTGCGGATCAGGTCAGAGTCGCCGCGCGCCATGGCGTCGGACAGCTGTGCACCCGTCGCATCGCAACGTTGCATCAAGGGCTCGAAACGGCTGAGGGTTGCCGCGTCTACCCCTTGCAATCCCGCGAGGGGATTAGCGGGATGTGGTGAGTTCGCGTTCAATTTGCAGGAACTTGTCTGCCACGGCTTCGGCGTTCACTTTGAACTTGCCGTCGCGAATGGCTTGTTTGATTTCTTCGACGTGGGCAGCGTTGAAAGGTGCCTCGCTGCCTTGCGTCTCACGCGATGCAGCCGACAGCTGGATCGATGAGGAGGAAGTGGTGGCGCCGGTGCTGCTGACAGTGCTTTGCTCTTTAGTCGGGCGAACGCGCGTCTCTGCTGAGACAGTGCGGCTGGACTGAAGCGGATCGGTACCGTTCTGGGTGATTTTCACGACATTACTCCTGCGATATACCCTTACTAACGGCGGGCCTGCTCAAAACTGTAGGGTTATATCGCCGAGAACCTTATCAGTTTGTATGCGCACCGCTTGCGGGCGGCCGCGCATACCCGGCTATCTTCTCACAGATGCACTTCGATCTGCTTATCTGCACGCAAGGTGCCCGATACCGTACGTCCGGACTCAAGTTTCACCCGGGCAGATCCGCCTACCGTTGACTGCTGGACGATTTCTCCTGCAGCGCGAACGGTAAATCCTTTGCCAATCAACAACACTCGCACCTGTTCGCCAACGCCCATGCGGGCGGCGGAGCTCAGTGCATCCGGGGGGATCGGCTCGCCGGCACGCAAAGGCCGGGTCACGCGTGAGCCGGCCAGGCTTTGCTCGTCGACGGTGACGCCGCGGGTCCAGCCCGATACATCGAGTTCCGTCAGCGTCCAGTCACCTTGTGCCAGCACGGCGCCGGCCCGAACGGGGCGGGTAAGCACTGGAATGGTGGCGGTCAGGGACACTTCGGCGGGCAGCCGGATTGTCCAGTTGCTGTCTGCGCAACGCAGGCCTATCTGGGTCTTTCCCCAGGACCTGGATGAGGGCGGCAGGAAGACTTCGGGTTTGCAGGGCGCATCTGCCGCGCGGGCGGCGAGAGTGGGCACCCGCACCGCAATCTCTGCCCCGAGCACGTCGGCTTGAGACTGGGCGCGGTCGCGCAGCATCCGCTCGCCGGTTTCGACGATGGACTGCGCGTCAGCCGGCGCTGCGAAAAGCGGGGTCGACGACAGTAGCGCGGTGGCCAGGGCAAGGGATCTGATCAGAAGCATGGGCTGCACTTTACGCGCGAGGTGCAGGTGCGAAGGTGGAAACAGGGGTGGAAATCCGTTCATTCTCGAGCTTTCGATGTGCGCTCCAGGACGAATAATGCTTACACCTGATAAATAGGTTCGGAGCACGCCATGATTGGTCGCATCAACGATGAATTCAACTTCAACGCGCAGGCGTTGCAACTGCGATCGCAGCGGCAGGAGGTATTGACCGCCAATCTGGCCAATGCCGAGACGCCGAATTACAAGGCACGGGATTTCGATTTCTCCACGGCCCTGAAAGAAGCTACTGGCGGCACCAAGGCCGCCGGCAACAGCATGACCGTCAATCTCGCCAGGACCCAGACCGGCCACATCGCCGGTTCGTCCACCGCCGGATTGCCGGTTGCCATGCTGTATCGCACCCCGACGCAGGATGCGATCGACGGCAACACCGTCGATCCGGATCTGGAACGTGGCCAGTTTGCCGACAACGCACTGCGCTATGACGCATCCTTGCGGATGCTGAACGGCCAGATCCGCACGATGCAAACCGTCATGCAGAACAACTGATAGAAAGGATCGTCAATGTCGCTCAACAAGGCATTCGAGATCGCCAATTCGGCGCTCACCGCCAACAGCCAGCGCCTGAGCACGGTGGCCAGCAATATGGCCAACGCGGAAAGCGTGGCCGGCCCCGACGGCGAGGTGTATCGCGGTCGCAAGGTGGTGTTCGAGGCGTTTTCGCTTCCGGGCAGCGCCAAGGATGCGAAGGCCGTGCGGGTCAAGGAAGTCGTCACCGATTCCTCTCCCGGCAAAAAGGTCTACGACCCCAAGCACCCGCTGGCTGACGCCGATGGCTATCTGACCATGCCCAATGTGGAAGCCATTGACGAAATGGTCGACATGATCGCGGCGTCGCGGGCGTACCAGACCAACGTCGAAATCATGAACACCACCAAAACTCTGATGCAAAAAGCCATCACTCTCGGAAACTGACGATGAGCCTGACTATTACCAACGGCGCCAGCAGCGCGCCGGTCGCGACCAGCACCACCAAGGACACGACGGCAAACGACCTGTCGGAACAGTTTCTGAAGATGCTGGTTGCGCAGATGCAAAACCAGGATCCGATGAACCCGATGGACAACGCCCAGTTGACCTCGCAGCTCGCGCAGATCAGCACGGTCAACGGTATCTCGTCGCTGAACACCACCGTCGCCGGCCTGGGCAACAGCCTGTCGACCCTGCAATCGATGCAAGCCGCCGCCCTGGTCGGCCGCGAAGTCGAAGTGCCGGGCAAGACGCTGGTCCTGGAAGAGGACGGCACGGCCAAGGGCGGCTTCGACGTTCCCAACGCCGTGCAGAACGCCACCGTCAGCATCACCAACGCCGATGGCAAGGTGGTCTACACCTCGGACATGGGCGCGGCCAAGGCCGGCACCAGCCACTTCGAGTGGGATGGCAAGGACAGCGATGGCAACCAGCTTCCTGCTGGCTCGTACAACTTCGATGTGCAGTTGACTGCCAATGGCGTGACCGGTGCGGCAACGACCCTGTCCACCGTCATGGTCAACAGCGTGCAGCCCGGCGCCGCCGGCACGACCGTGATCGACAAAGCTGGCAACCAATACAGCCTGTCGACCGTACGTCAGATCAGCTGACCTTCATATACCGAATATCGTTCCGAATAGCGGGAGCATTGAATGAGTTTCCAACAAGCACTGAGCGGTCTGAACGCAGCCGCCAAGAACCTCGACGTGATCGGCAATAACGTTGCCAACGTCAACACCATCGGTTTCAAGGCATCGCGCGCAGAGTTCGCCGACGTGTTCGCCTCGACGCTGGCGGGTTCGATCACCAACACCTCGGCCGGTATCGGCACCCGTGTGGCGACCGTGTCGCAAACCTTCTCGCAAGGCGGCATCTCGGTGTCGGATCGCCCGCTTGACGTGGCCATCAATGGGGAAGGCTTCTTCCGCATGGATGACAACGGCAGCACGGTCTATTCGCGCAATGGCCAGTTCAAGGCCGACAAAGACGGTTATCTGGTCAACAGCACCAATGGCCTGAAGCTCACCGGTTACGGCGTGGATGCCAACGGCAACGTCGTGAGCTCGGCGCCCGTGCCGCTGCGCCTGACGGTCGACACCATCGATCCGCGCATCACCACCCGTGCAGAGCAGGGCGTGAACCTGGATTCGCGCGCTGCGCCGATCGCGTCGCTCACGCTGCCGACCACGGCAACGCCGACGGCCGTGACGCCCAAGCCCTTCGATCCGCTCGACACCTCGACCTTCACCAAGGCCACGTCGCTGACGGTGTTCGATTCGCTGGGTAATTCCCACGTCCTGACCAGCTATTACCGCAAGGTGCAGCCGGAAGCCGCACTGGTCGACGGCGTCGTGCAGTATTCGGGCGACGTGTCCTGGGAAGTCTACGCAGGCGTCGACGGCAAGATCACGACCGGCACGCCGGGCGTATCCGCCGTGGGTAGCGATGCCTCGATGGCAGATCCCGCCACGGGCTTGGTCGCCGTGCTGAAGTTCAACTCCAGCGGCAAGGCCTTGTTGGCCGACACCGGTGCCGACTTCAACCCGAAGCTGACCATCAAGGGCACTGGTGGTGCTGGCGACGTGTTCAACAACGGCGCGGGCGACCTGGAATTCGACTTCAACATGAGCGATACCACCCAGTTCGGCCAGATCTTCGGCGTGAACAAGCAGGACCAGAACGGCTACACCTCGGGTGAGCTGACTGGCTACTCGATCGGTGCCGACGGCGTGGTGCAGGCGCGTTATTCCAACACTCAGACCCGTGCTCAAGGCCAGATCATCCTGGCTACGTTCAAGAGCCCGCAAGGCTTGGCCAACCTGGGCGGCAACCTGTTTGCAGAAACCGGTTCCTCGGGTGGTCCGCGTGTCGGCGAGCCGGGCAGCAGCAACATCGGCGACCTGCAGTCCGGTGCGCTGGAAGAGGCCAACATCGATCTGACGTCGGAACTCGTCAACATGATCACCGCGCAGCGCGCCTATCAGGCCAACTCGCAGACCATCAAGACGCAAGACTCGATCATGCAGACGCTGGTCAACCTGCGCTGATACGGCTTTGGCGGCGTAGCGCGCCTGGTGGCGCGCGCGCTGCAGACTTTCAGGAAATATCGATTCATGGACCGCTCGCTTTTCATTGCAGCCACCGGCACGCGCGAACTGATGCGCCGCCAGGACATCCAGTCCAATAACCTCGCCAATGCGGCTACGCCCGGTTTCCGTGCCGAGCTGGCCTCACAGCGGACGGCCCCGGTCACCGGCGGCAATCTGCTGTCGACGCGTGCCTACGCGGTCGAGTCGGCCTCGGGTGCAGACCTGCGGCCGGGCGCAATGATGGCAACGGGCCGCACGCTCGACGTCGCCATCCAGGGTGACGGCTGGCTGGCCGTGCAGACCGCCAATGGCGCCGAAGCCTACACGCGGGGCGGAAGCCTGGCGGTGTCGCAAAACGGTCAGTTGGTGGATTCGGCCGGTCGTGCGGTGGTGGGCGAGGGCGGTGCGATCGCCATTCCGCCGGACAGCGATGTGGATATCGCCTACGACGGCACGGTGACCGCGCTGGCGCAGAACGATCGCGCCCAGGCGCAGATCGTCGGCCGCATCAAGCTGGTCAATCCCACGCGTGCGCAACTGGCGCGTGGCGAAGACGGCGTGTTCCGCAGCACCTCCGGCCAGCCGCTTCAGGTCGACAACACCGTGCGACTGGCTGCCGGCATGGTCGAGGGCAGCAACGTGAATCCGATCGAGTCCATGGTCAACATGATTTCTGCGGCGCGACACTTCGAGATGCAGACGCAGTTCATCGAAAACACCAAACAAAACCAACAGGCGGCGACCCAGCTGCTGTCGTTGACCTAATCGCCCCAGGGCGCGAAGAAAAAAGGAATAACCGCCATGATGCGTTCCCTGTGGATTGCGAAGACCGGTCTCGATGCTCAGCAGACCCAACTCGACGTCATCTCGAATAACCTGGCCAACGTCAGCACCAACGGTTTCAAGCGTTCGCGCGCCGTGTTCGAAGACTTGCTGTATCAAACCCTGCGTCCGGCAGGCACGCAGGCGACCCAGGACAACCAGGTGCCCGCCGGCCTGACCGTGGGTACCGGCTCGCGTCCGGTCGCCACCGTGCGCAACTACACCCAGGGTGCACTGCAGAAGACCGACAACTCGCTGGACGCCGCCATCAACGGCAACGGTTTCTTCCAGGTTCAACTGGCCGACGGCACGCTGGCTTACACCCGTGACGGCAGCTTCCAGCCTGACAACCAGGGCCAGATCGTGACCAGCAACGGCCTGGTCGTCGACCCCGGCCTGGTGATCCCGGAAAACACCCGCAGCATCGCCATCGGCCAGGACGGCACGGTGACGGTCACGGTGGCAGGCCAGGCGCAGCCGGTCCAGGTCGGCCAGTTGCAGGTTGCGACCTTCATCAACCCGGTTGGCTTGCAGCCGCTGGGCCAGAACCTGTTTGCCGAAACGGCTGCCTCGGGCGTGCCGACGGTCAACGCGCCGGGCCAGAACGGCGCCGGCCTGATCAACCAGGGTTACGTGGAAGCATCGAACGTGAACGTGGTCGAAGAGCTGGTCGGCATGATCCAGACCCAGCGCGCCTACGAAATCAATTCGCGCGCCATTTCGACCAGCGACCAGATGCTGCAAAAGATCACGCAGCTCTGATGAAGACAAGCGGGAAACGAGACATGACTATCCGAGTGCAAAGCCTTTTCACCTCGCTGCGTGGCCTGTTGGCCATCGGTGCGCTGATGTTGTTGAGCGCCTGCGGCGCGCCCAAGATCGACATCTCCGGCCCGACGACGATTCGTCCGGTCGATCCGGTGGCGGTCCAGGCCTCGCGTCGCGCCAGCGGCGGCATCTATGCCGATGCTGTGGCATTCCGTCCTTTGTTCGAAGACCGCCGTGCACGCAACGTCGGCGACACGCTGGTGGTGAAGATCGAAGAGCGTATCGACGCCACGCAGAAGAACAATTCGTCGGCCTCGCGCAACGGATCGTCCAAGCTCGGTATCCCGCTGATCAACAATCTGCCGTTTGCAAAAAGCCTGGGCGGTACCTCGCTCAACGCCAACTCGAACAATTCCTACGACTCCAAGGGCGCTACCGGCGCATCTAACCTGCTGACCGGCACGATTGCGGTGACGGTGATGGAAGTGCTGGGTAACGGCAACCTGATCGTGGCTGGCGAAAAGCAACTGGGTACGAACCAGGAAATGGAACGCATCCGTTTCTCTGGCGTGGTCAATCCCGCCAGCATCATCGGCGCCAACACGGTGAGCTCGACCCAGGTGGCCGATGCGCGCATCGAGTACCGCGGCGAAGGCGCGATCGACTCGGCGCAGACCGCCGGTTGGTTGACGCGCTTCTTCTTCTCGTTCCTGCCGATCTAAGGCCAGTTCATGTCGACACTCGTTTCCTCGTCCGCCGGTCGATTGGCGCTTCGCCTGCGTACCTTGCTGGGCTGCACGCTGGCTGGTGTGGCGCTTGTCACCGCGATCGCGCCGGCCCATGCGGCCCGCATCAAGGACATCGCATCGCTGGCAGGCGTGCGGACCAACCAGGTGGTGGGATATGGCCTGGTGGTCGGTCTGGACGGAACGGGCGACCAGACCACACAGACGCCGTTCACCACCCAGTCGCTGATGGCCATGCTGTCGCAACTGGGCGTGAACGTGCCCCCGGGTACGCGTTTGCAGCTGAAGAACGTGGCCGCCGTGATGGTGACCGCCAGCCTGCCGGCGTTTTCGCAGCCGGGTCAGGCGCTGGATGTAACGGTCAGCTCCATGGGTAACGCCAAGTCCTTGCGCGGCGGCACGCTGGTGCTGACGCCACTGAAAGGCGCGGACGGACAGGTCTACGCACTCGCCCAGGGCAACCTGGCGGTGGGTGGCGCCGGTGCCTCCGCAGGTGGCAGCAAGGCCCAGATCAATCACCTGAGCGCCGGCCGCATCCCGGGTGGCGCGACGGTCGAACGTGAAGTGCCGACCTCATTTGGCGACGATCATCCGCTGCGCCTGGAACTGATGCAGGCTGACTTTTCCACTGCCAAGTCGGTGGTCGACACGGTCAATCGCCGTTTTGGCCAGAACATTGCACGTGCGCTTGATTCGCGCGTGATTGAAGTCATGGCGCCGCCGGGACCGGATGGTCGCGTCGAATTCATGGCCAGCATCGAAGAATTGGAAGTCACCCGCGGTCGCGTGGCCGCCAAAGTGGTGGTCAACGCCCGTACGGGCTCGGTAGTGATGAACCAGAGCGTGCGACTGAACCCGGTGGCGGTGGCGCACGGCAACCTGACGGTCACGGTCAACAACGCCCCCGAAGTCAGCCAGCCGAATGCGTTCAGCAATGGCGAGACCGTCGTGGTGCCGCGTACCGACATCCAGGTCACGCAACAGGGCGGGGCGCTGGTCCAGCTCGATGGTGGCGCTCAGCTGTCCGAGGTCGTGAAGGCCTTGAACATGCTTGGTGCATCGCCTGCCGACCTGATCTCGATCCTGCAGGCATTGCAGTCGGCCGGCGCGCTGACGGCAGAGTTGGAGGTCATCTAAGATGGCAGGCGCTCCTGGCAGCGGCATGGCGCTTGACGCCCGTGGACTGGATACGCTCAAGCGCGACGCGCGGGACAATCCACAGGCGGCAATGAAGCGTGCCGCACGTCAGGTGGAAGCGCAGTTCACGCAGATGTTGCTCAGTCAGATGCGCCAGTCCTCGATGGCGGGCGAAGGCGGTATTTCCGCGATCTTCAACAGCCCGGCTGCGAAGTCCTGGCAGCAGATGATGGACCAGCAGATGTCGCAGGTGCTGGCCGGCGTTCCTGCCGCCCAGCCCAGCAGTGCGCCGCTTGCCGGCGGTGTCGACGCCGACGCCTTGAAGATGGCGGCCATCACCCGTTCCGTGCCCAACCAGCACGGCCTGGGCTTGGCCGACATGATCGAAAAACAGCTGTCGCGCCAGAACGTCTCACCGGCTGCGCTGCGTGAATCGGCGGGCGACATCACCATGTCCACGCTGTCGCTGGCCGACGCCAGCAAATCGGCCCAGGGCATGCCCTACGACCCGCGTGGGCGTGCCGTTGGCGCCAGCGCCGGCTTCAGCGCAGCGGCGTACACGCCGGGTGGCGGTTTCAACCCGGGCATGGGCGGCTTTGCGCCGCGCCGCATTCAGAATGGCAAGTTCGAAACCAGCGGCACGGTCGAGACCAAGCCGTTTGCGATCGACCCGGATCTGCCGGCAGATCAGGCACGCGAAGCCTTCGTCAAAAAGTTCTACCCGGCCGCAAAGCGCGCCGAGGCCGCCACCGGCATTCCGGCCGAGTTCATGGTCGGCCAGGCCGCGCTGGAATCCGGTTGGGGCAAGCGCGAAATTCGCGGTGACGATGGCAAGCCTACGCACAACCTGTTCGGTATCAAGGCGACGGGCTGGAGCGGCAAGGTGTCCGTCAACACCACCACGGAATACACCAACGGCAAGGCAGAGCGTGTGCAGGAAGCCTTCCGCGCCTACGATTCCTACGACCACGCGTTCGAGGATTACGCCCGCCTGCTGGCGAAGAATCCGCGTTACGCCAATGTGGTGCAGGCCGAAACGCCGGAGCAGTTCGGCCACGGCATGCAGAAGGCTGGTTACGCGACCGATCCGAAGTACGGCGAAAAGCTGACCGGCACGATCAAGACCACCAAGCGCCTGGCAATGTGATTGCCGCGCTAAGCTACGGTGAATTCGCCCGGATGATAAATCTGTGCGAATCGGGTTCAAGATTTCAGATGGCCCGCCGTTAATACAGATAGAAGATATACAAATAGCGGGTGGATGATGAGTCTGATGGGATCGGCCCTTAGTGGCCTCAATGCAGCGCAAGCCTCCTTGGCGACGGTTTCGCACAACATTGCCAACGTGAATACCCCGGGGTACACCCGCCAGGAAGTGGTCCAGAAGTCGACCCTTGGCCAGTACACCGGCGCGGGTTTCATTGGCAACGGCGTGCAGGTCACCCTGGTGCGGCGCGTCTATGACGAGTTCCTGACCAATCAGGCTACCCGCGCCCAAGGCCAGGCCAGCTACTACGATAGCTACGACGCCTCGATGACCCAGTTGATGAACACGCTGGGCGATGCCAAGACCGGTGTGAACGTCTCGGTCGACAGTTTCTTCAAGGGCCTGGCGGATTTCGGCGCCCGCGTCGGCGAACCGGCTGCGCGCCAGACCGCGCTTGCTTCGGGCGAAGCAATGGCCGCGCGCTTCCGTACCTCAAGCAGCGCGCTTGATGCCTTGCGCAATGGCGCAAACCAGCAGATCGCCTCTGACGTCGGTGCCATCAACCAGATCACCAAGGGTATTGGCGAACTGAATCAACGCATTGGCGTGGCGCAGGGTTCCTCCACCGGTAACGAGCCGAACGATCTGCTCGACCAGCGTGACAACCTGGTCCGTGAACTGAACAAGTTGGTGGGTGTGTCGACCACGATTCAGGACGGCAACCAGCTGAACGTGTTCCTGTCCAGCGGTCAGCCGCTGGTGGTGGGCAACATCACGTCGACGCTGGCCTCCAGCGAAGACCCGAACAGCCTGAACGGCGCTCGCCTGGAACTGGTAACCCAAGGTCGTCCGGTCGTGCTGCGCGAAGACGATGTGTCCGGTGGCGATCTGGGCGCGACGCTCAGCTTCCGCAACAACGAATTGGGCAAGGCCCAGGACGACCTGGGCAAGATCGCCATCACCCTGGCCTCGGCGCTGAACCAGCAAAGCCAGTTCGGCCTGGACGCCAATGGCGAAGCCGGCAAGCCGATGTTCGCCATCGGCCCGCCGCTTGCCTTCGGCGCAAAGTCCAATGTCGCGACGTCCAAGATGGATGTGTCGATTGCCGACACGCGTGCCATGGTGGCCAGCGATTATTCCGTCTCTTATGACGGTACGTCTTACAGCGTACGTCGCCTGAGCGACAACAATACGACGACGGTTGCCGCCACGGCGCTGGCGGCCGATGGCACGTTCACGGTCGACGGCTTGAAGGTCAAGCCGTCCATGGCGACTGGCGATACCTTCACCATCAACACCTCGCGCCAGGCTGCTGCCGGCCTGAAGATGTTGATCACCGATCCCAAGGGCTTGGCCGGCGCAGCGCCGATGGCGCTCGTCAACGGCTCGGCCAACACGGGTTCGGCCACGGTCGGACGCCTGACCTCGACCGGGCAGGGCACGGCGAATTTCAATAATTCGATCACCGTGAAGTTCGGTGCCAATGGCGCCTACGAATTGTTCGATGCCGGAACAGAGGGCACGCCGAACGTGCCGCCGGTGTCGGTTGGTACCGGCACCTATACGGCGCCGAACGGAAAGATCGCCCACAACGGCTGGTCCTTCGAAGTGTCGACGACGCCTGCCGCCGGTGATGAATTCACCGTCAAGGCTGGCAAGACCGATCCGACCGGCGACAACCGTAACGCGACCGCGATGGCGTCCCTGAGTTCGGCGAAGTTGCTGGGTGGCTCAACGCTGACGCAAAGCTATGCGGTGCTGGTGTCCGATCTGGGCAGCCACGCCAACGAAATTCAGGCGGGCAAAGCCGCGTATGGCGTGGTGCTGAACCAGGCCATCGTGGAAGAACAGTCTGCCGCAGGCGTGAATCTGGACGAAGAAGCGGCCAAGTTGCTGCGCTTCCAACAGGCGTATGCTGCCTCTGGCAAGGTATTGGCCATGGCATCGTCCTTGTTCGATACGATTCTCGCGGCGATCAACTGATCCCGATGAAGACCCCGTTTTCCCTCTTGCAGTCGCGGCGGTGCCAGGCCGATCTGCCGACCGCGCGACACTCTGACTCGAAGGACGCCCCATGCGTGTAAGCACCAATATTCAGTTCGACGCCGGACTGCGTGCCATGACCAACCAGCAGTCGGAAATCAACCGTCTGGCGCAGCAGATCTCGGGCGAGCGCAAGGTCTTGAATCCGGGTGATGATCCGATCGCCGCTGCGCGCGAAGTGACCTTGACCGCCACCAAGGCGGCCTACGAGCAGATGCTGAAGAATCAGAGCGATGTGGATGGTTCGCTGAAGCTCGTCGAGGGCAACCTGGACACCGCGCATGATGTGCTCGACCAGTTCCGTACCAAGCTGATTGCCTTGAACAGCGGCTCGCTGAACGACGCGGACCGTGCCAGCCACATCAAGGACATGGAAAGCCTGCGCGCCTCGTTGATGGCCGTGGCCAATCAAACGGACAGCAACGGCAACTACCTGTTTTCGGGCTACGCGGCCAAGACGCAGCCCTTCGTCAGCAATGCGGCTGGTCAGGTCGCCTACAACGGCGATACCGGTGTCCGCGAGGTCCAGGTCGGTCCGTCGCGCACCGTTGCATCGAACATCACGGGCGATTATCTGTTCATGAGCGTGCCCACCGGCAACGGCCGCGTGGAAGGCAATGCCACCACGACCAACACCGGGTCGGGTTACATGAAGAACGTGTCGGTCAGCGACAACACCGCCTGGAAGGCCGCTCAGGCTGCCGGTCCGTACAGCGTGGACTTCGTGTCGACCACCACCGGCACCACGACCAACGGTGTGGCCGTCAACCAGACGGTGACCGACCCGGCCGCCTGGGGCAAGGCTGCGGCCAACAAGCCCTTCAGCATCGAGTTCGGCGCCGCCAACAGCTACACGCTGACCGACGGCAAGGGCGTGGCCACGACGGGTACTTATACCCCTGGTTCGCCGCTGACCGTAAATGGCATGCAGATGAACTTCGGCGCCACGCCTGCCGCCGGAGACAAGTTTGCAATCGGTGATGTGGCCGGCAAGTATGAGGTTCGCAATGGCGCTGGTGCCGTAGTCACCACCGGCGCGATTGATCCGAAGGTCGGCGGCAGCGTGACGGTTGCCGGCATCACGCTGGATGTCTCCGGTGTGCCGAACGCCGGTGACAGTTTCAAGTTCAAGACGTCCGGCACTGCCGACATCTTCGCCTCGATGCAGACCGCCATTGATGCCGCGAAGATTCCGGCCGCCGACGCCGCCAACGGTGCCACGCAACGCAACAACGTGCTGCGCGAAATGATGGCCAACATCGACGGTGGACTGGACCGCATGCTGGAAGGCATCACCACCGTGGGTTCACGTCAAAACGAACTCGAGGCCTTGACCAGCCAGGACACGCTCAGCCGCGACAATGTGTCTGCCCAGATCACCAAGGAAGTGGGCATGGGGACGGACGACCTGGTTGCGGCGATCAGCGAATTGGCACAGCGCAACCTGTCGCTGCAAGCTGCGCAAAAGGTTTACGCGCAGGTGTCCAACATGTCCCTGTTCAATATCATCTAAGTCGCTGGGGCAGGCCTCGGTCTTCGGATCGACGCCTTTGCCTGCATGCAGGTTCTGCTGCAAGAAACAAAGCCGCCTCACCAGGCGGCTTTTGCTATGGGGCGGCATATATTTCCAGCGTATGCGTGCGCAAGGTCAGAATTCGTCGCAAACCCGTCGTATTTAGCGCGGCTTGCATCATGCAAACTTCGCAGTAACCCGGTAAGGTACGCGCTGCCCACTTTACGGAACTGCCATGCTTCATCCAGTTTTCACCGTGCTGGTCGTCGACGACGAGCCGTTGAACCTCGAGCTCATTGCCGAGCATCTCGACGATTCTCGTTTTCGTCTGGTGCGCAGTGTCGATGGCGTGCAGGCCTGGGATTCGCTGGATATGTTGGGCAGTGAAGTCGATGCCGTGGTGCTCGATCGCATGATGCCGGGCATGGATGGCCTGGAACTGCTGGGACGCATTCGCCGCGACCCGCGCTTTGCCGACCTGCCGGTCATCCTGCAGACCGCAGCGGCCGAAAAACACCAGGTCATCGAGGGGATTCGCCGGGGGGCTTTCTATTATCTGGCCAAGCCTTACGACCGCGACATTCTGGTGTCGGTGGTCAATGCGGCGATCGAGTCGCGCCAGCATCGCAAGGCCTTGCGCCGTCGCATCGACGATGCGCAGGAAATCTTCCTGCGCATGGAATCGGCCGAATTCTCATTCAGCACGTTGACCGAGGCACGCCAGCTGGCGACCTTCTTCGCCAGGCTGTGCCCCAGTCCCGATGCCACGGTCATCGGCTTGGCCGAACTGATGATCAACGCCGTGGAGCACGGCAATCTGGGTATCGGTTACGCCGAGAAAGGGCGTCTGAACAGCGTGGGCGGCTGGTCTGCCGAGGTGGAACGCCGGATGGGCTTGCCGGAATATCGCGACCGTGTCGCCACCATCGGATTCGTGCGCAGCCCGTCCAGCCTGAGCTTCACCATCAGCGATCAGGGCGATGGCTTCAGCTGGCCGGATTACCTGCACATGTCGCCGGATCGTGCTTTTGCCACGCATGGCCGCGGTATCGCGATGGCCCGCATGCTTGCCTTCCACGAACTGCTGTATCGAGACGGTGGTCGTCAGGTGATTGCGACGATTCCGCTGCCCTGAGCAATGAGATGCGGGTACCTCAAAAAAATAATGCCCGCGAAAAATGAAGCATTATTTTTCGCCCGGATTTATTGCTCGTTTTATACCCAGTTCTTATTCACCAGCTTCGATTCGCCAGCGTTTATTCCACCAGCTTGTGCTTCAACGCATAGTGGGTAAGTTCCGCGTTGTTTTTCAAACGCATCTTTTCCAGCAATCTGGCGCGGTACACCGACACGGTCTTGGGCGATAAGGACATCTGTTCGGCAATCTGCGACAAGGTGTGGCCCGAGGCAATCATCGACATGGTCTGATATTCGCGGTCGGACAGGCGCTCGTGCAAGGGTTGATCGGCGTCCTGGCCAATGTGCGTGGCCAATTGCTCGGCAAGTTCCGGGGTGATGAATTTTTTGCCTTTGGCCACCGTGCGGATTGCCTGGATCACGGTTTCCGGCGGCGAATTCTTGTGCAGATAGCCAGACGCACCCGCCTTCACACTGCGCACGGCGTACTGGTCTTCCGGGTACATGCTGAGCATCAGCACCGCAGTCGTGGGCCAGCGTTCCTTGACCAGCTTCAAGGCCTCCAGGCCATTCTTGCCGGGCATCGAGATATCCATCAGCACGACGTCGGATTCCTGCTTGCGCAGGACGTCCAGCAGTTCGCCGCTGTCGGCGGCTTCGCCCACCACGGTGATATCGGTTTCGGCTTGCGCGATCTGGCGAAGTCCCGAGCGGACGATGGCGTGGTCGTCGACGATGACGAGGCGGATCATGAATTCGATTCCAGGGAAGAGGAGTCTGGGGTAGACGTGTCGATAGATGCATCTGCGGCGCCGCTGGGCGCAGGGAAAGCGTCTGCGTCGAGCGGGATCGAGATCATCAAGGTCGTGCCGGTGGCGCTTGCATTGTCACCGCGGCTGGTGGGCTGAACGGCACCGATGTCCATCCAGCCACCCAGGCTGCGAATGCGTTCCATCATGCCGCGCAGACCGAACGAAGTGTGTTTGCGCAACGCGTCGCTACTCATGCCACGGCCATTGTCGGTGACTTCGAGCGTCAGGCTGTGCTGATCTGCGAACAGCTCGACGTCGATCCGGCTGGCATCGGCATGCTTGTAGATATTGGTCAGGGCTTCCTGGAATATCCGGAACAGGCTGGTCGACTGTTCCAGGTCCAAAGACAAGTCGTCCTGGTTGGTATTCAGGTTCACTGGAATGCCGGTGCGCTGCGCAAAATCGCGGGCCTGCCATTCGATGGCGGCGACGATGCCGAAGTCCAGCACAGGCGGGCGCATGGACCGCGCAATCCGCGAAATCGCCACGCCCAGCGAGGCCACCAGTTGTTCTGCGACATCCAGACGCTGCGCGGTTTCCGCTTCCTGCGAATTGCGCCGCGCCATGGTCAGTTCGGCACGGATGCGGGTCACCAGCGCACCCAGGTCATCATGAATTTCACGCGCGAGTTCTGCGCGTTCCTGCTCGCGCAGGCGGTCTGCATGACGGGACAATTCTCGAAGCTGCTCTTCGGCGTGCAAGCGCTGGCGACGCGTCTGTGCGGCACGCAGACTGCGTTTCAGCGCAGGCGGCAGGCGACGGAGGTTGTTCTTCATGATGTAGTCGTCGGCGCCTGCCAGCATGGCCTCGACGGCCGCGCCTTCGCCGATTTCGCCGGACACGATCAGGAAGGGCACATCGGCGTTATGGTGCTGCGCCAGTTGCAATGCCGATTCGGCATTGAAGGTCGGCAGCGAATAATCGCTGATGATGGCGTCCCACGACTGCGCTCCCAATGCGTCGCGCATTTCCTGCTCGGTCTCGACCCGGCGTGGCTGGAATGAAATCCCGGCACGGCGCAAGGTTGCCTGCATCAACGCAAAGTCGCTGACCGAGTCCTCGATGAACAGCACTGCCAAGGGGCGCGCGTCGGCTGCTGGCGCGTCGGGCGTCGATGCAGTGGACGCCGCGGCAGCATTAGTGTCCGGGCGGGCGGCGAGATGAGGCGTGGCGTCGGCGTCTTGCATGGGCAGGCGTTTTCTCGGTCTGGGCGTTTTGCAGTTGAAGGAGGCTGGGACATACCCGCATCGTCGGCGCGGACAGTGCGGCGCATGGCATCTTAGCGCTGTGTCGCCGTCAACGTGTGATTGCCCGGGCATATGGGCGCCGGGCATGACGGCGTATTCGCAGGGGGGGATATGCCCCGGGAGGCAAAGCCGGCTTGCAGATCAAAGCTGATGGGATCGGTGCAAGTTGTTGTTCGGCGCCGACGGCGTATTTGGCCGAATACACGGATAATCATACCGTGTGCGCAAGTCATTCGACTTACTGCACCCGGCTTTGCAAGGCGTCACCTAATTGAATGTCAGAAATCCGTTTTCGGCGGCAGCATTGCCGGCCGCAACCCCCACGCCCGCTGTCGGCGTGCCCAGCGAATTTGCGTTTGATCTGCAAGATTTCGAACTGGTTCGCACGCTGCTGAAACAGCACACCGGTATTTCACTTTCCGAGAGTAAACGCGGCATGGTCTACAGCCGTCTTGCTCGACGACTGCGTGCCACCAGCCAGCGCAATTTCCGTGATTATCTGAATGGCTTGCGCCAGGGCTCGGCCGAGTGGGAGCAGTTCGTCAATGCGCTCACCACCAACCTGACGTATTTCTACCGCGAAACGCATCACTTCGAGACGCTGGCCACCTTGCTGCGCGCGCGCCATAAGCCCGGCACCAAGTTGCGTGTCTGGTGTTCTGCTGCATCGACGGGCGAAGAGCCCTGGACCATTGCGCTGACAGCCGCCGAAGTGTTCGGCAGCCTCACGCCGCCCGTGGAAATCCTGGCCACCGATCTGGATACCGGCGTGCTGGCAACTGCGCGCAAGGCCTGCTACAACGCCGAGACCGTATCCAAGGTGCCCGAGGCGCTGGTGCGTCGCTATTTCACGCGCGAAGCCTCGGGTGACTTCACGGTGCGTCCGGAGCTGCGCAGCCTGGTCACCTTCAAGCAGCAGAATCTGCTTGATGCCAATTGGCAGGCCAAGGGTCCGTACGATGCGATTTTCTGCCGCAATGTGCTGATCTATTTCGACCGCGATACGCAGCTGCAGATCGTGTCGCGTTTTGCGCCGATGCTGGCGCCTGGCGGCGCGCTGTTCGTTGGTCATTCCGAGAATTTTGCGCACGGCCAGCGAGCCTTGCGCTTGACCGGTCGTACCGTCTACGTACGCGAAGACGCATGACGCGGGCCCCGATGCGCACCATCCGCCTCGGAGGGATGTCATGACGAACGTCCTTGCATCCGGCATTCCGGCCGACCGGCGCATGCTGGTGGTGATCGGTGCGTCCACGGGCGGCACCGAGGCCCTGCGCGACGTGTTGACCGCCTTGCCGGCAGACCTGCCGCCGGTGGCCATCACCCAGCACATGCCGCCCGGGTTCACCAAGAGCTTTGCCGAACGTCTGGACAAGCAATGCGCCTTGCATGTGAAGGAAGCGGTCGATGGCGAACGCATGCTGCCCGGCCATGCGTACATCGCGCCCGGTGATTCGCATCTGGCGATTCGCGGATCAACCTTCGGGTATACGGCCCAGCTCTTGAATTCCGAGCCGGTCAACCGGCATCGGCCGTCTGTCGAGGTCTTGTTTCTGTCCGCGGCACGCTTGGCCGGGCCGGGCTGTGTCGGCGTGATGCTGACCGGCATGGGCAAGGACGGTGCGCAGGCCATGCTGACGTTGCGCCAGTCTGGCAGCTACAACCTGGCGCAAGACGAGGCGACCTCGGTGGTCTTCGGCATGCCTCGCGAAGCGATTGCACTGGGCGCGTCGCACGAGACCGTGCCCTTGTCGCAGATTGCCGCGCGCATTGTGGCGGCGGTGCGTCACCAGTACACGGCGATGAATAGTCGCCACAGCGGCGATGCGTTTTTCGCGCCGTCGGGCAATGGCAACGCGAATGCGCGTGGCGGCCCTGGCGACTGAAGATCAGCGGTAATCAGACGCTGCAATGAAAACGGGCCGGACTGCAATCGATGCGGTCCGGCCCGTTTTTTTGGCGGGTAGTGGCTTACTTCAGGCCCAACACGTCCTGCATGTCGAATTGCCCGGTGCGATGCTCGCCCAGGAAACGCGCCGCGCGCAGGCTGCCGGCAGCGTAATTGATGCGGCTGCCCGAACGATGGGTGATTTCGATGCGCTCGCCCGGACCGCAGAAATACGCCGTGTGCTCGCCCACGATGTCACCACCGCGCACCACCGAGAAGCCAATCTTGCCGGCTTCGCGCTCGCCGGTGACGCCGTGGCGGTCGAACACCGCGATGTCATCCAGTTCCTTGCCCCAGGTGCCAGCGATGGCTTCGCCCATGCCCAGCGCGGTACCTGAGGGCGCATCCACCTTCAGCTTGTGGTGCGCCTCGAAGATCTCCACGTCGTAGGTGTCCTGCAGGATGCGGGCAGCCACTTCAAGCAGCTTGAAGGTGACGTTCACGCCCACGCTCATGTTCGGCGCGAACACGATACCGATGTGCTGCGAAGCTGCCTTGATGGCCGCCTTGCCCGATGCATCGAAACCCGTGGTGCCGATCACCAGCTTGACGTTGTGGCGCACGCAGGCAGCGATGTGCTCCAGCGTGCCCTCGGGGCGCGTGAAGTCGATCAGCACGTCTGCGTCGGCCAACGCGTCGAGTTGATCGGTGATCAGCACACCCGTGCTGCGGCCGATCGGCTCGCCCGCATCGCGGCCGATGGCCGGGCTGCCCGCGTGATCGAGGGCAACGGCCAGCGTCAGGTCGTGGGCAGCAAGCACTGCCTCGATCAGCATGCGGCCCATGCGCCCATTGGCGCCGGCGATGGCAATGCGCATGACCTTACTCCCGGATCAGGCGCGGCGACGGCGCAACGCTTGGATCCAGCGGATCGGTCATGGGCTGGGTGTCGCGGTTGATCGTGGCGCGCGGCTTGTCGCCAGCCGGCGCTGCGTCGGCCGGGCGGCCGGGCAGGGGGTTGCCAGAACCCACTTCGGCCGGCGTCGTGACCGGCGGGCGTTGCGCGGGATTGTCGATCGGCACGTTGACGGCGCGCGGAGGCGGCTCTTTCTGGAAGGGCTGGCGATCCGGCATTTCGTCACCGCTCCAGCGTGCCAGGCGGTCGTTCTCGAAGAACACCGTCAGCAGGCGCTGCTCGGGTTTGCCACGGCCCGGCAGGAAGCTGTAGGGATAATCCCAGCGATCGGCATGGAAGATGTCGGTCAAGGCCGGGCTACCCAGCGCAAAACGGACTTGCTCGCGGGTCATGCCGGGCTTGAGCAGTGCAACCATTTCCGAGGTCACCCAGTTGCCCTGCTGGACATCGGAGCGATAGGGCGTGATGAAGCCGGGGACGTAGCTGTTGTACGCGCCGCAGGCGCTCAGCGCCAGCACGGCGGCCAGTGCAGCGGGCGCACGCAGGACGCGCAATGACTTGCGCATTGGCTCGAACATAGACTTGGGAGCATTCGGCACAGGAGCAGAATCCGTTAAGACTGGTGAAACCGCTATCATAAGGGTTGTATCGAAGGAAAGGGCTGTACCTCCAAATGAGCGACCAAAGCGAACTGAAAAGCATCGGGCTGAAAGCCACGTTTCCGCGGCTGAAAATCCTGGATGTGTTCCGCAAAGCCGAGCACCGGCACATGAGTGCCGATGACGTGTACCGCCTGTTGATGACGGAAAACGTGGATATCGGTCTGGCGACCGTGTACCGCGTGCTGACACAATTCGAAGAAGCCGGCATCTTGCTGCGCAGCCAGTTCGATGGCGGCAAGTCTGTGTTCGAGCTGAACGGCGGCGAACACCACGACCACCTGGTCTGTACCAGCTGCGGCATCGTGGAAGAATTCCATGACGCCGAGATCGAGCGTCGCCAGCAGGAAATCGCCGATCGGCACGGGTTCACCCTGAACGAACACGCGCTGTCGCTGTATGGCCTGTGCCCGGCCTGTAGAAAGGCAGCCTGAGGCCGCTGGCCTTGAGGCTGCATGGCCGCAATCACTGCTTCAGTTGCTGCCCAGCATTTCCCGCGCATGTTTGCGCGTGGTGGCGGTGATGTCGATGCCGCCCAGCATGCGGGCAACCTCGTCGACCCGCGTGCGGCGGTCGAGCGGCGCAATATGCGACACCGTCCGCCCGTCTTCGATCTGCTTGCTGACCTGGAAGTGCAGGTCGCCGCGTGCCGCGACCTGCGGCAAGTGGGTCACGCACAGCACCTGGTGACGGCTGCCGAGTTCACGCAGCAGTCGACCCACCACCTCCGCCACCGCACCGCCCACGCCGGTATCGACTTCGTCGAAGATCAGCGTAGGAACGCGCGCGGCACGGCTGGCAATCACAGACAAGGCAAGCGAAATACGCGCCAGCTCACCGCCTGAGGCCACCTTGGCCAAGGCGCGCGGCGTGCTGCCGGTATGGCCCGCCACGCGGAATTCCACGGCATCGATGCCGGTAGGCCCGGGCTCGGGCGCGCGTTGTATCACCGCCTCGAACTTCCCACCGCTCATGGCCAGCGTCTGCATGGCCTCGGTCACGGCGTCCGACAATGAAGTCGCAGCGTGCGCACGGGCTGCCGACAAAACCTCGGCCGCAGCTTCGAAGCGGGTGCGCGCCTGCTCGACACGTTCGCGCAGCGCCTCGACGTTGTCGGCATCCTTGAGCGTATCCAGACGCGCCTGCAGCGAAGCCAGGTGCGCAGGCAGATCTGAAGGGGTCAGCCGGAACTTGCGTGCCGTGTGGAACAGGTTCTGCATGCGGCTGTCCAGCGCGGCCAGGCGCTGCGGGTCCAGATCCAGGCGCGACAGGTAGCTGTTCAGATCGGACACCGCTTCCTGCAAGGTGATGCGGGCAATTTCCAGGCTGTCGGCAATCGGCTGCAAACCGCTGTCATGGCTGGCCAGTTGCGCAATCCGGTGGGTAGCCGAAGACAGGCGTGATTGCGCCGAATCATCGTCTTCATCCAGCATCGCCAGGGTCTGGTTGGCGCCATCGATCAAGGCCTGGGCGTGGGCCAGGCGCTGATGCTCGGCCTGGATCGACTCCCATTCGCCGTCCTGCGGGTTCAACTGCCCCAGTTCACCGGCCTGCCATTCCAATTGGTCGCGTTCCTGGCGCAGGGCGGCCGAGTCTTCCTCGACGGCCGCAAGCTTGCGCGCCAGCTCGCGCCAGGCTTTCCAGGTGTCCAGCACGGTGGCACGCAGTTCGGCGTGTTCGCCATGGCCATCCAGCAAGTCGCGTTGCGCGTCGGCCTTCAGCAGACTTTGATGGGCGTGCTGGCCATGGATGTCGACCAGTTGTTCGCCGAGTTCGCGCAGCTGGGTGAGGGTGGCCGGGCTGCCGTTCACATAACCGCGGCTGCGCCCTTGGGCATCGATGACACGGCGCAGCACCAGCGCCTCGTCGTCCAGATCGTGCTCGGCCAGCCAGGTGCGCAAGGTGTCGGGCACGTCGAATACCGCGCATACCTCGGCGCGGGTGGCGCCTTCGCGCAGCACCGATGCGTCGGCACGCTCGCCCAGGGCCAGCGCCAGGGCGTCGATCAGAATCGACTTGCCGGCACCGGTTTCACCGGAGAACACCGTGAAGCCACCACCGAAGCTGACTTCGGTCTGGTCGACGATGACGAAATCTTTGATATGCAGGGCGCGCAGCATGCAGGTCTGGGAATCCGGAAGAGAAACGAGGCGAGGGCGCGCTGCTGGGTCAATCCCGCAGAAGCAAGTCGCAGAAGAGTCAGCTGTCCAGCGAACTCATGGGATCGCTCGGATTTTGATTCCAGTGCAGCTTCCGGCGCAAAGTGGAAAAGTAACTGTATCCGGCCGGATGAAGGAAGCGGATGGTGTGATCTGCACGACGCACCACGATGCGATCGCCGGCCTGCAAGGACGAAAACGACTGCATGTCGAAGTGCACGCTGGCGCCGCCCTGGCTGGGACCGGCGCAGCGAATGATGGTGATGTCGATGGTACAGGTGTCGGGCAGGGTGATCGGGCGGTTCGACAAGGCCTGCGGCGCCACCGGCACCAGCACCACGCCGCGCAGCGAGGGGTGCAGGATCGGTCCATTGGACGACAAGGCATAGGCCGTGGAACCGGTCGGCGTGGCGATGATCAGGCCGTCGGCACGTTGCTGCGACATGAATTCGCCGTCGACGTGCACATTGATCTCGATCATGCCGCCCATGCTGGCACGGCTCAGCACCACGTCATTCAGGGCAGGGCCGGAAAACAACTCCTGGTCGCCCCGAAATACCTTGCCTTCCAGCAACAGGCGCTCGTCGCTGGAAAAATTGCCTTCGATCACGTCGGACAAGGCCTGCACCGACCGGTCCAGCGGGATATCGGTGATGAAACCGACGCGCCCGTGGTTGATCCCGACCAGCGGAACGCCGTAAGGCGCCAGCAGCCGGGCCAGGCCCAGCATGGTGCCGTCGCCGCCCATGACCACGGCCAGCGAGGCTTGTGCCCCTATTTCAGCAACACTTGCGACCGGAAAATCCTGGACGCCGATGTTGATGGCGGTATCCTTTTCGAACAGGACTTTGCGCCCGGCCGCGCGCAGCATATGGGCAAGCGCCAGCAGCGGGGCGGCGATGCCGGTATCGTGGTATTTGCCGACGAGGGCGACGGTGGGAAAATGCATGAAATGATTATAGGGCTGGAGTCCGCTCGGCCCATACAATACACATATGGATGATCGCGCGCGTGCGCTGCTTAAAGCGCTTATAGAACGTTACATTGCCGACGGCCAGCCGGTGGGCTCCCGCACACTCGCAAAGGTGTTCGACCTGTCGCCGGCCACCATCCGCAATGTCATGGCCGATCTGGAAGAGATCGGCCTGATCCATTCGCCGCATACCTCTGCCGGCCGGGTACCCACACCGCGCGGCTACCGCATGTTCGTCGACTCGCTGCTGACCGTGCGCCAGTTCGAACAGGCCGAGGCCTCGCGCATGCAGCAGCAGTTCCCGGCTGCCGAACCGCAACGCATGCTGTCGGCGGCTGCCGGCCTGCTGTCCAACCTGAGCCAGTTCGCAGGCGTGGTACTGGCGCCGCGCCGCTCGCAGGCTTTCAAGCAGATCGAATTCATCCGCCTGTCGGAAAAGCGTGTGCTGCTGATCATCGTCACCCCCGAGGGTGACGTGCAGAACCGCATCCTGTTCATGCAGCGCGACTACACGCCCATCGAACTGGCCGAGGCCGCGAACTTCTTCAATCAGCACTTCGGCGGCAAATCCTTCGACCAGGTGCGTGGCAGCCTGCAAACCGATCTGGCTCGCCTGAAAGACGACATTTCCAGCCTGATGCAGGCGGCAGTGCAGGCAAGTGCCGAAGCCGCCCAGAGTGGCGACGACATGTTCATCTCCGGCGAGCGCAATCTGCTGCAAGTGGCCGACATCACGTCCGATATGGACCGGCTGCGCAAGATGTTCGGCCTGTTCGAGCGCAAAAGCGACTTGATGCAGCTGCTGGACATGTCCAGCCGCGCCGAAGGCGTGCAGATCTTCATCGGTGGCGATTCCCAGCTGGTGCCGATGGACGAGGTCAGCGTCATCACCGCGCCGTATGGCGTCGATGGCAAGGTGGTCGGCACGCTTGGCGTGATCGGCCCGACGCGGATGTCCTATGATCGCGTCATCCCGCTGGTCGATATCACGGCCCGCCTGCTCTCCAACGCGCTCAGCCAGCAGTACTGAACCACCGCGCTGATCCCCCATACTGATCCAGTAATCGGATCAGCAATCACGCCGGCCGAGCGCCTGCCAGGAATCTTTATGCGTTTTTCTCCAGAACCGCCGCATCGTCACGGCCAGTTCGACCACGGCGCCTCTGCGCGAACCGGGGTGTTGCTGGTCAATCTCGGCACGCCCGATGCGCCCGACCGCAAGGCGGTTCGTCGTTACCTGGCTGAATTCCTGTCCGATCCGCGGGTCATCGAAATCCCGCCGATCCTGTGGAAGATCATTCTTCACGGCGTGATCCTGAATGTGCGTCCCAAGGACTCGGCCAAGCGCTATGCATCCATCTGGACGCCAGAAGGCTCGCCGCTGATGGTGTGGACACAGCGCCAGGCCGCCGAGGCGCAAACCTGGCTGGACGCGCAAGGCCACAACATCACCGTGCGCTATGGCATGCGCTACGGCAATCCGTCGATCGCCTCGGTGCTGACCGACATGCGCAAAGAAGGCATCGAACGCATTCTGGTGGTGCCGCTGTATCCGCAATACGCGGCCAGCAGCACAGCCACGGCAATCGACAGCGTGGGCCGCTGGTTGGCCAAGGCGCGCAACCAGCCGGAAGTGCGCTATCTGCGCCACTTCCACGATGACCCCGGCTACATCGAAGCGCTTGCCGCCCGCGTCGAAGGCTTCTGGGCCGAGCGTGGCCGTGCCAAGAAGCTGGTGCTGAGCTTCCACGGCGTACCCATGCGCTCGCTGGAACTGGGCGACCCGTATCACTGCGAGTGCCACAAGACCGGGCGCCTGCTGGCGCAACGCCTGAACCTGTCCCGCGAAGAGTTCGAAGTCACCTTCCAGAGCCGTTTCGGCGCAGCCGAATGGCTGCAGCCTTACACCGAACCCACCTTGAAAGACCTGGCGTCCAAGGGCGTGGATTCGGTCGATGTGTTCTGCCCGGGGTTTGTTGGCGATTGCCTGGAAACCCTGGAAGAAATCGCGGAAGAGGCGCGCGAGGCTTATCTGAAGGCGGGCGGCAAGGACTATCGCTACATCCCGGCCTTGAACGACACGGCGCCGTGGATCGACGCACTTGGCAAGCTGATCCTGAGCCAGGTGCAGGGCTGGCCGACGCTGGCCGACGTCCAGTCCGAGGCGCGTGCGGCCGAGCGCGCCATTCAGCGGGAATCTGCCCTGCACGTGGGCGCGATAGACTAGACGGCGGTATGTACGAAAAAATGCAGGTGCAACATGGATGACCAACGTATCGACAAATGGCTGTGGGCGGCGCGTTTCTTCAAGACGCGCAGCATTGCCCAGGCCGCCGTTGAATCCGGCAAGGTGAAACTGGCCGGTGAGCGTCCCAAGCCTGCGCGCGCCGTGCGCGTGGGCGATCGAATCGAAGTGCGAGCGGGCGATCAGGTGTTTGAAGTGATCGTTCGCGGGCTGTCCGCCATGCGCGGACCGGCGCCGTTTGCCCGCACGCTGTACGACGAGACGCCCGAAGGTCTGAAGCGGCGTCTGGAAGTCATTGAACTGAATCGGCAGGCCCATGAGCCCTCGCGGGAGATCAAGGGCCGCCCCACCAAGCAGGACCGACGTCAACTCGATAGCTGGCGCGAGCAGTCCTGATCTACCCACCCTGACGTCTGCGTGGCGCGCGACCCGTGTGATCTCCCGGGCGCGATGCCGCGTGCGAGACACAAACCTGAGCGCTCCACTGAATGCTGCGTAAAAATCCCAGCGGCGACTTTCCGGTCGTCCATGAAACCGCCTTTGTCGACCCCACCGCCATCCTGTGCGGCAAGGTCGAGGTCGGCGAAAACGTCTTCATCGGCCCCTACGCAGTGATCCGCGCAGATGAAGTCAACGACAGCGGTGGCATGGAGCCGATCATCATCGGCGCCAATTCCAACATCCAGGACGGCGTGGTGATCCATTCCAAGGATGGCGCGGCCGTCACCATTGGCGAGAACACGTCGGTGGCGCACCGCTCGATCGTCCACGGACCGTGCCGCATCGGCAACAACGTGTTCATCGGCTTCAACTCGGTGCTGTTCAACTGTGTGGTGCATGACACCGCCGTGGTTCGCCACAACAGCGTGGTCGATGGCGTGGAAATTCCGGCCGGCTTCTATGTGACCTCGATGACACGCGTCAGCCGAGACACCGACCTGGCTGCGCTGCCGCAGACCGACAAGGCCACCCGCGATTTTTCGGAATCGGTGATGCTGACCAACGTCAGCCTGGCCACCGCATACCGTCGCATCCGCAACGATTTCTGAGATCGTTTGCGCAGGCCGGGGGCGAGCATTCGCCGCCGGCGTCGGAACTCACGTCGGAACTCACGACGCTTCACTGAATCTCCGGTGAGTCCCAGAGGAAAGACTCCAGCACCGAGCGTCGCTCCTCGGCATCCATCTTCAGAAAGCGACGCTGAATCGCCTTCACATTGCGCGGTTCGATGCACGCATGATCGGCCAGCCGCACCCAGTCGTCCGCCCACAACAAAGCACAGAACCCGGCCGGGTCGCGTTCGCTCGCGCGCAGCATCCAGTCGGTAATGCGCCTGGCCCGATCGTGGGCGCGCCGTTCGGCTTCCTGAAATGGCGTGCTGATTTCCGAGATATTCATGCGGTCTCCGCGTGCGGCTCGCCAATGGGGTTGGTCGTTGCCGATTCAGTTTTTGTGTATGCAGTCTATGCGTCTGCATACTGGCGGATTGATTATATTTTCACGTGTTCAACATCGTTTACGGTTAATCGCCTTTTTATCCTTTTCGGGCCTGCCTGAGTGCGTGAGCATTTGTTTAAAGTTAGCAAGTGCTATCGCGAAATGGCTTTATGTTTCTATGGTTTGCACGGATGGGTGGGGAAAATTGGCTGAAAACTGCCAGTTTGGCAGGTAATTGAAAAAACTCGCTCTGGAAACCGCATTCCGATCTGCCTAGAATCGTTCAACCATTTCAGGGCCGAAAAGATGATGCCGTCTCCGGATTATCCAATGCTGTTGGTTTTATGCACCGGCAACGTATGCCGCAGTCCCATGGCAGAAACTTTGTTTCGCCATCACCTGCTGCGCAATAACTTGCGAGCCAGCGTCATATCGCGCGGCCTGGCCGCATCTGTAGGCAGCCCGCCGCATCGTTATGTGACGGAGCTGGCCGATGCGCACGGCGTGTCCTTGCCCAGCGACAAACGCGCGGCCAATGCCACCAGCGCAGAGATTGCCGCCGCCACCGCAATTTTCATCATGGATGACGAACACCGCCGCGAGATGCGCCAGCGCTTCGCGTCGGCGACCGGCAAGGTGTTTCTGCTGGGACATTGGCAAAACCTGCAGATCCTCGACCCGCTGCGCATGCCCTTTGGTGTTTTTGAATCCACCTGGCGGCAGATCGACACGTGTACCCAGGATTGGGTGAGTCGGCTGCGTGAATCCGGGATGGTGCAGCCCATTCCGGGTACCACCACAGGACGCGCGGCTGCCGACAACACCGAGACCCGAGCCGCATCCGATCTGTCCTACCCGTCCCCTTCAGGCATCGCCCGAGCCTGACTCCAACTCCTGATTGCTGTTCTCCATGTCTGCGCGCACCCGCGTCGTCGGCTTATTGATCGTCGAGGTTCATCCATGCATACGTCAATGTTCGCCCGCCTGATCGCCTGGCGTCGGCTGTTGTGCGCACCCGCGCTGGTGATACTGGCCAGTTGCGCCGTCCCCGGACCCTATCTGGGGGTGGTGCCCGACGCATCGACCGCTGACGGCCCGGACTTCTCCCGCGAGTCGGTCAAGGACCGCGCAGACATCTATTCGATTTCGCCGCAGTCGATTGCGCAGCTTATTCAAGACAAGCAGCGTATCGAAGCCGAGCGCCTGGCGGCCCGCACGCAGGCCTCTGCCGACCTGAAGGCCGGTAGCGCGACCGGCTACCGCTATACCGTGGGCCGCTACGACATCTTGCTGATCACGGTGTGGAATCACCCGGAACTGAACAACCCCTCGGGCACGCTCAATGAGCTGTCCGGCCGGGTGGTCAGCGAAGCTGGGACTTTCTTCTACCCCTACGCGGGCAAGGTGCAGGCGGCCGGCCGGACAGTGGACGACATCCGCGACGAACTGGCCAAGAAGCTGGCGACTTACCTCGTGCAGCCGCAGGTGGACGTGTCGGTGCTGACCTACCGCAGCCAGCGCGTGTTCGCATTGGGCCAGTTGACCAAGCCAGGCGTGGTGCCGATCACCGACGTGCCGATGACCGTGACCGACCTGATCGCCCAGACGGGCGGCCTCACGCCGGAAGCCGACCTGAGCGCGGCTACCTTGCTCAGTCGCGGCCAGACGCGCCCGGTGAACCTGTACGCGTTGTACTACGAAGGTGACGTAAGCCAGGACTTGCGCCTGAGCCCGGGCGACATCCTGACCGTGCCCGAGAGTCGCTACAACAAGGTCTTCGTGCTGGGCGAGGTCACCACGCCGCAATCGCGCGTGATGCCGCGCGGCCGCATGAGCCTGGCCGAGGCCATCTCGGATGCCGGCGGCTTCAATCCGCTGAGCGCCAACACCGGCCAGCTGTACGTGATTCGCAATGGTGCGAACAACCGGCCGCAGATCTGGCATCTGAATGCCGCAAGTCCTGACGCTCTGGTGCTGGCCGATCGCTTCGATCTGCAGCCGCGCGACATCGTGTACGTGGATCCGACCGGCGTGACGCGCTTCGGCCGGGTGTTGAGCAACATTTTGCCGACCGCTACCGCGGTCCGTCGGTGAGCCGGTCATGAGCGCAACCCCGATCGTCCTGTCCGAACGCATGCACTCGCCGGTAAGCGGCGAGATCAATCTGTCCGAGTTGATGGAGACCTTGCTGCAGTACCGGTGGCGAGTGCTTGGCATCTTCCTGCTGGTGTTGTTGATCGGTGTGGCCTACGTGCAGCTGGCCACGCCCATCTACCGCGCCGATGCCCTGATCCAGGTGGAAGACAAGAAGACCCCGATGATCAGCGGCATGCCGCAACTGTCGGATAACTGGACGGGGGGCAGCAGCCCGGTCACCGGCGAGATCGAAATCCTGCGGTCGCGCGAAGTCATTCTGAAAGCGGTGAAGGCCACGCGCGCCGACATCCGCGTCAGCGTGTCCAGCCAGCCGCCTTTGGTGGGCAACTGGTTCGCTCGCTACCACGCCGACGCCCCCGCGCCGGTGGCAGCTCCCTTCGGGCTGGACATGTTCTCGTGGGGCGGCGAGCAGTTGCGGGTCGACGAGCTGACCGTGCCGGAAAGCCATCTGGACAAGCCCTTCACGGTGCGCGCCGCCGGCGCCGGCAAGTACACGCTGGAAGACAAGGACGGCAACCGCCTGGCCTCGGGCACCGTGGGGCGCATGCTGGACTTCAGCGTCGACGGCCAGCCCGGCCGGCTGATGGTGGCCGACATGCGTGCCGGCAGCCTGACCACCTTCAAGCTGGTGCGGGCCGCGCCGGTGACGGCATACCGCGACATTCTGCAAGACCTGTCGATTGCCGAAAGCGGGCGCCAGAGCAGCATCATGCGGGTCAGCTACGAGCATGCCGACGTGAAGCTGGCGCAAGACCTGGTCAACGCCATTGCCGGCGCGTACCTGAAGCAGAACGTGGAACGCCGCAATGCCGAGGCCTATCAAAGCCTGCAGTTCCTGGACGAACAGCTGCCCAGCATCAAGCGCGATGTCGAGCGGGCCGAAGAGTCGCTGAACAACTTCCGCACCCGTACCAACACGGTCAGCGTCGAGCGTTCGACCGAGACCTTGCTGAACCAGGCTGTCGAGGTGGAGAAGGGCCGTTTGCAACTGCAATTGCGCCGCGATGACCTGGCTCAGCGCTACACGCCGGACCACCCGGAACTGAAGGCGCTGGAAGCCCAGCTGGCCGAGACGGCGCGCGCCAACACCCGCGTCAACGATCAGGTCAATCGCCTGCCGGCCGCGCAGCGCGACCTGTTGCGCCTGCAGCGCGATTCGGAAGTCGCCAACCAGATGTACATCGCCTTGCTGAACAACGCCCAGCAACTGAAGGTGGCCAAGGCTGGCACCGTGGGCAATGTGCGGGTGGTCGACTTTGCGGTGGCGGACTTCAAGCCCGTGTCCCCCAAGAAGGTGATCATCGTCTGCGCGGCGGCTGCGCTTGGCCTGGCGCTGGGGGTGCTGGCAGCGGTCGGTGCCCGCATGCTGCGCCCGACCGTGCGCGATGCGGAAGACGCCGAGCGCGCCACCGGCCTGGTGTCCTACGCCAGCATTCCGGAAAGCCCCTTCCAGGACAAGATGGACCTGCGATCGGGCCGTGCAAACGCGATATCCACAGGTTCCTTGCTGGCCTTGATGCGCCCGGACGACCCGGCCGTCGAAAGCCTGCGGTCCTTGCGTACCGGCCTGGGTTTTGCGCTGATGGACGCGAACAACAAGAGCATCGTGGTGACCAGCGCCACCGCCGCGCTGGGCAAGAGTTTTGTGTCGGCCAACCTGAGTGTGCTGCTGGTGTCCAGCGGCAGGCGCGTGCTGCTGATCGATACCGACTTGCGTCGTCCCAAGCTGGGCGCGTATTTCGGCTATGGGCGGGTGCCCGGGCTGTCGAACCTGCTGAACGGGTCGGCCACGCTGGATGCGGTCCTGCGCAGGCGCGTGCTGCCGGAAGGTGAGCTGCACATCATCCCCGCCGGCCAGCTGCCGCCCAATCCCAGCGAGTTGCTGTCGAGCGCGCGTTTTTCCGAACTGCTGAAGCGCCTGGAACGCGATTACGACCACGTGATTCTGGATTCGGCGCCCGTGCTGCCGGTGAGCGACACCCTGGGCGTGGTCAACAACGCGGCCACCGTCTTCCTGGTGGTGCGCGCCGAGCACAGCACCGCAGACGACCTGCGCGAAGCCATGAAGAAGCTGGAATCTGCCGGCACGGTGGTCAAGGGCATCATCTTCAACGGCGTGAAGCGGCGTCGCCTGAGTTATGGCAATACCTACTGAGCGCGCCGCCATGAGTGCCAGCTACCCGCATGCGTCTTACCCACATGCGTCCGCCGCCAGCGGCGCCTTCTCGGCCGCGCGCACCCTGGTGCCGCTGGCCGTGGGGGTGGCGTGCATGATGTTCAGCCTTTACGTGTTTCCGTACTACACCAGCGGCGACCAGCTTTACTACCGCGACTTCTATGACGGCTTGCCGTTCTACGACTGGACCAGCGGGCTGGGGTTCTACGCCGACACGCTGGACTCGCGTGAGCCCGGTTACTACACGCTGGTCTACCTGTTTGCAGGGTTGATAGAAAAGGACTGGTTGATGTCCTTTTTGAACGGCGCATTGGGCTATGTGCTGACGCTGTGGCTGATGCGGGTGCGGACCTCCGCGATCGTGATCGCGCTGGTGTTCACCAACTTCTATCTGCTGGTGCTGTTCTTCTCGGCCGAGCGCCTGAAGCTGGCCATGCTGTGCTTCCTGCTGGCCTTCACCTTACGCGGGCCCTTGCGCTATGTCTTTGCGGGCTTGAGCGTGCTGACGCACTCGCAGACGCTCATCTTGTGGGTCAGCCGCCTGGCCTATCCGGCGTGGCGCATGGGCAAGCGCCTGATGACGGCCCGGCTGGACGGCAAGCCCTTGCGGATGCTGGCCGGCGGCATCGGGGCGGCGGTGGCCGCCGTGGTGTTGTACGAACACGTGGTGGGCAAGTTCCTGGTCTACGCCGCAGAAAGCGGGGGCCTGCAGACCTTGCTCAAGCCGCTTGCCTTCCTGCTGGCGGCACAGGTCTACGCGCATGGCCGGCGCTTCGAGGCCTTGCTCACGCACCTGCCGATCATGGCGGCCGCCTACGCCGTTGGCCCCGATCGGGTGGTGATCTTCTCGTACTTTGCGTTCATGTATTACGGCGTCCAGTACCGGCGGGGCCTGAACGTCCTGACCATCGTGTTCCTGGCCTACTTCGCGATGAAGGGCGTCACCTTCATTGAAGACACCATCCATTACGGGTCCGGCTTCATGGCTGAACCTGGGGCGGGCCAGCCGTGACGGTGCCGAGTTTGAACAAAGCGGCTGTGGCTCCTGCCACCCAAGGCACGCGCACGGGAGTACTGATGTCGCTGTTCGCCGTGGCGGTGGCGATCAGTGTCAGCCTGGTGGCCTATCCGGTCTACTGGCATTCGCTGACCCCCACGCAGTTCAGCGTCTGGTTTTCGGTGGTCGAACTTGGCACCTTGTTCATCCCGCTGGATTTCGGACTGTCCGAGCGATTCATCAAGGTCGCGGTGGGCGAGCGCGCCGACAGAATCGACGCCTTGTACCTGCGTCTGCGCTCGGACTTGTTGCGCATTGCCGTCGTGGCCTTCTGCGTGCAGGTGCCCATTTACCTGCTGATTGCCCACACGCAGCACATCGACGACTACCTGCCGTTTGTGGTGCTGGCGCTGTGTCCGGCGCTGGGGGTCATGTGCTATGCCGAATCTGCCTTGCTGCGCACGCAATCGCGCTTCGTCGAGATCTACGGCCTGAACGCATTCGCCAGCCTGATGTTCCTGGGCCTGGTGCTGGCACTCAGCCCCTACGGCATTCTTGGCCTGGCGCTGGCCGCGCTCAGTCGCAGCCTGGTGATCTTCTGCGGCCAGGTGATGATGGCGCGCCAGCATCACCACTGGCGCTGGCCCATCTTCCCGTTCAGCGGCGTGAGCTGGGGCGCCTTCGTGGCCAATGCCTCGTACCTCACCATGTTCTCGTTCGACGGCGTGTTGTTCCTGTCCCAGGGTGCCGCGCCCAATGCGGTGTCGGCCTACCTGATGAACCGCAAACCCTTCGACGTGTTGAAAGGCCTGTTCGACGCGGCCATGGCTGTGGTCTTCGTGCGCATCGCGCGCATGCCGCACAACCTGGGCCTGGCCTGCGGGCTGATCGCCGCCTTTGCGGTTGGTGCGCTGGTCGTTTACGGGGCGGGCGCCTACGCGCTGCGCTTGTGGATCGGCCCTGGCGTGCACGACGCGACGCTGTCGGCATCGCTGGCCCTGGTGGTGGTGGCGGTGGTCACGTCGCGGGTCACGCAGATGTTCAATTACGTGCTGGTGTCCGAGGCCGTCGCCACCCGCGCTGCCGTTGTGCAGGGGCTGGCCAAGGCAAGCGCCGTCGGCCTGTACATCGCGGTCGGCATGAGCCTGCCGTCGTATCACTACGTGATGGCCGGCCTGATGTTCGCCGCGTCGGCATACGCCATCTTGATGGCGTGGTCGTATCGGCGGCAGCTGCCGTTGGGCATGCAGGCGCCGCCATGAGTCAGAAGGCGCTTGTCGCTGGTCGCAGCTGCTTGTCCACCCTGAAGCAAGGCAGATGCGCCGGCTGCTTCCCTTTCCACTTCCCCCAGCGCTTCGGACGGAGACTGCCGGCATGACCATAAAACTACTGACCTTCGTCGGACACTACCTGCCTGGCCACAAGTCCGGCGGCCAGCTGCGCACCATCGCCAACATGGTCGACACCTTGTCCGACGACTTCGAATTCTGGATCATCACGCGCGACCGCGACCTGGGCGATGCAGCGCCGTACCCGGGTGTGTCGCGCAACGGCTGGAACCAGGTGGGCCGGGCCAGAGTCTGCTATGTGGCCATCGACGCGCCGTTTGCGGTGGTGCATGCGCTGATCGAAAAGACCCCGCATGACGCGATCTACCTGAACAGTTTCTTTGACCCGCGCTTCACCATCCTGCCCTTGCTGCTGCGCCGCTTTGCGCACGTATCCGACGCCCCCTTGTTCCTGGCGCCACGCGGGGAATTTTCGCCGGGTGCGCTGGCCTTGAAACCCTGGCGCAAGCGCGCCTACATTTTCGTCAGCCGCATGCTTGGCCTGTACCGCGACGCCACCTTCCAGGCTGCCAGCGAGCACGAAAAGCAGGCCATCGTGAAGGCGCTGAGCCTGCCCTCCAGTTCCGTGGAAATCGCCATCGACCTGCCGCGTCGGCGTGCGGATGCGGCGGTCGCGGGGCCGGAGGATGAGGCCGAAGGCGGCAAGGTGAAGCTGGTGTTTCTGTCGCGCATTTCGCGCAAGAAGAATCTGGACTTTGCCTTGTGCGTGCTGGCAATGGTGCAAGCGGAGGTGAGTTTCGACATCTACGGCCCTGTGGAAGATGCCGAGTACTGGGCCGAGTGCCGGGCGCTGGCCAAGGCCTTGCCGGGCAATGTGCGGGTGACCTATTGCGGAGATGCGCCTTCTGAGGAGGTGGAGCGGATTTTTTCGCGCTATGAGATCTTTTTGTTTCCGACGCGGGGCGAAAGTTATGGGCAGGTGATTGGCGAGTGTCTGAGCGTGGGCACGCCGGTGTTGGTCAGTGATCAGACGCCGTGGCTGGATTTGGCGCGCGAGGGGCTGGGTTGGGATGTGCCCCTGGATTCACCGGAGGTGTTTGCGCGCCGTATCGATGAGTTCGCGGCGCTTGATCCTGCGGCGCGGCGATTGGCGCGGGCGCGTGTGCGGGAAAGGGCGCGTGAGCGGCTGAGCGATCCGACGGTGATCGAGGCGAATCGGGCGTTGTTCAATTCGGTATTGCGGAAGTGGCGGGGGGCGAGGGGACTGCCTGATCTGTCGGTGTGACGCCTTTGCTTCCTTCTGTCGGGTGTGTCTTGCTTTGGCCGATTGCGGTGCTGTGTGTCGGTGTGGCGTTCTTGGGTCAGTCTCTATGGCGCGTACCGGTGTAGCGCTGTGTAGCCAGTCGCGGGGGGGGGGGGGGGGGGGGGGGGGGGGGGGGGGGGGGGGGGGGGGCCCCCCCCCCCCCCCCCCCCCCCCCCAGACCCCCCCCCCAAAAAACACCCCCCCCCCCACAAA